>Ga0208272_100020_pt1 | contig 176919 bp, 164 predicted proteins | sample LakWasM129_HOW14_2_FD_183939 | JGI IMG/M metagenome (GOLD analysis project Ga0208272, IMG submission 183939) | Freshwater sediment methanotrophic microbial communities from Lake Washington under simulated oxygen tension - Sediment Metagenome... | ecosystem: Environmental > Aquatic > Freshwater... | reverse complement strand
CAAGGCGCAAACCGCAGCGATAGCCGTAGCTATCGCGAGGATTTGCAACGCTGCAGATCGCCCGAGGCCGCAGATGCACACGGCGCGACGATTCGTGCACAGGCTCCCTAGAGCCTATTTTCATCAATATTTTCTACCCTGGCGGCTCGGGCCAGGGGCGCTGCGGCCCGCGCAACTGCTCGAAGGCCCGCGCCACCCGCAGCACGCCCAGGTCGTCAAAGCGGGCGCCGGCAATCTGGAGGCCAATGGGCAGGCCCTCGTCGCTGTAGCCGCAGTTGATGGAGGCTGCCGGCTGCTCCGACATGTTGAACGGCACGGTGAACGCAATGTGCTCCAGCGCGCGCAGCGGGTCGTCGGTCGGGCTGGCCAGCTCGGCGGCAAAGGCAGTTATGGGTGCGACGGGCGAGAGCACATAGTCGAATGCGCTGCAGGCCGCCACGGTGGCCACGCGTGTCGCGTGGAACTGATGGGCAGCGTGGAACACCTCGGTGCCCGAGAGGCCCGCAGCGCTGTCGGCCCAGGCCTGAATGAAGGGCAGCACGCGCGCTTTGCGCTCGGGCGGCAGCGCGGCCATGTCCAGGTGTGAGCGCATGCGCCAGAACTGGTCCATGCCGGCGAGCATCTCGGGCGCGAGGAAAGGCTGCATGGGCGTGACGGTGGCGCCGGCGCTCTCGAAAAGCCGGGCCGCCCGCGCGATGGCTGCGCGCACCTGCGGGTCCACGGGCAGGCCGCAGCCGGCGTCCAGCAACAAACCAATCCGCAGGCCCCGCAGGTGCTCCGGACTGCGCTCGAAGTCGCGCCAGGCAATGTCCTGCGGCGGGAGTTGCATGCTGTCGCGCGCATCGGGCCGTGAGAGCACTGCCATCATCAGCGCCGCGTCTTCCACGCTGCGCGTCATGGGGCCGGCGGCGCGGCCGGTGTAGGGCGGGTCGATGGGAATGCGCCCCAGACTGGGTTTGAGCGAGAAGATGCCGCACCACGAAGCCGGCAGGCGCAGTGACCCGCCAATGTCGGTGCCCACATGCAAGGGCCCGTAGCCGGCGGCCGCAGCGGCGCCCGCACCCGCGCTGGAGCCGCCCGGGCCTTTGCTGAGGTCCCAGGGGTTGCGGGCGAGCGCGTGAAAGCTCGACAGTCCGGAGGAGAGCATGCCGTAGTCGGGCATGGTGGTCTTGGACACCAGCACCGCGCCGGCTTCGCGCAGGCGCGCAGCGGGCGGCGCGTCGGCCAGTGCCGGGAACAGCGGCGCGGCGGCGGTGCCCAGCGGGGTCGGATCGCCCTGCGTGGCAAGGTTGTCCTTGAGCGTCATGGGCACGCCGTCCAGCGGCGAGAGCGGAACGCCGCGCTGCCAGCGCGCTTCGCTCTCGCGTGCCTGGGCCAGCGCCAGCTCGGGCCGCAGCAGCCAGGTGGCGTGCAGGTGCGGCTCCCAGCGCTCGATGCGGGCGAGCACAGCCTTGGCTACGTCGACCGGCGAAAACGCGCCAGAGGCGTAGCCCTTTGCGAGCGCACCGGCAGACAATTCATGCAACTGGGTCATTCGATTTCCCTTTACAAAAATGAGATCTCTGCGGCCGCAACTGGCGCCGCCCAAACCAGCGGATGCCGCGCAAGGGCCGCCGATGCCTCGGTGCACGGCGCTGGCGTCGTCCCCCTTCCCGAATCGCGCAGCGATTCGAGAGAAAGGGGGATGCGGCGCAGCCGCTCAGGGGGTTGTCGTTATTACGCCCAGGACAGTGCAGAGAGGTCGTTGACGAAAATCGGCATGTCCTTCCACAAGCCGCGCACGCGCTTGTTGGCCACCGTGACCCACTGCGGCTGGTACAAAAAGGCATGCACGCAGTCGGTGGCGATCAGGCGCTGCGCCTCGCCCAGCAGGCGGGCGCGGTCGGCGGGGCGGGCGGTGTGCTGGATTTTGTCGAACAGCGTGTTGAATGCCTCCGAGTGGTACTGCCAGTAGTAGTCCGGCTTGGTGAAGTTGCCCAGGTCAAAGGGCTCGACGTGCGAAATGAGCGTCAGGTCGTAGTTCTTGTTGCCGTAGGTGCCTGAGAGCCATTGCGCCCATTCCACGTTCTGCAGTTTGGCGACGATACCCACTTGCGCCAGTTGTGCGGCAATGATTTCGCCGCCCTGGCGCGCGTAGGGCGGCGGCGGCAGCGTCATGGTGAGTTCAAGCGGTGTGCGGATACCGGCCTCTTCCAGCAGGCTTTTCGCCTTGGCCGGGTCGTAGGGGTTGATGCCGGTGGTGTCCACATAGCCGAAGGCGCCGGGAACGTAGTGGCTGCCAATCGGCACGCCGTAACCTTCGGCGGCGCCCTGGATCACGGCCTTGCGGTCGATGGCGGCAGCGATGGCGCGGCGCACGCGCACATCGGTGAGGGGCTTGCGCCCGTTGTTCATGGCCAGAAGGGTTTTGGCGCGCGAGCCGCTCACCACCACCTGGTAGCGCGGCTGGCCCTTGAACTGCGCCACGCTGCGCGGCGTGACGCGGGCAAACACGTCCACATCGCCAGCCAGCAGGGCTGCCACCTGCGCGGCCGGGTCGGAGATGAAGCGGAAGGTGGCGCGCGCAATCTGCACCTTCTTGGCATCGCGGTGCCCGGGCCAGCGCTCCAGCGTCACCGAGGCGCCGCGCCGCCACTGCGCGAGTCGGTACGGCCCCGTACCAACCGGCTGGGTGGCGTTGCTCGCGGCGCTTTTGGGCTCCACCATGATGGCCGTGGCCTGGCCGAGCACGAAGAGGAAATCCGGGTCGATGTCTTCGTTGATCAGCACCACGGTGTGCTCATCAACCACATGCGTGCTCACCTTGGCAAAGCTGCGCTTGTCCTTGTTGGTGCTTTTGTCGCCGCCGGCACGGTCGAGCGAAAACTTCACGCTCTCGGCGTTGAAAGGTTCGCCGTTGTGGAACTTGACGCCCTTGCGCAGCCTGAAGGTGGTGGTTCTGAGGTCGGGCGAGACCTCCCAGCTCTCGGCCAGCAGGGGGGAGACGCTGCCGTCGGCGTTGATCTTGGTGAGCGACTCGAAGACGTTGTAGTGCACCACTTCGCCAATCGACGAGGCGGCGTTGGCCGTCGGGTCCAGCCCCGGGGGTTCGAGCGTGAGGGCGAGCACCATGCGCGCGCCACCGTCCTTGGCCCAGGCGGACAGCGGGCCGGTGAGCGGTGCAGCGGCCAGCGTGGCGGCCAGGGCGGTGCGGCGGTTCATCATGGGGCGTTCTCCGAGGGCGGAAAAAAGGGCTTTTGTACACCAGTTGGCGCCAGCGGCATCGCTGCCACCAGAGCGCGGGTGTACGGGTGTGTGGGCGATTGAAAGAGCTGCGCGGGCGGCCCCTGCTCGACGATGCGGCCCTGGTGCAGCACAGCCACCTCGTCGCACAGGTGGTTCACCACGGCCAGGTCGTGGCTGATGAGCAAATAGGTCACGCCAAAGTCGCGCGCCAGCTGCTGCATCAGGTTGAGCACCTGGGCCTGCACCGAGACGTCGAGCGCGCTGACGGGTTCGTCGGCCACGATGATGCGCGGCCGCGTGATGAGGGCCCGTGCAATGGCGATGCGCTGGCGCTGGCCGCCGGAAAATTCGTGCGGGTACTGGTCCAGCGCTTCGGCGCGCAGGCCCACTTGCTCCAGCACCTCGGCGGCGCGGCGGCGCTGTTCGGTGCGGGTCGTGTCGCCTTGCGCAGCCAGGGGTTCGGCGACGATGCGGGCAATGCGCTGGCGTGGGTCCAGTGCGCCGAAGGGGTCCTGGAACACCATCTGGATATGGCGGCGTGCGCGGCGCAGTTCGCCCGCGCCCATTTGTTGGGGGTTCTGGCCGGCCCACAGCACGCGGCCGCTGCTGGGCATGTCGAGCGCCATCACCAGCCGCGCCAGCGTGGACTTGCCCGAGCCCGAGGCGCCGACGATGCCCAGGCTCTGCCCCGCATGCAGCGTGAGGTTGATATCTTGCAGCGCCGTGACCTGTGGACGCGGCCCCCACAGCTGCGTACGCGGCAGGGCGTAGTGGTGCGCCAGGTTGCGTACCTGGAGCAGCGGCACGCCGCCATTTTCGTGCTCAAAATGGCCTCTAGCGCTTACTGCATAAGCGCTAGAAGCTATTGTTTCAGGAGTAATCACGTTCATGGCGCATGGCCCGCGATGGCTTCTGGCCGGATGCAGCGCACGCGGTGGCCATGGCCTACATCCACCGCCGGCGGCGGCGCGGCGTGGCAGGCTTCGATGGTGAAGGCGCAGCGCCCGGCAAAGGGGCAGCCCGGCGGCAGCGCGTGCAGCGGTGGAACGCTGCCGGCAATGGTGGGCAGGGGCGGGCGCAGCGCGGCACGGGTGCTCGCGTGGCTGCCTAGGAGCCTGTCGGACTTGGAAATCGTCGGCTGCAAATCTGCCGCAGCGGTCCATTTTTGGCTTCGCCGCTCTTCGAGAACACCGTCTTTTTGCCCCATAGCCTGGCTATGGGGCTGCAAATCCGGCAAAAACTGCCCTCGCTGGGGCTGATTTTGGTGAAACCTCCGGTTTTCGCTTTCGACGCTCCAAGTCCGACAGACTCCTAGCACCGGGCGGGCCGCGAGCAGGCCGCGCGTGTACGGGTGGGCCATGCGGGCGAAGACCTCTTGCGTCGGGCCGGCCTCGACGACGGTGCCGCCGTACATCACCAGCATGTTGGCCGTGTGCCGTGCTACCACGGCCAGGTCGTGCGAAATCAGCAGCAGCGCCATGCCGCGCTCGGCCACCAGTTCAGCCAGCAGGGCGAGAATTTGCGCCTGCACTTCGGTGTCCAGCGCGGTGGTGGGTTCGTCGGCCACCAGCAGATCCGGCCCGCAGGCGAGCGCCATGGCAATGCAGATGCGCTGGCGCTGGCCGCCGGAAAACTCGTGCGGGTAGCCGTCCATGCGGCGTGCGGCGTCGGCAATGCCGACGCGCTCCAACAAAATTTTCGCCTCCTTGCGCGCCTGGCTGCGCGCAAGGCCCTGGTGGATGCGCAGCGGCTCGGCCACCTGGTCGCCCACGCGGTGCAGCGGGTTGAGCGCGGCCATGGGTTCCTGGAACACCATGGCGATGCGGTTGCCGCGCAGGGCGCACAGGGCGCTCTCGCCAAGCCCCACCAGTTCCTGCCCGCCCAGGCGCATGCTGCCGCGCACACTGGCGCCCTCGGGCAGCAGGCCCATCAGCGCCAGCGCGGTCAGCGATTTGCCGCAGCCCGATTCGCCAATCAGGCCCAGCGTGCCGCCGGCAGGCAGCGAGAAATCGATACCGCGCACAGCGTCCACCGTGCCGTACGGCGTGGCGAGCGCAATACGCAGGTTCAAGACGGTGAGGAGCGACATCGAGTTTTCTCAGCGGGAACGGGCCAGGCGCGGATCAAGTAAGTCACGCAGCCCGTCGCCCAGCAGGTTCAAGCCCAGTACCGCACAGGCAATGGCCGCACCGGGCCACACGGCCAGCAGCGGCGCCTGGTACATCAATGTTTGCGCATCGGCCAGCATGCGGCCCCAGGAGGGCTGCGGCGGCTGCGTGCCCAGGCCCAGGTAAGACAGCGCCGCCTCGGCCAGAATCGCCAGCGCAAACTGCACCGTGGCCTGCACGATGAGTGCGGAGGCGATGTTGGGCAGCACATGCTCCAGTGTGATGCGGAATATCCCCTTGCCGCAGGCGCGCGCCGCCAGCACGTAGTCGCGCGACCACACACCGAGCGCCCCCGCGCGCGCCACGCGGGCAAACACCGGAATGTTGAAAATGCCAATGGCCGCAATGGCGTTGACCAGCCCCGCGCCCCAGGCCGCCGTGAACAAGATGGCCGAGAGCACCGCCGGGAAGGCAAAGCTGAAATCGGCCAGCCGCATCACCAGTTCTTCGACCCAGCCACGCCGCGCGGCGGCCAGCAGGCCGAGCGCGGTGCCCACCACCAGCCCGATGCCCACGGCCACCACGCCGGCCAGCAGGCTGCTGCGCGCGCCCACCAGCAGCAGCGAGGCCACATCGCGGCCAAAGGCATCGGTGCCCAGCCAGTGCGCGCCGCCAGGCGGTGCCAGGCGCTGCGCCATGTCCATGGCGTAGGGCGACCAGGGCGTCCACCACAGCGACAAAAATGCTGCGCCCAGCACCAGCAGCGCCAGCAGGCCCCCCGCCAGAAAGCTCGGGTGGCGCAGCGCGCGCTGCCAAGGGCGGCGGGGAAGGGCGCGGCCGCTCATGCGGCGCGGCGGGCGAGCCGCGGATCAATGAACGCGGCCAGCACGTCCACCGCAAAATTGACGACAACCACCATGCCGGCCAGCAGCAGAACGCAGTTGCGCACCACGATCACGTCGCGGTTGGCGATCGACTGGAACACCAGCCGCCCCAGCCCCGGTAGGGCAAACACGTTCTCGACCACGATGGTGCCCGCCAGCAGTCCGGCAAATTGCAGGCCCATCACGGTGAGCACGGGCACCAGGGCGTTCCTCAGCACATGGCGCCACAGCGCCGCGCGGCGGGAAAGTCCCTTGGCGCGCGCGGTGCGCACGAAATCCTCGCGCAGCACTTCGAGCAGGGCCGAGCGCGTGATGCGCGCCAGGATCGCTCCCTGCACCACGGCCAGCGCCACAGCGGGCAGCAGCAGGGCCTGCAGCGCCGGCCAGAAACCGCCGCCCTCCTGGGCCTGCCAGCCCGGGAAGCCCCCCGCCGGCAGCCATTGCAGGCGCACCGCAAACAGCAAAATCAAAAGAATAGCCAGCCAGAAATTGGGCACTGCAATGCCGAGCTGCACCAGCGCCATCACGCCGGTGTCGCCCGCGCGGTTGTGGTGCGCGGCGGCAAACATGCCCGCGGCAAGTGCCATGGCCACGGCCAGCGCGATCGCGATCAGCGCCAGCGGCACGGTGACCGCCAGCCGCTCGGCCACCAATTCGCCCACGGGGCTGCCGTAGGCATAGCTCTCGCCCATGTCGCCGTGCAGCAGGCCTTGCACCCATGTGCCATAGCGCTGCCAGGCGGGTTGGTCGAGCCCCAACTGGCGCGCCAGCTCGGCAACGGCCTCGGGTGCGGCGTCCGGCCCCATCATGGTTTGTGCGGCGTTGCCCGGCAGCACATCGAGCACGACGAACACCACGGCGGACGCGGCGGCGAGCGTGAGCAGCAAGGTGACAAAGCGACGCAGAAGGAACAGGCGCATGGAGGTACGGGCCAGAACGGCAAACTCTACGTCTGCAGCTTAACGGCAAAGCCAGCACGCTCTGTAGTGCGTTGGCCCGCACGGGATAATCCACGCTTTTGCGGGCAGCGCGATGCCCGGCATCACCCACGGAGTGCGCAATGGCCTTGAGGATCACCGACGAATGCATCAACTGTGACGTCTGCGAGCCCGAATGCCCGAACCAGGCCATCACCATGGGGCCGGAGATCTATGAGATCGACCCGCACAAGTGCACCGAGTGCGTGGGCCATTTCGACCAGCCGCAGTGCGTGGAGGTTTGCCCAGTGGCCTGCATCCCCGTCGATCCGGCGCATGTCGAGAGCCGGGAAACGCTGTGGCAGAAATTCCAGCGTTTGCAGGAAGCCAAGGTATAAAAGTTAGGTGTTTTAGACCTCTAGCGCTTATACAGTAAGCGCTAACAGCTATAAAAATAATAGTATCAAGCGGACTCGACAGGCCGGGGTGGTTTGGGCCTGGGCGGCTTGGTGGTGTGGATCTGCTGCGCCGCCTTGTTCATGTCGGCGGCGAGCAGCGCCGGCCAGGCCTTGAGCGAGTGGGCGATGCTGTCTTCGATCAGCGTGCGCTGCTCCTGTGGCGGGCGTTTGAGCACCCAGCCGGCCACCTCGGCACGATCACCCGGGTGCCCAATGCCGATGCGCAGCCGCCAGTAGTCGGGCGTGCCGAGCTGCGCGTGGATGTCGCGCAGCCCGTTGTGGCCCGCATGCCCGCCGCCGCGCTTGAGCTTGGCCTGGCCGGGCTGCAAGTCCAGTTCGTCGTGCACGACCAGCACCTCGTTCGGCGCAATCTTGAAAAAGCGCGCCAGTGCCGCAACCGCCTTGCCCGAGAGGTTCATGAAGGTCTGTGGCTCCAGCAGCCATACCGGCTGGCCATCGACTGTGGCACGCGCGGCCAGACCCCAGTAGCTGCGTTCGGGCACCAGTTGCACCTTGAGTTCGCGCGCCAGCGCGTCCACCCACCAGAAGCCCGCGTTGTGCCGCGTGGCCTCGTATTCCGGGCCGGGATTGCCCAGGCCCACCACCAGTTTGATCATGGCAAGGATTATCCGCAGCGTGAGGTGTGCTGGCAGTGTGCGCCAGCACAATGACAAACGGCCCACGCGGGGTGGGCCGTTGCGGGCCAGCCGCATGCTGCGACTGGCAAGGCGAAGAAGCGATTACTTCTTCTTGCCCTTGCCCTTGGCAGGAGCTGCATCGGCAGCCGCTGCGTCGGCGGCAGGCGCTTCCTCGATGACCAGAGGCGGGATGGCGGTCACCACGACCGGGTTGTTGGCAGAACCCTTGGTCACGGCGCTCACGCCCTTGGGCAGCTTGATGTCCTTCAAGTGCAGCGACGAGCCTTTCTTCAGCTCGCTCAGGTCCACGGTGATGAACTCGGGCAGTTCGGAGGGCATGCAGGCCACGTCCAGCTCGGTCACCACGTGGTTGACCGTGCAGTGGTCTACCTTCACGGCAGGCGATTCTTCCGCATTGATGAAGTGCAGTGGCACCTTCATGTGCAAACGGGTCTTGGCGTCCACGCGCTGGAAGTCCACGTGCAGCACGAGCTGTTTGTAGGGGTGGTACTGCACGTCGCGCAGCAGCACCTTGCTCGTGGCGCCGGCAATTTCCATTTCGAGCACGCTCGAATGAAAGGCTTCCTTCTTGAGGGCGTGCCACAAAGCGTTGTGGTCCAGCTCAATGGCTTGGGGTTCAGCAGCACCGCCGTAGACGATGCCGGGCGTGCGGCCCGAATTGCGCAGACGGCGGCTCGCACCCGTACCTTGCTTGGCGCGCTCAAAAGCGACGAAGTTCATAGTTCTCTCCGAAATGAAGTGCACCGCGACCAGTGTCACTTCCGGTTGGTTGGTGGGCCGCCTGATAGGCGGCCCGGCTTCTTGTCACGAATCAGAAAAGGTTTTGTAGAAATCTAAAAAAGATTTTCCTGATCCGAGAACAAACTCATGACCGAGTCGCCGCGGGCAATGCGCTGGATCGTCTCGGCGAACAGCGGAGCCACGGAAACCTGGCGAATCTTGGGGCAGGCGCGTGCCGCCTCGCTCAAGGGAATGGTGTTGGTGACGACGACTTCGTCGAGTGCGGCGCCTTGCGTGATGCGCTCGATGGCCGGACCTGAAAAAATCGGGTGCGTGCAATAGGCGTAGACCTTCTTGGCGCCGCGCTCCTTGAGCACTTCGGCCGCTTTGACCAAGGTGCCCGCGGTGTCGATCATGTCGTCCATGACGACGCAGTTGCGGCCTTCGATTTCACCGATGACGTGCATCACCTCGGACACGTTGGCCTTGGGGCGGCGCTTGTCGATGATGGCCAGATCGCAATTGAGCTGCTTGGCCAGTGCCCGGGCGCGCACCACGCCGCCGACGTCGGGCGAGACGACGATGAGGTCGTGGTAGTCCTTCTGGCGCAGATCGCCCAACAGCACGGGCGAGGCGTAAATGTTGTCGACCGGGATGTCGAAGAAACCCTGGATCTGGTCGGCATGCAAATCCATGGTCAGCACGCGGGCCACACCGACGGCTTGCAGCATGTTGGCCACGACCTTGGCGCTGATCGGCACGCGGGTCGAGCGCGGCCTGCGGTCTTGCCGGGCGTAGCCGAAATAGGGAATGACGGCGCTGATGCGCTCGGCCGACGCGCGCTTGAGCGCATCGACCATGATAAGCAGTTCCATCAGGCTGTCGTTGGTCGGTGCGCAGGTGGACTGCACTACGAACACATCCCGTGCGCGCACGTTCTGCTTGATTTCCACGGTCACTTCGCCGTCGGAGAAGCGTCCTACATGGGCGGCGCCGAGGCCGATGCCGAGATGCTGTGCGATTTCAGCGGCAAGCTGCGGATTGGCGTTGCCGGTGAAGACCATGAAATCGGGGTGGTTGGCCTGCATGAGCGTCCCAGCTTTTAGAAAATATTGTCCGTATTCGGGACAAGCATTTGGCAGGGGAGAAAGGATTCGAACCTTTGCATGCTGGAATCAAAATCCAGTGCCTTAACCAGCTTGGCGACTCCCCTACACAGGTGCACAACCATAGGTGGCTGTGTACCCAAAACTCATTCCGTTGCCCAACCTGCCAGAGGGTGAACCAACAGATTATCGCAAACCTTCACCTGCCATACACCGGGTGGTGCGGGTAGATGAGCAGCATGCGATGCGGCTGCAAACACAGCACTTCCAGAGCCTGTCATTCTGCCATGTAATCCCTGAGCCATCAGCCAATCAAGGGCTTGAGTAAGCTCGGGGCACAGCATCTCGGCGATGCCCTGCAAGTCGTTTCGGCCAAAGCCAAATGGGTCTGCAGCAAAGCCTGAGATTCTAGCATTGCCAGAATAATCTTTTGCCGTTATTTGAGAAAAAATTCTTGATGTGGGTAGTCCGGCTTCGGGTTTTACGACCACAAAGCGTTGCGGCGGGAGGGCCAGGGGGCCTTCAAGAGGGGTTAGCTGCTCGCCAATCCCTTCGACCCAGGCGTTGGATCCGCAGAGAAAAAAAGGGACGTCGGCACCCAGTGGGGCCGCCAGGGTCATCAGCTCCCGGCGACTGAGCCCCAGGTCCCAGAGGCGGTTGAGCGCGAGCAGAGTGGTCGCCGCATCCGAAGAACCGCCGCCCATACCCGCCTGTGCAGGGATGCGTTTGAGCACGCCAATGTGCACGCCAAGGGGGCAATGGCAGGCCTGCTGCAGGGACCGTGCCGCACGCACGCTCAGATCGTCTTCAGGCAGATCGCCTGCCAAATCTTCGCGCGTGATGCGGCCGTCCGGCCGCAGCTCGAAGTGCAAGGTGTCGCACCAGTCGATCAGCATGAACGCTGATTGCAGCAGGTGGTAGCCGTCCGGGCGCTTGCCCGTGATGTGCAGGAAGAGATTGAGCTTGGCAGGAGCGGGAACGTCGTACAGGCGTTGCATACCGGGCTCAGTGGTCGAGCGCAATGCGCAGAGTGGCGCGGGGCAGGGGCTGCGCGCGCACCGCAGTGAGGCGACCGTCATTGATCTGGCTCAGGTCGGCCTGCCAGCCGGCGGCTGTGGCTGCATCGCCACGCAGCCAGGCGAACAAGGCTTGGACAGGAATCGCGCTGCCCAGGGTGTCGCGGAGCAGTGCATCGAGGGAATCGGCTGTTTGCACGCCGTGGGATGATTGGATTTCGGCATGTCCCGGTGCCCAGCGCAACGCTGCCAGCACCGTGCCAAGCGGGGTGCTGAGGGTCAAATTGCCGTGCTCAGGCCCGCCTTCGAGAACAAATAGGGCGGAAAACGATTGCCCCGCATCTCCTTCCACGGTCAGGGCCATGCGGCCGCTCCATAGGTCGGGTGCGTTGGTACTCACGGCGCTGTGCGGGGGCTGGGCACATGCTGCCAGCAACAGTGCGATCAGCAAAGTGCCGACCCAGCGTGGCCACGGCAGGGGCCGCATCGATGCCGCTTGTGGCGTCAAAGTGCAACGCCCAGTCGCTTGAGCGTCTCCAGCAGCGTGGCATTTTTGGCGTCGCTGCGCAGGCCTTCGCGCCAGATGGCCTGCGCGCGCTCATGATCGCCTGCAGTCCAAAGCACTTCGCCAAAATGGGCCGCTATTTCTGGGTCTTTGCGGGCGGCAAAAGCACTTTCGAGAAGTTCCAGTGCGCGCTGTTTGTTGCCTGAGCGAAACTCCACCCAGGCCAGACTGTCGGTGATGAAAGGATCCCCCGGGGCCAGGCGCAGAGCGGTTTCCACCAGCTTGCGCGCCTCGGCCAGATGAATGCCGCGTTCGGCAAAAGAGTAGCCCAGCGCGTTGTACGCATGGTGAAAGTCGGGTCTGGCGGCAATGAGCTTGCGCAGCAGGCGTTCCATGGTGGCGTGGTCCCCCGCCTTTTCCGCCAACATGGCCTGGTCATAAAGCAGATCGGGGTCACTAGGCGCTTGCTTGACCAATTCACCCTGCAGGGCATAGGCGTCGGCATATTGCCCGTTGTCGCGCAGCAACTGCACTTCGGCCACCAGCTTGCGCCGTTTCTCTTCGGGGGAGTTGTCGGGCAAGCTTTGGATCAGCGCGCGAGCATACGAGAGCTTGCCGCGCCGCGCCAACAGCGAGGCACGGCGAACCTGAACGTCAAAGCGCGAGTCGGCGTCGCTGATTTTCGCCAACCACGCCTCTGCCTCGTCCAATTGGCCCCGTTTTTCGGCGATTTCAGATTGCAGCAGATAGGTTTGCGATTTTGCGGCATCTTTCTCTGGTGAATCGGCCATGCTGCTCGCCGCTTGTGCAAAGCGGGCCAGCGAGGCTTCTGCTCCGTCGGTCTCTCCGTTCTGCACTTGCAGGGCCGCAAGTGCCAGCCAGGGCTGGGAGAGTTCGGGATGCTCCTTGGTCACCGTTTCAATCTGGGCTTGGGCAAGCAAATAGCGCTGCAGTTCGAGCAGCACCCGTGCGTAGGTCATGTGAAGCTGCGCCGAGCGGCTGCTGGAGAACGCTCTTTGCACCAGTGCGTCGGCACCCACTACTTTGGCTTCCAGCAAATCCAGTGCAAATGAGGCCAGTTCGTCTGAATCAGGGGCAAGTGCGGCGGCTTGTTCTGCCGCCGCTAGTGCCCCGGCGGCGTCGCCCGCAACCAGCAATGTGCGGCCGCTGGAGACCAGGGCCGCAGGACCGAGAGCAGGATCGGCGAAATAAGGCTTCAGTGCTTCGGATACGACCGTTGCCGCCAGCGCCTTGTCGCTCGCCCGCCGGTACAAGAGTGGCAGCGAAAGCACCAATCCTTGTCGCGCCGAGGGCTCAGCGGTGCTCAGGAACTGTGCCAGCGGCGCAGCCGTCTCTGCCGTACGGTTCAGTGCCAGCAAGATCTGCAACAGATAGCGCTGTGCCGTATGCGATGTCGGCCAGGCGTCTACCCAGGCGTGCGCTGCCGCAAGCGCAGCCTCTCCGGAGCGCGATTGCAGTGCGATGTCCGTGGCGCGCTGAAACAGTTTTTCGTCCTGATTGCGGCGTGCAGCTTCGAGCAGCAGCGAGTAGCCTGCACCCGGGTCCCCTGAACGGGCGGAGAGCTCGCCAGTAAAGATTTCATAAAACAGTTCGGCGTCGAGTTCTGCGCCGTTCTCTTGTGCCGTGGGAGCGCTGGCGGTAGGCAGAGAAGTAGCCGGTGGTGTGTTCTGCGCCTGAACGGCGCACGCCGCCAGGGAGCAGGCCAGCAGCGGGGCCGCCAGAAGACGTAAGGAGGAAGGCATCAAGCCATAATAATCCATGCGAAACCCTTGTCTGTACACGCGTTCCTATGCCCGAGTTGCCTGAGGTCGAAGTCACCCGGCGCAGCTTTGCGGACCGCATTGCAGGCGCCCGGATTGTGGACGCAACGCTTGGAAAGCCGCTGCGCTGGCCTCTGGGCTGCAGCCTCGAATCCTTGGTGGGGCGACGTGTTACCCGTGTGGACCGACGCGGCAAATACCTTCTCCTGCGCCTGGATCAAGGGCTCCTGCTCGTGCACCTGGGCATGTCGGGCAGTCTGTCCTTCGCGCCAAATCTGCCGCCCAGTGGGCCGCACGACCATTTTGATTTGCAGACCGATCGCGGGCATCTGCGTTTGCATGACCCACGCCGCTTTGGTGCAGTAGTCTGGGCGCCGGACGATGATGCTCCCGTGCTGCGCAAATTGCTGGGCCACCTCGGTGTAGAGCCGCTTTCAGAGGTTTTTTCTCTGGCGGACTTCAGTGCCGGACTGAAGTCCAGCCGGGCGCCCATCAAGCAAGTACTGTTGTCGGGAAAGCTGGTTGTCGGAGTTGGGAACATTTATGCCTCAGAGGCACTTTTCCTAGCCGGCATTCGGCCCACCACGCAGGCCAGACGTATTGGACCGCTGCGCGCCAAGCGCTTGCATGCGGCCATCCGCTCGGTTTTGGCCGAGGCCGTTGCGGCAGGCGGAAGCACCTTGCGGGATTTCCAGTCGGCCGATGGCAGCGCGGGGCACTTCCAGCTCAGCGCCCATGTGTATGGCCGGGCAGGCGCGCCCTGTCATACTTGCGCCGCGCCCATCAAAATGGTGCGGCAGGGGCAGCGCAGCAGTTTTTATTGCCCCGTTTGCCAAAGGCCGTGATGCGAGGATGCAACGTCTGCAGCAGACGGGTGCGTGCCATGGCAACGATGCACTATATTTTGACGACGCGTCTTGCGTTGCACTGACAACCCGAAAGCCACCGTGGGACCTTCTTTCAACGAGCAATTCGAGCAGCACGACGTATGGCGGCGCGATTTTTCGCGTCGGCTGCGCCAGTTGGCCGACTGGTTGTCGTCTCACGATCTGATGGACGAGTCGGTGCGCGAGAGGATGCAGCGGCTCGAAGCGCAGGTTCGCACCGACAAAGTCATGGTGGCTTTTGTCGCGGAATTTTCACGCGGTAAATCTGAGCTCATCAATGCGATTTTCTTTGCCGGCTATGGGCGGCGCATCATGCCGGCAAGTGCTGGGCGCACCACCATGTGTCCGACCGAATTGGGATATGACGCGGCCCTGGCGCCCACCCTGCGGTTGTTGCCGATAGAGACACGCCTGTCGCCCAGAGGGCTGGCCGATTGGCGCGCCTTGCCTGACAGCTGGCGGGAGATCGCCCTGGATGCCAATGATGGCGCGCAAATTGCTGCCGCCATCGCAAAGGTGGCGGAAGTGCGTGCTGTCAGCGTAGACGAAGCGCGCTCCCTCGGGTTCTGGCACGATGAATTGCCACAGGAAAACCCACCGCAAACGGCAGAGGGCCTGGTGGAAGTTCCGAGGTGGCGCCATGCCATCGTTAATCTGCCCCATCCCTTGCTGCAGCACGGCTTGGTGATTCTTGATACGCCAGGCCTGAATGCAATCGGCGCCGAGCCGGAATTGACCGTGAACCTGATTCCGCAAGCCCACGCGGTAGTCTTTATTCTTGCGGCGGACACCGGAGTCACCCGATCCGATCTCGCCATCTGGCGCGAGCATCTTGCAGGCACTTCCGACAGCGCGGAAGCACGTCTGGTGGTTCTCAACAAGATTGACACCCTGTGGGACACATTGAGTTCGGCCGAACAAGTGCGGGCGCAACTCCAGCGCCAGCGCCTAAGCTCAGCGGAAACTCTTGGAGTTGCTCCCGAGCAGGTGCTGCTGGTTTCGGCACAGAAAGGATTGGTAGCAAAAATCTCCTGCGACGACGTAATGCTGGAGTCGAGTGGCTTGCCCGAACTCGAAGATGCGCTGGCCCAGGGCATCATGGGTCAGCGGCAGAGCATTTTGCGCTCTGCCATTGGCGTTGCCCTGGCGGGGGTACGCAGTGAGACAGCGCGCGTGCTCAATATCCGCCGCCGCGATCTGGATGACCAAATGATCGAGTTGGGCAGTCTGCGGGGAAAGAATGCGGCCGTCATTGCGGCGATGCGCCAGCGCATCGAGCATGAGCGTGACGAATTTGGGCAATGTGCCGCCAAAATACAGGCGGTTCGCGCCGTGCACCTCAAGTTGTTGCGAGACATCTTTGATCGCTTGAGCGCCAAGGCTCTGAAAGGGCTGCTTGCAGATCTGGTGCACGCGCTGCGGCAAAAGGGCCTCAAGCTAGGTGTCAAGAAACACTATGCGGATACCTTCGATCGCTTGCGTGGTGTGCTTGACGAGGCACAGGCCAACGCCACGGAAGTCCAGGCCATGCTGGCGGGCACTTTTCGGCAATTGAACGCGGAGTTCGGGTTTTCTCTGCAGGTTCCACAACCGATTCAGTTGGATCAGTTTGTGCTCGATCTGGTTCGCATTGAACGCAGTCATGTGCAATACCTCAATGTGGGCAATGTCTTGAAGCTGGTGCAGTCGGAATTTGCCGAGCGACTTGCCCGTGCGCTCTCGACGAGGTTGCGTGCCATCTACGAGTCTGCAGCCAACGACCTGGAGCTGTGGAGCAATGCGGCGATGGCGCAGCTGGATGCTCAGTTGCGCGAGCGCAAGCGAAGTTTCAGCAGACGGATCGATGCGGTGGACCGCATACAGGCTGCCGCTTCTGGCTTGGAAGAACGCATTGCCGAAATTGAAGAGGGCCAACAGGCTCTGGACAGTCTGAGTGAGCAGTTGGAATCCCTTACGCTGTCCCTGCGGTCGTTCTCCGAGCCTTTGAGTGACGACGACGCATCGGCTTCAACGCCGTTGCCGCTTCCAGTGCAGGCATGACGCTTGGCCAGGGGTTTGCGCAGGCTGTCGTGAGTTGGCAGCAACAGCATGGGCGTCGTGCGCTACCTTGGCAAAACACGCGCGACCCGTACCGCGTATGGCTCTCGGAAATCATGCTGCAACAAACGCAGGTGGTTACGGTGCTTGGCTACTACAGCCGGTTTCTGGAGCGTTTTCCCGATGTGGGCGCCTTGGCTGCTGCGCCTGAGGATGCGGTGCTTGCGCTGTGGAGCGGGTTGGGCTACTACAGCCGGGCGCGCAACCTCCACAAGGCCGCGCAGAGGGTAGTTTTGAAGCACGGCGGGAAATTTCCGGACACTGCGGCACAGTTGACGCAGCTGCCGGGCGTAGGGCGTTCCACTGCGGCCGCCATTGCAGCTTTCTGCTTCGATGAACGGGTGCCGATTCTGGATGCCAATGTCCGGCGCGTCCTCACCCGTTTTCTTGCCTTCGAGCACGATCTCGCTCGCCCTGCCAATGAACGGGCCCTTTGGGCGCTGGCTGCCGAGATGGTTCCCCAGGCTGCCAGTGATATGCCGGCTTACACGCAAGGCATGATGGATTTGGGAGCCTCGGTCTGCACGTCACGTCGGCCGTCTTGCGGTACCTGTCCCTTGGCGATGGCGTGTGCTGCACGGCGCAGCGGCAATGTGGAGCAGTTTCCTGTGCGCTCACGCAAGGTGCTGCGCAAGCAGGAAAGCTGGTGGCTCTTGGTTTTGCGCGATGCGAGCGGGCGCATCTGGTTGCAGCGGCGGCCTGCGCCTGGCATATGGGCTGGGCTTTACTGCACGCCTGTGTTTGCTGACGAGATGGCCTTGCGCGCACATGCCGCACGCTGGGGCGCCGCCGAAATGGAAAATATGGTGCCATTTCGGCATGCACTTACGCACCGCGAACTGGTGCTGCACCCGATGCGGTTGAGCTTGTTCGAAGGCCGGTTTGCCGCGCAAGAGGCAGAAGGTGCCTGGTTCACACCCGAAGAATGGCCGGTGTTAGGCCTGCCTGCCCCTGTACGCATTTTGTTGGAAAACGGTGCATGAGGTACTGCACGGAGCTTTATGCGTTCTGCGTATCGAGTTCCCGGTGGCGCGTCACAGTGGGCCAGCGGCTGGCAAAGCGCTTCGACAGATGTTCGACCAGGTACACGGAGCGGTGTTGCCCGCCTGTGCAGCCAATGGCAACGGTCACGTAGCTGCGATGGTTTTGCGCAAGGGCATCCAGCCATTCGGACAGAAACCGCGCAATGTCGGTTTCCATGCGTGCGACCTCGGTATGCGCGGCCAGAAAATCAATGACGGGCCCATCTCGACCCGTTAGGTCGCGCAGGGCGGCTTCGTAATGTGGATTGGGAAGCATGCGCACGTCGAATACATAGTCCGCATCCAGGGGAACGCCGCGTTTGAAAGCAAACGACTGGAAGACCAGGGACAGCGGATTGGGCGGCTTCGCCATCAGGCTCTTGATGTAGCTTTGCAGCTGCGATGCGCGGATCGTGCTGGTATCGACCACCTGCGCGCTTTCGCGCAAATCGGCCAGCAGCTCGCGCTCAAGTTCAATGACCTGCATCAGTCCGCGCGGCCCCTGGGGAGACATGCTGTCCGTCAGTGGATGGCGCCTGCGTGTTTCTGAAAAACGGCGCACCAGCGTATCGGTATTGGCATCCAGAAAGACGGAGTGCACCGTGCAGCCTTGCGCGCGCAATTCACGCAGTTTCTCGGGCACCATCGGCAAGGAGGTGCGGCTGCGCACGTCCATGGCAATGGCGAAACGATTGCCATGGTGGGCGTGTTCCAGCGCAACGAAACTCAAAAGCAGCTCGGGTGGCAGGTTGTCCACGCAGTAATAACCTGCATCCTCGTAGGCGCGCAGGGCCACCGATTTGCCCGAACCGGACATGCCCGTAATCAAGACGATTTCAATGGCCACTGACCTACTCCAGTGCGTTTTCCCGGGCGCCATCGCCCAGCATTTCCTGGGCATGTGCGATGCTCGCCCGTGAGACTTTTTCTCCTCCCATCATGCGTGCCACTTCCGCAACTCGCTGCGTCCCTTTGGCGGGCACGACGGTGCTGTTCGCTCCTTGCAGGGTCTGGTTTTTTGATACGACAAGGTGGTGGTCGGCACAGGCTGCGACCTGAGGCAGGTGGGTCACGGCCAGCACTTGGCGCTCGCGCCCCAGTTGTTGCATCAAGCGCCCCACGGTTTCTGCTACTGCGCCTCCAACCCCTGCGTCCACCTCGTCAAAAATGAGCGTCCCAGCGCTTCCCCTGGCGCTGGTGGTCACGGCGATGGCGAGTGCAATGCGTGAGAGTTCTCCGCCAGAAGCCACTTTGCCGAGCAATTTTGGCGTCTGCCCAGCATGGCCAGCAATGTGGAACTCGATGTCGTCCAGGCCCGCTGAGCCAGGCTGCGCCGCTGCAGTGAGCTGCACGGCGAACTGCCCACCGACCATGCCCAGATCCTGCATCATCGAGGTGACGGCTTCTGCCAGGCGCGGTGCTGCCGCGCTGCGCTGGCGCGTCAGCACTTTCGCTGCTGCTTGGTAGCGGCTGGCGGCATCGTGCTCCGCAGCGGCCAGGGCCTGCAAATCGTGGCCTGCTTCCAATTGGGCCAGTGCGGTTTTCCAACCTTTGTGCACCTGCGCCAGATCTCCTGGCGGCTGCTTGAAGCGGCGCGCCAGGCTGAGCCAGAGGGCAACGCGTTCATCCAGGGTTTGCATCTGCGCGGCATCGAGGGCATCGCGGCGCAGGTACGTATGCAGGCAGCGCAGGGCTTCCTCTGCCTGGGCGACGCTGTCCACCAACAGGAGCACCGTTTCGTGGAATTGCGGTTCGAGGTGCTCTTGCGCAGTTAAAGCGGCGAGGGCCTGTGCCAATGCTGAGCATGCCCCACCATCTTCATGGTCCAGATGGTGGGCCGCAGCCAGTGCGGCTTCCATCAAGGACTGCGCATGTCCGAGTCGGGTGTGTTCCTCGTTCAGAGCGTCCCACTCGTTAAGTTGCGGGGCAAGTTTGTCGAGTTCCGCAATCTGCCATTGCAGCCGTTCGCGTTCTGCACCTGCAGACTCCTGGGCTTCGCGAGCCGCGGACAGTGCTTCAGCGGTAGCGCGCCAGGTGGTCCAGGCCTGTTGCACGCGCCCGGTGTCGGTATGGGCATAGGCGTCGAGCAACTCGCGCACCGCTCCGGGCCGTGTGAGCTGCTGCCAGGCGTGCTGGCCATGGATATCCAATAAGGCCGAAGCCAGTTCGCGCAATTGCGCCGCTGTTGCCGGTGTGCCATTGATCCAGCCGCGGCTTTTACCGCTGCTGTCGACGGTGCGGCGCAGCAGTAGCTCGCCATCTGCCTCAAATCCTCCGTGCTGGAGCCATGGCACCATCTCCTGTGGCAGGTCAAACTCCGCGCTCAGTTCCGCACGCGCCGCGCCTTCGCGCACGATGCCAGCGTCGGCGCGTGCGCCCAGCACCAGCTGCAGTGCGTCGATGAGGATCGATTTGCCTGCGCCCGTCTCGCCCGTCAGGGCCGTGAAGCCAGGCTCAAAATCGATTTCCAAGGATTCGACGATGACGAAATCACGCAAGCTCATGTGCCGCAGCGACATGATCAGGAACCTCCTTCGTTCCAGCGCAGCTTGCGTCGCAAGGTATCGAAATAGTTCCAGCCGCGCGGGTGTAGAAAACGAACGCAATATTCAGAGCGGCGCACCAGAATGCGATCGCCTTTGTGCAATGCGGCAAGCGACTGCATATCGAAGCTGGCACTCGCGTCGCGGCCATTGACGAGTTCGATGGCAATTTCAGCACTGTCCGAAAGAACGATCGGGCGGTTGGACAGCGTGTGTGGTGCAATCGGCACCAGCACCCAGCCGGGAATGGATGGATGCAGCATGGGGCCGCCGGCCGACAGTGCGTAGGCCGTGGAGCCCGTAGGCGAGGCCACGATTAGGCCGTCGGCGCGCTGGTTGGCAACGAAATGCCCGTCCACCTCGACGCGCAATTCCACCATGCCCGAAGTCGCCCCGCGGTTGACGACCACATCGTTCATCGCCAGCGCGTCGAAAACGCATTCGCCGTTGCGCAGCACCTGCCCGTGCATCAACTGCCGGCGGTCTTCCTCGAACTCCCCATGCAGCATGGGCGTCAGCGTTGTCTTGAGTTCTTCTAGAGGGATGTCGGTTACAAACCCCAGCCGCCCCTGGTTGATGCCGATGAGCGGCGTACTGAATCGCGCCAGCTTGCGGCCGATGCTCAGCATCGTGCCGTCGCCCCCCACAACCAGGCCGAGATCACATTGCTCGCCGATCTCCTGTGGTGTCAGCGCGGCGTGCCCCGAGAAGCCACCGTTGTCCGCGGTTTGCATTTCCATTGACACGCGGCACCCCTGTCCAACCAGAAAGGCAGCAATGTGCTCTAGCACTTCACGCGAACCCGGCGCTACCGTGCCAGTCTCCGCATGGTGGTACTTGCCTATTAACGCCACATGGTGAAACGAGGGGGTCATGATTGAAATTACATCACTAAGCTGATGTGATTTTTGCGATCTTGCCCAACATTCGTGTTTTGCATGCGCTGTCTCGCTCGGATTCAAGCGCTGCGACAACTATCCAGTTTTTCACGTCCTGGCCTAGTTCCTCGGCCAGCGCTCCAGCTAGCGCGGGGCTTAGGTGTCCTCGCGTTTTTGCGGTGTGAAGTGCTCCGCGCGATAGCTTGAGCCGCTCTGTCCAGAATGGTGCGGGCTGCTTTGCTAGTGCGCTGTCTAGCAGATTCATGGTGCTTTGCATATCCGGTTCTCCTACATGTTGTAGTCATGCCTACAAGATGTAGCGATATTACGGCGAAACTTGACTACAAGGTGTAGCCGTCGCTACATTCGGCTTGCCTACAACTTGTAGCGATTCAGGAGCCGGCATGCACCCCCATTCAACCCCAGATTGCACCTCCCAGGCGCACCAAAGCGCGGTGGACAGCTTGCCGGCTTCATCTGCCCGCGCGCCTGGGCGGTGCACCAATACGGCGGCTAAACCCGTTTTCCCTCTTCCTCCTGCAAAGGTTCAGGCCTACGCGGACAACAACGGTTTTCCGCTTGTTCAGGACGGCGCAGCAGGGGGCGCGGCGGTATGACCGATTTTGTTCGCTCCACCAATCGCGGCGCATGGCTCCACATCGCCGCCTTCCTTGATCGTTTCCCCACGCGGCCACTTGAATTTCATGCTCGGGCAGTTGGCCTTCTCGCTGGCACCGCGGACGCCGCGCACGAAAAGCGGAGCGCGGGCGCGGCGGCGGCGGGGCTGGCTTCCATCCCCGATGGTAATCACGGGGATAACAGGATTTCGTCATGACCCGCGCCGCTCGCTCAACCCTTGTCCTGGATGGTTCGGAAGTCAAGGCCCGATTGTTGGCTGAACGCATGGCGTCCAAGTCGGTGGTGCATGTCGATTGGGTCCGCTTCACCTGCCTGCTGCGCAATGCGCCTGCGCCTTCTGTTGATGATCTGTTCCCCTCGGCGCCTCCTGGTGGCGGTCGTTGGGCGCCCAACATTTGGGATGACCGGGCTATTGAAGTTCGCCGCATCCTGGCGGGCCTTCCTGACGCCGATTTCAGCGCGTCAGCGCAAGCCAAAGACCTTGCATTTGCTGTCGCCCAGGCGCTCGGCGATGACTACACCGTTGCCCCTGAAATTCGCAAGGGCCATGACTTCTACCGTTTCCGCTGGAGTATTGAGCGCAACGGCGTCGAGTGCGGTTGGGTGGGCTACCTGTCGAGCGGCGAGAGTCCACGCCAGCAGGCGCAAAGCAGAACCATCCATTGCAATCTCTACGGTGCAGCCTGCACTTTCGCTGCAAGCGGTTGGAACACCCGTCTTGCCGATTTGATTGAAGAGTACGGCGGCGACATGACCCGCTGCGACCTCGCGCTTGATTTTTTCGATGGTGTTCCTGGCCTGCCCGACTACCTCTCGTCGCTGGTCGGCGACTACAAAGCCGGCCTGTGTGATTCGGGCGGAAAACGTCTCAAGTGCAACATGCTCGGCGACTGGGCTAATGGCCATGAGCGCTCGTTTTACCTTGGGAGCAAAGAAGCCGGAAAACAGACGAACGTCTACGAAAAAGGCGATCAGCTTTTCGGTGTTGAAGCTGCATCGTCATGGGTCCGCGCTGAGCTTCGCTATGGCAACAAGCTGCGTGAACTGTCGCCGGAAATGCTGCGCCGTCCTGCCGATTTTTTCGCGGGTGCGAGCGATTGGCATGCGTCCCTGATTCGCTTGGCTGACGCCATCGTCACGCCTGCACCTGTCAAGACGGCGGGCCGTCTCGCTGCCGAAACCGTAGAGGCGGAAGTTACCCGCAATGTGCGTTGGTTCCGCGATGTCGCTGCACCCACTGCGGCGGCTGCAATCGAGTTCCTGGGTCTGGATGAACTGTGCGCCATGGTCAGCAATGTGAAGCTGCCCGGTCGCCTTCAGCGCTTCACATTGCCTGAGCTTCGGCGCGCTTTCCAGCCCGCTTTTGAACGTGTTTCCCTGGTCTGCGACGCTGGCCCCGTTGCTGCCTGACCTCAATTTTGGCCATAGGAAAAATCATGCGAATCCCCATGCAAGTCGTCGTTCACGGCATCAAGGAATCAGTCGGCACGTTCGAAGGCAAAGCCTTCTCAAGCACCACGTTTCACTGTGAGGTTGATCTGAAGGAAAACGGTGCAGGCCGCTCGCTCGGTCGTGTTACCCGCCCGTTCAAGATTGGTGACGCAAAGGAATTCGAAAAGTGGCTGGGCCTGTCGCAGTCCTTCCCGATCCAGGCCAATGCGGTCTTTGAAATGGAAGCGACTCGCGATGATGGCACCAAGCTGACCCTGGTCGAAATTGCACCCGTTGCACGGGCCGCCAAGGCTGCGTAATGCGCCTCCTGGTCCAGTCCCAAGCAACGGGCCGCTTTTTGGCTCCCTCGCTCTCTGACGGTCAGCCCGAATGGGTTGCCAGTCTGCGCGAAGCGGGCGGCGGCGTCGTGTTCGATGTTGATGCAGCGCATCAGCTTGTTCTCGATTGCTGCGAACCCGAAGACCGTCCGGTGCTGGTGGACCTGGATCGGCTCGGCACCGCTGCCGATTACCCGCCTGGGGAAGATTCCCATGGCTGACTCGGTGATTGAATGTTCCACGGCCTGCACTGTCACGGTCGTACACGAATTAAGCCTTCCGCCTCTGCAATTGGATGCAGCGGGGGGAGCAGCAATTGCCAGCGCGGTGCTGGCGATCTGGGCCATTGGCTGGGCGTTTCGCATGCTCATCAAGGCTCTGTCAACGGGCGATAGCCCACAACAAACGGAGTAGGAAAAAATGAACAAGACGTTCAATCGCGGCCTCGTTGCCGCTGTTGCCCTGATGGGCACCGTGGCCGCCAACGCTGCCGCAATCGACGTGACGGACGTGGTGACTGACATTGCCGCTCAGGCAACCCCTGTGGGTCTCGTCGGCTCGGCGGTGCTGATCATTTACGCCGCCGTCAAGGCGTTCAAGTGGGTCCGTGGCGCCCTGTCCTAAGTCCTGCGGCTTGGGGCTCCCCACTCGGCCGGGTGGGGGCTTTGCCAAAGTGCCAGCGTCTGGCACTTCGTCAAAGGTGGATTAATGGGCCTGTTCGTCATCATCGCAATATTGGGGGCGGCGTGGCTCATATTCTCCGCCTGATTCTTCTTTCAGTCCTGGTTCTGCTTTCGGGCGTTGCTCGGGCTTATCCTGCTCCGGTCTGGTACTACACGCTTACGCCGCCGAGTGCCAATTACCCTACTACTGAGGAAACCTGTAGGCAGCAATTTGATTTCTTTAACACGTTGGGAGACGGTACATATTCGTTCTCGGGCGTGGGCATTGATATGCACCCCCAGGGGGATTGCATTGGTACTAAAACGTTCGACGGGTCAACGAGTCCGGTTATTGGGAGTTATTACGGGCGGTATGTTTGCCCGCAGGCTAATAGTCAATTGGTCGGGACTGAGTGCGTTTGTAGTTCGGATTCTCTTGAGAAAGATGGACAATGCAAGCCGCGTGCGGAAGTCTGTGAGCCTGGATTTGAAAAAGTTAACGGTGTATGTACGCTCAAGCCGTGTGCGGCAAATGAAGTGCGTATTAATAATGTTTGTGTAAAAGAGCCTGATTGTCCTGCTGGTAAAGAGCGAGTGAACGGCGTTTGCAAAGAAACTGGCTGCGAGGCCGGTAAAGGCGTCGGTGAGATTAGTGGATTATCAGATAATGAGGTGAAATATTTTTGTTCTGGCGGTTGCCAAGCTAAAGTTAGATCATCTGTTTGTGTCAGTTGGGGTGGAAAAACAGATTGCAGCGGGTCTGGGTATCTTACCGGTGCGCGCTGTACCACGTCAGATTCTGCACCTCCTGCATCTAATCCGCCTCCTACTGATACACCTCCTGGCGATAATCCTGATTCGCCACCCGGTGATGGTGGAGACGGTGGGTCCGGCGACCCAGAGGGTCCTGGCACGGGCGGTGCTGGCGGTGGGTCTGGCCCTGGTACGGGTACAGGTGGGGATGGTACTGGTGGGACTACTAGCCCGCCCGATGTTACGCCGCCGAATACAGACCCTAGTAATCCGGATAATCCATCCGGGAATGGTTATGGCACTCCGTCTGAGCCAAAAGAACCGAATGAAGATGGTACCTGTCCAGATGGGTATCACAAGCAAGGTGCTGTTTGTATATCGGACCCTAAATCTCCTGATTCTGATGGTAATTGCCCTTCTGGATTTGTGAAAGTCGGAAATATGTGCTACGCGACATATAAACCCGGTGATCCTAACGGGGACCCGGACGGCGAAGGCGATGGAGACAAAGACGCCTTTGGCGGATCGTGCGATGCTGGATTTACCTGTAAAGGCGATGTGATTCAGTGTGCTATTGCGCAGGAACAGCACAAAAGAAACTGCCAACTGTATGTGCAGAAAACCGCAGAATCCAAGCTGTATTTGCTGGAGTCTGTGAAAACCGGAAACCGCACCCTAGATTTGCCGGGAAATGAAACCATTGATTTAAATGGCCGCATTGATACGACTGACGCGCTCGGCGGTGGTTCGGGAGTGCAGGACCTAAATATCACGGTCGCCGGGCAGTCGATCACTCTGCCGTTTTCCGTGCTCAATAGTCCGCTTGCGATTCTTGGAAATATTCTCGTCGCAATTTCTTTTCTCTTGGCGTTTCGTATCGTAGGAAGGGGCTAAGATGCCGGTTTTTATTTACGCCATCGGCGGCATGCTGATTAGTGTCGTTGGAACACTTGCGGGCCGCGTCCTGGTCGCTCTCGGGATCGGTGTCGTCACCTATACCGGCATGAATACGGCGCTGACCTGGCTAAAAACGCAAGCAATTACGAGCTTTTCGTTGTTGCCTCCGGAAGTAATGGGCATCGTCGGCATGATGAAAGTCGGGGTCTGCATCAGCATCGTTACCAGCGCAATAACGGCGCGTCTAGTGCTCAGTGGCTTGACAAGCGACACCGTCAAAAAGTGGGTCATTAAATAATGCTGTATCTGATTACAGGCGCGAACGGCGCAGGAAAGACCCTCAACGCCTTAAAGTGGGTGCGCGAGCGCTCTCTAAAAGAAAATCGCCCGGTCTGCCACAACGGGCGGTTTGAGGCTGTTCCTGGCGGTGAGTTGGCGTCGTGGAAAACGGCAGACTTTTCGAAGTGGCAGGACGAGCCGGACGGCACGATTTTTGTCGTGGACGAGTGCCACAATGATTTACCGCTGCGGCCTCCCAGCGCTACACCTCCTGAGCATGTCCGCATGCTGGCGGAACATCGGCGCCGTGGTTTCGATTTCTACCTGATCACCCAGCACCCGCAGAACATTGATGCCTTCGTTCGTCGGCTGATCGGCTCGCCTGGATGGCACCGCCATTTAAAGCGAAATTTCGGCGCGGATCTGGTCAGCGTGCTGGAGTGGTCCGCCGTCAATGCGCAGTGTGAAAAAAACGGCTCTGGCAAGTCCGGGACGGTCACCATGCAAGCCTTCCCCAAAGAGGTATACGGCTGGTATCGGTCGGCCAGCTTGCACACTGGAAAAAAGCAAATTCCCAAAATGGTTTGGGCGCTGGCCGCGTCTGTGGTGCTCATTCCGGTGCTGTTCTATAGCGCCTATCAGGCCATGGCGAAGCGCTGGCAACCGGTGCAAGAAAAGCCCGTTCAAGCGCTGCGCGAGCAGGGGGGGCCGGTCGCTGCTGCATCACTCCAAGTGTCGGCGGCTGACGATTCGTTAGGCGCCTACGTTCAGGCGCGAGCGCCTCGGTTTCCCAGCCTTCCGCACACTGCGCCGGTCTATGACGAAGTCACAAAACCCAAGGTGGCGCCGTACCCTGCGGCGTGCGTTCATATGGGCGATACCTGTAAATGCTACAGCCAACAAGCTACGATTTTGAACGTTGATTTCTCGGTCTGCGTTCAGATCGTGGTCAAGGGCTTTTTTGTCGATTGGCAGGCGCCAGAACAGCACCAAGAGAAGCCAGCCGGTCCGGCCTTGGTGAAGGCGCAGGAGGCGGCGCCTGCGGTCATTCAAGCGGGCACAGTGCCGGTCGTTGACCTTGTGCAGCATCAGCCCAGCATCGGGCCGCGCGGTGTGCCGGATGTAGTGCGCCAGGGCACGCGTAGTGAGTGGGCTGAACAGCTTGCGGCGCGGAATGCGTCGGTGCATTCCGTTACAGATAGGTAGTAACCTGTTTGGATCTAAACATAAGCTATCGAAGTTATAGCTATCTGGGGTATGGGGCATCGCCCCATGTTCAACCTGTCACGCGCCACGTTCCCCACGTCAAGGGGCAATGCGTAACCAGCGCGCCTGCCTCTGCTTCCTGCCGCACTTGGTGCATCTCTGCTGTGTCGCTGCCGTCGAACATGCTTGGGCCATCGCCGCGAAGCGCTGCGCTTGAACTTGAACCACCCTTCGCTCGCCGCCATAAAAGACCGGTATTCAGGGCCTCCGCTGCGTTCCTGGTGTGACAATTCCCTTCACAATTTAAAGGGTGGGAAAAATCATGGATCGCAACAGATTCCCTCGGGAAGACACCTTTTTTGCTGATATAGGCAAGATCGCCGCAGGCGTTTTCATTGGCGCCTTGGCCGCAATGTTTGCCTATGAGGGTGTGTCGGCTCTTCGCGCTGAGTACGCGTTGAACCAGCTTGCGCAGCAGGCACAGCAGGCCATGCGTGCTGATCGTGAACGTATGAGAGTCGAGCAGGAAAGCAGGGCTGCGCGGCAGCAGCAGCAACAAGCCCAGGCCCAGGCATTGCAGGACGCCCGCGATCTTGCGCAGCGCCTGCAACGGGACCGCGAACAGCGCCGCGCGAATGCTTGGGCTGACTACTACCGACCGTCGCCGCCTTGCTTGGTCGATTCGGCCACGATGGCCTGTGCCAATGAGTACATGGCCGCCCATAAACGCTTTGATGCACAGTACAAAGACCGTTGACCATCTACGGATACGCGCGTGTCTCCACGACTGAGCAGAACACTGCCGCACAGCTTGCCGCTTTCAAGCGCGCGGGCGTTGACATCATTGTTGAGGAAAAACGCTCGGCCATAAAAGATCGGCCACAGCTTGACGCGTTGCTATTAAAAATGCAGCGCGGCGACGTGTTGACGGTCTATAAACTCGACCGGCTCGCGCGCTCCGTTGCGCACTTCGTCAAGGTCTTTGATCTGCTGCGCTCCAAGGGCTGCGGCTTCCGCTCGCTCACTGAATCCATCGAAACTGAGACGCCCCAAGGCCGCATGTTTTTGCACATGCTCAGTGCCTTTGCGGAGTTCGAACGAGAGCTGATCCGCGAGAGGTGCCACGCCGGGCAAGTGGCCGCGCGGGCGGCTGGAAAAACATGGGGGAAAAAGCGCGCGTTAGATGATGAAACTACGGCGCAAATCGTGGCCGCGTGGCGCTCGGGTTGGTATGACCAGCGAACGCTGGCTGAAATGGTGGGCTGCTCGGTGTCCTGTCTACGCGACCATATACACCGGCATGAGGGTCGGGGCCGATGGTCCAAGAAACTTACGCCAGTAAAATGATTGCATGCTGGATGCGCGCGCCAAGTTGTTGCTCAAAGCGCTGGTCGAGCGCTATATCGAGGATGGACAGCCTGTCGGCTCCAGGACGCTCTCGCGTGCCAGTGGCCTGGAACTCTCGCCCGCTACGATTCGCAACGTCATGGCAGATCTGGAAGAGTTGGGCTTGATCGCCAGCCCGCACACGTCGGCAGGGCGCATCCCGACCGCCAAAGGCTACCGTCTGTTCGTGGACACCATGCTCACCGTGCAGCGCGATCGCATCACCCCGCATTCGCTGGCGGCCGAGCAGCCTCAGAAGGTCATTGCCAACGCGGCCAATCTTCTCTCCAGCCTGTCGCAATTCGTTGGCGTGGTAATGGCCCCGCGCCGCGCGTCGGTATTCAGGCACATCGAGTTTCTTCGCCTGTCGGAGCGCCGCGTGCTGGTGATCCTCGTTTCCCCCGAGGGAGATGTGCAGAACCGGGTGATTTTTGTCCAGAGTGACCTGTCGCAAACGCAGCTCACCGAGGCGGCCAACTACCTCAACAGCCACTACAGCGGGCTGGCCATGGAGCAGGTCCGCGAGAGTCTCAAAACCGAGGTGGCAATGCTGCAAGGGGAAATCGCCGATCTCATGCAGGCGGCGGTGCAGGTTGGGGGAGGCGCTGATGCGCAAGATGCAGTCGTCATTTCCGGCGAACGCAACCTGCTGGCCGTCAGTGATTTTTCCAAGGACATGGGCAATTTGCGGCGCGCCTTTGACATGTTTGAACAAAAGACGCAATTGCTGCGTCTTCTTGATGTGTCCTCCCAGGCCGAGGGCGTGCGCATTTTTATTGGCGGGGAAAGCCAGGTGGTTCCGTTTGAAGAACTGTCGGTGGTGAGTGCACCCTACGAGGTGGATGGGCAAGTGGTGGGCACCCTGGGTGTCATTGGGCCGATGCGCATGCCCTACGACAAGATGATTCAGATTGTCGATATCACTTCGCGTCTGGTCTCGAATGCGCTCAGCCATCGAACCGAGAACAAATTCTGAGCCCCTACAATTGCCGATTGGTTTCAGGCGGCTGATTGCCGCACGAACGGGGGCCGTTAGCTCAGTTGGTTAGAGCAGAGGACTCATAATCCTTTGGTCGTTGGTTCAAGTCCAACACGGCCTACCAGTGTTCATGCGCCCCAGCGCCCGAAAGGGTTCTGGGGCGTTTCTACATTTCGCAGCCGGATTTCTACAATTAAGCCTGCTTCGGAGGGTTGATTTCATGCCGGATGATTTGGACTGGCGCCTGCATGCTGTCTTTTCGTGTGCCCCAGAAGCTGAGGTTGATGGTTCGATCGACATGCCGCAGTCCAATACAGGCATAGTGGTTGACGCGATTCAGGTGTGCCCTCAGCGAGTGCTGGCATATCCGATCCCAAATGCAACAGCGATGATGCTTAATGCCTCAAAAAAGGCTTTCGCTGAGGCCAAGAATCTCAGGGAGCATAGAGCCTTGAGCCATGCCCCAAGAGGGTTTGTGCAGTTTCGCTCGAACGCAGATGCGGTGGACTTTGGCGAGTGTGTTGCGCTATCTGCCATTGCTGCCCATACAGCACTTGAATGCTTCGCCAATGAGTGGATACCTCCTTGGCTTACATACAAACAGAAGAACAAAAAAGGCGACGTTCAAAAAATCCTGAACAAGGAGGAAATTGAGCGTCGCCTGAAGTTGTCAGAAAAGCTCGGTGTAGTGCTTCCGCATGTTTTTGGTGTCGCCACACCACGCGGTACTGCGATTTGGGAGTGCTTTGTGCGTCTTGAAAGCGTGAGGAATCGTGTGGTGCATATGAAGGCAGCCGATAGAGAGTCAGGTGACGTACACACGGACACAATTTGGAAGGCGCTTTGGTTGCTTCCATCTCCCTATCAAACGGCGAAACAGTTGGTTGACCTCTTCATGAAAGATGCGCCTCAAGTTCCTGGATTTTCCTTTGACAAGCTGCGCCCGACTCGTCCGAGATGGCATGCTACTTGTCCACCAGATCAATTCGATTAGACGGGACCCGGCTTATCCGCTGACGGGCCGCCGCGCGCACGCCGCCTGACGCAAGCCATTCGGGTGGCGCCATGGCGCGCGCCCTCAGCCGCGCTGCCGGTACATCACGGCGTCGAGCTGCATGCTGCGGATTTGCGCGGCGGCCTTCTGTGCCTTGGCTGGGGTAGCGAAGGGGCCGACGCGCACGCGGGTGCGCTCGCCGTTCTGGGTGGCAAAGGTCTGGCGAAATGCCGGTAGATTGGCGTTGAGCAGCTTGGCCTGCGTGCGGCGTGCATTGGCTTCTTCGGCGAACAGACCCACGTTGAGGTAGTAACCCGGCGCACTGCCTACCGGGCTAGGGGTGCTGGCGGCCGGCTTTGGCGCGGCGGCAGATGGGCTGGTGGTGGCGGCCACCTTGGCTGCGGACATAGAGGTTGCGGTGGCCGGTTGGGCGCTCCGCTTGCCTGATGCGGGGGACGCAGGCAAACCTGTTGCCTTGGGGGCTGATGCAGCAGGGGCGGCGTGGGTGGGTTTCGGAAGCGCCTTTGGCGGGAGAATCGGCGCAGCCTGCGTGCTGGCGGGTGTTTGCGGTGGGGCAGCGGGTGCCTGCGAATGGGCATTGTGCTGCGCCAGGAGTGGTGGGGGCGGCGGTGCCAAATCCTTGCCCGGAACCGCGGCTTCCGCCATTTCTGCTATTGGCCGTGCCTCGGAAGCGGGCGATGCGGCTGGCAATGCCGGGTTCGCCGCTGCCGAGGCCTTCAATGCGGACGGGAGGACGGGCGCCGTGGTCTGCACTGCGCCCGTTGCGACTTGCCTGGCCGCAGCGCCGGACGCGCTCCCGCTGCCGGCAGGCACCAGCGCCCAGGTCAAGGCAATGGCGGCAAACAGCAGGACGTTGGCGGTCGCGATCCAGGCCAGGCGCCGCCAGCTGCTGGCCTGGCGTGCCAACAGGGAATGGGCTTCGGGCATGGTGTGCGCCGCCACCAGTGCGTGCGCAATGCGCTTACGAATCTCGTGGTGCAGCAGGGCGTCGCCAAACAGGCCTGGCAGCGCGATGGCAAACATGGCAAACGCGGCAAACAGGCCCCACTCGATCTGCTCGGGCCAGTGCAACAGTGGCCGCCCGACGCCAAAAACCAGCAGCGCCAAGCCTTCGACCAAGGCGACATATACCAGTGCGGCACTCCAGAGGTGGTGCAGCAGCATCCAATTGAGCGTAGCCAGGCTGGAGGCCAGATTCCAGCCGGCGGGTGCCCGGCCGGCTCGGTCGAAGCGCTCGAACAGTGCCAGATAGCGCGGTAGCTGCACCGGGCCAAGGGCGGCGCGGTAGAGCGCGTCCATGGCGCTGTCGCTGGCGGCCTGCGGCCTTACATCGGGAGTTGGCATGCGGCATTCTGGCATGGGGTGCCGCTTCTGTGAATGCCTGTTTTAACAATCAGATCGGCCTGTAGCGCTTGTTGTGTATGCGCATTGCGCTATTGATTAGAGAGTATGAAGGTAGATGCGCCCAGCGCGCGAGCAGAAAGAAAAACCCCGACGGACGTGGCCCGGCGGGGTTTGCTAGCGCGCACGTAGCGCGTCAAGGAAGCAGCTTAGCTGCGGTTGCCGGTGGCGATTTCGCCAGCGCGGGCTGCGGTCACAGCTTCGGCGCGCACATCAAGACGGCTGAGCTGCGAGGGCTGGCTCGCTTGCAGCACCACAAAATTCTTTTGGGCGGGGAGGGCGGCCGCGCCTTCGGCGCGGACTTCGGCGCTGGCACGGGTCGATTGCACGCTGGCGTCAAAGTTGGCGCCGTAGAGATCGCCGTAGGCGCTGCCGGCTTGGGCGGCAAAGGAGGCAAAGGCAGCGACAGCGGCAACGGAGAAGAGGCGGGTGGCATTCATGGTCAATATCCTTCAAGAGCAACAAATAGACCGGTTCCGCATGGGTGGCAAAGTGCCTGCGAGGCCGGGTTCGATGAGGTCCTTGCGGCGTCGTCTCATCGATGGGTTGAACTGTACGCCTTCATCGTATAAAGAAAAACTACTCGGTATGAAACTGACTGTTCTGGTTTTTGATGTGAATCCAAAGGCCTGCCGCGCATCCAAAACAGATTCGTTTCAGAATAGGCCGATGTTTTTTGGAGCCACCGATGCCAACCAACCTCAAAGTCGACTTTGTTTCTGATGTGTCCTGTCCCTGGTGCGTGATCGGCCTGCGCGCGCTGAAGCAGGCTGCCGAGCGCCTGGCCGGTGAGGTGCAGCTCGATCTGCACTTCCAGCCGTTTGAACTCAATCCGCAGATGGGGCCAGACGGCCAGGACATCGGCGAACACCTGCAGCAGAAATATGGCGCGTCGGACGCGCAGCGCGAAGCCACCCGCGCCGCCATTGCTGCACGCGGTGCCGAGCTGGGCTTCACCTTCACTCCTGGTGCGCGCGGCCGCATCTACAACACCTTCGACGCGCACCGCCTGCTGCACTGGGCTGAGCTGCAGGGGCACCAAGAGGCGCTCAAAACCGCGCTGTTCAAGGCCTATTTCACCGACGGAGAAGACCCGAGCAACCACGCATTGCTGGTGCGCCTGGCTGGCGAGGTGGGGCTGGACGTGGCAGAGGCACGCGCCTTGCTGCAATCGGATCGCTACGCGGCCGAGGTGCGTGAGCGCGAGCAGTTCTACCTGCAACAAGGCATCCACTCCGTGCCGGCCATCGTCATCAACGAGCGCCACCTGATTCAGGGCGGCCAGCCGGTGGAGGTGTTCGAGCAGGCGCTGCGGCAGATTGCAGCAGAAGTTTAGAACTATCGAATTAATAGCTGCTGGCGCTTATGGGATAAGCGCTAGAGGCCTTTTTTGCCTAAAATTTCCGTGGGCAATCACTTGTCCAGCGGGATCGGCGTGGCGCGGTCCACCGGGACGGCGGTGACGCTGTTCTGTGGAGAGCCGTCAATGAGTTTGTCCGAGTAGCTCAGGTAGACCAGGGTGTTGCGCGGTGCGTCCACCATGCGCACCACGCGCAGGCGCTTGAAGAGCAGCGACATGCGCTCGGAGAAAATCTCTTGCTGCTGGCGCAGCGGTTTGGCGAACGAAAGGGGTCCGGTCTGGCGGCAGGCAATGGATGCCTCGGCCCGGTCTTCGGCCAGGCCCAGCGTGCCCTTGATGCCGCCGATGCGGGCGCGCGAGACGTAGCAGGTCACGCCCGAGACGCCCGGGTCGTCGTAGGCCTCGACAATGATGTCGTGGTCGCGGCCAAGCAACTGGAAAGCCGTGTCTACCGTGCCGATCTTGTCGGCCGCCTGGCCTGCTGTGGCGCCCGCCAGGCACAGGGCCGCCATGGCTGCGCGCAGCAAGTGGGCGGGAACGGAGCGTTGCTTGGATGCCATGCTGCGTCTCATGCTTCGGCGCAGCGGCGGGCCAGATGCGCCAGCGCTTCTTCCACCTGGTCCACCAGCACCAGGCACAGGTCGCCGGGCGCCAGGCGCGCCAGAGCGGTGTCGATGGCGATGAATTCGCCGCGAATTTCCTCCACATGCTGGGTGCGCCCGGCGCCAGCCAGGCCTTCGCGCAGCAGGCGCATCACCTCGCCATCGGCGCGGCCGCGCTGGGCGGCGTCCTGGTACAGCAGCACGTCGTCAAAAGCGGCGCCGAGAATCACGGTCTGCGCGCGGATGTCTTCGTCGCGCCGGTCGCCCGCACCGCTGATGACAACGCTGCGGCGCTTGGCCGGCAGGGCATTCACGGCGCTCACCAGGGCGCGCATGGCGTCGGGGTTGTGGCCATAGTCGGCAATGACCGTGGCGCCTTTGAAATCCATCAGGTTGAAGCGCCCGGGCGCGTTGTCGCTGTCGTTGACGAAACCCGAGAGGCCGCGGCGGATCGTCTCCCACGACAGGCCCGCGCCCCAGGCGGCGGCCACCGAGGCCATGACGTTTTCCACCTGAAAACCAATCTTGCCGCCGCGCGTGATGGGCACATCGCGCAGATCAATTGCCTCGCGCCAGGAGCCTTCGGCAGCCACGACCGAATCGCCATCGACATAGACCGACCGGTTGCCCTGGGCACGGTGCGTGGCCATCACGGGATGGTGGCGATCGGCGGCAAAGAAGATGATCTTGCCGGGGCAGGCCGGCGCCATGGCCGCGACGATGGGGTCGGCGGCGTTGAGCACCGCATAGCCATCGGGCGCCACGTTCTGCACGATGACGCGCTTGAGCACCGCCAGGTCTTCGACCGTGGTGATGAAGTTCAGCCCCAGGTGGTCGCCCTCACCGATGTTGGTGACCACCGCCACGGTGCAGCGGTCAAAGCCCAGGCCCTCGCGCAAGATGCCGCCACGCGCCGTTTCGAACACCGCCGCATCCACCTCGGGGTGCAGCAGCACGTTGCGCGCGCTTTTCGGGCCGCTGCAGTCGCCGCTGTCGATCTGGCGGCCGTTGACGTACACGCCATCGGTGTTGGTCATGCCGACCCGCAGGCCGTGCGCGGAAAAGAGGTGGGCAATCAGGCGCGCCGTCGTGGTCTTGCCATTGGTGCCGGTCACGGCCACCACCGGAATCCGTCCGTCGTTGCCGGGCGGGAACACCAGGTCCACCATGGCCTGGCCAATCGCGCGCGGCTTGCCGTAGGACGGCGCCAGGTGCATGCGCAGGCCGGGCGCGGCGTTGACTTCGACAATGCCGCCGTTTTGTTCCTCGATCGGGTGCAGCACGCTCTCGCACACCAGATCGACGCCGCAGATGTGCAGCCCCACCATTTGCGCGGCCGCCACAGCGCGCGCTGCTACGTCGGGGTGCACGTCGTCGGTCACATCGGTGGCCGAGCCGCCGGTAGAGAGGTTGGCGTTGTTGCGCAGGATGATGCGTTGGCCTTTGGGCGGCACCGAATCGGGCGTCATGCCCTGTGTGGTGAGGCGCGCTACGGCAATGTCGTCCAGGCGAATTTTTGTCAGTGGCGTGGAGTGGCCTTCGCCCCGCCGCGGATCAAGGTTCACCAGGTCGACCAGTTCGCGTACCGTGTGGATATCGTCGCCCAGCACCTGCGGTGGCTCGCGCCGCGCGGCGGCCACCAACTGGTTGCCGACCACCAGCAAGCGGAAGTCGTGGCCCGGCAGAAAGCGCTCGACCATGACCTCGCCGTATTCGGCGGCCACGCGAAAGGCTTCATCAAGCTGCGATCGTTCGGTGATATTGACCGTGACGCCCTTTCCCTGATTGCCGTCCTGGGGCTTGACCACCACCGGCAAGCCGACATCAAGCGCCACGGCCCAGGCGTCGTCCGTGGTGGCAGCGGGCCGCCCCATGGGCACCGGGACGCCGGCGGCGTGCAGCAGGCGTTTGGTCAGGTCTTTGTCCTGCGCGATGGACTCGGCCACGGCGCTGGTCACATCGACTTCAGCCGCCTGGATGCGCCGCTGGCGCGAACCCCAGCCAAACTGCACCAGGCTGCCTTGCGTGAGCCGGCGCCATGGGATGCCGCGTGCCGCAGCGGCTTCCACAATGGCACCCGTGCTGGGCCCCAGGCGCTCGTCTTCATCGAGTTCGCGCAAACGGGCCACCACGGCTTCGCAGTCGAATGCGCCGCCTTGCTGCGCGGCGGCTACCAACGCCTGAGCGTCTTCGAACGCCTGGCGACCTACCGCTTCTTCGGTGTATTCGACGATGACCTGGAACACACCGCGCTCTGGCGTGTGCGCGGTGCGGCTGAACGTCACGGGGCAGCCGGCCTGCGCCTGCAGCGCCAGCACCGCCGATTGCAGCACGTGGGCGAGCGAAATATCGTTCTCGCTGCCCTCGGGCAGCAGGGTGCCTATGGCCGGGAACAGAGCACGCAAGCGGGCTTCGAAACCGGCCATCTGCGCCATCGCCAATTCGTCGTCGGTGCAACGCACCACGGCCTCAATGGCGGTGTTGCGGCTCCACAGGTTGGGGCCGCGCAGGGCCCGGGTACGGGATACATCCATGGAAATCTTTCGGGATTACAGCGGCAGTACGGGAATGCGCGGCGCATTGGCGCCTGCCAATACGGGTTCGAAGGTTTTGACGCCTGCAGCAATCAGGTCGGGGGCAATGTCCAGCGCCCAGGCGGCGCCAATTGCCGCCAGCAGGGCCGGGACGGGCACCGATGCAGCTGCCTGGCCCTGAGTCAGGCGCGCCAGCTCGCCCAAGGGCTTTTCGCTGGCTCCCTGCGCCAGCACCACCTGACCACCTTGCAGAAGCACCGCACGGCCATGGTCCTTGGCGCGGTGGGCCGCCACGGCAGCGTTGAGCGCGTCGGTGGTTGTCAGCACCACGGCGCCGTCGCACAAGCGGGCCAGTTCGGCCACTTCCGGCTCGTCGGCGTTCAGCACCGCCGCGCCGCTGGCAAGGACCACATCGACCTGGGTGCGCAGCACGCGCGGCATCTGCTCGGCGGACAGCACGTCAAATTCGGCCAGCGCTTCCCATCCATCCATGTCGGTCACCACGCCGACGGTGCAGCGGTCGTAGGCCAGGCCGTCCTGCAGGATGGCGCGCGCGTCGTTTTCCATCACGGCGGCTTGCACCATCTGGCTGGTGAGCAAGCGGCGCGCGCCTTCCCAGTGGGCGCTGGGGCGGGTGTCCACGCAGCGCTCGTTCAGAAACAGACCTTCGCTGCAGGCCAGGCCTGTGTAGCGACCCCCCAGATGCAACAGCCACGCGACCAGGCGGGCAATGGTGGCGCTTGAGCGTGTGCCCGCGACCCCGACGACCGGAATGCGGCCGACAGTGTCGTCGACAGAGGCATCGTCGGCCAGCGGGAACAGGTGCTCGGCAATGGCCTGGCCCACCGGGCGCGGTGCACCGATGGCGGGCTTGAGGTGCATCAGCAAGCCGGGTCCGGCGTTGACTTCCACAATGGCGCCCCCCTGCGCGTGCAGAGGCTTTGAAATGTCTTGCGCCACCATGTCGATGCCAGCGATGTCCAGACCTACGACCTTGGCGGCCAGTGCCGCGATGTAGGCCACCTCGGGGTGAACTTCGTCGGTGCAGTCCACCGCCACATTGCCGTTGCGCTGGATCACCACCTGGCGGCCGGCGGCGGGGACGGAATCGGCGCCCAGGTCCTGGCGCATGAGTTCAAGCTGCACCTTGGCGTCCTGCGTCAGGTCGATGATCTCCAGCGGGTATTCCTCCTCGTAGCCGCGGCGCGGGTCGGAGTTGAGCTGGCTGTCGATGAGTTCCTGGACGGTGGAGCGGCCGTTGCCGGTGATGCTGACCACCTCGCCGCGCGCGGCGGCCGCCACCTTGCCGCCGACCACCAGAATGCGGTGCTCGTCGCCGGGGATGAAGCGCTCGACCATGACCTCGCTGCCTTCGGGCTCGGCCACGTGCCACGCGGCTTCGATGTCTTCGCGCTTGCGCAGGTCGAGCGTGACGCCGCGCGCATGGTTGCCGTTGGAGGGTTTGACCACCACCGGCAGGCCAATGTCCTGGGCGGCCTCCCAGGCGGCTTGCGGGCTAGCCACAACCTGGCCCTCGGGCACCGGCACGCCGCAGGCCTTGAGCAGGCTTTTGGTTAGATCCTTGTCGCTGGCAATGCCCTCGGCGATGGCGCTGGTGAATTCGGTCTCGGCCGTCCAGATGCGGCGCTGGGCGGCGCCGTAACCCAGCTGCACCAAATTACCGTCGTTCAGGCGGATGTGCGGAATGCCGCGATCGGCTGCTGCGGTGACGATGCAGGCCGTGCTTGGGCCGAGGTAGCGGTCGTCCACCACCGTACGCACGCGGGCGACGGCGGCGTTCACGTCAAAAGGCTGGTCATTGAGTGCCGCCATGAGGAGCGCGTGGCCTTCGACCAGCGCGCTGCGCGCGACCTGCTCCTCGCGGGCCCGGAACACCATGCGGTAGATGCCGTGCCGCGAGGTACTGCGCGTCTGGCCAAACCCCGTGGGCATGCCCGCCAGGTTGAGCAGTTCGATGACGATATGCTCCAGTACGTGGCCGCACCAAGTGCCCTCCTCCAGGCGCTGCAGGAAACCGCCGCGCTCGCCTACGCCGCAGTGGTGCTCGATCAGCGCCGGCAGCCAGGTGGTGAGCCGCTCGTTGAATCCCGGCAATTGGTGCGAAGGGTGATCCTCCAGCGGGCCAAGGTCCAGCCAGACCTCCAGCACCGGGCGGTAGGTCCAGATGTTTGGGCCACGAAGGTAGTGGATGCGCAGCAGGTCGATGTCTTTAAATGTGGTCATGGGTCAGCGCACCGGGTGCGTAGTCCGTTGAAGGCAGGCGCATCGGCCGGGCCGTTGCGTGCCAGATAGCATGGGCGCAAGCATACCGTTGACGGTCGCTCGCGTGTTTGGGGGAAAATTCGGCTGCTGCCACTGTGCTGGCTGTTCTGCGCAATTCGCGCGTATTCAATTCAAGATGCAACATCACCACCGTGCGGCCGAAACTGACGCCGCGTCCCGACCTTTCGAGGCAGAACTGGGTCGTCGGCTTGTGCCCAATGAAAACGTGCTCGCCACCCTGCAGGTTGACCTCAGTGACGCGCTGCAGTTCACCAGCAGCCTGCTTGCCTTGACCAGCGCCCGGTTGCTCGCCTGTACCCAGGGCGGCGAGTGGCGCGAGTGGGCGCTGGCGCCTGGCATAGGGCTGCGACTGCTGGACCATGGCGGCGTGGGCACGCTGGAGCTGCACGATGACCGCAACCGCCTGGCGCTCTGGCACTTCACGCTGGCAATCAATCCAGCGGCACAGCGCTTGGTGCGGCAGTTCGAGCTGCGCATCGTCCAGATTGCGCATGGCGGCTTGGTGCCGCATGCGGCAGTGGAGGCAGACGCCCTGTGCCCGGTCTGCCACAGCGAGCTCTCGCCAGATACCGAAGAATGCCCGGTTTGCGCCCGTGCCCAGCCGCCCCAGCCCTCCACCTGGGTGCTGCTGCGGCTCTGGCGCTTTGCGCGCCCCTACCGCAAGCAACTGGCCACCGGTTTTGGCTTGACGCTGGCCTCTACCGCCGCCACGCTGGTGCCGCCGTACCTGACCATCCCGCTGATGGACGACATCCTGATTCCGTTCCAGAACGGCAAGCAGATCGAGCCAGGCCTGGTGCTGCTGTATCTGGGCGGCCTGCTTGCCTCCGCGCTGCTCGCCTGGGGCTTGGGCTGGGCGCGCACCTATATCCTGGCGTTGGTGTCTGAGCGCATTGGCGCCGATTTGCGCACCACGACCTATGAGCATTTGCTGCGCCTGTCGCTGGACTATTTTGGAGGCAAGCGCACGGGCGACCTGATGTCGCGCATCGGCGCCGAGACCGACCGCATCAACGTGTTCCTGTCGCTGCATGCGCTCGATTTCGTCACCGACGTGCTGATGATTCTCATGACGGCGGCGATCCTGTTTTCGATCAGCCCCTGGCTGGCGCTGGTCACGCTGGTGCCACTGCCGTTCATCGGCTGGATGATTCACACCGTGCGCGACCGGCTGCGCACCGGCTTCGAGAAGATCGACAGGGTCTGGAGCGAAGTGACCAACGTGCTGGCCGACACCATCCCCGGCATCCGCGTGGTCAAGGCCTTTGCTCAGGAAAAGCGTGAGGCCCGGCGGTTTTACGACGCCAACCAGCACAACCTGCAGGTCAACGACAAGCTCAACAAGACCTGGGCGCTGTTCACGCCCACAGTCTCGCTGCTGACGGAAATCGGTCTGTTGGTGGTATGGGGCTTTGGCATCTGGCTGGTATCGAAAAGCCAGATCACGGTGGGTGTGCTGACGGCGTTCATCGCCTACATCGGGCGCTTCTATGGCCGGCTGGACTCGATGAGCCGCATCGTGTCGGTCACGCAAAAGGCCGCTGCGGGCGCCAAGCGCATCTTTGACATCCTGGACCACGTCAGCAACGTGCCCGAACCGGCCCACCCGGTGCACATGGAGCGGGTACAGGGCGCCATTGCGCTGCGCGGTGTGGGTTTCCGCTACGGCAGCCGTGCCGTCATCAAAGGACTCGATCTGGAGATCCGGCCCGGCGAAATGATTGGCCTGGTGGGCCACAGCGGCTCGGGCAAAAGCACGCTGGTGAATCTGATCTGCCGCTTTTACGACGTCACCGAAGGGGTGATTGCGCTCGACGGCACCGACATCCGGCGGTTTGCTGTGGCGGACTACCGGCGCCATATTGGCCTGGTGCTGCAGGAGCCGTTCCTGTTCTTCGGCACGATTGCCGAGAACATTGCCTATGGCAAGCCAGACGCGACGCGCGGCGAAATCATTGCGGCCGCGCGCGCCGCGCATGCGCACGAATTCATCCTGCGACTGCCGCATGGCTACGACTCACTGGTCGGTGAGCGTGGTCAAGGGCTCTCGGGCGGCGAGCGCCAGCGCATCAGCATTGCGCGCGCGCTGCTGATCGACCCGCGCATCCTCATCCTTGACGAAGCCACATCGGCGGTGGATACCGAAACGGAAAAGGAAATCCAGCGCGCGCTCGACAACCTGGTGCAGGGCCGGACCACGATCGCTATTGCCCACCGCCTGTCCACTTTGCGCAAGGCCGACCGCCTGGTGGTCATGGACCGCGGCGAGATCGTCGAAGTCGGCCCGCACGACGCGCTCATGGAGCGCCAAGGCGCTTACTGGCGCCTGTACGAAGCCCAGGCGCGCCGCGCCGAGGAAGACGCCCAAGCAGCGGGCGTGCTGCCCGAAGCACTTTCCCATTCCGCACACCCTGCAGGCCAGTCATGAGCACCTCGAACATTTCGCTGCAGCGCGACAGCCATGGCCGACTGGTGCTCACGTTGGCCGACGGGAGCGAGCACGCGGGCGTGCAGCCCGTGCGCGCGTTTCCTATCGGCGCACCGGACGAAGGAATTTCGCTGCTGGGACAAGATGGGCATGAGCGGCTGTGGGTGGACCGTCTGACCGATTTGCCCGCTGGCGTGCGTGCGCTGGTTGAGGAAGAACTCGCGGTGCGCGAGTTTTCCCCCGAAATCACGCGCATCGTCTCGGTGTCGAGCTTCTCCACGCCCAGCACCTGGCAGGTCGTCACCGACCGAGGTGACACCCAGTTCACCTTGAAGGCCGAGGAAGACATCCGCCGCCTGGCCGGCCGCACCCGGTTGATGGTGGCGAGTGCCGAGGGCGTGCAGTACCGCATCGCCGATACGCGGGCGCTCGACCGGCATTCGCTGCGCTTGCTGGAGCGATTTTTGTAGCAGGAGTGGCACTTAATAGGTGTTTACCCTTAAATTTTGGCCAATTCGGAGAAAAGGGCTCAAGTTGCCCCTCTTTTCGCCGAAATAGAGTTACGAGACGGGGGGGAATCCGGCTCGCTCCGTCTAACTGAGGACTCTGCCATGCAACTGCCACCTGTTGACCGATCGACAAGCTGGCGTCCCCAGGGCGCCGACCTTTACTCCACCGGGGCATCGGGGGCGGTTCCGGTGCGACCCATCAATGCGGCCACGCCGGTCGAGTCGATGGACCGACTGGGAGAGGGGGCCATCGTCAAGACGCCCGAAAAGTCATCCAGCCCCGATCAGGCCAATCGCGACTGGACCGAGGGGGCTGACAAAAAAAAGCTGAAGATTCCTCCCGAGCCGCCCAAGGAGCCGCCGCTCTATAAGGTGATGATTGAATTCATCCAGTCCATGTGGCGCGCCAGCGGTAGTGCCATTGAGATGGCCCAGGACGTGAACAAAACCACGCTGGCGGAGCGCCTGGCCCAGCAGGCCAAGAATGAGCCGTTGACCTACTCGGACCCCACGGTCAAGCGCACTACGGGGCTTTAAGGCGCTGCCCCCGGGAGGCTGCGCACGTGGCCGGCCGGTACATGGCGCGCCGCCGAGCGGACGTGACCGGTCTGGTCATCAAAAAAGAAATCCGGTTCGAATTCGCGTAGGAACGGGCCCTTCTCCAGCCCGCCCAAAAACATCGCCTCGTCCACCGCCAGGTTCCACTTCATGAGGGTGTTGATGGCGCGCTCATGCGCTGGCGCACTGCGGGCCGTGACGAGTGCAATGCGCAGCCGCATGCCCGAGACATCCGCCTGCTGCTGGAGTTGGTGCAGCGCGGCGAGCAGCGGCTTGAAAGGCCCGCCAGACAGCGGCAGGGCGGCCTTGCTGGTTTCGTGCGAGACAAAGGCTTCCAGCCCACCTTCCTGGTAGACCCGCTCGGCTTCGTCCGAGAACAGCACGGCGTCGCCGTCAAAGGCAATGCGCAGTTCGTTGGGGTAGTTGATGCCGGCGGCAACCGATTCGGTCAATACCCTTGCGGCTGGAAAACCCAGGTGCAGCGCCTCGCTGACATCGCGTTCGTTGGCGGAGAGGAATAAATGCGCGCCCAGTGGCCGCAAGTAGCGAAAAGGGTCGCGCCCCTGCGTGAACACGCCGCGTTCGAGCTGCAGCCCGGCGCTTTGCACCGAGCGGAAGATGCGCAGCGCCGTCACCGGGTCGTTGCGCGAGAGCATCACCACTTCCACGCGCTGCACCGCGTCGGTGTTGAAGGCCAGCAGCTTGTGCACCAGCGGAAATGCGACCCCCGGCTTTGCGGGCACCGCCAGGCGCTCCTGCTGCAAACGCATGTAGGCGAGCGGGTTCTGCGCGTCGAACACGCGGTTTTCTTCTTCGAAATCAAACAGCGCGCGCGAGGAAATCGCGACCACCAGTTTGTCTTGCAGGCTTACCGGCATCGCATGCCCCTTATTTGACGAACTGGTTGAGCTGAATGATGGGCAGCAGAACGGCCAGAACGATCAGCATCACCACCAGTCCCATCACGACGATCAGAAGGGGCTCCAGCACGGTTGCCAGTTGCACGGCGCGGCGCTGCACCTCGGTGCTGAGCTGCACGGCAGCGCGCTGCAGCATGAGCGGCAGTTGCCCGGTCTGCTCGCCCAGACGGGCGAACATGGACAGCAGGCTCGGAAAGCGCTTTCTTTGCGCCAGCGCCGAGGCCAGCGGCGCGCCTTCGCGCACCTGCACCAGCGCGTCCAGCGCGTCGGCACGCATGGCGCGGTTGTTCAGGGTTTCGGCGGCCGCCTGCAAGGCTTTGAGGATGGGAACGCCCGCACCCGCCAGCATGGCCAGCGTGCTGGCAAAGCGCGCTGCGTTGTAGCCGCGTGCCAGGCGGCCAAGGATGGGAAGGCGCAGAAAGGCAGCGTCAAATTTTGAACGAAAAGCGGCTCTAGCGTAAGCGTAGCGTGCGCTAATAGCTGCAATAACAATAGCAATCAGCAGCCAGATACCGTAGTGGCGCACGAAAGCGCTCACCGCCAGCATGGCCACCGTCAGGAAGGGCAATGCGCGGCGCGAGCCGGCAAACACGCCAGCGACCTGCGGTACGACGTAGCTGACGAGAAAAATCACAATGGCGATGGCCACCAGCGTGACGATGGCGGGGTAGAGCGCGGCGCCGACCAGCTTGGCCTTGAGCGCCTGGCGCTCCTCCAGGTCGTCGGCCAGGCGTTCGAGCACCAGGCCGAGCTTGCCGCTGTGCTCGCCAGCGCCAATCACCGCGCAGTAGATGTCGGAAAACTCGCGCGGGTGCTGGGCCAGTGCCTGGGCAAAGGGCGCGCCGGCGTTGACTTCGGCGCGCAGCACCGCGACCAGGTGGCGCTGGCGCTCGTCGTCGGCCTCGTCGGAAAGGGCGGTCAGCGCCCGCTCCAGCGTGAGCCCGGAGGAGACCAGTCCCGCCACTTGGCGCGTCCAGATGGCCAGCCCCGTGCTGCCAAACACCGGCCGCTGCAGCCAGCCGCCAGCGGTGCGCGAGCCGTCTGCCGCACCCGATTGCGCCGCGGGCGAGACCGCGAGCGGAACCAGCGCCTGCGCCCGCAGCTGGCTGCGTGCGGCCTTGGCGTTGTCGGCTTCCAGCATGCCGGTGCGCGTCTGGCCCTGGGCATCGAGCGCTTCAAAGGCAAAGGCGGGCATGGGCGGTGTAAGAAATCGGCATGGGCCGCAATAGTAGCCGCTGCACACTGGCCGGACGCGTTCGCCCAGTCCACAATGGCCTGCAAGCCTCGGCGCTTGGTCCGGGGCCGCAAGGAGTTCCCATGTTGAAAGACAAAGTCGCATTGATCACCGGCGGTTCCTCGGGCATTGGTCGCGCCGTTGCCCTGGCCTGGGCGCGCGAGGGTGCGCGCGTGGTGGTCTCCGACACCAACCGTGACGGCGGCGAGCAAACCGTGGCCCAGGTGCGTGGGCTTGGCGGCGAGGCGCTGTTTGTGGCCGCTGATGTGAGCCAGCCGCAGGATTGCGAAGCGCTGGTGCAGCGCGCTGTGGAAAAGTTCGGGCGTCTCGACATTGCCTGCAACAACGCCGGCATTGGCGGCCCGCAGGCGCCCACGGCCGACTACCCGCTGGACGGCTGGGCGCAGGTGATTGGCATCAACCTCTCGGGTGTGTTCTATGGCATGAAGTACCAGTTGCCGGCCATGCTCAAGAATGGCGGCGGCGCCATCGTCAACATGGCGTCCATTCTGGGGGCCGTGGGTTTTGCCGGAGCACCGGCGTACACCGCGGCCAAGCACGGAGTCGTAGGGCTGACGCAGGCGGCAGCGCTGGAATACAGCGCGCAGGGCGTGCGCATCAACGCCGTCGGGCCGGGCTTCATCCACACGCCCATGATCAGCGCGCTGGAAGAGAACCAGGCCGTCAACGGCATGCTGGTCGCCGCCCACCCCATCGGCCGGCTGGGCCGTGCTGAGGAAGTGGCCGAACTGGTGCTCTGGCTCGCGAGCAGCAAGGCCTCGTTTGTGACGGGTTCGTACTACCCGGTGGACGGCGGCTATCTGGCGCGCTAAATTTAGAGCCAAAATGGCCGCTATCGATTGCTAGTAAAGCGCATGCAGCTATTGAAATAATAGTTAAAAATTGCCCGTGGCTTGCAGCTGTGCCCGGGCGGCGGCGGCAATGTCGAGCGAGCGCAGGCGCAAGGCCGGATCGAACACGTCGCATACCAGCATCAGCTCGTCGGCCTGCGTCGCCTTGAGCAGCGCCTCCATCCCGGAGCGCACGGTGTCGGGCCCGCCGATGACGGCTGCAGCAAGGAATTCACCAATGGCGGCGCGTTCCTGGGGCGACAGGTGTTCCACCAGCCCCGCTACCGGTGGCGCCAGCTTGCGCCGTTCGCCCTTGAGGATGCCCAGCACGCGCTGGTAGGTGCTGCTGGCGAGGAATTGCGCCTCCTCGTCGGTCGGTGCGGCGATGAGCGGTACGCCAATCACCACATAGGGCTTGGGCCAGCGTGCCGAGGGTTTGTACAGGCGCCGGTACAGGTCTATCGCCTGCAGCAGCAAACGCGGTGCAAAGTGCGAGGCAAAGGCGTAAGGCAGGCCGCGCTCGGCCGCGAGCTGGGCGGAAAACAGACTGGAGCCGAGCAGCCAGATGGGAACGTTGGTGCCCGCTCCTGGCGTGGCCACCAGGCGCTGGCCTGGCTCGGCGGGTGCCAGCAGGCGCTGCAGTTCGGCCACGTCGCGCGGGAAGTCCTCCTGCGTCTCGGGCCGGTCGCGGCGCAGCGCGCGCATGGTGAGCGGGTCGGTCCCCGGCGCGCGCCCCAGCCCCAGGTCGATGCGGCCGGGGAACAGTTCGGCCAGCGTGCCAAAGGCCTCGGCCACCACCAACGGCGCGTGGTTGGGCAGCATGACACCGCCCGAGCCGACGCGCATGCGCTCGGTGCCAGCGGCGATGTGGCCCACCAGTACTGCCGTTGCCGAGCTGGCAATGCCGTCCATGTTGTGGTGTTCGGCCAGCCAGTAGCGCTTGAAACCCAGAGATTCGGCATGCCGGGCCGTCGCCAGCGCTATGGCGAGCGCATCGCGCACACTGCCGCCCTCGCGCACGGCCACGAGGTCGAGCAGGGAGAGCGCGGTAGGAATGGAAGCCGTCATGCCGCCATTGTGGCGCGCCTTGCAGGAGCGTGCGGGCCAGAGGCCTGCCCTTGGAAACTCTGCAAAATTCTTCTCTACATCTGGCGGGCGCCCGCTTGCAATGGCACATCGGGCGCGCCGCCATGGGATCGGGAGCAGGCGCTGAAACTTGTTAAAGTCGCCGACGTGACTTGCCGGCCGCCAGTAGCAAGCGCTGCCGGTTGGTGCGCTCGGATTTTCGTTGGCCGACCGATACCGCCGTACCTTTCGTCCGTTGGCGGCACCAGAAATTTTTTAAAAGAGTGGACTCAATGAACAAGTATTTGCTCAAGGCGATCGGTCAGGTCGCCGTGCCGCTGGCCCTCGGTTTGTCCTGCGCTGCACCGGTGTTTGCCGACAGTGGCGTGGCCTATGTATCGAATCAGGAAGCAGGGGTGAGCGTCATCGACCTGGCCACCATGACGGCCAGGGACAACATCGACATCGGCGTCACCGGGCCGCGCGGCATTGGCATTACCGCCGATGGCGCCATGCTGGTAACGGCCAACAAGGGAGGCGCCAACATTGCCCTGATCGACACCAAAACAGGGCATGTGATTCGCTATATGCCGATCGGCAAGAACCCCGAATTCGTTCGTGTCCAGGGCCGCTATGCCTATGTCACCTACGAACCCAGCGCCAAGTCGGGCCCGCCCTCCAAGAACGGCGCCAAGGACGACGATGGCGCCGTTCCGGGGCACATCGCCATCGTGGACCTGAAGCAGGGCAAGGTCGTTCACGACATCGTCGGCAAGCCGGAAACCGAGGGTCTGGAGTTCTCCAAGGATGGCAAGAAGCTGTTCATCACCAATGAATCGGACAACTCGCTGACGGTGCACGACGCCAAAAGCGGCAAACTGCTCAAGAGCATCCCGCTTGGCAAGTACGGCAACCGCCCGCGCGGCATCAAGCTGTCGCCCGACGGCAAGGCGCTGGTGACCACACTGGAGCTTTCGGACAAGATGCTGGTGCTCAACGACAAGTTCGATGTCGTCAAGGAGGTCGCCACCGCCAAGACGCCCTACGGTGTGGCCTTCGACCGCAGCGGTTCGCGCATCTTCGTGGCCTCCAACAAGGACAAGCTGCTCCAGGTCTTCGACGCCCAGACCTATGAAAAGGTCAAGGATATCCCGATCGGTGATCGCTGCTGGCATTTCAGCTTCACCCCTGACGACAAGCAGATCCTGGTGGCCTGCGGCAAATCGAATGAACTGGTGGTGATCGATGCCGCTTCGCTGGAGGTGACCAAGCACCTCGGAGAGATGGGCATGCCCTGGGGCATCGTGACCTATCCGAAGGCGATGGGCAGTATCGACCGGCCCTGAGCGAGGCCGCCCCGAAGCAAGCGCCCGTCACCCTGGCGGGCGTTTTGCATTCCGCGTCGGCCCATTCATAGGGTCTTTTCGGCGGTGAGCGGCGCGGGTGTATCCAATTGCTGCAGGGTCTATATGATGGCTTCATGGGCCATGTTGGCGCGACGCATCGGGTACTTCCATGGGATTCTTCAGCAAAATGTTCAAACTGCGCGAGCAGGACCCTGAAAGCCAGGAGACCACTTGGGCTTTCGAGGACAACGCGAGCGAACTGGTGCTGGATGCCGAGTACGCCAACACGCTGGCGTTCGAATTCGACATCGACGCCGCCATCAGCAGGCATGAGGCATGGAAAAACCGGCTGCGCCAGCAACTGAGCGGCGAGATCGATACCCCAATCGATCTGGACGAATTGCGCAACCCCGAAGCCTGCCCGTTGGGCCAGTGGCTCGCCGGCCCCGGGCAGCAAATGTTGGGCCAGTACCCGGCCTTTGACATCCTCGTAGCGCGCCATGCCTATTTTCATGCCCAGGCTGTCGAGGTCGTCGAGCTCAGCCGTGCCGGGGAGTACGAGCGTGCGCTGCGCGTGTTCCATGGCGGCTATCGCCACGCTTCGAATCAGGTGGTGCTGCTGCTCAAGCAGCTCAAGCGTGGTTTGGGGCGCTGAGTGGGTGCTCGCTTGACCTGTGGTCGCGTCCTGTCGGTCTGCACCGGGCAGGCGGCGCCCTACGCACGCGGTTCGCGCAGCGGCATCGACAAGCAGGTTCGCACCGGCAAGGTGTATTGCCACACCCTCGGTCTGGTGGGCGATGAGCAAGGTGACCTTCGGGTCCATGGTGGGCCGGACAAGGCGGTGCACCATTACCCCAGCGAGCATTGCGCCGCCTGGCGTTCGGAACTGGGGCCACACCCGCTGCTCGACACCCCGGCGGCTTTTGGCGAAAACCTGCATAGCAGCGGCCTGACCGAGGCCGACGTGTGTCTGGGGGACCGTTTTCGCGTGGGCGATGCCTTGCTGGAGGTCTCGCAAGCCCGCCAGCCGTGCTGGAAGCTCAACGAGCGCTTTGGACGCCCTGACATGGCTGCGCAGGTACAGCGCACCGGGCGCACCGGCTGGTACTACCGCGTGCTGGAAGAGGGCGCGCTCTGGGCCGGTGCGGACCTGCTGCTGCAAGCACGCCCGTATCCCGAATGGCCGCTGGCGCGCCTGATCGACCTGCTTTACCGGCCCAGTCTGGACGTTGCCGAACTGCGTGCTGCGCGGGCGCTGCCGCTGCCGGCCAATTGGCAGCGTTTGCTGGATCGGCGGCTGGGCAGCGGCGTGGTGGAAAGCTGGGTTTCGCGGCTGGAGGGGCCTGCGCAGACCTAGTCTTTTACCTTGGCATGCTCGCGCAGCCAGGCGGCAAAGGCCTCTTCGCCGAGCTCGCCTGAGGCGACGGCGAGCATGGTGAGCACGCAGTCAGCATCGCTCGCGCCAAGGTGGTAGCCGTTCAAGCGCAGGAACAATTCAGCGGCGACAAAACCGGTGCGCTTGTTGCCGTCGATGAAAGGATGGTTGCGGGAGATGCCGTAACCGTAGGCTGCGGCCAGCGCGAATGCGTCGGGCGCGGCGTAGGCGAGCAGGTTGGCGGGGCGGGCCAGCGCCGAATCGAGCAAGCCTGCATCGCGCGTACCGGCACTGCCCCCATGTTCGGCAAGCTGTGCTTCGTGCACTGCAACAATGACGGCGCGATCCAACCACAGGAAGTGAGCCATGCGCGGGGCCTACTTGGCCAGTTCGTGCAATACCGCGCGCCGCTCACGCATGATGTCGCGGGCCAGTTTCATCTGGGCTTCGAAATCGGGGTTGTGCGTGGTGATGCGCAAGCCGTCAGGCGAATCGGTGACGTAGAGTTCGTCGCCTTTGGTCAGGTCAAGGCGTGCCAGCAATTCTTTGGGAAAAATGGCGCCGACTGAGTTTCCGATTTGGGTGAGTTTGAGCGTGTGCACAGCAGTACTTCGAAGTTATAACGTATGTTATGCCTTCGCGGGCGTCGCCGTCAACCACATGTTCAATCCCGCGTCACCCGCAGCACTTCCTCCCGGCTGGTGACGCCCGCGGCAATCAGGCGCTCGCCGTCTTCGCGCATCAGTTGCATGCCGCCGGCCAGGGCCGCGGCGCGCACGTCGGCCTCCGACGCGCGGTTGTGGATCTGCGCGCGCAGCGCGTCGGTGGTCACGAGCAGTTCGAAGAGCCCGGTGCGTCCGCTGTAGCCCGTCTGGCCGCAGGCATCGCACCCCTGGCCGTGGCACGCGGTGCAGGTTTTGCGCACCAGGCGCTGCGCCAGCACGCCAAGCAGCGAACTCGACAGCAGGAAGGGCTCCACCCCCATGTCGGTCAGGCGATTGACGGCGCTGGCGGCGTCGTTGGTGTGCAGTGTGGCCAGCACCAGGTGGCCGGTGAGGCTGGCCTGGATGGCGATCTGCGCCGTTTCGAAATCGCGGATCTCGCCGATCATGATCACGTCCGGGTCCTGGCGCAGGATGGCGCGCAGAGCCTTGGCGAAGGTGAGGTCGATCTTGGCGTTGACCTGCGTCTGGCCGACACCGGCCAGTTCGTACTCGATCGGGTCTTCCACCGTCATGATGTTGGCCTGCGCCGCGTCCAGCCGGCCCAGCGCCGCGTACAGGGTGGTGGTTTTGCCCGAGCCGGTCGGGCCGGTCACCAGCACGATGCCGTGCGGCTGCCGGATCAGGCCCTCGAAGCGCGCAAGCGTAGGGCCCTGCATGCCCACGGCTTCGAGCGTGAGGCGGCTCTCGCTCTTGTCGAGCAGACGCAGCACGGCGCGCTCGCCATGGGCGCTGGGCAGGGTGGAGACGCGTACGTCGATGGCGCGTGTGCCCAGGCGCAGGCTGATGCGGCCGTCCTGCGGCAGGCGTTTTTCGGAAATATCGAGGTCCGCCATGATCTTCAGGCGGCTGATCAAGGCCGCATGCAGTGCGCGGTTGGGTTGCACCACCTCGCGCAGCGTGCCGTCCACGCGGAAGCGCACGCTCGAATGGCGCTCGTACGGCTCGATGTGGATGTCACTCGCCCCATCGCGCGCCGCCTGCGTGAGCAGGGCGTTGAGCATGCGGATGATGGGCGCGTCGTCGGCGGCTTCGAGCAGGTCTTCGACGGCCGGAAGCTCCTGCATCATGCGCGAGAGGTCGGCGTCGCTTTCCACCTCGCTGACCACCGTGGCGGCGCTCGATTCGCGCTGCGAGTAGGCGGCGCTGATGCGCTGCGCCAGGGTGTGGGCGTCGAGCGGCTGCAGGCGCTGCACCGGGTATTTGCGCAGCACTTCGCTCAAGGGCCCGGCTTGCGGCGCGGGGCCGTGCCACAGCACAAGCTGCTCGCCGTCGGCTTCCAGCAGCAGCTGGGCTCCGCGCGCAAACGCATAGGGCAAAGGGTAGGCCATTAGTTGCCTGCGGGGAAATCGGGCTGTGTGACGATGTTGGTCTGCGTCGCAGCGGGCCGTGCGGGCAGCGGCGGCAGGACCGGCGCGCCCGACACCGGGTGCAGCAGCGTGCTCGGCGTGGGCTGGGCCTGTTGCTGCAGCGCGCGAATCGCCTCGTAGCGGTCCACCGTCAGTGCATTGCTGGCGGCGCTGTCACGAATCACCGTGGGCCGCAGGAAGACCATCAGATTGGTCTTGTTGCGCGAGCGGTTTTCGCTGCGAAACAGGTTGCCGACGACCGGGATGTCGCCAAACAACGGCACCTTGTCTTCACCCGAGCTGTAGGAATCTTCCAGCAGGCCGCCAATGACGATGATGTTGCCGTCGTCCACCACCACGTTCGATTCGATGGAGCGCTTGCTGGTGGTAGGCCCGTTGGCATTCGTGAGGGTGCTGCTGTCGATCTTGGACACTTCCTGGTAGATGGACATTTTGACCGTGCCGTTTTCGCTGATCTGCGGGCGCACCCGCAGCACCAGGCCCACGTCCTTGCGCTCGACGGTGGTGAACGGGTTCACCGTGCTGGTTCCTGCGCTGGCGGCGTACGAGCCGGTGACGAAGGGCACGTTGTTGCCGATGATGATGCGGGCCTCCTCGTTGTCCAGCGTCATCAGGTTGGGGGTGGAGAGCACGTTGGCGTCGCCACTGTTTTGCAGGAAATTGGCCAGCGCCCCCAGGTAATACTGGCCGTTGATGCGCGGCGCCAGGGCCAGGTTCAGGCCCTTGCCCAGTGTGCCCAGGGCGGTGGCCGCGGTGGCCGTGGAACCGCTGGCCAGCGCTGCCGTGATGTTCACGATGTTGGCGCCCGACTGGGCCGAGTTGGTGCCGATCACGCCGATGGTGCCGTCGCCCTGCTTGCCCAGGATGCCCTGCCACTGGATGCCGAACTCGGCCAGCTTGCTGGCCGTGACTTCCACGATCAGGCTCTCCACCAGCACTTGCGCTCGCCGGCCGTCGAGTTGGTCGATCACGGCGCGCAGTTGCCGGTATTGCGGCTCGGGTGCCGTGATGATGAGCGAGTTGGTGGCCGGATCGGCCTGGATCTGCCCGCCGGTCGACGGCGCCGCGCTGCTGGCGCCGCTCAGATTGCCGCCCCCGGTGCTCAGGCCGCCGCCGCTGCTGCTCCCCATGCCCGTACTGCTGGCCGAGGCGGTATTGGTGCCCGCCGTGGCGCTGTTCAGGCCGCTGGTGCTGCTTGCCGCAGGTCCAGGGCTGCTGCTGCTACTGGAACCGGAACCTCCGCCCGCCGCCATGGCGGCGCGCAGCGTGGCGGCCAATTTGGTGGCGTCGGCATTCTTCAGATACACCACGTGAATGTTGCCGTTGGCTGCGCTGCTGCCCGGTGCAGGCGCCTGGTCGAGCTTTTGCACCAGCGCGCGCACCTGGGCCAGGCGCGCCGGGTTGGCGGCGCGCAGGATCAGCGAGTTGCTGCTGGGATCGGCCAGCAGCGTGGTCTTGAAAGCGCTGTCTGTCTGGCCCTGCGCGGCGCCCGGTGTCGCCCCGGTGGTGGAGGCGGTTCCTCCCTCGATCAGCCGCGCCACCAGGGGCGCGAGGTCGGAGGCGATGGCGTTGTGCAGGGGAATCACTTCCACGTCGCTGGCGTTGGAGACGTCCATCGCGGCGACGATGCGGGCGAGCCGCTGCAGGTTGTCGGCGTAATCGGTGATCACCAGCGAGTTGTTGCCGGGGTTGACGTTGATGGTGTTGTTCGGGCTGATGAGCGGGCGCAGCACCGGCACCAGGTTGGCGGCGTTCTCGAAATTGAGCTTGAAGATCTGCGTGACGATCTGCCCGCCCCCTGCAGCGGCTGGCGCACCGCCCTGCCACACGCGCACGCTGCTGCCCTGGAGTTTGCCTTCCGCCTCGGGCACCACCTTGTAGAGTCCGCCCGCTTCGACCACCGTGTAGCCCTGCAAGCGCAGCGCCGCCAGGAACTGCTCGAAGGCGGCTGCCGGCGTGACCGCACGCTCGGTCGCCAGATTGAGCTGGCCCTTGACGCGCGGGTCCACCACCACGTTGCGCCCGGTGATGGTGGCCATGGTGCGCGCCACGGCTTCGATGTCGGCGTTGGCGAAGTTCAGCGTCACCGGCTCGCCCGGGCGCACGCTTTGCGGGTTGGGCGTCGCAGAAGTTTGGGCATGAATTTGGCCTCCAGCGCTTATCAATAAAGCGCAAGCAGCTATTGAAACAATAGTTTGATGCCAATGGCGCGGAATGTACTGAGCGGGGCTGGACATAAGTTTTGCGGTGTTAGCCGAGCGAAATGAGTGAGCGCGCGCCTACGCGGCGCCCGATGATGTTGAGCAGATTCGACAGCGCCGGCTCGCGCCCCGGCGCCGCCTGCGCCTCGCCGGCAAAGCGCAGGCGCTGGCCCACCCATTGCCCGCTGCCCGAGAGCTGCAGCGCACCCGCCAGGGTCGAGAGCTGCAGCGTCGGCGCCTCGCCTCCGGCCAGCGCCAGCCGGTAGCTGCCCATGGGCCGCAGCGTGGACAGGCGCGAGGACACGTCCAGGGCGTCGAGCTGGGCCGATCCGCGCAGCACCACGCGGCCGCGCACCGATTCGATCACCAGGCCTTGTGTTTGCAAGGCGAGCTGGCCCTGCAATTGCAGTGTGTTCCAGGGTGTTCCCAGGCCCGTCAGCACGGCGGCTGGCCAGCGGCTTTGGCCGTCGGCCAGCGCCAGATGGAGGCCGCCCCAGCGCGGCTGTACCTGCAGCCGCAGGGGCGCCTGCGTGCAGCAGTCGGCCGAAAATTCGGCTTGTAGCCCGCTCCAATTCGGACGCAAGCGCCAGTGCACACGCCCCGGCAAAGCGGACGTGCTTTGGCTGTCGCTGCCGCCCGCCAGTACCAGTTGGGCCGAGCCGTTCCAGACGCTGCCGCGCGGCGCCGCCAGTTGCAGCTGCGCGCCGCTGGCGCGCGCCACGCCCACGGCCATCCAGTGCGCGGGCAGCGCAGCGAGCAACGCGCCGCCGCCGCCCAGCAGCGCGCCAGCGAGCGCCCAGCCCCAGGGTGTGTGCGGCGCGGTGCCCGGCGCGCTGCGGCTCCGTAATGCGCTGCGCGCGCGCGGGCGTGAGCGGGAGAAGGGGGTGGTGGCCATGCAAAGACGTGTGCGGGTCTACTGCGCGGGCAGGGCGAACACGATGGCACCATCCCAGCGCGCTTCGCCTGCAGGGGCCGTTTTTTGGGGCGCTGCGCCAGTTACGGGCTGTGTCGGCGGCTTGGCGCTGCTGCGCGTCAGGTGGGCCTCTACCGGCACGCTGCGCGCATTGCCACGCACCTGGGCCAGCCAGGGAGCGATGGCCGCAGCGGGCACGCCTTGCAGGCCAACGGTGGCGCGCTCGCCCATCCAACTGACCCGCGCGCCGGACTCCAGTGCCGCCGTGGCGCTTTGCAGCGCACGCTGGGCCTCGGCCTGGCTGGGGCGGGTGCTGGCGTCGGCTTGCAGCAGGCGGGCCTCGGCGGCCAGCGTCTGCATATGTTCGAGTTGGGCGTCCAGCGCGGCATGGCGCGCGGGCGCCTCGCGCAGGGTGTGCAGGGCGGGTGCCAGCAGCCACCACCACGCCAGCGCTGCGGCCACCAGCAGCGCAGCGGCGAGCACCAGGCGGCGTTCGCGCGGGGCCATGGCGTCCCAGCGGGTGCGCCAGGCGGGGCGGGCGGCGGCGGTACTGGGCGTGCTCATTGGGACACCTCGGTGCAGCGCCGTGCGGTGCGCGTTGGGTGGGGGCGGTTCGGCACTGCGCTCATGGCCGGCTCGCCAGGCGCAGCCATAGGCTGTCGTTCGCGCTGCTCAATTGGTAGGCCTGTGCCTGCAGCGCATTGCTTGCCGCGGCCTGGGCTTCGGCCGAGAGCGCCAGGCCCCGCAGTTGCAAAGCGCCTGGGCTGTAGTCGATGGCGCTGGCGCCGCCCTGTGTGGCCAGCGCGCTGCCCGCGGCCGCCAGCATGGGTTCCAGGTCTGCTGGCGCCAGGGCCCCGCTGGCCTGGCGCAGCAGCGCCAGCTCGCGCTCCATTTGCAGCGGCGCATCGACCACCACCTTGATTTTGGGGAAGGTCGCGGTCAGCGTGTTTCTCACCGCCGCTTCTTTGGTCGCCAACGCCGAGCGCTCTTGCCAGGCCCAGGCGTTCAAACCGACGATTTGCGCCAGGACCAGCAGCGCGCCCGCCCAACGCGCCGCGCGCCACTGGGGCGCCTGCAGCAGTGCGCCCAGCAAGCCCCCCGCTTTGCGCATGGCACGGGTGCGGCCCGAGCTGGCCAGGTCGAACTGCGCCAGATCCCAGCCGCCGCGCGCGGCCTGCAGGGCACGGTCGCCGGCGGAGACGAGTGCCACAGGCCGGCCCAGGATCTGTTCGGCCAGGCTGGCCACGGCGCTTTCGCTGGTGGCGGTGATCGGTTCGTCGCCCTGCGCCTGCGCGGGCAGCAGCGCCAGCGCCGCGGGCGTGAGCGGCAGCACGGCCACCGCGCCCTCGGGTGGCAAGCCGGTGGCCAGCACCAGCGGCGCTTCGGCGGTGCCGGCGAAGTGCAGGGCGGGGGCGCTCGCACCGGGCGCAATCTCGGGCACCACGCGCGCCATCGGGCGGCCCGCCGCCTCCAGGGCCTGCAGCGCGCCGCGCAGCCAGGCGCGGTCGCAGACCGCCACCCAGGCGCTTGCACCAGCCGCCGCGCCGGGCGCAAGCGCAAAGTGCAGGCGTGCGGGCTCGTCAAGCACCTGGTCTTCCAACAGGCCTTCGAGCACGGCGCGCATGCGCGGACTGTTCAAGGCGACGCCAGGGGGCAGTTGCACGCGCTGCCACGACAGCGCCTGCGCCGGCACCAGCGCCACCAGTTCGCCCGCAGCCCGGCCAGTGGCGGGCAGCAGGGCGGCGGTGGCGCGGCCGTGGCGGGTGATCTGGTGGCCGTCCTGGCTCAGCGCGAAGCTGTATTCAGGGCTGAGCGTGCCGTTGGCCAGAGGAAGGGTAAGGACAAGAATGCTCATGGACGAATTTCGCGGGCCATTGTAGGGGTGTGCTCAGGGAGTCGCGGCGGGCGCCAGGTCTGCCACGCGGGTGCGCCAGAGGGTGCTGACCTGGGTGCCGATGCGGTGCACCAGCGAGCGCTCCTTCACCACCGCGTCGCCCAGGCGCAATTGGCCCTGCACTTCAAAGTAGCTGCTGCCCACGCTCAGTTCGGTGGTCGAGAGTGTGGGCCGCGTGGGCAGCAGGGCGCGCACGTCTTCGAGCGATCGGAAAGGCCGCGTCTCGCGGGCCGTGCCCAAGCTCTCGGCGCCGGCGCGGTCCAGCCCATCAATGGCCGCCTGCAGTACTTCGGGGCTGGCGGTGTTGAGGTTGACAGGGGTGCGCTCGGGCAGCACGGTGACGTAGGGTGCCAGCAGCGCCGCCGTCGCCGTGGGCAGCCCCAGCCATGGCAATTGCTCGACCTGCTGGGGCATCAGGGGTACTTCGCCGCCTTCTGCCACTTGAGGGGCGGCGGCGCGCACCAGCGCCTGCTCCAGCGTCTCCAACTGGGTTGCAGGCAGGCCGAGTTGCGAAAAGAGCCGGGCAAACTGGGCGTGCACCGCGGGCTGAACCACCCCACTCGCCACCAGGCTGCCCACGTTCAGGCGCGATTGCAGGTCGATGATGCGGCCCGACAAAAATGCGTCCTGCGTGTCGGTGCTGGCACCGTTCTGCGCGTTGCCGTCCTGCGCGGCGAGAAAGGTGGACAAACGGGCTTCTTCCAGCGGCACGGCCCAGGGCTCGGCCAGGTTGTCGCCGCCGCCGGCGATCGCATCCTCGTGCAGGATCAGGCGCGACCAATCCAGGGCGCCGATCAGAATCCAGGCCGACTGGATGCGCGCGCGCTCGGCTGTCTCGATCTCGATGCTGCGCCACTGCTGCCACATGGCGGCGGCGGCAAAGGTGGCCACCAGGGTCACGGTGAGCATGGCGGCGAGCAGCGCGGCGCCGCGCGTGCGTGCACGTCCAAGGCGGCGGTTCATGACTTTCCGCCCCCATTCAGCGGGTTGACCCAGTCGCGCGTCAGGCGCCCGGCCAGTGCGTCGTTTGGGCCGAGATCAAGCTGCAGGCGAATGCCGTCGGGCACCAGCGCCTGCGCCTTGGCGGCGGCGCTCGCCTGGCCGACGCTTTGTGCTGTGGGCGTGCCACGGCTGGAGAGCGGATTGCTCCAGGCATTGCCGCGGAAATAGAAAATCTGCCAGCCGGCCAGCGGCAGTAAAGCCACTTCGCTGCGCCGCTCGGCATCGCCTGGGCTGCGGGCCCACACGGCGGCCTGGTCCCAGGCGCGCTGCCAGTCGCCGCGCGTGGTCACTGGCGCCGACTGCCAGCGCAGCCATTGGTTGGTGCCCGCCACCTCGCGCTGGCTCCAGGCCACCACCAAAGCGCCTGCGTCGCCGCCTGCGCTGCTGCGCCGCGTGATGCGCAGCACCTGGCCGTCCCAGTCAATCGGTGTGGTGTAGGGCAGCGCCACCAGCGCATCCAGATCAACGCCCCACTGACCCAGCGCGGCTTGTAGTGTGAGCAGGGCGTCGCCCCGCGCCTTGGTCTGCTGCTGGGTGCGCACCATGCCGTCGATGCCGCGCCAGCTCATCAGGGCCATCAAGCCCAGCAGAGCGATGGCGATCAGCAGCTCGATCAGCGTGAAGCCGCGCGCAGATCGTGGGCCGCGCCGGTTCAATTGCGCCCCACGATGGTCGAGAGCCGCAGCACCGGCCCGCTCTGGCTGCGCACCTGGGCGTCGACGCGGCGAAAACTGGGGTTGGGCGTGGGCCGCACGACCAGCGTCAGGTCAAAGCGTTCGCTGGCCTGTTCGCAGCCTTGCACGCTCTCGCCAATGGCGGGCATCTGGCGCGACAGGCGCACCGCCACCAGCGCGTTTTCAGCGCACAAGTGGCCCAGCATGACTTCGGACTGGCGCGCGCTATTGCGCACCAGCGCGCCCGTGGCCTGGCTGCCCGCGAGCAGTGCAATGGCCACGATGCCCAGCGCCACCAGCACCTCGATCAACGTAAAGCCGTGCGCCGGGCGGCGGCGATAGTGCTTCATGGTGCGCCCATCACGGCAAACGGCCGCAGGCCGTCGGTTGCCACCTGCAGCCGCCGCTCCGGGTGGCTGGCCTGGCTCAGCACCACGGTTTGTGGCGGAATCAGCGGCTCCGGCCCCAGCAGCAGCGGTGCCAGGACGAAGGCGCGCGTATTGGGGTCCAGCCACTGGGTGGGCAGCGTGCTGCTGGCCGGCAGACCGTCAAAGTGAAATCCATTGGGTGCCAGGCGCCAGCGCACCGGCACCCCGGCCGCCCGCGACTGCGCCCGCGCCCCTTCCAGCAGCGCAGCCAGGCGGTCGGCTTCGCGCTCCAGCTGGGTTTCGGACGGATCGCGCAGCACCAGCGACACCCCGGCCGTGGCCAGGGCCATGATGCTGATGACGAGCAGCAGCTCCAGCAGGGTAAAACCGTTGGGCTTTTTACTGCCAGCTGCCAATATCCGCATCCTTGCCTTCGCCTCCCGATTGGCCGTCGGCGCCAAAGGACATCACGTCCACCTCACCCTTGATGCCGGGGTTCAGGTACTGGTAGGGCCGGCCCCAGGGGTCGTTGGGGAGCTTTTCCAGGTACGGCTTCCAGTTGGCGGGCGGCGGGCCGGAGCTGGGCCGCGCCACCAGCGCCTGCAGGCCCTGCTCGGCGGTGGGGTAGCGCTGGTTGTCCAGGCGGTAGAGCTTGAGCGCCTGCATCAGGTTGGTCACGTCGGTGCGCGCCGCCGTGGTGCGGGCATCGTCGGCGCGGTCGAGCACGTTGGGCACGATCAGCGCGGCCAGCACGCCGATGATCACCAGCACCACCATCAGCTCGATCAGGGTGAAACCGGCAGCGAGGCGCCGGCGTGCGGTTCGGGCAAGGTTGAGAGCAAGGGTCATGGAGGTTGGGGCGGGCGCAAGAGCGCCGGGTTGCGTGTGCGCTGAATGATAATCGTGCGATGAGCCGCCTTACCCCCAGCCCCTGGTCCGTGCGCCTGAGCACGCTTGCCCTGTGGGCGCTGGCGGCCGCCAGCGCGGTGTTCTGGGGCTTGCGCCTGAGCACGCCGGTATCCTTGCCAGCGGCCCCCGCCAGCCCCGCTCCCGTCGCCGCGCCGGATGTGCAGGCGATAGCAAGGCTGCTGGGCGCGGTGTCTTCCCCCCCGGCGCCCGGCGCGGCCACCACGGCCGACAGCCGCTATGCCCTGCTGGGCGTGCTCACCGACCGGGATGGCACCGGCGGCGCGGCCTTGATTGCCGTCGCCGGGCAACCCGCGAAACCGTTCCGTGTGGGCGCGCGCGTGGATGGTGATCTGGTGCTCCAGGCACTGGGGCCGCGCGAGGCGCGCCTCGGTCCCTCCGGCGCTGCAGCCACGCTGACGCTGGCCTTGCCCGCAGAGCGGTAGGCGCAAGCAGCCAGTTCTGGCAGGCGCCAGCGCAGTGCGGCGCAGACCGGCACAATGGCCCGTCATCCACTGCCGAGCCCTTGCACGACTGTTTCATGCACGACATTTCTTCCCTGAAGGTGATCGACCTGCTGCTCGATGCCGTATGCATCGTGCAGGCAGACAGCAGGATTGTTTTCGTCAGCGCCGCGTTCGAGCGCATCTTTGGCTACACGCCGCAGGAAGTCGTGGGCCGGCGCATGCTCGATATGCTGCACCCCGAGGACCTGGCCGCCACGCAGGGCCAGGTCGCCAGCATCATGGCGGGCGATTTGCAGTTGCAGTTTGAAAACCGCTACCTGCGCAAGGACGGGCGCATTGCCCACATCCTCTGGACCGCACGCTGGCTGCCCGACCGGCAGGTGCGTCTGGCGGTGGCGCACGACATCACCGAGCGCAAGCAGCACGAGACCCGGCAGGCAGCGCTTTATGCCATCTCGGAAGCCGCGCATGCCGCACAAAACCTGGAGTCGCTCTTTGAGCACATCCACGGAATCATCGGGCGGCTGGTGGTGGCAACCAACTTCTCGGTGGTGCTGCGCGATCCCACCAATAGCGAGCTGCGCTATGCCTACCATGCCAACGCGCATGCGGCAGCGCCCAGCGCACCACTGTGCAGCGATTCGCGCTGCGCCGAGGTGGTTCGCACCGCCAGCACCTTGCTGATCACGCCCGACTCTTGCCATGGGGTGTCCGCACCGGTACCGCCGGCCGATATGGCGTCCCAGGCACGGTACTGGCTTGGCGTGCCTTTGCGCTCCGAGAGCGGCGTGATCGGCGTGCTGGTGCTGCAGAGCTACGGCGAAGAGGGGGGTTACACGTCCACGGATCAGGAGCTTTTGCAGTTCGTCTCGACCCAGGTGGCTACCGCCATCGAGCGCAAGCAAACGCACGAGCGCCTGCAGCAGATGGCGCAGTTCGACGCGCTCACCCGCTTGCCCAATCGCATGGTGCTGATGGACCGCTTGCAGATTGCCCTGGCGCGTGCGCGCCGCGATGGCACGCTGGTGTCGCTGCTGTTTGTCGATCTGGACGATTTCAAGCGCGTGAACGACAGCCTGGGGCACGCCATGGGCGACCTTTTGCTGCAACGGGTCGCCGGGCGCCTGCAAGGCTGTGTGCGCGCCTCCGACACCGTGGCACGCCTGGGTGGCGATGAATTCGTGGTGCTGCTGGAGAGCGGGCGCCAGAAGGAACATGCCCGGACGGTGGCGCAGAAAGTATTGGCCGCTTTCGCCCATCCGTTCGATCTGGAGGGCAGCGTGCTGCACATGCATCCCAGCATTGGCACGGCGCTTTATCCCGACGATGGTGGTGACGCGGCGGCCTTGCTCGGTCATGCCGATCGCAGCATGTACCTCTCCAAGCAGGAGGGCGGTAACCAGGTGCGCGGTGATGCGCCGCTGGCATCTGAGCCAGCGCACGGGGGCACGCGCTTTTCGGCTTGATCCGCGGCCAGCGTCAGTAGCTGCGTCCGCCCTTGTACATCGCGTGCTGGCGGCGATTGAGCGTAGCCGCTTCGCCCAGCCGCGCCATGGCGGCCCCGGCATGGGCATGGGTGATGGCCATGCCAAGGGCATCCGCCGCATCGGTTCCGGGCAGGCCGGGCAGGTTGAGCAGTCGGCGCACCATCTCCTGCACCTGGCTTTTGGCAGCGCGCCCGTGGCCGACGACCGCTTTTTTCATTTGCAGGGCGGTGTATTCGGCCACCGGAAGGTCGCGTGCCACCAGCGCGGTGATGGCCGCACCGCGCGCCTGGCCGAGCAGCAGGGTGGACTGCGGGTTGACGTTGACGAACACGATCTCCACGGTCGCCACGTCGGGCTGGTAGCGCGCCACCACCTCGCTGATGCCGTCGAACAAGACCTTCAGGCGCCCCGGCAGATCGCCCAGCGCGAGCTGCGTGGTGCGGATGGTTCCGCTGGCCACGTAGGCGAGCTTGTGGCCGTCCACGTCGACGACGCCAAAGCCCGTGGTCTGCAGGCCAGGGTCGATGCCAAGTATGCGCATATGCTATTGAATAGTGAGCAATTTGCGCTTATGGGATAAGCGCTACAGGTCGATTTGACCAAAAATTTTGGTGCATGGGAAACGCGGTGGGCGTGCGCCGGCCATGATACGGGCGCGATTGCAGCGCGGCCTGCGTCCCTGCAAAATGAAGCCATCCGATTCTTGAGGAGCCTGACATGGAGACCGGCACCGTCCGCCTGCAGCGCGTGCTGCGCGCCAGCCCCGAGCGCGTTTACCGCGCGTTTCTCGACCCAGCCGCCATGGCCAAATGGCTTCCGCCGCATGGTTTCACTTGCACGGTGGAGCACATGGACGCCCGCGTGGGTGGCCACTACCGCATGGCCTTCACCAACTTCGGCAGGGGCGAGAAGCACAGCTTTGGCGGCACCTATCTGGAACTGGTGCCTGGCGAGCGCATCCGTTACACCGACCGGTTTGATGATCCGAATTTGCCTGGCGACATGCAGACCACGGTGCAATTGCGCGCCGTGGGCTGCGGCACGGAACTCAATGTGCTGCAAGAGGGGCTGCCGGCCGTGATCCCGGTGGACCAATGCCTGCTGGGCTGGCAGGAATCGCTGGTGCAGCTGGCGCTGCTGGTGGAGCCGCAGATCACCGGTTGAGCGCGGGCCCAAGTCTTTAGCCCCTTTGGACCCCTTGGCCTTTTGGGTGCTTCCAATTTTTCCTGCTGACAGAAGAAAGAGACCATGCAATTTTTGCGACTTGGCCCCATGGGCCAGGAAATCCCCGTGGCCCTGTGGCAGGGGCAGTATTTCGACCTGCGTGCCGTGACGGCGGACATCGACGGCGCGTTCTGGAGTGCGCAAGGTGCAGAGCGCGTTGCACGGGCGCTGCAGCGCGGCGAGCTTCCCCAGGTGCACGACGCCCAGGCCCTGCGCGTGGGCGCGCCGGTGGCGCGGCCGCAGGCGCTGCTGTGTATCGGGCTCAACTACGCGGCGCACGCGGCGGAGTCCGGCATGCCGGCGCCGCAGCAGCCAGTGCTGTTCTTCAAGCACCCCAACACCCTGGCCGGCCCGAACGACGCGGTGGCCGTGCCGCGCGGCGCCACGCGCATCGATTGGGAGGTGGAGCTGGCAGTGGTCATCGGCCAGCGCGCCAGCTACCTGCCCTCGGTGGCGGCAGCACGGGCGCACATTGCCGGCTACTGCGTCGCCAACGACCTCTCTGAGCGGATGTTTCAGCTCGAGCGCAGCGGATCGCAGTGGGGCAAGGGCAAGTCCCTGCCCGGCTTCTGTCCCCTCGGCCCCATGCTGGTCACGTCCGATGAAGTCTCGCCAGACGGTCTGCGCATCCGCTCCTGGGTGAATGGCGAGCCGCGCCAGGATTCATCGACCCGCGACATGATTTTCAGCGTGGACCAGATCGTGCACGACCTCTCGCAGTACCTGGTGCTGGAGCCCGGTGACGTCATCCTCACCGGCACGCCCGAGGGCGTGGCGATGTCGGGGCGTTTCCCGTACCTGCAGGCGGGCGACGTGGTGGAGCTGGAAATCGAAGGCCTGGGCCGGCAGCGCCAGCAACTGATGTAACCCTAAGGAAGCTCCGCGCTGGCCATGCGTCCCAGGATGGTGCGCGTGCGCCCGGCGATGTAGGCCGAGTCGGGGTTCTTCTCGAAGCGCTTGGGCGCCGGCAGCATGACGGCCAGGCGCGCGGCTTCCTGGCTGTTCAGGCGGCTGGCGCTTTTCCTATAGTAGCGCTGCGCCGCCGCTTCGGCGCCAAAGACGCCGTCGCCCCATTCCACGCTGTTGAGGTACATCTCCAGGATGCGCTGCTTGGAGAGCAGTCGCTCCAGCAGCATGGTCAACACGAATTCCTGGCCCTTGCGCAGCAGCGTGCGCTCGCCCGAGAGCAGCAGGTTCTTGGCCAACTGCTGCGTAATGGTGGAGCCGCCGCGAATCTTGGCGGCCCGCACTGGGCGGTCCGGCGCGCGGGCGCTGGCCTTGGCGGCCTGCTGCTCGGCGCGGTTGTTGCGCTCCCAGGCCTTTTCAATGGCGTTCCAGTCGACGCCGTCGTGGTTGACGAAGCCGTCGTCCTCCGAGGCGATCACCGCGCGTTTCAGCGGCTCGGCAATCTCCGCGTACGGCAGCCACTGCTGGTGCCAATGCAAGCCGCCACCGTGCAGTTGGGCCCAGATCTCGCTGCGCTGAAAACTTGTCGATTGCGGGTCCACCACGGCCATGGCGGCAATGCGCAGCACGAAAAAGAGCTGCAGCGCGACCAACGCCATGGCCACCAGTGCCACCCAGCGCCAAACGGCTTTCATGGCCGCGCTGCGCCGGTCGCTGCGGCGGCGCTTGCAGTGCGCATTTCTTGCAGCACCTGCGCGCTGGGCGGGCGCACGCCGCGCCAGAGGGCAAAGGCTTCTGCCGCCTGCTCCACCAGCATGCCCAGGCCGTCGCGTGCCTGCGCCCCGCCGGCAGTGGCCCAGTCGAGAAAGCCCTGGGCCGCTGGGCCGTACATCATGTCGTAGGCCAGGCTGCCGGGGCGCAGCACCCGCGCCGGCACCGGTACCACGTCGCCCGCCAGGCTGCTGGCCGTGGCGTTGATAATGAGGTCGAAATCATGCTCCAGCGCTTGTGTGGATTGCGCTAACAGCTCTGTTTTGTGTAGCAAAGCCAGCGGTCTGTGGGAGCGCACCAGCGCCTCTGCGCGGGCCAGCGTGCGGTTGGCCACCACCACGCGGCGCGGGCCGGTTGCCAGCAGCGGGGCCAGTGCCCCAGCGGCGGCGCCGCCGGCACCGATCAGCAGCACGTCGCGCCCGGCCATGCCAAAACCGGCATTGCGGGCAATGTCGGCCACCAGGCCCAGGCCGTCGGTGTTGTCGGCCAGGACGGCGCCGTTCACGAAACTCAGCGTGTTGGCCGCGCCCGCCAGTTGCACGCGTTCGCTGCACCGGGTGGCGGCGGCCACGGCTTCGAGCTTGAAGGGCACGGTGACGTTGCAGCCGCGTACGCCCTCGGCGGCGAGCTGGGCAATGGCGGGCGCAAAGCCGTCCAGCGGCACCAGGCGCGCCTCGTAGCGCAGGCGCTCGCCCGTCAGTTCGGCAAAGCGGGTGTGAATCCAGGGCGAGCGGCTGTGGGCAATGGGGTTGCCGAGCACGCAGTACAGATCGACGGATGGGGCGGATGACGTCATGGTGTTTCTTCCTGGCGCAGGCATCTTGGCTGGCATGCGCCAGGGACGCCGGGGAGCGCTATCGCACTTCGGTCGTCAGTGTCTGGTCGCGCGTGAACTTGAAGCGCGAGACGACCGCGATCTGGTCGGCCTTGGCACGCATCTCGGCGGTGAAGGGGCCAAAGGGGCCGGCGGCGCGGGCAATCGCCTCGGCACGGTGGTCCAGCAGGCTGTTGCCCGAGCCCTGGACGATTTCGGTTTCCAGCACGCGGCCGTCGTGGTTGACGGTGACGATCATGGTCAGCTCGCCATAGAGCTTTTGCCCGCCTTTTTCCGGGAAGTTCAGCGTGCCCTTGTCTTCCACCTTGCGGCGCAGGGCGTCGTAGTACACGGCGTAGGCCGCTTCGCGCGTGGCGGGGCTGATGTAGCGCTTCTTGGGGCGGGCGTTTTCTTCGTTGATGCGCCGCTCGATCTCCGCCAGGATCTTGACGAGCTGGCGGCGGCGCTCTTCCTGGGCTTTCTCCCCCTCGCTCTGGGCGGGTTTGCGCGGGTCGGGGGGCGGCAGCGCGGCGACCTGGCGGCGCAGTTGGGCGAGCAGCTGGGTTTGCTGCTCCAGCAGCGCGTCGGCCTTTTTCTGTGCGTCTTCGAAATCGTCGCCCACACGGGTGAGGGCCGAGTAGGGCAGGGGGCTGGTGGCGCGGCCTTTGGCCGCCTCGCCGCCGCCGGCAAGCGTTTGCTGGGCAATGGCCTGGGCCTTCTCGGGTGGCGGCTCATGGGTGCGGGCGTTGACCAGGATCACCTCCAGCGGCGTGTCCTGGAACACCCGGTCGAACTGCTCGGGCGCGACGAAGCGCACCGACAGCAGCAGCGCATGCGCCAGCACCGAAAACGCCAGCGTGATTTGCAGCGTGCTGAAGGTGCGGAGCGAGGCGGGCAGTTTCACGGCGCAGCAGCGTCGGCCGGGGCCGCTTCGGGTTCGTTCATATCCACCGCGATGGCAATCGGGCCGGCCACGGCGCTGTCGCCGTCCTCGCCATCGTCGCCGCCCTCGTCGTCCACCGGGCCGTCGTCGCTGGTGTCCAGCGGATCGTCCAGGCGTTCGAGCACCGTGCCGTGCAGGTCGAGCGTGATTTCGTCCACCTCACCGAGCTTCACAAGCAGGCGCGCGCCGCGCGGCAGGTTCTGCGCGCCCAGCACCGGGAAGACCAGGGGCAACGTATCGGCGCGCACCAGAAAACTGCCGCCGGGGCCTTCCTTGAAGACCGTGGCCTCCAATTCGGTGATGCCGTTCTGCTCCAGGTATTTCAGCGTCCAGAAGCGCTCCATGCCCGCCTGGTAGCCGTTGTAGGCGCTGTAGGTGGCGTCGAAGTTGCTGATGATGGAGAACAGTTCGGCGTCCTTGGGCTTGAACGGCGCGGCCAGCGCTGCCGTGGCGCCGTGGCGTGCGCAGGCAATGATCTGCCACTGGTTCACCAGATCGACATAGCGGCGCAGCGGGCTGGTGGCCCAGGTATAGCTTTTCACGCCCATGCCGGCGTGCGGCAAGGCCTTGGTGCCCATGCGCACCTTCACGCCCGGCGCCATGCTGGCCTGGCTGCGGTAGATGCCGGGAACGCCCAGGCTGGCGAGCCACTGGCCCCAGGTGCTGTTGGCGACGATGGCCGCCTCGGCGACGATGAGGTCCAGCGGGGCACCGCGCTGGCGGGTGGTGATCTGCACGGTTTCGCTGCCACTCGGCTCGCCGCCCTCTCCGCCCACGAGGCGGAAGTTGTAATCCGGCCGGTTGAAGTTCTCGGGCTTGCCGCGCACCACTTCGCGCCCAGCCTTGAGTTTTTGCGCCAAGCGATGCAAAAAAGAGAGCTGTTGGCGCAGGCCGGATAAGCGCTCAGGCGTGTTTTCGACCTCAATACTCGAATCGGCCAGCCAGGCCTCGGTCACGATGTGGTCGAGCTGGTCGTGGCGCAGGTTGGCCACCACGGGCACGCGCTCAATGCGTGTCTCGGTGGCGGTGATCTCCAGCGTGGCTTCGTCGATCGTGCAGTACAGCGACACGGCGGGGTTGGCGCGGCCCTCGTCCAGCGTGTAGATCTGCACCACGCTGTCCGGCAGCATGGTGAGCTTGTAGCCGGGCATGTAGACGGTGGACAGGCGCTGGCGGCCGAGCTGGTCGATGGCGCTGCCGGGCGCAATCGCCAGGCCCGGCGCCGCGATGTGGATGCCCAGCGTCACCGTGCCAGTGCCCAGCCCAGTGACAGAGAGCGCATCGTCGATTTCGGTGGTCTGCGAATCGTCGATCGAGAACGCCTGCACCTCGGCCAGCGGCAGATCGGCCGGCGGCTGCGGCGCATCGAGCGCAGGGAAGGCCGTGCCCTTGGGGAAGTTGTCGAACAAAAAGCGCTTCCAGTGGAACTGGTAGCTTGAATCAATGGCCCCCGCCTTTTGCAGCAGGTCGAGCGGCGCGGTGTGCGTGGCGCGGCTGGCTTCGACCACGGCCTTGTATTCGGGCGCGTTCTTGTCGGGTCGAAACAGGATCTTGTAGAGCTGTTCGCGGATCGGCGCCGGGCAAACGCCTTGCCCGAGTTGCTCGGCCCACTCGGCAATCTGTGCCAGAACGGCCTTTTTCTTCTCGATGGCGGCCAGCGCCTGCTGCAGGATGTCGGCCGGTGCTTTTTTGAAGCGCCCCTTGCCCGCGCGGCGGAAGTAGTGCGGTGCCTCGTACAGGCGAAACAGCGCGGCGGCCTGCTCGGTCAGTGTGGCGTGCTCGGAAAAATAGTCGCGTGCCAGGTCGGCAAAGCCAAATTCGCCTTCGGGTGCGAATTCCCAGGCGAGCGGCAGGTCGATGGACTCGGCCAGTGCCTGGGCCTGCGCGAGCAGTTCGGCCGGCGCGGGCTTCTCGAACTTGAGCAGCAGGTTGGCGGCCTTGACCTTGACCCGCTTGCCCGAGTCGAGCTCGACCTGGGCAGAGGATTCGGCTTCTGACAGGATGCGGCCGGCGAAGAACTTGCCGGAATCTTCAAAAAGTGCGTGCATTGGCCGAATTGTCCCATGGCCGCCCGGGCCGCCATCGTCGTCCTGGCTAGTGGGTTTTTAGACTTCAATCAGCAGGCCGGGCGCGAATTGCGCGTTTTCGACCACGCCTTTGGGCGCATAGCCGCGCGGGTTGGCCACGACGCGCGTGGCGCCCACCCGGTAGTCGCAACTGTGGTGCACGTGGCCATGCAGCCACAGGCGGGGCTGCCAGCGCAGGATGTGCGCTTCCAGGTTGGAGACAAAGCAGGCGTTCAGCGGTGAGCCGACAAACTGCGGCGCGATGCTGCCGGGAGAGGGCGCAAAGTGCGTGACCACGACCGTGGGGCCATCGAAGGGCTCGGCAAAGCGTGCTTCGAGCCAGGCGACGGACTGGTCAAACAGCATTTGCGAGGCGGCGGGCGTAAAACGGTCCGGGAAATCCGGGGTCAGACCGATGCGGCTGAAGTCGCGCACGAAGGCCTGCGCCTTCTGCAGGCCTTCCTCGCGCTGCGCGGGCGAGTCGAACAGCCGGTAATCCGACCACAGCGTGCAGGCCAGAAAGCGCACGCCGCCATGGCGCCATTCCTCGCGTTCCAGCACGCGCACCGGGCTGCCCTGCGCCTCGGTGCGCAGGGCAGCCATGGTGCTCACCAGGTCGGAGCCATAGAACTCGTGGTTGCCAGCGACGTAGAGCGTGGGCTGGCTGAACCGCCGCGCCCAGGCCATGCCTTGCGCAGGGCGTTGCAGGTCGCCGGCCAGGACGACGACATCGGCGTCTGTGTGCGGCAGTTCCAGGGGCTGCACGGACAGGTGCAGGTCGGAGAGCAGAGCGATTTTCATGGGCGAATTCCGTGACAGCGAGACAGGGTCCATTCTGGCCCGGAGTCGGAAGCCGGCCTGGGCATGCGGCCATTGCGGATATCCGGACGGCTGTCACCTTTTTGGGATCCTCAGCGTCCAATGGTCACAAGCCCCCAAAAAAGCGAGTCCACCATGCAGTCCTTGTCCCTAGCCAACGCTCTGCCCACCGTTCCCACCCTTCGTTCCGACGAGCAGCTGGTGGCGAGTGCTCTGCAAGGAGAGCAGAGTGCCTTCGAAGCCATCATGCGGCGCCACAACCGGGTGCTGTTCCGCGCAGCGCGCGGAGTGGTCTCCGACGACGCCGAGGCGCAGGACGTGGTGCAGGAAACCTATTTGCGCGCCTTTACCCGGCTGCGGGATTTCCAGGGGGGCGCATCGCTGGCGACCTGGATGGCGCGCATTGCCATCAACGTCGCGCTGGACGTGCTGCGCAAGCGCAACCGGTCGGTGCCGCTCGACTCCCACGATCTGGACCACGAGCCTTCTCCGGAGCACATGATGTCCTTTAGCGCTCCCGCGGGCGTATCGCCCGAATCCGTGCTGGCGCGCACCGAGCTGCGTGCCCTGCTGCAGTCCGCCATCGAGGGGCTGCCGCCCATCTACCGCAGCGTGTTCATCCTGCGCGCCGTGCAGGAAATGAGCGTGGACGAGGCGGCGTATTGCCTGCAGGTGAGCGACGCCGTCGTCAAGACCCGCTACCTGCGCGCCCGCGCCCTGCTGCGCGATGCGCTGGGCGCGCAGATTGAGGCGCATGCCGAGAGCGTCTTTGCCTTTGCCGGCGAGCGCTGCGACCAAGTGGTGCGCCATGTGGTGGCCGAGCTGCAGCAGCGCCATCTCATTGCGCGGCACTGAGCGCGGCCAAAACACCCCTCTGGCGACCCCGTCCTGTCTGGCCGTACCGCGCGTACGGCCTGCAGCGCTGCGCCTGACCAGAGCCACCTTGTTCAAATTTGCCGGCCGTTCCAGATGCCGGCGCAACGGTTCATCAACCCACGGAGAAAACCATGAAGAACCCTTCCATTTACGTCCCCTCGCAGGCCTTGTTTCTCTCGCGCCGCCGCGCCATGTCGGCATCCGGCGCCGCCGTGCTGTCGGCCAGCGCCGTGGCCTTGCTGGGCGGGCGCGACGCGCTGGCCGCTGGTGCCAAGGTGAGCGCCCAGGAGCTGGAGGCCGATGTGCGCATCCTCAATACCGCCCTTGGCGCGGAGCTGGAGGCGGTGGCGGCCTACCAGGTGGGCGCGGAGAGCGGCCTGCTGAGCAAGGCGGTGCTGCCGGTGGCCGTCGCGTTCCAGGGGCACCACAAGGAGCATGCGGCGGCCATTGCCGGCACGGTGCAAAAACTCGGCGGCAAGCCCGTGGTGGCCAAGGAGAAATACCACTTTCCCGTGGAAAAACTCAAGGTGGAAGCCGACGTGCTGCGCTTCGCGGCGGGTCTGGAGCGCGGCGCCATCTCGGCCTACCTGGGCGCCGTGCCCCTGTTCGCCGACCGTGCGCTGGCGCAGGTTGCCGCGAGCATCCTGGGCGACGAGGCCATGCACTGGGCCGTGCTGCGCCAGGTCCTGGGCGAGGCTCCCGTGCCTTCGGCCTTCATGTCATGAAGCCGCGCCAGCTTGTCGTGGCGCTGGGGCTGGCGGGCGGCTTGCTCGCCGCTGGTGCCCATGCGGCGCCGGATGCCGCAGCGCTGGCGCGCGGTGAGCAGGTGTACGCGCGCTGCGCCGCCTGCCATGCGATCGAGGGCAACCGCACGGGCCCCCAGCACTGCGGGCTGTTTGGGCGCCATGCTGGCACCGCTCCCGGCTACGACGCCTATTCCAAGGCCATGCGGGAGAGCCCATGGGTGTGGGATGAGAAGACGCTCAACGTCTTCTTGAAAGATCCGATGAAGGCGTTGCCTGGAACCACCATGGGCTATGCCGGGGTGAAGGACGCCGCCGAGCGGTCGGACCTGATCGCCTGGCTGAAGGAGGCCACGCAGCCCGGCGCGGCGTGCAAGCCCGTTCCTTAGTGCTGCCGCAAGCGCAAGGCTTGATCCGGCATGCAGCCGCGCCGCTGGGATGCTGGAATCCATGAACAATGAGGAGAAGAGACATGAAACATGCAGGTGGTTGGGCACGCCGCTCGTCGGTGTGGCGTCTTGCAGGAGCTATCAGTGTGATCGCAGTGGCTGTCGTCGCCTGCGGTGGGGGCGCTGCGGTCGATGGCCCGGATGCCGCCCAGGCGGCGTTGGCTGCGCAGGGGCGGGACATCTTCCGCTACGACACGTTCGGCGATGAGGCCCAATGGACCGACGCGCTCGGGCTGCACGAGGTCATTGCGGCGGCAGTTGATCCCGTCACCGCCTTGTCCGTCGGACTCAAGGTGGATGCCGAGGCGCTGCCCGCTGCCGTGGTGGCAGGCATCCAGGACGGCAGCGTGGACCTGAAGGATCCGGCCACCACGGTGGCGCTGCTCAAGCTCAATGCAGTGGTCGGCGTCCGAGGGACCGTGGAGACGGTCAACGGGGTGGACAAGCTCGTTCGTGTCGGCATCACCTGCGCCCTGTGCCACTCGACGGTGGACAACTCCTTCGCCAAGGGCATTGGCAGGCGCCTGGATGGCTGGCCCAACCGCGACCTCAATCCGGGGGCGATCATCGCCTTGTCTCCGGCCGTGGATGCGGCGACGAAGGCCGCACTCAACAGCTGGGGGCCGGGCAAGTTTGACCCGCGCCACAACATCGACGGCCTGAGCAAGCCGGTCGTCATTCCGCCCGCCTATGGTTTGGCGGGTATCCACCGGATCACGTTCACCGGCGATGGTGAGGACATCGCCTACTGGAACCGCTACGTGGCCGTGGCCGAAATGGGCGGGCTCGGCACGGTCTCGGAGCCGCGCCTGAACCTGAGCGTGACCCATGGCAGCGAGGACCTGGTGAGCTCCAAACTGCCTGCGCTGCAGGCCTACCAGCTCACGCTCCAGGCGCCGCCGGCACCCGTGGGAAGTTTTGACCCCGCCGCCGCAACGCGGGGCCGGGCCGTCTTCGAGGGGGCCGGAAAATGCGTGACCTGCCACAGCGGCAGCACTTTTACGGACGCAAACACCCGGCTGCATCCGCCGGCCGACTCCATGGCGGAACCCGAGAGTCCCAGCTATGCCGCTCGCTCCGCCACGCGCCAGTACCGCACCGCGCCCTTGAAGGGCGTTTGGCAGCACGCACCCTATTTCCACGACGGCTCGGCCGCCACGCTGGACGAGGTGGCGCAGACCTACAACACCCGGCTGGGCCTGGGGCTGAACGCGCAGGACGTGTCGGACCTGGCCCAGTACCTGAAATCGCTGTGACAGCGTGGAGAACCATTGAATGAATGCACCGGAAAAAAATAGGCTCCTGCCCGACATTCAGAGCAGTGCGGACGTCCGAGGCATCGAGATTGGTGCCGTGGGCATCCAGGGGCTGCGCTATCCCATCAAGGTGCGCAGCGGCGGCCAGGTCGCCGCAACCGTTGCGCAGTGGGCCATGACGGTGACCGTGCCGGCCGCGGTCAAGGGTACGCACATGTCGCGGTTTGTCGAACTGCTGCAGGCGCAGTCGGATGCGCTGGATGCGGCGGGTTTCCGTGCCTTGCTTCGAGACATGCTGGGCCGGCTGAATGCGCAGGCCGGCACCATCGAAATGCGCTTTCCATGGTTCGTGGAAAAAACAGCGCCGGTCTCGGGCGTGCCCAGTCTGCTCGACCACGATGTCCAGTGGCGCGCGAGCGTCTCCGCACAGGGACAGCAGTCCCTGTGGCTGAAGGTGGTGGTTCCCGTGACGAGCCTGTGCCCGTGCTCCCGGGAAATATCGGTCTATGGGGCGCACAACCAACGCTCGCATGTCGCCATCGAGGTCGAGGTCCTGGAGCCGATCGAGGTGGAGGATCTGATAGCCATTGCAGAACGCAGCAGTTCCTGCGAGGTGTATGGGCTGCTCAAGCGTGCAGATGAAAAATACGTCACCGAGCGTGCCTATGAGAACCCGAAATTCGTGGAAGACATGGTGCGCGACGTGGCGGCGGCGCTCAACCAGGAGCGACGTGTAGGTGCCTACACGGTGGAAGTGGAGAATTTCGAGTCGATCCACAACCACAGCGCCTTTGCACGCATCGCCCGCCCTGCGGGGGCTGCTGTGGGAGTGCAGGTTCGGCATGGGGCTGGCAGCTGAACGTGCGCAGTGCCTGGCATGGTCAATCGGTGCCTGACGCGAGCTGCAGGAATCGTGCAATGGTCGCCAGGTGCGCGGGGAAATCACTCAGCGCATGGTCGCCACCTTCCAGCAGCGTCACCTGGGCTTGTGGGTAGCGCGCCAGCATTTCGTGCCAGTCCAGCACTTCGTCGCCCTTGGCGATGATGGCCAGTTGGCGCGCCGCTGGGGGCTGGCTTTGCACGTCGAGTGCGCGCAACTCACCGACAAATTCCGGTGCGAAATAGAAATGCTCGGCCGGGTCGTGCCAGCTGGTCTGGTCGCCGATGTGGCGTGCCAGGTCGCGCGCCGGGTCTACCGCCGGGTTCAGCAGCACGCTGGGGCAACGGCACTGCTGCGCCACCCAACTGGCGTAGTAGCCGCCCAGCGAGGAGCCGATCACCGCCATGCTGGCGCGGGGCCAGGCGGCGATGCCGGCGCAAAGCATCTCCACCGCCGCGCGCGGTGAAGGCGGTAATTGGGGGCACCAAAATTGCACGCTGGGGTGCAGCCGCGCCACGTAAGCGGCCATCAGGCGGGCCTTGGCCGACTGGGGCGAAGACCTGAAGCCGTGCAAATAGAGCAGGTGGGTGGTGTTGGATGGATGTGCAGGAACCATGGGGCCATTGTCGCCCGCGATAATCGCGGCCCATGGAAACCACGATCAACAAGCCCACGCTGCCCGCGCGCATCCTGCCGCTGTTTCGCGGTTTCGACGGCTGGCTCATGGTGCTGGTGCTGGTACTGGCCGGGGCCGGCCTGCTGGCCATGTACTCCTCGGGCTACGACCACGGTACGCGCTTTGTCGACCATGCGCGCAACATGGTCATCGCGCTGGTGCTGCTGTTTGCCGTGGCACAGATTCCACCGCAGCGGCTGATGGCGTTTGCGCCCCCCCTGTACGCGGTGGGGGTGCTGCTGCTGGTGGCGGTAGCGGTCGCCGGTATTACCAAGAAAGGGGCGCAGCGCTGGATCGACCTGGGGGTGGTGATTCAGCCGAGCGAGCTCTTGAAGATCGGCATGCCCCTGATGCTGGCTTGGTGGTTCCAGAAGCGCGAAGGCCAGTTGCGCGCACTGGATTTCGCGGTAGCCGGCCTGCTGCTGGCGGTGCCGGTGGGGCTCATCATGAAGCAGCCCGATCTGGGGACCTCGCTGCTGGTGCTGGCGGCTGGGCTTTCGGTGATTTTCTTCGCTGGTTTGTCCTGGAAGCTGGTGCTGCCCCCCATGCTGCTAATCGCCGTAGGGATCGTGCTGATCGTGGGTTTTGAGTCCCAGATCTGTGCCGAGGGTGTGCGCTGGCCGGTGTTGCACGACTACCAGCAGCAGCGCATCTGCACGCTGCTCGATCCGACGCGTGACCCGCTGGGCAAGGGATTTCACATCATCCAGGGCATGATTGCCATTGGTTCGGGCGGGCCCTTTGGCAAGGGATTCATGGCCGGCACGCAGACGCACCTGGAGTTCATTCCCGAGCGCACGACCGATTTCATCTTTGCCGCCTTTTCCGAGGAGTTCGGCCTGGTGGGCAACCTGGTGCTGATCGTTTGCTTTTTGCTGCTGGTTTGGCGGGGGCTGGCCATCGCGATGCATGCGGGAACCTTGTTTTCCCGGCTCATGGCGGGTGCCGTGGCCATGATTTTCTTCACCTACGCCTTCGTCAATATGGGCATGGTGAGTGGCATCTTGCCTGTGGTGGGCGTGCCGCTGCCGTTTGTCAGCTACGGCGGCACGGCCATGGTCACGCTGGGGCTGGCGCTGGGCATTCTCAACTCCATCGTGCGTGCGCAGCGCGACGCTGCGCAGGGGCGTTGACGCCGCTGCCGGCTGGCCGGGCGTTGCCACAGCGGCGCGCAGCAGGTACAACGGGGGGGCCAAGCCTTTTTGGCGCACTTTCCAGGAGACCTTGCATGGCCGCAAAGTACGAGCTGAAAAAAACCCGCAACGACAAGTTTGTGTTCAACCTGGTCGCGACCAATGGCCAAGTGGTGCTGACCAGCGAAATGTACGAGTCCAAGGCCAGCGCGCTCAATGGCATCGAATCCGTGCGCAAGAACGGGCCAGACGATGCGCGCTATGGCCGCCTCTCGGCCAAGGACGGCTCGCCCTATTTCACGCTCAAGGCCGGCAATGGCCAGGTCATCGGCCAGAGCCAGATGTATTCGGGCGCCAAGGCGCGCGACGGCGGCATCGCCGCGGTGCAGGGCAATGCCGCCGATGCGGTGCTAGACGACCAGACGCTCTGACAGAGGCCGCTTATGCGGCTGCGGCAACCGGTCAAGGGGCTGGCGCCCTAAGGCAATGCTGAACAAGCCCCTCACGCGCCGCGCATCCGTACCTCGGGCGGTCTGCGGCGTTGGAAATCCTCGCCATAGCTACAGCTATGACTGCGGTTTGCGCCTTGCATCCCATCCCAATGCACGGTGCGCGCTATCGCGGTGACTTATTCAGCATCGCCCTAAAATGGCCCGATGAGCACCCGCACCCCCCTTGCCGCCGCCCACACCACCAGCACCCGCGAGCGCATCGCCCTCGCCTCTGGCTTGCTGCTGTCGCCTTTTGGACTCGATGAAAGCCATTTGGCGCGCGCACTCGCCGAGATTCGCGCGCACCGCGTGGACGACGCCGACCTGTATTTCCAGACCACGCGCAGCGAAGGCTGGAGCCTGGAGGAGGGCATCGTCAAGACGGGGTCGTTCTCCATCGACCAGGGCGTCGGCGTGCGCGCCGTCAGTGGCGAGAAGACGGCGTTTGCGTACTCCGACGACATTTCCGAGGCCTCTTTGCTCGACGCGGCCAGAACCGTGCGGTCTATTTCGAGCGCACGGCAAGAGGGGCGGGCGCGAGTAGCTTCCAGAAAGATAGCTAAAAGCCGCGCACTGTATGGCTCGACCGACCCCATCTCCACGCTCGGCAGCGCCGACAAGGTGGCGCTCCTGGAGCGTGCCGAGCAGCGCGCCCGCGCCAAGGACCCGCGCGTGGCGCAGGTCATGGCGGGCTTGGCGAGCGAATACGACGTGGTGCTGGTGGCGCGCGCCGACGGCACGCTGGCGGCCGACGTGCGCCCGCTGGTGCGCCTGTCGGTCACCGTGATCGCCGAGCAGAACGGCCGGCGCGAAATGGGCTCGGCCGGCGGCGGTGGGCGCTTTGGGCTGGCGTATTTCGACGATGCGCAGATTGCACAGTACGTGGACGAAGCGGTGAATGCCGCCCTGGTCAACCTCGAATCGCGCCCGGCGCCTGCCGGCGAGATGACCGTGGTCCTCGGCCCCGGCTGGCCGGGCATCCTGCTGCACGAAGCCATCGGCCACGGGCTGGAGGGCGATTTCAACCGCAAGGGGTCGAGCGCCTTCAGCGGCCGCATCGGCCAGCGCGTGGCGGCCAAGGGCGTCACGGTGCTGGACGATGGCACGATTGCCGAGCGCCGCGGCTCGCTCAATGTGGACGACGAAGGCAACACCAGCGGGCGCAACGTGCTGATCGAGGACGGCATTCTCAAGGGCTACATCCAGGATTCGCTCAACGCGCGCCTGATGGGCGTGGCGCCCACCGGCAACGGCCGGCGCGAGAGCTACGCCCATGTGCCCATGCCGCGCATGACCAACACCTACATGCTCGGCGGCGACAAAGACCCGCAGGAGATCGTCGCCAGCATCAAGAAAGGCCTGTACGCCACCAACTTTGGCGGCGGGCAGGTGGACATCACCTCGGGCAAGTTCGTGTTCTCGGCGAGCGAAGCGTTCTGGGTGGAGAACGGCAAGATTCAATACCCGGTCAAGGGCGCCACCATCGTTGGCAGCGGGCCTGAATCGCTCAAACGCGTCACCATGATCGGCAACGACATGCGGCTCGACAGCGGCGTCGGCACTTGCGGCAAGGAAGGCCAAAGCGTCCCCGTGGGCGTGGGCCAGCCCACGCTGCGGATCGATGGGCTCACGGTGGGCGGTACGGCGTAGGCGGTACCTGCTTTTCTCTGCGTGGGCACTCGCGCACAATGGGCCATGCCGAGCACCCGCACCCGGTCGCAATTCACCGTCCAGTCCTTTGGCGACGTCAGCCGTTTCCTGCGCTCGGGGGTGGCCGATGAGGACTCACGCCAGCTGCGCGACAGTATCGGGGCGCTGGCGCAAAGAATTGACGAGGCCATCCGGGTGCGGCGCACCGCCCCCGTCAAGGCGGCTGCTGCCGACACTGCCGAAATCACCCGCCAGGCCGCTGAACTCGCCAAATGCGTGCGCGAGCACCAGTTCTTTGTCACCGGCCTGGGTTCGGCCTGGCATGCGCTGTACGAGATGGGCGCTTACCAGAGTGCGCTGCGCGGCCTGCGCCGGGCAGCGGACGCCTGGCATGCCGCATTGGTGGAGCGCACCCCCAAAGAGAGCGCGGCCTTCGATCGCATCGAACTGACCGCCTGGCGCACGCTGGGCGAAGGCCTGATGCTGATCGACATGTACGAGCAGAGTGAAAGCGCCCACAGCGAGCCGGCCGATGCGCCACCTGCGCGTCCCGTGGGCTGGCAGCGCGTGCTCGCCTGGCTGCGCGGGAGCAGGCGTTAGGAACGGCTCCTATCCGCTGTGCTACATTGCAGCCCATGTTTTCGCGCGCTGTTTTTTACTTTTGGTTCTGGTTCTCTGTCCTAGGCGGATGAGAGGCAAGCGCGCAAGCACCTGAACACTTCCCACCCAACCGCCGACGCTGCAAAGCCCGGCGGTTTTTTGTTTTTCAGTCCTTTGTTTCAACCTTTCCGGAAAGAAGCCCATGACCGCAGCAGCTGCACACCCTTCCAGCGATGCCTGGTACCGAAGCGTCGAGAAAACCAGCCAGACCGACGACGAACGCATCAAGGAAATCACCGTGTTGCCACCCCCAGAGCATTTGATCCGCTTCTTCCCGATTCGCGGCACCAAGGTGGAAAACCTCATCACCCGCACGAGGCGCAGCATCCACGACATCATGATCGGCAAGGACGACCGCCTGCTGGTGGTCATCGGCCCCTGTTCGATCCACAACCCGGCGGCGGCGCTGGAATACGCCCACCGCCTGCAGGCAGCGCGCGAACAGTACAAGGACACGCTGGAGATCGTGATGCGGGTCTATTTCGAGAAACCGCGCACCACGGTAGGCTGGAAAGGCCTGATCAACGACCCCTATCTGGACGAGAGCTACCGCATTGACGAAGGCCTGCGCATTGCTCGCCAACTGCTCATCGAGATCAACCGCCTGGGCGTGCCCGCCGGCAGCGAGTTTCTCGACGTGATCTCGCCCCAGTACATCGCCGACCTGATCAGCTGGGGCGCCATCGGTGCGCGCACGACCGAGAGCCAGGTGCACCGAGAGCTGGCCTCGGGCCTCTCGGCCCCCATTGGCTTCAAGAACGGCACCGACGGCAACATCCGCATCGCCACCGACGCCATCCAGTCCGCCGGGCGCGGGCACCACTTCCTGTCGGTGCACAAGAACGGCCAAGTGGCGATTGTCGACACCAAGGGCAACAAGGATTGCCACGTCATCCTGCGCGGCGGAAAAACGCCGAACTACGACGCCGCCAGTGTGGCCGCCGCCTGCAAAGACCTGGCCGCCGCCAAGCTCACCCCGGCCCTCATGGTCGATTGCAGCCATGCCAACAGCAGCAAGCAGTACGAGCGCCAACAGGACGTGGCGCGCGATATTGCGGCCCAGGTGGCGGGCGGCTCGCACTGCGTGTTCGGCGTGATGATCGAAAGCCACCTGGTGGCGGGCGCGCAAAAGTTCACCCCCGGCAAGGACGACCCCGCCACACTCACCCACGGCCAGAGCATCACCGACGCCTGTCTGGGCTGGGAGGCGTCGCTTGCCACGCTGGCGGAACTCTCGGCCGCGGTCACCGCCCGGCGCAAGGCGGCGGTGTAAGCTTGTCGGTGTGGGGCCGGGCAAGCGCCCGGCCTGTCCATCTTCAAAAAGAAAGGCCCGCCATGCACAGCGAAGTGTCGGTCAGCGCAGACCGCAACCAGGAATTCCGTGTTGACCTCGAAGGCGCCGATGCCATGCCGCAGGACGAAGCCCGCCGCTGGCTGGACGACGAATTCATACGCCTCGAATGCGAGCCCTTGCGTGCCAGTGGGAAGGTGCTGCTGGCCGACAAGGTGCTGGCGGTTGCACGGGCGGCAGAGCATGGTCTGCTGTCGGATGCCGCGTGGCTCAAGAGTTTTGCCCGCGCCACCAACGGCGCACTGGCCAAACCGGTGGTGCGCATCGATTTGCAGGCCATGGCGATCAGCTACTGACCGCTACGTAAAAGTTCAAGCAAAAAAGGCCTATAGCGCTTAGCCAGTAAGCGTTAACAGCTATCAAATAAATAGCATTTTAGGCTGCCAGCGCCTGCAATAGCTGCGCGTGCACGCCGCCAAAAGCGCCGTTGCTCATGCACACGATGTGGTCGCCGGGCTGCGCCACTTGGACGATTTGGGCGAGCAGCGTGGCGATGTCGGGTGCTGTCTGGGCGCGCTGGCCCGGCCCAACGCCCAGCGGCGCCAGGGCGGCGGCCGCGTCCCAATCGAGGCCGGCAGTGTGGCAAAACGCCAGGTCGGCGCTCTCCAGTGCCCAGGGCAGTTGCGCCTTCATCGTGCCCAGCTTCATGGTGTTGCTGCGCGGCTCGAACGCGGCGAGGATGCGTACTTTCGACCCTACGCTGCGCCGCAGGCCATCGAGCGTAGTGCGGATGGCGGTGGGGTGGTGAGCGAAATCGTCGTACACCGTGATGCCGCGCACCACCCCGCGCACCTCCATGCGCCGGCGTACGTTCTGAAAAGTCTGCAGCGCCTCTGCCGCCGCCGCTGGCGCCACGCCCACATGGGCAGCAGCCGCGATGGCTGCCAAGGCGTTGAGCTGGTTGTGCACGCCCGTCAGCGCCCAGTGCACGCTGGCCACGCGCTTGCCGTGCAGCAGCACGTCGAAGGCACCGGGTTCGCCATTCGCGTTCCAGTCGCTCACCGCGCTGCCAAAGCTGGCCACCTCGCTCCAGCAGCCGGCGTGCAGCACGCGCGCCAGACTCTCTTCCAGCCCATTGACGACCACGCAGCCAGAGCTGGGCACCGTGCGCACCAAATGGTGAAATTGGCGCTCGATGGCGGCAAGATCGTCAAAGATGTCGGCGTGGTCGAATTCCAGATTGTTCAGCACGGCGGTGCGCGGCCGGTAGTGCACGAATTTGCTGCGCTTGTCGAAAAAGGCGGTGTCGTACTCGTCGGCCTCGATGACGAAAAGCGGCGCGGCGCCCGGCGCGCCTGGCCGCTGGGCGGCGCCCAGGCGCGCTGAAACGCCGAAATTGAGCGGCACGCCGCCCACCAGAAAGCCAGGCGCCAAGCCAGCGGACTCCAAGATCCACGCCAGCATGGAGGTGGTCGTGGTCTTGCCATGCGTGCCAGCCACGGCCAGCACGTGGCGCCCGGCCAGCACCTGCTCGCTGAGCCACTGCGGGCCGCTGGTGTAGCGTGCGCCGGCGTCGAGAATGGCCTCCATCAACGGGAACTTTGGCGTTCCGTCGGCAAGCCGTGCGCGGCTGACGACGTTGCCGACCACGAAGACGTCGGGGGCGAGCGCGAGTTGCTCGGCACCAAAGCCCTCGATCAGGTCGATGCCCAGCGCCCGCAGCTGGTCGCTCATGGGAGGGTAGACGCCTGCGTCACAGCCCGTGACGCGGTGGCCGGCAGCGCGTGCGAGCGCGGCGAGCCCGCCCATGAAGGTGCCGCAAATGCCCAGAATGTGAATATGCATGCCTGCAATTCTAGAAGGCGCGGGGGAGCGCAGAGAAACGAAAATTGTATGAAAAATGGCATCTAGCGCTTATGTGGTAAGCGCCATAAGCTATAGTTTTAATAGTAAATTTTGGGCGGTACAAAACCCTGGGGCGTACCTTGGCCGCGCTCGGGGCGACAATGGCGGTATGTATGTCGCGTCGTCCGGACTGTCTGTGGAAATTGCCCGCACTGCCGCCCGCATGGTGGTGGAGGACGGCGTGGAGCTGGGCCGCGCCAAGCGGCGCGCGGCGCAGCAGTTGGGCGCCGCACCGCGCACGCCCCTGCCCGACACGGCGCTGGTTGAGGAGGCCATCCGGGAGCACATCGCCCTGTTTTGCGCCGATACCCAGCCTGGTGAACTCCGCGCCTTGCGCGAACTTGCATTGTTGTGGATGGAGCGCCTGCAGGCGTTTCGCCCCTACGTGGGCGGTGCGGTATGGAGCGGCACAGCCACACGCCATGTTGACATTTACCTGCAGTTGTTTTGCGATGACCCAAAATCTGCCGAAATTGCGCTGATAGACCAGGGCGTGGCCTACGACGCCAGCACCGTGCAGGGGCTGCACGGGAGCCCGGTGGAGGCGCTTAGCGTCGCAGCCTTCAGCGAGGCACTGGGCGAGCGGGTCGGGGTTCATTTGCTGATCTACGACCACGACGACCTGCGCGGCGCGCTGCGCCCGGGCGAGGGCGGCCGAACGCCGCGCGGCGATGCGGCGGCCTTGCGAAAACTATTGCTGGAGCACCCCGAGTGACCGATTCAGAACCTTCTTCTGCCGTACCCGCCGCGCCTGACGCGCTGCGCCGCCGCCTGTTGTACGCGGGGGTGGCTGGCGGCGCAGCGCTTGCCGGCGCGGGCTGGGCCTGGTGGCGCTTGCAGCCGCACGCCGAGACGGCCGCCGCACAGGCCAGCGATGCGGCCTTCTTTACCCAGTCTTTTGAAACGCCGGAGGGTGCACCGTTGTCCGCGCAAGCGTTTCGCGGCAAACCGCTGCTGCTCAATTTCTGGGCGACCTGGTGCCCACCCTGCATTGCGGAATTGCCTTTGCTGAACCAGTTCTTTCAAGAGCACCAGGCGCAGGGGTGGCAGATTCTGGGCCTGGCGGTAGACCAGCCTTCGGCCGTGCGCAAGTTCCTTGAGCGCCGGCCCGTCAGTTTTCCCATCGGTATGGCAGGTTTGGGCGGGACTGAGCTTTCGCGCTCCCTTGGCAATCTTGCGGGCGGCTTGCCCTTCACGGTCGTGTTTGCTGCCGATGGCCGGGTGCTGCACCGTAAAATAGGGCAAATCAAGCCGCAAGAGCTCGTTGACTGGGTGGCCAAAGGCGCCGTCACCAGCCGTTCTTGATTCTGGCCGATGGCGCAAAAGAACGAAATTGCCCGAAGAACCCTGAGGTACGCGTAAATTGGAGTAAATTCGCGCCCTGTCAAGAATTTGCTCTGGAGCTTGCATGGACCTGCGAAAACTCAAAACCCTGATTGATCTGGTATCCGAATCCAACGTATCGGAACTGGAAATCACCGAGGCCGAAGGCAAGGTGCGCATTGTCAAAAGCGGCGGCCAGGTGCTGCAGCAAATGGTCCCGGCCGCAGCGATGGCTCCACAGGCGCCGACGCCTGTCGCGCCGGCTGTCGCCGAGCTTCCTGCGCCGGTGGAACCGAGCGGCCATGTGGTGAAGTCGCCCATGGTGGGGACCTTCTACCGGGCGTCCAGCCCTGGCGCCAAATCCTTTGTCGAGGTGGGCAGTGTGGTCAAGGAAGGCGAGACCATCTGCATTATCGAGGCCATGAAGATCTTGAACGAGATCGAAGCCGACAAGTCGGGCACCGTCACGCGCATTCTTGGCGAAAACGGACAGGCCGTGGAATATGGCCAGCCGCTTTTCATCATCGAGTAAGCGGTCTATGAGCATGCACGCAATGGCCCTGCGCCGAAAGGGCGCCTATGTTTAAGAAGATTCTGGTTGCCAACCGGGGAGAGATTGCCCTGCGTATTCAACGGGCCTGCTCCGAGTTGGGCGTCAAGGCCGTCATCGTCTATTCGGAGGCCGACCGGGACGCCAAGTACGTCAAGCTCGCCGAAGAAGCGGTGTGCATCGGTCCAGCGCCTTCTGCACTGAGCTACCTCAACATGCCGGCCATCATTTCCGCAGCGGAAGTGACCGACGCCGAAGCGATTCACCCTGGCTACGGTTTCCTGTCGGAGAACGCGGACTTTGCCGAGCGGGTGGAAAAGAGCGGTTTCCAGTTCATCGGCCCCAGCCCTGAGTCGATTCGCACCATGGGCGACAAGGTGTCGGCCAAGCAAGCCATGATCAAGGCAGGTGTGCCGTGTGTTCCAGGCTCGGAAGGTGAACTGCCTGAGGACCCGGTGCAGATCCGCCGCATTGCCAAAACCGTGGGCTACCCCGTCATCATCAAGGCGGCGGGCGGCGGTGGTGGGCGCGGCATGCGGGTGGTGCACACCGAAGCGGCACTGATCAATGCGGTGCAGATGACCAAGGCGGAGGCCGGGGCGGCCTTTGGCAATCCGGCGGTGTACATGGAGAAATTCCTCCAGAACCCGCGCCACATCGAAATTCAGATTCTGGCCGACAAACACCGCAATGCGGTGTACCTGGGCGAGCGCGACTGCTCCATGCAGCGGCGCCACCAGAAGGTGATCGAAGAGGCGCCCGCGCCTGGCATTCCGCGCAAGCTGATCGAACGCATCGGCGAGCGCTGTGTGGCCGCTGTCAAGAAGATCGGCTACCGGGGGGCGGGAACATTCGAGTTTCTGTACGAAGACGGCGAGTTCTACTTCATTGAGATGAATACGCGTGTCCAGGTCGAACACCCGGTGACCGAGTGGATCACCGGTGTGGATATCGTGCGCACGCAGATCATGGTGGCGGCCGGCGAGAAGTTGCCGTTCACGCAGCGCCAGATTCAAATTCGCGGCCATGCGATTGAGTGCCGCATCAACGCCGAAGACCCGTACAAATTCATTCCTTCGCCGGGGCGCGTCACGACCTGGCATGCACCGGGTGGTCCGGGCGTACGGGTGGATTCGCACATCTACACCAACTACTACGTACCGCCAAATTACGACTCGATGATCGGCAAGCTCATCGTGCACGGCGACACCCGCGAACAGGCGCTGGCGCGCATGCGCACGGCGCTGTCGGAGACGGTGATCGAAGGGATCAACACCAACGTGCCGCTGCACCGCGAGCTGATGGTGGACGCGAACTTCGTCACCGGTGGCACCAATATTCACTACCTGGAAGAGTGGCTGTCGCAGCGCCAGCGCTGACGCCAGCCTGCAAAACACCCCATGAGCTTGCACGAACTGAGCCTGGCCTGCCCGCAAGAGCAGGTGGAATTGCTGAGCGATGCGCTGGAAGCCCTGGATGCGCTGTCCGTATCTGTGGAAGATGCCGATGCCCATACCGATGCCGAACAAGCCTTGTTTGGCGAGCCGGGCATGCCAGCACCGCGCAATGCCTGGGAGCGTAGCCGTGTCGTTGCGCTCTTTTCCGGCGCGCAGGCGGCTCAGGAAGCGCTTGCCTTGTTGCAAGCGCAGGATTTCTTCTCTGGCTGCCAGGTGCTGGGCGAAGCGCCTCTGGCAGAGCAGGATTGGGTGCGCCTGACCCAATCGCAGTTCACCCCTGTGGCGGTGACGCCCGAGTTCTGGATTGTTCCCACATGGCACGAACCCCCGGCCCAGGCCCGGCAGGTGATTCGCCTTGACCCAGGCTTGGCATTTGGCACCGGCACGCACCCCACCACGCGCATGTGCCTGCGCTGGATCGCCGCGCACGCAAATACCCCAGCCCTTGGCCGTGTGTTGGACTATGGCTGCGGTTCCGGGATTCTGGCGATCGGAGCGGCCAAGTTTGGTGCCACTGACATTGACGCCGTGGATATCGACACGGCTGCCGTGGAATCCACGCGGTACAACGCGCAGGCCAATGGCGTGCAGCTGCGCAGCGGACTGCCAGACGCGGCCCAGGGGCTCTACGACACGGTACTGGCGAATATCCTGGCCACACCGCTGCGGGTGCTGGCGCCGTTGCTTTGCGCGCATGTGGCGCAAGGCGGGCATCTGGTGCTGGCGGGTATTCTTGAGCGCCAGGTGGCCGAGTTGCAAGAAGCCTATGCCCCCTGGCTGGCCCTTTCGGTTGCCGACAGTGAAGACGGGTGGGTGCTGATGACGGCCCAACGCTGACGCGGATCCGACGCGCCTTTTCTACAATCGGCAGCCGATGAGCCAGACCACCCGCTGCCCCGCCTGCCAGACACGCTTCAAGGTCGTTGCGGACCAACTGCGCATTTCCGATGGCTGGGTGCGCTGTGGCAATTGCAAGCAGGTATTCGATGCGTCGCTGTCGCTGCAGCCCGCAGCGCCCGAGGCGATGCTACCCGACATGCCGCTGGACCAGTTGCGCGGGCCCGTGGCGCGCGTGGCACCCCCCGCACCGACTGCGCGAGCCTGGGGCAGCGCGGCTGCGGCGCGCCCTGCACCCCCACCACCTATTTCGCACGAGGACGATGGCGAAGCCGACGACGGTTTTGCGCAGACACGGTCCGGCACCCTGGACTCGCTGGCGGAAGATGCGGTGCCCGATGCCCCTGACCATGTGCCCTCGTTTCTGAAGGCGCCGATCCCACCCGAACCTGATTTTTTTCCGTCCAATGCCCTGGGGCTCTCGGGGCAGCAGTTCGCACGCGGGCAAACGCAACCCCCTGTGTCCGTTTTCCCGCCGCCTTTTGGCGGGCGTGGGGAGGATGGCGCTGACGAAGCCGTATCGCGGGCCACTGGGGATGGCCCATTGCCGCGTGCCACCGAGGATGCGGACTCGCGGCCGGCATCAGGATTTGGATTTTTGCATCCGGGCGGCTATGAGTTGCCAGCGGCGCAAGTGGACACCGGCGACAGCGACTGGCCCGCGCTATTTGACGAAATGCCGAAGCTGGAGCCAAACGCTGAAGCTCGGGCGAATACTCCCCGTGGCGATACGCCCGAACCCGATTTGGCGCATTTCATTGCCACACTTGCGCAAAGGCCTGAGCCAGACAACGCGGTGAATTCGGGTACAGACCCGGCGCCTGAAGTGATGGCTGCAGTGGTGCAAGACGCGGCTTTGGCTGGGCCCCATGAGGCTCCGAGTGATGAGGACGAGCCGGATTGGACTTTGGTGCAAGAGGGCTCTTCCGCTTCAATGGAGGAGGCCTTGCCGCTTCAGCCCGTTGTTCCCTTGGCGCAGAAGCTGCCCCTTGCGGTGCAGCGTGAAGCCGAAATCGCGGAGAGCGATGCACTGGAGGAGGCCACCGAACTGGATCAGGACCTGTCCTTCGTGCGCAGCGCGCGCCGACGGGCGTTCTGGTCTGGCAAGGGCGTGCGCGCGGGCTTGTCCTTGTTGGCCAGCGTGCTGTTGCTAGGGTTGGCTGGCCAGGTGGTGCTGCACGAGCGCGCGCGCATGGCAGCAACCTGGCCGCAGAGCCGCAGTTTTCTCGAATCTGCTTGCGCCTATCTGCAATGTTCCGTGGGACTGAACCGCGACATCGGTGCAGTGCTGGTGGATGGCTCGTCGTTCAACCGTGCGCAGGGTGACCGGTACCAGTTTTCGCTGACACTGCGAAACCGCTCAGCCTTGCCTGTGGAAGCGCCGGCCATTGAATTGACGCTGACCGACGCACAAGATCAAACCGTGCTGCGACGCATCTTGCTGCCCGCTGAATTGGCGATCCCGAACCCGCTTGGGCCAGGCCAGGAATGGAGCACTATGGCGCCCATGACCCTTGGCCAAGGCGCTGCGCGCGTTGCGGGCTACCGCGTGCTGGCTTTTTATCCTTGAGGTTTCGACCTCGTACCTTGAGTTTTTATGGCAGTCCTGATTTGCGGTTCCCTGGCGTTTGACACCATCATGACTTTTGAAGGCCGGTTTGCCGACCAGATACTGGCGGAGCAGTTGCACATACTGAACGTCTCGTTTCTGGTGCCATCGCTGCGCCGGGATTTCGGTGGCTGCGCTGGCAATATTGCCTATAGCCTGAATCTGCTCGGCGGCAAGGCGCTGCCCATGGCGACTTTGGGAAGCGATGGCAGCGAGTATTTGCAACGGCTGGAAAAGCTGGGAATCGGCACGGATTTTGTTCGGCAGGTGGAGGACACCTACACCGCGCAAGCCATGATCATGACCGACATGGACAACAACCAGATCACCGCGTTTCACCCCGGCGCGATGATGCAAGCGCATCGCAACCGTGTTGAGAACGCGCCAGCGCATGGCATCACGCTGGGCATCGTGGCCCCAGACGGACGCGACGCCATGCTGGAGCACGCGGCCCAATTTCATGCTGCCGGTGTTCCCTTCGTATTTGACCCGGGCCAGGGCTTGCCGATGTTCTCTGGCGACGAGCTCAAGCACTTCGTGGATCTCGCCACCTGGGTGACGGTGAACGATTATGAGGCGCGCATGCTGTGTGAACGTACCGGCCTGGATTTCGCAGAACTGTCCTTGCGCGTCGAAGGGCTCGTAGTGACTTTGGGCGCTGCCGGCTGCGAGGTGTGGGTGGCTGGCACGAAAACGCTGGTACCACCAGTGAAAGCGCAGCAAGTGGTAGACCCCACGGGTTGCGGAGATGCCTGGCGCGGGGCCTTGCTGTTCGGTTTGGAACAAGGCTGGCCGTTGGTGCGCTGCGCGGCACTTGGCAGCCGCATGGGCGCACTAAAAATCGCTACGCGCGGGCCGCAAAATTACCAGTTGGATTTCACACCCGCCTGAGCGGGGTAAAAAAAACCGGCGCAGAGCGCCGGTGGAAAAATCAAACGATTTCTCAGGGCTTAGAGCCTGTGGGAAAGGGCCATGCAGCTTGGGGGTTGAGCTGGGTCTTTGGTGTCGGCTCGGCATTTCCCTTGGCTGCGGGCTTCGCAGCGGGCGATGCGGCCTGCTTTGCTGGCGCCTTGGCGGCCGGCTTCTTGGCACTCGCCGCCTTGACCGGTGCGGCCTTCTTGGCCGGAGCTGCCTTGACCGGTGCGGCCTTCTTGGCAGGAACGGCCTTCTTCGCTGGAGCAGCGGCCTTCTTCGCTGGAGCAGCGGCCTTCTTTGCCGGCGCTGCCTTCTTCGTTGCGACGGCCTTCTTGGCTGGGGCAGCTTTCTTCGCCGCTACAGCCTTCTTGGCGGGTGCTGCTTTTTTGGCAGGAGCTGCCTTTTTCGTGGGCGTGGCAGCTTTCTTGGCGGGAGCGGCTTTCTTCGCGGGCGCAGCCTTCTTGGCCGGTGCAGCAGCTTTCTTCACCGGAGCGGCTTTCTTGGCAGGAGCTGCGGCCTTCTTGGCAGGCGCAGCCTTTTTCGCTACAGCCTTCGGGGCAGCAGCCTTCTTTACTGCTGCGGTCTTGGCAGGCGCAGCCTTCTTCTCAGGGGTTGCGGCCTTGGCGGCCGGCTTCTTCGCAGTTGCCATCATCTTCTCCTAGGGTCAATGAGCAAAGAGCACTCCACGCCTGCATGGGACACGGAGAGATTCAAGAGTCCGAAGCGACGCGCCAGACCCTGAATGGGGGTGCACTGCCCCGGCGGCCACGGTTGCGCGATCGCGCCCTGGGGCCAGAGGAGTGCAGGTAAAGTGTTCATTGAAGTGAAGGATGGCGAGCTCGGGCTTAGTCCCAGGCGAGTGCCCCCCCTGATTGGTATTCAATGACGCGGGTTTCGAAGAAGTTGCGCTCCTTCTTCAGATCGATCATTTCGCTCATCCAGGGAAACGGATTTTCTTCCTGGGAGAACAATTTACCCAAACCGATCTGTGAGGCGCGGCGGTTGCCGATGTGCCGCAGGTACCCTTTGAACATCGAAGCGTTCATGCCAAGCACGCCACGCGGCATGGTGTCCTCGGCGTAGCGGTATTCGAGTTCGACCGCCTTGTGGAACAGCGCCGCGATTTCTTCCTTGAAGGCAGCGGTCCAGAGATGCGGGTTTTCAAGCTTGATGGTGTTGACCAAGTCGATGCCGAAGTTGCAGTGCATGGACTCGTCGCGCAGGATGTACTGGTACTGCTCGGCTGCACCGGTCATCTTGTTCTGCCGTCCCAGCGCAAGAATCTGTGCGAAGCCGACGTAGAAGAACAGTCCCTCCATCAGGCAGGCGAACACAATCAGGGATTTGAGCAGCGCCTGGTCGGTCTCGGGTGTTCCGGTGCTGAACGACGGATTCATGATCACGTCGATGAACGGAATCAGGAATTCGTCCTTGGCGCGAATCGAGGGGACTTCGTTGTAGGCGTTGAAAATCTCGCCCTCGTCCAGCCCCAGTGATTCCACAATGTATTGGTAGGCGTGTGTGTGAATGGCCTCTTCGAACGCCTGGCGCAGCAGGAACTGGCGGCATTCCGGGGCCGTGATGTGCCGGTAGGTCCCGAGCACGATGTTGTTGGCCGCCAGTGAATCGGCGGTGACAAAAAAACCGAGGTTGCGTTTAACGATGCGGCGCTCGTCTTCGGTGAGGCCATTGGGGTCGCGCCACAACGCGATGTCGCGCGTCATGTTGATTTCTTGCGGCATCCAGTGGTTGGCACAACTGGCGAGGTATTTGTCCCACGCCCATTTGTATTTGAAGGGCACCAACTGGTTGACGTCCGTCTTGCCATTGATGATGCGCTTGTCGGTCGCGCTCACGCGACGGGCAGGATGCGCTGAGGTATCGACTGCAGCTTGTTTTGGCAGGGGCTGCTGAAGTTTGGAAACATCGAGCGGCGACGGGGCCGCCAGCGTTGCTTGGGGCACGACGCGATCAGTAGAAATTGGCGAGAGTGGTGTGACTTCTTCGTCCCAGGTCAGCATGGTTTTTCCAGTGCTCGCATTATGAGAGCACTGCTCCGAAATGAAAAGCGCGCAAGCGCGGCGCGACGCGGTTTTGTTGCTTCACTGCACAAGCCGCCGAGCGTGTGCGTGATGCACGTCTCTATTGGCAGGCTTCGCAGTCGGGGTTGTCGATGGCGCAGAACTGCACATCGCTTGCTGGCAGGGCTGCGGCTGCATGCGTTGGCTGCTGCAGTTGGCTGTCGACTGCGTTGTGGTGGCGCGAAGGCACGGTGCTCATTTCGACATGCGTGGCCGACTGGGTGCGCAGGTAGTAGGTGGTCTTGAGTCCTCGCACCCAGGCCAGCTTGTAGGTCTCGTCCAGCGTCTTGCCTGAGGCGCCCGCCATGTAGAGGTTCAGGCTCTGTGCCTGGTCGATCCACTTCTGGCGCCTGGCGGCGGCCTCGACCAGCCATCGGGGTGCGATTTCGAAGGCGGTCGCGTACAGCGCCTTGATCTCTGCGGGCACCCTGTCAATGGGCTGCAGTGAGCCCTTGAAGTGCTTCAGATCCATCAGCATCACTTCGTCCCAGATACCCGCCTGCTTGAGGTCGCGTACCAGACCGTGGTTGATGATGGTGAACTCGCCCGACAGGTTCGATTTCACCGACAGATTGCCGAAGCATGGCTCGATAGAAGCGTCCACGCCGACGATGTTCGAGATGGTTGCCGTCGGCGCGATGGCCACGCAATTGGCGTTGCGCATGCCGTCACGCCTGATCTTGGCGCGCAGCGTGTCCCAATCGAGTTGTGATGAACGATCGACTTCGACATGGCCGCCGCGCGCCTGTGCAAGCAGTTCGAGCGAATCGAGCGGCAGGATGCCGCGGTCCCACAAAGAGCCTTTGAAGCTGCTGTAGCGACCACGCTCCGCGGCCAGGTTGCTCGATGCCTCGTAGGCGTAATAGCAGAGAGCCTCTGCCGACTGGTCGGCAAATGCGAGCGCCTCTTCCGACGCGTAGGGAATGCGCAGTGCATACAGCGCGTCCTGAAAACCCATCAGGCCCAGGCCTACAGGGCGGTGCCGGAGATTCGAATCGCGCGCTTTCTTGACCGCGTAGAAATTGATGTCGATGACGTTGTCGAGCATGCGCATCGCGGTCGCCACCGTTCGCTGCAGCTTGCCGTGATCCAGTGACAGGGCGCCCTGGGCGCTTCGGCTCAGGTGGTTCAGCAGGTTGATCGACCCAAGATTGCAGACGGCAGTCTCGGAGTCGCTGGTGTTGAGTGTGATCTCGGTGCACAGGTTGCTCGAGTGCACGACGCCGACATGCTGTTGGGGTGAGCGCAGGTTGCAGGCATCCTTGAACGTGATCCAGGGATGCCCGGTCTCGAACAGCATGGTGAGCATTTTTCGCCACAGATCGGTCGCCTCGATGGTGCGTGAAGGTGTGATGTCACCACGCTGTGCACGCTCCTCGTACGCCAGGTATGCACGCTCGAACTCGGCGCCGAAGCAGTCGTGCAGATCGGGCACGTCAGACGGCGAAAACAGGGTCCAGCGTCCCTTTTCCAGGACCCGGCGCATGAACAGATCGGGAATCCAATTGGCGGTGTTCATGTCGTGCGTGCGCCGCCGGTCGTCGCCGGTGTTTTTGCGCAGTTCCAGGAATTCTTCAATATCCAGGTGCCAGGTTTCCAGGTAGGCGCACACGGCTCCTTTGCGCTTGCCTCCCTGGTTGACTGCGACCGCGGTGTCGTTCACGACTTTGAGGAACGGCACGACGCCCTGAGATTCTCCGTTCGTGCCCTTGATGTGGCTACCCAGGGCCCGTACCCGCGTCCAGTCGTTGCCCAGCCCTCCGGCGTACTTGGAAAGCAAGGCGTTTTCTTTGATCGATTCGTAGATGCCATCGAGATCATCGGGCACGGTGGTCAGGTAGCAACTCGAGAGTTGCGAGCGGCGCGTGCCACTGTTGAACAAGGTGGGCGTGCTCGACATGAAGTCAAAGGTCGACAGCAGTTCGTAGAACTCGATGGCGCGGGCTTCACGATCGACTTCATTGAGAGCCAGCCCCATGGCGACCCGCATGAAAAAGGTCTGCGGCATTTCGATGCGGCGCTTGTGCACATGCAAGAAATAGCGGTCGTACAGCGTTTGCAGGCCCAGGTAGTCGAACTGGCGGTCGCGCTCGGGGCGCAATGCGTTGGCCAGTGGCGTCAGATCGAATTGCAGCAGACGCTCGTCCAGCAAGCCTTGTTCCACGCCTTGGCGCAGCAAGGTGGGGAAGTGCTCGCGGTAGGCGGCGTCCAACGCTTCGGGGGCCACGTCGCGCCCCCACACTTCACGGCCAATGGTGTGCATGAGCAAGCGGGCCGTGACATAGCTGTAATCCGGGTCCTTTTCAATCAGGGTGCGCGCGGCCAGGATCACGGCCTTGAAGACTTCATCCAGTGCAATGCCGTCGTAGAGGTTGCGCAGCGTCTCCTGGACGATGGGGGCGGCTGCGACATGCTCACCTAGACCAGCGCAACTGGCCTCCACCAGTGCGTGCAACCTGGCCAAGTCGAGTGGTGTGCGCTCCCCATCGTCGAGCACATGCAGCACTTCGGCCTCTGCATGGTGCACAGGAGTTGCCTGGTGCGAACGCTCCTGCGCGCGGCGCTCCCGGTACAGCACATAAGCGCGTGCCACTTCGTGGTGTTCGCCGCGCATCAGCCCCAGCTCGACCTGGTCTTGCACGTCTTCAATGTGAAAGGTGCCGCCGTTCGGACGCGAGCGCAGCAGGGCACGCACCACCGCTTGGGTGAGCCCATCCACGGCCTCGCGGATGCTGGCGGATGCAGCCCCTTGCGCGCCGTGCACGGCGAGAAATGCCTTCATCAATGCCACCGCGATTTTTTGCGGCTCAAACGGTACGACGGCACCGTTGCGACGAATCAGGTGGTGGTGGGCGTAATCCGCTGGTGGTGTGGGTGCCAATAGGTTGGCACCTTGCGCAGGAATTGCCGATCGGCGAAAAGATTCAGGGGGCTGGAGGGAGGAATGCATGGCGTTCCATTCAAAAAAAGAAAAAGACTGGGCGGCGGTAGGTGTGGGTGAATAACTATAGGTGGTGCAAAAAGTATTTGCAATACGCTACCTATAGTGTTTTTTGGGATTTAATGGTGCATGCCATGCAGACATTTGTGCCAGCCCGCATGTGGCTTGGAGCGCGGGGGAAGAAGCAAGCTGGGCAGCCGTCTGCGAGCTGTTTGTGGCTCTCGGGCCGCGTTTGGATTGGAGCGTTGGCCTGGGCGCGGGCTATGTGGCCCGCGTGCGGCGTGCTCAGCGCAGCGGAAACTGAATGCTCGGCAGGCCCAGGCGGCTCTGAAATTGCACCCAGTCAAATGCCGCACCTGGGTCGGCCTTGCGCCCTGGTGCGATATGTTCATGCCCGGCGATGTGGGCAATGGGGTAGCGCTGCGCCAACGCGTGGCTCAGTTGCACCAGCGTGCCGTACTGCGCAGCCTCGAAGGCTTCGCCCTCCAGGCCTTCGAGTTCAATGCCGATGGAGTCGTCGTTGCAATGGCTGCGGCCCCGGTAGCAGGACGCCCCCGCATGCCATGCGCGCTGGTCGCAGTCCACGAATTGAACCAGCGCGCCATCCCGGCGGACAAAGAAATGCGCTGAGACACGCAGGCCGCGCAAGCGTTCGTAGTAGGGATGGGCGGTGCAGTCGAGGGTGCCGAGAAAGAGCGCCGCGACATCGCCGCCGCCGTACTGCCCAGGCGGCAGGCTGATGGAATGCACCACCAGCAAATCCACCTGGGCGCCCGCCGGACGCGTATCGCAGTGCGGTGATGCCAGCGCATGCGCAGCTTGGTACCAGCCACCTTGCCACAAGGCGCTGTTCTCAGGGCTCATCGTCGCCTTGCGGGTCGCCAGGTGCCGCGATATTGAGCCGCGCGATGCGGTAGCGAATCTGGCGCAGACTGATGCCCAGGCGAGCTGCCGTCGCCGTGCGGTTGAAATGGTTTTCTTGCAGCGCACGCACCAGAATGCAGCGCTCCTGCTGATCCAGCCAGGCCTGCAGATCCCGGGGGACCGGTTCCTGATCCGCCCGTGCTGCCGCAGGTGCTATTTCCGTCGCGCCGGGGGTGGCGCCGGCCGGTAGGGGTTCGGTGACTGACGAGACTGCGCAGTCCACGTGCAGTTCATCGCCGTCGCCCAGGGCTACCGCGCGGTGCAGCAGGTTTTCCAGTTCGCGCACGTTGCCGGTGAGGGGGTGGGCCGCGATGGCCGCAACGGTCGCCTCGGTAAGTTTGGGCGCGGGGATGCCGGATTCGTGGGCAATACGCGCCAGCAGGGCGCGGCACAGGTCAGGCAGGTCTTCGCGGCGTTCGCGCAGCGGAGGTATCACCACCTCGATGACGTTGAGCCGGTAATACAGATCCTGGCGAAAGCGCCCAGCCTGGACGTCGGCGGCGAGGTCGCGGTGGGTGGCGCTAACGATGCGCACATCGACCGGCTCCTCCTGCGTTGCGCCCAGCGACCGCACACTGCGTTCCTGGATGGCGCGCAGCAGCTTGGACTGCATGGCCAGCGGCAAGTCACCGATCTCGTCGAGAAAGAGCGTACCGCCTTGCGCGGCCTGGAAGTACCCCTGTCGATCCTGCGTAGCGCCGGTGTAGGAGCCTTTGCGCGCGCCGAAAAATTCGGCTTCCAGCAAAGCTTCCGGAATGGCGCCGCAGTTGACGGCGACCAGCGGGCCACCAGCCCGTTGGCTGCTTTCGTGCAAGGCTCTGGCAACCAGTTCTTTTCCCGTGCCAGATTCACCGCGTACCAGGACAGGCGCCATGCCACGTGCCACTTTGGCAATGCGTTGCTTGACGTTCTGCATGGTCTGGGATTGGCCTACCAGGCGATCAAGGGAGGTCGGGCCGCTGAGACCGTTGGGGCCGCCCGGCGCCGTACGTGTTTGCGCGGTTTTGGGCGCCAAGACGCTGTCCGTACCCTGGATCGCCGAGGCCACCACGGCGCGAAACTGCTTGAGATCCACCGGTTTGGTGAGGTAATCGAATGCACCGGCGCGCAGTGCTTCGACGGCGTTTTCAGCCGAGCCGTACGCTGTCATGACCAAACAGCGCTCCGGGCGTTGCTGTTTGCGCAGGTCGTGCAGCAATTCCATGCCAAATCCGTCGGGCAGGCGCATGTCGGTGATGACCACTTCGTACCGGTTTTGCGTCAGTAGCTGGCGTGCCTCTGCAACATCGGCGGCTGTTTCGACACGGTAGCCCTCCCGCAACAGCGTCAGCTCGTAGAGCGTTCGCAGGTCGGGTTCGTCATCGACCACGAGGATGGAGGCGGGCTGGGGATGCATAGTCAGAGGGTCAGACCACGATGGTGTCAAACAGGGAGGCGTCGGGTGAGGCCACCAGGCCAGTGCCACGGAACCTTACGGTAAACGCATTCCCGCTGCGATCGCCGGTCTGTGTCTGCCGGTGCGCGCGCTGGTAGCCGATGCTGGCGCCATGGCGCTCGCACAGGCCGCGGCAGATGTAGAGACCCAGGCCACTGGAGCGGCTCTCGGAGGAGAAGAAGGGCTCGAACAGATGGCGCTCGACCGACTGGTCCAAGGGCGCGCCATCGCTCCACACTTGTACGCTGGCCTGGCCCGGGGAATCCATGCGCGTCTGCAATTGCAGCGACTCGCTGTCGCCGGAGCGGTAGCGCAAGGCATTGTCGAGCAGGTTCACCAGCACGCGGCGCAGGTGTTCGGCATCGAATTCGACATGCATGCCAGGCGCGCCCAGTGCCAGCGTTCCCTGGCGTGTCGGCGCGGCGTGCGCCTGCCACTCGCGCCAGATGTGCGCCACGTTGTCGTCGAGCGCAACCGTGGCCGCAGCGGCGTGGTCGATCTGGTGCTGCACGCGGGCAATATCGAGAATTTCCTCGGCGATATGCGCCAGGCGGTCGGCGTTCTGGCCGATCATCTGCGCCAGACGCTTGTGTGTCGGGTCGTGCAGGTCTTCGTCCAGCAGGGCGTTTGCCTGGACGATTGCCGCCAGCGGGTTGCGGATTTCGTGCGCCACGGCGGCCGACATGCGGCCCATGGCGGCGAGCTTTTCGGTCCGCAGGCGTGCTTCGAGCTCGCGCAAATCGTGCAGGAACATGACGCACAGGCGCTGCTCGGAAGCGTCCGGGGCCGCGGAGTCGGGCGCTGTCAGCCAGGTGCGCACGTGCAATCCAATAGGGCTCTGGTCTTCGCTGATCAGATTGACTTCGGCGACTTGGGGGGCATTCTGGCGAAAACTGCGCCGCGCCAGGGCGGCAAGGGCTTGCCAGGGCGGGCGCGCAAGCAGCGAGAACGGCGCGCTCAGCGTGGATTCGGCCCCGAGCAGCCGCACTCCCGCCGGATTGGCATTGCGCACCACAAAGTCTTCGCCCAGCACCAGCACGCCCTCGCTGAGGTTCTGAATCACAAGCGCGCTGACCTGCTGCTGCACCATGGCCGTGGCTCGGCTGGTTTGGGCAATGTGCTGCTCGCGCACCAGACGCAGCGCGAGCTGCTGCACCAGGAAGGCCACGATAAAGTAGCCCGTGCCCGTCAACGCCGCTTGCAGCGAGCGCTGCGCCATCTCTGCGCCGTTGTGGTCACCTCCCCACCAGGCCCAGGCGAGCAGCAAGATCGTGACGGCTGCGGTGGTCCCCAGCGCGAGGGTGAGCGTGCCCAGCACCGAGGCCATGAGGATGGGCAGTCCAAAGAGCGGGGTGAAGCTCATGCTGCCGGTGTGCAGGAGTTGCAGCGCTGACACCACCGCCAAATCCACACCGATCGAAGGCAGCCATTGCACGCCAGCCTGCGGAGAGGGCGCCGCCCTGCCTGCGAACAGGCGCAGGGCCAGGGTGCCAGCCAAGTACAGCACGCAGACGCCGATGATCCACGGTTCTGCGGCCTGGTTCAGCATCTGGCCCATGAGCTGCAGCAGCAGCAGCGCCAGGGCTACGACGACGCGGCCAGTCAGAAAGCCTTGCCACAGACGCAAAAAGGCGGGGTCCTGTCCGCGCAATAGCCGCTGCCGCGCCAGCGAGGTGGCAAAGAACCCCTCAGTGGCCATCTTGCTTTTGGTGCTCGGCACAGCAGTAGCTTCGCCCGTCGCTGAGCCAGGCGTCGCTGCGGGGCACATGGACGCCACAGCGCGCACAGGCCAGCATCTCTTGGGGAGCAGGAAGTTGCGCCGATTGCCGGGGTGCTTTTCTGGACTCGACGCGCTTGCCGCGCCACACCATGTAGGCCACGCCGAGCACCAGCAGCAGAACGAGAAATTTCATACTACGCGCCCGAACACGACTTCCAGTACAAAGCGCGAACCGACGTAGGCGAGCAGCAGCAGCACTGCGCCCGCATACAACACCCGGACCGCACTGCGCCCGCGCCAGCCAAAGCGCCTGCGCCCGAGCAGCAAGGCGGCAAAAGTGAACCAGGACAGCAGCGAAAAAACCGCCTTGTGGTCCCAGCGCCATGCGCGCCCGTAGAGGGCCTCGCTGAACAGAACGCCAGCGACCAGGGTGGCGCTCAGCAGCACGAACCCGGCTGTGACGAAGCGGAACGTGAGGCGTTCAAGCGTCAGCAAAGGCAGGCCGCTGTGGGGGTCTTCGGCCAGGCGAAGCCGCTTTTCGGCACGGGTCATCAGTGCCGCATGGACCACCGCAGCAGCGAACAGCCCGTAGGCTGCGATGCCGAGCGCCAGATGCAGTGGCAGCCAGCCCGAGGCGCTGACGTGCAGCGGCTGGCCTGGAAATGCCAGAGCCAACAGCACGGCCAGCGCCCCCAGCGCTGCCAAAGCCCAGCGTGCACGCAACTGGGGGAATAGTTGCCGCTCTACGGCGTACACCGTCAGCACCAGCCAGGCGGTGACGGACAGCGCGGGAGCAAAACCAAAGCGAGGCGAGGGCTGCAGCATGCCCAGCCCAAGCAGGGCGCCATGCAGTGCCCAAGCCAACCAAAGCGCCGCTTTCGCGGCCGGTTCGGGCAGGCGCGAGGCAAACGCCGCCGGTATGGCATAGGCAATTGCAGCGGTAGCCCCCAGCAGCAAGGCGACGGGAGAGGCGCTGGTTAAAATCATCCCGGCAGTTTACCTTTCGCCCGGGCACCAGCCTGCGGCCCACACCGCCCGCCCAAGCGCGCTCACCCGGAATTTTTTTATGGCCTCCGCCCTCACCGACAAACTCACGCGCCTGGTCAAAGAGATGCGTGGCCAGGCCCGCATCACAGAATCGAACGTGCAGGACATGCTGCGCGAAGTGCGCATGGCGCTGCTGGAGGCCGACGTGGCCCTGCCCGTGGTGCGCGACTTCATCGCCCGTGTGAAGGACAAGGCTCTGGGTCAGGAAGTGATGGGCTCGCTCAAGCCCGGGCAAGCGCTGGTGGGCATCGTCCACCGCGAACTGGTCGCCACCATGGGCGAAGGCGTGGCCGACATCAATCTCAACGCACAGCCACCGGCCGTCATCCTGATGGCGGGCTTGCAGGGCGCGGGCAAGACCACGACAACAGCCAAACTGGCCAAGCACCTGATCGACAAGCGCAAGAAGAAGGTGCTGACGGTCTCCGGCGACGTGTACCGCCCAGCCGCCATCGAGCAGCTCAAGACTGTTACGGCCCAGGCCGGCGCCGAGTGGTTTCCGAGTACGCCTGACCAGAAGCCACTGGATATCGCCCTCGCTGCGCTTGATTACGCCAAAAAGCACTACTTCGATGTGTTGTTGGTCGACACCGCAGGCCGCCTGGCGATTGACGAGTTGCTGATGCAGGAAATCAAGGACCTGCATGCCGCCATCAAGCCGGTCGAAACCCTGTTTGTGGTGGACGCCATGCAGGGCCAGGACGCCATCAATACGGCCAAGGCCTTCAAGGAGGCGCTGCCGCTCACCGGCATCATCCTCACCAAGCTCGACGGTGATTCGCGCGGCGGCGCGGCGCTGTCGGTGCGACAGATCACGGGTGCGCCCATCAAGTTCGCTGGCGTGTCGGAAAAGCTCGACGGTCTGGAGGTGTTTGACGCCGAGCGCCACGCCGGCCGCATCCTGGGTATGGGCGACATCGTCGCCCTGGTCGAGCAGGTGTCGGCCGGTGTGGACATGGAAGCCGCGCAGAAGCTCGCCGCCAAGGTGAAAAGCGGCGATGGTTTTGACCTCAACGACTTCCTCGGCCAGTTGCAGCAGATGAAGCAGATGGGCGGCTTGTCGAGCCTGATGGACAAACTGCCCGCACAGCTGAGCGCCAAGGCCGGCGCGGTGGACATGGACCGGGCCGAGAAAGACATCAAACGCAAGGAGGGCATCATCCAGAGCATGACGCCCAAGGAGCGCCGCAGGCCCGAACTCATCAAGGCCACCCGCAAGAAGCGCATTGCCAACGGCGCCGGCGTGCAGGTTCAGGAAGTCAACCGCCTGCTCAAGGAGTTCGAGCAGATGCAGGGCATGATGAAGAAGATGAAGGGCGGCGGCCTGATGAAGATGATGAAGAAGATGGGCGGCATGAAAGGCATGGGCGGCGGCGGCATGCCCAAGATGCCCTTTTAAATTTTAGGTGTTTTAGGCCTCTAGCGCCTATTGGGTAAGCGCTAGCAGCTATAAATATAGAAGCATCCCTGCACTTGGGCTGCTGCCGCTTCAGGGGCGCTTCCGGCGCTTTATGCCGCCTCGCGGACCAGCACTTCGCCGCGCAAGGTGTAGGCCTTGGCTTCGGTAATGGCCACATCCACCATCTGCCCCACCAGCCTTGGCTGGCCGGCGAAGTTCACCACGCGGTTGCACTCGGTGCGGCCCATGAGTTCGCCGGCGTCCCGCTTGGAGGCGCCTTCCACCAGAATGCGCTGCACCGTTCCGACGCGTTGCTCGCTAATCGTTTTGATGTTGGCGTTGATGACGGCCTGCAACTGGTGCAGGCGGCGCAGCTTCACGTCGCCCGGCGTTTCATCGTGCAGGTTGGCTGCGGGTGTGCCCGGGCGTGGGCTGAAGACGAAGCTGAAGGAGTTGTCGAAGCCGATGTCGTCGATCAGCTTCATCATCTTGGCGAAATCGTCTTCGGTCTCGCCGGGGAAGCCGACGATAAAGTCGCTGCTCATCGCCAGATCGGGCCGGATAGCGCGCAGCTTCTTGACCGTGCTCTTGTATTCCATAGCGGTGTAGCCGCGCTTCATGGCCATCAGGATGCGGTCTGAGCCATGCTGCACGGGCAGGTGCAGGTGGTTGGCCAATTTTGGAATGCGCGCGTAGGCCTCGATCAGCCGCGGGGTGAATTCATTGGGGTGGCTGGTGGTGAAGCGCAGGCGCTCGATGCCGGGAATGTCGGCCACGTATTCCAGCAGCAGGGCGAAATCGGCAATCTCGGCCGTGTCCCCCATGGGCCCGCGGTAGGCATTGACGTTCTGGCCCAGCAGGGTGATCTCCTTGACCCCCTGGTCGGCCAGGCCGGCGACTTCCACCAGCACGTCGTCAAACGGGCGGCTGACTTCTTCGCCGCGCGTGTACGGCACCACGCAGTAGCTGCAGTACTTGCTGCAGCCTTCCATGATGGAGACGAAGGCCGATGCGCCCTCCACCCGCGCGGGCGGCAGGTGGTCGAATTTTTCAATTTCCGGGAAGCTGATGTCCACCTGCGGGCGGGCCTGCACGCGGCGCTGCTCCAGGAGCTGCGGCAGGCGGTGCAAGGTTTGTGGCCCGAAAACGATGTCGACATAGGGCGCGCGCTTGATGATCTCGGCGCCTTCCTGGCTGGCGACGCAGCCACCCACGCCAATCTGCACACCGCGCTCCTTGAGGTGGCGCACCCGGCCGAGGTCGGAAAACACCTTCTCCTGCGCCTTTTCACGCACCGAACAGGTGTTGAACAGAATCAAGTCGGCTTCTTCGACGTCCTGCGTGGGCTCGTAGCCTTCCGCAGCATGCATGACGTCCAGCATCTTGGCCGAGTCGTACTCGTTCATCTGGCAGCCAAAGGTTTTGATAAAGACTTTTTTGCTCATGGAAATGTCTCGCAGGGCTGTGCCCAAGCAGGTGCGCGCCGGCGCTGCCGCCTGCCCGAAGCGGCCAAGGTTTCAACGCGGGGTGGTGTCGCTCTCGAAGCGGAAGTTGCGCTGCACGCCGCCGCCGGCGCGCGGCAGGGCGATCTCGGCTGCGGTCAGAATCCAGGCGGTATGCAGCATGCCGGTGCTGGTCTCCATCCGGTAGTTCACCGTGTACTGCTTGCCGATGACGGAATGCAGCATGACGAGCGAGTTCTGCGGGCTGAATAAGCGCATGCCGGGGGCCATGCGCACCGGGTTGCCGTCGATTTGCGCGTCCACCGTCGAGAGCACGGTCAGGGTGCCGCGCCGGGCCTGCTCGGGAAAGGTGCGTACACCGCCGAGTTCGCCGTTGGTCTGTGCGAGAGCGGGGGATGCCGCAAAGGGCACAAGAGCGCACAGCGCCAGGAGCGTGGCGCGAAGGGCGCGGCGGGAGAGCAAGGGTGGGCAGCGGGTCATGGTTCTATCCAGCGGCTGAAAAGGCAATTCTAGGCCGCCGCCTGCGCGCCGCGAGCGACCTTGGAAAGCAAAAACCCCTTGCAGGCAGCCTGCAAGGGGTAAAAAAAGTGGTGGTGATAGGTGGACTTGAACCACCGACATCAGCATTATGAATGCTGCGCTCTAACCAACTGAGCTATATCACCGCGACCAAAATTATAGAACAGATTTCAGCGGGTAGGCGCCGGATCCGTGCGAAATCAGCGGTGCGTGAAAACGGCCTTGCGCTTGTTCAGGAAGGCATCCATGCCCTCCTTCTGGTCCTCGGTCGCAAACAGGGCGTGGAACAGGCGGCGCTCGAACATCACGCCGTCCGACAAACCGCTCTCGAATGCCCGGTTGACCGATTCCTTGGCCGCCATCACGGCAACGCGCGAGAAGTCGCTAATGGTCAGCGCAGCGCCCAAGGCTTCGTCCTGCAGCTTGCCCAGCGGCACCACGCGGCTGACCAGTCCGGCGCGCTCGGCCTCCTCGGCATCCATCATGCGGCCGGTGAGGGCCATGTCCATGGCCTTGGCCTTGCCGACTGCGCGCGGCAGGCGCTGTGTGCCGCCAGCGCCAGGGATCACGCCAAGCTTGATTTCTGGCTGGCCGAATTTGGCGTTGTCGGCAGCGATGATGAAGTCGCACATCATGGCGAGCTCGCAGCCGCCGCCCAGCGCAAAGCCGCTCACCGCAGCGATGACGGGTTTGCGGATGGAGCGGATGGTTTCCCAGTTGCGGCTGATGAAGTCACCTTTGTACACATCGGCAAAGCTGTACTTGGCCATGGCGCTGATGTCCGCACCAGCGGCAAAGGCTTTTTCACTGCCCGTGACGATGATGCAGCCGATGCGCTCGTCGGCGTCGAAGGCCTGCAAGGCGGCGCCGAGCTCGTTCATGAGTTGATCGTTCAGCGCGTTGAGTTGCTTGGGGCGGTTGAGCGTGATGATGCCGACTTTCTCGGCTTCGGTGCGCACTTCGATCATTGCGTAGGACACGGTGTTCTCCAGGTAATTGCCAAATGCAAACTATATAGAAGGCTGCGCGCCGTCAGTCGCCTGAGAGCCAATGCGCTGCCAATGCCGTATCGCTTAGTTGCAACAAGACGGTATCTGCCGGGGCGGTGCCGTCCTGCGGGATCTGTAGGGGCAGGCGCAGCAGGCGCCGGTCGCGCGCTACCAGGGCGACCACCTCGCGCGTGCCTTGCGGCGCATAGAGGGCCAGGTCGTCGAGTCGCTGCAGGCGCCAGGCGCCGGCGGTGGTTTCAATGCCCAGCCACTCATCGCCCGCTGCCATGCCGGCGCGCTCGGCCAGCCCGCCGCGCAGGACCGATTTGATGCGCAGTTCTTCGCCTGTGGCGATGCGCATGCCCAGGCGCTGCGCCCACTGCGGGGTATCGGCTTGCAGGCGAACGCCATGCGCGGCCAGCAGTTCGGCGAGCGGCAGTTCCTCGGTGGAATGCACCCAGGCAGCGATTTCAGCCGCGTAGCTGCGCCCCCCCAGGTCTTCCAGTGCGGTGAGAAGATCGGCTTCCCGCATCGGTCCCGCCTTGCAGCGTGTCCACAGTGCGCGCATGACCGCGTCAAGCGTGCTGTGGCCTTCCCGGCGCAGGGTCAGATCCAGACACAAGGCGACCAAGGCGCCCTTGGTGTAGTAGCTGACGGTGGCGTTGGGGGTGTTTTCGTCCTGGCGGTAGTACTTGATCCAGGCGTCGAAGCTGGCCTGCGCCAGGCTCTGGATCAGGCGCCCCGGCGTCTGCAGCACCTGGTTGATGGTCTTGGTGAGACGCTTGAGATAGGCCGCGTGCTCCAGAACCCCCGCGCGCACCAGCAGGAGGTCGTCGTAGTAGCTGGTAAAGCCTTCGAAGAACCACAGCAGCTGTGTGTAGTTCTCCTGCGCATAGTCGTAGCGCTCGAACTCTGCCGGACGCAGGCGTTTCACGTTCCAGGTGTGGAAATACTCGTGGCTGATGAGCCCGAGCAGCGTGGTGTAACCGTCGCCCGGTTTCCAGGCACCGCCAGCGCCATCGCTGCGCCGTGGCAGGTCGCGCCGACCGGCAATCAGGGCCGTGCTATTGCGATGCTCGAGGCCCCCGTAGCCGTCGTCCACCGCATTGAGAAGAAAGAGGTAGTGCTCGATCGGCGGCGGCTCCGTGCCATGCCAGAACGCCATGCAGGTGGTACAGATTTTTTCAGCGTCGGCAAGCAGCCGCTGGCCGTCAAAGGAAGGCGCAGCGCCGCTGACCGCGAACCGGTGCGGGGTGCTGCCAACGGTGAAGTGGCCCCTCCAGACGTTCCCTAATTCCACAGGACAGTCCACGAGGGTGTCGTAGTCAGGCGCCAGGTAGGACCCAAAGCCGGCACCGTCGATGTGTTCTGCTGGCAAAGCCGTGGCCACCTGCCAGTCCAAGGCATAGGACGGGGCTTCAATGGTCAGTCCATGCGCCAAATGCGCGTGGCCAAGGGCATGCAAAAACAGACTGGTGCCGTTAAAGAATCCACGCGACGCATCCAGCCAGCTGCTGCGCACCGACTGGTCGGCGGCATAGACCTCGTACTGGACTTCAAGTGCTGCATTCGCTTGGCAGTCGGCGCGCCAGGTCGCCTTGTCCAACTGCGTCAGCGCCACGGGCTGGTCGTTTTGCCCAGCACGCAGGTTTTGCAGGTGTTTGGCAAACTCGCGCACCAGATAACTGCCCGGAATCCACGTTGGCAACCGCAGCGTTTGCTGGGCCTGCGGATTTTCGACCCGCATGGTGATGCGGTAGAGGTGGGCATGCGGATCGTGTAAAACGACCCGGAATTGCACGGCTGGGGCCCCGGCGCTCTGCATTGCTGAAGACGTCAGGGCTGGGCTGGACGGTGCCTGGTCGCCGTGCTGCCTCATTTGCCCGCTTGTTCCGCCTGTGCCAGGCGTTTTTCGACTTCCGCATCATTGACGGCGCCAGGCACGCGGCTGCCGTCCGAGAAGATCAGGGTAGGTGTACCCGTGATTTTGTGTTTCTTGCCAAATGCCAGATTGCGTTGCAGCGCGCCAGTGTCGCAACTCGCCGCAGCCGGCGTGCGCTCACGCAGCATGTGGTCTTGCCATGCCGCGGCGGGGTCTTTGGCGCACCAGATATTGCGCGATTTTTCCGCTGAATCCGGGCTCAGGATGGGATAGAGAAAGGTGTAGATGGTGACGTTCTGCACCTTCTGCAGGTCGCGCTCAAAGCGCTTGCAGTAGCCGCAATTGGGGTCTTCAAACACCGCCAGTTTGCGCGCTCCGCTGCCGTGCACCACCGTGAAGGCGTCGGCCAGCGGCAGGGCGGAGAAGTCCACCGCCGAGAGCTTGGCGATGCGGTCCTCGGTAAGGTTGCGGCGTGCCTTGGTATCGATCAACTCGCCCTGAATCAGGAAATTGCCCTTGGCATCCGTGTAGAAAACATCGGTGCCCACGCGTACTTCGTACAAGCCCGGCATGGGCGTGGCGCGCACTTCGTCAAGCTTGTCCAGTTGCGGAATGCGCTCGGCGAGGGTCTTGCGGATGGCGCTTTCCTGCGCGGCTGCGCTGAACGCTGTGGCGAGCGCGGTGCAGGCCAGAAGCCAGGTGAGTTTCTTCATGGGATGGGATGTCCTGTAGCGGCTGCAGAGGAAGCAAAAAGGTCTGGGTGCATGGCCTGGTTCGCGGCCCAACTCTTGAGCGGGCCGCTGTGATCAAAGCCCTGCATGCCCCAATTGCGCAGGGCCTGCAAGGCCGGCTGAGGGTGGGCAAAAAGCTGGGCCAGCAGGTCGGTGGTGAGGCGCATGGGCAGCAGCGCCGCCTTGCGCTCGCGTTCGTATTGGCGCAGCACACGCAGATCGGCCACGCTGCGCCAACTGCTGCGCGCATGGAGCAGACGCGCAAGCGCCTGCACGTCGCCCAGGCCGAGGTTCAGGCCTTGTCCAGACAATGGGTGAACCGTGTGGGCGGCGTCGCCCGCCAGTACCCAGGAGGCGCTGGTGCTGCCGGCACTGCCCAACGGGCCGCACCAACGTTCTGCGCGTGCCAGTTGCAGTGGCCAGATGCAACGCTGGCCCTGCACTTGCAAGACACCGAGCGCGCCGCTACTGGCTTGCGCCAGTGCACTGGCAAAAGTGGCGTCGCTCTGTTCCATCAGGCCCTGGGCACGTTCGGGCGTGAGCGACCAGACCACGGCGACCTCCTTGCCGTCGGCGCCGCCAAGCGGCAGAAAGGCCAGAATGCCATCGGCCGAAAACCATTGGCGTGCGGTCTGCATGTGCGGCATCGCGCAGTGCACGCGCGCGGCAAGTGCGGTCTGGGGGTAGGGGGAGACGTCGAAATGCACGCCCAGCTCGGAGCGTGTATGGCTGGCCCGACCTTCGCAGACGACCGTCAAAGGTGCCGCCACTGGTTCAGGAACAAGGTCAATATGGGGCTGGTAACGTGCGGCCTCGGCCAGACGCGCTTCGAGCGCAGGCACATCGACGATCCATGCCAGTGCCGGCACATGCTGATCGGCGGCGTCGAAGCTTACTTCCCCGCCGGCATCGCCTTGCACCTGCATGTGCAACACTGCAGTGGCGTGCTCGGCTTCGGGCCAGCAACGCAGCGATTCGAGCAGCGCGCGGGACGTGGCATTGAGCGCATAGGCGCGAATGTCGCTGTGCTCGCTGCCTGCCGCCTGCGGTGCGCCCACCAAGGCGACGTTCAAGCGCTCGCGGGCCAGCAGCAAGGCAAGTGTGCGGCCGACAATGCCAGCGCCGCGGATACAGAGGTCGTAGTGCTTGGCCATGCCAGGATTGTAGAAGGGTGGCCTAGGAACTGCCCGCTGGCTAGAATGCCGGGCTTGCCCGCGCCTGCCCTTTGAAATTGCGTCTTCGGAGCTGCAGCGCCGCGCCCTCTCTCGCGTCGCGCCGGTTTTTATCGGCCTACGGCGCCTTACAAGGATTTTCCATGAGCCTCCAATGCGGCATCGTGGGCCTGCCCAACGTCGGCAAGTCCACCCTTTTCAACGCCCTGACCAAAGCCGGCATCGCGGCTGAGAACTACCCCTTTTGCACCATCGAACCCAATGTGGGCGTAGTGGAGGTGCCCGATCCGCGCCTGCAGCAACTGGCTGAGATCATCCAGCCCGAGCGCATTGTTCCGGCCATTGTGGAGTTCGTCGATATCGCCGGGCTCGTGGCCGGGGCCAGCCAGGGGGAAGGCCTGGGGAATCAGTTTCTCGCCCATATTCGTGAAACCGACGCGATCGTCAATGTCGTGCGCTGTTTTGACGACGAGAACGTGATCCATGTGGCAGGGCGGGTGGATCCAATTTCTGACATTGAAGTGATTCAGACCGAATTGTGCTTGGCCGACCTTGCCACCGTGGACAAGGCGCTCAACCGCTACAGCAAGGCTGCCAAGTCGGGCAACGACAAAGAGGCCGCCAAACTGGTGAGCTTGTTGACCCGTATTCAGGAAGCGCTTAACCAGGGCAAACCAGCCCGGTCCGTGGAGATCTCCAAGGAAGAGCAACCACTGCTCAAGCCGTTTTGTCTCATCACCGCCAAGCCGGCGATGTTCGTCGGCAATGTGAGCGAGGACGGGTTTGAAAACAACCCTTACCTCGATCGACTGAAGGAATATGCCGCTGGTCAGAAGGCACCGGTGGTTGCCATTTGCGCCAAGATCGAAGCTGAAATGGCGGAAATGAGCGATGAAGACCGCGATATGTTTTTAGCGGAAATGGGCCAGTCCGAGCCGGGCCTGGCGCGGCTGATCCGGGGAGCTTTCAAGTTGCTCGGACTGCAAACCTACTTCACGGCGGGCGTCAAGGAAGTGCGTGCCTGGACGATTCACGTCGGAGACACCGCTCCGCAAGCTGCCGGTGTGATTCATGGCGATTTCGAGCGTGGCTTCATTCGTGCGCAAACCATCGCATTTGACGATTTCATCAAGTTCAAAGGGGAGCAAGGCGCTAAAGATGCCGGCAAGATGCGGGCAGAAGGCAAGGAGTACATCGTCAAGGATGGTGATGTGCTGAATTTTCTTTTTAACGTCTGACCCTCTTGGCGGGTTTGATCAAAAGCTCGGCGTAACAAACCGTAGTTTTTTTGTGAAAATCTGTTATCTTCTTCTCTAGCGTTTGTTTTGCGCAACGCTCACTTCAGTCCTGTCAGTCCCGATTTTTGCTTCGCCCTCTACTTGGTGTGAACCCATGGGGATGTTCCCTTTCTTGTCGTTGTTTTCGGCCCGGGGAAGCGTGGGTTTTGCCCATAGCGAGGGATTCCCCATGTCTGAGGACATGGGGTCAGGGTTTGGTGATTCTTCGGCCAGTGTGGGGAATTTTGGGCGTCGCCAGTCGGATTTCAGCCGCCTGCGCCGTACACGTTCCACGGCCCAGAAATGGCTGGTGGTTTTGCTGTTGCTGGGGGCCTTTGTTGGGGTCGCTGTGGTCTTTTGGGCAATGGGCTACGTGCAGGCGAGCACCCTGCAGGCCCTCTCTGGGCTGGTGGTGGCAGTGCCCTTGGTTTTTTTGCTGTTCTTTCGCAAGCAGTGGAACCTCAAGTTTCGTGAAAAGCGCCTGAAACTGCCCATCGTGGTGTGCGCGCTTGCCAGCATGCTGTGGCTGGTGTACCTCGACCCTGCCATGCAAATGCTGCTGGTGCCGTTCACTTTTGTGACCCTGGCCTACGGGATGTACCGTATTTCGCGCAACGTTGCCTTTTTGCTGGCGCTGAGCGTGGTGGTTGGGTATGCCTTGGTGATGGCCATGCATGCATTTGAGCGGGGCAACCCCGCCTTGCTCAAATTGGAGTTCATGCATTTCCTGGCTTTGGCCGCCGCGCTTCCCGGGTTTGTTTACCTGACGGGCAAGGTGCCGCTGCTGCACCTGGTGCTCAACAAGGCCAGTCGCAAGATTCGAACCATTGAAGCCGACGCCCAGCTTGACCCCTTGCTCTGTTGCTACAACCGCCGCTACATCGTTGCGGCGCTTGAGGAGCAAAAGCAACTGGCCGATGAAACCGGGCAGCCGCTGTGCATTGCCATTATTGATCTCGACCATTTCAAGCGCATCAACGACGAAATGGGCCATTTGGGTGGAGACGAGGTGTTGCGCACCTTTTCGCGCGTGGCGCAGCAGAGCGTGCGCGACGAGGATATCTTTGGTCGTTATGGGGGCGAGGAGTTCTTGCTGATTTTCCCTGGCACTTCCTTGTTGCCCGCGCTCAATACTTGCGAGCGTGTGCGCTCGCAAGTCGAGACCCACCCTTGGGGGGCGAACATGCGCTGCCGTGTGTCGGTTTCCATCGGCGTGACGCAGTATGTGCAAGGAGAATCGGTGCTTGAGTTTTTCTCGCGTGCCGACACAGCGACCTACCTGGCCAAGGAAGGTGGGCGCAATCAGGTGGTGGTGGAAGAGCCGGTGGACAGGCGCGCGGCACAAAAGCCGGATGCTGACGATGAAGCCCGTGATGGTCTCGGGCAAGACGGCGAAATGGACGACGATTTTTCGCTCGTGGAGGAAGCTGGATTCATCGAAGAACGCCGCTCCGGCGGGCACTGATTTTCTGACGTATTTCTGGCGTTTTCGCATGCTGCATAAGCGAATGCAGCTACCAAAAAAATCCTACTACGAATCGGCTCAGAGCCCTCCCGGGATGATCGCCAGCAGTGCGCTGGTCATGATGAGGTAGCGAAAAAATTTGCCGATGGCCATGTAGAAGACGCAGGGCCAAAAAGGCAGTTTCAACCAGCCCGCCACGGCGCACAGCGGGTCGCCAACCACAGGCAGCCAACTCAGCAGACAGGCACGCGCACCAAAGCGCTCCAGCCAGGCCAGTGCATGCACATCGGTGCGGCTGCCCTTGGCCCTGTCCACGACCTTGTGGGCGCCCAGCCCCAGCCACCAGTTCAGTGCGCCGCCCAAGGTATTGCCCACTGTTGCGACCAGCACGGCGGGCCAGAACAGGTCCGGATTGAGCTTGACCAAGCCCAAAACTGCTGGCTCGGACCCGAGCGGCAACAAGGTAGCGGAGACAAAAGCGATGACGAACACAGTGCTGAGCCCGAACTGGGGCAGGGCGAGCCATTCAAGCAGATGGGTCCACATTTCCATACCGGACAGAGTGTAGGGGCCGTCACCGGCATAGTGGGTGTTGCGAGGCGCTGTCCTACGTCCATGTGCGGTGCCTGCGTAGGTGCGGTCTGGGTTGGGGTTTCTAAGCTGGTGCTTATGCAAAGTGGTCCGTTTCAGGAGGTGCCTATGGCGCGTAGCCATCCCTTCGCTCGACCCCCAATCGCGTGCCTGCTGGCGGCCCTGTGCTGCGTCAGCTGTATAAGCCCACAGGCAGCAACGCGAGCAGACGCTTCACAAGACATCGCGTTGCGGATCGCTGAAGGGTACTGCCACAGTGGGCCAGGAGATGCCAACTGGCGGGCTGCGGAGCAAGAACTGCGCGTCCAAGGCTTGGCGTTGCGCGTGCAGTGCGTCGACATGCGCCCACAAGGCGTGGAACTGGTGGTACGGGACTCCGGGCGCGCCAGCGCGGTGCTGCGAGGCCCCCTGGCGGATGGTGAGCCAGTCGAACTTGGCGCTGGCGCGGGCGCTTCGCCCGATGTGCAATTCAACCGCGCCTGGCTGGACCAGGCGCTGCTGCGCCATCGGGTGGAACTTTCGGCACCCCGCGAAGTACGGGACAGACGGCTGGAACCGCAGTCGATGGATCTGGCTACGCACTGATCCGCCGAGGAGGTCTGAACTGCAGTTCGGCCCACGCGGCGGTGTGTCAGCATGCTGAAAATTTAAGCAGCTACAATCCCGCCTCCTTGTTCGAGCCTGCCGCGCGCCCCATGCATATCGGGTCTTTCCTGTTGCCCAATCGTCTTTTTGTCGCGCCTATGGCAGGCGTTACCGACCGGCCTTTTCGCCGGCTGTGCAAGACGCTGGGCGCCGGTTATGCGGTCAGCGAAATGGTGACCTCGCGGCCCGATTTGTGGAACAGTCTGAAGACGTCGCGCCGCGCCGACCATCTCGGAGAGCCGGGGCCTATTGCCGTACAGATTGCGGGTACCGACGCTGCCATGATGGCCGAGGCGGCCGTGCACAACATCGAGCGCGGCGCGCAGATCATTGATATCAACATGGGGTGCCCGGCCAAGAAGGTGTGCAACAAATGGGCCGGTTCGGCCCTGATGCAGGACGAGGCACTGGCGGTGTCGATTGCGCGGGCGGTGGTGCAGGCCTGTGCACCACGCGGCGTGCCTGTCACCCTCAAGATGCGCACCGGCTGGTGTGCGCAGCACAAGAACGCGGTATCTCTTGCGCGCCAGTTCGAGGCAGCGGGCATTGCCATGCTCACCGTCCACGGGCGCACGCGTGAGCAGGGCTACAGTGGCGCCGCCGAGTACGCCACCGTGGCGGCTGTGAAAGCGGCGGTGGGTGTGCCGGTGGTGGCCAACGGCGACATCGACTCGCCCGAGAAGGCGCAAAGCGTGCTCGCCGCCACGGGGGCTGACGCTTTGATGATTGGCCGCGCGGCGCAAGGGCGGCCCTGGATATTCCGCGAGATCCACCATTTTTTGGCCACTGGCGAGCACTTGGCGCCGCCGCTGGTCGCCGAACTTGAGCGCCTGCTGCTTGCCCACCTGGACGAGCATTACAGTCTGTACGGCGCAGAGACGGGCGTGCGCAGTGCGCGCAAGCACATTGCCTGGTACCTGCGCGCGCTGCCGGGCGGCGAAGCCTTCCGCCAGCGCATGAATGCCATAGACGACTGCGCAGGGCAGCGGGCCGCTGTGGCGCAGTACCTGCACGCGTTGGGCGCTACCATGGACCGATTGCCAGCGCCCGTTGTGGCGCAGGACAATGCAATAACAACAGAGGGATGGTTGGCATGAGCCGGCAACATATTGACGAATGCGTGCGCGAGAGCCTGCAGAGCTATTTTCGCGATCTGGATGGCGAAACGCCTGACGGCATGTACGACATGCTGGTGCGTGCGGTGGAAAAGCCGCTGCTCGAAGTGGTGATGAGCCAGGCCGAGAACAACCAGTCGCGCGCCGCCGAGTGGCTGGGCCTGAACCGCAATACCTTGCGCAAGAAGCTGCTCGAACACAAGCTGCTCTAAATACTATTATTTATATAGCTGTAGACGCTTGCCAGATAATCGCTACAGCCGTTTTTTATTCAAAACTCTGCGGCCCACGCCATGAACGCACTTCTTTCTGTCTCGGACAAGACCGGCATTGTCGACTTTGCCAAAGCCCTGCACGCGCTGGGCATCAAGCTGCTGTCCACCGGCGGCACTGCACAACTGCTGGCTTCGGCCGGCCTGCCGGTGACCGAGGTGGCTGAGGTCACCCAGTTCCCGGAAATGCTCGATGGCCGCGTGAAGACGCTGCATCCCAAGGTGCACGGCGGCCTGCTGGCGCGCCGCGAATTGCCAGCGCACATGGCAGCACTGAAGGAGCATGGCATCGACACCATCGACCTGCTGGTGGTCAACCTCTACCCGTTCGAGGCCACCGTGGCCAAGGCCGGCTGCACGCTGGCGGATGCCATTGAGAACATCGACATCGGTGGCCCCGCCATGGTGCGCAGTGGCGCCAAGAACTGGAAGGATGTGGGGGTGCTGACCGATGCCTCGCAGTACCCCGCAGTACTGGAAGAATTGCAAGCGAGTGGAAAACTCTCCGACCAACTGCGCTTTGCGCTGTCGGTGGCGGCATTCAACCGCGTCGCCCAGTACGACGGCGCTATCAGCGACTATTTGTCTTCCGTCACGTTCGAACCGGAAAAGCTTGCAGACGCCTATGTGCCCAGCCGCACCCTGTTTCCTGGTCAGAGCAATGGCATCTTCACCAAGGTGCAAGATTTGCGCTACGGCGAAAACAGCCACCAGCAGGCAGCGCTGTACCGTGACCTGCACCCCGCACCCGGCTCGCTGGTGACGGGCGTGCAACTGCAGGGCAAAGAGCTGTCCTACAACAACATTGCCGACGCCGATGCCGCCTGGGAATGCGTCAAGAGCTTCGACGCTGCTGCCTGCGTGATCGTCAAGCACGCCAACCCCTGCGGCGTGGCCGTGGGACTGGACGCGCTGGGCACGTACACCAAGGCCTTCCAGACCGATCCCACCAGCGCCTTTGGCGGCATCATTGCTTTCAACCGCGTGGTGGACGGTGCCGCGGCGGCGCAGATCAGCAAGCAATTCGTCGAAGTATTGATGGCCCCGGACTTCACGGCGCAAGCGCTGGAAATCTTCAAACCCAAAGTGAATGTGCGGCTGCTCAAAGTGGAGCTTCCGAAGCATGGCGGCACCACCAACTGGGCGCGTGGCCGCAATGCGATGGACGCCAAGCGCATCGGCTCGGGCCTGCTGCTGCAGACGGCCGACAACCATGAGCTCTCGTTGACCGACCTCAAGGTGGTGACCAAGAAACAGCCCACATTGGAGGAAATGGAAGACCTGCTGTTTGCCTGGAAGGTGGCCAAGTACGTCAAGAGCAACGCCATCGTGTTCTGCAAAAACGGCATGACCATGGGCGTCGGTGCTGGCCAGATGAGCCGGCTCGACTCGGCCCGCATCGCCAGCATCAAGGCCCAGCATGCGGGCCTCAGCCTGCAGGGCACCGTGGTGGCGAGCGACGCCTTCTTCCCCTTCCGCGATGGCCTGGATGTGGTGGTGGATGCCGGCGCGAGCTGCATCGTTCAGCCCGGCGGCAGCATGCGCGATCAGGAAGTCATTGATGCCGCCAACGAGCGCGGCGTGGCCATGGTGTTTTCCGGCGTGCGGCACTTCCGCCATTGACCCGGCGCTGCACCAAAAAAAAAAAGCGGCTCAGGCCGCTTTTTTTGTCTGGCTGGTCTACGTGGTCAATCAGCGAGGCTGCCGCTCTGCGAGAAGGCGCGTAATTTCTTCATCCTTCGCCTGCCACAGCTCATTGACCCAGGCTTGTACTGCAGCCCGTGGTGCTGGTTCGCCGGGTGCCGGCAGCACCTGAGCGGGAACATCGCGCAGATGCACGCGCACCACCACGTCGCCCAGGCGCCCGGCCATGGCGTCGGTGAAGGTCGGCAGGCCTTGCGGGTACACGAGGGTCACGTCCAGAAACCCCGTGAACGCGTCGCCCAGGCCCTCAAGGGCCATGCCAATGCCACCCACCTTGGGTTTGAGCAGGTGGCGATAGGGCGACTTCTGCTGGGCGTGCTTGGCGGCGGTAAAGCGGGTGCCTTCCACGAAACTCATGACCGAGGTCGGCACCAGGCGGAACTTGGCGCAGGCCTTGCGCCCGGCTTCCAGGTCGGCACGCGCGCTGGCTCCGCCCTTGCGTTGCATGAAGGGGAAATCAAGGGCCCACCAGGCAAAGCCGATCACAGGGACGTAGAGGAGCTCTTTCTTGGTGAAGAACTTCAGCATGGGAATGCGGCGGTTGAACACGCGTTGCAGCACCACGATGTCCACCCAGCTTTGGTGGTTGCTGGTGACCAGGTACCAGCCACGCGGATCGAGCCCGTCCGCCCCCTCCACGCTCCACCGGCCTCGGTTCACCGCGCCCAGCCAGAACGCATTGATGTCCATCCACAGCGCCGCGATACCCATCAAGGCGCGGTCGCAGCCGCTGCGTACGGCTTCGGTGGGGAACAGCAGCTTGACGAGCGCCACCGGAACCATGGCCAGGACCAGCACCAAGGTATTGACGGCGAGGATCAGCGAGGCAAACAAAAACTTGAGCGCGGACATGGAACGGGAGCAGGTAGCGGGAGATTTATGATGTTTTTGCCTTCTAGCGCTTATGGGTAAAGCGTAAGAAGCTATATAAATTATAGCGTTTTGAAGACTTCTCGCGCAGCAGCCACCGTGGCGGCAATGTCGTCCTGTGTGTGGGCTGCGCTGACGAAGCCGGCTTCGTAAAGCGCAGGCGCCAGGTACACGCCGCGTTCGAGCAGCCCATGGAACAGCTTGTTGAACCGCTGGCCGTCGGTGCGCATGACCTCGGCATAGTTCTGCGGCAGCTCGGGCAGCAGGAAGAAGCCGAACATGCCGCCTTCGCTGTCGGCGCAGAACGGCACGCCTTCGTCGGCCGCCGCTGCTTCGAGGCCGCTGACCAGGGCACGCGTGCTGCTGGCCAGGGCCTCGTAGAAGCCGGGCTTGCGAATTTCGTGCAGCGTCGCCAGGCCACAGGCTGTCGCCACCGGGTTGCCTGAGAGCGTGCCCGCCTGGTACACCGCGCCGAGCGGGGCGAGTTGCTCCATGACCTCGCGCCGTCCGCCAAAAGCGGCCAGGGGCATGCCCCCGCCAATGACCTTGCCCATCACCGTGATGTCGGGCACGAAACCGGGAATCTGCTGCGCATACACGCTTTGTGCCCCGCCCAGCGCCACGCGAAAGCCCGTCATGACTTCGTCGTACACCAGCAGCGCGCCGTATTCGGTGCACAGTTCGCGGCAACGCCGGGTGAATTCGGTGCTGGCGCGCACGAAGTTCATGTTGCCTGCAATGGGCTCCATCATCAAACAGGCCAGGTCGCGCCCATGCAGGGCGAAGGCTTCTTCCAACTGCACCACATTGTTGTATTCGAGCACCAGGGTGTGCTGCACCACCTCGGGCGGTACGCCGGCGCTGGTGGCGTTGCCGAACGTCGCCAGCCCTGAGCCGGCCTTGACCAGCAGGGCGTCGGCGTGGCCGTGGTAGCAGCCCTCGAATTTGAGGATCTTGCTGCGGCCGGTGGCGCCGCGCGCCAGGCGGATGGCGCTCATGCCGGCTTCGGTGCCGGAGCTCACCAGCCGCACCATGTCCATGGACGGCATCAGTTCCAGAATGGCTTCGGCCAGTTCGACTTCGCGCTCGGTGGGCGCGCCGAACGAAAGGCCGTCAACCGCCGCCTTCTGCACGGCCTCCAGAACCGCTGGGTGGCCGTGGCCGAGGATCATCGGCCCCCAGGAACCGATGTAGTCGATGTAGCGCGTGCCGTTGGCATCCCACATGTAGGCGCCTTGGGCGCGCCCGATGAAGCGTGGCGTGCCGCCCACGGCCTTGAAGGCACGCACGGGCGAGTTGACGCCGCCAGGGATGACGGCGCGGGCGCGCTCGAACAGGGAAAGGTTGCGGTCAGTGTTGTGTGTCATGTGGGGGTAGGCCGAACTCTTGCGCGCTCGGTGTGTCTTCGATTTCAGGGGCTGTATCCTCGTTGTCGTCGGGTTCCGCCCAGAACATGCGGTCAGGCAGTACATGCCCCATGCCGGGGCGAAAACCCGCTTCCAGGCAGCCGTCCAGGTAGCCGAGTGCTTCTGTGAACGCCTCGGAGAGGTCGCAGCCCGTTGCCAGCAGTGCTGCCAGAGCCGCCGAGAGCGTGTCGCCCGCACCGGTAAACGTCGCATCGAACAACTCGACGCGGCCACTGCACAACACGGTCTCGGGTGTTGCCAGCACATTCTCGACAAACTGTTCCGGCAGTGCGATTCCTGTCACCAGGGTGTAGGGCACGCCCAGCTCGGCAGCGGCGGCGGCGATATCCCTTGGTCCCGGACTGGCGTCCCTGTCCCAGTCGGGAAGCAGCCAGCGCCACAAGGTATTGTGGTTTCCTACCAACACTGTTGTCTGGGGCAACAACAGTTCGCGAAAGGCATCCAGGTACTGATCAATGCGGTCGTCCTGCCACCAGGACAGATTGGGCATGTAGGCCACTACCGGAAGGTCAGGGTAGTCGGACGTGAGTTCCGCCAGTGCGCTGATGTTTTCCGGCGTTCCTACAAAGCCAATCTTGATCACTTGAACCGGGAGGTCTTCGAGCACCGCTCGTGCCTGCTCCACAACCGCCTCATCGTCCAGGGCGTAGTGGTCGAAGCACTGGCCCGTGTCGCGGACATAGGCACCGGTCACTATTGCCAGCGGGTGGCCTCCGACGGACGCAATGGTCGTAATATCCGCTGTAAGGCCCGCTGCGCCGCAGGGATCGCTGGCGTTGATTGACATCACGCAAGCCGGCAAGTCCGACGGTGTGGTTATTCCTGCGGCTGTTTCTGGTGAAGAAGGCGTGGTCGTCATGAACCCTATACCGCGCCAGGGGTGGCGCAAAAACGGCAGCCGTGCGGCGCGCCTGGATACAATCGTTGCATTCTATGTGAAGGCACCTTAAGCTGTGGCCGCACCTAAAACTTGGATGTGCCTTATTTGTGGCTGGATTTACGAGGAAACCAAGGGTTGTCCCGAAGATGGGATACCTGCGGGCACACCGTGGGAGCAAGTACCTGAAAGTTGGCTGTGTCCGGAATGCGGAGCGGGCAAACAGGATTTCGAGATGGTGCAGATCTAAAACGCAAGAGATTTCTCTTGCGTTTATTAATTTCCATCGGAGCAGTGACAATTGACTAAAAGCGGCGCCTCTTTCAAAGTGCTCGTGGTGGATGACAGCAATACCATTCGCCGCAGTGCAGAAATATTCTTGAAGCAGGGAGGGCATGAAGTCCTTCTTGCGGACGATGGTTTTGATGCATTGGCAAAAGTTAACGACTACCATCCGCAGGTTATTTTTTGCGATATATTGATGCCTAAGCTTGATGGCTATCAAACAGTCGCAATCATTAAGAGAAACCCCCAATTTACACACACGCCGGTTGTCATGCTATCTTCAAAAGATGGCGTCTTTGATAAGGCTCGTGGAAGAATGGTGGGGTGTCAGGATTATCTGACAAAACCCTTCACAAAAGATCAGTTACTGCAAGCAGTGCAGCAATTTGCAAGTGTTTCCCAAGGAGCGATGTAATGGCTATCCAGAAAGTACTGGTCGTCGATGATTCGAAGACTGAATTGATGTTCCTCACGGACCTATTGCAAAAAAAAGGAATGCAGGTGCGGACTGCAGAAAATGCCGAGGAGGCATTCCGGCGTCTTGCGGAAGAAAAGCCAGACCTGATTTTGATGGACGTGGTAATGCCCGGCCAGAATGGATTTCAGTTAACACGTGCCATTAGTCGTGACCCGCAGTATGCAGATGTTCCGATCATTATGTGCACCAGTAAAAATCAGGAAACCGATCGTGTCTGGGGAATGCGCCAGGGGGCACGTGGCTACATCACCAAGCCTGTAGATCCCGCCGAGTTGCAAGCCAAGATCGACGCTCTCAACTAAGCGCCCGCAAGCTCCATGGCAAATCGTGAAGCCCTCAGGGAACTGCAGATACGTCTGGCCAGCAGGCTCCAGGCGGCGCGCAGTGAAGCCGTGTCTGTGTCTTCCTGGCTGGCCGTGGAGTCCGCCGGGGAGCGCTATTTGCTGCCCTTGGTTCAGTCGGGAGAGATTTTCCCCTGGACATCGGTTCAGCCCGTCCCCTATACCCGCGACTGGTTTTTGGGTGTGGCGAACTTGCGCGGCGGCCTTACAGGGGTGGTTGACTTGGCCCGGTTGATGGGTCACCTCAGCGTGCGCAGTGAGCAGGCACTGGCTGAATCCAGTCTGCTGGCTTTCAATGCGGCGCTGGAAGTCAATGCGGCACTGCTGGTCGATCGACTGGCTGGCTTGCGTGGGACGGAGGCGTTTGTACGATCCGAACCTCCTGCTGGTGATGCGCCAGATTTTTTTGGTACTACATATGTCGAGGCCGGCGGCACCCGCTGGCAGGAGCTCAATTTGCAGGTGCTGTCACAGCACCCGGCATTTTTGAGTATCGGTGCTTGAGTTTCTCTGTAAGGTCGCTCCATGTCTGTCGTTCAAAATTTTGGAAAACTCTTCAATCGCAAGCCGGCGCAGGCCGAAGGCTACGCGCTTTCCGATGAACAGGGCGGTGAGGGATCTGCCCTGCGCGAGCCTTACCTGGGAGATGGGCTCAACAGCGTGCAGGGAGACCCCGGTAGTCCAGAGGTTCTGCCGCTTGTGCCGGCAGCCGACCATATTTCACTGCCTTTGCTGGGGGAGGCCACTGCAGCGGCGCACCAAAGGCGCTTGCTGATTTTGCTGGCCCTTGGTGTGGTGGTGCTGGCATTGATTGCCGGCTGGGTGTTGCGCCAGTCCGACCGGTCTGCGCAGCAACTCGCTGCCACAGGGCAATCCTTGATGCAGTCGCAGCGGCTCGCCAAGTCGGTTTCCCAGGCCTTGGTGGGGAGCCCTCAGGCCTTCCCTGATGTGGTGGAAAGCTCTGGCGTGCTGGCGCGCAACGTGCGTGCCCTGCAAGCCGGCGATGCTGAGCTGGGTGTTCAGGCACTGGGTGCAAATTACCAGTCCGATCTGAAAACCATTCAGCCTTTGATGGAGCGCGCCGAGCGCAATGCTGCCGTCGTGATGGGCCAGCAGAAGATTCTGACGCAGGTGGGTGATGCGCTTCGCACCATCAACCGCCAGTCGTCCGACTTGCTCGAAATTGCGGAAACCGTGTCTTCGCTCAAGCTGCAGCAGAATGCCCCTGCGGCAGAAATTTCCGCAGCTGGCCAATTGGTGATGCTGACGCAACGCATCGGCAAGTCGGCCAATGAGTTTCAGACCACTGAAGGTGTCAGCCCTGAGGCCGTGTTCCTGCTCGGCAAGGACTTGAATTCCTTCAAGGAAATTGCCCAAGGACTGCTCGACGGCAGCCCTGAATTGCGGTTGAGCGCCACGCGCGATCCGCAAACCCGCGACCAACTCACCTCGCTCATCAAGCTGTACGAAGAAACACGGACGCAAGCCAGCGCTATTCTGGGAAACCTGCAGGGGCTGGTGTCTGCGCGTGAAGCGCAAACCGCCATTATTGGTGACAGCGAGCCTCTGCGCCGTCAGCTCGAAGGCTTGCAAAACCGCCTGACTTCGCAGACGGGCATTGGCGTCGGTCAGCTCATCGCGCTGGTGCTCGCGGCGCTCTTCGTGATTTTCTGCGGTATCGGTATTTCGCGCGTGCAGCTGCTCGACAGCCGAAGCCGCCAACGCGTTGCAGAAGCCCAGCACCGCGACGCACAGCGTCAGGAGCAGGAGGCCAAGCGCGTCAACGACGCCAACCAGGCCGCCATTTTGCGGCTGATGAACGAGTTGCAATCGGTTGCTGAAGGCGATTTGACACAGGAAGCCACGGTGACCGAAGACATCACGGGTGCTATTGCCGACTCGGTGAACTACACCGTGGAAGAGTTGCGCCAGATCGTCGGCAGCGTGCAGAACACCGCCACGCGGGTGGCGCAAACCACCGCCCTGGTGGACAACACCTCGACCGAACTGCTTGCCGCCTCGACCGAGCAACTGCGCGAAATTCGTGAAACGGGCCGATCGGTGCTCGACATGGCCTCGCGCATCAACGAAGTGTCCACCCAGGCGCAGGAATCCGCCACGGTGGCGCGCCAATCGCTGCAAGCAGCCGATTCAGGCCTGCAGGCGGTGCAAAACGCCATCGGCGGCATGAACTCCATTCGTGACCAGATTCAGGACACGTCCAAGCGCATCAAGCGACTGGGTGAATCGTCGCAGGAGATTGGCGAAATCACCGAACTGATTTCCGACATTACCGAGCAGACGAACGTGCTGGCCTTGAACGCCGCCATCCAGGCCGCATCCGCTGGTGAAGCCGGTCGCGGCTTCTCGGTGGTGGCCGAAGAGGTGCAGCGCCTGGCTGAGCGCTCCGGCGATGCAACGCGCCAGATTTCTGCGCTCGTGAAGGCGATTCAAACCGATACGCAAGACGCCGTCGCCGCTATGGAGCGTTCTACGCAAGGTGTGGTGGAAGGGGCGCGCCTGTCTGATAGCGCAGGTACCGCTCTTTCGGAAATTGACCGGGTCTCGCGGCGCCTCGCCGAGCTGATCGAACAGATCTCATCCTCTACCTCTCGCGAGGCCAGCTTGGCCAACGAAGTCGCCGACAACATTCAGCATATTTTTGCGGTGACGGAGCAGACGGGAGAAGGCACGCGAACGACCGCACAGCAGGTGCGCGAACTCTCGACCATGGCCGAAGAGTTGCGCCAGTCTGTCGCGCGTTTCAAGATTGCCTGACTCCGTCTGACCATTGAACAGGCCGCGCGCCGCCGGGAACGAATCCATGTCGCCAAATGAAGTCGCCAATGTCCCTGTTGCTGAAGGGGGGGCGGGGGAGCTGGATCTGGGGCCGCTGGCCTGGGTGCTGGACGAACTGCGCAAGTCACTTGACGGAGCGATCAAGGCCTTGCGCCGCTTTGTCTACGATGCCGACGTTGCCCGGGAATCAGATATTGCCTCGCTGGATACCGCTACGCTGCGCGTGGCACGGCAGCAACTGCACCAGGCCACCGGCGCACTGGAAATGGTGGGAATGGCATCGCCTGCGCTCGTGCTGCGAGCCATGGAAGGCGCGGTACAGCGCTTTGTTCAGCGGCCTGAACTGTGCACAGACGGTGCAGCAGGCGCGATAGAGCGCGCAAGTTTTGCGCTGTGCGAATACTTGGAGATCGTGCTTGCGGGCAAGGCGGTTTCTCCGGTGGCCCTCTTTCCGCAGTACCGGGATGTTCAGGCTTTGACCGGTGCCGAACGTGTGCATCCGGCCGATTTGTGGCCCGCAGAGCGCCGGTTTCGGGAGCCCGAATTTGAGATCAGGCAGTCACCCCTCGCTTATGGTCCAGCGGCGAGGAGTCGACTGGATCAGGCCGTGCTGCGTATCGTCAAGGATGGCGATTTTGACGCGGCGCGCGACTTGTGTGATCTCTCTTTGGGCTTGGCTGCTGCACACTCAGATCGGCAAGGGCGGGCTTTTTGGAAAATCTGCGCCGCTTTCTTTGATGCTTTTGCGCGTGGCATGTTCGCTACGGATGTGTATGTCAAGCGGGTGGCATCCCGCGTTCTCATGCAGTACGCTTCCTTGGCGCGCGGTGAGAGTGTGATCGCAGACCGCCTGGTGCAGGATCTGCTGTTTTTCTGTGCCCAGGCGCGGCCCAATGCAGACGAGTCGCTGCCGTTGCTCGATGCTGTGCAGAAATCATTTGGTTTGCAGCGTTTCCAGCCTGTCGACTATGAGGCGCGGCGTTTCGGGCGATTCGATCCCGCAGTATTGGCGCAGGCACGCAAGCGTATCTCCGCTGCGGCGGAAACATGGTCAGCTCTGGCAGGCGGTGATCGCAACAAGCTCAAACCCGCAGCCGACCAATTCAGTCTTGTTTGTGATTCGCTCCGCAAACTCAATCGCAACAGTGAAAGTCTTGCCCAGGCATTGACCCGGGCGCTTGATCTGACCGTACGCTCTGCTGAGCCGCCTTCGGCATCCTTGGCCATGGAGGTGGCTACTTCGGTGTTGTACCTGCAGGCCGCGTTGGAAGACTCCGATGTGTCGGATGAGCAGATGGCCGGGCGTGCCGTGCGTCTGGCCGAGCGCCTCGACAGCGTTTCGGCGGGCAAGGAGCCAGACCCCCTTGAGCCTTGGATGGAGGAGTTGTACCGCCGCGTCAGCGACCACCAGACCATGGGCAGCGTCGTCGATGAGTTGCGTGCCACGCTGGGTGAGGCCGAGCGGTCCATGGATCAGTTTTTCCGCGATCCGGAAGATACCGCGCCGCTTGTCCCGGTTCCAGACCGGTTGTCGCAAATGCGTGGCGTGCTATCGGTGCTGGGGCTGGATCAAGCGTCGCTCGCAGTCCTTCGGATGCGCGATACCGTGGGGCGCCTACTCGCTGGAGGCGTTGAAGATCCCGACGAACGCAAGTCGCTTTTTGAAAAGTTGGGCAATAGCCTGGGTGCACTGGGCTTCATGATCGACATGCTGAGCTACCAGCGTGCCATGGCGCGCAAGCTGTTCGTCTACGACGAAGCGCTGGGCGAGCTGCGATTGATTGCGGGACGCGCCCGCACCCGTTCGTCAGACGTGGCGGTCGATGCGGAAGAACTGGCGGCAACTATCGAGGAGCGTGCGGCCGTGCCGCTTCCGGATGTGGTTCCTCGCATACCCGCGCATGTGCCCCATGAGCAAACAGCTGCCGCAGGGTTCGCAACGACCGAGCCTATTGCCGTCCCGCAGGTGTTGGAAGCATTGCCTGAGGAAGCTGGTGCCACGCAGGAGCCAGTTGAGGTGGTCTCCGAGCCGCAGACCCAGCCGACAGAAGACAGTAGCGCGCCGCAGATGCATCTGCGGGGGCCGGAATTAGAAGACGAATTGCTGGACATTTTTCTCGAAGAAGTTCGCGAAGTGGTGGGCAATGGTTTGGGTGCCATATCCACCTTGGATGAAGATCCAGGCGATCTGAGCGAGCAAACCACCCTGCGACGGGCATTCCACACGCTCAAAGGCAGTTCCCGCATGGTCGGGCTGAACCGGTTTGGCGAGGCCGCATGGTCGATGGAGCAGTTGCTTAATGCATGGCTTGCCGAACAAAAACCCATGGAGCGCCCCCTGCTCGACATGTCCCGGCAAGCATTGCAAGGCTTCAGTCGATGGGCCCTGGATATCGCAGCAGGTGACGATTCGGCATGGAATGAGTCTGCTTTCCGCACTGTGGCAGAAGCCATGCGTCTGGAGGGCAAGGTGTTGCCTTTGGTCCTTCCGCCCGAGAGTGGCGAGGTCCGCACGGGTCCCGAAACCGAAGTTGCGCCAGATCTTCAGGTGGCAGCCGTTGCCAGCACGACTGATGGCGAGCCCGACGTAGCGCCTGAAGAGGTTGCCCTTGAGGGTGAGGGCTTTGTCGCTGAAGCGGTGGACGGGTTAGCGGAGGCCGTTCCGGATTCAGCAGATCTTGGAGAGCGTGAAGCTACTGAGCTTGGTATGGTGGAGATGTCTGCCGTGGTTCCGGCAGAAGCTGCCGAGATCGGGCAAGGCAGTGAAATTGATTTTTCCGAGTTTGAGGCTGCATTGGGTGCCTCTGGGCCTGTCGGCACCTCTGGAGAACTGGCATTGCCGTCCGCACTGGATGAAACGGTGTTGGCAAGCGACGAACAGGGTGCTGCGGAACAGGCCCATGTCGGTGATGCTTCGATGGAAGCTGGCGCGCGCACCGAGCAGGAGCACGGCCAGGAGCATGGTGCATTGGAAATATCGCCGCTCGAATCCAGCGACGCGGTAGACGAAAGCACCAAATCCATCGGACACTTGCGCATCGGCATTCCGCTGTACAACGTCTATCTGAATGAAGCGGACGAATGGTCTCGCCGCTTGACGACCTGCCTGCAGGAGTGGTCGCTGGAGTTGCACGAGCGTTTGCCGGATACAGCGATTGCGCTGGCGCACTCTCTGGCTGGCAGTTCTGCCACTGTGGGGTTCGATGCGCTCTCACAAACTGCCCGACTTCTTGAGCATGCGCTCGAGCATGTGCAACTGCAACCGGTGGGCGAAGCGGACCAGGCGGCGATCTTTTTGCGCGCAGCGGATGAAGTGCGCCGCTTGCTTCACCAGTTTGCGGCCGGCTTTCTCAAGCCAGCCGATGAAGAAATTCACCGGGCATTGCGCAGCATTCTCGAAACTGAAGTCTGCACCACGCTATCGCCGTCTCTGGAAGAATTCGTCGCTCCTGCGACGGCCGAGTTTGAGACCCGTCCTACCGATTCTGCGCAGCCAATCGAAGTAGAGGCTTCGCAGCCGGAGGTGGTGTCCGAGCCGACGACGTTCGAGCCGGTGCCTTCGGGTGTGGTGGCTCCCGCCCTGTCCGTAGTTGTAGCCGCGCGTGATCACGACCAGCAGGTGGACGACGCGATAGCAAGGGCTGTCGCACTGGGGTCAGATCTGGACGACGATATTGACGCACTCGACGTCATCGATCCCGATCTGTTCCCGATCTTCGAAGAGGAGGCCGCAGAGTTGTTGCCCCAATTGGGTGGTGCGCTGCGACAGTGGGCCGCGCGCCCGGAGAACCTGGGGGCACGCAGCGAGGTGCTTCGCGCCTTGCACACCCTTAAAGGGAGTTCGCGCCTTGCAGGAGCCATGCGCCTTGGCGAGATGTCGCATCGGCTGGAATCGGCCATTGAACAGCTTGACCTGGAAACCTTGCAGGCCGAAGAGATAGAGCCGCTGTTGGCCAACTTCGACGCGCTTCAAGCAAACTTCAAGGTATTGCGCACCTACGATGGGGCCTTGCCTGAGGGATTCGCAGAAGACGTCCAGCAGAACGGCGCGACGCTTGATGCGCACACGTCTGCGGACGGCGAGCAAGCAGCGCCTTTGCCGTCCGTATTGACCCGGCCGTTGGTGGCGAGCAAGGGCGCGGCGGCGCGCGCAGCCACCCAACAATCGGTCCGGGTGCGTGCCCAGTTGCTTGACCGCTTGGTCAATCAGGCCGGTGAGGTGATGATCACCCGTGCACGCCTTGAATCCCGCTTGGGGCACATGAAAGGCTCCATGGGCGAGTTGTCGATTAACCTCGACCGCTTGCGCCAGCAACTGCGCGACATCGAGGTGCAGTCGGAATCCCAAATGCAGTCGCGGCTGGCATTGTCCAAGGACACCGCAGCAGGCTTTGATCCGCTTGAATTCGACCGTTTCACACGGGTGCAAGAGCTGACGCGCATGATGGCCGAATCGGTCAATGACGTTGCCACGGTGCAGCGGAACCTGCAGCGAGTGGTGGAAGGGACAGAAGACGATTTGATTGCGCAAGGCCGGCAGGCACGCGAGTTGCAACGCGACCTGCTGCGCACGCGCATGGTGGAATTCGAGGGCATTTCCGAGCGTTTGTATGCCGTCGTTCGCCAGGCATCCAAAGAGACTGGCAAGCAAATCAAGCTCGACATCACTGGGGGTTCCATTGAAATGGACCGCGGTGTGCTGGACCGCATGACCCCTGCATTCGAGCATTTGCTGCGCAATTGCGTGGCACACGGCATCGAGCCGCCAGACGATCGCGTTGCCATCGGAAAGCCCGCCATGGGCACCGTAACGGTCGATTTGCGGCACGAGGGCAACGACGTATCGGTAGAGTTCCGCGACGATGGTGCCGGCCTGAATCTGGAGCGCATTCGCAGCCGCGCCGTGGCGCAGGGTTTGATTGCGTCGCCTGGAGATGTCAGCGACAGCGACGCTGCCGACCTGATTTTTATGCCCGGGTTTTCCACGGCCAGCGAAGTCACAGAGCTCGCTGGCCGGGGGATTGGCATGGACGTCGTGCGCTCCGAAGTCCAGGCCTTGGGCGGCCGCATTGAAACAAAAACGGTCGCTGGTGCTGGCACTGCGTTCCGCATGGTGCTGCCACTGACGACGGCTGTGACGCAGGTGGTGATGCTCCGGGCAGGTGAGCTCGCTTTTGGAGTACCGGCCAACGTGGTCGAGTTGGTTCGCCGGGTTCCCTTGGCGGAGATAGAGGCCGCTTACCGGACCGGTCAGCTTGATGTGGGCGGTGAGAGCGTAGCGTTCTACTGGGCTGGTGCGTTGCTCCAAGCGTCGCGCCGCAGCCAGGAAGGGGTGGGCAAGACCAGGTCCGTCGTGATCTTCCGCAGCGCCTCGCAGCGCATTGCCATGCATGTCGATGACGTTCTGGGCAACCAGGAAGTGGTGGTGAAGAACCTGGGGCCCCAACTCTCGCGCCTGCCTGGTTTGGCGGGTATGTCGGTGCTCGCCTCTGGCGCCGTGGTGCTTATCTACAACCCAGTGGCGCTGGCGACGGTGTACGGCAGCCAATTGCGCGATTCGCAAGAGGTATTGGCTGAAACGGAACAGCAGCCTCACGGTGACATCCCGGCGGCGGCGGCAGCGGCTCCAGCGGCAATCCCAATGCCGGGACAGGTACCTCTGGTCCTCGTGGTGGATGATTCGATCACTGTGCGCCGCGTCACGCAGCGTTTGCTGCTGCGCGAAGGCTACCGCGTGGCACTTGCGGCCGACGGTCTCCAGGCACTTGAACGCCTTCAGGATGAGCGGCCTGCGGTTGTGCTTTCGGACATTGAAATGCCGCGCATGGATGGATTCGATCTTGCACGCAACATCCGCGCTGATGCGGCGTTGCACGATCTGCCCATCATCATGATCACTTCGCGTATCGCCCAGAAGCACCGCGACCACGCGATCGAGTTGGGAGTGAACCACTATCTTGGCAAGCCCTACTCCGACGAGGAACTGCTCAGCCTGGTGAAGCATTACGCCCATGTGGATGCGGTAGAAGCGGCAAGTGTTTGATGGCTGCGGTAGCTTGCACTGTGAGCAATGGGGCAGGCACGGCTTCCGAGGTGCTGCAGGATCTGCTGTCTGCCATGGTGCGGGAAGAGGCCTCTGACCTCTTTTTGATCGCTGGCGCTGTGCCTACGATCCGGCGCCATGGCGACTACCTGGCGCTCACGCAGCAACCTTTGGCCGCGCTGGATATTCGTGCTTTCGCGATGTCGGTCATGAGTCCTGCCCAGGCCGAGGCGTTTGAAATCCGCAAGGAATGCGATCTGGCGCTCCATGTGCCAAATGCTGGCCGTTTTCGCATCAACGTGCATCTGCAGCGCGGGCAGACCGGCATGGTGGTGCGCCATGTCTCCTCGCAGATTCCGTCTCTTGAAGCCTTGGGCCTACCGCCCGTGGTGCATCAACTGGCGTTTCTCAAGCGCGGCCTGGTGCTCGCGGTGGGCGCGGCGGGCGCGGGCAAGACCACAACCCTTGCGTCCCTTCTGGACCATCGCAATGCTCGGATTCCTGGGCATATCCTGACCATTGAAGATCCGATCGAGTATGTGCACACGCATCGGCGCTCGCTGGTCACGCAGCGCGAGGTCGGGCTCGATACCTTGTCGTACGACGAAGCGCTGCGCCATGCCATGCGCGAGGCGCCGAGCGCCATCATGATCGGCGAGATCCGTGATCGCGAAACCATGCAGCATGCGCTGCATTACGCCGAATCGGGCCATCTGTGCGTGTCCACCCTGCACGCCAACAATGCCAGTCAGTCTATTCAGCGCATCCTCAACTTCTTTCCGGATACGGCGCATGCGCAGATACTGCAGGACCTCTCGCTGAATTTGAAGGCCGTTGTCGCGCAGCGGCTCATTCCTGGAAAGCAGTCGCGTCAGGTGCCTGCCGTAGAGGTGCTGTTGTTGACGAATTTCATCGCCGATCTGCTACAGAAGGGCCAGGTGCACGAGATTCGTACTGCGCTTGAGCGAAGCAGCCAGGTCGGCATGTGCACCTTTGACCAATCGCTTTTTGCCCTCTACGAGCGCGGCGCGATCACCCAGGAGGATATGTTGGCCTATGCCGACAACCGCACCGACCTCACGCTGCGAGTGCGCCTTGCCGCAGGGGCACCACTGGAAATGGCCGGGATGCGTGTGGCGGATTTCGACCCACCCGCACCGCCCGGAGCGCAAGCGGCGCCTCCTCCCCCTTCGATGTGATTTTCAGTGATCAAGGATTGCGGGAGAGCCGGGCTTCCTTGACGACCGAATAGCGCGCCAATGTGCGATCGCGCGCATGGGCATGGTCTACGACCGGCAAAGGATAGTCGGCGCCCAGTACGACGCCCGCTGCGCGCAGGGCCTCCGGCTGCGCCAGCCAGGGTGCATGCACATCCGTGTCATTTAAATGCGCTAGTTCCGGTAGGTAGCGGCGTATGAAGCCGCCTTTCGGGTCGAATTTCTGGCTTTGGGTGACGGGATTGAAGATGCGAAACCAGGGCTGTGCGTCGCAGCCGCTGGAACTCGCCCACTGCCAGCCGCCGTTGTTGGAGGCCAGCTCGAAATCGGTCAGTTGCTGTGCAAAGTAGGCCTCCCCACGCCGCCAGTCCAGTCCCAGGTCTTTGGCCAGAAAGCTTGCCACCACCATGCGCAATCGGTTGTGCATGTAGCCAGTCTGGTTGATTTGCGCCATGGCGGCGTCGACGAGCGGGCAGCCGGTACGGCCTGTTTGCCAAGCGGTCCACAGGGCATCTGCTTGCTCGCCAGTCTCCCATGCAATCGCGTCGTACGCCGGTTTGAAGCTGCGCTCGACCACGTGAGGGAAATGTGCCACCAATTGTTGGTAAAAATCCCGCCAGACGAGCTCTGAGAGCCACGCCGCCGCTCCACCGCTACCCGCCTGCATGCGCGCATAGGCTTCACGGGCGACTTCGCGAACGGACAACGTCCCAAAACGCAGATGAACGCCCAGGTAGCTCGGGCCTTTGATTGCCGGGTAATCGCGCGCTTGGTCGTAGGCGTCCATGCGTGCAGAGAAATCCGTCCAAAGAGAACGCCCTCCCGAGCTGCCTGCCGGCACGGGAAGTCGCACGGTCTCACTCGGAGCGAAACCCAGCGCCGACAGCGCAGGGATACCGCGCGCACCGAATTCGCCACGGGGTGCGAGAGCACCCGGAGGAATGCGCACCGGGTAGGCGCTCAGAAAAAATGGGTCGACCTTGCGCAGCCAGGCCTTCTTGTAGGGCGTAAAGACCGTGTAGGGCGTTCCTGCCTGCGTCAGCAGTTCTGAACGCGCGAAAATCGTATGGTCCTTCACCAGCCGCAGTTCGCGCCCCTGCGCTGCAAGCGCCGTGCGCACCTGTGCGTCTCGCAATAGGGCGGCAGGTTCGTCGTCGTGGGCCGCGTACACCGCCTGCACGCCCAGCCGTTCGGCCAGTTCCGGGACGGCCGCACTGGCAGCGGCGTGCAGCACGATCAGGCCGCAGGCACTGTCGTGCGCTAGGGCGCGCAGGGAGGCGTCGAGCTCCACCAGGCTTTCCCGGATGAACCGCACGCGCCGGTCAGCGCGTGGCAGCGGCGCGAGGATCTCCTTGTCGAACACGAAAGCGCAGTGCACTTGGGCGCATTCACGCAGTGCGTGAAACAGGGCAGGGTGGTCGTGCACGCGCAGATCGCGGCGGAACCATACCAGGCCATAGGGAAAGAGTTGGGGCATGTTCACCGTAAAATTGGTCTATGCCCGCCAATTCTGCGCCCATGAACTTGACGAACCACTTCCTGATTGCCATGCCCGGCATGGAGGACGCGTCGTTTTCACGCAGTGTGGTCTATGTGTGCGAGCACAGCGAGCGTGGCGCGCTGGGACTGATCATCAACAAGCCCACGGATATCAGCCTTGAGGGGCTGTTTGAGAAGGTGGATCTTTCGCTGGGGCGAAGCGATCTGACCGGCTCGCCCGTTTTTCTCGGGGGACCGGTGCAAACGGAACGCGGTTTTGTGCTGCACGAGCGCGTGCAGCTCGAAACCGACGACGAGCCAGCGTACGCCTCCACCATGGTGATTCCTGGGGGCCTGGAGATGACGACGTCCAAGGACGTGCTCGAAGCCCTGGCGACCGGGGCAGGCCCTCGCCGGGTGCTGGTGACGCTTGGCTACTCGTCTTGGGGTGAAGGGCAACTGGAATCGGAAATGGCCGAAAACAGCTGGCTGACGGTAGGGGCAAATGCCGCCGTCATCTTTGACACCCCGGTGGAGGCGCGCTACGACAGCGCGCTGGGGCTGCTGGGGCTGCAAGCCTGGCAGCTCTCTCCCGGAGCCGGTCACGCATGACCCACGGTGATCCGCTTGCGCCGGCGCCTGTTGTTGCGCCGCACCTGCAAAGCTTTCTCGCGTTCGATTTCGGGCTAAAGCGCACCGGCGTAGCGGTCGGCACCCGCATGCTGCGCAGCGCCAGTCCGCAGCCCACGGTGCGCGCCGAAGGCGAGGCGCGTTTTGTCGCGGTTGCCGAGCGCATCCGCGAGTGGCAGCCCGATGCGCTGGTGGTTGGGGTGCCGTTTCATCCCGATGGCGCCAGCCATGAGAACACGCACCGTGCCCGGCGCTTTGCCCGCCAGTTGCATGGGCGCTTTGGTTTGCCGGTATTCGAGGTGGATGAGCGCTACAGCACGACCGAGGCGTTGTCCCAGGGCGCCCGGGACGCTGATGCCGCGTCGGCTTGCATCATCCTGGAGCAGTTTTTGAGGAATCTTCCATGACATCCCATCCGTCCGGCACAGCCGGAGCCCGTGCGCTCTCGCTTGATGCCGAAGCGCTGTACCGCGAACTGCTAGCGGGCGTGCGCAACCTGCGCCGCCAGGACACGCTGCTTGCCGGGATTGCCTCGGGCGGAGCCTGGCTGGCGGAGCGCCTGCAGCGGGACCTTGGCCTTGCAGGCGAAGCGGGTGTGCTCTCGTCGAGCATGCACCGCGACGATTTTGCCCAGCGCGGTCTTGCCGCCAGCGCCCAGACGACCTTGCCTTTTGAGGTCAACGGGGCCGACATCTTGCTGCTCGACGATGTGCTTTACACCGGCCGCACCGTGCGCGCCGTGCTCAACGAACTGTACGACTATGGCCGGCCGGCGCGGGTTCGTCTGGCGGTGCTGGTAGACCGCGGCGGGCGCGAGCTGCCGGTGCAGGCCGACTATGCCGCAGCGCGCATTTCCCTGCCCGCCACCCAGGCGCTGGCGCTCGCGCGCAGCCCGGATGGTGCGTTTGACTTCGAACTGCGGGAGGTGGCGCCGTGCTGAATCCGCGCAACCCGCAACTCAACCAGAACGGCGAGCTGGTGCACCTGCTCTCGGTCGAGGGCCTGCCGCGCGACATCGTCACGCACATCCTCGATACGGCGGCCAGCTTCGTCTCGGTCAACGACCGCGAGGTCAAGAAGGTGCCGCTGCTGCGCGGCAAGAGCGTCTTCAACCTGTTTTTCGAGAACAGCACGCGCACCCGCACCACCTTCGAGATCGCCGCCAAGCGCCTGTCGGCCGATGTGTTCAATCTGGACATCGCGCGCTCGTCAGCCAGCAAGGGTGAATCCTTGCTCGACACCATCGCCAACCTCTCGGCCATGGCGGCCGATCTGTTCGTGGTGCGGCACAGTGAATCGGGCGCGCCGTACCTGATCGCGCAGCACGTGGCGCCCCATGTGCATGTGGTGAATGCCGGCGACGGGCGGCATTCGCACCCCACGCAGGGGCTGCTGGATATGCTGACGATCCGGCACTACAAGAAAGACTTCACCAACCTCACCGTCGCCATCGTCGGTGACGTGCTGCATTCACGCGTGGCGCGCTCGGATATCCACGGCCTCACCACGCTGGGATGCCCGGAGGTGCGTGTGGTCGGCCCGCGAACGCTGGTGCCGACCGACATGGCGCCCATGGGCGTGCGCGTGTGCCATACGCTGGAAGAGGGCCTGAAGGACGCCGATGTGGTCATCACCCTGCGCCTGCAAAACGAGCGCATGAGCGGCGCCTTGCTACCGTCGAGTCAAGAGTATTTCAAGAGCTTTGGCCTGACACCCGAGCGCCTGCGGCTGGCCAAACCGGATGCCATCGTGATGCATCCCGGGCCCATCAACCGGGGCGTGGAAATCCATTCGGCGGTGGTCGACGGCCCGCAGAGCGTGATCCTGAAGCAGGTGAGCTTTGGCATCGCAGTGCGCATGGCGGTGATGTCCATCGTGGCCGGAAACACGGCCTAAGGTGGTGCGGACTCTTATTTTTATAGCTGCTAGCGCTTATGGGATAAGCGTTAGAGGCCAATTTTGCTTCAAATCATGAAGATTCTCATCCAGAACGGCCGCGTGATCGACCCTGCCAGTGGCTTTGATCAGAAGGGTGACGTAGCGTTGGCTGCGGGACGGATCGTCGGTGTGGGGCGCGTTCCGTCTGGCTTCGCCCCGGCGCGCGTGATCGACGCCACCGGGTGTCTGGTCATCCCCGGCTTGGTGGACCTTGCCGCCCGGCTGCGTGAGCCTGGTTACGAGCATGAGGGCATGCTCGAATCTGAGATCGCCGCAGCCGTGGCTGGGGGCGTGACCAGCCTCGTCTGTCCGCCCGATACCGACCCTGTGCTCGACGAGCCCGGCTTGGTCGAAATGCTCAAGTTTCGGGCCGAAAAATTGCACCAGTCGCGCCTTTTTCCTTTGGGTGCTCTGACGCGCGGCCTTGCCGGCGAGGTGCTGACCGAGATGGCTGCGTTGACCGACTCAGGCTGTGTCGGCTTTGGCCAGGCGGATGTCGGTTTGGCGAGCAACCAGGTTTTGCAGCGCGCGCTGCAATATGCGGCGACCTTTGGCTACGCCGTGTGGCTGCGGCCGCAGGATGCGAGCCTCGGAAAAGGCGTGGCTGCCAGTGGCGCTCTGGCCACCCGACTGGGGCTTGCCGGCATCCCGGTGGCCGCCGAAACCATTGCGCTGCACTCCATTTTCGAATTGATGCGCGGCACCGAGGCGCGTGTGCACCTGTGCCGCATCAGCAGTGCAGCAGGCATCGCCTTGGTGCGCCGGGCCAAGGCGGAAGGCCTGGCCGTCAGTTGCGACATCAGCATCAACAGCCTGCACCTGACCGAGAACGATATTGGCTTCTTTGACAGCCGCGCCCGGCTCTCGCCCCCGCTGCGCCAGCAGCGCGACCGCGACGCCCTGGCCGAGGCATTGCGCGATGGCACGGTGGATGCGCTGGTGTCGGACCACAACCCTGTCGATGAAGATGCCAAGACGCTGCCTTTTGCGGAGGCCGAGTCGGGCGCAACGGGCCTGGAGCTCCTGCTGAGTCTTGCCCTCAAGTGGTCGCAAGACGGGAACGTGCCCCTCGCCCGTGCGTTGGCCGTGGTCACCAGCGAGCCGGCGCGTGTGCTCGGCAGCGCCTTGGGTACCCTGGCTGCAAGCGTGGGTCAACTGGTGGAGGGCGGCGTGGGAGACCTGTGCATCGTCGATGAGACCGCGCGCTGGACCGTTGCGCCAGCGACCCTGCGCAGCCAGGGAAAGTACACGCCCTTTGGTGGTTACGAACTCCCAGGCACGGTGCGGTGGACACTGGTGGGCGGTCAGGTGGCGTTCGAGCGCGACTGAGAACACCTCGAACCACTCCTTGCGGCGTGCGAGAAGTGGGGCAGGACCTCCTTGAGCGCTGGGTGAATCGCCGAGAGCCAGAAGGCCGATCAGAGCGTAGGTGGCAGAGCCCGAAGCGGACATATTCCACGCTTTGGCCGCACAAAGGCAGCCGGGACTTGCCCCGCAGGATGTCCGCGTTTATGGTTCGCCCTGTCGCTGGTCCGCCGTTGGCGGGCCGCTATGACTGGGAGGACACCATGAACATCGTCGAGCGCGCCAAATCCATCCTGCTTGCCCCCCGGCCGACATGGCAGGTGATTGACACCGAACCAGCCGATACCGCAAGCCTCTACACCGACTACCTCATGCTGCTGGCCGCCATTCCAGCGGTCTGCGGGTTTATCGGCATGTCCCTCATCGGCATGGGAATGTTTGGCGTGTCGATGCGCGTCCCTTTCCTCTGGGGCCTGGTCAACATGGTGGTGTCGTACGTGCTGAGCCTGGTGGGCGTGTACGTGCTGGCGCTGATCATCGACCTGCTCGCGCCACGCTTTGGCGGCGCGAGCAGCCGCATTCAGGCGCTGAAAGTGGCGGTGTATGCCAGCACTGCCGCCATGTTGGGAGGGGTGTTTGCGCTGCTTCCCATGCTGTCAATGCTGGGCCTGCTGGCAGGGCTGTACTCCATTTACCTGCTCTACACCGGCCTGCCGATCCTGATGAAAAGTGCCCAGGAGAAGTCGGCCGCCTATACGGCGGTAGTCATCGTCGCTGCCATTGTGCTGGGCCTGGTCGTAGGCGCCGCCAATGCGCTGTTCATGCCGCGCGGTGCTAGCCACTGGGCGGGCGGAGACGCCGCGACGGTCTCGGTGCGCACACCGGGTGGCGAAGTCACCATTGACAGTGCCGGCATTGCGGCAGCGCAGAAAAAAATGGAGCAGGCGGCGCGCAGCATGGAGCGGGCGCGCGGCCAGAATGACCCGGCGGCCATGGCCGCTGCCACGCGCGAGGCCACCGCCGCGGCGGCCGGCATGCTGGGCGGTGGCCAGGCACTGGAAGCCCAAACGCTCAAGGCGGCGCTGCCCGAGCAGCTTGGCGGCTTGGCACGCACTGCGTTCGAAGTGCAGGACGGCGCGGCCCTCGGCCTGCCCACCAGCCAGGCGAGCGCCAAGTACGGTAGCGGTGAGCGCGCGGTGCGCGTGGAAATCATGGACCTGGGTGGGCTTGGTGCAATGGCGGCTGCGGCCATTGGCATGGTGCAAGGCGAAAAGGAAGACCAGACGCACGCCGAGAAGACATGGCAGGAAGGTGGGCGTACCCTGCACGAGAGCTATGCCAAAGACGGCAGCTCGGCGAAGCGCAAGGTGGCGCTCAAGAATGGTGTGTTGGTGAGCGTATCGGCCGACCATATGGACATTGCCGTGCTGCGCAGCATGGCAGACCAGCTTGATTTGACATCGCTGGAACGTCTTGAGCGCAAGAACCCGTGAACGTTTGCACAGCCCGGGCTGCTGCAATCACTTCGGCCGATAAAATCGGCGGCTGTCTTCCCACCGGGCTCCTGCCATGAATAGCACTCTTTCCCCGCCTGTCGGCGCCGCGTTTTCAGGCATGGCGGCAGAGGCGCAAGTGGTGCAGGACACGGTGCGCTGGCTGGAGCGCGCCGTCATCGGTCTCAATCTGTGTCCGTTTGCCAAGAGCGTGTATGGCAAGGGGCAGATTCACTACGTGGTGTGCCGCGCTACGGGCATCGCCGAGGTGCTGAGGTGCTTGGAAATGGAGTTGCTTGCGCTTGCTGCACTGCCCGCTGCAGAACGCGATACCACCTTGATCATGCTCCGAGGATGTCTCGGTGATTTTCTCGATTTCAACGATTTTCTTGACGAGAGCGATGCACTGCTCGAATCGCTGGAGCTTGCGGGCGTTCTGCAGATCGCCAGTTTTCACCCGCAGTTCCGGTTTGCCGGAACGGGCGATGACGACGTCTCGAATTGCACCAACCGCGCCCCTTGGCCCACCTTGCATCTTTTGCGTGAAGAAAGCCTGAACCGCGCCGTCGAGGCTTTTCCAGATGCCGGGGCCATTTTCGGCCGCAACATGGAACGGCTTGGGGCGCTGGGCGCCGAGGGCTGGACGGCCCTGGATGTGGGTGCGCGGGTGCTGCCCCAAGACGGCGTGCCTGGCGAAGTGGCGCTGGCAACCGGTGAAGACGCATGAAGCCGCGCGAGCGCGCAGCTGGCCAGGACAAAGGCGCCGTGGTCGATCTGCCCGAGCTGCGGCCTGGGCAGTCAGTGGAGTTGCTGAAGGAACTGCACATCCTGACCCGCGATGGCCGGCTCAATCAGGATTCGCGCCGCAAACTCAAGCAGGTCAGCCATCTGTTCCAGTTCATCGAGCCTTTGCTGGAAGAGATGGCGGCCGATGGTCACGCACCGTTTCTGGCCGACCATGGCGCGGGCAAGTCCTATCTCGGCTTCATCCTCTACGACCTGTATTTCAAGGCGCTGGGGAGTGGGCACATCTACGGCATCGAAACACGCACCGAGTTGGTGGAAAAATCGCGTGCGCTGGCCAAACGGCTTGGGTTCGAGCGCATGTCCTTCCTGAACCTGTCGGTTGCGCAATCGCAAGACGCTGCAGAGCTGCCTGAGCGTATCGACCTTGTGACCGCATTGCACGCCTGTGACACCGCGACGGATGACGCCATTGCCTTTGGGCTGCAAAAGCATGCCCGTGCCATGGTGCTGGTGCCCTGCTGTCAGGCGGAGGTCGCTGCCTGCCTGCGTGCCGGCAAGGCGTTGCAACTCTCCCGCACCCCATTGGCCGAGTTGTGGCGCCATCCCTTGCACACCCGCGAGCTGGGCAGCCAGATCACCAATGTGCTGCGCTGCCTGCACCTGGAAGCCAGCGGCTACCAGGTGACTGTCACCGAGCTCGTGGGTTGGGAGCACAGCATGAAGAACGAACTCATCATCGCGCGCTACACCGGCCAGAAAAAGCACAGCGCCACGGAGCGCCTGCGCGCCATCCTCCAGCAATTCGGACTGGAATCCAGTCTGGGCCCCCGTTTCGGGCTCACAGCATAATTGGGGTCAGACCCCTTTTCTGCCTTTGGAGGATCGCCATGGCCCGGTTGCCACGTCTCACGGTTCCGCACTATGCCCACCACGTGATCCAGCGGGGCAACAACCGGCAGGCCATCTTTCACGACCAGCGTGATTACGAGCGCATGCTGGACACCCTGGCCGAATATGCGGAGAAGTTCCAGGTCGCCGTACACGGTTACGTGCTCATGCCTAACCATTTGCACCTGTTGGCAACACCTGTGACTGCCGACGGCTTGCCACAGATGATGCAGGCGGTGGGGCGCAGTTACGTGCGGTGGTTCAACCAACGCCACACACGCACCGGCACCTTGTGGGAAGGGCGGTACCGCTCAACCCTGATCGAGACCGAACGCTATCTGCTGGCGTGCATGGTCTATATCGACCTGAATCCGGAGCGGGCGGGGTTGGTGCGCAGCCCAGCGGAATGGGCCTGGTCGAGTTGTGCGAGCCATCTTGGTCTGCACACCGACCGCTTGGTGACGCCGCATGCTTTGCAGTGGGCCATGGGCAATACACCTTTCGCGCGAGAGGCCGCGTACCGGGAGCTCTTGCAAGTGGGGATCGACCGCAAGCAACGCGAAGCGCTGACGGAGGCCACGCTTCGCGGATGGGCGCTTGGCGGGCCTGAATTTGTTGCTGGTTTGCACGCGCATACCGATCGCCGGGCGATCAAGTCGGCTGCCGGTCGGCCACGGCTTGAGCGGAAAAATAAGTAAATAAACCCCCATTTCCCTTAGGGTGCAAATGAGATAAATGCTATCAATTTTGATATGTCCCTAAATTAATTCAAGAACCTGGTTTTTAAAAATAATTGGAATCTGACCCCAATTATTTAACTTGCACAAAGTTGCTGCAATGCACTAATCTTGGCGTCCCTGCGAAAACAATGAGGAATGCGCCATGACCACGGCCGCCGAAATCGAGCATCTGAAACAACATGGTCTGTACTCGTCTTCGAACGAGCACGACGCCTGCGGCCTGGGCTTTGTGGCCCATATCAAAGGGGCCAAGCGCCACGATATCGTCACCCAGTCGCTCAAGATTCTGGAGAACATCGACCACCGTGGCGCCGTCGGTGCCGACAAGCTCATGGGCGATGGCGCGGGCATCCTGATCCAGATCCCTGATGCGCTGTACCGTGAGGAAATGGCGCGGGCTGGGGCTGCCCCAGACGGTTCTGTCGGCGTCACCCTGCCTCCGGCAGGTGAATACGGCGTGGGCATGATCTTCTTGCCCAAGGAGCATGCTTCGCGCCTGGCCTGCGAGCAGGAGATGGAGCGCGCCATCAAGGCCGAGGGCCAGGTGTTGCTGGGCTGGCGCGATGTGCCGGTGAACCGCGATATGCCCATGTCGCCCACGGTGCGCGCCAAGGAGCCCATTCTTCGGCAGGTGTTCATTGGCCGTGGCAATGACGTCATCGTGCAGGATGCCCTGGAACGCAAGCTCTACGTCATCCGCAAGACCGCCAGCGCCGCCATTCAGGCGCTGGGCCTCAAGCACAGCAAAGAGTATTACGTGCCGAGCATGAGCAGCCGCACGGTGATCTACAAGGGTCTGCTGCTGGCTGCCCAGGTGGGCACTTACTACCTTGATTTGCAGGATGCACGCTGCGTCTCGGCCATTGGTCTCGTGCACCAGCGCTTTTCGACCAACACTTTCCCCGAGTGGCCGTTGGCCCACCCGTACCGTTACGTCGCCCACAACGGCGAAATCAACACCGTCAAGGGCAACTACAACTGGATGAAGGCGCGCGAGGGCGTGATGGCCTCGCCCGTGCTGGCGGCCGACCTGCAAAAGCTCTACCCCATCAGCTTCGCCGACCAGTCCGACACCGCAACGTTCGACAATTGCCTGGAACTGCTGACCATGGCGGGCTACCCGATCAGCCAGGCCGTGATGATGATGATCCCCGAGCCCTGGGAGCAGCACACCACCATGGACCCGCGCCGGCGCGCGTTCTATGAATACCACGCTGCGATGCTCGAGCCCTGGGACGGCCCGGCTTCCATCGTGTTTACCGATGGCCGTCAGATTGGTGCCACGCTGGACCGCAACGGCCTGCGGCCCTCGCGCTACTGCGTTACCGACGACGATCTGGTGATCCTGGCGTCCGAGTCCGGCGTGCTGCCGGTGCCGGAAAACCGCATCGTGCGCAAATGGCGTTTGCAGCCCGGCAAGATGCTGCTGATCGACCTGGAGCAGGGTCGCATGATCGACGACGACGAGCTCAAGGCCAACATCGTCAACACCAAGCCGTATCAGCAGTGGATCGAGAACCTGCGCATCAAACTCGACAGCATTGGGAACGGCGATGCGTCGGTTCCGCCACTCGCGATGAGCGAGGGTACAGATGGTGCGCAGCAGGTATCGCTGCTCGATCGCCAGCAGGCCTTTGGCTACACCAAGGAAGACATCAAGTTCCTGCTGGCGCCCATGTCGCGCAATGGGGAGGAAGCCATCGGCTCCATGGGCAACGACAGCCCTTTGGCCGTGCTCTCGGGCCGCAACAAGCCGCTGTACAACTACTTCAAGCAGTTGTTCGCCCAGGTGACCAACCCGCCGATCGACCCGATCCGCGAGGCCATCGTGATGTCACTCAACAGCTTCATCGGCCCCAAGCCGAACCTGCTGGACATCAACCAGGTCAACCCGCCGATGCGGCTCGAAGTGAGCCAGCCCATACTCAATGGGGCCGATATGGCCAAGTTGCGCGACATTGCACGGCACACGCAGGGCAAGTTTCGCAGCAGCGTGATCGATGTCACCTACCCGCTAGCCTGGGGCCGCGCGGGTGTGGAGGCCAAGCTGGCCTCGCTGTGCGCGCAGGCGGTGGATGCGATCAAGAGCGGCGCCAACATCCTCATCATCAGCGATCGGGCGATGAACGCCGAACAGGTGGCGATCCCCTCGCTGCTGGCGCTCTCGGCCATCCACCAGCACCTGGTGCACGAGGGCCTGCGCACCACGACTGGCCTGGTGGTCGAGACCGGGACAGCGCGCGAAGTCCACCACTTTGCCGTGCTCGCGGGTTACGGCGCCGAGGCCGTGCACCCCTGGCTGGCCATGGAAACCCTGGCCGACATGCACAAGGACTTGAGCGGTGATTTGTCCGCCGACAAGGCCATCTACAACTACGTCAAGGCCATTGGCAAGGGCCTGTCGAAGATCATGTCGAAGATGGGTGTCTCGACCTACATGAGCTATTGCGGCGCCCAACTGTTCGAAGCCATTGGCATTTCGAGCGCCACGGTGGCCAAATATTTCACCGGCACCGCCAGCCGCGTTGAAGGCATCAGCGTGTTCGAGATCGCCGAGGAAGCCATCCGCATGCACGAAGCTGCGTTCGGCGACAACCCGGTGCTGGAGAACATGCTTGACGCTGGCGGCGAATACGCCTGGCGCACCCGCGGCGAAGAGCATATGTGGACGCCGGACGCCGTCGCCAAGCTCCAGCACAGCACGCGCTCCAACAACTGGAACACCTACAAGGAATACGCCCAAATCATCAACGACCAGAGCAAGCGCCATATGACGCTGCGCGGCCTGTTCGAGTTCAAGTTCGATCCGGCCAAGGCGATCCCGGTGGACGAGGTCGAGCCCGCCAAGGAGATCGTGAAGCGCTTTGCCAGCGGCGCCATGTCGCTTGGCTCCATTTCCACCGAGGCACACGCCACGCTGGCGGTGGCCATGAACCGCCTGGGCGGCAAGAGCAACACCGGCGAGGGCGGTGAAGACTCAGCGCGCTACCGGCAGGAACTCAAGGGCATTCCGATCAAGCAGGGCGACAGCCTGAAAAGCGTGATCGGTGACGAGAACGTCGAAGTCGATTTGCCCCTGAGGGACGGCGATTCGCTCAGGAGCCGTATCAAGCAAGTGGCCTCAGGGCGCTTTGGCGTCACGGCGGAATACCTCTCCAGCGCCGACCAGATTCAGATCAAGATGGCGCAGGGCGCCAAGCCGGGGGAGGGTGGCCAATTGCCCGGCGGTAAGGTCAGCAATTACATCGGCAAGCTGCGTCACAGCGTACCGGGCGTGGGGCTGATCTCGCCCCCACCGCACCACGACATCTACTCTATCGAAGACTTGGCGCAGCTCATTCACGACCTCAAGAACGTCGCGCCGCATGCCAGCATCAGCGTCAAGCTGGTCTCCGAAGTGGGTGTGGGCACGGTGGCCGCGGGCGTCGCCAAGTGCAAGAGCGACCATGTGGTGATTGCCGGGCACGACGGCGGCACGGGCGCATCGCCCTGGTCGTCCATCAAGCATGCCGGCGGCCCTTGGGAGATTGGTCTTGCAGAAACCCAGCAGACGCTGGTACTCAACCGCCTGCGCGGTCGCATTCGCGTGCAGGCCGATGGCCAGATGAAGACCGGCCGCGACGTCGCCATTGGGGCGTTGCTGGGCGCCGATGAGTTTGGCTTTGCCACCGCCCCGCTGGTCGTCGAGGGCTGCGTGATGATGCGCAAGTGCCATCTCAACACCTGCCCGGTGGGCGTGGCCACGCAGGACCCAGTACTGCGCAAGAAGTTCTCGGGCAAGCCCGAGCACGTCGTCAACTATTTCTTCTTCGTCGCCGAAGAGCTGCGGCAAATCATGGCTCAGTTGGGTATCCGCAAATTTGACGATCTGGTGGGCCGCAGCGACCTGCTCGACATGCGCAAAGGCCTGGAGCACTGGAAGGCCAGCGGGCTTGATTTTTCGCGCCTGTTCGCGCAACCGGATGTGCCGGCCGACGTGCCGCGTTTCCATATCGAAGCGCAAGACCACAACATTGAGCACACGCTCGACCGCAAGCTCATCGAGCGCAGCCGCCCGGCCATTGAAAAGGGCGAACGGGTGCGTTTCATCGAGGTGGCGCGTAACGTCAACCGCTCGGTGGGCGCCATGCTCTCGGGCGCGGTCACCCGCGTGCACCCCGAAGGCTTGCCAGACGACAGCATTCACATCCAGCTGGAAGGCACGGGCGGCCAGTCGTTTGGCGCATTCCTGTGCCGTGGCATCACGCTGTACCTGATTGGCGACGCCAACGACTACACCGGCAAGGGCCTCTCGGGCGGTCGTATCGTGGTGCGCCCCAGCCTTGATTTCCGCGGCGAGGCGGCGCGCAACACCATCGTCGGCAATACCGTGATGTATGGCGCCACCAGCGGCTCGGCTTACTTCGCCGGTGTCGCGGGCGAGCGCTTTGCGGTGCGCCTCTCGGGCGCCACGGCCGTGGTGGAAGGCACGGGCGACCATGGCTGCGAGTACATGACAGGTGGCACCGTGGTGGTGCTGGGCAAGACTGGTCGCAATTTTGCCGCTGGCATGAGCGGTGGCGTGGCCTATGTGTACGACGAGGATGGCCAATTCGACACGCGCTGCAACATGGCCATGGTGACGCTGGAGCGCATCCTGCCGCACGACGAGCAGCAAGCCAGCCATGCGCGCTCCACCTGGCACCAGGGCCAGAGCGATGAAGAGCAGCTCAAGCGCCTGCTTGAAGAGCACAACCGCTACACCGGCAGCAAGCGCGCGCGCGAGCTGCTGGACAACTGGGCGGCGTCGCGCAGCAAATTCGTCAAGGTATTCCCCACCGAATACAAGCGCGCGCTCTCGGAAATGTACGAACGCCAGGTGCTGGAAGACCCTGCCACACCGTCCGTGGCAGGGCACGAGCCGACCGCCGTGGTTGCCAAGTAAGCCATTGAACCCTCACGAGGACAAGAACATGGGAAAGATCACTGGTTTCATGGAGTACGACCGCATCGAAGAGGGCTACCCGCCCCCGGCCGAGCGCGTCAAGAACTACAAGGAATTTGTCATCGGTATCACCGATGCGCAGGCCAAGGTGCAAGGTGCGCGCTGCATGGACTGCGGCACGCCGTTTTGCGTCAGCGGCTGCCCGGTCAACAACGTCATTCCGGATTTCAACGATCTGGTTTACCAGAGTGACTGGAAGAGCGCGTTCACGGTGCTCGACTCGACCAACAACTTCCCCGAGTTCACCGGCCGCATTTGCCCCGCCCCGTGCGAGGCGGCCTGCGTGCTCAACATTAACGACAATGCGGTAGGCATCAAGAGCATCGAGCACGCCATCATCGACCGCGCCTGGGAGCATGGCTGGGTCGTACCCAAAGTGCCAGAGCACAAGACCGGCAAGCGCATTGCCGTGGTGGGTGCTGGGCCAGCGGGCATGGCGGCGGCGCAGCAGCTTGCGCGTGTGGGCCATGATGTGACGCTGTTCGAAAAGAACGACCGCATCGGCGGCCTGCTGCGCTACGGCATTCCGGATTTCAAGCTTGACAAAGTGCACATCGACAAGCGCGTGGCGCAGATGGAGGCCGAGGGCGTGGTGTTTCGCACCGGCGTTTTTGTCGGCAGTGCGCAGGAGGGCCTTGGCAAGGACTCCAAGGTGAACAACTGGGCCAAGGAAACCATCACGCCCGAGCAACTGCGCCAGGACTTTGACGCCGTGCTGCTGACCGGTGGCGCCGAGCAGTCGCGCGACCTGCCAGTGCCAGGGCGCGACCTCGCCGGCATCCACTTCGCGATGGAATTCCTGCCGCAGCAGAACAAAGTCAACGCTGGCGACAAGCTCAAGGGCCAGATCCGCGCCGATGGCAAGCACGTCATCGTCATCGGTGGCGGCGATACCGGCAGCGACTGCGTGGGCACCAGCAACCGCCACGGCGCGGCCAGCGTCACGCAGTTCGAAGTCATGCCCATGCCGCCCGAGGTCGAGAACCGGCCGCTGACCTGGCCTTACTGGCCGATCAAGCTGCGCACCAGTTCCAGCCACGCTGAAGGCTGCACGCGCGAGTTCGCCATCTCCACCAAGGCGTTCACTGGCGAGAAGGGCAAGGTCAAGGGCCTGACCACCGTGCAGGTGGAATTCAAGGACGGCAAGCTGACCGAGGTGGAAGGCACGGAAAAACACTATCCCGCCGACCTGGTTTTGCTCGCCATGGGCTTCGTCAACCCGGTCGCCGCGGTGCTCGACGCCTTTGGCATCGAGAAAGACGGCCGCGGCAACATCCGCGCCAGCACCGAGGAGGGCGGCTACGCCACCAACGTGCCGGGTGTGTTTGCGGCAGGCGATATTCGCCGCGGGCAAAGCCTGGTGGTGTGGGCGATTCGGGAAGGCCGACAAGCGGCGCGCTCCGTGGACCAGTTCCTGATGGGATCGAGCGAGCTGCCCCGCTGATCGGTAGCGCCCGGCCTTCCCGAACCGCCCAAGGCGGGAAGGCGTGGACGCGCACTGCGCGCGCGGCGCGAAGGCCGACAAGCGGCGCGTTCGGTGAGCCAGTTCCTGATGGGATCGAGCGAGCTGCCCCAGTGGCAGAAAAAATGGTGGAAATGGCCTCTAGCGCTTATGGAGTAAGCGCTAGTAGCTATTGTTTACATAGTAAATGCCACCAAACCCCCATAGGCAGCCAACCGTTTTTGGAGTTGCGGGCCGTCCTGTCTGGGACAATCTTGGGTTTTTCCAAGCAGATTCCCCTGACATGAACAAACGTTCCGCCCTGATCGCCCTCTCTCTCAGTGCCTTGCTTGTCGCCTGCGGCAAGCAAGAGGCTGCGCCAAGCGCCACGGCCGCTGCGCCAACGCCGGCAGTGGTGAGCAAAATCGTCGTCGGTTTGGACGACAACTTCCCACCCATGGGGTTTCGCGACGAGAAGAACGAGCTGGTGGGGTTTGACATCGACATGGCACGCGAGGCGGCCAAGCGCATGGGCGTGGAAGTGGAGTTCAAGCCTATCGACTGGAGCGCCAAGGAGGCCGAGCTTTCGGCCAAGCGTGTCGATGTGCTCTGGAACGGCCTGACCATTACCGAAGAGCGCAAGAAGAACATTGCCTTCACGGCGCCCTACATGGAGAACCACCAGATCGTGGTGGTGGCCGCGGCCTCGCCCATCAAGACCAAGGCCGATCTGGCTGGCAAGGTGGTGGGCGCGCAGGACGGCAGCAGCGCGGTCGATGCCGTGAAGAAGGACGACGCGGTCTTCAAGTCGTTCAAGGAATTCAAGACCTTTGGCGACAACGTCACGGCGCTGATGGATTTGACCACCGGTCGGCTTGACGCCGTAGTGGTGGACGAGGTGGTGGGCCGCTACTACGTCGCCAAGAAACCGCAGGACTACGCGGTGCTCGATGAGAACTTCGGTACCGAGGAATACGGTGTCGGCGTGCGCCAGGGCGACACCGACCTGCTCGCCAAGCTCAACCAGTCTCTTGCCGGCATGAAGCAGGACGGCACGGCGGCCCGAATCGCCACCCAGTGGTTTGGCAAGGACATCACCAAATAAACCCCCGCTTGCCCCGCGCGCGCCTCGGTGCGTGTTGCAAAGGACTGCATGGATTACCTGCTCTCGATGCTGGCGCCGCTGTGGCAGGGCGCGCAGGTCACGCTCAAGCTCTTTTTCATCACACTGGCGCTGGCTTTGCCGCTGGGTCTGGTGCTGGCGCTGGCACGGCTTTCGCGCTGGGCGCCGCTGCGCACGGCGGTCAGTGGCTATTTGTGGCTGATGCGCGGCACGCCGCTGATGCTGCAGATGCTGTTCATCTACTTTGCGCTGCCCTTCGTGCCGGTGGTGGGCGTTCGCCTGCCCGATTTTCCGGCGGCGGTGCTGGCCTTTGCGCTGAACTACGCCGCCTACTTCGCCGAGATCTTTCGCGCCGGCATCGAGGCGGTGGACCGCGGCCAGTACGAAGCGGCGCGCGTGCTGGGCCTGAACTACCGCCAGACCATGCGCCGCATCGTGCTGCCGCAAATGGTGCGGCGCATCCTGCCGCCCATGAGCAACGAGACCATCACGCTGGTCAAGGACACCTCGCTCATCTACGTGCTGGCGCTCAACGACCTGCTGCGGGCCGCGCGCGGCATCGTGCAGCGCGACTTCACCACCACGCCCTTCATTGTGGCTGCCGCGTTCTATCTGGCCATGACGCTGCTGCTCACCTGGGGCTTTGCGCGCCTGGAAAATCGCTATGCACGGCAAGACGCCTGAGTTCATGATCGAGGCACGCGGCCTGCACAAGCGCTTTGGCAGCGTGCCGGTGCTGCGTGGCGTGTCGCTGGAGATCGCGCGCGGCGAGGTGGTGGCCATCATCGGCCCCTCGGGCTCGGGCAAGAGCACGCTGCTGCGCTGCCTGAACCACCTGGAGACGATCGACAGCGGCAGTATCGCCATCGAAGGCGAAACCCTGGTCAGCACCGACGCCGCTGGCCGCTGCAGTTATGCGAGCGAGCGCGATCTGCGCCGCATCGGCCGCAAAACCGGCATGGTGTTCCAGCACTTCAACCTGTTCCCGCACCTCACGGTGCTGGAGAACATCACGCTGGCACCAGTCGATGTGCTGGGTCTGGCGAGCGATGTGGCGCGTACGCGGGCTGAGGCGCTCTTGGCGAAGGTCGGGCTCAAGGACAAGGCAGGCAGCTACCCTGCGCGGCTCTCGGGCGGGCAAAAGCAGCGCGTGGCCATTGCCCGCGCGCTGGCGATGGAACCCGACATCATGCTGTTCGATGAGCCGACCTCGGCGCTTGACCCGGAGCTGACCGGTGAGGTGCTGCGCACCATGCGCCAGCTCGCTGAAGAACGCATGACCATGCTGGTGGTCACGCACGAAATGGGGTTTGCGCGCGAGGTGGCCCACCGCGTGGTCTTCATGGACCAGGGCGAGCTGATCGAGGCGCAGCGCGCAGCAGATTTTTTTGCCCACCCGCAACACCCCCGAACGCGGGCGTTTCTGCAGCACATGTTGTAGTCAAATGCTCTTGTTATTGTAGCTGCAGGCGCTTATTAGATAAGCGCTAGAGCCATATTTTGCTTGTGCTCCGGCGCTTTGAACAGACTCTTAGGCAGGAAGCACGGCAACCCTTGGCAGATCCTCTGGGTCCATGGCTTCGGGCAGGCTGCCGCCGCGGTGGATGGGTTGCGCCGGGCACGCCAGCAAATGGCGCACGAAGTTGGGCTGGGCCAGCAGGGCCTGGTGCACGGCGCCGTTGTAGAGCTGCAAATCCGCCAGCCCACGCTCGGCGATGCGTGCATCGACTGCTGCCGCATCCAGCAGCGCGGGGTCGGTGCTCTCGGATGCCATGGCCATGCACCACAGCGTGCCGTACAGCGGCACGTACTGCAGATAGGGCCGCACGATGGGGAATGCCGCACGCAGCGATGCGGCGATGCGGGCCATCGAGCCAGGCAGGTGGATGGGTGAGCCCAGGTGCAGCGACAGCACGCCGCCGGGTGCAAGCCGCTTGCGGCAGGCCTGGTAGAACTCCACGGTATAAAGGTCCAGCGCCGGGCCAAAAGGGTCCGTCAGATCGAGCACGATCTGGTCGAACCGCTCGCCGCCTGCCTCGATCAACACGCGTGCATCGCCCAGACGAATATCGACCCGTGGGTCGTCCAGCGCGCCGTGGTGGATGCCGCCCAGCCAGGCCCGCGCCATGGCGATCACCTCGGCGTCGAGTTCGGCCAGGACGACACGCTGCATGCCCGGGTGCTTGAGCAGCTCTTTCACAGCGCCGCCGTCACCGCCGCCCACGACCAGCGCGCTGCGCGGCCCGCCGTGGGCGATGGCAGGCAGGTGCACCATGGGCTCGTGGTAGAAGAATTCGTCGCGCTCCGAGGTCATGAAGCAGCCGTCGATGCGCATCACGCGGCCAAACAGCGCGTTATCGAAGACCTCGATGTGCTGCCACTGCGACTGCACGCGGGCGAGCAATTCACCTTCGCGCAAATAGAACCCGAAGTCGGGCGTCAGCCGCTCGGCCAAATATCGCGGTACAGCCATATCAGTTCTCGACTGTCAAAGTCGCCGAAACTGGCGCGTCCCAAACCAGCGAACGCCGCGCAAGGGCCGCCCCGCCGCGCTGGCGTTGTCCCCCTTCCCAAATCGTGCAGCGATTTGAGAGAAGGGGGAAGCGGCGGCGCCGCTCAGGGGGTTGCGCCGAATTCACGCCCGCTCGACACGGTGCAGGTGCGGGTCGGCCGGGTTGAATGCGGCCTGGATGTCGTCAAACAACTGCTGCGCCTTGGGCCGGTTGTTGGCCGAATAGTTGCAGACATACACGTCCAGCGTCACATAGCCTGCCTCGGGCCAGGTGTGGATCGAGAGGTGCGATTCGGCCAGCACCACCACGCCGGTGACGCCGCCACCCTCGCCAAAACTGTGGAACAAGGCACCCACCGCGGTCAGACCGGCGGCGGCCACGCGCTCCTTGCAAAATTGTTCAAGGTGCTGGGCGTCGCGCATCAGTTGGCTGTCACACAGGCAGCCATAGAGGTCGCCAATCAGATGCAGGCCACTCGCCTGGCGACCGAGCGGGCGCAGCGTATCCGCGGCAGTGGGTACAGATTGCATGGGGCGGAGGTCCTTATTCTTGCGGATGGCAAAAACCGGCGCGCCGACGAACGCTCGCGCCGTGCACATCGCGCTGGCAGCAGGGAAACGAGGGGAAGCGGAGCCTGCGCCCTCGGATCGGCGTGGCGCGCGGGGCGTCGGGGCAAAGACCACTGCGCGGCCCCCTGGGAGCTCGTGAACACGTTCTTGCATGCCTCTTGAATCCACCCAGCACCAGAACCAAAAAGTATAGCCCGCAGCAGTAGGCCTCAGGAAGGATATCCGTAATTCCCCTATGATGGGCGGTTTGCCGCAGCCTTCCATCCTGCCCATTTTTTCATGTCCATGCCGACCACTCCCACTGAAAATGCGCTCGTGGAGCTGCGCGGGGTGCATTTCGGCTATGGGGAGCGTGAGGTGCTCAGCGGCGTGTCGCTGTGCGTTCCACGCGGTAAGATCACGGCCATCATGGGGGCCTCGGGGGGCGGCAAGACGACCGTGCTGCGCCTCATAGGGGGCCAGCAGCGTGCCGGCCAGGGTTCTGTCCTGTTTGATGGCGAGGACGTGGGGGCCATGGACACCGCTGCGCTCTACCGTGCGCGCCGGCGCATGGGCATGCTGTTCCAGTACGGCGCGCTGTTCACCGACCTCACCGTGTTTGACAACGTGGCCTTCCCGCTGCGCGAGCACACCGATCTGTCCGAAGCGCTGGTGCGCGACATTGTGCTGATGAAGCTGCATGCCGTGGGCCTGCGCGGCGCGCGCGATCTCATGCCATCGCAGATCTCCGGCGGCATGGCGCGCCGTGTCGCGCTGGCGCGCTCCATTGCCCTGGACCCCGAACTGGTGATGTACGACGAGCCCTTTGCCGGGCTGGACCCGATCTCGCTGGGCACGGCGGCCGAGCTCATTCGCCATCTGAACGACGCCATGGGGCTGACCACTATCCTGGTGTCCCATGATCTGGAGGCTACGTTTCGTTTGGCCGACCACATCGTCATCCTCGGCCCAGGCCGCGTGGCGGCAGAGGGCTCGCCCGACGAGGTGCGTGCCAGCACCGACCCTCTGGTGCACCAGTTCGTGCACGCGCTGCCCACGGGGCCGGTGCCGTTTCATTACCCGGGCCCCGGGATCGATGAAGACTTTGGCGCGCGCGCCGGGAGGGGCGCATGAGCTGGTTCAAGCCCGCAGACGTAGGTTTTGCGACGCGCGGCCTGCTGGGCCGTATCGGCAGCGCTGCGCGCCTGTTTGTGCGCCTTGCGCTGCTGCTGCCGGCGGTGGCCCGGCGGCCGGCTCTGGTGCGCGACCAGATCCATTTTCTGGGCAACTTTTCACTCGGCATCATTGCCGTCTCGGGCCTGTTTGTGGGTTTTGTGCTGGCGCTGCAGGGCTACTACACCCTGGAAGGGTTCGGCTCCACCGAGGCGCTGGGTCAGTTGGTGGCGCTGAGCCTGCTGCGCGAGCTGGGGCCGGTGATCACCGCGTTGCTGTTTGCTGGCCGTGCCGGCACCTCGCTGACAGCCGAGATCGGCCTGATGCGCGCGGGCGAGCAGCTCAGCGCGATGGAGATGATGGCGGTGGACCCGGTGCGCCGCATTCTCGCGCCGCGTTTCTGGGCTGGCGTGGTCGCCATGCCGGTGCTCGCTGCCGTTTTTAGCGCCGTCGGTGTGGTGGGTGGCTGGTGGGTGGCCGTGGGCATGATCGGTATTGACAACGGCTCGTTCTGGAGCCAGATGCAGGGCGGGGTGGATGTCTTCCGTGATGTCGGCAACGGGGTCGTGAAAAGCGTGGTGTTTGGCTTCATCGTCACCTTTGTCGCCCTCCTGCAGGGCTACACCGCAAAGCCGACGCCGGACGGCGTGGCGCGTGCTACCACGCGCACCGTGGTGGTGGCGTCGCTCTCGGTGCTGGCGATGGATTTTGTGCTGACGGCGCTGATGTTCAGCCTCTAAAAGCCCCGCAAATCAAGGAATCTTCAATGCAAAAGTCGCGAACAGATGTTTGGGTTGGGCTTTTTGTCCTGCTCGGGGCAGCGGCGCTGGTGTTTCTGGCGCTGCAATCGGCCAATCTGCTGCAGCTCAATTTTCGCAGTGGCTACCAGGTGACCGCCCGTTTTGACAACATTGGCGGGCTCAAGCCCAACGCAGCGGTGCGCAGCGCCGGCGTGGTCGTTGGGCGTGTGGCGTCGATCACGTTTGACGACAAAATTTACCAGGCACGCGTCACGCTTGAGCTGCAGGACCGCTATGCTTTTCCCAAAGACAGTTCGGTCAAGATTCTCACCAGCGGCCTGCTGGGCGAGCAGTACCTGGGCATTGAGGCGGGCGCCGATGAAAAAATGCTGGCCGCAGGCGATCGCATCGTGGCGACGCAATCCGCCGTGGTGCTCGAAAACCTGATCAGCCAGTTCCTCTACAGCAAGGCCGCTGACGGAGCGCCTGCCACCGACAGCACAGCAAAAAAATGAAACACCCTTTTCTTCGCCCTTTGTCTACACCGACGCTGCTTCTGGCGCTGTGTGGCAGCCTGATGGCTGGCTGTGCCAGCGGCCCCAACGTGAATCGGGACGATCCGCTGGAGCCCTACAACCGCAGCATGACGAAGTTCAACGACGCCGTCGACAACGCCGTGCTCAAGCCCGTGGCCACTACGTACCAGGAATTGACGCCGATGCTGGTGCGCACCGGGGTGAGCAACTTTTTTGCCAACATTGGTGACTCTTGGTCGTTCGTCAACAACTCGCTGCAGTTGCGCCTGGAGCCGGCTGTCTCCAGCTTCTTCCGTTTTGCCATCAACAGCACCATGGGTCTGGCCGGCATACTCGATGTGGCCAGCGAGATGGGTATTGACCGCTACAAGCAGGATTTCGGCCTCACGCTGGGCCGCTGGGGGGTGCCCACCGGGCCGTATTTCGTGCTGCCCGTTCTTGGTCCCTCGACGATTCGCGACACCGTGGCGCTGCCCGTGGACATGAGCGGCAACCTGCTCACCACCGTGGATCCGGTTTCCGCCCGCAACAGTCTGTATGCGCTGCGCGCAGTGGACGCGCGTGCCAACCTGCTGCGTGCGGGCAGCGTGCTGGACGATGCCGCGCTGGACAAGTACAGCTTTACCCGCGACGTCTACCTGCAGGTGCGCCGTGAAGAAAACGGTCGCCGCCGGCCCAGTGCCTCTCGCCCCGTCAACGATGGCCGGCTCCCCCCTGAGCCGGATTGAGATCTGGCGCGTCAGGGCGCAGCCAGAACGCAGCCTGCCCCGCTTGCCTGCATTCGGGCCGTTGGCCGACGCGTTAAGGGTTTACCCGAGATAATCCGTGCCATAGCACCCGCCTGAAGCGGTTTGGAAGGAGTGATTCATGCAAAGACGTTTGATTGGCCGCCTTGCGGCTGTCGTGTTGGCAGCGCTGGCGTTCGGGCCCGCGTTCGCGGCCCAGGAGGCGCCCGATGCCTTGGTGGGCCGGATATCCAATGAGGTACTGGCCGAACTGCGTGCCGACCCTGCGCTGAAAAACGGCAACCTGGACCGCATCATTGCGTTGGTGGACAAGAGCGTGATGCCCAACGTGAACTTTCGCCGCATGACGGCCGCTGCCGTCGGGCCGGCCTGGCGCCGCGCCACAGCGCAGCAGCAACAGCAGCTGGAGCAAGGGTTCAAGACGCTGTTGATCCGGACCTACTCCGGCGCTTTGGCCCAGGTGGGCGACCAGACCGTGGTCGTCAAGCCGCTGCGCGCAGCGCCGGACGATACGGATGTGCTGGTGCGCACCGAAGTGCGCGGCCGGGGCGACCCGGTGCAGTTGGATTACCGGCTGGAAAAAACGCCTGGTGAGGGCGCCGGCTGGAAAATCTACAACCTCAACGTGCTCGGCGTATGGCTGGTGGAGACCTACCGCAGCCAGTTTGCCCAGGAAATCAACGCCCACGGCATTGATGGCCTGATTGAAACGCTGGACGCGCGCAACAAGAGCAACGCGGCAAAAGGTTGAACGCCTTGGCCGATGCCCTTTCCCTGCCAAGCGAGCTGACGCTGCGCCAGGCCAGTGGCGCGCTGTTGCGCTTGCTCGCCGCCATTTCCACGCTGGCGTCGGGTGTCCCGGTGCGTATCCAGGCGCAGAGCATGCAGGTGTTTGATTCGTCTGCCCTCGCCGTGCTGCTTGAATGCCGCCGTGCCGCGCTTGCCAGCGGCCGGGCGTTTGCGGTCGCCGGGCTGCCGTCGGCCCTCAGGGGCCTGGCCGCTTTGTACGGCGTGGACACCTTGCTGACCGACGCAGACGGCCACGCCGCACCGGCCGGCTAAAATAGCCGGCTTCCATGGCAGCAGTCTCCTTTCAGTCCGTCACCAAGACCTATTCGACCCCTCAAGGCCCCTTCCGGGCGCTGGATGCGGTGTCACTGGACATTGAGGAAGGCGAGTTTTTCGGCCTTCTTGGCCCCAACGGCGCGGGGAAAACCACCCTTATCAGCATTCTCGCGGGCCTGGCGCGCGCGACTTCCGGGCGCGTGCTGGTGCAGGGCTGCGATGTGCAAAGCGACTACGCCAACGCGCGCCGCAAACTCGGCGTGGTACCGCAGGAACTGGTGTTCGACCCATTTTTCAGCGTGCGGGAAGCACTGCGCTTTCAGTCGGGCTACTTCGGCGTGGAGCACAACGACGCCTGGATCGATGAATTGCTGCACAGCCTGGGCCTGGCCGACAAGGCGCAGGCCAACATGCGCCAGCTCTCCGGCGGCATGAAGCGGCGCGTCCTGGTGGCGCAGGCGCTGGTCCACAAACCGCCCATCATCGTGCTGGACGAGCCTACGGCCGGCGTCGACGTCGAGCTGCGCCAAACACTGTGGCAGTTCATCGCCAAACTGAACAGGCAGGGCCACACCGTGCTGCTGACCACGCACTATCTGGAAGAAGCCGAAGCCCTGTGCAACCGCATTGCCATGTTGCAGCGCGGCCATGTGGTGGCCCTGGACCGCACCTCGGATTTGCTCAAATCGGCCTCGGGCAACGTGCTGGTGTTCAAAACCGACGCGCCCTTGCCGGCGGCGCTGGCGCCGCTTGCGCGCGTCACTGGGCGCGTGGTGCAAATGGTTGCGCAGGATGTCCAGGAGGTCGAACACTTTCTGGCGCAGTTGCGCCAGGCGGGCGTGGAGGTGCAGGACATCGAGATTCGCCGCGCCGATCTGGAGGATGTGTTCCTCAAGGTCATGGCCGGCAACGCGCCGGCGGACTGGGAGGCCAAGGTGCCCAGTTTTCCCAGGCCCGCCGAGGCAGCAGCATGAGCGCAGCCAGGCAAGCGCGCGCCCTGGTGCGCGCTACGGAGGTTTTGCAGTGACTGGCTGGCACACGCTGTTTTACAAGGAAATTTTGCGTTTCTGGAAAGTGGGTTTCCAGACCGTGGCCGCGCCGGTGCTCACTTCCATGCTGTACCTGCTGATCTTCGGGCATGTGCTCGAAGACCATGTGAAGGTGTACGACCGCATCGGCTACACCGCGTTTCTGGTGCCCGGCTTGGTGATGATGAGCGTGCTGCAGAATGCATTTGCCAACAGTTCTTCCAGCTTGGTGCAGAGCAAAATCATGGGCAGCCTGGTGTTTCAGCTCTTGACGCCGCTGTCCCCCTTCGCCTGGTTTGTGGCCTATGTGGGCTCTTCGGTGGTGCGTGGGCTGGCTGTCGGACTGGGCGTATTGGTGGTTTCGTTGTACTTTGCCGTGCCGCAGTTCGCCGCACCCCTGTGGATTGTGGTGTTTGCCGTGCTGGGCGCCACGCTGCTCGCTTCACTGGGCATCGTTGCCGGCCTGTGGGCCGACAAGTTCGACCAGATGGCGTCGTTCCAGAACTTCATCATCGTGCCGATGACGTTTCTCTCGGGCGTGTTCTATTCGGTGGGCTCGCTGCCGCCGTTCTGGAGGGCGGTGAGTCTGTTCAACCCATTTTTCTACATGATCGACGGTTTTCGCCACGGCTTTTTTGGCCAGAGCGACGCCTCGCCCTGGCTGAGCCTGGCCATTGTCGGCAGTGCCTGCCTGTGCGTGAGCCTGCTGGCCCTGCACCTGCTGCGCATTGGGTACAAGATCAGGTCATGAAGAAGCACCCCCTGAGTCACTGCGCGCCTTCCCCCTCAAGGGGGACGCCGCCCGTGCGGCGGGGCGGCCCTTGCACGGCGGCCGCTGGCCTGGGGTGCGCCAGTGGCTCGCGCCGCGCTTTGTTGTGAACCTATTGGAGAAACCAAATGACTGCCGACCAAATCAAAGACCTCATCAGCGCCGGCCTGCCGTGCGAATACATCACGCTCGAAGGCGACGGCCGGCATTGGTATGCGACCATCGTCTCGCCGGCCTTCGAGGGCCTGCGCGCCATTCAGCGCCACCAGCGCGTGTACGGCACCCTGGGCGGCAAGATGCTGAGCGACGAAGTGCATGCGCTCTCGATGAAGACCTTCACCCCGGCAGAGTGGGCGCAGGCACAGGCGTAAGCCAAATAGAAACCAGATTGCTCACCAAATAATAGCTTTAAGCGCTTGATGCATAAGCGCTAGAGCCATATTTCTTCTAAATTCCTAACGCAAGACAGGCATGGACAAGCTCCTGATTCGCGGTGGCCGCAGCCTGCAGGGCGAGGTTGCCATCTCCGGCGCTAAAAACGCCGCACTGCCCGAGCTGTGCGCCGCGCTGTTGACAGCCGAGCCGGTGCTGCTCGGCAATGTGCCGCACTTGCAGGACGTGGCGACCATGCAGCGGCTGATCGCCAACATGGGCGTGGCCATCGAGCGTACCGAGCAAGGCGGCATGCGCATGGACGCCAGCGGCCTCAATTCGCCTGAAGCACCGTACGAACTGGTCAAGACCATGCGCGCCTCGGTGCTGGCGCTGGGGCCCCTGCTGGCGCGCTTTGGCGAAGCCACGGTATCGCTGCCCGGCGGCTGCGCCATCGGCTCGCGCCCGGTGGACCAGCACATCAAGGGGTTGCAGGCCATGGGGGCCGACATCGTTGTCGAGCACGGCTACATCCTTGCCAAGTTGCCGGCGGGGCGCACGCGGCTCAAGGGTGCGCGCATCACCACCGATATGGTGACCGTCACCGGCACCGAAAACTTCCTCATGGCGGCCACGCTGGCCGAGGGCGAGACGGTGCTGGAAAACGCTGCCCAGGAGCCCGAGATCACCGATCTGGCCGAAATGCTGATTGCCATGGGCGCGCAGATCGAGGGCCACGGCAGCAGCCGTATCCGTATCGTCGGCGTGCCGGCACTGCATGGCTGCACGCACGCTGTGGTGGCCGATCGCATCGAAGCCGGCACTTTTCTCTGTGCGGTGGCCGCTGCTGGCGGCGACGTTTTCCTGCGCCATGCCCGCGCGGACCATCTGGACGCCGTGATCGACAAGCTGCGCGAGGCCGGCGTGCAGGTGCTGGCGGAGCGCGGCGGCATTCGCGTCTCCAGTCCCGGCGCGGCGCAACTGCGCGCACAGGGCTTTCGCACCACCGAATACCCCGGTTTCCCCACCGACATGCAGGCGCAGTTCATGGTGCTCAATTGCGTTGCACGGGGCACGGCCACGGTGACCGAGACGATTTTCGAAAACCGCTACATGCACGTCGACGAGCTGGCACGTCTGGGCGCACGCATTCAGGTCGATGGCCGCGTGGCCGTGGTCGAAGGCTTGGCCGGCAGCAGCGCACGCCTCTCGGGTGCCACGGTGATGGCGACCGACTTGCGCGCCTCCGCCAGCTTGGTCATTGCCGGCCTGGTGGCTGAGGGCGAGACCGTGGTGGACCGCATCTACCACCTCGACCGCGGCTACGACTGCATGGAAGCCAAGCTGCGCGGCCTGGGCGCCGATGTTGAAAGGATTTAGTGTGATCACCCTTGCCCTCTCCAAAGGCCGCATCTTCGAAGAAGTCATGCCGCTGCTGGCCGCCGCCGGTATTCAGGTGCTGGAAGACCCGGAAAAGTCGCGCAAGCTGATTCTGCCGACCAACCAGCCGGACGTGCGCGTGGTCATCGTGCGCGCCACCGACGTGCCCACCTACGTGCAGTTTGGCGGTGCCGACATCGGCGTGTGCGGCAAGGACACGCTGATCGAGCACAGCGCCGAGTGGGGCGGCTCGGGCAGCGCTGGCTTGTACCTGCCGCTCGATTTGCGCATTGCCCGCTGCCGCGTCAGCGTGGCGGTGCGCGACGGCTTTGACTATGCCCGCGCCGTCCAGCCCGGTGGGCGCTTGAAGGTGGCGACCAAATACCCCGCCATTGCGCGCGATTTTTTCGCCAGCAAGGGCGTGCATGTCGATTTGATCAAGCTCTACGGCAGCATGGAGCTCGCCCCGCTCACCGGCCTGGCCGACGCCATCGTCGATCTGGTCTCCACCGGCAACACGCTCAAGGCCAACCACCTGGTCGAGGTGGAGCGCATCATGGACATCAGCTCGCACCTGGTGGTGAACCAGTCGGCGCTCAAGCTCAAGCAGGCGCCGCTGCGCCGCATCATTGACGCGTTCGCGGGCGCTATCGGCCCGAAGTGAAATGAACACCCCACTGCGTCGCTTCGCGCCTTCTCCCCGCTCTCGCATCGCTGCGCGATGCGGGCAGGGTGACGCCACCGGTGCTGCGGGGCGGCCCTTGCACGGTGGCCGCTGGCTTGTTGTGTGCCACTGCAACTGTCGCGGATGCTGCGACATTCCATGAGACGCTGATTTACTATGAATTTAGTAGCTATACCCGCACGCCTATCAAGCGCTAGCGCCACTTTTGAGGCAGATTTCGCAGCGCGTCTGCACTGGTCTGCCGACCAGGACGCCGCGATCGAGCAGCGCGTGGCCGACATCCTGGCCGACGTGCGCGCGCGCGGCGACGCGGCGCTGCTGGACTACACCGCGCGCTTCGATGGCCTGAATGCCAGCAGCGTGGCGGCGCTGGAGCTCACGCAGGCCGAGCTCAAAGCCGCGTTCGATGCGCTTCCCCCGCCGCAGCGCGAAGCCCTGCAGGCGGCGGCCGCCCGCGTGCGCAGCTACCACGAAGCGCAGAAAAAGGCCTGTGGCGAGAGCTGGAGCTACCACGATGCCGACGGCAGCCTGCTGGGCCAGAAGGTCACGCCGCTCGACCGCGTGGGAATTTACGTGCCCGGCGGCAAGGCCGCCTACCCGAGCAGTGTGCTGATGAACGCCATCCCCGCGCATGTCGCTGGCGTGGGCGAAATCATCATGGTCGTGCCCACGCCGGGCGGCGAGAAGAACCCGCTGGTGCTGGCCGCCGCCTACGTGGCCGGCGTTACCCGCGCCTTCACCCTGGGCGGCGCCCAGGCCGTGGCGGCGCTGGCCTACGGGACGCAAACCGTCCCCAAGGTGGACAAGATCACCGGCCCCGGCAACGCCTACGTGGCCAGCGCCAAGAAGCGCGTGTTCGGCCAGGTGGGTATCGACATGATCGCCGGCCCCAGCGAAATCCTGGTGCTGGCCGACGGCAGCACACCGCCCGACTGGGTGGCCATGGACCTTTTTTCACAGGCCGAGCACGACGAGCTGGCGCAGGCGATCCTGCTGAGCCCGGATGCGGCCTACATCGACGCCGTGCAGCGTGAAATGAACCGGCTGCTGCCCACCATGCCGCGCGCCGCGATCATCGCCAAGAGCCTTGCCGGCCGGGGCGCGCTGATCCATACGCGCAGCATGGAAGAGGCCTGCGAAATTTCCAACCGCATCGCGCCCGAGCACCTCGAAATATCGAGCCGCGAACCGCACCGCTGGGAGCCGCTGCTCAAGCACGCTGGCGCCATCTTTTTAGGCGCCTACACCTCGGAGAGCCTGGGCGACTACTGCGCCGGCCCCAACCACGTGCTGCCCACCAGCGGCACGGCCCGCTTTTCATCGCCGCTGGGCGTGTACGACTTCCAGAAGCGCAGCAGCCTGATTGAAGTGAGCGAGGCTGGCGCCCAGGTGCTCGGCCCGATTGCCGCCACCCTGGCCTATGGCGAGGGCCTGCAGGCGCACGCGCAGGCGGCTGAATTGCGACTCAAGCCGCGCTGAGGCGGGCGGGTCGTGCGCGAAGGCTGCCTGCCTCCTGCATCCAGCGCAGGCGCAGGGGCGCAGCGCCGTCGGCCCCGGCATACAACACGGCAGGGCCTTGCAGGGTGAGACGCTGGCCGGCCTCCAGAAACAGGTCGTCGCTGCACCCCTGCTGCGTCAGCCACAGCCGGCCTTCCAGCACTTCGAGCGAGGCGCGCTGCCCGGTACGGCAGCGCAGCGGCGTCACCGGTGCGCCGGGCTCCAGGGTGATCTGGAGCATGGGAACGGTAGGAGAGAGATGGAGCAGGGTTTTCATGCCGTCCACTGTGCGTGCGACGCCGCCCCTGCAACAGCCACAGCGCGCGGCGATGTGGTGCAACACAGATGCCCGGCGCAGGCTATCTGTGTTGCTTGATCTGAAGGGTATCTGTACCGATGGCTCTGACGTGAACCGATACAGAATGCCATATGGCTCTTGACGATTCACCGCCGCTGTATCTGCAGATCGCCACGCAGATGGCCGAACTCATTCGCAATGGCTCCCTGGGGCGCGGCTCGCGCATGCCCTCGGTACGCGAACTGGCCCGCCAGCGCGGCGTGGCGCAAAGCACGGTGGTGCAGGCCTACCACTGGCTGGAAGATGCGCGCCTGATCACGGCGCGGCCCCGCTCGGGCTATTTCGTCGCCGCGCGGCCAGTGGCGCTGCCCGAACCCAGCGTTTCGCGGGGCCTGCGCCGCCCGCGCGATGTTTCGGTGGACTGGCTGGGCCAGCGCATTCTGGGCACGCCGCATCCCGCCGACGTGATTTCGTTCAGCAGTGGCACGCCGGGGCCGGACTTGCTGGACGTGGACCGCGTGCGCCGCGCCGTGACCCGTTCGGCCCAGCGGCACCGGCAACTGCTGTGCACCTACCCTTCATCGAACGGGCATGAAGATGCCCGCCGGGCCATCGCGCGCTATGCCGTGGGGTTGGGATGCAGCCTGAACCCCGAGCGCATCCTCATTACTGGCGGCTGCATGGACAGCATCAGCCTGTGCCTGCGTGCGGTGACGCAGCCGGGGGACGTGGTGGCGCTGGAGTCGCCCACGCATTTTTCGTTTCTGGAGGTGCTGCAGGGCCTGCACCTCAAGGCATTGGAAATCCCCACGCACCCACGGTACGGCATTTCGCTTGATGCCTTGCAACTGGCGCTGGAGACGCAGCCCGTCAAAGCCCTGCTGGTCGTGCCCACGCTCAGCAACCCGCTGGGCGCCTGCATGCCGCAAGGTGAGCGCCGCCGCCTGGCGCAGCTCGCTGCGCAGCATGGCCTGGCCGTGATCGAGGATGCCATTTACAGCGACCTGGCCGAGCAGGATGAGCACCGGCGCTCCGTCAAATCCTACGACGCCACGGGCCATGTGATGCTGTGCGACTCGTTCTCCAAGACGCTGGCCCCTGGTCTGCGCCTGGGCTGGGTGGAAGCGGGGCGCTGGACCGAACCCCTGCGCCGCATCAAGGACCTGCAGGCCGGCGGCCAGTCGCCGGTGCTGGAACTGGCGCTGGCCGACCTCATAGGGCAGACCGGCCACGCCGCCGCCATGCGCCAGCTGCGTACGGCCATTGCTGCGCGCATGGACGAGGTGCGCCGGGTGATCGCGAGCGCCTTCCCGCCCGGAACGCGGGTTAGCGATCCGCCCGGGGGCTTGCTGTTCTGGCTGGAGTTGCCCCGCACCGTGGATACCGTGCAATTGCACCAGGCCTTTCTGGACGAACGCATCCTCGTGCCGCCCGGGACGGTATTCGGTACCGGTGGGCGCTTTCGCAATTGCCTGCGCATTGGCGTGGGTGGCGATTGGACGGCCGACCATGTGCGTGCGCTGCGCAGGGTGGGGGAGCTGGCCTGCGCCATGGCGGCGGTGCCGCGCAAGGCGGCTTGAGTTATTTTTATTTTATCTTGAAGTAACACGAAGTTCGTGCAACACGAAGTTCGTGTAAACTGTGCCGTATGAAAAACGTCACCATCACCATGGACGATGCCGTTGCCGAATGGGTCCGCGTGGAAGCGGCCAAGCGCGGCAGTAGCGTCTCGCGCCTGTTGGGTGAGTGGATGGCCGAAAAGATGCGCCAGGAAGACGCTTACGCCCAGGCCATGCGCGAGGCGCTGGGCTTTGAGACGTGGGGTGCTTCGAGCGGCCCCTATGTGCCGCGCAACACCCTGTTCGAGCGCTGAGCCATGGCAATCGCTCCCATTTTTGTCGACACCGAAGTGCTGCTGGCCAGCGTGGACGAGCGCGATGCTGTGCGCCAGGCGCGCGCCCGCGAATGGCTGCGCTTTTGCTGGGAAACCCGCAGCGGGCGCATCAGCTCACAGGTGCTCAACGAGCTGTACAACCAGGCCATCCAGCGCTTTGACGGCCCCCGGGTGCTGCCGCAGGTGCGCGCCCAGGTGCGGCGCCTGCGCGTCTGGCTGCCGCCGCACCTCGACGCCTATACGGTTGATGGCGCCTGGGACCTGCAAGACCGCTACGGCCTGGGCTACTGGGACGCGCTCATCCTCTCGTCCGCCCACCAGCAGGGCTGCCGCTACCTGCTGACCGAGGCGCTGCCGCACGACCAGCCCCTCGATGCCGTGCGCCCTATCAACCCCTTCCTTGTGGCACCTACCGCACTGGACACCACCGAATGACAACGACTGCCGACCAAGCCCTGAACCGCATCCGCCCCGACGTCCGTGCCATGCACGCCTACGTCGTGCAGCCGGCGGAAGGCATGCTGAAGATGGATGCGATGGAAAATCCCTTCACGTTGCCGCCCGAGCTGCAACGTGCGTTGGGCGAACGTCTTGGCGCGCTGGCCTTGAACCGCTATCCCGGCGCGCGCAGCGATGACCTCAAGGCCGCGCTGGCGCAGTATGCGGACATGCCGGCAGGCTGCAGCATGGCGCTGGGCAACGGTTCCGACGAACTCATCAGTCTGGTCACCCAGGCTTGCGCGCAGCCCTGGGACGCCGCCGCGAAGCGCCCGGTGGTGCTTGCGCCGATGCCGGGTTTTGTGATGTACGCGGTGTCGGCACAGCTGCTGGGCCTCGAATTCGTTGGTGTACCGCTGACCGCGGATTTCGAACTGGATGTGCCCGCCATGTTGGCCACCATTGCCGAGTACCGTCCGGCACTCACGCACATCGCCTACCCCAACAACCCCACGGCCACGCTGTGGAACGAAGCGGCGGTGCAGGCCGTGGTCGATGCGGTGGGCGCGCAGGGCGGCATCGTGCTCATCGACGAGGCCTACCAGCCGTTCGCCAGCCGCAGCTGGATAGCGCGCATGCGCGCCGAGCCCGAGCGCAACGCGCATGTGCTGCTCATGCGCACGCTTTCCAAGTTCGGCCTGGCGGGTGTGCGCCTCGGTTACCTGATGGGCCCGGCAGCGCTGGTGGCCGAGGTGGACAAGCTGCGCCCGCCCTACAACGTCAGCGTGCTCAACTGCGAGGCGGCGCTGTTTGCGCTGGAACATGCCGACGTGTTTGCCGCGCAGGCCGCCGAACTGCGCGCCCAGCGCGACCCACTGGTGACGCGCCTGCGCGCCCTGCCGGGGGTGGAGCGCGTGTGGGACAGCGAAGCCAATATGGTGCTGGTGCGCGTGCAGGATGCGGCCAAAACCTTTGCCGGTATGCGCGAGCGCAAGGTTCTTATCAAGAACGTTTCTACAATGCATCCCTTGCTGGCCCAGTGCCTGCGGCTCACGGTGGGTACCGCCGACGAGAACGCGCGCATGCTGGCCGCCCTTCAGGCTTCGCTATGACCTCTTCTGCCCTCGTTTCCTCCGCCAATGCGGACCGCACTGCGGAAGTCAGCCGCAACACCAGCGAGACGCGCATCACCGTGCGCATCAACCTCGACGGCAGCGGCCAATCGCAACTCTCGACCGGCATCGGGTTTTTTGACCACATGCTTGAGCAGATCGCCCGCCACGGCTTGATCGATCTCGAAGTGCGCGCCGACGGTGACCTGCACATCGACGGCCACCACACGGTCGAAGACGTGGGCATCACGCTTGGTCAGGCCGTGGCACGTGCCATAGGCGACAAAAAGGGCCTGCGCCGCTACGGCCACGCCTATGTGCCGCTGGACGAAGCCCTGACGCGGGTGGTGATTGACCTCTCCGGCCGGCCGGGGCTGGTGCAGAACATCGCTTTCACCAGCGGCATGATTGGTGGCTTCGACACCCAGCTCACACACGAATTTTTTCAGGGCTTTGTCAACCATGCTGGCGCCACGCTGCATATCGACAACCTGCGCGGTGTCAATGCGCACCACCAGTGCGAGACAGCCTTCAAGGCCTTCGGTCGCGCGCTGCGTGCGGCGGTCGAGCGCGATCCGCGCAATGCCGGCAGCGTTCCTTCCACCAAAGGTGTTTTGTAAGTAAAAAGTGCCTCTAGCGCTTATAGAGTAAGCGCTATCAGCTATGAATATCAAAGCAAAAACGGTCGCAGTGGTGGACTATGGCATGGGCAATTTGCGCTCTGTGTCGCAAGCCGTCCAGGCCGCAGCGCAGGACACGGGTTGGGACGTCGTGGTGACCTCCCGGCCCGATGACGTGCACGCTGCCGCGCGCATCGTGCTGCCAGGGCAGGGCGCCATGCCCGACTGCATGCGCGAGCTGCGCGAATCGGGGCTCAAGGAATCAGTGCTCGAAGCGGCTGCCAGCAAGCCTCTGTTTGGCGTGTGTGTCGGCATGCAGATGCTGCTGAGCCACAGCGCCGAGGGGGATACGCCCGGCCTGAACTTGATCCCTGGCGAGGTGCTGCGGTTTGACCTGGCCGGCCGCCTGCAGCAGGACGGCAGCCGTTTCAAGGTGCCGCAAATGGGCTGGAACCAAGTGCGCCAGGTGCCCCATGGCGGCGCCGTGCATGCGCTGTGGCAGGGGGTGCCCGACAACAGTTATTTCTATTTCGTGCACAGCTTTTATGCGGCGCCGGCGAATGCCGCGCACTGCGCTGGCGAGGCCGACTACGGCGCGCCCTTTGCAGCGGCCATTGCGCGCGATAACATCTTTGCCACCCAGTTTCATCCCGAGAAGAGTGCCGATCAAGGGTTGCGGCTGTACCGAAATTTTCTGCGCTGGAATCCCTGACCGAACCGTTTCTTGCTGCATCCTGGCGGATTTTCCCAGGCTGCAACTTTTTCTCCACCTGTCCGGGCCAAGTCTTCGAGCCCACTATCCTTACCCACTTGCCATGCTGCTCATCCCCGCCATTGACCTCAAAGACGGCCACTGTGTTCGCCTCAAGCAGGGCGACATGGACCAATCGACCACTTTTGGTGAAGACCCGGCGGCCATGGCCAGGCGCTGGGTGGATGCCGGCGCGCGCCGCTTGCACCTGGTGGACTTGAACGGTGCCTTCGCGGGCAAGCCGAAGAACTACGCCGCCGTCAAAAGCATCTTGCGCGAAGTGGGCGACGAGATCCCGGTGCAGCTCGGGGGCGGCATTCGGGACCTGGATACCATTGAAAAATACATCGATGGCGGCCTGCGCTACGTCATCATCGGCACTGCAGCCGTGAAAAACCCAGGATTTTTGAAGGACGCCTGCTCGGCGTTTGGCGGTCACATCATCGTCGGGCTCGACGCCAAGGATGGCAAGGTGGCGACGGATGGCTGGAGCAAGCTCACCGGCCACGAGGTGGTCGATTTGGCCAAGAAATTCGAGGATTGGGGTGTTGAATCCATTGTCTACACCGACATTGGCCGCGACGGCATGCTCTCGGGCATCAACATCGAGGCCACCGTCAAGCTGGCCCAGGCGCTCACCATTCCGGTCATTGCTTCGGGCGGCCTGAGCAACATGCAGGACATCGAGCGGCTTTGCGCTGTCGAGGATGAAGGTGTGGAGGGGGTGATTTGCGGGCGCGCCATCTATTCGGGCGACCTCGATTTTGCCGCTGCACAGAGCCGGGCCGACGCGCTGGCCTGATCTGCGCGCGGGAGCGCGCTAAGGAGCCTCTGCACGAATCGTCGCGCCGTGTGCATCTGCGGCCTCGGGCGATCTGCAGCGTTGCAAATCCTCGCGATAGCTACGGCTATCGCTGCGGTTTGCGCCTTGCAGCTCATCCCGATCCGCAGCGCCCACTTGCCACGCGATTCGTGCAGAGGCTCCCTAAGCGACGGGTTGCCGCCTACTTGTCGGCAAAGTGTTAACGTTGTTGCAATTTGTTCATGATTTGAGGGACTCTTGCGCACGGTCAGATACATTTGTTAAGATATGTGCATCGAGGGTCAGACGGCGCAGATCGTTCCGCCCACGGGGTTCACGCAAGTGGCCCCATTTCATGTGGTGGTGGTCTTGCGCGCTGTCGCATCCCTCCGGGGAGCAGTCTGTGAGGCCCTAGCGACTGACTCCTCGAATGCGCGTTCTTTCAATTTTCGGTACCCGTCCCGAAGCCATCAAGATGGCTCCCCTTGTGGCAGCACTGGGTCGGGAGCCACAGTTACATAGCAGCGTTTGCGTTACTGGGCAGCACCGTGAGATGCTGGCGCAGGTCATGGCGCTGTTTGGTCTGCAGGCCCAGCACGAACTCGATGTCATGCGGCCGAATCAGACGCTCAATGGTCTGTATGCACGGCTGCTGACGGCTGTGGGTGCGGTGCTTGACGCCGAGCAGCCCGATTGCGTGCTGGTGCATGGCGATACCACAACAGCGGCAGCGGCAGCCATGGCTGCGTTTCATCGCCGCATTGCCGTGGGGCATGTGGAAGCCGGCCTGCGCAGCGGCAACATGCATTCGCCTTTTCCCGAGGAGATGAACCGCCGGCTCGTCGATTCGATGAGCACCTGGCTGTTCGCTCCCACGCCGGCGGCACGCGAGGCAGCGCTGCAAGAAAAGGTATCGGGCCATATCTGGGTGACGGGCAACACGGTCATCGATGCGCTCAATGCCACGCTGGCTCGGCTTGACGCCGATGCTGAGCGCCAGCGCGCTCTGGCGCAGCGCTACAGCTGGCTGGATGCCGAGCGAAAACTTGTGTTGGTGACGGGCCACCGCCGAGAAAATTTCGGTGAAGGATTTCGCAATATCTGCGCTGCTTTGGAGGCGCTTGCACAGCGGGACGATGTGCAAATCGTTTACCCGGTGCATTTGAATCCCAACGTGCGGGATGTTGTGCAGCAATCCCTGGCCAGTCAGGCCAATGTCCACTTGATTGAGCCGCTCGACTACGTGGATTTCGTCTGGCTGATGCGGCGCGCCTACCTCATCCTGACCGATTCTGGCGGCGTGCAGGAAGAAGCGCCTGCCCTTGGCAAGCCGGTGCTGGTCATGCGCGATGTGACCGAGCGCCCGGAAGCCGTGGCGGCAGGGACGGTGCGCCTGGTGGGGACCTCGCGCGAGCGCATTACCGCCGAGGCGACGCGCCTGCTGGACGATGTCTCCCTGCATACCGAGTTTTGCCGCAAAGGTAACCCTTATGGCGACGGACACGCCTGCCAGCGCATCGTCGATGCCTTGTGCGGGCGCGCCTTTGCCGAATTCAGACCCGGGCCGATTGCCCAATCGCAGCCTCTCATGAACGCTTTTATTGCGGAGTCTCACCTATGACAGCCAGCGTCTCTCACCCACGGCGTCTTTCGCGCCTGCTTGCCTTGATCGGCTTGAGTGCGCCTCTTCTGGCATGGGCCAGTCCGGCAGGAGATGCGCTGCAGCGCTTGCAGGGCGACACCTGGGTCAACCGCAGTTTTGCCTTGTCCGATCTGGGTTTTGGTGAGGATGTCCTGCTCAGCGGTTATGACAGCCGACAGGAGTTTTACCTTCCCGTGCCACGCACGCTGCATCTGGCCGATGCCAGCGTCGATTTCCGCGGGCGCTATTACAAGGCTGAGGAGGGGCGCACCTCCATGCTTTTGTTTGTCAATGGCAAACCCGTGCATTCGCGCCGCATCGACACCTCTGAAGGCGATGCCAGCCAGCTCTTGAAGGTCGATGTCAGCAAGCCCGGCAATGGCTTCCTGCGTTTTCGTGTGGATTGGCTGAACAATGTCGGCCAGCGTATTTGCGACGTGGAGCGCTCCACGGGCAACGTGTTGTCTGTGTCGAGCGACACGCGATTCAACTACCGTTTCAGCAGTGCGGCCTTGACCAGTCTTGCGGATGCCTGGCTGACTCTACCTGCCCACCCGACCTTGCTGGTGGCCTCGCGCAGCCTGAACAAAACGGCCTACGACACGGCTTGGCGGCTTGGCGTTGCGCTGGAGCAGGCCAATCGCCGCGTCCAAGTGAAGTCTTTCCCGTCGCCTGGCGATATGGTCGATACGACGGGCTGGCAGTTGCCTCCCGGCCTGGCCAATGTGCCGGCGTTCGCGGCCCTGGGCCAAAATGAGGCCAAGCACGCGCTGAAGGACGAGGCCGAGGTCGGTGCCTTGGTGGTTCTTGGATCGTCGCTGGCAACGGGCGATATCGTTGTTGCCGATCCCGTCCTGCAAAAGCAGGTCGCTGCAGCGCTGGATGCGCTGGGCGCACAGCTTTCCGCCGATCCAGACGCCACTCGCGCATTGGCGACCTGGCGCAGTTTGCAAACGGCGCTGGGCGCAGCGGCGGTGCCCTCGCATAGCGTGCGTCTGGCCACATTGGGAGCGCATCCGGTCATCGTTGTGGCCGAAGACGCCGGAGCCAAAGCGGCAGGCGCCTTTGCAGATGTATGGCGCAACGCTTTGACGGCGCGCAATGTGGTGATCGCCGAGGCCAACGCTCCCGAGGTGATTGACCAGGCGGCACTGCGTCTGACGAACCTGGGCGGCAGTGATGCCAACTTTGACGTGCTGGCGCATGGCGACTGGACGGCCACTTTGCCTCTGGCCGCCGTAGCGGTCAACGGCCGCATGCCCACCGATTTGGTGGTGGATGTGGCTGCGGCACCCGGGGCTTCCTCCACGCGGCCGGTGGCCTCAGTGTTCTGGAACAACGTGTTGCTGTCTGCCAGGCGCTTGCAGGCCGATGGACATCCCGAGCGGCTGGATGCGCGCGTTCCTGGCTATGCCCTTGGCCTCAGTAATGTGGTGCGCGTGTCGTTCCAGCGCCAGCCCTATTCGAACGATTGCAATGAGACGCCGCAGGCCTTTCCCGTGAGTGTGCTGCCTACAAGTTATGTGCGTGGCGGTGATTCCGAGCCTGACGGTACTTTTGTTGGCTTGCTCCCGTTGATGTCCGGTACGCCGGAACTCATCATTCCGCAGGCGTATCTTGCCGATGCGCCGGCTAGCTTGATGCGGGTGGTGCGCATGGCGGTGGCCGCAGGCGTGACGCCCGTGCGGGCCGAGCTGGTCGTTGCTGCGCAAGGCGCCGCCACCGCGCCAACCCGGCCCTTCCTCGCCATGGAGGCTCCAGTGGACGGTGCCAAGGCGCGGGTGGAGATCAAGGATGCCCATTTGCGCATCAACGGCAAAAAGACCCCTTGGCTGGATGTCAATGGTTTGGCCCACCTGAGTGCCGTCGAAGTCACACGCGCCCACGATCAGGATGGGCTGTATTGGCAGACCCTGGGCGGCCAGGCACCTGTTCAAGAGAAGCCCTTTGTCCTCAATCGTGGCGATATTGCTTTGATTGGTGCACAAGGCCCTGTGAGCTGGGTGGACAGCAGCAACCCTTCAGCGAGCCAGCCGCCGCGTGCTGGGGAGGGGGCGTTCTACGAATGGCGTCGGTACTTCTCCTGGGGTGTGCCATTGGTGAGCGCGGCGCTCCTGGTGTTGCTGCTGCTGTTTGTGTGGGCTTATCGCCTCAAGCGCCGCCATTCCCAGCAAAAGAGCCAGTAACGACGCTCTACGTCCTGTCTGGACCGCATGTTCACGCTGTACTGGCCCTATCTGTTTGCCGACTACTACCGCGGTCTCGAAATCGTGACGGCGGTGGTAGGCGTCGTCATCCTGCTCTCTAGTCTGGATGACTTGTTTATTGACGCCTGGTACTGGGTGCGGCAGATCTACCGCACGGTCGTGGTGCGGCGTCGTCAGTACAAGCGGCTGACGGCCGAGCAACTGCGTTCGCATGCTGAGCAACCTATGGCGATCATGGTGCCGGCGTGGCTGGAATACGACGTGATCGCGCCCATGCTCAGCAACATGGTTTCGGTTCTGGACTATACGAACTACACCATCTTCGTGGGAACCTACCGCAACGACGAACGCACAATTGCCGAGGTGGAGCGCATGCGCCGGCGGTACCGGCAACTGGTGCGTGTCGAGGTCCCGCATGATGGGCCGACCTGCAAGGCCGATTGCCTCAACTGGATCGTGCAGGCGGCATTTCTGCACGAACGGGCGGTCTCGCAAGTTTTTGCCGGCTTCGTGTTGCACGACAGCGAAGATGTGCTGCACCCGCTGGAACTCAAGTACTACAACTATCTGCTGCCGCGCATGGATTTCATCCAACTGCCGGTGACATCGCTGGAACGCAGTTGGTTCGAGCTGATCGCGGGGACTTACATGGATGAGTTTGCGGAGTGGCACAGCAAAGATCTGGTGGTGCGCGAGAGCCTCTCCAGCATGGTGCCGTCGGCTGGCGTGGGCACCTGCTTTTCCCATAGCGCGATGCAGGTGCTGACGGCCACGACGAGCAACGAGCCGTTCAATGTAGAGAGCTTGACCGAGGATTACGACATTGGCACGCGCCTCAACCGCATGGGGATGAAGCAGATTTTTGGCAAATTCGACGTGGACTACGTGACGCGGCGCACTTCCTGGTTTGGGCTCGGGCGAGAAAAGATGGGTTCCATCCAGATGCCTTTGGGCGTCCGTGAATTTTTCCCCGACAACTTCCGGGCGGCCTATCGGCAAAAGGCGCGCTGGACCATTGGTATTGGTTTGCAAGGCTGGCAGCAAGTCGGCTGGGCCGGCCCGCTCTCGACCAAGTACCTGTTGTTCCGTGATCGCAAAGGCTTGGTCACCGCTTTCGTGGCCATCCTGGGCTATTTGCTGATGCTCAATTTCCTGGTGTTCTATGCCGCCGATCAACTGGGCTGGTGGACGGTGTACTACCCATCCGTGTTCCGTATCAATGGCTGGTTCATGACCATCATGGGGCTCAATGCCATCGCCCTCCTGCTGCGCGTGGTACAGCGCGCCTACTTTGTTGGCAGCATGTATGGGTGGGAGCATGGACTGCTGTCCATTCCTCGCATGGTGATAGGCAACTTCATCAACGCCATGGCCGCAGCCCGCGCTTGGCGCCTGTTCTTGTCGCACAAATTGCTGGGCACCCGACTGGTCTGGGACAAGACCATGCACGATTTCCCTTCGGCTGACCAGCTTGACCGGCATCGCCAGCGTCTTGGCGAAGTGCTGCTGTCCTGGCGTGCCATTGATGCCAGTCACCTTCAGCAGGCACTGGTCATGCAGCGCGACTCGCGCCGTCCGTTAGGTGCCATTTTGTTGGAGCAGGGCTGGCTGGACGAAGGCACGCTGGAAGAAGCCATCTTATTTCAAGAAGCGGAAACCAAGCCCGTGGCCCCGCCGCACCCCGCCATGCAGGATATCGTCGCCGTATGAAGCCGCTGTGCAGCCGCACCCTTTTGGCCATGTCGCTGGCCCTTGCTTGGCCGCTTGCTTCTGCAGGGGCCGCCTCGCAGCACGGGGACACTGAGGCACAGGGCGACGAGATTCCCTTGCATCTCACGATGTCCATGGTGATGACGATGCCCGATCCATCGCGCCCAGCACCCAGGCCGAACGCTCCGCAAGAAGCGCCTCAAGTCGCGCAGTTGCTGCGTGACCCGCGCGAGGTCGTGACTGCACGCTTGAGGCTGGCCCGCGCGTTGACGCTGCATCCGGGTGCTCCAAGGGGGCAGCCAGTGCTGGCAGCAGCGCCACCCGCACCGCTGTCCACCAACCGGCTTGGGCCCGAGTTGATTGCGCATGCTTTGCAGGAGATTGAGCACATGCAGGACAGCTCCTGGAGCGCTGGCCCCGCAGATACCATCACGGACAACGTCTTCCAGCGCGCTTTGATGCGGTACGTCAGGCTGCAAATGCCCGCCTTGCCGGTTTGGCAAGCCCCGCGACCCGATGCGCCGGTGCAACCCGTTCAACCTGTGGCACCTTTCCCCGCGATTGCACCTCCCGATCAGATTGAGCGTCCACAGCGCGCGGAACCCAACAGCAAGCCAGCAGCACGGGCCAGGCGCAGCAGTGGCGGCCTGCGCGGCCGGGCGTGGCACCTTTCGGATCAAGGCTACAAGGCCTACGCCCGCGGCGACTATGAAACTGCGCTGAAACGTGCAGATGCCGCTTTGGCACTGCGTCCGGATGTGATTCGTTTGTACCAATTGCGCGTGTACGCCTTGCAGAAATTGGGGCGCATTGACGACGCGGTGCATGCTGCCGAGCAGGCCATCACCAACGGTTACATCAGTCCCGAGCTGGAGGCGGCGCTTACGAACCTGAAGTCGGCGCCAGGGGCCGCCGGCACTGTGCCTACGACACCGGAATACCGCAAGGCCTTTCCTATCGCCACGCTCGCGTTCCAGCAGCTGGCCTCCGGAAAGTACGCGGAGGCCGCTTCCAATGCAGAAATTGCCGTGCGCACGGATCCCAGCCAGGGCGATTGGGCACTCCTTTGGCTCAATGCCCTGGAAGATCTACAGCGCTACGAGGACATGATTGCTGCAGGCCAACAAGCAATCGAGCTGGGCGCACCCAACCGCGATGCCATTGGAGCCTTGATGCGCGTGGCCAGTCAGGCGATCGCTGTTCAGTACGCTCAGAAGGCTTTCGACGCGATCGCCGCGAACCGTCCCCAGGACGCTGTGCCAGAGGCGCGCGAAGCTGTGCGCCGGGCCCCGGATGTCGCCAGCCATCGTCTGTTGCTCATCAGTGCCTTGCAGGCAACGCAGGACATTGCAGGAGCAGAAGTGGCGGCAAGCGATGCGTTGAAAGACGATGATGAAAATACCACCATTCATCTCCAGCGAGCGTACCTGCGCCAACAACTGGGGCAGGGAGATGCTGCGCAGCAGGATATTGACGCTGTCCTTGCCCAGGACTGGATCGACGAGGCCCTGCGCCGCAACACCCGTTTGATTGGTGCCGACCTTGCGCTTGCCAACGGACAACGGGGGCGGGCGCTGGCGCTGCTGGAGCCGCTACCTGCCGGTGACAGCCAGGCGAAGACTCGCCGCGAGGCAGCGAAGGCGATTGGCAGCTTGTGGAGACCAGCAGACGTGCTGCCTGTGACGGCCTATGCCCCATTGCAGCTGTGCCGGGACACGCCCTATGGAACGGTGTGCGAAATGGAGCCGTGGGATGCCCCTGGTACCGACAACCCAGCGGCGCGGGCCTATGCGGCTTACGGCCAGAAGCGCTATCCAGAGGCGATTGCCTTGGCGCGCAAGGCGGTGGTAGAAGACCCTAAAAATGCGGGCAATCAAACGCTGCTGACGACGGCGCTGGCGGCGGGAACTCCGGTGGAGCAGCAGGAGGCCATGGCACGGCTTGACCAGGCATTGGCCGCGCAAGCCAATGACGCCAACCTGCTGCGCCAGCGCGGCTATTTGCGATTGGCCAATGGGAAACCCCTGTTGGCCTTGGAGGATTTTGTTGCGGCGCGCAATACAGGAAACGCACCCGCCACCAACTTGCTCGACGAAGCGTATGCCATGGCCGCAACAGGCCGGCGGTTGCCGGCCGCTGCCATGTTGCGCCAAGCGATTGACGACGCCGATGAAGGCAAACTGCCGCTGGACAAACAGCAGCGCTTCGATACCCGCAGCGCCATTGCCAACTTTTCTCGCGAATGGGGGCTGACGGCGTCGGTCGGCTACCGTGGTGCCCGTGCCCCGTCGAACGGCCTGGTTGGGCAGCCTGTTTCCGTTCCGGGAAATTCCGAGTTCAGCACGGTGGAAGCGTATTGGCGACCGCCGGAGTTTCTTAATTCCAGCAGCAGCACTTTTGATGTCTACGGGCGCTTGTCGAATACGCTGCACAGCGGCACCGATGTCACGGGTGCGCAGAGCGTGCCAGACCCTTGTGGCGGCGGTGCGATAGCTGTCGCGGAGAGCCGCACGCACGCCCCATCGGGCTTTCCCACGACCACGGGCGCGCTTGGTGTCCGCTATACGCCGTGGGCCGAAAAGAACCTCACCTTTGGCCTGGAACGGCAATTCTTCCTCGGCAATGCAACCCGCACAGGGCTTCTCAACCCAAGTTCCAACGCCGTGCGCTGTTTGCTGAACCAGCAGGCCAGTGCGGTGGACTACCGAACCGATGCAGCCGCAGGCGCCTGGCAGGCCTATGTGCTCTACGGTTTCTATGAAGGCACGGGACTGCGCATCGATACCAAGAGCTGGTTCACCATGGAAGGCTACCTGCAGGCGGGCTACACGCTGCTGGATGCGCCTACCGCCTATACCCTGCGCGACAGCACTGGCCAGGTGCTGGGAAGCTCTAACGGCAAGCTCAAGCGTGGCCAGGGTTTTGCCGCTGGTGAGGTGCGTGTAGGCCGCAGTTTCCTCACGGATTACAGCGATCGCCTGGTGTTCTTTCCCCATGTCTCGGTGGCAGCCGACTGGTACTCCAACCGCAACCGCGTGACCGGCTCACCTGTCGCGGGCAATGCGAGCTTTGACCTTACAGGGAGCGGCAGCGACTGGTCGGTGGGTGCAGGCGTGGGCGTCAATGTGCGCTACTGGCTTCAAGGTGACCACTACCGCGCGCAAAGCTCCTATATCGATGGCACCTTGCAGTACCGAGCGCGCCTGGGCGGCGTGACCGACCGTGCCCGAGGGGTCTTTCTGAGTCTGACCTATTCCTATTGAGAGCGCTGGTCGCTGTTGTTGAACTCCCTTCGATCTGTCGATGAAACATTCCGCTCCCTTTTGCGTACTCACCCGCCGAACCCTGCTGGGTTGGCCTCTAGGACTGTGGTTGGCAGGTGCGGCCCACGCGCAGCCGGACATCCTGGCCATCATTGGCAAAGACAACTACCTGTTTCCTGCCTGGGGAACCACGGATGCACCCGATTGGGCGGCGATTGACGCCACCGTGGCGAGGGTGGCGGAGGTACGCCGACGCCTGGCCGCACGGGGCATTGCGCTGGTGGCGCCTGTGATTCCCAGCAAGAAGCTTTTTTATGCCGACAAGCTGGTGGGAGACGACGCGCTGACACCTGAAATGCTCGGCCGCTATGCCGGCATTCGGGACCGGCTGGCTGCGGCCAAGGTTCCGGGATTTGATGCTGAAGCATTGTTCCGTGCACTGCAGGCCAAGGGCGAACAGGTGTACTACCGTACGGATCAGCACTGGACACAGATCGCTGCCGATGCCACGGCGCAGGCCACGGCGGAGCTGATTCACCAATTGGTGCCCCAACTTGCAGGCAAGCCCGGAACCGGCCTTGCGCTGGGCGCTATTACCAAAGAGCGGCGCTACGGCGACCTGGCCGACCGTTTCCTGTCGCCTGAGCAGCGGCGTGCGGCGGGACGTGAAATCTTTACGGTGCGACGAGCGACGGAACAAACGGGGCTTCTCGATAGTGCGCCAGCCCCTGTGCACGTCACGGGAAACAGCATGGTGCAGCCGTATTTCGGTTTTCCGCAAAAATTGTCCAACCTGCTTGACCGGCCGGTGTCTGTCAATTGGAAACCGGGTGACGTAGGATTTTGGATCGTACTGATGGAGTACCTGGAATCCTCGGCATTTCGGACGCAGCCACCACAGGTCGTTGTCTGGCAGTTGTTCGAACCCAATTTGCATTTGGGTCCGAATGCAAAGGGTCTTTGGGACAGCGCATCGCTCATTTCCGAGCAGGATTGGAGCCAAAGGCTCGCAGCCGCGCTGCCGGCGTAGCTGCCATGGCAATGCCGCTACCGTCGGATGCACCGTACCGTGAAGGACACCGGCGTACTGCCTTCGCCGTAGCCATCGCTCTTGCCGCTGCGTTCGGCTGGGGCGCCCTGCGCCTGGCGCAGTTGCGTTTTGCTCCAAGCGAATGGCAGCCGTCCACCTGGGTGGATGGGCACGCGGGCAAACTCGTCAACACCGCCTTGGGGACGCTGCCTGGCCAGGCCCGCATGGACCGTTGGTCGGCTGCACTGCGCTACCGCCTGCTGGGCGACCTTGGGCGGCAGGTGCGTGAAGGCTGCCCTGGCTGGCTGTTTTACCGCGACGGTTTGCGCCCACCGCCGACTCGGGCGCACGTGCTGTCACAGCGGATCGACCTGATGCGCCGCTGGGCCTCGCGTCTTGAACAAGCCGGAGTGCGCCTGGTGGTTGCCACCGTACCCGATAAGTCGCGGATCGAGTCAAAACACTTGTGCGGCCTGCACCAGGCACCCCTCATGCACGCCCGCTGGAATACGTGGCAGGCCGCACTCGCGACAGCAGGCGTCCCGTTGATTGACTTGCGGCCCCCCTTGGTGTCGCTGCCCCAGGCCTTCTATCGCACCGACGTGCACATGGCACCCGCTGGCGCACAGGTGGCGGCGGATCGCATAGGCGATGCACTGCTCCCGCTGTTGGGTGGCAAAGGCGAGACGCAGTTCGTCGAAAGTGCAGGTCCCAAGCCTGAGGTGCGCATGGGTGATCTGCTCGTGCTGGCTGATCTGGCGCAGGCACCCATCGGTTGGCGCCCGCCTGTGGAGCAGTTCCTTCCCACGCACCTGGAAGCGCAGCGCCGCGGGGGCTTGCTGGACGATGTGGCGCCAGTCGAGGTGCTGTTGGTGGGCGATTCCAATGGCCTGCGCAGTGAATTTGCCGATCGCCTGGGCCGCAGTCTGGGTCGCGAGGTGTGGAATTTAAGCCAGGACGGCGGCTATTTCTCCGGTGCCATGCTTGACGCGCTGGCGCGCCAGGACCGCTGGCCCCACAGCCTCAAGGTGGCGGTGTGGGTGTTCTCGGAACTCTCGTTGTCACTACCGCTGTCCGCACAAGAGCAGCGCGCGTGGGCCGCCATGCACTGAGGCAGCCTTGCTTTTCAACTCTTACCTCTTTTTGTTTCTGTTCCTGCCCGTGGCGCTGGGCGGCTATTACCTGCTGGGATCGATTCGCTTGAAGTGGGCGGCAATTTGGCTATGCCTTGCCTCGTTTGTGTTTTACGGGTGGTGGAACCCACGCTTTGTCGTGCTCCTTGTCACCTCGATTCTTTTCAACTATGTGGTCAGCCTCTACGTGCTGCGCCATGCTGGACAGAAAAAACGCCAGGGCTGGATAGTGGCCTTCGGCGTGGCATGCAATTTGTTGCTGCTTATTTATTACAAGTACCTCGTGAGTCTGATCGCAGCACTGCAGGGCTTTGGTCTGTACACGAATTCGCCGGACAGCATCTTGTTGCCCCTCGGGATTTCGTTTTTTACCTTCACACAGATTGGCTATCTGCTTGATTGCCGGGCTGGCCTGGTGGCATCCCCCAGCTTGCTCAAGCACACCCTTTTCGTCACGTTCTTCCCGCATCTGATTGCCGGGCCGGTGTTGCACCACAAGGAAATGATGCCGCAGTTTGCCGAACCCGAAAACTATCGGTTCAGGGCAGAAAATCTGTCCATTGGCGGCGCCTTATTTCTTATGGGGCTTGCGAAGAAAGTGCTGTTTGCGGACAGCATTGCACCGTATGCTGACGCAGGTTTCATGGCTCCAGAAGGCCTTCAGTTCTGGGGTGCCTGGGCTACGAGTCTGGCGTATGCCATGCAGCTGTATTTCGACTTTTCGGGCTACTCCGACATGGCACTCGGACTGGCCAAGATGTTTGGCATTCGTTTTCCATTGAACTTCAATTCGCCGTACAAGGCCGTGTGCATCATCGATTACTGGGCACGCTGGCATATGACGCTGACGCGCTACCTGACCGCCTACCTGTACTACCCCATGGCAATGCAGATCTCGCGTTGGCGCAGCCGCCGGGGTCTGGCGGTCGGGTCTGTGGGCAGCCGGACACCCACAGGTTTTGCGCTCATGGTTGCCGCGCCAACCCTCTACACCATGGCGCTGGCCGGTGTGTGGCACGGCGCTGGCCTGCAGTTCTTTATTTACGGCGTGCTGCATGGCGCCTACCTGTGCGTGAACCATGGCTGGCGTATTGCGGTGGGTAGCCGCCTGAAACTGCAGCGCGCCTGGACACAGTGGCTGTGGCGCAGCACCTGTGTGCTGCTGACCTTTGTTGCCGTGGTGGCTGCCTTTGCGTTTTTCCGTGCCGAGGGCGTGCACGACGCCGTGGCGTTGCTGCAGGGCATGGCCGGCTTGCAGGGGTTTGAAGCCTGGCAGTGGCCAGGTGGCCTCCTGCGCGAGGTGGGAGGAATAGAGGGTTGGCGATTGCTGCTGGGGCGGAACTTGCTGGCTGTTTACTTGGTGCTGTTGCTGCTCATCGTATGGCTGGCGCCCAATACCCACCAGATTCTGGGGCGTTTCTCGCCAGCGCTCGCACGCACGGATGAGGCGCGGGTGCGCTGGCTGCGCTGGAAGCCGAGCCTCCCTTGGCTGGGGGTGCTGCTGGTGACGCTCTTTTTCTGCCTGATCCACCTCCACCGGGAAACCCGGTTTCTCTACTTCCAATTCTGATGTTTTGCTTTACTAAAAAAACTCGTTTTTTTGATCGGGTGCACCATGCCCTTGTGCTGGTGTTGATTGCCGCCTGCGGTTTGGCAGCGGCGCAGGAGGGGGTTTTGTCGCAGCTTTACGCAGCGCGTCCGCCGGCTGGGTCGTCCTATGTGCGGGTGGTGAATCCAGAAGCGCCAGCGCTCGCCGTGCGCGTGGCCAAAGGCTCCGTGCAGAGCATTGGCGGCCAAACCCCCGCAGGAAGCTATGCCATCGTGCACGGCGGGCAGGATTTTTCAGTACAGGTTGGGGATACAGAAATCACCGGGCTGCAGGTGCGGCCCGATAGTTTTCATACCTTGGTACTGCGCCGCAGCGGCAAGCGCTACGCGGTAACACCTGTGGACGATACGACCGACACCGAAGACGCGCTAAAGGCAGAACTGCGCTTCTACAACCTGGCGCGTGCGTGTCCGGAGGCTGCGCTGGCGCTCTCGCCGTCGGGCACGCTGGTGTTTCGATCGGTCGCGGCCAACGGTTCGGCGGCGCGCTCGGTCAACCCTGTGCGTGCGGCCGTTGCTGCCCAGTGTGGACAGGTCAGCACGCCAGCGCAGCAACTCCCGGCGCTGCAGCCGGGGGACCACCTGAGCCTGTTCCTTTTGGGAACGGCACAGGCGCCGGTTTTGGTCATGCAGACCAACCGCACCGATGTCTTCAAGCGTTGAGCGATTGGTAGAGTGCAGCAAGCTGCTTGCGATCCACCTTGTAGTTCACGGAGACAGGCAGACGCTCACAAGCCAGCAGTTCTGTCGGCAGCATGTAGTGCGGGATCTTGCTGGCGAGCAGTGCTTTCCAGTTGGTTAGCTCTGATGGCAGGCCGGGGTTGGCAGAGCCGATCTCCACAAAAGCGACCAGGCGTGCAACGGTGCCATCGGCACGCCGCAGGGCGATGGCGGCGGCTGGGCGTGCGCCCGGTAGCGTGGCCAGTGCGGCGTCCACCTCCAGCAACTCCAGGCGGTAGCCGTGCAGTTTGATCTGGTCGTCGATGCGGCCCTGGCAGTACAGCATGCCGTCTTCAGATTCGGTGCCCAAGTCTCCCGTGCGAAAGCCGCGTTCTCCACCACGCTGGAACATTCGGGTGGCATTCAGATCGGGCCGGTTGAGGTAGCCCCGCATGACGTGCGGTCCCGCAATGCACAGCTCTCCACCGTCGCAGTACACGGCGCTGCCGCGCTTGGCACGCCCTATGGGCATAACGGCGTCGTTGGCGAGGTGGACGTCTTCGACGCGCAGCAATGTTGTGGCCACCGTCGCCTCCGTGGGTCCGTAGGTATTGAGGATGGGCAGATCTGGAAAGCGTTTGCGCAGTGCGCGCGCCAACGGAACCGGCAGTGGCTCCCCGCAAAACAGCAGCGTTCGCAGCGACGGCAGCGCTGTTTGGTTGAAGCCTGGATTGGGGAGTTGTTGCTGGGCGAAGGAGGGCGTGGACACCCAGGTCGTGACCTGGTGCTCTTCCATGAGCGCAGCGACCTTCAGCGGTGACGCCGCCGTATCGCGGTCCAGCATCATGATGCTGCCGCCCATGGCAAGCGTGCCGAACACGTCGTAGAGCGATACGTCGAAGCTGAAGACCGTGTGGTTGAGAAACACGGGGTGCGCTCCCAGATCGAAATCCAGGCGCATCCATTCGATGAGCGCTTGCACGCTTTCTCGGCCAATCTGCACCCCCTTGGGTTGGCCGGTGGTGCCCGAAGTGAA
>Ga0208272_100015_pt1 | contig 198289 bp, 177 predicted proteins | sample LakWasM129_HOW14_2_FD_183939 | JGI IMG/M metagenome (GOLD analysis project Ga0208272, IMG submission 183939) | Freshwater sediment methanotrophic microbial communities from Lake Washington under simulated oxygen tension - Sediment Metagenome... | ecosystem: Environmental > Aquatic > Freshwater... | reverse complement strand
AGAACCTCGATCCTTCGCTGCAGGGGTTGGCGGAAGACCTCGCGAATCCACGGGTCATGGCCCTGTCCCCCGACTTGCGCAACCGCGTGCTGTTTGATCACTCGCTGCGCGCCGAGGGGCTGTCGACCGTGGTGGTGCTGGACGCGCAGGGCCGGCGGATCTTCGACTCTGGCGGGCTCGCACCGGGCGGGGCGGATTTTTCCGACCGCGACTATTTCCGTGCCTTTCAGTCCGGGGGGCACCAGGGCCTGTTCATTGGCCATCCCATCCGCTCGCGGCTGACGGGTCGGGACTGTCTGCCGATCAGCCGCGCCTGGTTCAAGCAGGACGGCAGCTTTGGCGGGGTGGTGGTGGGCTCCGTCCGGCTTGATTATTTCTACGCGCTGTTCGCTGCCGTCCAGATCGGGCCGCAAAGCAGCCTGAACCTCTACCACACTGATGGCGCGTTGATCGCACGCCTGCCGCGGGTGGCAGGGGACGTGGGGCGCAGCGTGGCAGGCTCGGAAAACCTGGCCCGCATTACCGCGAGCCCCAGCGGCACCTTCACCCACCGGGCCGTGATCGATGGTGTAGAGCGCTTGTATGCCTTCCAGCAGGTGGGGGACTTTCCGCTGGTGGTCAACATCGGGCAGTCTGCGAAGGAGGTTCTGGCCGGGTGGCGCCGCAATGCCGCGCTGCTGGGCAGTTTTGCCCTGCTGCTGATGCTGGCCTGCCTGGGGCTGGCGCTGCTCTTTGTGCGTGAACTGCAGCAGCGCCAGCAATTGGCCGGGCAACTGCACCAGGCAGAACGCGACCTGCATACCATTCTCGACAACCTGCCCTCCATGGTCAGCTATTGGGATACCGAGCAGCGCAACCGCTTTGTCAACCAGTCCACCAGTGCCATGTTCGGGCGCTCGCCTGAAGCGTTTCGCGGGCTGCTGGCGCAGGAATTCCTGGGGGAACAAGACTACGCTTTTGTCCGGCCGTACCTCGAACAGGCCTTGCAAGGGCGCGCACAGCTGTTTGAGCGGACCCTTACCGATGCCAATGGGCAGCAGCGGCACATGCAGGTCAGCTACACCCCGGATCGGGGCGGGAGCAACGGCCCGGTACAAGGCATTTTTGCGCAGTTGACCGACATCACCGAGCGCAAGCGCATGGAAGATGAGATTTTTCAGGAAAAGGAGCTCATGCGGCTGACCCTGCAGTCCATTGGCGATGCGGTGGTCTGCGCCGACGCGCAAGGCCGCATCACCTACCTCAACCCGGTGGCCCAGCGCCTGACAGGCTGGCAGGCCTTCGACGCCGCCGGGTGCGACGTGGATGAGGTCGCGCCGCTGTACCTCGCCAATGGCCAGCAGACCCAGCCCAGCCCGCTGCGCGTGGCGCTGGCCACGCAGGCGGCCTGCGGCCCCACGCGCGGCGTGGTGCTGCACCGCAAGGACGGCCAGCGCTTCGAGGTGGAAGAGTCGGCTTGCCCCATCATCGACCGCGAGCACCGTCTCACTGGTGCGGTGATGGTGCTGCATGACGTGACCGAAACCATGGCCATGGCCGAGCGCATGGCGCACCTGGCGCAGTACGACGCGTTGACCGATCTGCCCAACCGCGTGCTCCTGCAGGACCGTGCGCAGCACGCCCTGGCGCTGGCGCGCCGCGAAGCCAAGGGCCTGGGCGTGATGTACCTCGACCTCGATGGGTTCAAGCAGATCAACGACGCCCTGGGCCACGACGCGGGCGACCAGCTCCTGGTGCAGTTTGCGCGCCGCCTGGTGGCCGCCATGCGCCAGTCCGACACCGTGTGCCGCCAGGGTGGGGACGAATTCGTGCTGCTGCTCCCCGGGCTGGAAGACCCTCGGCAGGCGGCTGCCATCGCCGGCAAGGTGTTGGGTGTGTGCCAGGAGCCCTTTGTTCTCAACGGGCAGACGCTGAAAATCGGTCTGAGTGCCGGGTTGGCCTTGTTCCCGCAGCACGGCAGTGACTACGAGGAACTGGCCCGCCATGCCGATACGGCCCTGTACGCCGCCAAGCGCGGTGGGCGCATACAGGTGCGCTGCTACCGGGGACAGGCTGCAGAACCCGAAGTGCTGGCGTTGCCGGGTTCGCCGGCCCCCGTGTTGCAAGGCACCTAAAATGCTATTGAAAAAATAGCTTTAAACGCTTGCCATATAAGCGCTAAAGGCCATTTTAGTTTGAATTTTCGAGTGCTGCCAGTGCGCCAGATTTAAATTTGCTCCGCGGCCGCACAAATAATTTTGATGGTGCGCGCCGCGCCGTGCCCCTACGATTGCCAGCACTTAGAAACCCGCCAGGAGACCAGCGTGAGCGACCTTTCCACCATGACCTGCATCGAAGACCTGCGCCGCGTCTACAAACGCCGCGTGCCGCGCATGTTCTACGACTACTGCGACTCGGGCTCCTGGACCGAAAGCACCTACCGCGCCAACATCGACGAGTTCCAGACGATCAAGCTGCGCCAGCGCGTGGCCGTGAACATGACGGGCCGCACCACCCGCAGCACCATGGTGGGCCAGGACGTTGCCATGCCGGTGGCCATTGCGCCCACGGGCCTGACCGGCATGCAGCATGCCGACGGTGAAATCCTGGCAGCGCGCGCCGCCAAGGCTTTTGGCGTGCCCTTCACGCTCTCGACCATGAGCATCTGCTCGATCGAGGACGTGGCCGAGCACGCCGGCCCGGGCTTCTGGTTTCAGCTCTATGTGATGCGCGACCGCGACTACATTGAGCGCCTGATCGACCGCGCCAAGGCCGCCGGCTGCAGCGCGCTGCAGCTCACGCTGGATTTGCAGATCCTCGGCCAGCGGCACAAAGACATCAAGAATGGCCTGTCGTCGCCACCCAAGCCCACGCTGGCCAACATGATCAACCTGGCAACCAAGCCACGCTGGTGCCTGGGCATGCTGGGGACGAAGCGGCGCAGCTTTGGCAACATCGTCGGCCACGCCAAGGGCGTGGGCGACATGTCGTCGCTGGCCTCCTGGACGGCCGAGCAGTTCGATCCGGAACTCAACTGGGGCGACGTCGAGTGGATCAAGAAGCGCTGGGGCGGCAAGCTGATCATCAAGGGCATCATGGACGCGGAAGACGCCCGCCTGGCCGCCGACAGCGGCGCCGATGCGCTCATCGTCAGCAACCACGGCGGGCGCCAGCTCGACGGCGCGCCCTCGTCGATTGCCGCGCTGCCCGCCATCGCGCAGGCGGTGGGCAAGGACATCGAAGTGTGGATGGACGGCGGTATCCGCAGCGGCCAGGACGTGCTCAAGGCGCGCGCGCTCGGCGCACGCGGCACCATGATCGGCCGGGCCTTCCTCTACGGCCTGGGTGCCTACGGTGAGTTGGGCGTTACCCGCGCGCTGGAAATCATCCGCCGCGAGCTCGACCTGACCATGGCCTTCTGCGGCCGCACCGACATTGACACGGTGGATGAGGGCATCCTGCTGCCGGGCACCTACCCCAAGCCGTGATCTGAGCGGCGGAGCCAGCGTCCCTGGTGGCTTCTGGCGACCGGTGGCCACCCGGTGAATCCAGTCGGCGGCGCGGTGCGTATACGGAAAGCAAGAATTGCCTTCCTCCACCACAATCCATGCATGCCGCCACCATCCTTCGATGCCGAACTGGTCACGCTCATCGACCGCATTGCGCAGCGCGACGAAACCGCGTTGCGTGCGCTCTACGACCTCACCTCGCCCCGCCTCTTTGGTTTGGCGATGCGCGTCCTGCGCCGGCGCGACGCGGCCGAAGATGTGCTCCAGGAGAGCTTTCTCACCGTCTGGCGCGCCGCGGGCGATTACCGGCTCTCGCTCAGCCCGCCGCTGGCCTGGCTCGGGGTCATCGTGCGCAGCCGTGCGCTCGACGCCTTGCGCAAACACGCCAGTGCGCGTGCCGACCGCACCCAGGAGCTGGACGACAGCCTGGGCCACGCGCTGGAGAGCGACGCCCCCGACCCCATGGACGCGGCCGATGCCAGCGAGCAGGCGACGGCCCTGCACACCTGCCTGCAGCGCCTGGAAGCCAAGCAGCGCGAGGTGGTCAGCCTGGCCTACCTGCGCGACCTGAGCCACAGCGAGCTGGCGCTGCAGCTCGCCTTGCCGTTGGGCACGGTGAAAACCTGGATCCGGCGCGGGCTGGAGCAGTTGCGCGGCTGCATGGCCCGCTACGCCTGAGCCCGCCATGAACCTCCACCAACACCCCGACCTGCTGCAGACACTCGCTGCCAGCTACGCGCTGGGCACGCTGCGCGGCGGTGCGCGCCGCCGCTTTGAGGCCCAGGCGCGCGAACACCCTGCGGTGCGCGCCGCAGCGTTGTTGTGGCAAACGCACTGGGCGGGCCTGACCGAGCTGCAGGCGCCCGAGCCGCCGCCCGCGGCCGTCTGGATGCGCATTGACAACCTGGTGCAGGCCGAACGCGCGGCCCTGCGCCACCAAGCGAACCAGGCCAACCAGCCCCGCGCCGCGCAAGCGAGCGCACCGTGCTGGTGGCGCCGACTGGCGCTGTGGCAGGGCGCTGCCGCCGGCGGGGCGTTTGCCACGCTGGTTGCGGTCGTTGTGGCGGTACAGGTCACGGGAGGCGTGCGCGAATCGGCCCACCAGCAGATTGCCAGCTTGCAGACCGAGCTGGCGGCGCGTGGGCAGACCACGCATGTGGCGGTGTTGCGGGACGACAAGGCGCATGCCGAATTGCTGGTCACTTTCGATGCCCAGGCGCAGCAGTTGCACCTTCAGCGGGTGGGGGGCTTTGCCGTGCCGCCCGACCGCTCGCTGCAGCTCTGGGCGTTGCCCGCGGGCGGCAAGCCGCGTTCGCTCGGTGTGCTGGCAGCCGCGGCCACCCAGGCCTTGCCGGCGGCGGCGGGCCAGGTGCAGGGCGTTCCCATGCTCGCCATCAGTCTGGAGCCCAAGGGAGGCGTGCCGTCCGAAGGCGGCCCGACCGGGCCGGTGCTGTTCACGGGCGAATGGATACAGAAGACCGTTTGAGATTTCCGTAACGAACCAGGGCCTTCGAATGAAAAACAGAACGCCGAAGTTGCTCGCCGCGCTGGCCACAATGGCCGTGATGGGCCCGCCGGCACAGGCCGAAACCGGCAAACTGCTGCTCACTGGCGGCGTCAGCAGCATCACCGGCACGGCGGGCGGCGGCATCACGCCCTGGGCCGTCATCGGCAGCAACGCCACGGAGGGCGAATGGGGGGCCAGCGCCTTCACCACCCGTGCCGCCACGCATGACTACGCGCTCACCAGCTACGGCGCCGCCCTGGCGTGGAACGAGCGTGTCGAGTTGTCGGTGGCCCGGCAGGATTTCGACGCCAGCGCGGCGGTGGCACTCAACGGCATTGCACCGTTCGGCGTGCAACCGGGCCAGCACATCCGCATGGATATCTTCGGCGCCAAAGTGCGCGTCGCTGGCGACGCCATCCTGGACGCCGACACCTGGATGCCACAGATTGCCATCGGCCTGGAGCACAAGCGCGTGCACCCAGGATCGCTGCAATCGGTGTTCGACTTTCTGGGTGCCAGCGCACAGTCCACCGATTTCTACGTCAGCGCCACCAAGCTGGTGCTGGACAAAGGACTGCTGCTGAACGCCACGCTGCGCTCCACCCGCGCCAACCAGAACGGCTTGCTCGGCTTTGGGTCCGCCGCGCCGGGCCGGGGCGGGCGCAGCCTGCAGCCCGAGTTTTCGGTGGCCTGGCTGCTCCGCCACGACCTTGCCGTCGGCGCGGAATGGCGCTTCAAGCCCGACAACTTGCAAGCCACCGGCCGCGCAGCAGGCCTGGGCGCGGCGCTGCGCGAAGACGCGTGGAAAGACATCTTCGTGGCCTGGGCGCCGAGCAAGCACCTCTCGTTCACGCTGGCCTGGGCGGACCTGGGGCGCATTGTCCCCGGCATCACGGGCGACCGGCGCCAAGGCGGCGCCTACCTCTCGGCCCAGGTGGCCTTCTGATGCGGGGAACCCCATGAAAGCTCTTGCCCTGTGCTGCGCCCTGATGGTGTCAGGCGCCACCCTCACGCTGGCCCACGCACAGACCACTGTGCCACCCGCCGCTGCGCCTGCTGCCGCACCCTCCGGCCTGTATGCGGCGCTGGGCGAGCAAGCCGGAATTGACCGCCTGGTCGATGATTTTGTCGAGCGCCTGGTGCGTGACCCGCGCATCGGCCCCCAGTTCAAGGACACCAAGCCCGCCGCGCTCAAGGAAAGCCTGGCCGAGCAGTTCTGCGTGCTGAGCGGCGGCCCCTGCACCTACCACGGTGGCACCATGCGCGAGGTGCACGCCGACATGGAGATCAACAAAGGCGACTTCAACGCCCTGGTCGAGCAACTGCAGCGCGCCATGGACGCCCAGGGCATCGCCTTCCGCCAACAAAATCGTCTGCTGGCGCTGCTCGCACCCATGCACCGGGACATCATCACGCGGCACTGAGCGTTCCGAGTCGCTCTTGTTTTGATAGCTTCTTGCGAAAGCAGCGCAAGCGCTGTGGCCGAAAATGTGCAAATCCAGGTGCGCAAGCAAGCGTACGCTACCCTCGCCGCCGTGGTGGAGCGGCAGAGGCTCTCCATGCTGCCAACGGCAGAGCCCCGGCTTCTTTGCGAGCCGCTCAAGCGCTGCGCCGCCGCGCACAATACCGGCCGTGACCGTTTCCGAGACAAATCCTGGCCCAGACGCCTCGCCTGCCATGCCGGCAACCGGCGGCAAGCTGCGCCGCATCGCCCACCTCGACATGGATGCGTTCTTCGCCTCCGTCGAACTGCTGCGCTACCCCCAGCTCAAGGGCTTGCCGGTGGTGATTGGCGGCGCGCGGCGGGCGGTGGACGAGCTGCTGCTGCAAGGCCCGGACGGCAGCGGCGGGCGCGAGCGCTGCTTTATTCCCGTGGCCGACTTTCCGCTGCTCAAGGACTACGTCGGCCGGGGCGTCATCACCACGGCCACCTATGCCGCGCGGCAGTTTGGCGTGGGTTCGGCCATGGGCATGATGAAAGCCGCCAGGCTGTGTCCGCAGGCCATTGTGCTGCCGGTGGATTTTGACGAGGTGCGCCGTTTCTCGCGCTTGTTCAAAAGCACGATTGCCGAGATCGCGCCGGTCATGGAGGACCGCGGCGTGGACGAGGTGTACATCGACTTCACCGACGTGCCTGGTGGACAGCGCGAAGGCGGGCGCGTGCTGGCGCGGCTGATCCAGAAGTCGATTTTTCAGGCCACGGGCCTGACCTGTTCGCTTGGCGTCGCACCCAACAAGCTGCTGGCCAAGATGGCCAGTGAATTCGACAAGCCCAACGGGGTCGCGGTGCTGTACGAGCACGAATTGCAGCAGCGCATCTGGCCGCTGGCCTGCCGCAAGATCAACGGCATTGGCCCCAAGGCCGGGGAAAAGCTGGCGCGCCACGGCATTGCCACCATCGGTGAGCTGGCGGCCCAGCCAAAAGAGTGGCTGGTCGAGCATTTCGGCCGCGCTACCGGTGCCTGGCTGCACGAATCGGCCTGGGGGCGCGACAGCCGCCCGGTGCAGACGCACAGCGAACCTGTGAGCATGAGCCGCGAGACCACTTTCGAGCGCGACCTGCACGCAGTGCGCGACCGCCGAGAGCTGGGCGCTATCTTTACGTCGCTGTGCGAGCAGGTGGCGGCCGACCTGCAGCGCAAGGGCTATGTAGGGCGGGGGATAGGCATCAAGCTGCGCTATGCCGACTTCTCGACGGTGACGCGCGACCACACGCTGGCCGTGCCGACGCAGGATGCGGCTGCCATCCGCCATGCTGCTGGGCTGTGCCTCAAGCGTGCACCGCTCACCCAGCGCCTGAGGCTGCTGGGCGTGCGCGTGGGTGGGCTGAGCCGGCTGGACGAGGGGCCGCGGCAAACCCCGTCGAGATCCAGCGACCTGCCGGCACCAACCAGCCAGCCAGGGCTCTTTTGATCGCACTCTGGATGTTGTTGGCACGCTACTTCTGCCCGCGAACACAAGCCCGTTGGCGTGAGGGTTCACCGCAAAATTGCAGTGAATTTTTATACTCGGTTACATCTCCGAGGCCTTCATGCGCACCAATCTTCCTGTTACCCACAACGAATTCGACTACCCCGACCACGAGCTGCTGATGTCAACCACCGACAACAAGGGGGTGATGACGCATTGCAACGCCGCCTTTGCCCGGGTCAGCGGCTATTGCATGGACGAACTCATGGGTCAGCCGCACAACCTGATCCGCCACCCCGACATGCCGCCCGAAGCCTACAAAGACTTGTGGGCCACCATAGGCCGAGGCCGCAACTGGACAGGCATGGTGAAGAACCGCCGCAAGAACGGCGATTTTTACTGGGTGCGCGCCAACGTTACCCCCATGATGGTGGATGGCAAACCGCGCGGCTACATGTCGGTGCGCGTCAAACCCACGCGTGAGGAAGTGCGTGCGGCCGAGGCTTTGTACAAACAGATCCACGAAGAACGCGAGCGCGGTGCCAGCCGCTTTTACCTGCATGCCGGGCGCGTGCGGCGGCCAGGCTGGCGCAACGCGCTGGGCAAGCTCCAGCGCTTTAACCCAACGCATCGCCTCTTCGGGCTTCTGCTGCCGCTTCTGGCGGTCGCTCTGATCCCAGGGTTGGTTGGTTGGAGGGAAGGGGAGGTGCTCATGGTCCAGGCCATCGTGCTGGTAGCTCTGGCGACCTTCACGCTGTGGTGGTGTCAGCGGAGCATCACCGCGCCCTTGGCCACCACGGCGCGCCTGATGACCGACATTGCCGGTTGTGACCTGGCCCACCCGCAACAGGAACCAGCCGGCAACAGCCCGGTCGAACTGCTGCTGGAACGTGTTCAGCGCATTCACCTCAACCTGCGCGCGGTGGTCGGCGATGCCCGCCAGGAAATTGGCGGCTTTGGCAGCATTTCTTCCGAGATTGCGCAGAGCGCACAAGATTTGTCCGAGCGCACCGAATCGCAGGCCAGCAGCCTGGAGGAAACGGCGGCGGCGATGGAGGAACTCTCCAGCACGGTGCGCCAATCGGCAGAAACCACGCAGCAGGTGCAAAAAGAAAGTGAGCACAGCGCCGAACTGGCGCGCAACGGCGGTGAAGCGGTGGCCCAGGTCGGCGCGGTAGTGCAGGCCATCGCGCAGTCGTCGGGCAAGATGGGTCAGATCATCGCCACCATTGAGGGCATTGCGTTCCAGACCAACATCCTGGCGCTGAACGCCGCGGTTGAAGCCGCACGCGCGGGGGAGCAGGGGCGGGGTTTTGCGGTGGTGGCCAGCGAAGTGCGGGCGCTTGCCCAGCGCAGTGCCACGGCGGCGGGCGAAATCCGCGGGCTGATTGGCGAGTCCGGTGCCCACATTGAGCGCGGCGCCGGGCAGATGCAGTCAGCGGGGAAAACCATTGCCCAGGTGGTGCAGTCGGTGGCACACGTCAACACCTTGATGGGCCAGATCAGCGTTGCCACGCTTGAGCAGGCTCAGGGCATTTCGCAGGTGAACGAGGCCGTGACCGACCTGGACCGCGTCACGCAGCAAAACGCCGCGCTGGTGGAGGAGTCCGCCGCTTCGGCCCGCACCATGAGCGACAACGCAGGCGTGCTCGGCCGCACGCTGGACGTGTTCAAGTTGTAGCCGGCAGTTTGGCTACTGCCGCGCCGTGCGCACGTTGGGCGGTATTGCCATGGGGTGGCTGGTGCGCCAGGGGTTGATGTCCAGGCCGCCGCGGCGCGTGTAGCGCCCATAGACCTCCAGCTTGATGGGCTGGCAGCGCGCCCAGAGGTCCATGAAGATGCGCTCGATGCATTGCTCGTGGAATTCGTTGTGGTTGCGAAAACTCACGATGTACTGCAGCAACCCCTCCTGGTCGATTTGCGGGCCGCTGTAGGCAATGCGCACGCTCCCCCAATCGGGCTGGCCGGTGACCAGGCAGTTGCTCTTGAGCAGGTTGCTGGTAAGCACCTCGCTGACCGGCGCTTCGTCGAATGCGGCGTGCAGCAGGTCCGGCGCCGGGGTGTAGCGGCTGCATTCGAGGTCCAGGCGGTCCAGGTTCAGGCCGTCCAGTTCGTGTATGGGCTCGCGGTCGAACGCCTCGGGCAGGAGCAGGCGCACGCCCACGCTGCCGCCGAGCGCGGACCCCCGCCACGCAGCTTCGGACAGGTCCGTGCGCATGCGCGCCGCCACGTCCTGCGGGCTGGCGAACGGCGTGTTGGCGTAGCTGCCCAGATAGAGCTTGAGCGACTTGCTCTCGATGAGGTTGGGCGACTCGCACGGCACGGTGAGGTGCGCCAGCGCCACCTGCGGCTTGCCACGCGGGTTGAGCCACGAGAGCTCGTACGCGGTCCACAGGTCGGCACCAAAAAACTGCGGCTGGGCGCCGACACCGATCTCGGCACGCTTGGCAGCGCGGGCAATGGGAAACAGCAGCGCAGGGTCGTAGTGTTCGGGCCTTGCGCTCGTTTTTCCCAGCGGGGATTGTTCAGGGGTGTTCATGGAGAAATACTACAAAAATAATAGCTTGTAGCGCTTATGGGATATGCGTTAGAGGCCATTTTCATTCAAATGTTCGCTCGCGCAGCCACTTGGTGGCAATCCACTTCTCGCCCGCCAGCACCGGTGCGCCGCCGTGCAGGCTGCGCGTATTGGGGTGTGGGCGGTCGTAGTGAAAGAAGACTGCATTGCCGCGCTGGGGCGTGACGGTGAGTCCGAGTGCCGGGAACGCCGTGGCGCCGCCGGCTTCGGGCGTATTGAGGTACATCACCAGCGTTGCCAGGCGCTGGCCGCCGCGGCGCAGCATGGCGGCGGTGCCCGCCTCGCGGGGGTCGAAGTAGTCGTAGTGCGGTTTGTACTCGGCGCCTGGCCCGTAGCGCAGCACCTGCAGACCTTCGCCGTGGTCCACCGGCCAGCGCAGCAGCGCGGCAATGCGCTCTTCGATCTGGCGCACCAGGTCGCTCTCACCTCGCTCGAAGAACATGCCTTCACTGGTGCGGTCGGCGTTGACTTCCTCGCCACCGGTGTGGGTCTCAACGGTGAGCGAGCGCGCCAGGCGTGGCCGCGCGGCCGCAATGAGGGCGGTGCATTCGTCCGCACTCAGCAACTGCGAGAAGACCGCCAGCGGCGGGTATTCCATGGCGACCACGACCTGCACCTGCCGGTCGGCTGCCGGCAGGGCCGGCCGCGCTGCAGAGAGATCCGGCCCGGGCAGGGTGCGCACGCCGGCAGGGCTGTTGGGTGGCGTGTCCAGCACGGCGCCCAGTGCGGCTTGTGCCTGCTCGGTCTGCCAGCCCACGGCCAGCAGTGCCTGGAGCATGGCCTCGGGGTCGACGTTGCGGCTGCGCTGCTCCATGGCCCAGTGGCGCAGTTCGTCCGATACCGGCGTCGCGGCGGAAATGGGGTGGTTGTCCATGCCCTGGTTGTACCCCATCGGGCGCGGCGTCAGTTTGCGCGGCGGCGGAATACCAGCCGGTCGGGGGCCGATGCCTTCGCTGTGTAAGCGTAGCCATCGGCACCAAAAGCCTGTAGCGCTTCAAGTGTTTCGGCCCTGGTCTGGATGGCAAAGCGCGCCATGCGGCCGCGTGCGCGCTTGGCGTGAAAACCAATCACCTTGTAGGCGCCGCCGTGCCAGTCTTCAAACACGCACTCGGCAACGCGGGCGCGCAGGGCCTTGCGATCTACGGCTTTGAAATACTCTTGCGAGGCGAGGTTGAGCAGCAACGGCTCGCCGGCTTGGCGCTGCAACTGGCGGTCCAGGTAGCGCGCAATGCGCTCTCCCCAGTACGCGTACAGGCCCATGCCCTCGCTGGTGGCAAGGCGTGTGCCCATCTCCAGCCGGTAGGGCTGCATCCAGTCGAGCGGGCGCAGTACGCCGTAGAGGCCGCTCAGGATGGCCAGGTGCTCCTGCGCCCAATCGAGGTCGGCGGCGCCGAGGCTGCGCGCGTCCAGTCCGTCGTACACATCCCCGTTGAAGGCCAGCAGCGCCTGGCGTGCGCAGGCCGCGCTGGCGCGTGCGCGAAAAGCTGCAAAGCGCCCCACATTGAGAGCCGCCAGTGCATCGCTGATGTGCATCAGCGATGCCAGGTCCTGCGGCGCAAAGCTGCGCATCTGCTCGACCAGCGCGCGCGTTTGCGCGGGGAAAGCGGGAAGCGTATGCGGCAAATCAGCCGGTAGCGGGGTGTCGAAATCGAGCGACTTGGCGGGGGAGAGAACAATCAGCATTGGCCGATCTTCACCGGAAATAAAAAACGCCGCCTCGCGGGATGCGAGAGCGGCGTTGCCGTGTGGGGGCAAGCCCCCAGGGATCAGCGTGGCTGATCGAACGGCAGTGGCATGTCGCGCAGGTTGCGGTGCGTTTCGACGAGGACCAGCGGGCCTTCGTCTGGCGTTGGCACAGGCGGACGGGCACGCGGCACGCGCACGGGAGCCGGTTCCGCCGCAATCGCGGCCTGAACCGCAGCCACCTTGGAGGCGTCGGAGTTCACCCACTGCAGGCCGGAGCTGCTGGCCACCTGTTGCATGGCGTCCACCGGCAGCTCATAGCGGCCCACAAGGGGCATGCCGGCTGCTGCGGGCGCCGGGGCCACAGGGGCCACCTCGGCCTGCGGCTCGGCGCGCGGAGCCTCTGCACGGCGGGGAGCCGGCTTGGGGGCAGCAACAGGCGCAGGCTGATCGGCCGGGGCTGTCGCAGGCAGATCACGCACGGCGGGAGCCGCCGGCGTTACCGCTTGTGGTCGCTCCGCTTGTGCCGTCGCTTCTGGCTCTGGCACCGCCACTGCCGCAGGCGCTGGGGATGCGGCAAAGTAGCTGCGGCGTACGGGCGCTTCTTCGGCGTTCGCTGGGGTTTCGCCTTCGTTGCTCAGCGGGCTGGGTTCGCTGTCGGCTGCCGGTGCTGCGTCCTGGCGCGTGCCGCGCTGGCGGTCGCGGCCATAGCGGTCGCGCGAGCGGCGCTCGCGCCGCTCTTGCGGCTCGCCAGCGCTGGAGCCGTTGGTTTCCTGGACGTTTGAGAGGTCGAGGTCGGGCAGAGAATCGAGCGGCGCCGTGTCGGCAAAATCGCCGCCGTGCGCTGCCTGCGCCTCGTTGTTGCGCGGTGCACGCTCGCGGCCCTCGCCACGCGGGGCGCGTTCGCGCCGGGCATTGCCGTTGCCCTCGCCGCGTTCACGGCGTGGTTCGCTGGTGCGCACGGGCCGGTCGTTTTGAACTTCTGCGTCTTGCGGCGGCAGCGAAACGTCAGCATTCGCGGCCGTGCTTTGCATGGCGGCTTCGCTTTGCTGCGCGGCAGCAGCGCCATTGGCGCGGCCTTCGCCGCGCCCGCGGCCCCGGCCGTCGCGGCCTTCACGGGGTTCACGGCCTTCACGGTTGTCGCTGCGGCCTTCGCCGCGTTCCGCATCGCGCGCAGGGCGGGCTTCGCCATTGCTGCGCTCTGCGCGGCCCCGGCCCCGGCCTTCGCCCTGGCCTTCGCGACCCGCTTCGCGCGCAGCATCGCCGCGGCCACCGCCGCGCCGGCTGCGGCCTTCACCACCACGGCCTTCGCCGTTGCGGCCGCCCTGGCGCGGTTCGCGTACGGGTTTCTCGGCTGCCGGTGCCGGCTGCGCGGCGGGCGCCGCCACCGGTGCCGGCTCGCCCATGCCAAAAAGGTTCTTGAGCCAGCTCATGAAGCCGGGTTCAGGAGTGCGCTGTACCGATGGCGGTGCGACCGGGGTGGCGGGTGCCGCAGCAGGCGCGTTGGCCTGGGTGGCGCCAGAGCGCGTGGTGCCGCGTGGTGCGCGCACTTCGCCTTCGGCGCGCGGGGCGGCCTGGGGCGCGGGCGCGTCGGGCAGCACGCCCTTGATCACCGGGGTCTGCTTGTTGGTGGGCTCTTGCGACCGGCGTGTCACGGCCGTTGGGTCTTCCACCTCTTCGACTAGCTTGTAGCTGGCTTCGATGTGGTCCAGGCGGGGGTCGTCGTGTTTGAGGCGCTCGAGCTTGTAGTTGGGGGTTTCCAGTGTCTTGTTGGGCACCATCAGCACGGCTACGCGCTGCTTGAGCTCGATCTTGGCGATCTCGGTGCGCTTTTCGTTCAGCAGGAACGAAGCCACTTCCACGGGCACCTGGCAGTGCACTGCGGCGGTGTTGTCCTTCATCGATTCTTCTTGAATGATGCGCAGGATCTGCAGCGCCGACGATTCGGTGTCGCGGATGTGGCCGGAGCCGCCGCAGCGTGGGCAGGGGATGGACGAACCTTCGCTGAGCGCGGGCTTGAGGCGCTGGCGGCTCATTTCCATCAGGCCGAACTTGGAAATCGTGCCGAACTGCACGCGGGCGCGGTCCTGGCGCAGCGCGTCGCGCAGGCGGTTTTCGACCTCGCGGCGGTTCTTGCTCTCCTCCATGTCGATGAAGTCGATGACGATGAGGCCGCCCAGGTCGCGCAGGCGCATCTGGCGCGCCACTTCGTCGGCGGCTTCCAGGTTGGTGCGGGTGGCGGTTTCCTCGATGTCGCCGCCCTTGATGGCGCGGGCCGAGTTCACGTCCACACTGACCAGCGCTTCGGTGTGGTCGATCACGATGGCGCCGCCCGAGGGCAGTTGCACGGTGCGGGCGTAGGCCGACTCGATCTGGTGCTCGATCTGGAAGCGGCTGAACAGGGCGGCGTCGTCGCGGTAGCGCTTCACGCGGGCGGCATGCTCGGGCATGACGTGCGCCATGAACTGCTGGGCCTGGTCGTAGATGTCGTCGGTATCGATGAGGATGTCACCGATGTCGTTGTTGAAGTAGTCGCGAATCGCGCGAATGACCAGGCTCGATTCCTGGTAAATCAGGAAGGCGCCCTTGCCGCCCTGGGCGGCGCCGTCGATGGCGCTCCAGAGTTTGAGCAGGTAATTCAGGTCCCACTGCAGCTCGGGGGCGCTGCGGCCAATGCCGGCGGTGCGCGCGATGATGGACATGCCGTTGGGGTATTCCAACTGGTCCATGTTCTCTTTGAGCTCGGCGCGGTCCTCGCCCTCGATGCGGCGCGAAACACCGCCGCCGCGGGGGTTGTTGGGCATCAGCACCACGTAGCGGCCGGCCAGTGAGATGAACGTGGTCAGGGCCGCGCCCTTGTTGCCGCGCTCTTCCTTCTCGACCTGGATCAGCAGTTCCTGGCCTTCCTTGATGACCTCGTTGATGCGTGCCTGGCTGGGCGGGACACCGGGGGCAAAGTACTGCCGGGAGATTTCCTTGAACGGCAGAAAACCGTGGCGGTCTTCGCCGTAGTCGACGAAGCAGGCTTCCAGACTGGGCTCGACGCGCGTGACGACGGCCTTGTAGATGTTGCCCTTGCGCTGTTCGCGCCCTTCGATCTCGATTTCGTAGTCGAGGAGCTTTTGTCCGTCGACGATGGCCAGGCGGCGCTCTTCGGGCTGCGTGGCGTTGATCAGCATCCGCTTCATGATGCGTGTCCTTCTCTCAAGTGGCGGGGCCGGCGGTGCGCAGAGATGGCTGCGCGCGGCGGGTGGCCCAAAAAATCCAAACAACGGCTCGCGCGCGCTAAAGCGCTGCGCAGAGCCAACGGTGCCTGGACGGACGTCTTGAAACGAAGGGAATTGCCGAAGTCGCCAATAACGCTGTGTTTAGCAGAGCGGCAGAGGCGGGGGCGCGTGGAAGGGGGCGAGCCTGGGGGAGGGCATGATCACTACTAAAAGAGTAGCTGCCTGCGCAGGTTTGACAAGCACTTGAGCGCGATTTGACGCCCATGACAAAGGCAGGCGCCATTGCCAGAGGGAGATCCATCGCAGTACCAGTGCCAGCATGTTTTCGCTTCGATCCGTTGGCAGGCCCCGCCTCGTGGGGGAAGCCTGCAAACTCAGTATTCCGTATCGGTGTTTCAATGTGTCCGCCCGCCGTGCGGTGCACCTGCCGCGGCAGGCAACTGGCCTGCCGCCCGCTAGTGCGACGCACGCTGGCATCGACCTGCCTGCGCAAGGGAAATGGTTGTGTCGACTAAAATTCAGACAAATCAACCACTTACAAAATAGTGCGCAGGTGAAACACATTATAGGGGCCAAACCCCCCACACACCCGGCGTCGCCGGCCGCGCACCCGGTACCGCAGGTCGTCCGTCTCCAGGCCGTAGACGCCAATTCGGCGGGCCAGCGGCTGGACAACTTCCTGCTCCGCGAACTCAAGGGCGTTCCCAAGACGCATGTCTACCGCATCATTCGCAGCGGCGAAGTGCGCGTCAACAAGGGGCGCGCCAGTGCCGACACGCGCCTGGCCGAGGGCGACCTGGTGCGCGTGCCGCCGGTGCGGGTGTCGGACCGTATCGAGGAAAAGGCCGCCCACCCGGCGCCAGCGCGCGAATTTCCCGTCTTGCTCGACGACGACGCGGTGCTGGCCATCGACAAGCCGGCCGGCGTGGCCGTGCATGGCGGCAGCGGCGTGAGCTTTGGCGTGATTGAGCAACTGCGCCAGGCGCGGCCCCAGGCACGCTTTCTGGAACTGGTGCACCGGCTAGACCGCGAAACCTCGGGCATCTTGCTGATCGCCAAGAAACGCAGCGCACTGACCCATCTGCAAGCACAGTTTCGCGAACGCGAGACCGGCAAGACCTACCTGGCGCTGGGGGTCGGTGCCTGGCAAGCCAATAAAAAGGTCATCGACACGCCGCTGCACAAATACCTGCAGCAGGACGGCGAGCGCCGCGTGCGCACCACCACGGCGGATGACCCGGACGGCATGCGTTCGATCACCCTGGTCAAGCTGCGCCAACGCCTGCCGGCGCGGCCAGAAGCAGGCCTGCCGGAGTTTTCCCTCCTCGAAGTGACCATCAAGACCGGCCGCACGCACCAGATTCGGGTGCACCTCGCCAGCCAGGGCTGCCCCATTGCCGGGGATGAAAAATACGGCGACTTCGAGCTCAACCGCCGCCTGCAGCGCCACGGCCTCAAACGCATGTACCTGCACGCCTGGCGCTTGCAGTTCACCCATCCCGCAAGCAGCGAGCGCATCGAACTGCTGGCACCATTGCCGCCTGACTTGGCCTGTTTTTTTCCCCTCTCATGACCGATTTCCTGCCCGCGCGCCGCTTCGACCTCATTGCCTTCGACTGGGACGGCACCCTGTTCGACTCCACCGCCATCATCGTGCGCTGCATCCAGGAGGCAGTGTGCGACGTGGGCGGCAAGCGACCCACCGATCTGGACGCCAGCTACGTGATCGGCATGGCGCTCACGCAGGCGCTGGCCCACGCTGCACCCGATGTGCCGCCCGAAAAATACCCCGAGCTGGGCCTGCGCTACCGCACCCACTACGCGCGCCACCAGGATGACCTGGTGCTGTTCGAGGGCGTGCTGCCGTTGCTCGAGCGCCTGCGCGCGCGCGGCCACCTGCTGGCCGTGGCAACCGGCAAGAGCCGGCGCGGGCTGGACGAAGCCTTGCACAGCGTGCAGCTTCGCGGCGTGTTCGACGGTTCGCGCACGGCAGACGAGACCGCTGGCAAGCCGCATCCGCTGATGCTGCAGGAGCTTATGGCCGAGTTTGGCGTGCCCGCCGAGCGCACCTTGATGATTGGCGACACCACGCACGACCTGCAAATGGCGCAAAGCGCCGGCTGCGCCAGTGTCGGGGTGGGCTATGGCGCCCATGACAGCAGCGCCTTTGCCGCATTCGCCCCGCGCTACATCGCGCCTTCGGTCGCCGAACTGGCGGCCTGGCTGGAGCAGAACGGATGAGCGAAGCCGTCGTGCTCGACCTGTGTGCGAGCGGCGCCTTGGCCGACAGCGGCGCAGCCGTGCCGTTCGACGTGGTGTACCAGGGGCAGCCGTGCCGGGCGTTCGCCATTCGTTTCCAAGGCCAGGCGCATGCCTACCTGAACCGCTGCGGCCATGTGCCTATGGAGATGGACTACGTGGACGGGCAATTCTTTGACAGCAGCGGCCAATGGCTGATGTGTGCCACGCACGGCGCCACCTATGCGCCGCAAACCGGCCTCTGCGTCGCCGGTCCGTGCCGGCAGGGACTGATCAAAATAGCCGTTTCCGAGGAGGGTGGACGGGTGCGCTGGCATACTTCTCCCCAACTCCAGCCCTCCAGGCGGTGACATGACAGACGCCAAAGATCCGAACGTAGGTTCGACACAAAAAACCCCGCCAGCGCCCGATATCTGGGCAAAGGAAGCTATGAATTCAGAAGTCAAACAAGGCGCTGCGAGCAGCGGCTGGGAGCGCGGTGTGCTCGAAGAGCTGGTGCTCGCTACGGTGCGCGAGCAGCGCGCCGCGCGCCGCTGGCGCATTTTTCTGCGCCTCATGTGGCTGCTGCTGATCGGCGGCATTGCCTGGGCGCTGTTTTCGAGCGAACTGGCGACCCCCAGCAAGAGCAGCCCGCACACGGCGATGGTGGAAATCAAGGGTGAAATCGCCTCCGACACCGACGCCAGTGCCGAAAACGTGATGGCGGCGATGCGCAGTGCGTTCGAAGACGAAGGCTCGCAGGCCGTGGTGCTGCTGGTCAACTCCCCCGGCGGCAGCCCGGTGCAGGCGGGCATGATCAACGACGAGATCGTGCGGCTCAAGGCCAAGTACAACAAGCCGGTCTATGCCGTGGTGGAAGAGACCTGCGCCTCGGCGGCCTACTACATTGCGGCGGCGGCCGATGATATTTACGTCGACAAGGCCAGCATCGTCGGCAGCATTGGCGTGCTGATGGATGGCTTTGGCTTCACCGGCACCATGGATAAGCTGGGCGTCGAGCGGCGTTTGCTGACCGCAGGCGAGAACAAGGGGTTTCTCGACCCGTTCAGCCCGCAGACCGAGAAGCAGCGCGCCTTTGCCCAGGCGATGCTCAACCAGATCCACCAGCAGTTCATTGCTGCCGTCAAGGCGGGCCGGGGCGACCGGCTCAAGGAAACCCCGGAAACCTTCAGCGGCCTCTTCTGGACCGGTCAGCAGGCCATCGAGATGGGCCTGGCCGACCATTTCGGCAGCCTTGATTCGGTGGCCCGCGACGTCGTCAAGGCCGAGGACGTCATCGACTACACCCAGCATGGAAACGTGGCCGAGCGGCTTGCCAAGCGTTTTGGTGCGGCGCTCGGTGCGGGGACCGTGCGTGCCATGCAGTCTGCTGTGCTGAACCTGCGTTGAGGGTCTCCAAATGAACTGGCTTGATCAAGTGAAGTGGGACGCGCAAGGCCTGGTGCCGGTGATTGCCCAAGAGCGTGGCACAGGCGATGTGCTGATGTTCGCCTGGATGAACCGCGAGGCGCTGGCCAAGACGGCCGAGCTGGGCCGCGCGGTGTATTTCAGCCGATCGCGCGGCAAGCTGTGGTTCAAGGGCGAAGAATCCGGCCATGTGCAGGAAGTGCACGAGATTCGTATCGACTGCGATCAGGACGTGGTCCTGCTCAGCGTCACCCAGCTCGGCCACGAACCCGGCATTGCCTGCCACACGGGTCGCCACAGCTGTTTCTTCAGCGTGCTCAAGGACGGCCAGTGGCAAGCGACCGAGCCGGTCTTGAAAGACCCGGCCTCCATCTACAAATGATGCCCATGAATGACAAAAATTTGCCGGCAAGTGACGAAGGTGCACTCGCCCGGCTTGCCGCCACCATCGAAAGCCGCAAGCGCGAGCACGGCGGCGACCCCGAGACCAGCTACGTGGCCCGGCTCCTGCACAAAGGCCCCGACGCCTTCCTGAAAAAAATCGGCGAAGAGGCCACCGAGGTGGTCATGGCCGCGAAAGACCTGGACCACGGTGGCGAGCGCAGCAAGTTTGTCGGTGAAGTCGCCGACCTGTGGTTCCACTCCATGGTGGCGCTGGCGCACTACGGCGCGTCGCCGCACGATGTGATTGCTGAACTCGAGCGCCGCGCCGGCACCAGCGGCATCGAGGAAAAGGCCTTGCGCAAAGCGCAACGCCGCGCCAGCGAAGAGGGTTAGCCATGAACGACATCATCGACATCCCGAACGACGGCGAACGCGCGGAAGGCCTCAAGGCCTGGGGCTGGGTGAGCTATGCGCTGCACCTGATCGTCGCGTTGGGCGCGGTGATTCCTGGTGCCCAGCCCGGCGCGCTGCTGCTGGTGATTGCCCTCATCATCGATCTGGTCAAGCGCTCGGACGCTGAGGGCACCTGGCAGGCGAGCCATTTTTCCTGGCGCATCCGCACGGTGCTGTGGGCGGGCGTTCTGTACATCGTCACCGCGCCGCTGTGGCTGCTGTTCTTTTTGCCTGGCTGGCTGGCGTGGTGCCTGATTTCCATCTGGTTCCTCTACCGCATCGTGCGCGGCATGGTGGCCATGAACCAGAACCGGGCCGTCAATGTCTGAGTCGCACGCGGCCCGGCACGCACTGAGCCTGGCACTGCAAGGCGGCGGCTCGCACGGCGCTTTGACCTGGGGCGTACTCGATGCCCTGCTGGAAGATGGGCGTATCGATATCGACGGGATTAGCGGCACCAGCGCCGGCGCCATGAATGCCGTGGCGGTGGCGCATGGCTTCGCCCAGGCTGCTGCGCAGACCCGCGACCCGGTTGAGGCGCGTGTCGAAGGGGCAAGGCTCGCGCGCAAAACGCTGGCCCGCCTGTGGGAGGGTGTTGGCGCGCTGGGCGGCCCAGGCTGGGGGGGTGGCCCCGCGGTGCTGCCGGCCATGGCCTTGATAACGCCCTGGCTGGCGCCAGTGCAGTCCAATCCGCTGGACATCAACCCGCTGCGCAGCCTGCTGGAGCGGGAAATCGACTTTGAGCGCCTCGCCGCAACCCCTGCGGGCGTGCCGCGTGTCTTTGTCTGCGCCACCAATGTGCGCACTGGCCGGGGGGAAATTTTCTCGGGTGCGGGTCTGAGCGCCGCAACGGTCATGGCGTCGGCTTGCCTGCCGATGGTGTTCCAGCCGGTGGAGATCGACGGGCAAGCGTATTGGGATGGGGGTTATTCCGGCAACCCGGCGCTGTACCCACTGACCTACGAAGTAGAGTGCACCGATATCTTGCTGGTCCAGATCAACCCGATCGAGCACGACGCGGTGCCCGACACCGTGCCCGAGATCATGGACCGCATGAACGAGATCAACTTCAACGCCTGCCTGCTGGCCGAACTGCGCGCTATCGAATTTGTCCGGCGCTTGCTCCGTGAAGGCAAGCTTGACCCTACGCATTACAAGGACATCCGCATGCACCGCATCGACGGAGGCGCCGCGCTTTCGGAGTTTGGCGCGGCCAGCAAGGCGCGCGCCGACCTGTCCTTTGTGCGCCTGTTGTTTGAGCGCGGCCGCGCCGCAGGGAGCGCCTGGCTGGCCGCGCACCGCAAAGATCTGGGCGTGCGGGCCACCCTTGATCTGACGCAAAATGCCCAATAACCCAAGCGTTGCCATGCACGACCCGAACTGCTTATTCTGCAAAATTGCCGCCGGCGAAATCCCCTCGCGCAAGGTCTATGAAGACGAGGAGTTTGTCGCTTTTCACGACATCCACCCGCATGCACCCGTGCACTTCCTGGTGGTGCCGCGCCTGCACATCCCTTCCATGGCGCAGGTGGAACCCGGACACGCCGGCCTGCTGGGGCGCATGATGGCCTTGGCACCCCGCCTGGCCCTGGAACAGGGTTGCCGGCCGTACCCGGAAGGCGGTTTTCGCATCCAGGTGAACACCGGGCGCGAAGGGGGCCAAGAGGTGGACCACCTGCACATGCACGTCATGGGCGGGCCACGCCCCTGGCTCAAGGGCTGACAGCGCACCCAATCACCATCGTCTTGGGGGGCGTTGCAAGCTGACTGCAAGCCACCTTGTCGGCACGGACTAAAATGGTCTGCATTCCTTAGGAGATTTTCATGGGCTCTTTATCTATCTGGCACTGGCTGATCGTGCTGCTGATCGTGGTCATGGTTTTTGGCACGAAAAAGCTCAAGAACATCGGCTCTGACTTGGGCGGCGCCGTCAAGGGCTTCAAGGATGGCATGAGGGATGGCTCGGCCGACGACGCTGCGCCCGTGCCGCCGCCCTCGCAAGTGACCAACGCCGCTGCCGCGCCTGATACGTCGACCATCGACGTGCAGGCCAAGCAGAAAAGCTGATCATCCGTACCGCCGCGCACGCGCATGATTGATATCGGCCTGTCCAAAATGGCGCTGATCGGCGTGGTCGCGCTGATCGTCGTCGGCCCTGAAAAGCTGCCACGCGTGGCGCGTACCGTGGGGACGCTGCTGGGCAAGGCCCAGCGCTACGTGGCCGATGTGAAGTCCGAGGTCAACCGCTCCATGGAGCTCGATGAGCTGCGCAAGATGAAGGACACGGTGGAGGGCGCGGCCCGCGACGTCGAGCAAAGCATTCACACCAGCGCCGAAGAATTTCAGCGCAACCTGACACAGGCCACCGATGACGCGCACGCCGCGTATCTGGCAAACGCCGAGAGCGCTGTTGTTCCTGCTTACCGCAATCCCGGCAAGAACTGGCGCCTCAAGCGGGGGGCCATGCCGCAGTGGTACAAATCGCGTGCCGGTGTGCGCACCAAGGCGCAGTCGGGCGCGGCCCGGGTAGCACGCTACCGTCCCCAGAAATTTCATTGAACGCTGCGCCGCCAGCTGCGCGGCTTCGGGCATGAGTTGCCCGCCACTTTCTGTCCCATGTCCCAGAATCCTTCTCCAGACGACGAACTCGCCGGCACCGAGCAGCCCTTTGTGCAGCACCTGATGGAGCTGCGCGACCGCCTGGTCAAGTCGATCGTGGCCGTAGGCGTCGTGGCGGCGGTGCTGTTTTTTTTCCCTGGCCCCGGCGCGCTCTACGATCTGATGGCCGCGCCGCTGGTGGCGCACCTGCCCAAGGGAGCGACCTTGATTGCCACTTCGGTGATCTCGCCGTTCATGGTGCCGCTCAAAATCTTGCTGATGTCGGCGTTCATGATTGCCCTGCCGGTGGTGCTGTGGCAGGTCTGGGGGTTCATCGCGCCCGGTCTGTACCAGCACGAGAAGCGCCTGGTGCTGCCGCTGGTCATCTCCAGTACCGTGCTGTTCCTGGTGGGCGTGGCGTTCTGCTACTTCTTTGTCTTTGGCAAGGTGTTTGCTTTCATCCAGGGCTTTGCGCCCAAGAGCATCACGGCCGCGCCTGACATTGAGGCCTATCTGAGCTTTGTGCTCACCATGTTCATTGCCTTTGGCCTGGCGTTCGAGGTGCCTATCGTGGTTATCGTGCTGGCACGCCTGGGCATCGTCAGTGTGGCGCAGCTCAAACGCTATCGGGGCTACTTCATCGTGGTGGCCTTCATTGTTGCCGCCGTCGTCACCCCGCCGGATGTGGTGTCCCAACTGGCGCTGGCCATTCCCATGGTGCTGCTCTATGAAATGGGTATCTGGGCGGCCCAAGTCTTCATTCGCCATACCAAGGCGCCCGAAGATGCCGAGGAATCTGCGTCTGCGTCTTCCTAAACCTAAGGCCGTCGCCTGATTTTTGAATGAAATTGGCCGCCAGCGCTTACGGGGTAAGCGCTGGTTGCTATGAATAGGTGAGTCACGCGAGCTGTGATCGCTAGGCGGCGGCAGAAGCGACCTGCGGCACCGTTTTCTGGAAGATGAAGATGACTTCGTCTTCGTTCTGCGCCATCAGCCTGGTTTCGAAGGCAAGCCCGAAGTGCTGCTTGGTGGCGAGGAACATTTCCTGCATTCCGTCCATGGTCCACGCATGGAAATGAATGCTGAAGTCGGCTTTTTCGAGTTCCGCTGCCTGGCCCTGCACAAATGACTCCAGACCTGGGCCGTGGGCCCTTGGAAACAGCCCTTTGTCCATTCCATGGGAGGCAAATATCTGCGCGAATTCCTGATACGCCATGGCGCGGGACCATTCCGGCCCTTGCTCGTAGTCCTGGAGCAGGTGCTCGAATGGCGTGGGTATGCGGGTTCGGTCGAAGCTGTGCCGCATTTCGGGAAGGCTTAGATACAAGAACCCGCCATGTTTGAGGACGCGAAGCATGTTCTTGAACCCCTTGAGCGGGTCTTCGAAATGCTCGAGCACATGGTTGGCAACGACAAAGTCCTGGGAATAGTCGCCCACTTTTGCCAAGGTTTCGCCGTTGTCCACAATATCGGGCACCACAATGGCCGCGATATCCACACCGAAATCGGCCAAGCTCAGTCCGGAAATCGTGAAGGGCTTGCCAATGTCGTCGGCGCTGTATTTGTCGAGGTATCTGACCCGTGCTCCCTCGGGCAGCGCCAGAGGCGAGGCGAAAGCGCCGATCTCCAGGCCCTCGCCCCGCAGATAGCTGCGAGCGACCAACTGCCGCACCTCCTCCCGCGTGCCGCTGAGCATCGGGAGCGGCGGTTGCGCAGCCGGGGAGGCAGGAGGCGGGCTGTCTGGTCTGGCCGTTTGCTGCTGCACCTGCATGAGCAGGTTCTGGAGCTGTGCGGTCCCCACGATGCGGCGAATCAGCTGGAGGAGGTATCTCATAGAGGCATGAATCGGCTTCTGGAGGCGTGGAGCATTCGGGCCGGCGCGCCCCGCGGCATCTACAGCCGCTCCTTCACATACGAGGGGCGGTCCATGTCGACGATCTCCACGGAGAGCTGCACCAGCATGCCCTCGGGTTTCGGGGTGCGGCGGCGCAGTACGGTCGCCACGCGCTCAGCCAGGTCCTGTTTGGCTTCGGGCGTGCGGCCGGCGAGCAAGCGCAGCTGGGCGTGTACGAAGCCACGCGGGCCCGATTCCGTACCGACGGCAAAACTGCTTTGGCAGACAAAGCGGGTCTTCAGGTCGGCCTCGGTCTGCACCTCGGGGCTGGCACAGAGGGCCTCGTTCAGTTCCCCCAGCGCCTTGCGCTCGGGAAAGGGGGCCAGGTTGGCGGAGTATTCGACGGTCAGGTGTGGCATGGCATGGCCTTTCAGAGAGCCTGGGTAGGCACGTGGTCGCGCAGCCCGCATTGGCGGTTGTGGGCGTCCACGAACACGAGTTGGGGGCGGTGGCTGGGGACATCGGCATCCGGCACTTGGGCGAAGGCGGCAATGATCAGCAGATCGCCCACGCTGGCGCGGCGCGCGGCCGAGCCGTTCACGGAGATCATGCCGCTGCCGCGCTGGCCTTTGATGGCGTAGGTGACGATGCGCTCGCCGTTGTCGATGTTCCAGATGTGGACCTGTTCGTTTTCGACAATGCCGGCAGCGTCGAGCAAATCTTCGTCAATGGCGCAGGAGCCTTCGTAGTGCAGCTCGCAGTGCGTGGCGGCGACGCGGTGGATTTTGGATTTGAGCAGGGTGCGCAGCATGGGGCGTGAAGGGATTAGTGGGTGACAGGGGGGACCAGAATGGTGGACGCGGCCGGTGCGGCAAGGTCCGGGTAGTCGCGGCTGTAGTGCAGACCACGGCTCTCGCGTCTGAGCTGCGCCGAGCGCACGATGAGCTGCGCCACCTGCACCAGGTTGCGCAGTTCCAGCAGGTCGCGCGTGACGTGGAAGTTGGCGTAGAACTCGTCGATCTCAGTCAGCAGCAAGGTGATGCGGTGCGTGGCGCGCTCCAGGCGCTTGTTGGTGCGCACGATGCCCACGTAGTCCCACATGAAGCGGCGCAGCTCGTCCCAGTTGTGCGAGATGACCACGCATTCGTCGGCGTCGGTCACACGGCTGTCGTCCCAGCGTGGCAGCGCCGGAATCTGCACGCGCGGTGCACTGGCGATGTGCTGGGCGGCGGCGCGGGCGAAGACCATGCATTCGAGCAGCGAGTTGCTGGCCAGCCGGTTGGCGCCGTGCAGACCGGTGCAGGCGACTTCGCCCACCGCGTACAGGCCGGGCAGGTCGGTGCGCGCCGAGAGGTCGGTCAGCACGCCGCCGCAGGTGAAGTGCGCCGTGGGCACCACCGGAATCGGCTCTTTGGTGATGTCGATACCCAGATTGGCGCAGTGTGCCAGGATGTTGGGGAAATGCTCCTGCAAAAATGCGGGGCTCTGGTGCGAGATATCGAGCAACACGCAGTCCAGGCCGTGCTTCTTCATTTCATAGTCGATGGCGCGGGCGACCACGTCGCGCGGGGCAAGCTCGGCGCGTGCATCGTGCTCCGGCATGAAGCGGGTGCCGTCGGGCAGCAGCAGCTTGCCGCCTTCGCCGCGCACCGCCTCGCTGATGAGGAAAGACTTGGCGTGCGGGTGGTACAGGCCCGTGGGGTGGAACTGGATGAATTCCATATTTCCGACGCGGCAGCCGGCGCGCCAGGCAGCGGCAATGCCGTCGCCCGTGGCGGTGTCGGGGTTGGTCGTATAGAGGTAGACCTTGCCTGCGCCGCCAGTGGCCAGAATGGTTTGTGGTGCGCGGAAGGTAACCACCTCGTCCGTCGACTCGTCCAGCGCGTACAGGCCCAGGCACCGCTGTCCAGCCAGCCCCAGTTTGTGGCTGGTGATCAGGTCCACCAGCGTGTGGTGCTCGAACAGCGTGATGCCAGGGGTGGCACGCACCACGTCGATCAAGGTTTTCTGCACGGCTGCACCGGTGGCGTCGGTGACATGGGCGATACGGCGTGCGCTGTGGCCGCCTTCGCGCGTGAGGTGCAGCTCGCCTGCTTCCTGCGTGAACGGCACGCCCAGGCCGCGCAGCCAGGCAATAGCGGCAGGGGCGTTTTCGACAACGAAACGGGTGGTGGCCAGATCGCACAGGCCGGCGCCCGCCACCAGGGTGTCCTGAATATGCGCCTCAAAGCTGTCGTCGTTGGCCAGCACGGCGGCAATGCCGCCCTGGGCCCAGGCGCTGGCGCCGTCCTGCATCTGGCGCTTGGTGATCACGGCCACGCGGTGCGTGGGAGCGAGGTGCAGGGCAGCGGACAGGCCGGCCAGGCCGCTGCCCACAATCAGAACGTCAAAATCGTGTGAAGCCATGGGTCAATGCAATCGGTGCAACTGCGTGCCAGCGGGCCGACTCGGAGGGTTGCAAAGGGGTTGGAGGTGTGTCAGCTGGGGGTGTATGCCAGCCGGACGTAGATGGGGGCAAAGGCTTCCGCCTGGGTAATTTCTATCAGGGTTTCCTTGGCGAGTTCGAGCAAGGCGATAAAGGTGACGACCAGCACCGTGCTGCCGCGTGCCGGGTCGAACAGGGTTTCAAATTCGACGAAGCGCCGGCCCTGCAGCGCCTTGAGCACCTGGCTCATGTGCTCGCGCACGCTCAGCTCCTCGCGGGAAATGTGGTGGTGCTGCACCAGGCGCGCGCGCTTCATGATGTCCTGCCAGGCCTGCTGCAGGTCGGCCAGGCTCACATCGGGAAAGCGTGGCTGCAGGCCCTGCTCGATCACCGCCTGGGCGCACAGAAAATCCCGTCCGTGCTGCGGCCATGCGTTCAGGCGGGCGGCCGCGAGCTTCATCTGCTCGTATTCGAGCAGGCGGCGCACCAGGGCGGCGCGTGGGTCTTCGGCTTCCTCGGCCCCCTCGGTTTTGCGCGGCGGCAGCAGCATGCGCGACTTGATCTCGATGAGCATGGCCGCCATCAGCAGGTATTCGGCGGCCAGCTCCAGGTTGCGGCTGCGGATTTCCTCCACATAGGCCAAATACTGGCGCGTCAGCCCGGCCATGGGGATGTCGAGGATATTGAAGTTCTGCTTGCGGATCAGGTAGAGCAGCAGGTCCAGCGGGCCTTCAAAGGCCTCCAGGAAGACTTCGAGTGCGTCGGGCGGAATGTACAGGTCGCTTGGCAGCGCGAACAGCGGCTCGCCGTACAGGCGGGCGAGCGCCACCTGGTCCACCACTTCGGGCATGGCAACTGTGGGCGCGTCTTGAGAAGCGTCGCTCACCATGCCGATAGTCACTATTGTTTTTATAGCTGCAAGCGCTTGTCAATAATGCGCTGGAGCCAGTTTTACTGCTCGTCGCTGTACGAGTAGTAGACGTAGGATTTTTGCGGCACACGGCCGGCGCGGTACTCTTGCCAGAGCACCCGATCCACTGGCTTGTCCCACAGCAGGGCACGCCCGGCGCGTTGCTGGGCATCGAGCTCGGGGCGCTCGTGCTTGAGCTTCTCGATGAACTGGGTGGCGTCGGAGGTGTAGTGGGGGCGGGCGAAGAGGGACATGGCTTTGGGTTACGCTAGTTCTCACGATTTTACCGGGGACCACCATGCCTATCGCCAAACTGTTTGCCACCACACTCGTGGGTCTGGTGCTTCTCGCAGCTTGCGATGCCCAACGCATCAGCGAACTGCAGAGCGGCCAGTCCACCGAAGCCGACGTGCGCGACCGCTTTGGCGTGCCCGAGAACACCTGGCCCGAGCCCGACGGCGGCCACACGCTCGAGTACAACCGCCAGCCCGCCGGAGTTGAGAACTACATGATCACGATTGGCGCCGACGGCAGGCTTGTCGCCGTGCGCCAGGTGCTCACGCAAGAGAATTTCGCGCGCGTGCAGCCGGGTATGGCCATAGGGCAAGTGCGCCGCCTGCTGGGAAAACCGGCCAAGACCACGCATTTTGACTTGAGTGGCGAGACGCATCTGGATTGGCACTACCTGGTGCAGCCCGACACGCACATGCTGTTCTCCGTGGTCACCGGCAACGACGGCCGAGTGCTGCGCACGCAAAACGGCCCCGACCTGAACGCGCCGCAGAACCAGGGCGGTGGGCGATAGAGCCGAGAACCACCAAGGCCCTCTGAAATGGGCGCGCCCCCAAACCCGTGGCACTATGGATCTGGCTCCGCCAGTCCACCGGGGCAGTTCATCTTGCGTGTCGCTTCTCCAGCTCGCGGTTCGCTGCCGCCAACTTTTGATTGGTAGCCAATATTTCCATTTGTAGTTGGCGGTTGTCGTCGGCCATTTCCTTGTGCAGGAACGCCTCCTCAATGCAGTCACAAAGCTGCTGGTCGCTCCATGGCTTGCTCAGAAACTTGTAGATGGCACCATCATTTACCGCTTCGGTCACCGAGCGCATTTCCGAGTCCCCGGAAAGTACGATGCGGATGGCATCTGGATAGCGGTTTTTGGCAATTTTCAGGAACTCAACCCCGGTCATGCCGGGCATGCGCTGGTCAGAAATGATCACGTCAACCGGGTGCTGCGCCAAGATGTCCAGGCCTGCCTGCCCACCATCAGCGATCAGGATCTGCAAATTCTCGCGTCGGAGGAGGCGCTTGAGTGCGTGTGCGACGCTGGGTTCGTCATCGACCAGCAACAAAGAGCGCTTGGTTCGCTTGAAGCGCAGCAAATGATCCGCCAGGCGCTGATCCTGTGCCAGAAGCTCCCCGATACGTGCCGCGTCAACGGGTCTGCTGAAGAAATAGCCCTGTATTTCGTCGCACATGTTGAGCCGCAGGAAATTGCACTGTGCCTCGGTTTCCACTCCCTCGGCAATGACGCGAATTCCCAGGCTGTGCGCCATGGAAATGATGGTTTTTACGATTGCGGCATCATCCGAGGAGGTCTCGATGTCGCGCACGAACGCCTGGTCGATCTTCAGCAGGTCGATGGGAAACCGTTTCAAATACGCAAGGCTGGAATAACCGGTCCCGAAATCGTCAATCGACATTTGCAGGCCGATGGCCTTGAGCCGCTGCAAGATGTCAATGGATCGATCCACATCGTTCATGACCAGACTCTCGGTCAATTCGATTTCCAGCGATTGCGGCTCCAGGCCGGTCTCTGCCAACACCGCTGCGATGTATTCAACCAGGTCGGGCTGAGCGAACTGACGGACTGACACATTCACCGCCATGCGGAAACTGCCAAGTCCCTGTCGCTCCCAGGCTTTGCTTTGCGCGCATGCGGTACGGATGACCCAGGCGCCGATCGGCACGATCAGACCGGTTTCTTCCGCCAAGCCGATGAATTGCCCCGGTGGCACCAAGCCAAGTTCGGGGTGGTTCCAGCGGATCAGCGCTTCCACGCCCACAATGCGGCCGCTGCAAAGGTCCACCTGGGGCTGGTAGTGCAAGACAAACTCCTCACGCTCGACTGCCAATCGAAGCTGCCCCTGCAAGGCCAATCGTGCCTGGATTTTGGCACTGAGGTCCACTGTGAAGAACTGAAAATTATTGCTCCCGATGCGCTTGGCGTTGCTCAACGCCACGCCGGCCGCCTTGAGCAGGGCCTCACTGTTCGTGCCGTCCCGCGGATACAGGCTGACGCCCATGCTGCAGGTGACTTCAAGTTCCCGGTCAGCCAGCATGAGTGAGGTTGAAACGGTCTTCATGATCCGTTGCAGAAGTTCGGCGGTCCCCGGTTCGACTTCATCGTTGGTGTTTCTACGGTAGTGGGGGGGATGGATGTCGCGCTGACCCGGCGCCGACTCCGTAAAGATCAGGGCGAATTCGTCGCCGCCCAAACGGGCCACCATGTCACTGCCGCGGACGCAGCTGCGCAAGCGGTCACCAACAACCTTCAGCAACTCGTTGCCGGTGCTGTAGCCCAGGCTCTCGTTGACCAGCTTGAAATAGTCCAGCCCCAGTACCACGACCACCACTTTATGGCTTTCCCGCAAGGCACCGGCAATCGCTTGGTTGAGCCGGTCCACGAACAGGCTGCGATTGGCAAGCCCGGTCAGCGTATCGAAGTTGGACAAGGTCATCACACGGGACTCTGCGGCCCTGCGCGCCTCAAGTTCGCTGGTCAGCACGTGGTTTTGCTCCAGCATTTCCTGTGAGGCAATGTCCAGCGAGCGCTCGATCATCTCGCGGTCGTTGTCGGCCTGGTGGTAGTAGGCGTCGATAGCCTCGAAAAGAGGCAGCATCCTGACGGGAAGCTCCTGGACTTCTCCGAAAAGCCGTCGGATCTGGCGCAGAAGTAGGCTGTGCATCCCTTAGTTTTCAAAAAGCGTGGTAATGGTCATCGTCTGGTTGTGCAGTTCGCACGCGTCGCCCGCCATGTGCGGCGAAATTTCTCCATAGGAATAGAACCCGGTGAATACGGCCTGATCACCCAGGACGTCGCGCACACTCTCGACTTCTTCTTCCACCCGCTGTTTGAGTACCAGCTTGCGGCCCACGCAACTGATGAGCAAAGCCAACTGAGCCGACTGGTCCTGCAAAGGTTGCATGCTGATTCTTGCCGCGCCGGATGCGCCGTCGATCAAGCGTTCGAAGTTGGCTTTCATGAGTCGGACGTATCCACCTTCAGGCATGTCGCCGGCAAAGGTCATGCTGCCGAGCTCCTCGTCGATACCGAGAATGGTGCGCACCACGCTGCTGCTGCCTCCGTGCGTACCGCCCACCATTTCGGGATGGCGCAGGGCCAGCGGAAACAGCAGCCCGGTTGCCGGCAAACCAGCGGCATGCTCTCCCAAATAACGTTTGTACAGCTCCAGCGCGGGCTTGCGGTCCAGGTCGAACAACACGGTGCCTTGGGCGCGGGTGATTTCCCGTTCGGGGCCAAACGGATCCCAGCCGCCCAACGACCCATAGCCGACCTTGATACGGTCGCCATACAAGCCCACAACGGCCACCTGGTTGGGTGCTGGCACGTCATTGGCGCACACCAGGGTTTTTTGGAACCTGGCGCCATCCGCGGACAAACCTCCCGTGATCTCGACGTGTGGCGGAAGTCCTTCCCGCATGCCCCGCACCAGGGCCGTGCCATTGACATGGAGTCCATCCGAGAAAACCAGCACATGCACGAGTTCGTCAGCGGGCAAAGACTCGGCCAGAGCAAGCCCAACCGCAAAACTTTGCGAGGAGTCGACGATATGCTCTTGGGAAAAATGCAGCCGGGTGTGCTCGAAATTCACCTCGGTCACCACCAAGGTGTCATCGCTTACCTCGGTGCCATGAATCTCCCCTGCGGTGGAGCATCCAACGACCAATCCACCCGGAAAGGCGCTGCGAATCGCGTCGAAATGACCACTGTCGCTGAGCAATGCCGTGCTGCCAAAGACCAGAATGAGCTGGTTCTGGCGATGGACGGGTAGCGCGTCAAAATGTGGGCGATTGCTGGCAGTAAAAATACGCTGGAATATCTGCATGGTTTTCCCTTGTGACGCTGTGCTGAGCGGTATCCCATTTCCACAGACATGCGCTGGATTTTGAGATCGCAGCCTTCAAGACGAGATGCTGGAAATATGCGCCCATTCGAGAGAATTTCCCCTCCCGAAGAAACCCGAAGCACGGCCGTCAAGCGCCCAAGTGGTAGGCGGCTGAGGCATTTCAAAGGCATGCAAGCCAGTATTCCCGCTGTGATCTAGCTTCAATCCAAGTGAGCGCTCTCACAATTCCCCGTGCAGTGTGCTTTCTGGGTGAGCCAGGCACATCTGCGCAGGTTTGGACGATCCCGAGGAGCCGCCGCCTCAGGCGGCCGTACGGAGCGGCGCAGGGGGGTGAGGGCGCGCCTACGGCGCGATTTTCCGTTTTAGCGCCCGCGCCACCGGCTGCGGCAAGTGGGGCATGGAGCGCAGCAGCCAGGGCAGCACCTTGCGCTTGGCACCGCTCAGGGACTCGGGCACCAGTGCCTCGATCAGGTGCGGCCCCGGCTCTGCCAGGGCATATTCCAGCGCTTTGGCGAAGCCTTCGGCGGTGTCGGTGCGTACCGCATGCACGCCCATGCCCTGGGCGAGCAGCGCGAAGTTCAGCGTGGGCTCGCTCAGGTCGAGCTGCGACTGGGCCTTGGGCCCGACTTCGTCGGCGCCGACGCGCTCCAGCTCCACGTTCAACACCGAGTAGGACGCGTTGTTGAAAACGACGGACACCACATGCAGCTTCTCGCGCGCCATGGTCCAAAGGGCCTGAAAGGTGTACATGGCGGTGCCGTCGCCAATCAGCGCGATGACGGGGCGGCCCAGGCACGCAATGGCCGCGCCGATGGCGTTGGGCAGCCCCTGGCCGATGGCGCCGCCAGTCAGGGTAATGAGGTCGTGGCGCGGCGCACCTGCCGTCATCGCCGAGAGCATCAGCCCCGAGGTGATGGCTTCATCGACCAGGATGGCGTTGTCCGGCAGCAGGTGGCCCACGGCCTTGCACACCTTGGGCGCGGTAAGTTTGCCGCGCGGGCGGCCTGGGCGCTGTGCAGCCTGCAGGGCGGGCGCGGTCTGCGTGGCGCCCAGCGCGGTGGCGAGTTGTTGCAGGCTGGCGGCTGCGTCTTGGGCCGGGGTGGAGAGCGTATGTACTGTGCAGGTGTCGGGCACCAGCTCGCTCTTCTTGCCGGGGTAGGCGAAGAACGACACTGGCGCTTTGGCGTCGACCAGCACCAGGTGTTCGATCTCGGCCAACTGCACGCCGGCCATTTCGGCCAGGTAGGCAATGCGCTCGACATAGGGCAGCCCGGCGCCCCGCTCCATGCGGGTGGGGAACACTTCGGCCAGCAGTTGCACGCCGCTGTGCGCGGCAATGCGCGCGGCGGCCAGCAGCGCGGGCTCGCGCAGGGCGTGCCCGCCCAGCAGCAAGGCGGCCTTCTTGCCCGAGCGCAGCACCTCGGCAATGGCTTGCACCACCGCAGCATCCGCGACCTGGGGTGCGGGCTGTGCGGGCGGCGGGCAGGGCTCGGCGCCCTCGCCCCAAGACACGTCGGCCGGCAGGATCAGCGTCGCCACTTGCCCCGGCAGGCCGCGCGCGGCGGTGATGGCGTCGGTGGCGTCCTGGCACAGCCGGGCGGTGCTGGAAGAGGTGCGCACAAAACCAGGCGACACATTGCGCGCCACGGTTTCGATGTCGGACTGCAGCTGGGCATCAAGTCGCGTGTGGTACGTGGCATGGTCGCCCACGATGTTGACGATGGGCACCTTGCCCTTGCGCGCGTTGTGCAGGTTGGCCAGTCCATTGCCCAGGCCGCAGCCCAGGTGCAAAAGCGTGGCCGCGGGTTTGCCCGCCATGCGGGCATAGCCGTCGGCAGCGCCCGTGGCTACGCCCTCGAACAGGGCGAGCACGGCGCGCATGCGCGGTTCGCTGTCCAGCGCCGCCACAAAGTGCATCTCGCTGGTGCCGGGGTTGCTAAAGCAGACCTCGATGCCGGCATCGGCCAGCGTTTTCATCAGGGCTTGTGCGCCGTTGGGCATGGTGTATTCCTTTGGTTTTCAGAGCGCGCGGCCCGTGGTAATGGAGCGCGCCGCAGCCCGCGCCGTGAGAATGCAGCCGGGCAAGAAGGTGCCCTCCAGTGCGCGTTTACCGTTGGCACCGCCGCCGCCAAAGCCGGCGGCTTCGCCCACGCAGTACAGGCCGCCGATGGGCTGGCCCGCGTCGTCCAAGACGCGGCTTTGCAAGTCGGTCTGCAGGCCGCCCAGGCTTTTGCGCGTGATGAGCTGCATCTGGATGGCGATGAATGGCCCGGCGCCTGGCTTTTGCAGCGGGGCCGGTGCGCAGGTGCGCAGCTTGTCCGGCCCCCACTGGCGCGCATGCAGGATGCGGCGGATCTGGTCGTCGTTGTGCAGCTTGCTGCCATTCGCAAAATTGGCGTCAAAGCGATCGGCCGTGGCCTGCAGCACTTCGGGCTGCACATCGTGCGATGCGGTCAGCGCATTCATCTTGGCCGCCAGACCGGCGAGTGTGTCGTCCACCAGGAAATGGCGGCTCTCACTTTGCATCTGGCGCACCAGGCGGTGGTTGCCGAGCAGCGTTTCCTTCAGGAACAGCGGGAACTGCCTATCGCGGATGCGCTGGTTGTGCTCGGCCCCCGAAATGGCGAATTCCTTGATGGCGATGCGCCAGTTGAGCAGGTGCCAGGTCCAGGGCTTCTCCTGCGCGGCGACGCGTTGGCACAGCCAGTGGGTGTCAAAACCCGTCACCAGCGGCTCGGGGCCGATGCGCTCGCCCCGGTGGTCGAGCCACAGCGCCGACTTGCAGGGAATGGTCGAGAGGCCGTGCCCCTCGAAGTGCGGGAACGGGTGCGGAAAGCCCGCCGCGTAGTTCCACATCTCGCCTGCGTGGGTGATGCGCCCTTTCATCGCGTCGGCCACCCAGTGGTGCATCTTGCCGTCGGCAAAGGGGTGTGCGCCATTGAGCATCTGGCTGGGGCGGGGGCGATCTTGGGGCCAGTTGGCGCGCGCTTCTTCTTGGCTGCCGTTGATGCCGCCCATGGCCAGCACCACCACGGGCGCCGACAGGCGCACCTCTGCGCCGGTGGCGTCGTTCACCGCCACAGCGCCCGAGACCTGACCTGCGCTGTGTTCCAGCGCGGTGACCCGGTGTTGGTGTAGCAGGGTGAGGCGTCCGGCGCCTCGGCCTGTGGAGGCCGCCGCACGCAGCGCGGAAACCATGCGCCGCGTAAGTTCACGCGACGTTCCCCAGACGATGTGGTAGCGCGGCACGCTGTTGCCGTCGCCGTTCATTCCGCGCTCGACCCAGTTCACGGCGGGCATGAACTTGACGCCCTCCTGCAGCAGCCAGTCGTACACCTGGCTGCGCGAATGCTGCACGTAGTGCTGTGCCCATTGGCGCGGCAGCATGTCGTTCTCGCCCAGTTCCCCAAAGCGCAGCCAGTCGGCCAGCGCCCGCTCGGGCGTGTCGGGGATCTTCATACGCGCCTGTAGCGGCGTGCCCACCAGTGCCATACCGCCAAAGGCCCACAGCGCCAAGCCGCCGAAGCGCTCGGGCGTGTCGCGGTCCACCAGGGCGACGGATTGGCCCGCGCGCAGGCATTCCAGCGCGGTGACGATACCGGCCAGTCCCCCACCGACCACCACCACATCGTGCCGCTGTGAGTGCATCGCTTGTCTCCTTTTTTATCACTGAACCATAGCGCCGTATCATGGAATTTCTCTTGACCTTGGAGCCACTGCATGTTGACTTCAGCGCCCAGCGTGTCGCTCAGCTGGGTCAACACCGTTATCGCCGCCGCCGAGCGCCAGGGCGTGCCTTGCGCCGACCTGCTGGCGCGCGCCGGGGTAGCGAACGACCGCTTGGGCGCGCCGCGCTGGCCGGTCGACGACATCACCCGCCTCTGGCGGGCCGCCGCCGCGCTGACGGGCGACGCCGCCTTTGGCCTGAACACCGGGCGCCAGGTGGGGCCGGGCAGCTTCAATGTGGTCAGCTTCATTCTGCTGTCGTCGTCCACGCTGCGCAGCGCCATTGGCCAGTTGCAGGAGTACCAGCGCCTCATCAGCGACGGCGGTCGCTTCCAGACCCTGGCCGGGGAGCGGCGCAGCTGGCTCATCTACCACCCGCAGCAGGGCAGCCTTGCGTTCAGCCCGCACCAGGTGGAGTCCGTGCTGGCCGCTGCCGTGTGCTTCAGCCGCTGGGTGACCGGCCAGCCGCTGAAGCCCGTGCGTGTGCAGTTCAGCCATGGGCAGATCGGGCCTTTGTCGGCCTATGCGCAGGCTCTGAGGGCCGAGGTGCAGTTCGAGCAGGCCTTCAATGGCTTGCTGCTGGAGAACACCGTCCTGGATGCCCCTTTGCCCCAGGCCGATGCCGAGCTGGCGCAGTTGCACCGCACCCATGCGGCGGCGCAGTTGGCGGCGTTGTCGGCACCCATGCTGCTGAGCACCCGGGTCGAGCAGTGGCTGACCGGCGCGCTGGACGGCAGCGTGCCTGGCCGCGCCCAGGCGGCGCGCCAGTTCGGGCTGGGGGAGCGGGCGTTTGCGCGCCGGTTGCAGGAGGAGGGCGTGTGCTACGCCGACCTGGTCGATGGCGTGCGCCATGCGCTGGCCTGCCAGGCCGTGGCGAGCGGGGCCGAGCCGTTTGTTCGCATTGCGCGGCGCCTGGGGTTTTCGGAGGCCAGTGCCTTCAACCGGGCGTTTCGCCGCTGGACGGGCCATGCCCCGGGGCACTGGCAGCAGCAGGGCCCTGTGGCGCCGCAGACTGCGCCGCCAGCCGGGCATTGAAGCCCGATCGCTCCATGAGCGATGCAGGCTGGGCCTGCGCGCCCGAGAGCGTCAACCGCCCGCCGCGCTCGGCCACTGTTTTGAGGATTTGCTCCAGACCTTCGAGGCCCGTGGTATCCAGGGCGAACAGGTCGTGGATATCCAGGTGCACCTGTACGCCCTCGGGGGCCGCCTCAATGGCGCCCACCAGGGGGTCGATTTTGGTGGTCGCACCAAAGAACAGTGCGCCATGCAGTTGCCAGCCAAGCTGCGGCACGCCGGCAGCGGCGGGTAGCCTTTCGGGCTCGGCACGGAAAAGTTCGCTCATGCGCCGTACAAACAGCACGCAGGCCAGCGCCAGCCCGACTTGCACGGCCACCGTCAAGTCAAACACCACGGTGAGGAAGAAAGTGCCCAGCAGCAGCAGCCGATAGTGGTTGGAGAAGTGCTTGAGGCGCCCAAACTCGTGCCACTCGCCCATGTTCCAGGCCACATGCAGCAGGATGCCGGCCAGCACGGCAAGCGGAATGTGCATCGCCAGCGGAGCCGCCACCAGCACGATGACGGCGATGGTTGCCGCGTGCACGATGCCCGCCACCGGCGACGTGGCACCGGCGCGCAGATTCGTCACCGTGCGGGCAACCGTGCCCGTCACCGGCATACCGCCAAAAAATGGCACGACGAAATTGGCCACACCCTGAGCCATCAGCTCCTGGTTGGGGTCGTGCTTGCGGATATGCGGGTCGGTAGCCAACTGGTCGGCCACGCGTGCGCAGAGCAGCGACTCGATGGCGCCCAGCAAGGCAATGGTGACCGTGGGCGCAACCAGCAGGCGCACGGTGTCCCAGGAAAAAGCGGGCAAGGCGAAGATGGGCAGGCTTTGGGGAATGCCGCCAAAACGCGTTCCCAGGGTTTCGACCGGGTAGCCCATGCCGTGCGAGAGCGCGGTGAGGGTAATCAGCGCCACCACAGGCGCGGGAATGCGCGCGAAGTTGCGCACCGTATGCCCCTCGGCCATGTGCAGCACGGGGGAGCCGCTCATGAAGAGGCGTGGCCACAGGAACAGGCCACCCAGGCAGGCTGCGCCCAGGCCCAGGGCGTAAGGGTTCACAGTGCCTGCGTGCCGCGCCATCACATCCACTTGTGAGAAGAAGTTGCCAGGCATCTTGGCAATCTGCAGACCCAGAAAATCCTTGAGCTGCGAGACGGCAATCAGCACCGCAATGCCATTGGTGAAACCGATAACGATGCTCACCGGCACAAAGCGCACCAGGCTCCCCAGGCGCAGCAGGCCAAGCGCAAACAGCAGCACACCTGCGCAGGCGGTGGCAATGAGCAGGTTGGCCACGCCATAGCGATCGACGATGCCGTAGACAATGACGATAAAGGCCCCCGCCGGCCCACCGATCTGCACGTTGGTGCCACCCAGCAGCGCCACCAGGAAACCGCCGATGATGGCCGTCCACAGCCCTGCCTGCGGCGTCAGGCCACTGGCAATGGCAAAGGCCATGGCGAGCGGCAGGGCCACCACACCGACCGTGACCCCGGCCCCCAGGTCGGCAAGCAGGCGACTTCGGCTGTAGCCGCGCAGGGCGTCGAAGACGCGGGGCTGAAAGCGGTGGATGGGGACCATGGCGAGTCTTGGTTACTTCACGCGCATGCCGGGGGCTGCGCCCGGCCCGGGCTCCAGCACGTAGATGCCGGGTTGTGCCTTGCCATCGGCGTGGCTGGCGGCCAGCACCATGCCCTCGGAGACGCCAAATTTCATCTTGCGCGGCGCCAGGTTGGCGACCAGCACAGTGAGCTTGCCGGTGAGCTGCTCGGGTGCGTAGGCGCTGGCAATGCCGCTGAAGACGTTTCGGGTTTTTCCCTCGCCCGCGTCCAACGTCAGGCGCAGCAACTTGGTGGAGCCTTCGACGCGCTCGCACTGCTCGATGCGGGCAATGCGCAAATCAATCTTGGCGAAATCGTCGATGGTGATGGTCGGGGCAATGGCTTCGCCGCCGGGCAGGGCATTGGCGCCGGATGCTCCTGAATCAATAGCTGCATCCGCTTGCTCCTCTTGCGCTGGAGGCTCAAAAAGTGCTTCAAGTTGCTTGATATCCACGCGCTGCAGCAGGTGCTGGTAACTGCCAATCACGTGGCCCGCGCCCAGGCGTTGCTGCGCGCTCTCGAAGGTGAAGGGCGGGACGTTGAGGAAGGCTTCCACCTCGCTTGCCAGCGCAGGCAGCACTGGCTTCATCACGATGGTCAGCAGGCGGAACGCTTCCATGCAGGTGCTGCACACGTCCTGCAGGCGGCTGTCCATGCCTTGCTGCTTGGCCAGTTCCCAGGGCTTGTTCTGGTCCACGTAGGCGTTCACGCGGTCGGCCAGCAGCATGGTTTCGCGCAGCGCCTTGCCGTACTCGCGTTCGGCCAGCAGCTCGATGATGCTGGGGGCGACGTCCTTCAGATGCTCCAGCAGCGCGTCGCCGTCGGCCGACACTTCGGCCAGTTGGCCGCCAAAGCGCTTGGTCAGAAAGCCCGCGGCGCGGGACGCAATGTTGATGTACTTGCCCACCAGGTCGCTGTTCACGCGCGCCATGAAGTCGCTAGCGTTGAAGTCGATGTCTTCGTTGCGGCTGCTGAGCTTGGCCGCCAGGTAGTAGCGCAGCCACTCGGGGTTCATGCCGAGCTCCAGGTACTTGAGCGGGTCCAGGCCCGTGCCCCGGCTCTTGCTCATCTTCTCGCCGTTGTTCACGGTGAGAAAACCGTGCACGAACACGCGGTCGGGCACCTTGCGGCCACTGAATTTGAGCGTGGCGGGCCAGAACAAGGTGTGGAAGGTGACGATGTCCTTGCCGATGAAGTGCACCTGCTCCAGCGCCGGGTCGGCCATGTAGGCGCCGTAGTCCTCGCCGCGCTTGGCCAGCAGATTCTTCAGCGAGGCCAGGTAGCCGATGGGGGCGTCGAGCCACACATAGAAATATTTGCCCGGCGCATCGGGAATCTCAATGCCGAAGTAGGGCGCATCGCGCGAGATGTCCCAGTCGCCCAGGCCCTCGCTGGTGGTTCCGTCGGGGTTGGTGCGCACGCTGAACCACTCGCGCACCTTGTTGGCCACCTCCGGCTGCAGGCGACCGTCCTGCGTCCAGTCTTCCAGGAAGGCCACGCAGCGCGGGTCGGAGAGCTTGAAGAAGAAATGCTCGGACGACTTGAGCACCGGCTTGGCGCCCGAGAGGGTGGAGTAGGGGTCGATGAGGTCGGTGGGCGCATAGACCGAGCCGCAGACCTCGCAGTTGTCGCCGTACTGGTCCTTGGCATGGCAGCGCGGGCATTCGCCCTTGATGTAGCGGTCCGGCAGGAACATCGCTTTTTCGGGGTCGAAGAACTGGTTGATGGTGCGCGTCTCGATCAGGTCGTTGGCTTTGAGATCACGGTAGATATCTTGCGCGAGCTGGTGGTTCTCGGGCGCGTCCGTGCTGTGCCAGTTGTCGAAGGCAATGTGAAACCCGTCGAGGTACTGTTTGCGGCCGGAGGCAATGTTGGCAACGAACTGCTGCGGCGTCAGGCCCGCCTTCTCGGCGGCAATCATGATGGGTGCGCCGTGTGTGTCGTCGGCGCCGACAAAGTTGACTTCGTTGCCCAACATGCGCTGCGTGCGCACCCAGATGTCGGCCTGGATGTATTCCATGATGTGGCCAATGTGGAACTTGCCGTTGGCGTAGGGAAGGGCGGTAGTGACGAAAAGTTTGCGGGGCATGGGCAGAAGGTGGTCGGGGGCGGCGCTGCCGAAAGGCTGGGCGGCGCAATCGGCAATTCTAGGACCAGCGTCTGTGCCGCCTGTTCCTCGGCGCGGGAGCCCGCCCTGAAAGCTGTCTATGCGGCGCTTCGCGGGAAATCCGAATCCGTCGCCTGCACCGCGGTCGCGACCGGCACGCCCGCGTCCTGCCAGCCAAAAAAGCGGCACACGTCGCCCCGCTTGGCGAGCGTGTCGGCGCGGCCCAGGGCCATCAGTTCGCGCGTATAGGCCGCCTCGAACAGCAGGTAGCTGGCAAGCGCCGCGCCGCGCACATCCTGCATGTTCGCGGTGACGCCGAGCGCGCCCAGCATGGTGCGCACAGCGACAGGCAGGTCGCCCACGTGGCGCGCTGCCAGGGCGTCGATGCGCTCCGAGGGGGCAATGACCAGCAGTTCGATGGGGCGCAGCAGGCTGCCACTGCGCGAGGCTTGCGGAATGAGCGAGATCGTCTGGTTGATGCGCTGCATGCGTTCGATGTCCACGGCCAGCGCGTCGAGAAAGATATTCGAGAGCGCGTGGCCGGCAATTTGCGCGAGCGAGGGGTAGGACGGCATGGTGCTTTCGGGCGCCAGCTCCCTGGGCTCGTGCATGCGGCCGGCGCCAACGACCAGGATGCGCTGGGCGCCCAGGTGAATGGCGGCGGCGATCGGCGCCGACTGGCGCATGGAGCCGTCGCCAAAATACTCGGTGCGATTGTCCACTTCGATGGCTGTGGCCGGGAAGATGAAGGGAATGGCGCTTGACGCCAGCAAATGCTCGTGCGTGATGCGGTCGCGCACGGCCCGGCGCTGCGAGCGCACCCAGGGGTCAAGCCGCTCGCCCGCCTCGAAAAAGGTGACGTGGTCGCCCGTGGTGTAGCTCGATGCGGTCACGGCGAGCGCGTACAGGTGCCCCTTGCGGATGACCTGTGGCAGGCGCACCAGCGGCACCATTTTTGCCAGCAGCTTGATCAGCGGACCGTTGTCCAGCAGCGAGCGCGGGCGCAGCCGGCGCCAGCGCGCCAGCACCCAGCCCAGCGAGAGCAGCGTGAGCCAGCGCGCACCGCTTTGCGCCACGCTGAGCGAATCGGCCCGGTACACCTGCTGCGCCTGGAAGTTGCGCCACACGCGGGCGATGCGGCGCACCGTGCGGTCGAACTGGTCTGCCCCGCAGGCCAGCGCCGCCGCATTGATAGCGCCCGCCGAAGTGCCGGTGATGATGGGAAACGGATTGGGGGCCTGGCCCGCGCCGCAGGCCAGGCGCAGGTCGGCAATGGCTTCGAGTACGCCCACTTGGTAGGCTGCGCGAGCGCCGCCGCCCGTGAGCAATAGACCCGTGTGGCCGGTGTGCGGCGCGGCGCTGCCGGCGTCTGCTGCCGGGGTTTCGGTGGCTGGGAGTGCTGCCTGGGCCATTTCGTTTGTCATGTCCCTGGGGAGCAGGGCTGGTGCAATGCGCTGGCAGCAGTGTGCGACAGTGCCGCCCGCGGATCGCCACGGGAAAACCCGTGGCGATCCGGGGCTCAAGTTTTTGGCAGTAGCAGCCGCGCCAGGGCGTCGCCCTCCACCAGCGCCACACCTTCGGTGCGCGCCAGGTCGCGCGCTGCATCGCTGACGGTGCCGTGCGCCACCAGGTATTGGCCGGCATGAATGTCCCGCTTGCGCATCGCCGCCACCAGGTGGCCGATGGCATCCGCGCCGTGGCTCGCGGCCTTCCAGCGGCGGGCGCTGACCAAGGTGGTGCGGCCGCCTTGCTCTACGCAAAAATCGGCTTCCAGGCCTGTAATCGGTTGCACGTTCGCGCCCTGCGCGCGCCAGGCCTGTTCCAGCGCGGCAGAAAACTCGCGCCAGGCCATGGCGCGCAGAGCGGCAGATTGCGCAGCAACCGCCGCGGCAGAAGGCGCGTGCCACTGGCGCCAGGCGGCCACGCAGCCCACGCCGTACAGCGGCAGGGCGCCAAAAGCGCCCAGCAGCTTGAAGCGTTCCGGTGCCAGTGCGGCAACCGCCAGGGTAATGGCGCCTGCCAGCAGCATGCTCACCCACCAGGGCGAGCGCAGCAGGATTGCGAACAGCGAGTTGTCGGCCATTTTCAGTTTCACGGGTCTCTTTCATGCTCTCGGGGGGAAGGGCATCCGCCCCACTGCCTCCATTGTCATTGCTTCGCGCAATAGACTCGCGGCACTTACCAGGAGAGATTTGAATGGCTGTTTCCGAACAGGACCTGCTGGCCGCCCTGGCCAAGGTGCAGGACCCGCATACCGGCAAGGATTTTGTCAGCACGCAGGCGCTGCGCAACTTGCAGATCACGGGCGGCGATGTTGCCTTTGATGTCGAGCTGGGCTACCCGGCCAAAAGCCTGATTCCGGGCCTGCGCACGCAGCTCGTGGCTGCCGCGCGGGGCGTGGCCGGTGTGGCCAACGTCTCGGCGCATATCAGCAGCAAGATTGCCGCGCACGCGGTACAGCGCGGCGTCCAGCTCTTGCCGCAGGTCAAAAACATCATTGCCGTGGCCTCGGGCAAGGGCGGCGTGGGCAAGAGCACCACCGCCGCCAACCTCGCCCTGGCCCTGGCCGCCGAGGGCGCCAGCGTGGGTGTGCTGGACGCCGACATCTACGGCCCCAGCCAGCCGATGATGCTGGGCATCAACCGCCGGCCCGAGAGCGTGGACGGCAAGAACATGGAGCCGCTGGAAAACTACGGCATCCAGGTGATGTCCATCGGCTTCCTGGTGAACCAGGACGAAGCCATGATCTGGCGCGGCCCCATGGCCACGCAGGCGCTGGAGCAACTGCTGCGCCAGACCAACTGGCGCGATTTGGACTACCTCGTCATCGACCTGCCGCCCGGCACCGGCGACATCCAGCTCACGCTGTGCCAGCGCGTGCCGATTACCGGCGGCGTCATCGTCACCACGCCGCAGGACATTGCCCTGCTCGATGCCAAGCGCGGCATCAAGATGTTTGAAAAGGTGGGCGTGCCGATCCTGGGCATCGTCGAGAACATGGCCGTCCATGTGTGCACCAACTGCGGCCACATCGAGCATATTTTTGGTGCCGATGGCGGCAAGAAAATGGCGCAGGACTACGGTATGGCGTACCTGGGCGCCTTGCCGCTGGACATGCAGATTCGGCTCCAGGCCGACAGCGGCAAGCCCACCGTGGTCGCCGACCCGGACGGCGATGTGGCGCAAATCTACAAACAGGTGGCGCGCAGCGTGGCGGTGAAAATTGCGCAGCAGGCCAAGGATTTCTCCGCCAAGTTTCCGACGATCTCGGTCAGCAAGGACACCTGAGAACGGGTTCGCGCTCTGCGCCCGGCAGGCTTCGCAAGGCCCGCGCGCCGTGCCATAGTGGCGCATGGGCGCCGCGCCGGGCCGCCCCAAGCCAGTTAGCACCGCAGTGCGCAGCACGGAGGTTACCCAGTGAGCTTTGCCGCGAAGCCTTCTTTCCCCCAAGCCGTCGCCCTTGCCACCCCCGACGCGTTGCGCGCACGCCTGCGCCGCAATAGCCGGCTCAAGGGCCGCCAGCCGGATGCGGCATCCACGGCCGAGGTGCGGGCCCTCATTGGCGAGTGCCCGCCCGAAGGCCATCGCCGCGACCTGCTGATCGAATACCTGCATCTTTTGAACGATGCCTGGCGCTGCCTGCACGACCGGCACCTGGTGGCCTTGGCCCGGGAGATGCGCATTCCGATGGCCGAGGTGTTCGAGGTCGCGAGCTTTTACCACCACTTCGACGTGGTGCGGGGTGAGCGCGACGCGCCGGGCCTGACGGTCCGCGTTTGCGATTCGCTCTCGTGCCAGTTGGCCGGCGCGCAGGAACTGCTGGCGCGACTGCCGGGATTTTTTTCAGGGCAGGATGTGCGCGTCGTCCCCGTGCCCTGCGTCGGCCGCTGCGAGCAGGCGCCCGTGGCGGTGGTGCACCAGACGCCCGTGCCGCACGCCACGCCGGAGGCCGTGGTTTTGGCATCAAATAGGCCTCTAGCGCTTATCGCACCTGCGTTAGAAGCTACTCCTTTCGTAGCATCCGACTGGGCGGAGCGCAGCCTGCCGGATTATGCCGGCCCCACCGGCTACGCCAGCTACCGCGCCCAAGGCGGCTACGCGCTGGCGGCGGCGCTGGTCAATGGCGAGAGGGATGCGGAGGCGGTGCTCGCGGCCATGGAAGGCTCGGGCCTGCGTGGGCTGGGCGGCGCGGGCTTTCCCGCTGGGCGCAAGTGGCGCATCGTCCGCGAGCAGCCTGCCCCCCGGTTCATGGCCGTCAATATCGACGAGGGCGAACCCGGCACTTTCAAGGATCGGACTTACCTGGAGCGCGATCCGCACCGGTTTCTCGAAGGCGTGCTCATCGCTGCGCAAGTGGTGGGCACCGAGGCGGTCTACCTCTACCTGCGGGACGAATACCACGGCTGCCGAGCGCTTTTGCAAGCCGAACTCGCCAAGCTCCGCGCCGACCCGCCTTGCCATCTGCCGCACATCGAACTGCGGCGCGGCGCGGGCGCCTACGTCTGCGGCGAAGAATCGGCCATGATCGAGAGCATCGAAGGCAAGCGCGGCATGCCGCGCCTGCGCCCGCCCTACATTGCCGAGCGCGGTCTGTTTGGCCGGCCCACGCTGGAGCACAACTTCGAGACGCTGTACTGGGTGCGCGATATTGTCGAACGCGGCCCAGAGTGGTTTGCCGGCTTTGGCCGGCGCGGCCGCCATGGCCTGCGCAGTTTCAGCGTCAGCGGGCGGGTCAGGCAGCCCGGCGTCAAGCTCGCGCCGGCGGGCATCACCCTGCGCGAACTCATAGACGAATACTGCGGCGGCATGCAGGACGGGCACGAGCTGTACGCCTACCTGCCCGGCGGCGCCTCGGGCGGCATCCTGCCCGCGCGGCTGGCGGACCTGCCGCTGGATTTCGATACCTTGCAACCCCACGGCTGCTTTATCGGTTCGGCCGCCGTCATCGTGCTCGGCCACCACGACCGCGTGCGCGACGCGGCGCTGAACGTGATGCGTTTCTTGGCCCATGAGAGCTGCGGCCAGTGCACGCCCTGCCGCGTCGGCACGGACAAGGCTGCCAGCCTCATGCAAGTGCCGGCCTGGGACGCCGAATTGCTGGACGATCTGGCGCAGGTGATGGCCGACGCCTCCATCTGCGGCCTGGGCCAGGCGGCACCGAACCCGATCCGCTGCGTGTCCAAGTACTTTGCGCACGAGGTGGGCGAAGGTGCGTGGCCAGGCGATCTGCCGCACCCGCGCGGCAGATCGCTCGCCGAAACCCTGCCGCCCGAGGGGGCCGCATGAGCGCGGCAGATGGCATCGCCTTCGAGCTTGATGGCGAAGTGGTTCGGGCTCTGCCAGGCGAGAGCCTGTGGCAGGCCGCACGGCGCCACGGTGTCGAAATTCCGCACCTGTGCCACACCGACGGCTTGCGGCCCGATGGCAACTGCCGTGCCTGCGTGGTCGAAATTGATGGCGAGCGCACGCTGGCTCCCAGCTGCTGCCGCGCGCCCACGCCCGGTATGCAGGTGCGGGCGCAAAGCCCGCGCGCGCGCGCCGCGCAGCGCATGGTGGTGGAGCTGCTGCTCTCGGATATGCCAGACACCGGCTACCAGTGGCGCGATGGACCAGAGAGCATAAACACTACGGAAACCATAGCTGCCAGCGCAAGTGGAGTAAGCGCTGGAGGCCAAAAAAGCTTAAAAAATGTCGGCCAGCACGGCGAGCTCAGCCAGTGGGCTGAGCGCCTGCAGGTGGCGGTGCGCCCCGCGCTGGCAGCCTTGCGCCGCGCGCCGCTGGCACCCGACGTCAGCCACCCCGCCATGGCGGTGCAGCTCGACGCCTGTATCCAGTGCGGCCGCTGCGTGCGCGCCTGCCGCGAGGAACAGGCCAATGGCGTGATCGGCATGGCGCTGCGCGGGGCCGGCGCCCGGCCCGTGTTCGACCTGGACGATCCCATGGGGTTGAGCACCTGCGTAGGTTGCGGCGAGTGCGTGCAGGCCTGCCCGACCGGCGCGCTCAGCGCCAAACCCCTGGTGGGCTCGCAGGCCATGGACCGCAGCGTCGATTCGGTCTGCCCCTTCTGCGGCGTCGGCTGCCTGGTCACCTGGCAGGTGCGCGGTGAAAAAATCGTCGGCGTGCAGGGCCGGGATGGCCCGGCCAATGAAGGGCGGCTGTGCGTCAAGGGCCGCTTTGGTTTTGACTACATCCACCACCCCGACCGGCTGACGGTGCCCCTGATTCGCAAGCCCGGCGTTCCCAAGGGCATGCCCGAGCCGGGCGCCGACTGGCGCGATACCTTCCGCGAAGCTTCCTGGGACGAGGCGCTGGCGCTGGCCGCGGGGGGCCTCAGGCAGCTGCGCGACGCCCACGGCCCCAAGGCGCTTGCCGGGTTTGGCTCGGCCAAGGGCAGCAACGAAGAGGCCTATTTGTTCCAGAAGCTGGTGCGCACCGGCTTTGGCAGCAACAACGTCGACCATTGCACGCGGCTGTGCCACGCATCGAGCGTCGCTGCGCTGCTCGAAGGCGTGGGTTCGGGGGCGGTGAGCAACCCGGTGCGCGATGTCGAATTCTCCGAGCTGATTTTCGTCATCGGTTCCAACCCCACCGCCAACCACCCGGTGGCCGCCACCTGGATGAAGAACGCGGCTGCCCGTGGCGCCAAGATTGTGCTGGCCGACCCACGCATCACCGACCTGGGCGCGCACGCCTGGCGCACGCTGGCGTTCCGCGCCGACAGCGACGTGGCGTTGCTCAATGCCCTGTTGCACGCGGTGATCGACGAGGGCCTGGTCAACGAAGCCTTTGTGCGCGAGCGCGTCGAAGGCTTCGACGCATTGCGCGCGCACCTCGCTCCCTTCAGCCCCGAGGCCATGGCACCGGTCTGCGGTATTGCGGCGCCGCTGCTGCGCGAGGTGGCGCGGGCCTTTGCCACGGCCAAAAGCGCGATGATTCTGTGGGGCATGGGCGTCAGCCAGCATGTGCACGGCACCGACAACGTGCGCTGCCTGATTGCGCTCGCCGCCATCACCGGCCAGATCGGCCGGCCCGGCACCGGCCTGCACCCGCTGCGGGGCCAGAACAACGTCCAGGGCGCCAGCGACGCGGGGCTGATTCCCATGATGCTGCCCAACTACCAGCGCGTGGATGACCCGGCGGTGCGCGCCTGGTTTGAAGATTTCTGGGGCCAGCCACTCGACAGCGAGCCTGGCTACACCGTCGTGGAAATCCTGCACAAGGCGCTGGCCCCCGATGCCGACCCGCACAAGATTCGCGGCATGTACATCCTGGGCGAGAACCCCGCCATGAGCGACCCCGACCTGAACCACGCGCGCCATGCCCTGGGCAGCCTGTCGCACCTCGTGGTGCAGGACATCTTCCTGACCGAAACCGCCTGGCTGGCCGACGTGGTGCTGCCCGCCAGCAGCTGGATGGAAAAAACCGGCACGGCCAGCAACACCGACCGCATGGTGCAGCTTGGCCGACGGGCCGTCGCCCCGCCCGGGGATGCGCGGGCCGATCTGTGGATTCTTCAGCAAATGGCCTCTGGCATGGGACTGGCCTGGCACTACCCCGGAGCCCATGATGGCGTGGCAGCGGTGTACGAGGAAATGCGGTGTGCCATGCACGCTTCAATAGCCGGTATCACCTGGGAGCGGCTGGAGAGCGAAGGCAGCGTCACCTACCCCTGTCTGTCCCTGGACGATCCCGGCCAACCCATTGTTTTCACGGAACGCTTTCCCACCGCCAGCGGCCGCGTGCGCCTGGTGCCCGCCGGCCTGGTGCCAGGTGATGAGCAGCCTGATGCCGACTACCCGCTGGTGCTCATCACGGGCCGCCAGTTGGAGCACTGGCACACCGGCAGCATGACGCGGCGCAGCCAGGTGCTGGACGCTATCGAGCCGGTAGCGACTGCCTCCATGAATGGCGCGGCCATGGCGCGGCTGGGCCTGGCCGCGGGCGAGCGCGTGGTGATTGCCTCGCGCCGGGGGCGGGTTGAGGTCCTGCTGCGCCAGGACGACGGCACGCCCGATGCCACGGTGTTTCTGCCCTTTGCTTACCGCGAAGCGGCCGCCAATTTGCTGACCAATGCAGCGCTAGACCCCTTTGGGAAAATTCCCGAAGTCAAGTACTGCGCGGTGGCGGTGGTGAAACGGTAGGGCCTGGCGCTGCCCCGCTGTCCACAAGCGCGGTGCTGGAGGGGGCTTCGGCCTGCGCCACCACGGTATCGCGCCCGCCCTCCTTGGCGGCATAGAGGGCCTGGTCGGCCTGGTGAATGAGGTGCAGGCTCTCGCGCTCGGCATTGGCCTGTGCTCCGGCGCGGCCCAGTTCTTCGCTGCGCATCGCGGTTTTGGTCTGCGCGGTGGCGACGCCAATGCTGACGGTGACCACGGTGGCCACGCCGGACGCTGCGTGCACGATCGCCAGCTTGCGCACGGCAAGGCGCAGCTTTTCGGCAATGGCTTGTGCTTCCGCGCGACCGGTAGCCGGCAGCAGCACGGCAAATTCTTCGCCGCCATAGCGCGCCACCAGGTCGGTCGCCCGCGCGACTGTGCGCGCCAGCGCCTTGGCGACCTTGCGCAGGCACTCATCGCCTGCCAGGTGGCCATAGCGGTCGTTGAACGCCTTGAAATGGTCGACGTCGATCATCAGCACCGACAAGGGCGCCTGGATGCGCGCTGCACGCTGCCACTCCACCGTCAGGGCCTCGGTGAGCGCGCGCCGGTTGGCGACGCCCGTCATCGGGTCCTGGCGCACCAGGGCTTCCAGTGCCGTGCGGTACTGCCCCAGTTTTTCTTCTGCGCGCTGGCGTTCGGTAATGTCCTGCACCGTGCCCGTCATGCGCGCGTTGGCACTGGGGGCGTCGTGCTCGCCCCACATGTCCACCCAGCGTTCTTGGCTTCCATCGACAAGGCGGTACTGCATGCGCAGTGGCTTGCGCTCGCGCAGTGCCTCGTCCAGCCCCGCCAGCACCTGCGCGCGATCCGCCGGAAGCACCTGCGCCAGCCACTGCGTTCGCGCCACGGGCGCTTCGGGCGTGAGACCAAACAGCTCGCTGGCCATGGGCGAGAGCGTAAAGGTGTCCCCACTGCGCTCGTACACGTAGTAGCCCACCAACGCCGCTTTTTGTGCACTCTCCAGCCATTGCATGTTCTGCGCCAGCTTGTCCTTGAGCGCGCTCTCGCGCAGCCGCGCGCGCCACTGCCAGCCGCCCAGCAGCAGCGCAGCGATCAGCACGGCGGCACTCACCGGCAGGCTTAGTACCCACAGTTCGCGCGTGGCCGCCTCGCCAAAAGCCTCATGCACTTCGATTTCGGAGACGAGAAGCCAGGGGGATTCGGCAATGGCGTTGACCACAGCGATGACAGGAGTGTTCCGGTCATCACGTCCGTAGAGCAGGCCGCGCGCGCCTGCGACGGCCTGCACCAAGGGTCTGGCCGTGTCCACCGCGGAGACGACGGTCGGTGTTTCCAACTCGCCATGGCGGCGCAGCGGAGTCAGCAGCAAGGCATCTTTCCCCTGTGCTTGCACAAGAACCGATTCGGCCGTTTCGCTTGCCGTGGGCCAGGGGGAGAGCAGGGGGTAGAGACTGGTGCGTACGTCCATCACCAGCCACACGGCGCCCAGCGGGCGAGTGCCGTCAAAGATGGGCGCCATCAGGCTGAAGAACGGGAAAGCAAAAAATGGGGCGCGCCGCGGCTCGACTATCGCTGGCGCTGCACTTTCTATGGCGTGAGCGAGCGCTTTCTTTTCCGCATCGGGCACCGTTTTGCTGCTGTTGCCCATGGATACGGTGCCATCCGGGGCGACAAAGGACACGACGCTGTAGCGTGCCCGCTCTTGCAGAATGCGCAGCCGCTCCTGTACGAAGGCTGTCGCTTCATGTTCTGTCTGAGGCGCGCTTTGCCAGCGTGCCACTGCCTGCGCGAACAGGCTGTCGTCCGTCAGGGCATTGGCGTCTGCCAGGCGGCTGGTCCGCCAGTCGGCCACCGCCTGCGCCTGCAAACGGCCAATCGTCTGCAGCTCGCGCTCAGCCTGGTGGCGGTGCATCAGCTTGCGCTGCTCATACACAGTGGACAGTGTCCATACGAGCAACGCGCCGACGAGGAGCGCGATGAGCGCGGCCAGCCGTGCGAGCAGGCTGCGGCTTGGAGCGCGAAACAGTCGGCGGGGTACAGGCATGGACAAAGGACGAAGGAAATGCGGGTGCGATCAGACGTGGCAAGCAATGGCACACTATGTCAGATTTTGTAAACAGACTTGCAATTCCCGGGTGCTTGGGGTCCAGGGAAAACACGCAGGAGAAGGGCAGAAATGTTGCGTTTAGCGGTTCATTTCCTTGTCGCGCTGCTGCTGGCAGTGCCGGGCCCGGGTGCGGTGGCGCAAGCACAAACGGTTTCTTCGCGCGTGGTGTTCAGCCTATCCCTGGAGCCTGGCGGCCTTGACCCGACCATTGCGCCGTCAGCTTCCATCGGCGAAGTGGTGCACTACAACGTGCTTGAAGGTCTGGTAAAAATCGAAGAGAGTGGTGCCACCACGCCTTTGCTGGCCAGCAGTTGGAAGGTCGAAGAGGGCGGCACCACCTACCGCTTTGTGCTGCGAAAAAACGTGCGCTTTCACGACGGAGCGCTTTTTGACGCCGCGGCCGTGCGCTTCAGTTTTGAGCGGGCCATGGCGCCAGGCTCGGCCAACAAATCCAAAAAGTCGTTGTTCGACAACATCGCCAGCATCGAAACGCCTGATCCCTACACCGTGGTGCTGCACCTGCGCCATCCAGACGCCAATACGCTGTTTCGCCTGGGCGAGGGCCCGGCCGTAGTGCTGCACCCGGCGAGTGCCGCGCAGGCCGTCACGGCGCCGATCGGCACGGGCCCCTACCGATTTGAGAGCTGGAAGCGCGGCTACGGAATCTCGCTCGTCAAGTTCGAGGGCTACCGCAATGCGCCTGACGTGCACATCCGGGAGGTGCTGTTTCGCTTTATCAACCAGCCCGCGGCGCAGGCCGAGGCCCTGGAAGCACGCGAAGTGGACGTGTTCTTCAATATCGCCACCCAGGCCGTGGCACATTTCCAGGCCAATAGCGCCTACCAGGTGCTGATCGGGGCATCCAGCGGCAAGGGCATGCTGGCGATCAACAACCGAAAAACACCGCTGAACGACGTGCGCGTGCGCCGCGCCATCGTGCATGCCATCGACCGCGAGCGTTTCATTCAGGAGGTGCTCGACGGCCGCGGGAAAGCCATAGGGAGCCACTTTTCACCCACCGATGCAGGCTATGTGCACCTGGCGGGCCTCTACCCCTACGACCCCGAGCGTGCGCAGGCGCTGATGCGCGAAGCCGGTGTGGCCTTGCCGCTCAAGCTCAGGCTGACGCTGCCCCCCACGCCGTACGCGCGTGGGGGCGCGCCACTCATCGTTGCTGCGCTGGCGCGCATTGGTATTGAGGTCGAGACCCAGGAAGTGGATTGGGCGCACTGGATGTCGGGGCCGTTCAGTGGCAATTTCGACCTCACGCTCATTAACCATGTAGAGCCGCTGGATTACCAGATCTACACCGATCCAGACTACTATTTTGGCTATGACAGTGCCGAGTTCCGCGATCTCGTCGCCCGCCACGCCGCCAGCGGCAACGCGCGTGAGCGCCAACTGCTGTTTGCCAAAATCCAGCGCAAGCTGGCCGCCGATGCCGTCAACGCCTGGATTTTTGCTCCGCAAATCAGCACGGTGGCGCGCAAAGGGCTCAAAGGCTTGTGGATGAACTACCCCATCTTCGTACACGACTTGGCAGCGCTGCGATGGGAGTGACGCCGCATGAGGCCGAAGGGGTGGCCTTGCACCCCAGCCTGGAAGTGGCCGTGGTGATGCGGCGCGCCAGGGTCCAGGGTCCGCAAAGCCGCTGGCAGACTTGGCGCTGGGCCCCTGAAGAGGTCGTGCCGCACGAGCCGGCCTTCGGCACCGAGCCGCGAGTCTTGCGGCAATCGCAAGACGAAGCGCGCTGGTTGTTCCCGGCCCTGCGCGTGGAGCTGTTTCGTGACGACGCAGAGGGCTACCACCTCAATCTCGATTCACCCGCACCTTGTTGGTTTGTGCTCTGGCGGCTTGACGAAGCACCGCAAGCCGATGGCGAGCCGCTGGCGCGCCCTGTGGCGGTCAGCCTGAGCTACCACGACGCAGGCCGTTGGCTTGACGCGCAGGAGTCGGTAGACCAATTGCCTGCCGACCCGGTGGTCGTGCAATGGCTGCAGGCGTTTGTGAACCAGCACTACCAACCCGAGCCGCGCAGGCGCCGGCGGCCGCAGAGCTTCCAGGCGCTGACGGACCGCTTCGGCAATCCGGCGTCCGTCAGCACCTCTAAAAAGCGGGACGGGTCATGAGCGACGGTTTTCTGGGACGTTGGTCACGCCGCAAGCAGGAGGCGCGGGAAGGGCGCGACAAGGCGCCAGAGCTGCCCGCAGAGCCGACTCCCGAAAAGCCATTGGCGGCGCCGACTCCGGTTGCCGCGCCACTGGCGTCCTCAGGGCTTGCGCCTGGGGCACCGTCTGAACTGGCACCCACCCTGGCCGAGGCGCAGGCGCTCACACCCGCGTCTGACTTTTCCCGTTTTGTCTCGCGCGCCGTGGCGCCCGAAGTGCGCAACGCCGCCATGAAGCGGCTCTTTCGCGACCCGCATTTCAACGTGATGGATGGGCTCGATACCTACATTGGCGACTACAGCGGCGCCGATCCGATACCGCTGGCGACCTTGCGCAAGCTGGCCAGTGCGAAGTTTCTCGGCATGGTGCCGGCTGAGGACGAGGCCGCTTCACAGACGGCCGCCCAACCCGGGCCCACACTGCCAGACCCGGAAAATCAGAGTACCCCTTTGGCGCCAGACGTGGCACAGTCGCAAGGCGACCTCGCGCACCACGGGCAGGCCGCCGTGCCGCACCTTCCTTCGCCAGCCACCGCCAGCCCAACGCCCCATGCCCACGCTCCTCTGCGATTGCAACCGGACCATGCCCCTCCAGACGGACAGTCTGGGGACGGCGATCGGTGAGTCCCTCACGCTCCACTCCACGCTGTGCCGGCGCGAAGCCGGGGCGTTCCAGAACGCCATCCGCTCTGGTGAAGAAGTGCTCGTCGCATGCACGCAGGAGCGCCGCCTGTTCAGCGAACTGGCTGGACAGACCGAGGGGGCTGTCTCGCCGCTGCGATTCGTCAATATTCGTGAAACCGCAGGCTGGAGCAGCGAAGCGCCGCGCGCCACACCCAAAATTGCGGCGCTGATTGCGGCAGCACGTTTGCCCGAGCCTGAACCAGTGGCAACGGTACCGTTTCACAGCACCGGGCACTTGCTGATCCTCGGCCCGCTGGATGCCGCCGAACGCGCGGCGGCCTTGTTTGGCGAGGACTTCTCTATCACGCTGTTTGCGACCGGCCCCGGCGATGCGGGCGGCATGCAGGAGCGGCGCTACCCGGTGCTTGCTGGCCGCATCACCCGTTTGCACGGCTGGCTGGGCGCGTTCGAATTGTCCTGGCAGGCGGACAACCCCATCTCGCTGGACGTGTGCACGCGTTGCAATGCCTGTGTGCAGGCCTGCCCGGAAGGCGCTATCGGGCTGGATTACCAAATCGACATGGCCTTGTGCCGCTCGCACCGCGATTGCGTCAAGGCGTGCCAGGTGGCCGGAGCCATCGATTTCCAGCGCCCGCTGCAAACGCAAACCGAGCGTTTTGATTTGGTACTCGATCTGCGCAGCAGCGCTGCGACGCCGACGTTCAACCAGCATGCGCCGCCACAAGGGTATTTGCGCTGGGATGGCCGCGACCTGGCCGCCCTGCTGACACTGCGCGCCTTGGTGGGGGATTTTGAAAAACCGCGTTTCATCACCTACGAGCAGAAAATTTGCGCGCACAGCCGCAATGGCACCGTCGGCTGCCGTGCCTGTCTGGATGTGTGCTCGGCAGAAGCCATCGCCAGCGATCCCAAGCACCAGCGGGTAGAGGTGAACCCGCACCTGTGCGTTGGCTGCGGCGCATGCACGACGGTGTGCCCCACGGGCGCGATGGCGTACCGGGCGCCGGGCATTGCCGACCAGGGCTTGCGTCTGCGCACCGTCCTGACGCACTACGTTGCGGCAGGGGGGCGCGACGCGGTTCTGGTGCTGCATAGCCAGGAGCGCGGCCTGGCGTTGGTGGAGGAATTGGGCCGTGCCGCCCAACTGGGTGTGGCGAAGGGGTTGCCGGCAAGCTGCATTCCCTTGGGGTTGTGGCACACGGCCAGCACCGGCATTGAGCTGTGGCTCAGTGCCCTGGCCTGGGGCGCTGCGCGGGTGGTGCTCGTCGTCACCGAGGAAGAAGCGCCGCAGTACCTTGAAGTCCTGCAACAGCAGGCCGATGTGGTCGAGGCGATGGTGACCGGCCTCGGCTACCCTGCGGGCGCAGTGCAGCTGCTGCACTGCAAGGCACACACCGATCTGGATGCGGGATTGCAGGCCCTGCTGGGGTCGCGGCGCGCGGCCATCGCGAGGCCCGCCCGGTTTGCCGCAGCGCCGGAGAAGCGCAGCACGCTGGAAATGGCGTTGGACCATTTGCTCGCGCTTGCGCCGCTTGTTCCGGCGGGTGCCATGGCCATCGAACTGCCGGCGCCCGGCGCACCGCTGGGCGAGGTGCTGGTCAACAAGGACCGCTGCACCCTGTGCCTGAGCTGTGTCAGCGCCTGCCCGGCGGGCGCGCTGCTCGACAACCCGCAACTGCCCCAGTTGCGCTTTATCGAAAAAAATTGCGTCCAGTGTGGTTTGTGCGAAACCACCTGCCCGGAGGACGCCATTGGGCTGCACGCGCGCCTCTTACTCTCGCCCGATCGGGCACAGGCGCGTGTGCTGAACGAGATGCCGCCGTACGTCTGCATCCGCTGTGGAACGCCCTTTGGCACGCTCAAGGCGATTGAAGGGATGCTCGGCAAATTGGCGGGCCATGCCATGTTCCAGGGTGAGGCGCTGGAACGTCTCAAGATGTGCGGAGATTGTCGGGTGATTGACCTGTATTCCTCCTCCAACGAGCGGAAAGTGATTGATCTGTGAGCACTGTGCACCCTTTGCATGTCGTGGCCAGCACGGGCCTCGACGAAGAAATGGCCCGCGCCGAGGTCTACGGGCTGCTCGCACAGTTGTACTACGCGGCGCCCGACGGTACACAGCTTCTGGCCTTGCGAGCCGCCATCACCGAAGCGCCCGCGGCGGGCGGTTTCCTGGAAGAGCCATGGCAGCAGTTGGTCAGTGCGGCGCGCGAATTGGACGCTCTTGCACTGGCCGCCGAATACGACGCCCTGTTCGGCGGGCTGGGCAAACCGGAGATTTACCTCTACGCCTCGCACTACCTGAGCGGTTTTCTGAACGAGCGGCCCCTCGCCAAGCTGCGCGGCGACCTTGCCGCGCTAGGGCTTGCACGCAGCGACGCCATGTCCGAGCCCGAAGACCACGTCGCCTGCATTTGTGAAGTGATGCGCTACCTGATTGCCGGTGACGATGGCGCCGTGTGCCACCTTGCAGGCCAAAGCCACTTCTTCGCCACCCACGTGCAGCCCTGGGTTCCCGCTCTGTGCGAGGCGCTGCTCGCGCATCCCAAGGCGCGGTTCTGCCGGGCGCTTGCTGCTTTTACGCAGGCGTTTGTGACGGTAGAAGCGCAAGGCTTTGACATGCTGGACAGTTAAGCAAGGTTTCGGGGCGGCTATCGCGCCCGCGCGCCTCCCAGGATGGTCGGCGGGATGATTTTCTCGGGTTTTCCCTATATCCAATAGGGAGAAGCGGCTTAGACTGGGTATGCACGCCGTTTCATATAAATCGCATGCCCTGATGGAGATCCGCATGTCCGACCCCAAGTCCCAAGCCTCACGTCGCCGCTTTTTTGCTGGTGCCGCTACCGTAGGGGCCACCGCCGCTGCAGTCACCGTTCTCCCTGGACTTCCCGCTTCGGTGCCTGCCCGCGCTGAGGCAGCGCCACCCCCACCGGAGCGCGGCGGCGGCTACTGGCTGTCCGAGCATGTGCAGCGGTACTACCAGTCCACCCAACTTTGACCGGCGGAGTGCAGCATGTTGTTGACCCGAAAAGTTCCTTCCTCAGGCGCATTGGTAGCCGCTGAATCGCCTTTTGTTCACAGCCTGCGCCGCGGCCTTGCGCACGCCATCCCTACCATGGACCGCCGCGCCTTTCTGCGCCGCTCGGGTCTGGGCGTGAGCGTGGGGCTGGCCGCTGCGCAACTGAGCCTGATCAAGAAGGCCGATGCCGCCGATGCCCCTGCTGCTGGCGGCGACAAGAGCGGCATCGTCGTGCGCCGCACGGTGTGTTCGCACTGCTCGGTGGGTTGCGCGGTTGATGCGGTGGTGGAAAACGGTGTCTGGACGCGCCAGGAACCGGTGTTTGACTCGCCCATCAACATGGGCGCGCACTGCGCCAAAGGGGCTGCTTTGCGCGAGCACGGCCATGGCGAATACCGGCTGCGTTATCCGATGAAGCTGGTGAACGGCAAATACGAACGCATCAGCTGGGACACGGCGCTGAGCGAGATCACCGCCAAAATGCAGGAGCTGCGCAAGGCCAGCGGCCCAGACAGCGTGTACTTCGTGGGCTCGTCCAAGCACAACAACGAGCAGTCGTACCTGCTGCGCAAGTTCGTCAGCTTCTGGGGCAGCAACAACTGCGACCACCAGGCGCGCATCTGCCACAGCACCACGGTGGCCGGCGTAGCCAACACCTGGGGCTACGGCGCCATGACCAATTCGTACAACGACATGCAAAACAGCAAGTGCGCGTTGTACATCGGCTCCAATGCGGCGGAAGCCCACCCTGTCAGCATGCTGCACATGCTGCACTCCAAGGAAATGGGTTGCAAGATGATCGTGGTGGACCCGCGCTTCACCCGCACGGCAGCCAAGGCCGACGAGTACGTGCGCATCCGCTCGGGAACCGATATTCCTTTCCTCTTCGGCCTGCTTTACCACATCTTCAAGAACGGATGGGAAGACAAGCAGTACCTGCACGACCGCGTTTACGGCATGGACGCCGTGAAGGCCGAGGTGATGGCCAAATGGACGCCCGACAAGGTCGAGGAAGCCTGTGGCGTCAAGGAAGAGCAGATGGCGCGTGTGGCCGAGATGATGGCCAAGAATCGCCCGTCCACGCTGGTGTGGTGCATGGGTCAGACGCAGCACAGTATTGGCAACGCCATGGTGCGCGCCTCATGCATCGTGCAGTTGGCGTTGGGCAACGTTGGCAAGAGCGGCGGCGGTGCCAACATCTTTCGTGGCCACGACAACGTGCAGGGTGCGACCGACATTGGCCCGAACCCTGACTCTCTGCCGGGCTACTACGGTGTCGCCGAAGGCTCATGGAAGCACTTCGCGAAAGCCTGGGGCGTGGACTATGAGTGGATCAAGGGGCGTTTTGCCAGCCCGGCCATGATGACCAAATCGGGCCTTACGGTTTCGCGCTGGATCGATGGCGTGCTGGAAAAGAACGAGCTCATCGACCAGGATTCCAACCTGCGCGGCGTGTTTTTTTGGGGCCACGCGCCCAACTCGCAGACGCGTGGTCTGGAGATGAAGCGCGCCATGGACAAGCTCGACCTGCTGGTGGTGGTGGACCCGTACCCCTCAGCCACCGCCGCCATGGCCGCCATGCCGGGCAAGCCAGAAGACCTGAACCCCAACCGCGCGGTGTACCTGTTGCCGGCCGCCACGCAGTTTGAGACCAGTGGCTCGGTGACGGCGTCGAACCGCTCCCTGCAATGGCGCGAAAAGGTCATTGAGCCGCTGTGGGAAAGCCGCAGCGACCACATGATCATGTACCAGTTCGCACAGAAACTGGGCTTTGGGCCGGAACTGGTCAAGAATTACAAGATGCAAAAGGTCAAGGGTCAGGACGAGCCCGTGATCGAGGACATCCTGCGCGAAATCAACGGCAGCATGTGGACCATTGGCTACACCGGCCAGAGCCCCGAGCGCCTCAAGGCACACATGCGCAACATGGGCGTGTTTGACGTGAAAACGCTCAAGGCACGCGGTGGCAAGGACAAGGAAACCGGCTACGACCTCACCGGCGACTACTTCGGACTGCCCTGGCCTTGCTACGGCACGCCCGAACTCAAGCATCCCGGCAGCCCCAACCTCTACGACACCAGCAAGCACGTCATGGACGGCGGCGGTAACTTTCGCGCCAACTTTGGCGTGGAAAAGGACGGCGTCAACTTGCTGGCCGAAGACGGCTCGCATTCGCTGGGTGCCGACATCACCACCGGCTACCCCGAGTTCGACCATGTGCTGCTCAAGAAGCTCGGCTGGTGGAACGACCTGACCGATGCTGAAAAGCAGGCGGCCGAGGGCAAGAACTGGAAAACCGACATGTCGGGCGGCATCCAGCGCGTGGTCATGCAGGTGCATGGCTGCCACCCCTTCGGCAATGCCAAGGCGCGCGCCGTGGTGTGGAACTTCCCTGACGCGATTCCCTTGCACCGCGAACCGATTTACGGCACGCGCCCGGATCTGGTCGCCAAGTACCCCACGCACGACGACAAGCGCAATTTCTGGCGCCTTCCCACGCTCTACAAAAGCCTCCAGGACAAGAACGTCGCCGAAAAGGTGTACGAGAAATTCCCGCTCATCCTCTCTTCGGGCCGCCTGACCGAATACGAAGGCGGGGGCGAGGAAACCCGCTCCAATCCCTGGCTGGCCGAACTGCAGCAAGAGGCCTTTGTCGAGATCAACCCCAAGGCTGCGGCCGATCGCGGCATCCGCAACGGCGACCGCGTCTGGCTCAGTTCCCCCACCGGGGCCCGGCTCAACGTCCAGGCCCTGGTGACAGAACGCGTCGGGCCCGACACCTGCTGGATGCCGTTCCACTTCTCGGGCCGCTGGCAGGGCGCGGACATGCTGGCGTACTACCCCGATGGCGCGCACCCCGTGGTGCGCGGCGAGGCCGTCAATACGGCCACGACCTATGGCTACGACTCCGTGACCATGATGCAGGAAACCAAGACCACGGTGTGCAACGTGGAACGTGCGTAACCGGCCCGCCCGCCAGCAGGAGACAGCAATGGCAAGAATGAAATTCATCTGCGACGCCGAGCGCTGCATCGAGTGCAACGGCTGCGTCACGGCGTGCAAGAACGAGCATGAGATCCCCTGGGGCGTGAACCGCCGCCGCGTGGTCACGCTTAATGACGGCGTGCCGGGGGAAAAATCCATCTCCGTCGCGTGTATGCATTGCAGCGACGCGCCCTGCATGGCGGTGTGCCCCGTCAATTGCTTCTACCGCACCGACGAAGGCGTGGTGCTGCACGACAAGGATGTTTGCATTGGCTGCGGCTATTGCAGCTACGCCTGTCCTTTTGGCGCACCCCAGTTCCCGTCGCAAGGCAGCTTCGGCGTGCGTGGCAAGATGGACAAATGCACCTTCTGCGCTGGCGGCCCGGAAGTGAGTGGCAGCGAGGCAGAGTTTGAAAAATACGGCCGCAACCGCTTGGCAGAGGGCAAGCTGCCAGCCTGTGCCGAAATGTGCTCCACCAAGGCCTTGCTGGCCGGCGATGGCGATGTGGTGGCCGATATCTTCCGCACCCGCGTCGTGCAGCGCGGCAAGGGGGCAGAAATCTGGGGTTGGGGCACCGCCTATGGCGCCCAACACAAGGGCCAGGGTGAAGGCCAGGGGAATGGCCAGCACAAGGCGGAAGGAGGCCAATCATGAGCCGACTCTCTGTCTGTCTCGCGGCGGGTTTGTGCCTTGCGGCCCTGAGCGCTTGTGGCGAGCGGCCTCAGGCGAACCGAGGGACGCTGGACACCGCCGCATACGAAGGCGCGAAGGATGCGTTTGTCGATGCGGGCTGGAAGGTGGGGGACAAGAACAGCTGGGAGCAGCACCTGCGTGCGCGCATGCAGCGTGGCCAGAACGACTATTCGCGCATGCCGTGAGGGGAGGCGGGCCATGAACCAGTTCCTCTCGACCCTCGTATTTGCCACGGCTGCACTGGTGGTTACGCCGGGTATTGCGCAGCCGGCGGCTGCGTCTCCTGCGGGGAGCCAGCAGTCAGGCCCAGTAGGTGTGGCGGCGCCTGCGCCAAGTGGGTCGGCCAGCCAAGCTGCCGCTGGCGCCATCCGCAGCCAGAACATTTTTGACGTGCAGCCTGACGCCAGCACGGAGCCGGGCTACCGCGACCAAACCAATGGGGAGCGCGCCAAGGTGCAGCCAGGCAACAATGCGCCGATGTGGCGCCAGGTGTCGGGCGGCATTACCGGCTACAGCAGCCTCCCGGCCAGCCAGGCACCGGAAGCAGGCAACCTCATTCAGGGCTTTGTGGACTACCCCTTCATGCGCGAGACCAACGCCGGAGAAGCCTGGCGGCAGGTGCGCAACCGCTGGATTCTTCCGTACGGCGCGGCCTTGCTGGGTATCGTGGTGCTGGCCCTGGCCCTGTTCTTCTTGGCCAAAGGCCCGCTCGGCCACGTGCACCCCGAGTCGGAGCGCAAGTTCGAGCGCTTCACCCCCTTTGAGCGCGCTGCGCATTGGTCCAACGCCTTTGCCTTCGTGGCCCTGGCCACCTCGGGCCTGGTGATGGCGTTCGGCAAGTTTTTCCTGCTGCCCGTGCTGGGCCTGTCCCTCGCGGGATGGCTCGCGTATGCGCTGAAATACGTGCACAACTTCATGGGGCCCTTGTTCGCCGTGTCTTTGGCAATCGTCGTCCTCACCTTCGTCAAGGACAACATTGCCAATCGGGCCGACGTCCATTGGCTGATGAAACTCGGCGGCTTGCTCGGCGACGCGCAAGTGCCCTCGCACCGCTTCAACGCCGGTGAGAAAGGCCTGTTCTGGTGGGGCATCACGATTCCCGGCATCTTCGTCGTCGGCTCGGGTCTGGTGCTTGACAAGCTGATTCCGGGTTTCGGCGAATTGCGCGGCCAGATGCAGATCGCGCACATGCTGCACGCCAGTTTGGCGCTGTGGATGGTGGCGCTCCTCATTGGCCATATCTACATGGGCACCATCGGCATGCGCGGCGCCTACCGCGCGATGAAAACCGGCTATGTTCCCGAGGGCTGGGCCCTGGAACACCACAAGCTGTGGGCCGATGACATCCGTGCCGGCCGCATTCCGGCGCAGCGCAGCGGCGACGGCGCCCCTGCACCGGAGCGGCCCGCTGCCCCGTTGCAGGCTTGAACCTGGAGAGCTCCGCCATGAAACGCACACTTTGGTTGCTTGCATTGTCTGCCCTGATCGGTTCGGCCTGGGCCAAACTCCCACCTCCGGCACCCGAGGTGGCTGCCAAAGCCGCAGAGAGCGCCGCGCGCGCCAAATGGGCGGGCCAGATGGACGCGTTCCAGCTATGCCAGGTTCAGGACCGCATTGCCGCCAAGTTTGGCAAACCCCGGCAAGCCGATGCGTCTGCCATGCCTGCCTGTGTGCAACCGGGGCCGTTTTCCTATACGCCGCCCGCCGAAAAACCCATGGAAGCCTCTGGCGCCCACTCGCCACCGGGCAACGCCAGCAGCCCGCCCAGCACGGGCGCGCCTACCCAACCGATGCAGGCGGCGCCCAAATCCTGAGGGCATTGCACGCGGCGAGCGTCGGCGCGGCGCAAATGGCGCTACGCTGAGGCCATGACACACGCGCCCGCCATTTCCAAGCCGCTCGCAACTGCGCTAAAGGGTGGCGAATTGCCGCGCCTGACTGACGCACATGCGCCGCTCACGCACGCTGTCGAAGCCATCAACGAGCGGGGCGAGACAGAGCTTGTGCACATTCCCGCCGAGCGCGCCCTGACCTTGTACGTCGACAAGCGCGAGCTCGTCACGCTGATGACCTTGGGCGCGCACCCCGAGCTGCTGGTACTCGGCTATTTGCGCAACCAGCGGCTGGTGGCCGATGCGAGGGACATCGAGTCCATCACGGTGGATTGGGACGTGGGGGCTGCGGCGGTGAAGACGCGGCGTGGCATAGAGCGCATCGAAGAGCGCACCGCCAGCCGCGTCGTCACTACCGGCTGCGGCCAGGGCAGCGTGTTTGGCGCACTGATGGACGACGTTGCCAGCATTGTCCTCCCGCCTGCGCGCATCACCCAGGGCGAGCTTTACGGTCTGGTCAACGCCATCCGCCTCAAGGAAAGCACCTACAAATCGGCCGGCTCGGTGCATGGCTGCGCGCTGTTTCGGGGCAGCGAGCTGCTGGTGTTTGTCGAGGATGTTGGCCGTCACAACGCCATCGACACCATTGCCGGCTGGATGTGGATGCAGCCCCATACGGTGCAGGGTGGCGACAAGGTGTTCTACACCACGGGCCGCTTGACCAGTGAGATGGTCATCAAATCGGCCCAGATGGGCGTACCCATCGTCGTCTCGCGCAGCGGCATGACCCAGATGGGACATGCCGTCGCCGCGCAACTGGGGCTATGCGCGATTGGCCGCGCCACCAACCGGCGTTTTGTCTGCTATACCGGCGCCGAGCGGTTGGAGCTGCAACCCGAGCTGGTCGGGGAATTTGGTCAGGGGCGCGTTTGAAATTTCTCTCTTTTCCACGCTTCATGAATCTTGCCTTTGCCCGCCTGGCCTGGCGCACCCTGCTGCGCGACCTGCGCGCCGGTGAACTGCGGCTGCTGATGGTGGCAGTCACGCTTGCCGTGGCCGCACTGACCGCAGTCGGGTTTTTTGCCGACCGTCTTCAGGGTGGTTTGCAGCGCGACGCACTGCAACTGCTCGGCGGTGATTTCGTGGTGGCCAGCGACCATCCCACGCCAGCTGCCATCGTGGAGCGTGCCCGGGCGCTGGGCCTGCGCATGGTGCGCACGGCGAGCTTTCCCACCATGGCGCGCGCCGACGACGCGCAGGGCGGCGCCAGCCGGCTGGTGGCCTTCAAGAGCGTGACGCTGGGCTACCCGCTGCGCGGCAGCGTGCGCGTGGCCGATGCACTCAATGTTCCCGGACGGCCGACGCGCGAGATTCCGGCGCCCGGTGAGGTCTGGGTCGATGCCTCGTTGCTGGACGCGCTGGGCCTGAAGCTGGGCGACCCGCTGCTGCTGGGCGACGCCAGCCTGCGCATTGCCCGCATCATCACGCTGGAGCCGGACCGCGGCGCGGGCTTCATGAGCTTTTCACCGCGCGTCATGGTCAACGAAGCCGACATCGCCGCCACGGGCCTGGTGCAGCCGGCCAGCCGCGTCACTTACCGGCTGGTGGTGGCAGGTGCAGCGGCGCCGGTGCGCCAGTTCCAGGCCTTTGTCGATGCGCAGTTGCAGCAGCCGGGCATGCGCGGCATGCGCGTGGAATCGCTGGATTCCGGCCGCGCCGACATGAAGCAGACGCTGGAGCGCGCGCAGAACTTCCTCAGCCTCGTGGCGCTGCTCGCGGCCATGCTGTCGGCGGTGGCCGTGGCGCTGGCGGCACGTGCCTTTGCCGCCAGCCACCTTGATGCGTCCGCCATGCTGCGCGTGCTCGGCCAGAGCCAGCGGCGCATTGCCGCGAGCTACACCACCGAATTCGCGCTGGTCGGCCTGCTGGCGAGCGTGCTGGGCGTGGCGTTGGGTTTTGCAGTGCACTACGCCTTTGTCTATTTGCTCTCTGGCCTGGTGACGGCCGGCCTGCCGGCTGCCAGCGTCTGGCCGGCGCTGCTCGGCGTGGGGGTGGGCATGACCTTGTTGCTCGCGTTTGGCCTGCCACCGGTGCTGCAGCTCGCCCAGGTGCCGCCGCTGCGCGTCATCCGGCGCGACGTGGGGGCGCTGCGGCCCGCGTCGCTGACCGTGCTCGGGATTGGCGTCGCGGGCTTTGCCGCGCTGCTGCTGGTGGTCAGCCGCGACCTGCGACTGGGCCTGATTGCCATTGGCGGCTTTGCCGCTGCCGTGCTGCTGTTTGCGCTGCTCAGTTGGCTCGCGGTGCGCCTGCTGCGCCGCACCGTGAACGAGGCCACGGCGCCGCGCTGGCTGGTGCTGGCCACGCGGCAGATTTCGGCCCGCCCGGCCTATGCGGTGGTGCAGGTCAGCAGTCTCGCCGTGGGGCTTTTGGCGCTGGTGCTGCTGGTGCTGCTGCGAACCGACCTGATCGCCAGCTGGCGCGAAGCCACACCGCCGGACGCGCCCAACCGCTTTGTCATCAACGTCCAGCCCGATCAGGCTCAGGACTTTCGCGCCATGTTGGAAGGCGCAGGCGTTGCCCGCTACGACTGGTACCCCATGTTCCGCGGCCGGCTGGTGGCCATCAACGGCAAGGCGGTGGAGGAGGGCTCTTTTGCCGACGACCGCGCCAAGCGGCTGGTCGAACGCGAGTTCAATCTGTCCAACAGCGCGGTGCAGCCCCCGCACAACCTGATCGTCGCGGGCGCCTGGAAGGCAGGCGAGAGCGGCGCCATTAGCGTGGAAGAAGGCCTGGCCAAGACCTTGGGTTTGGTACTGGGTGACCGTCTGCGCTTTGATATGGGCGGGGTTCAGTCCGAAGCGCGTATCACTTCGCTGCGCAAGGTGGACTGGGGCTCGCTGCACGCCAACTTTTTCGTCATGTACCCGGTGGACGCGATGCCGGATGTGGCCATCACCTACCTGGCCGCCTACCGCGCGCCCGAGACGCCGGGGTTTGACAACGCATTGGTGCGACGCTTCCCGAACGTGACCAATGTGGACATGGGCGCAACGCTGGCGCAGATTCAAGGCGTGCTCGACCAGGTGATCCGTGCAGTGGAATTCCTGTTTGCCTTCACCCTGGCCGCCGGGTTGGTGGTGCTGTTTGCCGCCGTCACCGCCACGCGCGAAGAGCGTGCGCGCGAATTCGCCATCATGCGGGCGCTGGGCGCGGGCAGCCGCCTGCTGCGCCAGGTGCAGCGGGCTGAGCTGGCGGGCGTTGGCCTGCTTGCCGGCCTGCTGGCCAGTAGCGCGGCCGTGGTGGTGGGCTGGGCCCTGGCGCACTACGTGTTTGGCTTCACCTGGACCGCCTCACCCCTGGTGCCGCTCGCCGGCAGCCTGGCCGGTGCGGTGCTGGCGCTGCTGGCGGGTTGGTGGGGGCTGCGCGACGTGCTGGCGCAGCCGGTGGTGGAGACCCTGCGCAGCGCCCCGGAATAGCTATTAATTACATAGCTGCTTGCGCTTATGGGTAGTGCGTTAGAGGCCTATCTTCGTTGTTTTTTCGGCTCGCCCGGCGCTTGCCTCTAAGATGCGGCTTCCAGAATATCCAAGCGAGGGAGCAACATGACAACAACCGGCTGGGTTCTTCTTGCCATCGTGGCGGCACTCGTGTGGTGGGCCATTGCCGCCTACAACCGCCTGGTCGAGCTGCGCAACCGCATTGCCAACGCCTTCGGCCAGATCGACGTGCAGCTCAAGCGCCGCTACGACCTGATTCCGAATCTGGTGGAAGTCGCACGCGGCTATCTGCAGCACGAAGCCAGCACGCTGCAGGCCGTGATCGAGGCGCGCGGTCAGGCACAGGGCGCAGCCGCCGTGGCGCGTGCAGCGCCCACCAACGCGGGCGCGGTGGGCGGCTTGGCCATGGCCGAAGGCGTGCTGGGTGCGAGCCTGGGCCGCTTGATGGCCGTGTCCGAGCGCTACCCCGAGCTCAAGGCCGATGCCACCATGCAGCAGCTCAGCGAAGAACTCGCCAGCACCGAAAACCGGGTCGGTTTTGCCCGCCAGGCCTTCAACGACCAGGTGCTGGACTTCAACAACGCCGCCCAGCGGTTCCCCACGCTCATCGTCGCGCGGCTGGCCGGGTTTGCCCCCGCCGCCATGCTGGCATCGACGCAAAGCGACGAGGAGCGCCGGGCGCCGCGCGTACAGTTTTAAGCACATCAAGCACTTTTCCTGGCATGCGCTTTTGGGACCAGCAGCACGACGCGCGCGGCGAAACGCGGCGCCTGCTGCTGGCGTTCGCGGTCGCCACCGTCCTGTTGGTGCTGGCCGTGCATGCCTCGCTGGTGCTTGCCTGGTGGCTGATGGCGCTGGTGCTGCCGGTGCGCCTGCCATTTCCGGCGGGCTTTCTGGTGGCCAACGTGGGCGTGTCGCTGCTGCTGGTGCTGGGCGGCTGGTGGGTCGAGACATCGAACCTGCGCGCCGGCGGTGTCAAGTTGGCCAAGCGCATCGGTGCGCGCGAGCTGCGGCCCAGCCTCTCGCATGCCGAGCAGCGCCTGGCCAACGTGGTCGATGAGCTGTGCCTTGCGGCGCAGATGCCGCGCCCAGAAATCATGGTGCTGCCGCGCGTGGACGCCATCAACGCCTTTGCCGCCGGCTGGGACGAGCAGGATGCCGTACTCGCCGTCACCCAGGGCGCGCTTGGCCACCTCACGCGCGAAGAAATGCAGGGCATGGTGGCGCACGAACTCAGCCATTTGCACGAGGGCGACACGCGCCTGAAGATGCGGCTGGCGGGTATGGTCTTCGGGCTGGAGCTGGTCTACAACTTTGGCGACGAAATGCGCGAATCCGGCGGCCTGGCCTGGTGGTTTGGCTCGGCCATCATGCTGGCCGGCCTGGCGGGCTGGCTCACCGGGCGGATTCTCAAGGCAGCCGTCTCGCGCCAGCGCGAATACCTGGCCGACGCCCGCGCCGTGCAATGGACGCGCAGCCAGAACGGCCTGGGCGGCGTGCTGCGCAAGGTGATGGGCCAGCGCCAGGCGGCCGAGCGCACCGGGCAGCAAGAATCACGCCGCAGCGGCCTGGCGCACCCGAGCGTGCAACACATGCTGCTGGTCGACGTGGAAACCAACGGGCGCTGGGGCGATGGGCTTGCCGCGCGCCTGGCTGGCCGGCTTGATTCGCACCCTACGCTGGAAGACCGGGTGCGGCGTGTTTATGGCCGCAGCATGGCGCCGCTGCCGCTGACGCCGGTGGATGAGCCGCCCGAGCGGGCGCACGGGGCGTCTGGCACGGCGGCCCCAGCGAGTGGGCCTTCGCTGGCGTCGCTGGTGGACCCGTTTGCACGGTTGTAAATGTTATAAAAATAATAGCTGCTATCGCTTATGGGATAAGCGCTAGAGGCTTGAAACGCTAATATTTTTTGCGGGAACCTTCACGCCGGCCTATGCCGGCGCAGTTCACACTTGCCGCCGCCCCACGGGTGCCAACAGCACCACCAGCGCGCCGGCACCGCCATCGGCAGGCTTGGCCTGCACGAAGGCCAGCACCTCGCTCTTTTGCACCAACCAGCGCTGTACCCGGCTCTTGAGCACCGGCGCCTTGCCCGGCGAGCCCAGGCCCTTGCCGTGCACCACCCGCACGCAGCGCAGACCGGCCTTGTGCGCCTGGCGGATGAACTCCCCCAGCGTTTCGCGCGCTTCATGAACGCGCAGGCCATGCAGATCGAGCTGGCGCTGGATGCTCCAGCGGCCCGCGCGCAGGCGCGCGGTCACGTCGGTGCCGATGCCGGGGCGGCGAAAACTCAGTTGGTCGTCCACGTCGAGCAGGGTGCTGACGTCGAACTCGTCGCTCATGGATTCGCGCAGCACCTGTGCTTCGTCCAGCCAATGCTGCACCGGCAGCGGCTCGGGCAGGGCCGGTGCGAGGTGTGCCAGGTTGCGGGTTTTCAGCGCAGTAACCGCACCCACGCTGCGGGCAAACAGATGGCGTTCCGCCTCGCGCCGGGCGGCGGCTTCGCGCGCGGCCTGCTCCTGCGCAGCGCGCAGCGCCTGCTGCTCGCGCAGGTGGCGGGCGAGCTGGGCGAGTGAGGCCAGGCCGTGAAAGCGCTCGCGCCTCAGACTCACACCAGCCCCTTGGCCGCCATCGACAGCCACTGGCCGTGTGCGACGATGACGTGGTCCAGCACGCGCACATCGACCAGCGCCAGGGCGCTTTTGAGGGTTTGCGTCAGCACCTCGTCGGCGCGGCTCGGTTGCACGCTGCCGCTGGGGTGGTTGTGCGCCAGCACTACGGCAGCGGCCTGCAGGTGCAGGGCGCGCAGCACCACTTCGCGCGGGTAGACGCTGGTTTGCGTGAGCGTGCCGCGAAACAGCTCTTCGAGGGCGATCAGCCGGTGCTGGCTGTCGAGAAACAGCACGGCAAACACTTCGTGGCCCTTGGCCGCCAGGTGCAGTTGCAGGTAATGGCCCACCGCATCAGGCGAGTCGAACACCTCGCGCTCGCGAAGCTGCTGGGCCAAGGCCCGCCGCGCGAGTTCGAGCACCGCCACCAGCTCGGCGCGTTTGGCGGGCCCCAGGCCCTTGATGCGCGAGAGGTCCGCCATGCTGGCGTGCAGCAGGCCGGAGATGCCGCCAAACCCACCTGCTGGGCGGCTGGTTTCGGGGCAGGTGCGCGGGGCGTCAAGCAGCTCTTGCGCCAATTGCAGCACGCCCTTGCCGACGATGCCGGTGCGCAGCAGCAGGGCCAGCAACTCGGCGTCGCTGAGCGCGGCCGGGCCGCGTGCGAGCAGTTTTTCACGCGGGCGGGCGTCGGCGGGGAGGTCTTTGAGGGGCATGGATTGGTACTTTCCCGAGTGGGAATTCCAGGAATCCTAAAATGCAGCCAGTTTATAGAGGCACGCATGGCAATCGTTCAACAAGGCTCCTTTCTGACGCTTCACTACCGCCTGGCCGGCCCGGCTGGCGATGTGATCAACACTTTCGACGACAAACCGGCCACGCTCACGCTGGGCAACAGCGAGCTCTCGCCCGCGCTGGAGGCGCGCCTGGTCGGTATGCAGGAGGGCGCGCGCACCACCTTTGAGCTGGCGGCTGGCGAGGCCTTTGGCGAGCGCAACCCCGAAATGCAGCAGTGGTTGCCCGGCAAGCTGCTCGACGAGGTGGGCGACCCTGACGAGCAGTACCACGTCGGCGAGGTCATCGAGTTCCCCACGCCCGACGGCCAGGGCACCTACGCCGGCGCCGTGCTGCGCGTGGGCAACGAGGGCGACCCGCGCGCCCTGCTGGTGGACTTCAACCACCCGCTGGCGGGCCGCGCCGTGAGCTTCGAGGCCTACGTGATCGGCGTTTTATGAGGCATCCCCCTGCGCGGCTACGCCGCTTCCCCCTTCTCTCGCGCTGCGCACGGGAAGGGGGACACCGCCAGCGCGGCGGGGCGGCCCTTGCGCGGCGGTTGCTGGCATTGATCGCGTCGGTTTCCAACCTTTTGTGCGGTGCTCAGTGCCATGGAGTGTTGAAATGATGAGTCCGCAAGAAGTGCTGCTGGCCGAACCGCGCGGCTTTTGCGCGGGGGTGGACCGGGCGATCGAGATCGTCGAGCGGGCGCTGGCCAAGTTCGGCGCGCCCATCTACGTGCGCCACGAGATCGTGCACAACACCTACGTGGTCAACGACCTCAAGGCCAAGGGGGCGATCTTCATCGAAGAGCTCTCCGACGTGCCGCCCGGCGCCACGCTGATCTTCAGCGCCCATGGCGTCAGCAAAGCGGTGCAGGAGGAAGCCAAGGCGCGCGGTTTCCACATTTTTGACGCCACCTGCCCGCTGGTCAGCAAGGTGCACGTCGAAGTGGCCAAGCTGGCGCAAGAGGGCTACGAATTCATCATGATCGGCCACAAGGGCCACCCCGAGGTCGAGGGCACATTGGGCCAGCTCGACGGCGGCATCCACCTGGTGGAAGACGTGGCGGACGTGGCCCGCGTGCAAACGGTGCAGCAGGAGAAGCTGGCCGTGGTCACGCAGACCACGCTGTCGGTGGACGATGCCGCCGAAATCATGGCCGCCGTGCGCGCGCGCTTCCCGCAGGTGCGCGAACCCAAGCAGCAGGACATCTGCTACGCCACGCAGAACCGCCAGGATGCCGTCAAGCTGATGAGCCGGCAGGTGGACCTGGTGATCGTGGTCGGCAGCCCGACAAGCTCCAACAGCAACCGCCTGCGCGAGCTGGCCGAGCGCCTGGGCACTACGGCTTACATGGTCGACAGCGCCGACGAGCTGCAGCCCGCATGGTTCACCGGCATCGCCCGCGTGGGCCTGACTGCTGGCGCTTCGGCCCCCGAGGTGCTGGTGGCCGAAGTGATCGAGCGCGTCAAGGCCCTGGGGGCGGTGTCGGTGCGCACGCTCAGCGGCATCGAAGAATCCATCAAGTTCCCGCTGCCCAAGGGCCTGCGCATGGACGGTGCGGCGCCAGAGGCCGGCGAAGAGGCCTGAACTATTGTTTTGATAGCTGGCAGCGCTTATGGGATAAGCGTTAAAGCCTTATTTTGCTTAAAGTTTTTGCGCCTTCCCGTTTCTAAATCCAGCGTGAACGCGAAGGCCAAGCGCAGACGGCCCAGGCCTACGGCAAGCGAGGCCGACAAAGCGCACCTTGGATTTGGCAAGGCAATCAGGTCCACAGATCAAGCGGCGGGTCTGCCGCCACCGCGCGCAGGATGTCGGTGCGCGAGACAAAGCCCTCCGGCAGCCCCAGCTCGTTGGTGACCGGCAGGCCGGGCAAGCCCGTGTCCAACAGCACCGAAGCGACACGGCGCAGGCCGGTATCGGCAGACGCCGTGGGCACTGGCGAGACCATCACCTCGTCCACCAGCCGGCGCGCCCGCGCAATGGCGGCTGGCACGCCGCCCGGTTTGGGAATCAGCTCCAGCGGCACCATGTCGGCGCGCAGCAGCAGGCCGATGACGCGGCCCAGCGTATCGACCACGGGTGCCTGCCCCACGCCGTGCTCTGCCAGCAGGCCCCAGGCCTCGCTGACCAGCGCGCCGCTGGGCACCGTCAGTGCGCCGCGCGTCATCACATCGCTCACCAGGCTGAGCGGCTGGCGTACCGTGGCCGGCCCCTGGTCGGTCTGCGCATAGGCGCTGACGGCGTCCTGTGCCCGCAAACTGCCAAAGGCGCTGTCGTACGCGGCGGGCGTGACGGGTTCCGCCTGCGCCGTCCCGCGCGGGCCGGTGGCACGCAGCGCCTGCGGACGCCGCACCCTGCGTACGGATGCAATGCGGGAAATCTGCTCCGGGCCGCCCCGTAGCATCTGCCCTGAAGGACCAAAGACAAAAAACATGGCTTCCTCCCGCACGTCGTGTGCCTTGTGCCATGTTATCGGCATCCGGGGTGCCAGCCTCAAGGGGCGCCGCCTAAAATCCCGGCATGCTCGACATCCTCCTTCTCCGCAAAGACCTTCCGACCGCGATTGCCGGCCTGGAAACCCGCAAAAACCCCCAGCCCTTTCTTGACGTGGCGGCCTTCCAGGCGCTCGAAGCCGAGCGCAAGACGCTGCAGACGCGCACCGAAGAGCTGCAGGCGCAGCGCAACCAGCTCTCCAAGCAGATCGGCCAGCTCAAGGCCAAGGGCGAAAGCGCCGATGCCGTGATGGCCCAGGTCGGCGCGCTCAAAGCCGAGCTGGAGCAGTCGGCCGCGCGCCTCGACCAGATCCAGCCCGAGATCCAAGCCCTGCTGCTGGCCGTGCCCAACCTGCCGCACGCCAGCGTGCCGGTAGGCGCTGACGAAGCGGGCAACGTGGAAGTGCGCCGTTGGGGCACCCCGCCCAGCTTCGACTTCGCGCCCAAGGACCACGTCGATGTCGGCACCCCGCTGGGGCTGGACTTCGACATGGGCGTGAAACTCTCGGGCTCGCGCTTCACGGTCATGAAAGGGCCGATTGCCCGGTTGCACCGCGCGCTCAGCCAGTTCATGCTCGACCTGCAGACGCAGGAGCACGGCTACACCGAGTGCTACGTGCCCTACGCGGTGAACGCCGATTCGCTCAAGGGCACCGGCCAACTGCCCAAGTTCGAAGGCGACCTGTTTGCGGCGCAAAAGGGCGGGCAAGACGCCGAACCCGTGCCCGACAATGCGGCGCTCTACCTCATCCCCACCAGCGAAGTGCCGCTGACCAACTTCGTGCGCGATGTGGTGGTGGCTGAAGATCTGCTGCCGATCAAGCTCACCGCCCACACGCCGTGCTTCCGGTCCGAGGCCGGCAGCTATGGCCGGGACACGCGCGGCATGATCCGCCAGCACCAGTTCGACAAGGTGGAAATGGTGCAGATCGTGCATCCCGAGAAGAGCTATGAAGCACTGGAACAAATGACCGGCCACGCCGAAGCCGTGCTGCAAAAGCTCGGCCTGCCGTACCGCGTCATGAGCCTGTGCACCGGCGACATGGGCTTTGGCGCCGCCAAGACCTACGACCTTGAAGTCTGGCTGCCCGGCCAGAACAACTACCGCGAAATCAGCTCCGTCAGCAACTGCGAAGCCTTCCAGGCGCGCCGCCTGCAAGCCCGCTTCAAGAATGCGCAGGGCAAGAATGAGCTGGTGCACACCTTGAACGGCTCGGGCCTGGCGGTGGGGCGCACGCTGGTCGCGGTGCTGGAAAACTATCAGCGTGCGGACGGAACCGTTGAGGTTCCGTCCGTTCTCCGCCCATACATGGGCGGAGTGTCGGAGCTTGCGCCGACATGAGCGGATGGTTTCAGTGCAGGCTCACTTTCGCAGAGCGAAAGTTAAGCGCAGCGTGCCGGAACTAAAACTACCAGCGGGCCGATGGCTCGGTGCAGGTGCCTGAGGTGCTGCGGCCGTACATGGGCGGTATCGAGGTTCTGACGCCATAAGCCGCAAAATCTGCTGCTAGAATCGCAGGCTTCGAGCGGAGAGGTGGCAGAGTGGTCGAATGTACCTGACTCGAAATCAGGCGTAGTAGCAATACTACCGTGGGTTCGAATCCCACCCTCTCCGCCAATGGTCACAAGGGCTTGCTGCTATTTATTTAGAAGCAAGCCCTTTTTGCTTTTGGCGCACGTTTAGGCCAGTTGGTGACGTTGATATTGAGGCCCGCCCCTGTCCAAGCGGCCAAGAGCGATGCCCATCGATCGGTGTTGCTGGCCCCCTGCAGCTTTGGCGTACGCCGCGAGCGTTGGGTGTGAAAAGTTCAAAGGCTCTGGCGGGAAGTCATCGGTCTGCTGCCTGCTCGGCTTCCATCGCCGTGCGCTTCCTGGCGACGTGGTAGGCGGTGAGCACCTGGGTGGCCACCATATCGACACTGGGGCGCGTGTTGCCCTGCTTGTCCGTCCACACCTTGGGCGTGAGACTTCCGGCCAGTGCAACGCTGTCGCCGTCGTCCAGTGCCAGCAGCGCAGCGCTGGGTGCAGCATCAAACGCGATGACGTTCACAAAGAGGTCGCCGCCTTCGCCGGCCGATGCGAGCACCTTCGCAACCGCAAAGGGTTTGCCCGCTTTGTCCACCCGCTCTGCAGGCCGGCCGTACAGTCGGCCGGAAACCAATCCCTCAATCATGTGTGTTCCTTTGCTCTAAAGTAGCAAGCATGCCCTACGCAAGCATGCGTAGCACCCAGGCAACGCGAAACGACAGCGCCGGGCCAACCGAGCGACTCCAGGCGGTCAAGTTGCCGGCCCGGCTGCAAATACTTCGACCGGCCGATCGAGGTTTTGTGTGCCTGATCGACGACCGATTCCATCTCGCTTCGGTGCGTGCGTCGCTGCCTCAATGGTGGGAAGTCAAGCACTGATCAAGCACTCATGGTCACACTGCTTGCCAAGCCGGATCAATTGTGGGCCTGCATGGAACATGATTACCGTTTCGATACGTGTTCACCTTTGAAAGGAACGCAAAATGATTCTTTTGCTTGTGGGCGCCACAGGACTGGTGGGCAGCCACGTATTGCGCCTCGCGCTGGCTGACGAACGAGTAGACAGCGTGGTCGCACCGTCTCGTAGGGATCTACCCAATCACCCCAAATTGCAGGCGCCGGTCGTGGATTTTGAGCGGCTTCCCGAAGATGCGTCTTGGTGGCAAGCCGATGCGGTCATCTGCACCTTGGGGACCACCATGGCCAAGGCCGGCTCTCAAGACGCCTTCCAGCGCGTGGATCACGACTATCCGTTTCAGGCTGGGCGGCTAGCCCGCAAGCACGGCACGCCCACCTACGTGTTGAATTCGGCTCTTGGAGCAGACGTGTCTTCGCGATTTTTCTACAGCCGGGTGAAGGGAGCACTGGAACGCGATCTGGAGCAACTCGGATTTTCGTCCCTCACCCACGTGCGCCCCGGATTGATCGGGGGAGATCGCCAAGAATCCCGTGCGGGGGAAAGCGTAAGTGTGTCGGTGTTGTCCGCACTCAGTCCCATCTTGCCCCGCAAATGGCGCTTGAACCCCGCGCTGAAGATTGCCGAAGCTTTGCTCAATGCAGCGATTCATCCGTTGCCAGGCGTTCATGTGATTACTTCCGAGCACCTGTGCTGACGATGAATTGCCTGACGTTTGTGCTGGTCAAGTTTTTTCGGACACAACGGTAGGTTGTTACGGTGTGATGTGGCTTGAGACAACAAAAAACCCGCAATGCTAGGAAACATGCGGGTCTTCGAGGTGTTGCGAGGCGTCATGAAACGACTGCTTGGTCCCCTCGACAGGAATCGAACCTGTATCTAGCGCTTAGGAGGCACTCGTTCTATCCATTGAACTACGAGGAGAGGGGCGCCATTGTAGGCGCTGGCGTTATTCGTAGCGCACGGTGTAGATGAGGTCCAGCCCCGTGCTGGCGCCGGTTTGGCCGCGCAGGCGCAGGCGCTTGGAGAGGTCGTAGAAGATGTAGAGCGTACCCAGCGTGCCTGAGAGGCTGCGCTCATAGGTGACGTACAAGTCCTTGGACAGACGCTTGCCAAAGGTGAGGGCGGCGCCGGTGGCGCCCTCGCCTGCACCGGGGCCCTTGAAGCCGACTTCGTCCAGGCCCAGGCGGCTGGCGACCTTCTCGCCCGCGCCGCCACCCTTGCCGCCCAGCAGGGCCAGCGCGGCCTGTTGCAGTACGGCGGCTTCGGCACCGCCGGAGGCCGCGCCGTGGCCCAGTACCACCCAGGAGAGTTTTTCTGCATCGGGCAAATCGGGCTCGGCGTACAGGCGCACGCGGGGGTCGAGCGCGTTGCCGCTGACCTGCACGCCGGCGCGCACTTCGATATTGGGGCGCAGCGCGAGGATGTCGAGCGAGGGGTTGTTGTACGGGCCATTGAAGCGCACCAGGCCGGTTTCGATGTCGAGCATCTGTCCCCAGGCGCGGTAGCGGCCGGCGACGGTGCGCACCTCGCCAAAGATGCGTGGCGGCGTGTGGGGCATGGAGCTGCTGCGGATGTCGAGCTTGCCTTCCAGGCGCGTGGTGATGCCCTGGCCCTGGAAAGCGAAATCGTCGCCCAGGTCCAGGGTGATGGCGACGTCGGGCGGCAGCACGGTGTCTGCGCGCTGCGCGGCACTGGCCGCTTGCTGGGCATTTTTTTGCGCTGCTGCGTCGCGCGCCTTGGAGTGCACCACCACATCAGCACCCAGGCTGGGGGCGCTGGCGTCGGGCAAGAGGATGCTGGCGCGGTCGATACGCAAGTCGCCGCGCAGCGTGAACTGGCGCTCGCCCAGGGTGGCCTCCAGCGTGCCCGAGACGCTGGCCTGGCGGTCCGCGCGCACCAGCACTTGCAGTTGGTTGGCTCGGGCTTTGAAGTCCATGCGCAGGTCTGCTGCGCTGCTGCTGCCCCATTGCACGCTACCGCTGCCCTGCAGGCTGCCGCCGTCCACCGGTGGAGGTGTGCGGTTGCCGCTGAAGCCGGCGATTCGCGCGCTGCTGCCGCGCCCGCCTTTGAGGCTGAACGCGGTAATGTTGATGCGGTTGCCGGCCAGCGTGGCGCGCAGCTGGCCGTCTTGAAGGTCTACGCCATCGAGCAGCGAGCGCACGGTGAGCTTGTCGGCGCTGAGTTGCCCGCTCCACAGGGGGTTGCCGCGCGTGCCCGAGAGTGCCGCGTCGGCTTCGAGTGTGCCGCTGACGCGCCAACCGGGCGGCGCCAGCACCGACCACACGCCTACCTGCGGCAGCTTGGCGCGCACGGTGCCGGCAAGCGCAGCGTTGTCGGGCCACACCCAGCCGCCGTCCTGGTGCTGCAGGCGCGTGGATGCCTCGGCGCGCACCTCGCCGGCCTGCGCGCTGTCCCAGGTGAAGGCGGTGCGCAGGGCGTCGCCCTCGGCCTCTGCGGTGAGTGCGACATTGCGCAAGCCGGCGGCAATCGTGTCCGTGCGCTCGCGCAGAGCCGCGTCGACCTTGGCGCCGCCGCCCTTGCTCTGCACGCTGGTGGCGGGTGGCGCGTCTTCCACGGCAATGCGCAGGTCGCCGCTGCTGCGCTGCAGGCGCACGCTGGCGCTGAGCTTGTCGCCCGCATCCACGGCCCACTGTCCGCCGAAGATGAGGTCGGTATCCAAGCCGAATTTTTTCAGCAGCGGTGGGTCCTGCGCGCCGACCAGATCGGCCCAGGCGAGCGGAATGCCGGTGACGGCGCCCTGCGTCCGCAAGGCCACGGCGCCCCCTGCGGAACGGGCGAATGCGAGCGGCTCCCAGCACAGCGCGACCTTGCCTGGCACCGGTGCGGTGAGCGCGGCGCTGCCCGCGCCGACCTTGGCACTCAGCGCCCCTCCAATGCCGCGGCGCGCCTCAATGGCAAAAGGAGCGCCTGCCAGCAAGGTCCAGCGGCCTTTGTGCAGGCCGTCTTGCAGCGTCAAGCTCAGGCTTTGCACCTGCGCATTCGCGGCGACGGCGCCCTTGTCGGTGGCCTCCAGCAGGCGGGCGACCACGCTGCTCTGCACGGTGGCGCTTTGCTTGTCACGGCGCAGTTCGCCTTGCAGCGAAATCTCGGCGCGGGCGGCGCTGCCCGCCGCGCGCAGGCGCATGCCGTGCAGTTCGATCTGGGTGGGCGCGGCGCCTTTCGCGTTTGGCAGATCGAGCTGCAGTTTCGGCGCGTCGAGCGTGGCCTGCAATCGCGGGGCATTGGCGCTCTTGCTGGCGGCAGCGGTAGTTGCTTTGGGCAAGGTGGTAAAGCCTTCCCAGCCGCCACGCCATTGGGCATTGAGCGAGGCGCTGCCGCGCGCCGCAAAGCCCGGCGCGAGCTGGTTGAGACCAGGCAGGGTTCTCAGCCACGCCAACGTCTGCTCCGCTGACGCCGATTGCACTTGCAGCGTACCGGCGCCAAGGTGCGCGGCAAGCTTGCCGTCTGCTTGCGCGCTGGTGCCAGGCAGCTTGGCCTGAACCTTGCCGCTGATGGCGAGCGCAGGAAGGGTGGCGACCTGCACGTCGGTCGCCTTGACCTGTGCCTGCAGCGTCTCGATATCGGCTTGCGGCAGGTGGAGCACGCTCCCTTTCCAGGTGCCGCGCGCTGCCACGCGGTCGATGCGCAGGGTTGCTGGCGCACGCTTGCGTGCGCTGCGCGCGCCGCTGGCGGCCAATTGCAGCTCGAATTGGAGGTCTTGCGCGCTTCCTTCCACCGTGGCGCGGCCGCTCAGTGGCGCCGCGGCAAGCGCGCTGTGCAGTTGCGCTGGGTCGACGCGTTCGGCCTGGGCCTTGAGCGCGAAGGATTGCGTCTCGGGCGTGAAACGGCCTTGCAAGGCCAGCGTGCCCTTGCCGATATCGACGCGGGCGTCCTCGGTGCTCCATTGCGTGCCGTCAAAGTGCACATGGGCCGTGACGGCGTTCACCGGCAGGCCCTTTTTGTCCCAGGGGGCCGGGCGGGCATTGGTGAGGGTCGCTTCCACGTCCCAGCCTTCGGGCGTTGGCCCGGCTGCGACGTGGCCGCTGAGCAAGGTGGTGGGGGCTTGGGGCGACAGCACTGCCAGGTCGACGCCTTGCAGATCGGCTTGCGCTGTGAGCAGCGGTTGGGCTGCCCAGGGCGCGATGCTGGCGCTGGCGTCGGCTTGCATGGGCGCCGAGTCTTTTGGTGCCGATGCCTCTTGCGGCGCTGCGCGTAGCTTGGCAGTCAGTTCGATGCGTGCCTCCTGGCCGGCCAGGGTGCCTTTGGCCTGGGCTTCAACTTGGACGCCGAGCGTGCGTTCACTCTCTGCTGCCCCTTTCGGAAGCTGGGCCTGCAACTGTGCTTGCAGCGTGGCGTCCACTGCCATGGGCGCCTTGCCGTCCATTCGCACATCGGCGCTGAGGTGGCCCTGCGGCAGATCCACGCCCGCAACTTCGAGGTGGTGCGCGGCGCCGTCGTAGCGGTAGCGGCCCGAGAGGGCTTTGGCGTCGAAGGGCTTGTCGGCAGCCCAGACCAGTTCGCGCACTGCAAAGGGGATGTCGATGTGCAGCGGCAAGTTCAGTGGCTGCAAAGGCGTCGGCGGCGGTGTTGCCACCTCAGGCTGCGCCAGGAGCGTGATGACCACCCGGGCCGCTTCGAGCTTGCCCAGGCGCAGGGTCTTGTTGAGCAGGGGCGTGAGGCTCCAGCCAAGGTCGATGTCCTGCGCGTTCACGCTGAGTGTGCTGCTTTGCCAGCGCAGGTGCGCGATGTGGCCGCCGCGCCGCAGGGAGCCACGGACGCCTTCGGTTGTCAACTGCTGGCCTGCGGGCAGGCTCTGCGATGCGCGTTGCAGCACGTAGGCGAGCGAATCGTCACGCCCCAGCCATTGCCAGGCCAGCAAGGCGGCCAGCAGCACCACCACCAGCAAGGCGGCAAAGGCGAGCAGGAAGGGGCGCAGCAAGCGCTTGCGCCGAGGTGTTGGTGGGGGGTGGTTGCCCGAGGCGGCCGCATAAGCGTTGGGGGCGGCGCGGTGGGTGGCGCCGGCAGCAAAGACCTCAGGGCCGGCGTCTGGGGGCGTGGTGGGGCGGTTTGCCATCGTCAGAACGTAAAGCCCAGGCGCAGATGCAGGCGCAGTTGTTTGGCTTGCACCCCGTAAGCCAAGTCGGTCTGCAAAGGCCCGACCGGGCTGCGCCAGCGCAGCCCCGCGCCCACGCCGACACGCGCGTGCAAGTCGGCCACGCGGTCGGCAACGGCGCCCACGTCCACAAACAAGGCGCTCTCAAAATCGCTCACCGTGCCGCCAAACACGAGGGGGCGCTGCCATTCGGCGCTGGCTACGGCGAGGTACCGTCCGCCAAATAGCTGGTCGTTTTCGGTGCGCGCGCCAATGGAGCGCAGGCTGTAGCCACGCACGGTGGTGTCGCCGCCGGTCAGAAACAGCTGCGTCACCGGAATCTGCGCGCCGGGCCGGGCGAATACTGCGCCGACTTCAGTGCGCAGCGCGATGCGGGCACGTCGGCTGCTGCCGTCGGGCGCTGTCACCTTGGCGAGGGGTTGAAAGTACAAGCCGCGGGCCAGTGCGCGCACGAAGGGGTCGCGCTCAGGGCGCAGCGTGGCGCCCACGCCGAATTCAGCCGCCAGGCCCCAACCGCTGGCCGGTGCCGTGTTGCTATCGAAATAGCGGCCCGTCCAGCCCGTGTTCAGGCTCAGTGCCGTGCTCTCGGGCGGTGCCATGGGGCCTTGGCTGACGGCACTGTTGTACTGCAAGGCGTAGTTGCGGTCGATGTGGTCGGTGCTCTGGCTGCGGCCAAAGCGCCACTGTGTGCCGTTGACCTGGTAGTCACCGGTGGCTTCGCGCTGCAATTGCGCACCGGCCACCCAGCGCCAGCCGTTGGCGCCGGGCAGTGCGGTCCACTCGGTGCCGAGAACTTTGGCTTCCCGATCGAACGAGAGCTTGGTGAGTGCGCGCCAGCCGAGCCAGGGAAGCCGGTTGTAGGTGTGGTCCAGCGACAGGCGCACGCCGCTGTCGGTGGAAACGCCGATGCCGAAAATGGCTTTTTGCAGCGGTGCCTCGCGCACCTGCGCGGTGACGGGGGCGGCGCCCGGTTGCGGCGCATCGGGGTCCAGCGTGAGGAACACCGTGTCGAAATAGCCACTGGCGGCCAGGCGCTGCTGGGTATCGAGCAACTCGGTTTCGTCGTATATGGCCCCGGTGGGCAGTCGCGCGATGTTCTTGATGCCTTGCGCGTCGTAGCGCTTCATGCCTTTGAGGTGCAGCGGGCCGAAACGGTAGGCTGGGCCCGAATCGAAGGTGGCCGACAGCGCAGCCTGGTGCGTATCCGCGTCGATGTCCGCGCGGCTGTCGGCGAGGCTGGCGGTTGGGTAGCGGCGCTTTTGCAGCGCGCGCAGGGCACTTTTCTTGGCGTTGTCCCAGGCTTCCTGGGTAAACGATTCGCCAGGGTTCAGCGTCCACGCGGCGCGTGCGCGCGCCTCGGGGCGGCTGGTGGCTGGGCCCGTCTCGATGTCGCCCTGAAACCTCAAGTCCAGCGCCTTGATGGTGGTGCGCTCGCCCGGATCGACGGTGACCACGATGGCGCGGGGCGCGCGGCGGTCGTCGGGCGTGTTGCTCAGATCAATCTGGATGTCCGGGCTGAAGTAGCCCAGCGTGGCGAGCAGTTCGCGTGCATTGGTATCGGCCGCGCCGAGCAGGCGCGAGAGCTCACGTTCCTGCAGATCGGGAAAGGCGCTAAAGCGCTGCAGTTCGAGGTGCTTTTCCAGGTAGTCGCGCACCTCCTTGGGCGCGCGCACTTGCAGCGTGAACGCGGCGACATCAGGGGTTGCGGCTTCGCTGCTGCGCTCGCTGGTCTTGGGGGTCAGGGCACTGCAGCCGGTCAGCGCACCTGAAATGGCAAAAAGAAGGGGCAGGGCGAGTTGCCCGGCGCGCACCGCGCGAGAGTGGGGCATGCACCTATTTTGACAGCAGCCGCATCGTCTCCTCCAGGCCTTTGAGTGACAGAGGGTACATACGGTTGCCGATGAGCTGCTGGATGATGCTGATGCTCTGGCGGTACTGCCACACGCCTTGGGGCTCGGGGTTGATCCAGGCGAACTTGGGGAAGGCGTGCGTGAGGCGCTGCAGCCACTCGGCGCCGGCTTCCTCGTTGTTGTATTCCACGCTGCCGCCGGGCTGCAAAATCTCATAGGGGCTCATGGTGGCGTCGCCCACGAAGATCAGCTTGTAGTCCTTGTTGTACTTGCGAATGATGTCCCAGGTGGGGAATTTTTCGGCAAACCGGCGCCGGTTGTTCTTCCACATGAAATCGTAGACGCAGTTGTGGAAGTAATAGAACTCCAGGTGCTTGAACTCGCTTTTCACGGCACTGAAAAGCTCTTCCACGCGGTGGACATGCTCGTCCATGGTGCCGCCCACGTCCATCAGCAGCAGCACCTTCACGTTGTTGTGGCGCTCGGGCACCATCTTGATGTCCAGGTAGCCGGCGTTGGCGGCCGTGCTGCGGATGGTGTCGGGCAAATCCAGTTCCAGCTCGTGCCCCTCGCGGGCAAATTTGCGCAGGCGCCGCAGCGCGACTTTGATGTTGCGCGTGCCGAGTTCCTGTTGGTCGTCGTAGTCGCGGTAGGCGCGCTGCTCCCACACCTTGACGGCGCTTTTGTTCTTGCCGGCGCCGCCAATGCGAATGCCCTGCGGGTTGTAGCCGCCGTGGCCAAACGGGCTGGTGCCGCCGGTGCCTATCCACTTGCTGCCGCCTTCGTGGCGCTCCTTCTGCTCTTCGAGGCGCTTCTTGAGCGTCTCCATGAGCTCGTCCCAGCCCATTTTTTCGATGGCGGCCTTTTGCTCGGGCGTGAGTTCGTTTTCCAGGATCTTGCGCAGCCAGTCGGCGGGCACTTCCTTGGTGAAGTCGGCCACCATCTCGACGCCCTTGAAGTAGGCGGCAAAGGCGCGGTCGAACTTGTCGTAGTGCTTTTCGTCTTTCACCAGCACCAGGCGCGAGAGGAAATAGAAGTCGTCCAAGCTCCAGGCGCCCTCGGACTTCGGCCCTACCACGCCGGCTTCCAGCGCTTCAAGCAGGCTCAGGTATTCCTTGACCGAGACCGGCAGCTTGGCGGAGCGCAGCGTGTAGAAGAAGTCAATCAGCATGTTTTAAGGGTGTTATTGGCCTCTAGCGCTTATGCAGTATGCGCACGCAGCTCTAAAAGATATAGCAACTGAGCACGCGCTTCGGGCCATTCGCCGGCGCGCAGGCTGTACATCACGGTGTCGCGGATGGTGCCGTCGCGGCGCAGGGCATGGCCACGGATGACGCCGTCTTTGCGGGCGCCCAGGCGCTCGATGGCGCGCTGCGAGGCGAAGTTGAAGTTGTCGGTGCGCCAGCCCACCACATGGCAGCCCAGGCCGTCAAACGCGTGGCCCATCATCAGCAGTTTGCAGGTGGTGTTGACGTGGCTGCGCTGCACGCTCTTGCGGTACCAGGTGTAGCCAATCTCGACGCGTTTCACCGCTGGGAGGATGTCGTGGTAGCTGGTGCTGCCCAGCACCTGGCCGGTAGCGTCGTCGAGTACGGCAAAGGCAAAGCGGTTGCCGTCGGCGCGCATCTTCAGCGCGGTTTCGATGTAGGCGCGGGTGTCCTGCGGCTCGGGCACCGAGGTGACGCGCAGCTTCCACAGTTCGCCGTCGGCGGCGGCCGCGCGCAGGCCGGATTCGTGTTCAAGGGAAAGGGGCTCTAGGCGCACGCCGCGATCACGCAGTGTGATGGGTTGAACGAAGGTCATTTCGGTTAGTCGTTGTGCATGAAAGGGGCGCTTCCCCGCCAGGGCTCCCGCGCAAGGGCCGCCCCGCCGCGCTGGGAGCGTCCCCCATCCCGAATTGCGCAGCAATTCGAGAGAAGGGGGAAGGAGCGAAGCGACACAGGGGGATGCTCTCTATCTGTTCCTTTGGTTCATGAAGACCAGTTTTTCAAACAGGCTCACGTCCTGCTCATTCTTCAAGAGGGCGCCCACCAGCGGCGGGACAGCGACTTTGTTGTCCTGGCTCTGCAGCGCTGAGAGAGGTATGTCTTCGGCCACCAGGAGCTTGAGCCAATCGAGCAATTCGCTGGTCGAGGGCTTCTTCTTCAGGCCCGGCAGGTTGCGCACGTCGTAAAACGTTTTCATCGCCGCGGTCAGCAGCTCGCTCTTGAGCGTGGGGAAGTGCACCGCCACGATCTGGCGCATGGTGTCGGCTTCCGGGAACTTGATGTAGTGGAAGAAGCAGCGGCGCAGGAAGGCGTCGGGCAGCTCTTTTTCGTTGTTCGAGGTGATGAAGACCAGTGGGCGGTGCTTGGCACGGATGAGCTCGCGCGTCTCGTAGCAGTAGAACTCCATGCGGTCGATCTCGCGCAGCAGGTCGTTCGGAAATTCAATGTCGGCCTTGTCGATCTCGTCGATCAAGAGCGCCACAGGCTGGTCGGCGGTGAACGCCTGCCAGAGCACGCCTTGCACGATGTAGTTGCGGATGTCCTTTACCTTGTCGCCGTTTTCAGCCCCGCCCAGCTGGCTGTCGCGCAACCGGCTCACGGCGTCGTACTCATACAGACCTTGCTGGGCCTTGGTGGTGGACTTGATGTGCCACTGCAGGAGCGGCATGGAAAGCGCCTGTGCCACTTCTTCGGCCAGCATGGTCTTGCCGGTGCCCGGCTCGCCCTTGACCAGCAGCGGGCGCTGCAGCGTGGCGGCGGCATTGACGGCAAGCATCAAGTCCTGGGTGGCGACGTAGTTCTTGGAGCCTTGGAATTTCGTGGACATGTGAAAAAGAGTTGACTATCGGGCTTGACAGCGCTGGCTATAATCGCCCGTAAATTGAGGCCCTGGGGGCGGAACTTTCCTACGATTGTGCGCGCAAAATGAACAAAACGATGACGTCGATATTCGCACTGGCTGTCGCTTTCGGGACGGCGATAGCGGCTCACGCTGAAGTCAAGGGCGATGTGAAAGCTGGGGAGGGCAAGATCGCCATGTGCATCGGCTGCCACGGTATCGTGGACTACAAGGCCAGCTTCCCCGAGGTCTACAAGGTGCCCAAAATCGCCGGACAAGGCGCGGGCTACATTGAATCGGCCCTGCATGCCTACGCCAAGGGCGAGCGGCGTTTCCCCACCATGCACGCCGTAGCGGTGGCGCTCTCCGAGCAGGACATTGCCGACATTTCGGCCTACTACGCCCAACTGGGCCAGGCAGGCGCAACGGCGCTGCCCGAGAAGCCGGCGCGCGAGCCGTCCATCGAAGTCGCTGCGCTGCTGCAAAAGGGCGGTTGCGTGGCCTGCCACGGCAGCAATTTCGCCAAGCCGATCGACCCGACCTACCCGCAACTGGCTGGGCAGAACGCCGACTATCTGTTTGTCGCGCTCAAAGCCTACAAAGCTGGCGTCACCCCCTACGTCGGCCGTGCCAACCCCATCATGGGTGGTGTTGCCAAGCAGTTCACCAACGACGAGCTCAAGTCGCTGGCCGGCTACATCGGCTCGCTCGATGGCAACGTCAAGACGGTGGCGGAGTCGCGCTTTCGCTGATCTTCACAGCGCCGCCCTGCAACCCGCCCCATGGCGGGTTTTTTTGTGGCTGATTTGGCCTGTAGCGCTTAGTTATAGTGGATTTGATGCTATTGAACCGGGAGCATCAATCCTTGGTCGCCTTGCGCTGCACGCGCGCCACATAGGCTTCGCCGTCGGGCGGGCGGCCCGAGCGCTGGCTCTCCCACAGCATCTCGCCCAGGCACTCCATCGCCACATGGTGTGCGTCGTGTAGCGAATCGAGCCGGTGCGCCAGCAGCTCCACCGCCTGGCGGATGCCGCGCGGCTGGTCGATGCTGCACTGCTCGCTGACCGAAAGGTGCATGGACAGGTGCAGAAACGGGTTGCTGCGTTCGGGCGTCTCGTCGTAGTTGCGCGCTACGGCGGCATCTGCGTCCTGCAGATCGGCGTGGTATTCGGGGTGTTCGGCAATCCACAGGCTGGCGAGCGTCTCTATGGCTTCCATCGGTGCCTGGGCGGCCGTCTTGGCGTGCACGGCGCAGAGAAAGCGGCGTACGTCGGCTTGGGTCGGGTTGAACATGCGCCATTGTCCCGCAGGCGGCATGCCCGTGCTGCCGCGCTGGTTAGAGTGGTGGGCTGATTTCCTGGAGATTGCTGCCATGCAAGACGCCTTCCTTTGCGATGCCATCCGCACGCCTTTCGGCCGCTATGGCGGGCTGCTTGCCAGCGTGCGCCCCGACGATCTTGCCGCGCTGCCGATTCGCGCGCTCATGGAGCGCAACGCCGGTGTGGATTGGGCGCAGCTGTCCGATGTGCTGCTCGGCTGTGCCAACCAGGCGGGCGAGGACAACCGCAACGTCGCGCGCATGGCGGTGCTGCTCGCCGGCCTACCGGTGGAGGTGCCCGGCGCCACGCTCAACCGCCTGTGCGGCTCCGGCCTGGATGCCGTTGGCACGGCAGCGCGTGCGATCAAGGCCGGTGAGTCCGACTTGGTGATTGCGGGCGGGGTCGAGAGCATGAGCCGCGCGCCCTTCGTCATGCCCAAAATGGACACCGCCTTTGGCCGCGGTAATGCGGTCTATGACACCACCATCGGCTGGCGCTTCGTCAACAAGCGGATGCAGGCGCAGTACGGCACCGATTCCATGCCCGAGACCGCTGAGAACGTCGCGCAGGAGTACGGCATCTCGCGCGAAGCCCAGGACCGCATGGCGCTGGCCAGCCAGCAGCGTGCACTGGCAGCGCAACAGGCGGGGCATCTGGCGCGCGAAATCGTACCGGTGGTGCTGGCACAGAAGAAGGGCGCGCCGCTGCTGGTCAGCGCCGACGAACATCCGCGTGAGACCAGCCTGGAGGCGCTGGCGCGGCTCAAACCCATCGTGCGCCCCGACGGCACGGTGACGGCTGGCAACGCCAGCGGCGTGAACGATGGCGCCTGCGCGCTGCTGTTGGCCAGCGGCGCGGCCGCCGCGCGGCACGGCCTCACGCCCCGTGCCCGTGTGGTCGGCATGGCGGTGGCGGGCGTGGCGCCACGTGTGATGGGCATAGGCCCGGCGCCGGCGACGCAAAAGCTGCTGGCGCAAACCGGGGTCACGCTTGCCCAGATCGATGTCATCGAATTGAACGAGGCGTTTGCTGCGCAAGGCCTGGCGGTGCTGCGCCTGCTGGGCCTGGCGGACGACGACCCGCGCGTCAACGCCTGGGGTGGCGCGATTGCACTCGGCCACCCGCTGGGCGCCAGCGGTGCGCGCCTGGCGACTACGGCCGTCAACCGCCTGCACGCCACCGGCGGGCGCTATGCGCTGTGCACCATGTGCATCGGCGTGGGGCAGGGGATTGCGCTGCTGCTGGAGCGGGTGTGATTTTTCCGCCAGTTCATGGTCCAGGCTGTCTTTTCCCAGCAGTGCAGATGCTAATAAAAAGATAGCTGCTTGCGCTTATCCATAAAGCGCTAGAGGCCATTTTTGCTTATATTTTTTGGCTCGGACGTACCTTCCGGGCCTGGGGCCTGTGCGTCCTGCCCGTAGCCTGGGTAGTCAGCGCCTGCCGCGTTGCGCAGGGTGCGTTCCTCGCGCTCCTTGGCCAGTTGCTCGGCCAGTTGGTTGCGGCCTTCGCGGGCTACGGCGATCATGCGGGCCTGGTCCTTGTGGTGCGGGTACATGCGGTCGGCCAGCGCAATGTTGTGCAGGCGAAAGCGCACCACCAGGGCGTCGGCCTCGGCTTCTTCCAGGCCCATGTGTTCCAGCACGCTGCGCGCGCTCGCCAGGCTGGACTCGAACAGCTCGCGCTGCACCTGGGTGACGCCCAGGTCGCGCAGCTCGTTCCAATGCGTGAGGTCGCGGGCCCGTGCCACGATTTTCAGGTGCGGGAAATGCTCGCGTGCCAGCGTGGCGATCTTCAGCGAAGGCCCGGGCGCGTCTACCGCCAGCACCAGCACGCGTGCCTGCGCGGCGCCCGCCATGCGCAGCAGGTCGAGCCGCGTGGCATCGCCGTAGTACACGCGGTAGCCAAAGGTGCGCGCCACCTCCAGGATGTCCACGCTGTGGTCCAGCACCGTGGCTGGAATGCCCTGGGCCAGCAGCACCCGCGCGACGATCTGACCATAGCGGCCAAACCCGGCGATCAGTACGGGCGCGGTTTGCGGCTCGGAGATTTCACCTTCGGGCGGCGCGCGCAGCGTGGCGGCGTAGCGCGGCAGCACGAAGCGGTCAAGCACCACCAGAAGGACCGGCGTGCACAGCATCGACAGTGCCACGGCGCCGATCAGCAGTGAGGCCATCTCGCCCGGCAGTGCCCCTGCGCCAGCCGCAGCCTGGAAGACGACGAAGGCGAACTCGCCGCCCTGTGCCAGCAGCAGCGTGAAGACGGGGCGCTCCTGGTACGGAATCTTCACGCCCCGCGCCAGCGCGTAGATCACCACGCTCTTGATCAGCACAAAGCCGACCAGCAGCAGGGCCACGGTGAGCGGCGCGCGCAGCATGGCGCCAAAGTCGATGCTCATGCCCACGGCGATGAAGAACAGGCCCAGCAGCAGGCCCTTGAAGGGCTCGATGTCGGTTTCCAGCTCGCGGCGGAACTCGCTCTCGGCCAGCAGCACCCCGGCCAGAAAGGCCCCCAGCGCCATCGACAGGCCAACGAGCACCATCAGGTAGGCAATGCCGACGACCAGCAGCAGCGCCGCGGCGGTGAAGATCTCCGGTGTGCGGCTGCGGGCAATCCAGCGCAACAGCGGGCGCAGCAGCAGGCGCCCGCCCAGCACGATGGCGGCGATGACGCCCACCACCTTGAGCGCCTCCAGTGCGGCCGCGTCAGGCGAATGGCCTGCGCCCGACCCGCTCGCCGTGCCCAGAACCGCCACCAGGGCCAGGATGGGAATGGCCGCAATGTCCTGGAACAGCAGGATGGAAAACGCCGACTCGCCGCTCGTGGTGCGCAGCACGTTGCGCTCGGCGAGCGACTGCAGCGCAATCGCCGTGGACGAGAGCGCCAGCCCCAGGCCGCCCACCAGCGCCACGCGCCAGGGCAGGCCGGCGAGCAGCGCTGCCCCGCACAGCAGCAGCGCGCAGCCCAGCACCTGGGCGCTGCCGAGGCCAAAGATGGGGCGTCGCAGGCTCCACAGCCGCGTGGGCTGCAGTTCCAGGCCGACGAGGAACAGCATCAGCACCACGCCGAACTCGGCGAAGTGCAGGATGTCCTGCACATTGCTCACCAGGCCGAAGCCCCAGGGGCCAATGGCAATGCCCGCGGCCAGATAGCCAATGATGGCGCCCAGGCCCAGGGCGCGCGCTATCGGCACTGTGAGCACGGCAGCGCTGAGGTAGAGAAAGGCGTAGTTCAGCCAGGCGGGAGCGTGGGGCATCGAGGCGTTTGCAGTAGGCGGTTGATTTTGGCATTTCGGCGCCACCGCGTGTGCAGCCCTGCTCAGGCGGGCGACGTAAGATGCCAACCCTGTTCCTATTGACCGCGTTGCTCCACCATGGACCTGCATACCTGGATCGCCTTCGTCGCCGCCACCTGCCTGATTGCGCTCTCGCCGGGCTCGGGTGCCGTGCTTTCCATGAGCCACGGCCTGTCGTATGGGGTGCGCAAAACCACGGCGACCATTCTGGGTCTGCAACTGGGCCTGCTGCTGCTGTTGCTGGTGGCCGGCGCGGGCGTGGGTTCGCTGCTGCTGGCCTCGGAAATCGCGTTTGCCGTGGTCAAGGTCGCGGGGGCCTGCTACCTGATCTACGTCGGCTGGAGCCAATGGCGCGCGGGCACGGGCAACGCGCTGGCGGGCGTGGCTGCCGAGCCGCCGGGGCGCTGGCAGCGGCGCTTTGCCACGGGTTTCCTGACCAATGCCACCAACCCCAAGGGCATCGTCTTCATGGTGGCGGTGCTGCCGCAGTTCATGACCGATGCCCGCCCGCTGTGGCAACAGTTGCTGGTGATGGCCGCCACGTCGGTTGCCATCGACATGACGGTGATGCACAGCTATGCGCTGGGCGCCAGCAGCCTGCGCCACTGGATGCAGAGCCAGCGCGCACAGCGCAACCAGAACCGCGTGTTCGGTGGCGTGCTGATGGCCGTGGGTGCCGGCCTGTTCTTCGTGCGGCGTGGCAGCCAGAGCACCTGATTTATATCAAAATGATAGCTGTGTACCCTTATAGGTAAAGCGCCAAAGGCATTTTTTGTATTATTTGAGGACTCCGCCATGCCCGTGATCGTGGTTGCCAACCCCAAGGGTGGCGTCGGCAAATCGACGCTCGCCACCCACATTGCCGGCTATTTCGCCAGCCAGGGCCATCCGGTGCTGCTGGGCGATGCCGACCGCCAGCAGTCGGCCCGCCTGTGGCTGGGCTTGCGCCCGCCCGAGGCCCGGGCGATTGGCACCTGGGACATGGGCGCGGACGTGATGGCGCGCCCGCCGCGCGGCAGCACGCATGTGGTGATTGATACGCCGGCGGGGCTGGCCGGCTGGCGCCTCTCGGATGTGCTCAAGCTGGCCGACCGCATCGTGGTGCCGCTGCAGCCCAGTGTTTTCGACATCTTCGCCACGCGCGAATTTCTCGACCAGCTCGCCGCGCACCGCGCCAGCGCGCAAACGCCGGTGGGCCTCGTCGGCATGCGCGTGGACCCGCGCACGCGATCAGCGGAGCAACTGCAGCATTTCGTCGATGAGCTCGGCATGCCGGTGCTGGGCCACCTGCGCGCGACGCAAAACTACCTGCATCTCGCGGCCCACGGGCTGACGCTGTTCGACGTGGCCCCCGGCCGCGTGGCCCGCGACCTGGAGCAATGGCAGGGCATTTGCCAGTGGCTGGATGCAGCGTGAACAGGGCCTGTCCCATGGCCGACAGCGGGGCGCGAAGGCCGGCGCTACATTGGTGCCATGAAAACCTTTCATTCGTACTCGGAAGTCGCCGCCTGCGTGGGCCAGGAGGTCTGCGTGACCGACTGGATCACCATCACGCAGGAGCAGGTCAACCAGTTTGCACAGGCCACCGGCGACCACCAGTGGATTCATGTGGACCCGGAGCGCGCGCGCCAGGGGCCGTTTGGGGCACCGATTGCGCATGGCTTTCTGACGCTGTCGCTGATACCGCGCTTTTTCGAGACCGGCATTGCCATCGCGGGTGCGCGCATGGGGGTGAACTACGGGCTCAACCGGGTGCGCTTTACGTCGCCGGTGCCGGTGGGCAGCCGTTTGCGTGCCCGCATGGCGCTGCAGGCCACCGAGCCGCTGGCACCCGATGGGCTGCAAATGACCTGGCTGGTGACCGTCGAGCGCGAGGGCGGCGACAAACCGGCCTGCGTGGCCGAATCGCTCTCGCGCAGTTACGGCGCGGCAGCTTGACGGGCTGCCGCCAAGGGCGGGTGTGACGCATGGACCGTCTGCAGGCCATGACGGTGTTTGCCCGCGTCGTTGACGAAGGTGGCTTTGCGGCCGCTGCGCGTGCGCTCGATATGTCGCCGCCGGTGGTGACGCGCGTCGTCGCCGAGCTGGAGCAGCACCTTAATACCCGTTTGCTGAACCGCACCACGCGCAAGGTGACTTTGACGGACGCCGGAGACACCTACCTGCGCCGCGTGCGCGGCATCCTGTACGAAGTGGACGATGCGGAAGCCGCTGCGACCGCCAGTACGCGCGACTTGCAGGGATCTGTGCATGTGCTGGCGCCGCCGGCGCTAGCGACCTACTTTCTGGCGCCCCTGATTCCGCGCTGGCGCGAGCGCCATCCGATGCTCATGCTTGACATTGCAACCGACAACTTCGTTGCCGGGCGGGTGGATGAGTTTGACGTCACGCTGCTGGTGGTGCCCGATGGTTTTGACGGCAACATCGTGGCGCGCAGGCTGTTTCAGGGTGAGGCCATCGTGGTGGCGTCGCCTGGCTATCTGCTGCGCCGCGGCACACCGCGACAGCCGTCAGACCTGGATCGGCATGATTTTTTGCGGGATACCGGTATTGCGGCACGCAATGGGACGCGCAAGCTCTGTTTGTTCCCCGCGTCAGGTGAAGGTGAGGCGCACGAGCTCACCCCCCAGGTGGTGTTGCAGTCCACCAGCACCGACGTGCTGTTGCGCGCGGTACTCGACGGCACCGGCATTGCCGTAATCGCTCGTTTGCTGGCGCAGCGCTTTCTCGCCACGGGAGCGCTGGTCCATGTGCTGCCGGATTGGATTCTGTCGCGCTACGCCGTCTATGCCGCACTGCCCACGCAGCGCATGCTGCCCGCCCGCACGCGGGCGTTTTTGGATTTTGTGAGCGATCAGGTCGCCGAAACGCTGGCGGCACAGGAAGCCTAGGCCTCAAGCCTGCAGGGCGTCCGCAGGGGCAGGGGCGTGTGCCCTGCCAAAGCTGTTTTGCCGCCAGGCTTCGAAGACCGTCACGGCGACGGCGTTCGACAGGTTGAGGCTGCGCTGGCCGGCCACCATGGGCAGGCGCAGTTGCTGCGCCGGTGCAAAGGTTTCGTACAGCTCGGGCGGAAGGCCGCGTGTCTCGGCACCAAACACCAGCCAGTCGCCCGGTAGGAAACAGGTGTCGTACACCTCGCTGCTTGCGTGGGTCGTCAGCGCAAACATGCGCTGTGGCGATGGTTGCATGTCGCGCAGGAAAGTGGTCCAGCCTGCATGGCGCTGTACCCGAACAAATTCGTGGTAGTCCAGTCCGGCGCGCCGCAGCAGGCGGTCTTCCATCGAAAAACCCAGGGGCTCGATCAAGTGCAGTGCGCAGCCTGTGTTGGCGGCCAGGCGAATCACGTTGCCGGTATTCGGGGGGATTTCGGGTTCGACAAGAACAATATGAAACATGGCCCTATTTTGCGCGATCCCCTTTGTTTCCAGCTTGGTGTGGGCGTAAAAGTGCGTATCCGGTCTTATCGTTCACGCAGATCGGCCCGCGCGACGACCAATGCGCTGACGTGGGCGGCGCCAGCGCGCCGCAACACCTGCGCGGCCGTGTGCAAAGTGGCGCCGGTGGTCATCACATCGTCGACCAGCAAGACCGTGCCACCTGACAGTTCCTGGGCGCGCAGCGGATCGACGGCAAAGACCGCTTGCAGGTTGGCCAGGCGCCTGGCCCGCCCCAGTGCGTGCTGGTCGGGTGTGGCCCGCACCCGCAGCAACAGACCGTCCCGCGTCTTGCCGCTGGCCAGCGCAAGGGCGATACGTTGGGCTTGGTTGAAGCCGCGCTCGCCCAGGCGCTCGCGGGTCAGCGGTATGGGCACCAGCCAGTCGGCCGCTTCGATGGCGGGCTCTGCCCAGGGCGTGCTGCGCAGGAGCGCCGCGAGTGGAGCCGCCCAACTTGGATCGCCATGGAATTTGAAGTCGGCAAGCACACCGGCCCAGGGGTAGTCGTAGTCGACTGCGGCAATGCAGGTATCGAGCGGTGGCGGATGCAGCAGGCATTGCCCGCACTGCGTCGCTCCGCCGGGCAGTGGCAATGCGCAACTGCGGCAACGTGGGCGGGGCTGGGCAAAGCTGGCGGCGCAGTGCTCGCACACCCGCTGCGCCGGCCAGCCGCCGCAGATGGCGCACTGGCTGGGAAGGTGCGCGTGCGCCAGCGCCCGCCAGGGTTTTGTGAAAAAGCGGTGCAGCACGATGGTGTCCAATATAGGCCAGCGCGCCGCGGGTTTGCACCTTGTCGTTGGGGTGCGGTGGGGCGCTACAGACATTTTTACCTATGGCTTCGGAACTTCCTCCCACCATTGACCCCGTTGCTGCTGCCTTTTGGCGTGCCCGGGCCCCGGCCGTCTCCCCGTGGCTGCATGAGGAAGTGGCGCGCCGCATGGAGCAGCGTCTTGACTGGCTTCGCCAGACGCCATCCGCCTGGTGCCATTGGGATCCGGTGCGAGGTGGCTTGGTCGCGCATGCGTTGCTGCGCGAACGCTATCCCGATGCCCGCTGCACGGTGTACGAGACCGCTGCACATTTGCAATCGCGTGCCCTTGAAGCGTTGTCACCAGCCTGGTGGCGCGGTGAGCGCTGGGGCCGCGCCGCCGTCACCTTCGGAGCACCAGAGCCAGGCTCCATGCAAATGCTGTGGGCCAACATGGTGCTGCACCACACCGCCGATCCGCGCGCACTGTTCGCCGACTGGCAGCGGGCCCTGGATGTCGATGGCCATGTCATGTTCTCGTGCTTCGGCCCCGACACTTTGCGCGAATTGCGTACGGTCTACGCCCAGCATGGCTGGCCCGCACCCAGCCATGCCTTTACCGACATGCACGACTGGGGCGATATGTTGATCGATGCCGGGTTCGCTGAACCGGTGATGGACATGGAGCGCATCACGCTGACGTTTGCCAGCCCGCAGCGCTTGCTGCAGGAATTGCGTGAACTGGGCGCCAACCTCCATCCAGCGCGCTTCCCCGCGCTGCGTGGACGGCGCTGGCGCGATGCGCTGCATGCCGCGCTTGCCCGCGATCTTGCTGACCCCCAGGACGGCCAGCTTTCGCTGAGCTTTGAAATCGTTTATGGACACGCTTTCAAGGCCATGCCCCGTGTGCAGGTTGCCGCGCACAGCGCCTTCTCGCTGACAAAAATGCGCTCCATGCTGCGCAGTAAGAAATAGGAAATAGCCGCCTTAATTGCCAGAGGAGGGTCTTGTCCTTGACATAAAGCAAGCTCAAGAACTAATCTGGGGGTTTTCCCTTGCTTTTCTGATCTGAAACAACCCGCGCTACAATCGCCAAGCGTATTTGGACGCCCATTGGAATGCCCAGGCGGCAGGCCAACGCGGTGGGCGAATCTGCCCGGTCGCAGGACCGGTTGTGTCGTTGTTGGAGCGTGAACCCGCGTGGGGGAGTCGCCGTGCACCGCTTGCATGAAGTGGGTGTGTCTGGGCGGACCGGGTCAACTAAGGCTTAGAAGCAAGTGAGAACTATGAAGCGCAATTTCAATAGGTTGGCCCACGCCCTGTTGCTGACGGGTACCTGGGCGGCAGGTTCCGCCTACGCCATTGGTGACCTGTCGGGCGGTCCTGCTGTTCACCAGCTCAATTTGACTCCGGCGGCGACGCGGATCGCCCAGGAGCTGATCGACCTGCACTGGATGATGCTCGTCATCTGTACGGTGATTTTTATCGCCGTTTTCGGGGTGATGTTCTATTCGATCTGGAAGCACCGCAAGTCGCAGGGCGCCAAAGCGGCGAATTTCCATGAGTCCGTCACCGTGGAAATTGCCTGGACGGTGGTGCCCTTTCTGATCATCATTGGCATGGCGTTGCCGGCCACCAAGGTGTTGGTGGCGCAGAAAGACACCACCAATGCCGACCTGACCATCAAAACCACCGGCTACCAGTGGAAATGGGGTTACGACTACATCAAGGGTGAAGGCGAAGGCATTGGTTTCATCTCCACGCTCGACAGCTCGCAGCGTGCCATGTCCAACAGCGGCGATGTCTCCAAGGCGTCTGACGACTACCTGTTCCGTGTGGACAACCCGCTTGTGGTCCCTGTGGGCAAGAAAATTCGCATCATTACCACTGCCAATGATGTGATCCATTCGTTCGCGGTGCCTGCCTTTGGCATCAAGCAAGACGCCATCCCAGGGTTTGTGCGCGATACCTGGTTCCGCGCCGAACGGGTGGGGGATTTTTACGGCCAGTGCTCCGAACTTTGTGGCAAGGAGCATGCGTATATGCCGATCCACGTGAAGGTGGTTTCGGCGGCAGACTACACCGCATGGGTGGGTGGCGAGATGAAGAAAATGGCAGCCAAGCTGGACGACCCGAACAAGGTCTGGACGCTTGATGACATTCTGAAACGGGGTGAAAAGGTCTATGGATCCAACTGCGCGGCCTGCCATCAGGCCAACGGAAAGGGTGCAGGCCCGGTCAAGCCGCTTGATGGCTCGGCGATCGTGCGCGATCCTGACCATGCACGCCAAATCCAGACCGTGCTCCATGGCGCAGCCAACGGGGCCATGCCGTCGTGGAAGCAGCTTAGCGACACAGATCTTGCGGCGGTGATCAGCTACACCAAGAATGCCTGGTCCAACAAGACCGGGCAGCTCGTGCAGCCTGCTGAGATCGTCGCCCAGCGCAGCAAATAGTTCGCGCGCCCGCAAAGAGTTTTGAGGAATCCAACATGAGTGCAGTTCTCGACCCCACCGGGCATGTCGCCGGCCACGCAGCGGACACCCACGGCCACCACCCGACCGGCTGGCGGCGCTGGCTGTTTGCCACCAACCACAAGGACATCGGCACGCTCTACCTGCTGTTCTCGTCCACCATGCTGATGGTAGGTGGCATTTTGGCGCTGCTGATCCGTGCCGAGTTGTTCAAGCCGGGTCTGCAGTTGGTCAACCCCGAGTTGTTCAATCAGCTCACCACCATGCACGGCCTCATCATGGTGTTCGGCGCCATCATGCCGGCCTTCGTGGGCTTCGCAAACTGGATGATTCCGCTGCAAATTGGCGCCTCCGACATGGCGTTTGCGCGGATGAACAACTTCAGTTTCTGGTTGCTGGTGCCCGCTGCCGTGATGCTGGTGGCCGGATTCTTCATGCCCGGCGGTGCGCCTGCTGCCGGCTGGACGCTGTACGCGCCCTTGTCGCTGCAGATGGGCATGTCGATGGATTCGAGTATTTTCGCCCTGCACATCATGGGGGCGTCGTCCATCATGGGAGCGATCAACGTCATTGTCACCATTCTGAACATGCGTGCGCCCGGCATGACGCTGATGAAGATGCCCATGTTCTGCTGGACCTGGCTGGTCACGGCGTACCTGCTGATTGCCGTGATGCCTGTGTTTGCCGGCGCGATCACCATGACGCTGACCGACCGCCATTTCGGCACCAACTTCTTCAACCCCGCCGGCGGCGGCGACCCAGTGATGTTTCAGCACATCTTCTGGTTCTTTGGCCACCCCGAGGTGTACATCATGATCTTGCCGGCCTTCGGCATCATCAGCCAGGTGGTGCCTGCGTTTGCCCGCAAGAAGCTGTTCGGCTACGCCTCCATGGTGTACGCGGTGGCGGCTATTGCCATCCTGTCGTTCATCGTCTGGGCGCACCACATGTTCACGACAGGCATGCCGGTCACGGGACAGTTGTTCTTCATGTACGCCACCATGCTGATCTCGGTGCCCACCGCGGTGAAGATTTTCAACTGGGTGGCCACGATGTGGCGCGGCTCGATGACCTTCGAGACGCCCATGCTGTTCGCGATCGGGTTTATTTTCGTGTTTGCCATTGGTGGCTTCACGGGTCTTATTCCTGCCGTGGCGCCGATTGACATCCAACTGCAGGACACCTACTACATCGTGGCGCACTTTCACTATGTGCTGGTGGCGGGGTCGCTGTTTGCCATGTTTGCCGGCGCCTACTACTGGCTGCCGAAATGGACAGGCGTCATGTATTCGGAGCGTCGCGGCCAGATCCACTTCTGGTGGTCGATGATTTCCTTCAACATCACCTTCTTCCCGATGCACTTCCTGGGGCTGGCGGGTATGCCGCGTCGCTATGCCGACTACCCCATGCAGTTTGCTGACTTCAACATGATTGTCAGCATTGGGGCGTTTGGCTTTGGTTTTGCTCAACTGTATTTCTTCCTGGCCGTCGTCTTGCCCGCGATGCGCGGACGTGGCGCGCCAGCGCCGCAGCGCCCCTGGGATGGAGCGGAAGGGCTTGAGTGGGAGGTGCCATCTCCCGCACCTTTCCACACTTTCGAAACCCCCCCGAAGCTGGACGAAACCGCTACCCGCGTGATCGCTTGACTATGGCACAGACCCCTGAGCAGAAAAAAAGCAACCGCCGCCTGGGGCTGATCCTGGCGTCGATTGCGGCGGCATTCTTGGCAGGCTTCATCGTGAAGATGACGCTCCTGTCGCACTGAGCGTCAGACCATGGGCTCGCGCCGTGAAAATGTCCGTATGGTGGGCAAGCTGGCCGTTGTGGCGCTTGGCATGTTTGGCTTTGGGTATGGGTTGATTCCTGTGTACAAGCATATTTGCGAAGTGACGGGTATCAACATACTGGCGTTGTCTGAGAGCCAGGTCCCGGGCAACGCCCCCAGCGGCCGTGACGCGCGCGTTCCCAACAATACGCAAATCGACAAGAGCCGCACCATTACCGTCGAGTTTGATGCCAATGCCCATGGGCCGTGGAGTTTCCACCCGGCGAAGCGCTCGCTGGAAGTCCATCCCGGGGAGCTCACCACCGTGATGTATGAGTTTCAGAATACGCAGAACCGACGCATGTCGGCGCAGGCAATACCCAGCTATGCGCCACGGCAGGCGGCGCCCTTCTTCAATAAGGTGGAGTGCTTCTGCTTCAACCAGTACACGCTTGACCCAGGTGAAAAGAAGGAATGGCCCGTGGCCTTCGTCATTGATCCGCGCTTGTCCAAGGATGTGAAGACGATTACCTTGTCCTACACCTTCTTCGAGGTGGGTGCTGGAGTGCCGCAAGCGCCCACTGCCTCGTTGGGTCCAGACAGCGGTACGAAGGGGGGGTCATGAGTGAGAACACCGGCCAGGAAGTGCCTCCATTGGCGCGTGAGCGTTCGTTTTTGCGGAGTGTGAAAACGGTTGCCTGGGCGTTCCTGGGACTGCGCAAGCGCACCGAGTACCAACGGGACCTCGAGAGCATCAACCCGCTGCATGTCATCGCGGTGGGAATTTTGGGTTTTCTCCTTCTGATCCTATCGCTGGTTGCGTTGGTGCATTGGGTGGTGTGAGGCGGCGTGGCCGCATTCGATACGCGTTACAAGATCAATAGAGAGAGCAGGAGCTGAAATGAGTGCAAGCACGCAGGGCGCAGTCCCGTACTACTTTGTCCCCGCAGAATCGCGCCACCCCATCATGGCGGCTGCCGGGCTGTTCTTTGTGATTCTGGGCGCCAGCCAATGGATCAATGGCCACGATTGGGGCAAGTATTCTCTGATTCTGGGACTGGTTTGGTGGTTGGCGGTGCTTTTCCAGTGGTTCCGGCAGGCGGCGCACGAGAGTGAGCGCGGCCTTTATGGCTACAAGGTGGACCTGTCGTACCGCTGGAGCATGAGCTGGTTCATCTTCTCAGAGGTGATGTTTTTTGGTGCGTTTTTTACCGCCTTGTGGTGGGCGCGTGCGCACTCGGTTCCCGCATTGGGAAACCTGGACAACGCCTTGCTGTGGCCCGATTTCAAGGCCGTCTGGCCCTCGCTGGCTGCCGGTGTCACGGCGTCGCCAGCCGGTATCGTCGAGCCCTTCCAGACGGTGGGCCCTTTCTGGCTCCCGACCATCAACACCGCACTGCTGTTGAGCTCCGGCGTCACATTGACCATTGCCCACCATGCGCTGCGTGCGAACCACCGCGGCCGCACGATTGCCTTTATGTGGGTCACCGTGGTACTGGGCTTTGCTTTCCTGTGCATCCAAGGCTATGAGTACCATCACCTGTACACCGAGCTCAATCTCAAGCTCACCTCAGGTGTTTATGGCTCCACTTTCTTCATGTTGACGGGGTTCCACGGTTTTCACGTGTTTCTCGGTATGCTGATGCTGCTGTTCATCACGCTGCGTCTGCAGAATGGACATTTCACGGCCGAACGCCATTTTGGATTTGAGGGCGCAGCCTGGTACTGGCACTTCGTGGACGTGGTGTGGCTGGGGCTGTATGCGCTGGTTTACTGGATGTAGGCGTCGGCATTTCTAAGAAAGGCGCCTCGTGGCGCCTTTCTCGTCACTGGAGAGGTATTCCAGTCGGTTGGATGTACCCCAGTTTCCATGCCAGCAGCAGGCAGACAAACAGCAGTATCGACAAAGCCACGCGCAGTGCCAGGGCCCAGACCATGCGTTGCCCGCGTTGCTTGTTGTCTTTGCCGTTGCGCATCATGAAGAACAGCGCTGTCCCAAGGCTGGCGAGAATGGCGAGAAAACCCAAAGCAACAAGTATCTTCATGGAAGCAATTATCCAGTGAGCGCGAAAAATTTGCGGCGTACGCGCGCTACGTTCTGGATCATCACTCTAGCCACCTGTGTGGGGGTACTGGTCACAGCGGCCCTGGGTCGTTGGCAGCTCTCGCGCGTGAAGCAGAAAGAATCGCTGGCGGCAGAAATGACAGCCCGCACTGGCGCTGCCGCGCTCGAAGGCGAGCCCCTGCTGCAGGCACTTGCACCAGTGCGCACCAGCAAGGACCACGATGCCGTGCTGTATCGGCAAGTGCATCTGCGTGGGCGCTGGCTGCCCCAGTACACGGTGTACCTGGACAATCGCCCCATGGATGGTCGCCGGGGTTTTTATGTGCTGACGCCCCTGCAATTGGCGCCTGGGCCTCTGGTCGTGCTCGTGCAGCGTGGCTGGATTCCGCGCAATTTTGAGAACCGTACGGCGCTTGCGTCCATAGAAACGCCGGTCGGGGAGGTCGAGGTGACGGGGCATTTGGCACTCGAACCCGAACAAGCCTATTCGCTTGGCAGTGACCAGACGGAACAGGGGTTTCTGCGTATCCGGCAAAATCTCACGCTTGGGGAGCTTCGCACGGAAACTGGCTTGCCGATTGCGGCGCTGACCGTGGTGCAGGAGGGTGCGGCTTCGCAGGGCCTGCTGCGCGACTGGGCGCCTATTTCTACCGGCGTAGAGAAGAATTACGGCTACGCCTTTCAATGGTTCGTCCTGAGCGGACTGATTCTGGGTTTATATGTCTGGTTCCAATTCGTCCGACCCCGCCGCCGTGCTTGAGCGCAGCAGTGCGCATCCGCTGGGCCTGACCGTGCACAACCTGCCCGCAGCGGGAGACGCCGTGCGCCAGTTCGAGGGTGACCGCCATGCCCGCTGGAAGCTGCTGGCACTGCTGCTGGTGTGCGTGGCTCCGGTGGCGGCCTCCTATTTCACCTACTACGTCGTGCGGCCCGAAGGTCGGCGCAACTTCGGCATGCTGATTAACCCGCAGAAACCGATGCCCGCCCTCGCGACGACCGATCTGCAAGGCCATACCGGCACTCTCACCGACCTGCGCCACCAGTGGTTATTGGTGAGTGTGGCACCGGCTGCATGTCCCAAGGACTGCCAGCAGCGTCTGTACCTGCAGCGCCAACTCCGCGAAAGCCTGGGCAAGGAAAAGGACCGGGTTGACTGGGTGTGGCTGGTCACCGATGGCGCCGCCGTACCTGTACCTGAGACGCTGCACAACGGGATTGCCGCTGCACAGGTGCGCCGCGTCGATAAAGAGGCCCTTTCGGCTTGGCTGGCGCCACAAACGGGCCATGCCCTGGAGGAGCACCTCTATGTGGTCGACCCCATGGGCAATTGGATGATGCGCTTTCCCCCCAACATGGATGCGCCGGCTGCAGCACATGCCAAACGTGACATCGAACGCCTGCTGCGCGCTTCTGAAAGCTGGGATATGCCGGGGCGCCCGGAGCAGCCATGAACGTTTCGACGCCTCTGTACGATCTGGCGCCGCTGCTGCGCATGCTGGCCGTGGGGGCGGCCATCGCACTGCTGCCGCTCTGCTGGGTGCTGTGGCGCAATCGGGGAGCGCGCAAGGCGGGACGTTGGCAGGCATTGGCGGTGCTCACGCTGTTTCTGACGTTTGATCTGGTGCTGTTTGGGGCTTTTACCCGTTTGACCGATTCTGGCCTGGGGTGTCCCGATTGGCCCGGCTGTTACGGCAATGCAAGCCCTGTGGGTGCCCATGCCGATATTGCTGCCGCGCAGGCGGCGCTGCCCAGTGGCCCGGTCACCCATAGCAAGGCCTGGGTTGAAATGGTGCACCGCTATCTGGCCACCACCGTGGGGGCCTTGATCACGGTGCTGGCCGTCGGTGCATGGCTGGCGCGTTGGCGGTCTCGCCGTGCAGGCAAAGCCCTTGCGATGAATGCGCCCAGTCCCTTTTGGGCGACGCTTACTCTGCTGTGGGTCTGCGTGCAGGGTGCCTTTGGCGCGCTGACGGTGACGATGAAGTTATTCCCGGCCATCGTTACGCTGCATTTGGTTGGCGGGGTGCTGCTGCTGGCGCTGCTGTGCGTACAGGCGGTGCGCCAAGGTGCCATGCCGAATGGCGTGTCTGTTTCAGTGCCCGTGCCCCAGGTGCGGATCCTCGCCTGGTGGTCGCTGGGCATGCTGGCGGTGCAGGTGCTATTGGGTGGTTGGGTGAGCACCAACTACGCGGTGTTGGCGTGCAGCAGTTTTCCCACTTGCCAGGGCAGTTGGTGGCCTGAAATGAATTTTTCCCAAGGCTTTACCCTGTGGCGGCCCCTGGGCATGACAGTCGATGGACAGCTGATGGGCTTCCCGGCTCTTACCGCCATTCACTACACGCACCGCCTATTTGCCTACGCTGTGTTCGTGGTGCTTGGCGTGCTGGCGCTGCGTCTGCATCGCGCAGGAGCCGGTCTTTTGGCTGTCCAGGGCCGCTGGCTGGCCGGACTGCTGCTACTGCAATTTGCGACGGGGCTGAGCAATGTGGTGCTCGATTGGCCGCTGCCAGCGGCGGTGCTGCACACCGGGGGGGCGGCAGCGCTGGTGCTGGTGCTGACCTGGATTGTCCAGACCCAGCGGCGAAGCTCGGCAACGGGAATGGTGCCCGGTTTGTATGCCGTTCCCCAGGGGAGCCGCGCATGAACACCGCCGCCTCCAGCATCCTGCGTGCGCCTTCGCGCATGGCCCAGTACTACGCGCTGGCCAAGCCGCGTGTCATTCAACTTATCGTTTTTTGCGCGCTGATCGGCATGGCGCTGGCCGTGCCCGGCCTGCCCACGCTGGCGCAACTGGGCACCATGGTCGTGGCGTGTTTTGGCATCTGGCTGGTGGCCGGTGCCGCCGCAGCGTTCAACTGCCTGGTGGAAAAAGGCATTGATTCGCGCATGAAGCGTACCTCCTGGCGGCCCACTGCGAAAGGTGAGTTGTCGGACAGGCAGGCGCTGCTCTTTTCGGCTGCCTTGGGCAGCATGGGCTCTCTGGTGCTCTACCTCTGGGTCAACCCGCTGACCATGTGGCTGACGTTTGCCACCTTTGTCGGCTATGCGGTGATCTACACCCTGGTGCTCAAACCGATGACGCCGCAGAACATCGTCATTGGTGGGGCCTCGGGCGCCATGCCGCCGGTACTGGGCTGGGCGGCGATGCGCGGCGACGTGGGGCCTGAGGCACTGATCCTGTTTCTCATCATCTTCCTCTGGACGCCGCCGCACTTCTGGGCGCTGGCGTTGTACCGCGTCGAGGACTACCGCAAGGCGGGCCTGCCGATGTTGCCAGTGACGCACGGCAATGCCTTCACGCGGCTGCAGGTGTTCTTGTATACACTGATTTTGTTTGCGGGCTGCCTCATGCCCTATATCTACGGCATGAGTTCGTGGATCTACCTGGTTGCGGCGATCGTGCTCAGCACCGGTTTCTGCGCCTACGGATTTGCCTTGTGGCGGCACTATTCGGACGCTTTGGCTCGCCGCACCTTCCGCTTTTCACTCATTCACCTCAGTGCGCTGTTTGCTGCGTTGTTGGTGGATCACTATGTATTGTGACGCCTCATGCTCCGAAGAACTGCTCTCCGAATGATAGCTTTAAGCGCAATCAGCATAAGCGCTGGTGGGCTTTTTTCTGCTTGCTCCAAGAGCGCATCCGAGTTTCGCGGTGTGGACATCACCGGTGCCGACTATGCGCGCGACTTTGCCTTGCCGGATCAGAATGGTCAGATGCGCAGTCTCAAGGATTTCGCCGGCAAGGTGGTGGTGGTGTTCTTTGGCTACACCCAGTGCCCGGATGTCTGCCCAACGACCCTGCAGGAACTCGCCCAGGTCAAGCAGTCGCTGGGTGCGGATGGCGACAAGCTCCAGGCAGTGTTTGTCACCATCGACCCGGCGCGTGACACGCCGGAACTGCTCAAGGCCTACATGGCCAATTTTGACCCGAGCTTTATAGCACTGCGCGGCAGTGACGCGCAAACGGCGGCCATCGCCAAGGAATTCAAGATCTACTACAAGAAGGTTGATGGTCAGACGCCGACGAGCTACACCATGGACCATTCGGCGGGCAGCTACCTCTTCGATCCGGCAGGGCGCCTGCGCATTTACAGCCGGTATGGCAGTGGCCCGGACGCCGTAGCGGCGGACGTGCGCAGTTTGCTCAAGGAAGCAACGTAAGCCACTCGACAAATGTCAATATCTGCACGGGTGGGATGGAGTGCCAGTTCCCCTATTGGGCAAATGCCGATAGCATGGGTTTCATCATGGAACAAGCATCCCAGACCCTGCTGCTTGTGGACGATGAGGCATTCATACTCACGGCCCTCAAGCGCGTGCTCCGTCGAGACGGATACCAGTTACTGACTGCCAGCGGAGGGAAGGAGGGGCTTGAGGTGCTCGCAGAGACACCTGTGGATGTGATTGTGTCCGACCAGCGCATGCCGGGCATGACCGGGGTTGAGTTTCTGCGTGAGGCCCGCAGGCGCTACCCAAAAACCATCCGGATGGTGCTTTCAGGGTATACCGAGCTGCAATCGGTCACCGATGCCATCAATGAGGGGGCGGTCTACAAATTCATGACCAAGCCTTGGGACGATGAACACCTGCGTGCCAACATCGCCGAGGCCTTTCGCCAGAAGTCGCTGGAGGACGAGAACCAGCGCCTGCATGATGAGCTGGAAAGTGCCCATGCATCGCTGGTACAGGCGCATGCCCAATTGGCAGGTATGGTGCGCCAGCAACAGCGCCGTCTGCTGCAGGATGAGGTGGCCATCGGCGTTTCGCATGAAATCTTTGATGCTGTGGCCATTCCCGTGATGGGTGTCGACGACAGCGGTATGCTGGTACTGATCAATGCTGCATCGCAGCGCTTCTTTGCCGGGGCAGTTCCCGGTGTTGCGCTACAGGAGGTGGCCGGATTGGCGCAACTCTTCAGTGATTTTCCTGCTGTCAGGGAAGAGGCCAGTCAGACCTTGTACATGCCCGACTGGACGGTGTGTTACACCCGCGTGGGCCGTGGCTCGCTGGGGCAAGGTGGACTGCTGACTTTTATTCCTGTAGGAGCCGCGCCATGATCCCGAAAGACGTAGCCCACAGCAGCCCTGTTGCTGCAACGCGCAGTCCTCCGCCAGCTTGTGCTGCATCGGATCCTGCGGTGATAGCGCAGCGAGTTGACTGGCTCTTTCGAGGAACGGCGCCCACCTATCCCATGGAGCAACTGCGCGAGATCGTGCAGCGCTACCGTCTCAAGGTGCCATCATGAGCAAGCCAATGGGGCAGGATGAGCTCGCCTTGCGCATAGGCAAGTTGGTGACCATGTCGCCCATACGGACGCGCATGTTGCAGTGTCTGGCCCAGGAAAGCCCTGAGATTGCGACACTGACAGAGCTGATAGAAAGCGATCCCGTGATCGCTGCTCGTACGTTGCGGGTGGCGAATTCACCGTTTTTTGGCCTGGCCCATCAGGTGGAATCGATTGCCCATGCCGTCTCGTTGGTGGGACTGCGCAGCCTGCAAGCGATGGCGCTGGCCGCAGCCGTGATGGAGCAGTTCAAGACCAGCATTCCTGCCCTGCAGTCTGCCTATCAGGCCCACTGGCGCCACAGTGTTGCCGTCGCCGTGTGCACCCAGGCCCTGGCGCGCAGGGCCCGGCTGGCGGTGGATGCGGCTTTCACCGCTGGCCTGTTGAGTGATCTGGGGCGGCTGGTGATGCTGGCCATTGACCCGGAGCGATACCGGCAGGTGCAGGAACTTGTATGGCAATCCTTGGCAGAAGCGGATTCGGACGGGTCATCTGCCTCGGTGGCGTACCGCCTACTAGAAGCGGAACGCACCGTGTGGGGGTTTGATCATTGTCAAGTGGGCGAGCAGTTGGCGCGGCAGTGGCAGCTTCCCGCCATGCTGCGCCGCTGCATGGCGCTGCACCACCAGTGCGATCATCCGGAGGCCGATGCCATGGTCTGGCTGGTCCATGTGTCCCATGCGCTGGCCCATGCGCTTGACCTGCTGCAGGAGCCGCAGGACCAGGTGCCCGATATTCAGGTGGTCGCCTGGGATGGCCTGCAACTGGACTGGTCTGGCAGCAACAAGCTGCTGTCGGAAATTGAAGAGCGCTACCAGATTGCGTGCCAGCAATTGATGCACTAAAGCGCTTTCGCTTGCCGCCATGACCCCATTGCCACCCCCCCACGACGTCGCACTGAGCGGCCTTTTTCCCGCGCTGATGGAGGGGTTCATGCTAGCGGTGGTACACCGCAACGGGTATCTGGTGATGGTCAATACCCACTTGGCCCGGGCGCTTGGCCATGCTCAGCAAGCGCTGCAAGGGCAGCAACTCGCCACCATCGTTCCCGAGAGCGGTCAGGGATTCAATCCGTCGGATGTCCTGGGATTTCTGGCGCATTGCCGCTGCTGGCTGGGCAAACTGTCGCTGCGCAAGGCCGATGGACAGTCCTTGCTGGTCCAAGCCACCATGGTGCCGCTCAAAGACGACGCTGGCCAGATCGATAGGGTGTTGATCTTGGCCACCTCTGCGGCACGGCAGCAGGATTTTCCGCCGCTGGTGGCTGATGTCCAGGATAGCTTTTATTCCATGCTGGAGGGGTTGGCCACGCCTGTCCTGCTGCACCGCCAAGGCAGCATTCTGTATGCCAACCAGGCGATGTTGTCGCTGACCGGGTATTCCCTGGCGGCCCTGCAGGGCCTGCCCTACGAAGAGCTGACCCATCCCGAAAGCCGCGAGCGGCTGCGCCAGCGGCTCGCCGCACGTCTGCGTGGTGAGACCACGCAAACCCGGTTCGAGAGCTGCCTGCAATCCGCCACCGGGCAACGTTGCTGGGTGGAGCAGGCCGTAGGAATGTTGCCCGTGGACGGACGGGCTACTCTGATCGATACCTATATCAACCTGAACGAGCAGCGCAAGAGCGAGGCTCTGCAGCTGCATATGCGCCAAGTGCTGGCGCAAATCATCGATGGGAGTCCTGTTCCCACGATGGTCATCGATGAACACCATGTCGTGACCCACTGGAACCGGGCGGTCGAAAAGGTGACGTCTATTTCCGCAACCGACATGGTGGGTACGCGCGACCAGTGGAAGCCGTTCTATGACGCACCACGCCCCGTTCTGGCTGATCTGATCGTGGACGATGCGCAAGCTGCGCGGGTGCGGGAGCACTATCAGGACAGGTACAGGCCTTCGGAGGTGATACCGGACGCTTGGGAGGCGGAAGGGTTCTTTTCGACCGCCAGGCTGGCGGGGGTGTGGTTTGTTTTTACGGCCTCCCCGCTGCGCGACGGTAAAGGGCGCATCGTGGGCGCTATCGAAACCCTGGTGGATGTAACCCGGCTCAAAACCTCCGAGCTTGCCCTGCAGAAGGCGCACGACGATCTGGAGCAGCAGGTGAAGGAACGCACGGGCCAATTGGCCTCCGCCAACGCCCAGCTGGCTCAGGACAATGCCGAGCGCCGCAGGGCCGAGGTGCAGTTGCGTCAGCACAATGAAGCTCTAGAGAAACTCAACGAGCAGCTCACACAAGCACAGGCGCAGTTGGCGCAGTCGGAAAAGCTCGCTTCCATCGGTCAGCTGGCTGCGGGGGTGGCCCATGAGATCAACAACCCTATCGGGTATGTGCACTCGAATATCGGCTCGCTGCGGAACTATCTTGGCGATCTCATGGCACTGTTGACGGCCTATGAGCAGTTGCCGAGTACGGCCGATATCGACGCCCTACGAAGAAAAATCGACGTGGAGTTTTTGCGAGAGGACATTCCGTCGCTGATCAGCGAGTCGCAGGAGGGTATCACCCGTGTCAAGAAGATTGTCCAGGACTTGAAGGATTTTTCCCGTGTGGACAGCAGCCAGGAATGGCAGACCGCCGATCTGCACCACGGGATCGACTCCACGCTGAATATCGTCAACAACGAGATCAAATACAAGGCCGACGTGGTGAAGGAGTATGGGGTTGTGCCGCCGGTTGAATGCCTGCCGTCGCAACTCAACCAGGTGTTCATGAATCTGCTGGTCAATGCCGCGCATGCCATGGGCCAGGAGCGTGGCTGCATCACCATTCGTTCGGGCACTGTGGGCGATTTCGCCTGGCTGGAGTTTGCGGACAATGGTGGCGGGATGCCGCCTGAAATCCAGCAGAAGATTTTCGATCCTTTCTTTACCACCAAGCCGGTGGGCAAGGGAACTGGCCTGGGGCTGTCGCTCACCTACGGCATCCTTCAAAAGCACCATGGCCGGATCACGGTGCAGAGCCAGGTGGGCAAGGGCACGGTTTTCCGTATTGAACTACCCATTGTTCAGCCTGCAGCCGCGGCGGGGACGGTGAATGTCTGAGCAGAACGGCCCAGAGATACCTGGCACCTTGCTGTGTGTCGATGACGAGCCCAATATTCTGTCGGCGCTGCGGCGTCTTTTCCGTCCCTGTGGGTACCGGGTGCTGGTGGCCGAAGGCGGCGCGCAAGGGCTGGAAATCCTGCGCAGCGAGCCGGTGGATCTGGTCATCTCCGATATGCGCATGCCGCACATGGATGGCGCCCAGTTTCTCAAGGTGGTCAAACAAGAGTGGCCGGATGTGGTACGCATTCTTCTCACGGGCTATGCCGACATCGGCTCCACCATCGAGGCCATCAACCAGGGTGAAATTTATCGCTATATCACCAAGCCATGGACCGACGAAGACATGGCGCTTACTGTGCGGCAGGCCCTCGAGAGAAAGGCATTGGAGCGCGAGAAGGAGCGCCTGGAGGCCCTTGCGCTCGAACAGAACGAAGCGTTGCGTCAGCTGAACGAATCTCTGGAGGCCAAGGTACAGGAGAGGACGGCCGATCTGCAGAAGGCGAATGAAAGGGTCAAGCAGAGTTTTCTTACGGCGGTAAAAATTTACTCTACGCTGATGGAGATGCGGCATCCGATATTGGCTGGCCACTCGCGCCGGGTGGCAGCACTGGCCCGCTCCATGGCCATCCGCATGGGCATGAATAACATGGGGGTGCAGAACGTGTTCGTGGCAGGCATGCTGCACGACATTGGAAAGATCGGCTTCAACGACGTGTTGCTGACCCGCCCGGTACGGACCATGGGTCCGGAGGACCTGGATGTCTACCGCAAGCACCCGCAGGACGGGGAGAACGCCTTGATGGCGCTGGACGAACTCGCGGCAGTCTCCAAGCTGGTGCGCCACCACCACGAGCGTTTCGATGGCCTGGGGTTTCCGGACAGCCTGACGGGGCACGATATTCCGCTGGGTGCACGCCTGCTGGCGGTAGCCAATGACTACGACAGTCTCCAAATTGGAACGTTTTCAGCCTTGCACTTCACGCCTGAGGAGGCGCGCCAGACGTTGGAGAAGGACCGTGGCAAGCGGTACGATCCCCAGGTGCTTGATGCCTTGACAGCCGTGCTGGCAGCGCCGCCCAAGCCCCCAGTGCGCCAGCGCGAATGCAGGCTGTCGGAACTGAAGCCGGGCATGGTCCTGGCACGGGAGTTCATGCGCACGGGAGGTGTGTTGCTTCTAGGGAGCGAACAGGTGCTCAGCGCCAAGCTGATCGAGCGGATGCTGGCCTATGAGGCGACAGAGGGTGTTGAGATGACGGTGTTCGTCAGGGATTGAAGGAGGTGCTTCGCGCCTCTTCGCTGCACCCAACGGGAGCGCGCCACAGCGCGTGTGCACCGGCGCTCAGTGCCTCGGCCTTCAAGTGAAATCCGCCGCGCTCGGGCGCTTCAAGCCGCAGCGCCGGCCGAGTGCGCGTGCGCTGAGCGGGCACGGGCCGAGGGCAGGTAGCGCGACAGACCCAGGCCGTCGGTACGAATTTCCGGCGTATGGTCCATGGTCAGGTCGGCCACCAGCTTGCCCGAGCCGCAGGCCATGGTCCATCCAAGGGTTCCGTGCCCGGTATTGAGCAGCAGGTTGGAATACGGCGTGGCGCCGACAATCGGTGTGCTGTCGGGGGTCATGGGCCGAAGACCCGTCCAGAATTCGGCTTTGGGCAAGTCGCCGCCGGGGAACAGGTCGCTCACCACCATCTCCAGCGTGGCGCGCCGGCGCGGGTTGAGCGAGAGGTCAAAGCCCGCCAGCTCCGCCATTCCGCCGACGCGGATGCGGTTGTCGAAGCGCGTAACCGCGACCTTGTAGGTCTCGTCCAGTACGGTGGACTGCGGTGCCAGCTCGGGGTTCAGCAATGGAACCGTCAGCGAATAGCCCTTCACCGGGTACACCGGCAGCTTGAGCCCCAGTGGCTCCAAGAAGCCGCGTGAATAGCTGCCAAAGGCCAGCACGTAGCGGTCGGCCGTGAGCACTTCGCCGCCCACCCGCACGCCGGTGATGCGATTGCCTTCGGTGACCAGCCCCTCGACCGTTTGATCGAAGCGGAAATCGACTCCCAGGCCGCGCGCCAGTTTGGCCAGCGCTTGCGTGAACATGTGGCAGTCGCCTGTCTCGTCATTGGGCAGGCGAAGCCCACCGGTCAGGCGCTCGCGTGCCTGTGCCAATGCAGGCTCAACGGTGGTGAGCTGGTCGCGGTCCAGCAATTCGTACGGCACGCCGCATTCCTTCAGCACAGCCACGTCGCGCTGCACGGCATCGAGTTGGGCCTGCGTGCGAAAGAGCTGCAGCGTGCCCTGGCTGCGGTGCTCGTAGGCAATGCCGGTATCCGCACGCAACTGGCGCAGGCACGTGCGGCTGTACTCGGCGACGCGCATCATGCGTTCCTTGTTGATCGCGTAACGATCGGCGGAGCAGTTTTTCAGCATGGCGGCCATCCAGCGCAGCTGGAACAGGCTGCCGTCTGGGCGGATGGACAGTGGCGCGTGCTTCTGAAACATCCACTTCATCGCCTTGAACGGAATGCCGGGAGCCGCCCAAGGCGTGGAATAGCCAGGCGAAACCTGACCAGCGTTGGCGAAGCTGGTTTCTTGCGCCACGCTGCTCTGGCGGTCGAGCACCACCACCTCGGCCCCCGAACGGGCCAGGTAATACGCAGTCGTGGTACCGATCACACCGCCACCGAGAACTATGACTTTCATCGCGCACTCCAAAATCAACAAGATTTATAGGAAGTTTATGGGTGGCAGCGCCATAAATTTCACTTAAAAATGTGCCATTTGCCAGAATTCCGGCTGAAATAGAGGGCTGTTTTGTTGCCGGACGCTTCAAATGGCCGAACTCGATCGCATTGACCGGAAAATCCTCGACATCCTCCAGCGCCAGGGGCGTATTTCCATGACCGATCTGGCCGAGCAGATCGGCCTGTCTACGTCGCCGTGTTCCGAGCGGGTTCGGCGCATGGAGCGTGACAAGGTCATCACCGGCTACCACGCCCGCGTGGACCCCGCCGCGCTCGGCAAAACGCTGCTGGTGTTTGTGGAAATCACGCTGTCGTCCAAGTCGGGTGACGTGTTCGACAAGGTGCGCCAAGAGCTTTTGCACCTGCCCGAAGTGATGGAATGCCACCTGGTGTCCGGCAGCTTTGACTACCTTGTCAAGGCCCGGCTCGGCGGCATGAACGAGTACCGCCATCTGCTCGGCGATATGCTGAAGAAACTCCCCGTCACCGCCCAGTCCCACAGCTACGTGGTGATGGAAGAGGTGAAGGAGAGCCAGGTCCTGCCGATGGACCGCTGAATGCCGTGGGGCGCTGCGGCGAGCGGCTCTATTGGGCGGTGATGTGGTGCGTACGAATCACGCTGCGGAGCCACTGCGCATCCGCCTGCACGCGCCGCGCCAGACCTTCGGCTGTGGTGCTGGCGACTCGCCAGCCTTGCTGGAGCTGCTTGTTTGCGCGTGCGGCTTGGCGCGAAAGACATGCAGACATCAAAAGCCCCCACCACATGAAAAAGGCGCGCAACCGGTGAGGGTTGCGCGCCTTCTGACCCAAGTCGAATGGGCTCAGGCGTACTCGGCCAGGCTTTTCTTCATTTTCTTCATGGCTGCGACTTCAATCTGGCGAATGCGCTCGGCGCTGACGCCGTATTCGGCCGCCAGTTCGTGCAGCGTCATGCCGCCTGAGCCGTCGTCGTTCACGTTCAGCCAGCGCTCTTCTACGATGCGCCGGCTGCGGTCGTCCAGACCGATGAGCGCAGTGGCAATGCCATCGCTTGCCAGGGCGTCGCGCTGGCGCGATTCGATCATGGCGGTGGGCTCGTGCGCGGCGTCCGCCAAGTAGGCGATCGGGCCGAAAGCCTGCTCGCCATCGTCCGATGGCGCCGGGTCGAGCAGCACGTCGCCGCCCGACATGCGGGTTTCCATCTCCATCACCTCTTCGCGTTTCACGTTCAGCTGCGATGCCATCTGGTCGATCTCGCGCTCCGACAAGGTATTGCGGTGCGTGTCGGCGTCTTCTGCGTCGGCCTTGAAACCCTGCTTCATCGAGCGCAGATTGAAGAACAACTTGCGCTGCGCCTTGGTGGTCGCCACCTTGACCATGCGCCAGTTCTTCAGGATGTACTCATGAATTTCGGCTTTGATCCAGTGCATGGCGTAGCTCACCAGGCGCACGCCCTGGTCGGGGTCGAAGCGCTTGACGGCTTTCATCAGCCCCACGTTGCCTTCCTGGATCAGGTCGCCGTGCGGCAGGCCATAGCCCAGGTACTGGCGCGAGATAGACACCACCAGGCGCAGATGCGACAACACCAACCGACCCGCGGCGTCCAGGTCGTTGTTCTCGCGCAGGCTGCGCGCAGCGGCCTGCTCCTCTTCGAGCGTCAGCAACGGCAGACGGTTGGTGGCGGAAATGTAGGCGTCCAGATTCCCCAGTGGCGGCACCAGCGCCCACGGGTTGGCCGGGGCCAGCGCGGTTGTTGCGGATCCAGAGGGGAGTTTCATTTCAGAATTCCTTTCGTCCATGGGCAAATATTAGCACTCTCTTGGAGGGACTGCTAACCGCCAAGTTCCCCAAATTGGTGTGGGACAAAACCGATAGTTGGAATTATGTTAAAAATACAGCCTTCCGCTTGATGGTATTGCGATGACAGCTATAAATACGATAGTGTCGCCCACCCGAATCACTGGCCTTGCGGTGCCAGCCTCGGCCCGCACAAAGAGCCTGGAATGAACCCGATCGACGCCACAGCCGAGTTGTGTGCCGTGACCACCACCGTCGCCAGCGCCGAAGACGCTCGGCGATTGGCGCAGGCGGTACTGGCGCAGCGCCTGGCTGCTTGCGTGCAGGTGGAGGCCGTGGTTTCGCACTACCGCTGGGCGGGCGTGCTGCGGGAAGAAGGCGAGCACCGGCTGGTGTGCAAGACGCTGCCGACAGCAGTGCCGCAACTGCTGGGTTTGCTGCGCGCCCTGCACCCGTACGACTTGCCCGAACTGGTGGTGCAGAGGCTGCTGGCTACGGTGGAATATGCAGACTGGGTGCGGCGGGAGGTTGCTGCGTAGAGGCTTCCTGGGCCTGCTGTGCCTGCTGGGCCTTCAGGTCAGCAGTGCCAGCGCAAACTCGCGCGCGCTGAAGGTCTCCAGGTCTTCGAGCTTCTCGCCTACGCCGATAAAGTACACCGGCAGCGGGCGCTCCTGCGCGATCGCCGCCAGCACGCCGCCCTTGGCGGTGCCGTCGAGTTTGGTGACGATGAGGCCGGTCAGCTGCAGCGCGTCGTCGAACGCGCGCACCTGGGCCAGCGCGTTCTGGCCGGTGTTGCCGTCAATCACCAGCAGCACTTCGTGCGGCGGCTGCCCCATGCCGGCGGCGCCGGGCGCGTTGCCGGCCTTGACGATGGTGCGCTTGATCTTGCGCAGCTCTTCCATCAGGTGCAGCTGGGTGGGTAGGCGCCCAGCCGTGTCGATCAGCACCACATCCTTGCGGCGCGCGCGGCCGGCGGTGACGGCGTCGTAGCTCACGGCGGCGGGGTCGCCGCCCTCCTGGCTGATGATTTCCACCGTGTTGCGGTCGGCCCAGACGCCGAGCTGCTCGCGCGCTGCCGCGCGGAAGGTGTCGGCTGCCGCCAGCAGCACGCTGGCGCCGGCCTGCGCCAGATGGCGCGTGAGCTTGCCGATGGAGGTCGTCTTGCCCGCGCCGTTGACGCCTGCCACCATGATGACCGTCGGCGTGAATTCGCCAATGACCAGGGGTTTCTCCAGTGGGCGCAGCAGTTCGGTGAGCGCATCGGCCAGCAGCCCTTTGACGGCGGCGGGGTCGGTGGTGCGGGTGTCCTTCACCCGGCGCTTGAGGTCGGTCAGCAGGCGCTCGGTTGCCTTGACGCCGGTATCGGCCATCAGCAGGGCTTCTTCGAGCTCCTCGTACAGCGCCTCGTCGATGCGGGTTCCCGTAAAGACGGTGGCGATGCTGGCACTGGTTTTGCGCAGGCCGCCGCGCAACCTGTCCATCCAACCCATCCGGGGAGCGGAGGCCGGGGGCGCGGCATGGGGCGATTCAGGCGTTTGGGCGGCCGTAATGGCCGTAATGTGGGGGATTGCACTTTCGGCGAATAGACCGGTGGCCGCTTCGGGCGCGAAGGCGGGTGCTGCAACCGCCGGGGCCTGTTCAGGGGCAGGCGCGGAGCCAGGAGTTGGTTCTTCGGGGGCAGGCGCCAGCGCGGGCACAGCGGGCGGGCGGGCAAACGGATTGCGCAGCCAGCCGCGAGGGCCAGCCGGTGCGGGGGCCTCGTCCTTGTCTTTGCCGGGCAGGGCGGGAGGCGCCTCTGGCGGCCGGGGTTGCGCCTCGGCAGCGTCGGTTGCATCGGTTGCCATGGGCCTGTCCGCCGCAACGTGTGGCGCTGCCACTGGTGCTTGGGCTGGCGCAGGATCGCTCGCGCGCGCTCCCAGGCCTGGGTCAGACGCTGCGACCTGCGCAGCGTCCACAGCGGCATTGGGTGTCGCCGCAAGCTTGGGGGCTTCGGCGGGGGTGGCCGGGGGGACCGGCTTTTTCTTGAAAAAACTGAACATTTCGCCGCTTCTTAGAATCAGCCATTCTATGAAACGCATCTTCACTGCTTTGGGCCTGGCGCTGTGCGCCGCAGGTTTCCTTCCCGCGCACGCTGCCACCACGCAAGCCACTCCTGCGGTGGCGCAGGCAGTGGCCCCCTCACAATTCACGCTGGCCAATGGCATGCAGCTCATCGTGCAGCCCGACCGGCGCGCGCCCACGGCGGTGCACATGGTCTGGGTGCGGGTGGGGTCGATGGACGAAGTCGATGGCGTCAGCGGCGTCGCGCATGTGATCGAGCACATGATGTTCAAGGGCACCGAGAAGTTGGCGCCGGGCGAGTTTTCACGCCGCGTGGCGGCTCTGGGCGGGCAGGAAAACGCCTTTACCAGCCGCGACTACACCGGCTACTACCAACAGATTCCGGCGAACAAGCTCGAAGACGTGATGCGCCTCGAATCCGACCGGTTCGCGCACAACCAGTGGCCGGACAAGGAATTCAGGCACGAGCTTGAAGTGGTGAAGGAAGAGCGCCGCATGCGCACCGAAGACCAGCCACGGGCCCTGCTGTCCGAGCAGCTCTATGCGGCGGCCTTTATCGCCTCGCCCTACCACCGACCGGTGATAGGCTGGATGAGCGACCTCGACGCCATGACGCCCGACGACGTCCGCGCCTTCTACCGCAAGTGGTACGTGCCGGCCAACGCTGTGGTGGTGGTCGCCGGCGACGTAGACCCGCAGCAGGTGTTGGCGCTGGCGCAAAAAACCTACGGCGCCATTCCGGCGCGGGCCGTGCCCACGCGCAAGCCGCGCGCCGAGCCGCCGCAGATGGGCATGCGGCGCATCGATGTCAAGGCCCCGGCCGACCAGGCCTATGTGGCGCTCGCGTACCGGGCGCCGTCGCTTCGTTCCCTCACGGAACCCACTGCCAACGATCGCGACGCGCTGGCGCTGCTGCTGCTCTCGGGCGTGCTCTCGGGCTACGACGGCGCGCGCCTGGAGCGTAGCCTCACCCAGGGGCCGGACCGTGTAGCCGATAGCGCCAACAGCGGTGCCTCGGTGTTTGGCCGGGGGCCGTCGCAGTTCTACCTCTCCGGCGTGCCGGCCACCGGCAAGACGGCGGCGCAAGTCGAAGCCGCGCTGCGTGCCGAAGTGGCACGTGTGGCCAAGGAGGGCGTGAGCGAGGCGGAACTCACCCGCGTCAAGACCCAATGGATTGCCAGCCGCGTGTACGACCGTGACTCGCTGCAGAACCAGGCCAGCGAGCTGGGCAGCAACTGGGTGCAAGGCCTGCCGCTGGATGCCGAAGACCGGCTGCTGACCCTGCTGCGCGGCGTACAGCCCAGCGAGGTGCAAAGCGTGGCGCAGCGCTACTTTGCCGACGACCAATTGACGGTGGCGACGTTGCTGCCCCAGCCGGTGGCACCCGGAACGCGCAAGCGCCCGGCGGGCGACGCCGGCGGCGCCATTCGCTAAGCCCACGCCGCTACCCGCATTTTCAGGACGGTTTCCATGAACGCTATTAAAAAAATAGCTGCTCGCGCTTGTGCAATAAGCGCTGGAGTGGTTTTTTACTCTCAATCTGCCTGGGCTTTGCTGCCGATCGAGCATTGGGTCGAGCCCAGCGGTGCGCAGGTCTGGCTGGTGCAAAGCCCGGCGCTTCCCATGGTGGACGTGCAGGTCGATTTCGACGCCGGCAGCCGGCGCGACCCGGCGGCGCAGGCGGGCCTCGCCAGCGCTGCGGCCGACATGGTCACCAAGAGCGTGCGCGCTGTGGGCGATGCCCCGGCGATTGACGAAAACGCGCTGGGCGAGGCCTGGGCAGACCTCGGCGCGTCGTTTGGCGCGGGGGCCGACAGCGACGCCTTCAGCTTTTCGCTGCGCTCCCTGACCGACGCGCCCCTGCTGGCGCGCGCCGCCCAGCTCGCCTCGCGCCAGATCGGCCAGCCTGCCTGGCCCGAAGACGTCTGGCAGCGTGAGCGCTCGCGCTGGAGCGCGGCGATCCGCGAATCCGACACCCGCCCTGGCACCGTAGCAGGCAAGGCGTTTGCCAAGGCGGTGTATGGCACGCACCCCTATGGCCAGCGGCCAACGGCCGAGACCGTCTCGCACATCGAAGTGGCCGACCTGCGCGCCTATGCCGAGCGCAGCCTGCAGGCCTGCCGCGCCAAGGTGTCCATCGTCGGCGCGGTCTCGCGCCCGCAGGCGCAGACATTGGTGAGCACCTTGCTGGCCCACCTGCCCAGCGGTGCGCCCTGCGCTGCGTTGCCTGCCGTACCGGCGGTGCAGCCGCTTGCAAAGGCCGAGGAAATCGACATTCCCTTCCAGTCGGCACAGGCCTATGTGCTCATCGGCCAGCCTGGCTTCAAGCGCAGCGACCCGGATTTTCTCGCGCTGCTGGTGGGCAACCACATTCTGGGAGGCGGGGGCTTCACGTCGCGCCTGACGGAGCAGGTGCGTGAAAAGCGCGGCCTGAGCTACAGCGTCTCCAGCCAGTTTGCGCCCGGCTTGAACGCCGGCGCCTTTGTCGTGAGCCTGCAGACGCGCCCCGACCAGGCGGCCGAAGCGCTCAAGGTGTCGCGCGCGGTGCTCGAGCGTTTCGTCGCCGAGGGCCCCACCGAGGCCGAGCTCAAAGCCGCCAAGGACAACCTGATTGGCGGCTTTGCCCTGCGCATCGACAGCAACCGCAAGCTCCTGGGCAACGTGGTGAACATTGCCACCAATGGCTTGCCGCTCGACTACCTCGACGGCTGGACCGACCGCGTGGCCGCACTCACCGTCGCCGACGTGCGCGCCGCCATGGCGCGCAAGCTCCAGCCTGAGCGCATGGTCACCGTGGTGCTGGGGGCGCAGCCTTGAAGCGCCCCGCACCGGGCGCCGTGCGCGCCAAACCCGCCGCAGTGCCGGGTGAAGTGCGCATCATTGGTGGCCAATGGAAGCGCACGCGTTTGCCGGTGGCAAAAATCGAAGGCCTGCGCCCCACGCCCGACCGCGTGCGCGAGACGCTGTTCAACTGGCTGGGCCAGGATCTGGGCGGCTGGCGCTGTCTGGATGCGTTTGCCGGCACTGGCGCACTCGGCTTTGAGGCCGCCTCGCGCGGTGCGGCCTCGGTCCAACTGGTGGAAAGTGAGCCGGCGCTGGTGGCGCAGTTGCACGCCTGGCAGCAGCGCCTGCAAGCGGGTGCCGTGCGCGTGCAGCGCGGCGACGGCGTGTCTGCGCTGCGCCAGAGCGCGCCGGCCAGTCTGGATGCGGTCTTCCTCGACCCGCCTTTTGGCAGTGCGCTCTTCGAGCCGGCCTTGCGCGCGGCGGTTGCCGCGCTGGCGCCGCAGGGGTTCATTTACCTGGAAGCACCCGAGCGCTGGAGCGACGAAACCCTGGCGGACCTGGGCCTTGCGGTTCACCGCTACTTGCGTGCCGGCGCGGTGCATGCGCATCTGCTCCGAAAAATATAGCTGCTTGCGCTTATAGAATAAGCGCTACAGCCTAATTTTGCTTGAAATTCGACGCTGCATCCGGTCGCCGCTTGGCGTCCATAATGGCTTGTCGCACGCAGGCTGCGGTGCGCAGCCGCTGAAAGAAGCCCATGACCCAGAAAAACGTCATCGCCGTTTACCCAGGCACCTTTGACCCCATCACGCTCGGCCATGAAGACATCGTGCACCGGGCGACGCAGCTCTTTGGCACGGTGATTGTGGCGGTGGCGGCCGGCCACCACAAAAAAACGCTGTTCAGCCTGGAAGACCGCCTGGCCATGGTGCGTGAGGCCGTGGCGCCCTATCCGCAGGTGAGCGTGGCGAGCTTCGACGGCTTGGTGCGCGACTTTGTCGTGAACAACGGCGGCAAGGCCATGGTGCGCGGCCTGCGCGCCGTGACCGATTTTGATTACGAGTTCCAGCTCGCCGGCATGAACCGGGCGCTGATGCCCGAGGTCGAAACGGTGTTCCTCACGCCGGGCGACAAGTTCCAGTTCATCAGCAGCACCTTCGTGCGCGAGATTGCGCTGCTGGGCGGCGAGGTCGAAAAGTTCGTCTCGCCCGGCGTGCTGGCGCGCCTGATGCAAAAGAAGCGAGATCAGACGTCGCCGAACCTTGCGTAAAAAAACCTGCCGAAGCGGGCAAACGCAAAAAACCTACCGAAACGGGCAGACGTAAAAAAACCCGCCGAAGCGGGTTTTTGATTCTGATCCGAAAAAATTACGGACGAACCACGATGTTGTTGCGCACGTCGCGCACGTTCTTGGTGGTGCGGGCGATTTCGGCTGCAGTGTCTTTCTCATGTTGCGACTTGGCAAAGCCCGAGAGCTGTACCGTGCCGTTCAGCGTTTCCACGCTGATGGAGGTGGCCGAGACAGACTTGTCTTCCGCCATCTTGGCCTTCACGGCCGTGGTGATGCCGGCGTCGTCCACGTAGGAGCCAACCGTTTGCTGGTGGCGCGCCACCGAGCAGCCGGTGGAGAGGACGGTGATGCCGGCAATGGCGGCAAAGGCGAGGGCGCGTGCGTATTTCATGGTTTTTCCTTGGAAGTTGGTGGGGGAACACGGGTGCTGGGAAACATGCAGCCGGTCGATCTGTTGCACCTCCCGGATCGGACCGACTGTGGGGGGAAAGGGAGAAGGGAAAAGCGAGGGCTTACTGGTCGAGCCAATCGCGGATTTCGTCGGCATGCTCTTCCTCGTCGCTGAGGATTTCTTCGAGCATGCGCCGCGTGGTGGGGTCTTTGTCGCCGATCAGGTTGATCATCTGGCGGTAAGCCTCGACGGCAATGCGCTCGGCCACCAGGTCGGCGCGCAGCATGGTTTTCAGATCGGTGGAATCGTCGTAGTCGGCATGGCTGCGCTCCTCAATGCCCTTGGGCGAGAAGTCGGGTTCGCCACCCAGCTGCACGATGCGCCGGGCGAGCAGGTCCGCGTGGCCGGATTCTTCATCGGCATGCACCAGCAATTCGTCGGCAATGGCGGGCGATGCCAGGCCATGGGCGGTGAAATGGTGGCGCTTGTAGCGCAGCACACAGACCAGCTCGGTCGCCAACGCACCGTTGAGCAATTTGACAATGGACTCGCGGTACGGGCTTGAAGCGGGCGTCACTGCGCCGCGGTCAAGCTCCTGGGTAGCGGCGGCGCGCAAGGCGGTGTGGTCGAGTTCCAAGGTGGTGCTGTTGGTCTTCTTGCTCATGGGGTCCCTTCTTGGCTGGTCATGGGGCGGGCAAGTCGGACTTGGCCGCGGCGGTTGTGGGCTGTCGGTCGTGTCAGTCGCGTCGGCCGCGCGTGGCGAGAATGAGCAGCGTGGCAAGTGCCGCGCCGCTGCCGAAGGCAATCAGCATGGATTTGGCAGGTTGGTCCACCACGTAGCGCGTGGTCGCCTGGCTGTAGTGGTCTACCTGCTGGCGCAGGCGCTCGCTGGTGTGCGCGCAGTAGTTGATGCTGCGTTCTGCCAGGGCCTGGGCCTTGGCGGCAAGCTCGTTGATCGTGGGGTCGATGTCGTCACGCATGGAGTCCACGGCGGCCGCAGCCCGGTCCAACTGGGTGTTTGCTGCATTGCGCGTTGCGTTCACGGCGTGCTGTGCGCCCTGCAAGGTGGCGTCTGCGGTGTTGCGTAGGGCGTCAGCCGTGCGATCCGTGGCCTGGTTGATTTTTTCGGTGACTTGTTGCGGGTTCATGTCGGTTTCCTATAGGGGTTGGCGCTGGAGCAGGGCGAAATACCGTTATCCGCGCCGAAACAAGCTTGCCACGAACGTGAGCACTGCGAGTACGACAAAGATGAAGAACAATATCTTGGCAATGCCCACAGCGCCGGCAGCGATGCCACCAAAGCCGAACAAGGCGGCGATGAGCGCAATGACAAGAAAGACAACGGCGTAGTGCAGCATTTTTTAGCTCCTGTTTCAGTGTCGCGGTGCGATTGGGCGGGTGTGCGTTGAAGGTTTCAACACAGTTGTCGCTACTCTAAGCGTGCTGCCACCAGCGGGCTGCAAGGTGCGGTCGCCACGCACCGTCAGTTTGCAGGGGGGTGGTTGTGTAGGCATAGGCCTACAAAAATCGCACGGCTGCCGCAGGATGTGAAGCCGCCGGGGTGGCGCCGCAGCTCAGATGGCTGTGGCCAGCGCAGGGGCCGCAGGGGCCGCAGGGGCCGTAGGGACAATGGGAATCACTGCAGAAACCAGTGTCCCTGTGTCCGGCGCCGAGGTAATGGTCAACCGCCCGCCTGCCGCTTCGACCCGGTGGCGCATGCCCAGGAGGCCATGGGCGTTGCGCCGGACGTTTTCCTCCGCAAAGCCAATGCCGTCGTCGCGAATCTGTACGGCGATGTGCGTGGGGTGGTTGTGCACCGTGACCAGCACATGCTGTGCACGGGCGTACTTGGCAATGTTGTTGAGCGATTCCTGGACCATGCGGTAGATCGTGAGATTCGTTGCATCGGGCAGCGTGACCGGCTCCACGTTGATTTGCACATCAAGGTTGGCACGCTCGGCGAATTCACGCGTGAGAATTTCGAGCGCCGCCGTCAAGCCCAGGTTCGAGAGCGAGGAAGGGCGCAGGTCTTCGATGATGCGGCGCTTGAGGGCAATCACCCCATTCAGGGTGTCGGTCAAATGCTGGAGCCGTTCTGCCACTTCGGGGCCCGCGGTCGCCGTGCGGGACTTGAGGCGTGCCACGTCGAGTTTTGCCGCTGTCAGGAGTGCGCCAAGTTCATCGTGGAGTTCGCGCGCAAGGTGCCCGCGCTCTTCCTCACGCACGACCTGCAAGTGCCTGGCCAGCTCGGAGAGCGTTTCGGTGCGCGCGCGTACCAATCCTTCGAGCCGTGCACGCTCGGCTTCCAGCAACACCTGTTCGCGTTCCGTCGCCTTTTGCAGCGCCGTGGTTTGGCGCAAATACATGGCAAACGCCAGCAGGCCAATGGCACTCACCGCAGAAATTCCCAGGCGCGAGAGCAGCAGCGACTGGCGAATCTTGCCTCGGTCTTGCAACGTGGCCAGCGTGGTGAAATCGATGAGGGCTTTGGCGTGTTGGCGAATGGCCTCCATGTTTTCCAGTCCGACGTCGGTCGAGAGCACAAACTTCCAGGCATCTTCGTTGCCCTCGCGGCGCAGGCGCAGGCTCAGGTTCATTTCCGACAGCTTGCGTGAGACTTGGCGCGAGAGTTGTGCGAACTCCGCAAGATCGGCCTGCGAGCCGATCACCATGATCCGCAATTGGTCCAGGTTGGTATTGACCGTGGAGATCGCCTGGTCGTAGGGTGCCAGGTAGCGCTCGTCGCCTGTCAGCAGATAGCCCCGGTGCCCTGTTTCTGCGTCCAGCATGCTTTGCAGCAATTGCATGACCGAATCGCGCAGGGCCTGGGTGCGTTCCACCTGTTCGAGTGCGGCGACGGAGCTGCGAAACCCGATTTCGTTGATGGCCAAGAGCGCCAGGGTGGCCGCTATCGCAATCGGCAGGCTGAAGGCAAATTTCTTCAATTGGGACCATTGCATGGAAAATGTCCTAAAGACGGTGGTCACAATGCCAAATTCCGGATAATGATCTGCATGCGCACCCTGAGGGCAGTCAGCTCCAGATGGTTGTCATTCAAACCAAAAAACAGGCCGCCAGCAGGTGGGCAGAAAGACGCAGCATGATCAATATCGGCATTGTCGATGACCACGCAATTGTTCGCTCGGGCTTGCGCCAGTTCCTCTCGGAACATGTAGATCTGCGCGTCGTGGGCGAGGCGGGCAACGGGCGCGAGGCTATCGATCTGGTGCGCAACCACGAAATCGATGTGTTGCTGATGGACCTTGCCATGCCCGGACAGAGCGGCCTGGATGCGCTGGCCATGCTGCGCGCCAAGGCCCCTGAGATGGGGATTCTGATACTCAGCGGCTATCCCGAGGAGCACTACGCCATTTCGCTCATTCGCCAGGGTGCGAGCGGCTATCTGAACAAGGAATGCGAGCCCAAGGAGATTGTCGAGGCGATTCGCACCATTGCCCTTGGCCGCCGCTACCTGACCCCCGCCGTGGCCGAACTGCTGGCGCAGCAACTCAACCGCAAGGACGATGCACCGCCGCACGAGCAGCTCTCGGAGCGCGAGTTCCAGGTGTTCTTGAAGTTGGCGCGTGGAGAGACGGCGGGAGATATCGCCAAGGATTTGTCGCTCAGCGTGAAAACCGTGAGCACCTACCGCACGCGCCTGATGGAAAAAATGGCGCTCAGCTCCAACAGCGATCTGACCTATTACGCACTGAAAAATCGTTTGATCGACTGAAAAGCGCTGGTGCCGGTGCATGGTGCACAGACAGCTGCGCCGCGGTCCCGAGCACTCAGGAATGAGGGTGCGCAGTGTCAGCGTCAAGGCTGTCGGCCTGCGAGATGCAGTAATCCACCAGAGCGTCTATTTCGTTTGATTTGTCGAACACTGCGTCGACACCCAGTTGTGCGCAGCGCATGCGCACGTCGGGCGTGGCGTAGTTGCTCAGCACGACCACCCGCTGGTGCGGCTTGCGCTCGTGGCAGGCCGCCAATATTCCCAAACCGCTGCCCTGGCGCAGGAAAAGGTCGATGATGGCCAAATCCCACTCGGAGCTGTGGTGCGTGAGCCAGGCTTTGCCGTCGTCTTCCGTCTCGGCCACTCCGACCGGTTCAATGGCTGCAAGCTCTTCCAGCGTCCCGATCAGGTTCTCCCGAATGGTGGCGTTGTCTTCGACGATGTAGGTTTTTAATTTCACTGTCGGCCAGTCCGGTGAGGCGGGAGCGCATGACCCGTGGGGGCAGTGTACGTAGCGAGTGGCGATGATTCTGCCAGCACACGCACGTGCCTGCCGTAGGCAAGCTCCTACGTGCAACCTGCGCATACGGGGCACGCTGGGTCGCGCTGGGTGCGCATGCTGCTCCACTCCATGGAACGCCCGTCCAGCATCCACAAGCGCCCCGCCAGAGATTGACCGGTACCCACCAGAAGTTTGAGCGCTTCTGCTGCTTGCAGAGCGCCCACCACGCCCACAAGGGGGGCAAATATGCCGAGTGTGGAGCACGCTTCTTCTTCGAAGCGCGCGTCTGGAGGAAACAGGCAGGCGTAGCAGGCCGTGTCGGCCACGCGTTGGTCCACTACCGTGATCTGGGCGTCAAACCGTATCGCCGCGCCGGCCACCAGCGGGCGCGCATGCCGCACGCAGGCGGCGTTGACCGCCTGGCGTGTCGTGTAGTTGTCGCTGCAATCGAGGACTACGTCGGCGCCGGGGACCAGGTCGTCCAGCAGGTTGGCGTCCACGCGCTGCTGCAGGGGCGTGACCTGCACGTCCGGGTTGATCTCCTGCATGGCTTGGGCCGCCGATACCACCTTGGGCAGGCCCACGCGGGCACTGGTGTGCGCGATCTGTCGCTGCAGGTTGGTGAGATCGACCGTGTCGTCGTCCACCAGCGTGATGCGTCCCACGCCTGCGGCTGCGAGGTAGAGCAAGGCGGGGGAGCCCAGTCCGCCGGCGCCGATCACCAGTGCGTGGCTGGCCATGATCCGCTCCTGTCCCTCAATGCCGATGTCATCGAGAAGAATGTGGCGCGAATAGCGCAGGAGTTGGTCGTCGGTCATGGCAGTGCTGCGAGGCTTCCAAGGGCAAAGCAAAGGCTGGTCAGCCCAGAGGCCGCCAGCCTGCGAGACGTCCCTAGAGGAGTCAGTTGGCCTTGGCCTCTTCCTTGCGCTCGGTTTGCGTCTTGCTCACCAGCACCGGCTTGCCACGCAATTGGTTCAGAGCTTGCTGCAGCGGGAAATCCTTGTCGGCGCCGAATTCGGGTACGCGGCGCTCGGCAAGTGGTTTCTTGGATTCTTCTTCCAGCCGCTTGCGCGCTTCTTCGCGTGCTTCTTCACGGGCCTTGTCTTCGACTTCGGCGCCCTGACCGCTGCTCAAATGCTTGGCCAGATCGGCTTCGCGCATGCGCAGGGCGGCGAACAGGTTGCCTTCGGCGGTTTCGTCGATCAGCACGTCAGGCACGATGCCCTTGGCCTGGATGGATTTGCCGCTGGGCGTGTAGTAGCGTGCGGTGGTGAGCTTGATGCCGGTGTCCGGGCCCAGTGGCCGCACCGTTTGCACCGAGCCTTTGCCAAAGGTCTGGCTGCCCATGACGATGGCGCGCTTGTTGTCCTGCAGCGCGCCAGCCACGATTTCGCTGGCCGAGGCAGAGCCCTCGTTCACCAGCACCACCAGGGGGACGGTCTTGAGTCCGGCCGGCAGTCCCCGCAACGGGTCGCCCTGGCGTGCGTAAAACTCGGGGGCGGCCTTGTAGGTGGCCTTGCTTTCGGCCAACTGGCCATTGGTGGAGACGATCGTGGTGTCAGCGGGCAGGAAGGCCGAGGCAATGGCGACGGCGCCATCCAGCAGGCCGCCCGGGTCATTGCGCAGGTCCAGCACCATGCCTTTCATCTTCGGGTCTTGCTTGTAGAGCTCTTGCGCCTTCTGAACGAAGTCTTCGACGGTGCGGTCCTGGAACTGCGACACCCGGATCCATCCGTAGCCAGGTTCCATGATCTTGCCCTTGACCGACTGCGTCTTGATCTCCTCGCGCGTGATGGTTACCGGGAACGTGCGGCTTTCGTTCTTGCGCAGGATGGTCAGCGTCACCTGGGTGTTGGGCTGGCCACGCATGCGCTTGACGGCTTCGCTCAAGGTCAGGGTCTTGACGGGCGTGTCCTCAATCTTGGTGATCAGGTCATTGGTCTTGAGGCCGGCGCGGAAAGCGGGGGAGCCTTCAATGGGCGAGACGATCTTGATCAGCCCATCTTCCTGGGTGATCTCGATGCCCAGCCCGACAAAGCGGCCCGTTGTGCCTTCGCGGAATTCGGCAAACGACTTCTTGTCGAAGTACTGCGAATGCGGGTCCAGGCTGGAAACCATGCCCGAAATGGCGTCGGTAATCAGCTTTTTGTCGTCCACCGGCTCCACGTAGTCGGTCTTGATCAGGCCGAACACGGCGGACAGCTGCTGGATTTCCTCCAGCGGCAGCGGCGACATGGCTCCACGTGCCACCGTCTGCAAAGACACCGTCGTGAGTGCCCCTGCCAATACGCCAATCGCCACCCAACTCGTGATTTTCAGTTTTTGACCCATACAGCCCCTTTAACCGATTCAATATACACCGTGCTGCCTTGGAAGCGCCTGAGTCGCCAGGGTTCCCGACCAGCGTGCGGGAAAACCCGCTCAGCCCTTGCCCTGGGACGCCACGGCTGCGGCGGCCTTGGCTGCGGCCTCGGCGTCGCCCAGGTAGTAGCTGCGCAGGGGCTTGAGATTCGCGTCCAGTTCGTAGACCAGCGGGATGCCGTTGGGGATGTTCAGCCCCACGATGTCGGAGTCGGAGATGCCATCGAGGTACTTGACCAGCGCGCGAATCGAATTGCCGTGCGCGGCCACCATTACGCGCTGGCCCGACCGAATGCCGGGCGCCAGCGTGTCGTTCCAGAATGGCATCACCCGTGCCACCGTGTCCTTGAGGCATTCGGTGAGCGGCACTTCGCCCTCGGCCAAGCCTGCATAGCGCAGGTCGGAGCGCTCGCTACGCTCGTCGGCGGCGTCCAGCGCGGGCGGCGGCGTGTCGTAGCTGCGGCGCCAGATGAGGACTTGGTCGTCGCCGTATTTTTTGGCGGTTTCGCCCTTGTTCAGGCCCTGCAGCGCGCCATAGTGGCGCTCGTTCAGGCGCCAGCTCTTGGTCACGGGCAGCCATTGGCGCTCCATGGCATCCAGGCAATGCCACAGCGTGTGGATGGCGCGCTTGAGCACGCTGGTGCAGGCGAGGTCGAACTCGTAGCCTTCTTCACGCAGCAGCCGGCCGGCGTTTTTGGCCTGCTCGATGCCGGTGTCCGTCAGGTCCACATCGGTCCAGCCAGTGAAGCGGTTGTCGAGATTCCAGGTGGATTCACCGTGGCGAATGAGTACGAGCTTGTGCATGGATGGCCTGGGTGCGAGCGGGTCAAAACCATACATTCTAAAATTGACAGGTTTGCAACCCAAGGATTCCTGTGACTTTCTTTCTCGATAACTGGTATCTGTTCGTAATGGCCATCGCCTCGGGGGGTATGCTGCTGGTGCCGATGTTCAAGGGTGGCATGCCCGGCGGGCTCGCGCCTGCGGGCGCCGTGCAGCTCGTCAACCGGGAGAAAGGCGTGCTGATCGACGTCTGCAGTGCCGACGAATACGCCGCTGGCCACGCCGTAGGGGCGCGCAACGCTCCGCTGGCCGATCTGGAGGCACGCTTGCCGGCGATGGTCAAGAACAAGGCGCTGCCGGTCGTGCTGCTGTGCGCCAGCGGTGCCCGCGCCAATCGCGCCGCGGCGGTGGCGCGCAAACTGGGGTACTCCAACGTGCAAGTGCTCGCCGGGGGGCTCAAAGCCTGGCGGGATGCCAACCTGCCCGTTGAAAAAACCTGAAAAATGAAAGGACTCTCATGCAAGCCGTGAAGATGTACACCACCGCCGTTTGCCCTTACTGCATCCGGGCCAAGCAGATGCTCAAGGCCAAGGGTGTCGAGACGATTGAGGAAATCCGCATCGACACCGACCCGCAAGCCCGCATGCACATGATGGAGATCACCGGCCGGCGCACCGTACCGCAAATCTTTATCGGCGACACCCATGTGGGGGGCCACGACGACCTGGTGGCGCTCGATAGCCGAGGCGAGCTGATGCCCTTGCTGGGCGCGGCATAATCCTGCCCTATGTGCCTGCTGCGGGAGTTGCTCCTGCCGCGGGTTTGTTTTTGGGCCTGCCGCTCCTGGCCAGGCCCGGTTTGAGCTGAAAGCAAGCACACCATGGCCGACAACGACACCCCCATCTTCCAGATCCAGCGCGTCTACCTCAAGGACATGTCGCTTGAGCAGCCCAATTCGCCGGGCATCCTGCTCGAAGCCGAGCAGCCCAGCGTGGACATTCAGCTCGGCGTGGAAGCCAGCCCAGTCGCCGACGGCATCTACGAAGTGGCGGTCACGGCCACGGTGCAGACCAAGATCAAGGACAAGACGGTGTTTCTGGTCGAGGCCAAGCAGGCCGGCATCTTTGAAATCCGCAACGTCCCGGAAGAGCAAATGGGCGCCATCATGCGCATCGCCTGCCCGCAGATCGTCTACCCCTACCTGCGTGGCAACGTGGCGGACATCGTGAATCGCGCCGGCTTCCCGCCTGTGCACTTGGCCGAGATCAATTTTCAGGCCATGTACGAGCAGCAGCAGGCGCAGGCGGCTGGCGCCGGCGAGACGCCCCCACTGCCACAGTAATTTGGGTCTTTTTTTGCCTCCGGCGCTTTCCCTACTTGCGTAGACAGCTATGAAAATAATAGTCTGTGGCGCTGGAGCATGGGGGACGGCGGTGGCCATCAGTGCGGCCGCCCATCCCGATGGCCACGCCGTCACACTATGGGCGCACAGCAGGGCGCAGGAGCAGGCCATGCAGGCCGCACGCAGCAACGCGCGCTATCTGCCCGACGTGGCCTTCCCCCCGTCTCTTGGGCTGGCCAGCGGCGACGCTGCCGACCTGCTGGCACGCGCACAGGCCTCCGACCTGGTGGTGCTCGCCGCGCCCATGGCGGCGCTGCGCGGGTTGCTGCACGGCTTGCGTGACTGCCGCGCGCCGGTCGCCTGGTTGTGCAAGGGCTTCGAGGCGAGCAGCCAGAATTCGCAGTCTTTTGGGCTTCTAGGGCATGAAATACAGGCGCAAGTAGCTCCTGATTTAATAGCTGGTGTGCTGAGTGGCCCGAGCTTTGCACAAGAGGTCGCGGCCGGTCGGCCTACAGCACTGGTGGCCGCCAGCGAATATGCGGCCGTGCGCGATGCGCTGGTGCGCGCCTTCCACGGCCCGAGTGTGCGCGTCTATGCCAACGACGACATCGTCGGCGTGGAGGTGGGCGGTGCGGTGAAGAACGTGCTCGCCATCGCCACCGGCCTGTGCGACGGGCTGGCGCTGGGCTTGAATGCCCGTGCGGCGCTCATCACCCGCGGGCTTGCGGAAATGACGCGCCTGGGCGTCGCGCTGGGTGCGCGCGCAGAAACCTTCATGGGCCTCTCGGGCCTGGGCGACCTGGTGCTGACCGCCACGGGAGACCTCTCCCGCAACCGGCGTGTCGGATTGCTCCTGGCGCAGGGCCAGACATTGGCTCAAGCGGTGGATTCGCTCGGTCATGTGGCCGAGGGCGTGTACTGCGCCCGCACCGTGGTGCAACGTGCGCGCGCTCTGGGGGTGGAAATGCCGATCAGCGAGGGCGTGGTGGCGCTGTTGGACGGCACGCTCTCGCCGGCAGAAGCCGTCGCTGCGCTCATGGAGCGCGAGCCGACCGCAGAAGGCGGCTAGCTGCGCTTTTGCGGCGTGATCGCCCGCAGTTGCCGGGCGATGTGGGCGCTCAGCCCTTTCTTGCCAATGCGTGCGCAGCAGCCAGCGCCGTCATATTGACCACCCGGCGCACCGTGGACGAGGGTGTCAGCACATGGGCCGCGCCGGCTGCGCCCAGCAGAATGGGGCCGATGGTGGTGCCATGGCCGCCCGTGGTCTTGAGCACATTGAACAGAATGTTCGCGGCATCCAGGTTGGGGCAGATCAGCACGTTGGCCGAGCCGTGCAGCGTTGAATCCAGCAAGCTATGCGCGCGGATGCTCTCGGACAGGGCGGCGTCGCCATGCAGCTCGCCGTCGCATTCGATGTCGGGCGCAGCGGCGGCAAACAGATCACGCGCCTCGCGCATTTTTCGCGCCGAAGGCCGGCTCGACGAGCCGTAGTTCGAGTGCGACAGGAAAGCCACCTTGGGCGGAAGGCCAAAGCGGTGCACAACCTTGGCGGCCATCTGGGCGATTTCCGAGAGCTGCAGGGCATCCGGGTCGTCATTGATGTAGGTGTCGGCAATGAACAGCGTGTGCTTGTCCAGCATGAGTGCGTTGACGGTGGCCAGGCAATGGGCGCCGGGCTCCACGCCAAAGATGTCGCGGATGTGCTGCAAATGGCTGTCGAACTTGCCCACCAGGCCGCAGAGCATGGCGTCGGCGTCGCCCAGGTGCACCATGAGCGAGGCAATCAGCGTGTTCGAGCGGCGCACGGCTGCTTTGGCCGCCTCGGGCGTTGCGCCATTGCGGCCCATCAGCGCGTGGTAGCTCTCCCAATAGGTGCGAAAGCGCGGGTCGTCCTCGGGGTTGCAGACCTCGACGTCATGCCCCGGCTGGATGCGCAGACCGGCGCGGGCGATGCGCGCTTCGATCACGGCCGGGCGGCCAATCAGAATCGGGCGCGCCAGGCCGTCGTCCACGGCAAACTGCGCGGCGCGCAGCACGCGCTCGTCCTCGCCTTCGGCATAGGCCACGCGCTGCGGCTGGGCCTTGGCGATGGCAAAGACCGGGCGCATGAACATGCTGGTCTGGTAGACGAAGCGCGTGAGGCTTTGGCGGTAGGCTTCCAGGTCTTCAATCGGGCGTGTGGCGACACCTGATTCCTGCGCTGCGCGCGCCACTGCCGGGGCGATGCGCAAGATAAGACGCGCATCAAACGGCGTGGGAATCAGGTAGTCAGGCCCAAAGCGCAGTTCCTGGCCGGCGTAGGCAGCCGCCACTTCGTCGCTCATTTCCGCCTTCGCCAAGTCGGCGATCTCGCGCACGCAGGCGAGCTTCATGGCTTCGGTGATCTTGGTGGCGCCGCAGTCGAGCGCGCCGCGGAAGATGTACGGAAAGCACAGAACGTTGTTGACCTGATTCGGGTAGTCCGAACGCCCGGTGGCGATGATGCAATCGGGCCGCACGGCCTTGGCCAGTTCGGGGCGGATTTCGGGCTCGGGGTTGGCCAGCGCCAGGATGATGGGTTTGTCGGCCATGGTCTTGACCATCTCGGCCGTGAGCACGCCGGGCGCCGAGCAGCCCAGGAACACGTCGGCGCCGCTCACCACGTCGGCCAGCGTGCGGGCCTCGGTTTTTTGCGCGTAGCGGGCCTTGGAGGCGTCGTAGCCACCGGGGCGGCCTTCGTAAATGACGCCCTTGGAGTCCACCATGAAGACATTGGCGCGCGTCACACCCAGGCCCACCATCACGTTCACGCAGGCGAGCGCCGCGGCACCGGCGCCCGAGACGGCGATTTTCACGGCAGCAATGTCCTTGCCCACCAGTTCGAGGCCGTTGAGCAGCGCCGCCGACGAAATGATGGCCGTGCCGTGCTGGTCGTCGTGGAACACCGGAATGTTCATGCGCTCGCGCAGCTTTTCTTCGATGTAGAAGCACTCGGGCGCCTTGATGTCTTCGAGGTTGACGCCGCCCAGCGTGGGTTCGAGCGCGGCAATCATGTCAACCAGCTTGTCCGGGTCGTTTTCGGCCAGTTCGATGTCGAACACGTCGACCCCGGCGAACTTCTTGAACAAACACCCCTTGCCTTCCATCACCGGCTTGGACGCCAGCGGGCCGATGTTGCCCAGGCCGAGCACGGCGGTGCCGTTGGTGACCACGCCTACCAGGTTGCCGCGGGCGGTGAACTCAAAGGCGAGCGACGGGTCGGCCTGGATGTCCAGGCACGGGTAGGCGACGCCGGGTGAATAGGCCAGCGCCAGATCGCGCTGGTTGGACAGTGTCTTGGTAGGGGTGACGGAAATCTTCCCACGCGTCGGGTTGCGGTGGTATTCACGCGCGGCGTCGCGCAGGGTCATTTCGGCGTTGCTGAGGGGTTCGGTCATATCAGGTTCCAGAAGGCAAAGGCCTTACAAGCATAGAGCAATGGTTTGCGGATGACCGCTTCCCATGATGTAAAAAAGCGCGGCGCCGGGCTTGCCGGGGCCGCGCCTTGTCACCGCCGCCAGTCAGTGGGCTTGGGCCTGGCGAGCGGCGTGGACGGCAGCCGAGGTGTCCCCGTTGGTGCCGTTGAAGAACACGTTGAGCAGAACGGCGGTGACCGACGCCAGCAGGATGCCCGACTCGATCAGCGGGTGGATGGCGTGCGGCATCCACTGGCGGAAGTTGGGTGCCACCAGCGGGATCATGCCCACGCCAATGGAGACAGCGACGATCATGGCGTTGGCGCGGTTGTCGCGGAAATCGACGCCGCCCAGGATGCGGATGCCGGTGGCGGCCACCATGCCGAACATGACCAGCCCCGCGCCGCCCAGCACCACGGTGGGGAGGGATTCCACCAGCGCGCCCATCTTGGGCAGTACGCCCAGGATGATCAGAATCACGCCGCCGGCCACGCAGACAAAGCGGCTCTTGATGCCGGTGACCGCCACCAGGCCCACGTTTTGCGAGAAGCTGGTGTAGGGGAAGGTGTTGAAGATGCCGCCAATCAGCGTGCCCAGGCCATCGGTGCGCAGGCCCCGCGCCAGGTCCGCCTGGCTGATCTTCCGGTCGGTCATTTCGCCCAGCGCCAGGAACATGCCGGTCGATTCGATCATCACCACGATCATGATGAGCGTCATGGTGAGGATCAGGATGGGGTCGAAGATCGGCGTGGCGATCTCGAAGGGCAGGATGAGGTCGAACCAGGCGGCCTTGGCGACCTTGTCGAAGTTCATCAGCCCCATGGCAGCGGCGGCGACCGCTCCAATGACGATGCCCAGCAGCACCGAAATGTTGGCCAGAAAGCCCTTGGCAAAGCGGGCAATCAGCAAAATGGCCACCAGCACCAGCCCCGAAATCCCCACGCCGGTCAGGTCGGCATAGCGGGGGTTGGGAATGGTCGGCACCACGGCAAACCCCTTGGGGACGGGCGGCAGCGAACTGCCCGGCGCGCCGACGGCGGCCTGCACCTCGCTAAGCCACTTGACGTAGTCCGGGTTGACCACGGCGGGCGCCGTAGGGCCCACCGGGTTGCCAAAAATCCAGTTGATGCCGACCCGCATCAGGCTGATGCCGATCACGGCAATGATGGTGCCGGTGACCACCGGCGGAAAGAAGCGCAGCATGCGACTGACCGCTGGCGCGATCAGGATCGATATCACTCCCGCGCCGATGATGGAGCCAAAGATCAGCCCGGCGCCGGCGGTGCCCCCCGTGGTCTGCGCCATCGACACCATGGGGGCGACGGAGGCAAAGGTCACCCCCATCATCACCGGCAGCTTGATGCCGAACCATTGGGTGGCGCCCAGCGCCTGGATCAGCGTGACCAGGCCGCAGCAGAACAGGTCGGCCGAGATCAGCTTGGCCACCTGGTCGGGCGTGAGGTTAAGGGCGCGCCCGACGATGAGCGGCACGGCAATGGCGCCCGCATACATCACCAGCACATGCTGGAGTCCCAGCGCAGTCAGCCTGCCCAGCGGCAGGTGTTCGTCAACAGGGTGAACAGTCGCTTGCATGAAACATTCCTTGCGGGGTGCGAAGAAAAAGGGTGGGCGCCAACGCTCAGCCGTGCATGGCGGCTGAGTCCATACAAAAAGTGTATACAAACCATAAGAAGATTCGACTAGAGAGAAACCCTGCGCTCCCGCGCGATCTGGGTTCTGGCTGCGGATCTTCCTCACCGGAAAAGAGGAAAAAGTTTTAGTAAAAAATGCCTCTAGCGCTTACTGGTAAAGCATATGCAGCTCTCTATTTGAGAGTAAATGTGGATTCCGTATGCTGCGCGCACAAATGCCGTGACCCAAAAAAAGCCGCCCGGCGCGGGGCGGCTTGTGCGGGGAATGGGGGGCTCAATAGCCCAGCGTCTTGCCATCCGGGTTGCGTGGGTCCGAATAGCCATAGAGCACCCCGCCGCGCAGGGCAATGGTCTGCGTGCGCCCCATCGAGGCCTTGACCACGACCTTGTGCCCGCGCTGGCGCAGCAGGGCCATCGTGTCGGGGGAGATGCCCTTTTCCACGCGCAGCTCGTCGGGCGTCCATTGGTGGTGCACGCGCGGCGTGGAGGCCGCTTCGGCCGGGTTCATGCCGAAATCAATGGTGTTGACCACGGTTTGCAGCACGGTGGTGATGATGCGCGCGCCGCCGGGGCTGCCGGTGACGAGCACCGGCTTGCCGTCCTTGAGCACCAGGGTCGGCGTCATCGACGAGAGTGGTCGCTTGCCGGCCGCTACCGCGTTGGCGTCGCCGCCCACCAAGCCATAGGCGTTGGCCACGCCGGGCTTGGCCGAGAAATCGTCCATCTCGTTGTTGAGCAGGATGCCGGTGCCGGCGGCGACGATGCCGCTGCCGAAATTGGTGTTCAGCGTATAGGTCACGGCCACCGCATTGCCGGCCTGGTCCACGACCGAAAAGTGCGTGGTCTGGTCGCTTTCGTAGGGCTGGGGCTTGCCGGGTTGGATGCTCTTGCTGGGGCGTGCATGGTGGGGGTCGATACCGGCGGCGAGCTGCGCGGCGTAGCGCTTGGACGTCAGCCCCTTGAGCGGAATCTTGACGAAATCGGGGTCGCCCAGGTACTGCGCGCGGTCGGCGTAGGCCAGCTTCATGCTCTCGGCCATGTAGTGAATGGTCTGCGCGCTGTTGGGGCCCCACTGTGCCAGCGGCAGGGGTTCGAGCATGTTGAGCATCTGTACCAGGTGTGGGCCACCGGAGGAGGGCGGCGGCATGGTGACGATCTCATAGCCCCGGTAGGTGCCGCGCGTGGGTTCGCGCTCCACCACCTTGTAGCTGCGCAGGTCGTCCAGCGTGAGGGCGCCTGGGTGGGATGCCATTTCGGCGGCGATTCTCGTGGCGATCGCGCCCTCGTAGAACGCCTTGGCGCCTTCTTTGCCGATCAGGCGGATGGAGGCGGCCAGGTCTTTCTGCACCAGCAAGTCGCCGGCCTTGAGCGGTTCGCCATTCTTCCAGAAGATCGCCTGGGTGGCGGGCCACTGGCCCATGGTCTTCCTGGTCTGCAGCAGCACCTTGGCCAGGGTTTCGCTGACCGGGTAGCCCTGCTCGGCCAGTGCGGCGGCCGGTGCCACCACCTTGGCCAGCGGCATGGTGCCCCAGGTCTTCAGGGCGTGTTCCATGCCGGCCACCGTGCCCGGCACGCCAACCGCATAGTGCGTGAAGAGCGATTTGCCGTCCACCACATTGCCCTTGGCATCGAGGTACATGTCGCGCGTGGCCGCGCGTGGCGCCATTTCGCGAAAGTCGAGCGCCACGCTTTTGCCGGTCTTGGCGTCATACACCACCATGAAACCGCCGCCGCCCAAGTTGCCGGCGTTGGGCAAGGCCACGGCCAGGGTAAAGCCGATGCCGACGGCCGCGTCTACGGCATTGCCGCCGCCCTTGAGGATGTCGAGCCCAATCTGTGAGGCCAGTGCCTGCTCGGTCGCTACCATGCCGTGGTGCGCCACCACGGGGTGGAACACGTCCATGTCGAAGTCGTAGGCGGCGCTCGCGTCCTGCGCGGCAGTGGTTTGCTGAACGGTGGGAGCGGTTGGCGCGGCCGCCTGCGGCGCGGAGCCGCAGGCGGCCAAATTGAGCAGCGTGAGCGCAAGGCTGCTGGCCAGCAGGGTCTGACGGAGTTTCATAGGGGTGTCTCCTCGGGTTGGATCGGACCTTCGAGGGACACCGGATGCGCGGAGCAGGCGGGATGCCAGAAGGCGCCGGCCAGTGTAGGGCGGTGCGGCCCCGCGTGCAGAAGGCCGTTATGCCGATTGCGCCAGCAGGTCATGCAGGGTTCGCGCAACCACCTTGGTCGCGCGGCGCAGGTCTTCCAGGTCAAGGCGCTCGTCAGCGCGCTTGGCGTGGGATTCGAGCACCGTGCGCGGGCCGGCGCCGTAGATCACGCCCGGGATGCCCTGCTCGGCGTACAGGCGCACGTCGGTGTAGAGCGGGGTGCCCACGGCCGGTGGCACTTCGCCAAACACCTCGCCCGCATGCTTTTGCAGGGCCTTGACCAGCGGCTGGTTGCCGGGCAGCGGCGTCATGGCATTGGCCAGCAGCAGCCGGCGGATGTCCACCGTGATGCCGGGGCATTCGCCTGCCGCTTTGGCGATGCAGGCGCGGATGCCAGCCTCGACCTCAGCGGGGTTTTCCTCGGGAATCATGCGCCGGTCGAGCTTGAAAGTGACCTTGCCGGGGACGACATTGGTGTTGGTTCCGCCCTCGATGCGGCCCACGTTGAGGTAAGGGTGGGTGATGCCTGGAACCTTGGAGCGCAGCTTGCGGTTCTCGATGTTGAGGGCGTACAGGGCGTTCAGGATATGCACGGCAGCCTGCAGGGCATCGACACCGGTGTCGGGCACGGCCGCGTGGGCCATCTTGCCGTGCACCGTCACTTCCATTTGCAGGCAGCCGTTGTGCGCGGTGACCACCTCGTACGAGAAGCCCGCCGCCAGCAGCAAGTCGGGGTGGGTGAGGCCGTGTTTCAGCAGCCAGCCCGGCCCGAGCAGACCGCCAAATTCTTCGTCGTAGGTGAAGTGCAGCTCCACCGCGCCTTGCGTGGGTTTGGCCACGGCTTCGAGCGCGCGGACCGCGAAGGTGAAGCTGGCGAAATCGCCCTTGCTCACGGCAGTGGCGCGGCCGTACATCTTGCCACCCTCAATTTCCGCGCCATACGGGTCGTGCGTCCAGCCCTCGCCCGGCGGCACCACGTCGCCATGGGCGTTCAGCGCCACGGTGCGGCCACTGCCGGCGGGGCCGTAGGGGCGGCGCACGATCAGGTTGGTGATGCTCTGCATGCCATAGGCCGCAACTTCGGCCTGCGGTACGGCGTGGCGCTCGATTTCGAAGCCCATGGGTTGCAGAAGCTCGGCCGTGCGCTCGGCGTGCGGCGCGTTGTTGCCGGGGGGCGTGTCGGTGGGCACGCGCACCAGCGCCTGCAAGAAAGCCACTTCCTCGTCGAAATGCTGGTCGATCCAGGCGTCAAGCGCGCGGTAGTCGGTCGTGGCGGTCATGCGGGTTCCTTGGCAAGTTGGTGCAGCACATGGCCGAAGGCCTGCACGGCCAGTTCCATGTCGTCGTTGGTGGTCGATTCCAGCGGGTTGTGGCTGATGCCGGCGTTCTCGCCGCGCACGAACAGCATCGCCTGGGGCATGACTTCGTGCAGCTTCATGGCGTCGTGGCCGGCGCCGCTGGGCATGCGGTGAACGGGGATGCCAGAGGCCGCCACGGCGCGCTCCCAGCGCTGTTGCCAGGGTGCTGCGCTGGGCGCGGCGGCGGCGCGCATGGATTCCTCCAGCCGATAGTGCAGGCCGCGGCGAGTGGCGATGGCGGCGAGCTGGGCCAGCACATCTTTGCTCAGCGCGTCGCGCTGCGTGTCATTCGGCGCGCGCAGATCCAGGGTGAACTGGCAGCGGCCGGGCACGACGTTAATCGACCCACTGGGCACGTTCAGCACGCCGATAGTGCCCACCGAGTTCCCGTCCTGCGCGGCCCGCTGCTCCACATACAGCAGCAGCTCGGCCACGCCCGCTGCAGCGTCGCGCCGGCGGTCCATGGGGGTAGTGCCCGCATGGCTGGCCATGCCCAGCATCTCGCCGACGTAGCGCACGCCACCGTTGATGGAGGTGACGACGCCCAGCGGCAAATCGAGCTCATTGAGCACCGGGCCCTGCTCGATGTGCACTTCGATGAAGCCCAGGTACTGCGCTGGGTCGCGTTGCAGCTTTGGGATGTCGGCAATGCACAGGCCGGCATGTTCCATGGCGGCACGCATGCTGACGCCGTCCGCATCCTGCTGCTCCAGCCACGCTGGGTTGAAGTGGCCGATGAGCGCGCCTGAACCCAGGAAGGTGGCCTTGTAGCGCTGGCCTTCCTCCTCGGCAAAGCCCACCACTTCGATGGCAAAGGGCAGGCGCTGGCCAGCGCGGTGCAGCTCGCGCACGCAGGCCATGGGCACGAAGATACCCAGGCGCCCGTCGTACTTGCCGCCGTTGCGCACGGTGTCGTAGTGCGAGCCGGTGAGCAGGGTCTTGGCCGCTTTTGCTTCGACGGCCGCGTGGTACTTGCCGACCACGTTGCCCACGGCGTCGATGCCGACTTCGTCAAAGCCGCAGTCGTGCATCCAGTGGCTGATGCGCTGCGCGCAGGCGCGGTGCGCATCGGTCAAATAGGTGACGGTGAGCTGGCCCTGTTCGGCGTAGCCGGGGTCGGAATGGCGGGCGAGCGACTCGTGCCAATCCCAGACCTCGTTGCCGAGTACGGGATGGGCGTCGAACTTGTCAGCGAGGCGGATTTCGGCAATGCGGTGGATGTTGCGCAGCGCCTCGGCGCGCTCGAAGTCGGGGTGGTTGTCCAGGCGCCGGGCAAAGGTCTCGATGATCTGGCTGCGGGTCAGCCCCGTGCCGCGCGGGCCGCGCACTGCCAGGATGAAGGGGAAGCCAAAGCGCGCGTTGTAGTCTGCATTGAGCTGCTGGATGCGCGCGAATTCTTGGGGGGAGCAATCGGTCAGCCCCGCAGTGCCCTGCTCGTGGGTGGATTCGGCCGTGAGGGTCTGGCTCACCATGGCCTTGCCGGCCAGTTCCGGGTGGGCGCGAATCAGTGCGAGCTGCGCATCGGCCGGCGCATTGCGCACGGTGCTCGCCAGGGCGTGCTTGAGGTGGGCGAGCGAGCGAAACGGGCGCTCGGCCAGGGCTTGGCTTGCAATCCAGGGCGAGTGCTCGTAGACGCCGTCCAGCAGCGCCAGCGCCTCGGCGGGGCTGGCGGCGTTGAGGGCTTGCAGGGTCAGGGCCATGACGTTCCTATCAAAAAGTGAGCTGTCAGCGCTTACCAGATAAGCGCTGGAGCCTGATTTTGTTCAAAATTTTGGCGCCGGATGCTGCGTTGCCCAGTGGCGCGCAATGTCGATACGGCGGCACACCCACACGTTCTTGTGCTGCGCGATGTGGTCCAAAAAGCGCTGCAGCGCAGTGACGCGGCCGGGCCGCCCGAGCAGGCGGCAGTGCATGCCGATGCTCATCATTTTGGGTCGGTCCAGGTCCGCTGGGTCGCCTTCGGCATACAGCACGTCGAAGGTATCGCGCAGGTACTGGAAGAAGGGGTCGGCGTGCGAGTAGCCCTGCGGCAGGGCAAAGCGCATGTCGTTGCAGTCCAGCGTGTACGGCACGATGAGCTGGGGCACTGCGCTGCCGTCGGTTTTGCGCACTTTCATCCAGAACGGCAGGTCGTCGCCGTAGTAGTCGCTGTCGTAGGCAAAACCGCCGAAATCGGCCGCCAGGCGGCGCGTGTTCGGGCTGTCGCGGCCGGTGTACCAGCCTTCGGGGCGGGTGCCGGTGAGGCGTTCGACGATCGCCATGGCCTGCGCCATGTGTTCGCGCTCGACGGCTTCGGGTACCTGCTGGTAGTGAATCCACTTGAGGCCGTGGCAGGCGATCTCGTGGCCGGCCTGCACGAAGGCGCGGGCCACCTCGGGGTGGCGCTCCAGCGCCGTGGCGACGCCGAACACCGTGAGCGGCAGGCCGCGCTGCTGGAATTCCCGCAGGATGCGCCAGACGCCGGCGCGCGAGCCGTATTCGTAGATGCCCTCCATGCTGATGTGGCGCTCGGGGTAGCTCGCGGGGTTGAACATTTCCGACAGGAACTGCTCGGAGCCGGCGTCGCCATGCAGCACGCAGTTTTCGCCGCCTTCCTCGTAATTGAGCACGAACTGCACGGCAATGCGCGCGCCGCCGGGCCAGCGGGCATGCGGTGGCTTGGGGCCGTAGCCGACGAGGTCGCGCGGGTAGGCAAGGGTGCTGTCGTAAGTCATGGCGTGTGCAGATTCAAAGGGGTGAGAGCGCCAACGAAAGGTCGTTGACCGGGCGTTTGCGCTCGAAGGCGAGGCTGGCTTCCACATGTTCGAGGTGCTCGTGCATCAGTTGCACCGTGCGTGCCTCGTCGCGCGCCGCCAGCGCGGCGACGATTTCCGCATGCTCCTCGTGCGAGTGCGCCGCTTCGCTGGCGCTCTGGTACATCAGCGTGATGAGCGCACAGCGCGAGATCAGGTCGCGCAGCAGTTGGGCCAGCACGTCGTTGCCCATCAGTTCGGCAATGCGGACATGAAAGTCGCCCAGCAGTTCGGTGCGTCCGCTGGTGTCCTGGGCGCCCAGGGCCGCGGCTTCGCTGGCGACATGGGCGCGCAGCGTCTTGATCTTGGCCGGTGTGACGCTCTGCACAAAGGCGCGCACCATTTGCGTCTCCAGCATGCGGCGCACGGCAAACACCTGGCGCGCTTCGTCGGCCGACGGGGTGGAGACAAAGGCGCCGCGCGCGGGCTCCAGCGTCACCAGGCGGTTCTGCGCGAGCTGGAACAAGGCCTGGCGCACCAGCGTGCGCGAGACACCAAAATGGTCTGCGAGCTTTTGCTCCGCCAGCTTGGTGCCGGGCTGCAGGCGGTGCTCGACGATGGCGCGGGTCAGCGATTCGACAATGGCGTGGGTGGAGGATTCCATGGCGGCATGATAGGCGCGATTGCCAAAAGTGTATACACTTTCGGTGCACAGAAAGTGCCCTGCCCCAGAACTTTAGGAGATCGCCTTATGGGCCTGAGTACCCACGTTCTCGACACCATGCATGGCTGCCCGGCGGCTGGCATGCGCGTCGCCCTCTTTTCCACCGACGGTGAGCAGGCCACGTTGCTCAAAGAGCTGGTACTGAACCAGGATGGACGTACCGATGCGCCGTTGTTCGACAACGCCTCGCTGCGCACCGGAACGTACCGCCTCACTTTTGATGTGGCGCGCTATTTCAAGGGCAAGGGCGTGGCCTTGCCGGAGCCGAATTTTCTCGGCCAGGTCCGTCTGGATTTCGGAGTGGCCCACGCCGATCAGCACTACCACGTACCGCTGCTGGTCAGCCCCTGGAGCTATTCGACCTACCGGGGGTCGTAGCGAGAGTGGGCTGCGAGTGCGGAATAGGGCTCGGGCGATGAAGTGGGCGCGGCCCAGGTCAGGGATGCCGAGCAAGGGCAGCCCCGCAGTGAGGGCATCGTCCCCCTTCCCGGATGGCGCAGCCATGCGAGAGAAGGGGGAAGGCGCGAAGCGCCTCAGGGGAATGCACTTAGTCCTGCCCTTCCGTCAGGGTATCGAGTTGAAATTTGCCGCTCTTGTCCCACAGCCAGGTGTCGGTGTAGGTGACCTTGCCCATACGGGCGGGCGCCGGGAAGGGGGCGGCTGCGCGCACGGTGCGCTCGATTTCGGCCATGACTTCTGGTGCCTGGTGCGGTGCGCGCATCCAGGATGTGCGCAGCACACGGCCTCGGGCGTCGATGTCCACTTGCAGCACCCCAATGGCATAGAGGAGCGGCGGCAAGCGGCCTTGGTAGATGCGGGATGCATTCAGGCCGTAGAGGTGGGTTGCGGCGTCCTGGCGGTAGGCGCGCGGGTTGCTTGCTGCCGAGGGGCGCGCCGAGCCCTTTGTCGCAGGGACAGGGCCGGTGACGTGGGGCACGCTGGGTGACGGACTGGGCGCCGAGCGGCAGGCGGCGATCAGGGCCGCGACCGAAGCCATGAGCCCGGTGCGAAACCAGCGCTGGCGTGGCACAGTCGGTGGCGGGGAATCGGGTTTCATAGCGATGGTCTTTGGAGGAGCTTGATTGATGGCATTTTTGCACCAGTTCCTGCAAGTTCTTCGTAGGGCGCCAGCCTGTCTTGTGACGATAGAGAGCACCGTGGGCTCCACGCCGCGCGAAGTGGGCGCGTGGATGGCGGTGTTCGAAGATCAGGTGCTGGGCACCATTGGTGGCGGCCATGTGGAGTTTGCGGCCATAGCCTACGCGCGCACCCGCTTGCTTGGCCCCAAGACCCTACCGAATGAAACCCTGCGCTACGCCCTGGGGCCCAGCCTGGGCCAGTGCTGTGGCGGCGTGATGCACTTGCGGTTCGAGAATCTCTCGGCGCAGGATGCTGAGCTTGCGGACCTGCAAAAACGCCTCTCGCCCGCGCTCGAGCCTCTGGCGCTGTTTGGCGGCGGCCATGTGGGCCATGCGCTGGTGCGCGTGCTGGCGCCTCTGCCTTTCGCGATCACCTGGATCGATAGCCGCGACGGCATTTTCCCGGACCCGGCGCCGGAGAACGTGGTGTGCGAGCATTCCGAGCCCGTGCACGGCGCCGTGCCGCAACTGGCGAGCGGCTCCCGCGTCTTGATCATGAGCTTCAGCCATGCCGAAGACCTGGACATCGTCGCTGCCTGCCTCACGCGCCACCGCACGGCGGCAGATCTGCCGTTCATTGGCCTGATCGGCAGCGCCACCAAATGGGCGACGTTTCGCAGTCGCCTGCGCCGCCGCGGCTTTTCGGCGGAGGAACTGCAGCATGTGACCTGTCCGATCGGGGTGCCAGGCATCCTGGGCAAACAGCCCGAGGTGATTGCCGTGGCCGTTGCGGCGCAGTTGCTGCAACAATTGAACGCTGGGTTTCAGGGTAAATCCGAGGTCTGATCGCCATCGCAGCGTTGGAATTGCACACAAAATTTGCATACACTTCGTGTCTGTGTCGCAGCGGTGCCCAGGGCGGGCGGGTCCAATGGCCCACGCACCCCGAGTGCGCGACCTCTTTTTCTGCTCAGAGCGCCCGCAGTGGTGAGCAGGCTGTCACAGCGGCGTGCATCGCAACCGCCGCGGAGGTCACCACATGGAAAGCTATCTGTTTGACTGGGCCAACCTGCTGCTGCGCTGGGTCCACGTCATCACCGCCATTGCCTGGATCGGCTCGTCGTTTTACTTCGTTTTTCTCGACAGCAGCCTCACGCCGCCGGAAGACGCGGAGCAAAAACGCCAAGGCGTCAGTGGCGAACTCTGGGCTGTGCACGGTGGGGGCTTCTACCACCCGGTCAAGTTCAATGTGGCACCGCCCCAACTGCCCAAGCATTTGCACTGGTTCTTTTGGGAAAGCTATACCACCTGGCTAAGCGGCTTCTCGCTGTTCACGGTGTCGTACCTTTGGAGCGCCAGCACCTATCTTGTAGACAAGTCCAAGATGGCATGGGCCCCCGCCGAAGCCATTGCCGTGGCGCTCGCCTTTCTGGTGGTGTTCTGGGTGCTGTACGACGCCATTTGCCGCGTGTTTGGCCAGAAGAAGAATGGCGACGCCATCGTAGGTTTGCTGGTGCTGGTGCTGGTGTGCATGGCCTCCTGGCTGGCCTGCCACTGGTTTGCGGGGCGCGCAGCCTTTTTGCTGGTGGGTGCCATGATGGCCACCGCCATGAGCGCCAACGTGTTTTTCTGGATCATTCCGGGCCAGCGCACCGTGGTGGCACAGATCAAGGCCGGCCAGCCGGTCGACCCGATCCACGGCAAGCGCGGCAAGCAGCGCAGCGTGCACAACACGTACTTCACGCTGCCGGTGCTGTTTGCCATGCTGAGCGGCCACTACAGCTTTACCTGGAACCACCCGCAGAACTGGCTGGTACTGATTCTGATGATGTTTGCCGGCGCCGCGATTCGCCAGTTTTTCGTCACGCGCCACGGTTACAAACTAGGGCGCAATGGCAACCCGCTGCCGTACGCGCTGGTAGGCATGGCAGTGATTGTGGGCGTCATCGTTTGGTTGCGACCGGCTCCCGTGGTTGCGAGTACTACAAGTTCGATAGCTTCCAGCGCAAGCCAGTCAAGCGCTGCGGGGTTAATTGGCTATGAAAAACTCCATGCCGTTCTCGAACAACGCTGCTACATGTGCCACGGCGCCCAGGTGCAGATGAAGAACATACGGCTCGATTCACCAGCCCTGGTACGACAGAACGCACAGAACATTTACCAGATGGTGGTGGTGCAAAAGCTCATGCCCATGAACAACGCCACCGGCATGACGGACGAAGAGCGTGCGCTGGTGGGGCGCTGGTTCGAGGCGGGTGCGCCGGTGCAATAGCGCCGACGCAATAGGGGGTGCTGCGCTGTGGCCTCAGGCAGGCGCGGCGCAGGCGGCATCGTCCAGTCCCAACCCCCGCAGCCAGTTTGCTACGGCGGCGCGGCCGGTTTCTGCCAGATCAAAGGCGTCTGGGTCCAGCAGCCAGCTTTGCAGCAAACCCTCCACCAGCGCCTGCAGGCCGATGGCTGCGAGCGTGCTGCTCAAGGGCGGTGGCTGCTTTTGCGCGGCAAATGCGACGGCCAGAGCACGTTCGCTGCGCGCCGTCCAGGCCCGGTGGGACGACAAATGCCGGGCGCGGATCGCGTCGAGTTCGCCGACATATTCAACGCGGTGGATCGCAATGCGCATGACGCGGCGCAGGTGCGGGTGGTGGGCAATGCCCTCAAGCGCCCCCACCAGGCCGCAGCACAACTGCGCCATATCGATGGCCGCCTCGTCGCACGGCATGTCGGGCGCGAGCGCCTCGGTGGCGCGCTCGATCATGGCATCAAACAGGGCGGCCTTGTCGGCAAAATGCCAGTAGATGGCACCGCGCGTGGTGCCTGCGGCCTTGGCAATGTCGGCCAGCGAGGTACGCGAGACACCGTGCTCGTCAAACAGCAGCTCTGCCGCATCAAGCAGCGCAGCGCGGGTGATCTGGGCTTCAGCTTTGGTACGACGGGCCATGGTGCGAACGGAAAATCATGGCGGTCATGGTACATACATTCATGGTTGTATGTATAATTTTCTGTACTCCCTGCGGTTGGGCGCCTCTGCGGCGCGTCGCACGCGGTTTCCAAAGTCCTACTAGACTGGCGCGCTTGCCGGTATCGCCTGCCGCGTCCCCGAAAGAATTTCTCATGCCTGATCTGCAACGCGCTACGTTCGCCCCCGTGTTTTCTGCACTTGCTCTTCTTGGCAGGCCGCCTCGCAGCGTGAACCGTCTGGCCATTGCAGGCGCCATGGTGTTGGCACTCACCGCATGCGGCAAGGGGGATGCGCCGAAAGGGCCACCCGGTGGCGGGATGCCGCCGCCAGAGGTGGGGGTAATCACCGTTGAGCCGCGCGAAGTGGGCTTGCTCACCGAACTCCCGGGCCGGCTCGAAGCCTCGCGGGTGGCGCAGGTGCGTGCCCGTGTGTCCGGCATCGTGCAAAAGCGCCTGTTTCGCGAAGGTAGCGATGTGAAAGCTGGCCAGTCGCTGTACCGCATTGACGACGCGCCGTATGCCGCCGCCGTGCAAAGTGCGCAGGCTGCGTTGGCGCGGGCTGAGGCCAATTTGTCGCAAAGTAGCGCGCTCGCGCAGCGTTACAAGCCGCTGCTCGCGGCCAATGCCGTCAGCCAGCAGGATTACGCCACTGCCGTGGCTACGCAGCAGGCCAATGCGGCCGATGTGGCGGCAGCCAAGGCCGCCGTGACCACGGCGCAGATCAACCTGAAATACGCCAATGTGGTGGCGCCGATTTCCGGTCGTATCGGTCAGTCGCTCGTGACGGAAGGCGCGCTGGTCGGACAGGGCGAAGCGACGCAGTTGGCGGTGATTCAACAGATCAACCCGCTGTATGTGAATTTCACCCAATCGGCGGCGCAGGTCATGGCACTGCGCAGCGCCATGGAGGCAGGCCGTCTTAAGAGTGCCAGCGGCACGCAGGCCGCCGTGGTGCGTTTGGTGCTGGAAGATGGCACGGAATATGGAGAGCCAGCCAAATTGCTGTTCTCTGACTTGACGGTAGACGCCAGCACCGGTCAGATCACGCTGCGAGCCGAAGTGCCGAACCCCGGCATGCGCCTGTTGCCCGGCCTGTATGTGCGTGTGCGATTGGAGCAGGCGCAGGCCGGCAATGCGGTGCTTTTGCCCCAGCAGGCAGTGACGCGCTCCGCTGGCGGCGACAGCGTTCTGGTGGTGGGGGCCGATGGCAAGACCGTGCCACGCCAGGTCAAGCTTGGGGGTCAGCAAAACGGCAATTGGGTCGTGCTCGAGGGGCTGCAAAAGGGTGAGCAGGTCGTAGTGGATGGTTTTCAGAAGCTGCGCGGCAACGCGCCCGTCAAGGCCGTGCCATGGAGCCCCCCTGGAGCCAAGAAGGCTGACGGCCCGGCCAGCCCGGCCGCCGACGCGTCCCCGGGGGGCGCCAGCAGTGCGAAGGCACCGGCTTCTTCCGCCAGTGCAGCCAAGCGCTAAGGGGCGCGCAATATGGCGAAATTCTTTATTGACCGGCCCATCTTTGCGTGGGTGATCGCGCTTTTCATCATGGTGCTCGGCGGCGTGGCCATCACGCAGTTGCCGATTGCCCAGTACCCGCCGGTGGCGCCGCCGTCCATCGTCGTCTCGGCGGCGTACCCGGGCGCGTCTGCGCAGACGCTGGAAGACAGCGTGCTGTCCGTCATCGAGCGCGAGATGAACGGCTCGCCGGGCCTGATTTACATGGAATCGGTGTCTCAGGCCAACGGAACCGGCAGCATCACGCTGAGTTTTGAGCCCGGCACCAACGCCGATCTGGCGCAGGTGGACGTACAGAACCGTCTCTCCCGCGCCGCGCCGCGCCTGCCGGCGGCAGTGACGCAGCAGGGCGTGCGCGTGGACAAGTCACGCAGCAACTTCTTGCTGTTTGCCATGCTCTCGTCCGATTCGCCCGATTGGGATCCGGTGGCCCTGGGCGACTATGCTTCGCGCAACGTGGTGCCCGAGTTGCAGCGACTCCCCGGCATTGGTCAGGCGCAATTGTTTGGTACCGAGCGTGCCATGCGGATTTGGATTGATCCGGACAAGCTGCTTGGTTACAACCTGAGCAGTGCCGACGTCACGGCAGCCATCCGTGGGCAGAACGCGCAGGTGTCGGCGGGTGAGATGGGCAGCCTGCCCAACGTCGCCGGTCAGGGTATTTCGGCGACGGTGGTGGTCAACGGTCAACTGGCCAGTGTGAAGGAGTTTGGCGCCATCATCTTGCGCGCCAACCCGAACGGCAGCACGGTGCGCCTGCGCGACGTGGCGCGCATCGAACTCGGGGGGCAGTCGTATGCCACCTCGGCCCGCCTCAATGGCAAGCCGTCTGTCGGCGTGGGTTTGCAGCTCGCGCCGTCAGGCAACGCTCTGGCAGCGGCCAAGGCGGTGCGCGCCAAGATGGCGGAGCTGGAGCGCTTTTTCCCGCAAGGCATGAAGTGGTCGATTCCCTACGACAGTTCGCGCTTTGTGCAGATTTCCATCGCCCAGGTGGCGCAGACGCTGGCGGAAGCCGTCGGCCTGGTGTTTCTGGTGATGTTCCTGTTCCTGCAAAACCTGCGCTACACCATCATTCCGACGATTGTCGTGCCGGTGGCGTTGCTGGGCACTTTTGCCACGCTGCTGGCGCTGGGCTTTTCCATCAACGTGCTGACCATGTTTGGCATGGTCCTGGTGATTGGTATCGTGGTGGACGACGCCATTGTGGTGGTGGAAAACGTCGAGCGCATCATGAGCGAGGAGGGCCTGTCCCCGCACGAGGCCACACGCAAGGCCATGGGCCAGATTTCGGGCGCCATTGTGGGCGTGACGGTGGTGCTGATTTCCGTGTTTACCCCGCTAGCGTTCTTTGCCGGCTCTGTTGGCAATATCTACCGCCAGTTTGCAGCGGTCATGGTGTCCTCGATCGCGTTTTCTGCCTTCCTGGCCCTGTCGCTCACACCCGCACTGTGCGCCACGCTGCTCAAGCAGGTGGAGGCCGGGCACCACCATGCCAAGAGTGGTTTCTTTGGCTGGTTCAACCGGGGTTTCAGCAGTACCACCCACGGCTACGAAGGTCTGGTGGCGCGCGTGCTGCGGCGTGCTCCGCGCACGCTGATCCTGTATCTCGCCATCGGTGTGGCGGCCGCGCTGGTCTATACGCGTCTGCCGACGTCTTTCCTGCCTGAAGAGGACCAAGGCACCATGCTGGTCAATGTCCAGCTTCCTCCTGGCGCGACCCAGGAGCGCACCCTGGACGTGATGAAGCAGGTCGAAGGCTTCATGCTCAAGCAGCCCGAGGTGCAAAGCATGGTGAGCGTGCTCGGTTTCAGTTTTTCCGGCCAGGGGCAGAATGCGGCGCTTGCATTCATCACACTGACCGACTGGGACAAGCGCAAGGGCCCAGGCAGTTCTGCCACGGGGTTGGCCGGGCGTGCGTTCGGTGCGCTCTCTGGCATTCGCGATGCCTTCATCTTCCCGCTTAACCCGCCGCCGATCCCGGAGCTCGGTTCTTCTTCGGGTTTCAGTTTCCGCCTGCAAGACCGTGCCGGCCTGGGCCACGACGCCCTGCTTGCCGCGCGCAACCAGTTGCTCGGCATGGCGGCCCAAAGCAAGGTGTTGTCCCAGGTGCGCCCTGACGGGCTGGAAGATGCGCCGCAATTGCAGATCGACATCGACCGTGCCCAAGCCAGCGCGCTTGGCGTGTCGTACGATGCCATCAACAGCACTATTTCCACGGCGCTGGGCTCGGCCTATGTGAACGATTTTCCGAATGCTGGACGCCTGCAGCGGGTCGTGGTCCAGGCCGATGCGCCTGCACGCATGCAGCCCGAAGATTTGCTAAAGCTCAACGTGCCGAACGCGCAGGGCAAGGCTGTGCCGTTCTCGGCCTTTGCGAGTACGCATTGGGTGACGGGTGCCATGCAGACCGTGCGCTACAACGGCTATCCGGCCATGCGCATCAGCGGATCGGCTGCCCCAGGTCAGAGTACCGGCACGGCAATGGCAGAAATGGAGCGGCTCGCCGCGCAACTGCCGGCGGGTTTCGGCTACGAGTGGACGGGCCAGTCGCGTGAAGAAAAACTCGCGGGTTCGCAGGCCATCATCGTGTATGCCTTCTCCATCCTGGCGGTGTTTCTGTGCCTGGCGGCGCTGTATGAGAGCTGGTCCATCCCATTGTCGGTCATCCTGGTGGTGCCGCTGGGCGTGCTCGGTGTGCTGCTCGCGACGTTTTTGCGAAGCTATTCGAACGACGTGTATTTCCAAGTGGGGTTGGTGACCATCATTGGCCTGTCGGCCAAGAATGCGATCTTGATCATTGAATTCGCCAAGGACCTTCAGGCCCAGGGCAAGAGTGTGATCGAGGCGGCGCTGGCGGCTGCCCACTTGCGGTTTCGCCCTATCGTCATGACCTCCATGGCCTTTACGCTGGGGGTGCTGCCACTGGCGGTGGCGACTGGGGCTGGCTCGGCCAGCCAGCGCGCCATCGGTACCGGCGTGATTGGCGGAATGCTGACCGGTACTGCGCTGGCGGTGTTCTTTGTTCCCATCTTTTTCGTGTTGGTGCGCGGCCTGTTCAAGGGCAGTGCGCGCCAACGCCAGTTTGACGCCCAGCATGCGCACCAACACAACGCGGCGGAGGACGACCATGCTTGAAGCCACCATGCTGCCCCTTCCTACGCGCGTGTCCCGGCTGCTGGCGACCAGTGCACTCGCCGTGGTGGCGGCGGGCTGCTCGTTTGTGCCCACCTACCAGCGCCCCGAAGCGCCGATCGCGGCACAGTTCCCTGAAACGGCTGCCAGCACGGGCTCTAGCCAGCCTGCGGCAGACATCCCGTGGCAGGATTTCGTACGCGATGCACGCTTGCGGGCCATCATCGCGCGCGCTCTGGACGGCAATCGCGACCTGCGTCTGGCGGCCCTGGCCATCGAGCAGGCGCATGCGCAGTACCAGATCCGCGCCGCTGACAGAGTTCCCACCGCCAACCTGGCGGCCAGCGGAACCCGTCAGCCGGCGACCAATGGCAGTGGCGGTATCCAAAGCGCCTATACGGCGGGCGTTGCCCTGGCATCCTGGGAAATCGACTTTTTCGGCCGCATAGCCAGTTTGCAAGAGTCGGCGCTGGCCCAGTATCTGGCCACGCAGGAGGCGCGCAATGCGGTGCAGACCAGCCTGGTGGCAGCGCTTGCCAACGCCTGGCTGAGCCTTCAGACGAACGATGCCTTGCTGGCCTTGACGCAGCGCACACTTGCCACGCGCGAAGATTCGCAGCGCCTGACCCAGTTGCGCTTTGACCAGGGCGTGAGCTCGGCACTTGATCTGCGCCAGGCCGAATCGCTCACGGCTGCTGCGCGCGCTACGCTCGCGCAGCAGCAGCGCCTGCGTGCGCTGGACGTGAACGCGCTCACCTTGCTGGCGGGTGGGCCCTTGCCAGAGGACTTGCTTCGTACCGATGGCCTGCCATTGGCGACGTTTGCAGACGTTCCAGCGGGTCTGCCTTCAGACTTGCTGACGCGTCGGCCCGACGTGCTTCAAGCCGAACAGCAGTTGCGTGCGGCCAATGCGAACATTGGCGCTGCCCGTGCGGCGTTCTTCCCACGTATTTCGCTGACCGCCAGCGCGGGAACAGGGAGCAGTGCGCTGTCCGGGTTGTTTAAGAACGGCTCCTGGGGTTGGACCTTGGCACCGCAGGCCTTGCTGCCGATTTTTGATGGTGGGCGCAACCAGGCCAATCTGGATTCGGCACTGGTCGGTCGCAAGGTGGCCGTGGCGCAGTACGAGAAAACCATTCAGGTGGCGTTTCGGGAGGCGGCTGACGCGCTTGCAAGCCGGTCCACGCTCGGTGAGCAACTGACTGCGACACAGGCGCAAGCAAGCTCAGAGGCCGACCGTTTCCGCTTGGCCGACCTGCGCTACCGCAATGGCGTTGCCAGCTACTTGGACGTGCTCGACGCCCAGCGCTCGTTGTTTGCGACGCAGCAGAGCGTCGCGCAGATTGGGTTGGCGCGCCAACAAAACGAGGTGGCGCTGTACAAGGCATTGGGGGGTGGCTGGCGCGATGCAGCGCCCGCAGCCGGGTCTTGAGCGCTATGCCGGAACCTTGCGTATCTGGCGAATTCTCGGATCATCATGCAGCGACCACCATGCCTCGCTTGCTTGGCGACAGGGAAATCGACAGACCATCGATGTTGCATTGCAGCATGCGCGCCGGCTTGATGCAAGACAAATGGCACCCGTGCCAGAGGCCTGGTCGGCAGCCCTTTTGATATTGCTCAATATCTGCATTCTGACCACCTTGCAAAGTGGTTTGGATGTTGCCCAATCTCTCTTCTCCTCTCTCCGCTGCAGTGGAATCTGCGGTACCTGGCGAGGTGCTGCGGCAGCGCCATGAGCGCCCTCAGGACGTTTTGCATCTGTTGCAAGGGCGGGTGATCCTGTGTGTGCGTGCGGGGGAACAGATCCGCCATCAGCTCGGCGTGGTCGATGGCCCGTTCTGGCTTGATGCTGCCTCTGCCATGCTGGAGCAGCCCTGTGTCGTCGATATGGTTGCCGAAACCCGGGTGCAATTGCGGCGCCAGCCTTTGCCGCAGTTTCGAATGGCGGTGGAAGCATTGCCGCGCGCGGCACAACTGTTGATGCATGACATGGCCATGGGGTACCACCAACAAACAGAGTTGGCGGTGAGCCGCCTGGCGCAGGACGCCGAAGCGCGTTGTGCGCAGTGGCTGTTGCACCACGCGCAGAACGACGCCAACGGCGCGATGAGTGTGACGCTGCACCAGCGCAAACGCTTGATTGCCGCGCAGTTGGGCATTGCACCGGAAACCTTCTCGCGCGTACTGCGCAGCCTGCGTGAGCATGGGTTGATTCACGGCTCTGGCAATGTACTCAAGCTCCTGCAGCCACGCGCGCTGCAGGCCGTGGCGGGTGTTTGATACAGGTTCGCAAGCAAAGATGTAACGGCGTTGCTTCGCCTTGCCGTACGTCTGTACGGTTCGCGGCTTCGCGCCTTGTGTTCTCTTTGATTCCAAACCCGTATGAGGCTCGTGCCTGTGTTTGAAGGCCTCGCCCGCCCGTTTGCGTGAGGCTGTCCTGTGTTTCTCAGGGTTTTCATACGCCCTGTTGCGGGTTCCACCCAAGCACGGTGGCTGTGAGGGCTGCGTATATTCATTGGCAGCCATGTCTGCCATTTCGTTCTTACCTGTCACCGTGGTCGCCTCGCGATCCCGGTCAGCTGCGCCATGAGCACGTGGCAGGACGCCAGGCATTTCGTGCTGCCAGGCTCCTTGGGCCTGCGCATGGTCTTGCTGCTGGTCGCTGCCGTGGCCTTGGCTGGGGCTTTCTCGGGCTGGGTCGCCACGCGCGCCGCCGCTGACGAAGCCCTCCAGCGGGTCGTGCGCCAGCAGGGCGATGAAGTGCAGACCTTGGCGCGCGTGCTCGCCAGCAAGATTGAACAAAGCCAGAAAGTGCTGCGCACCGTAGCCGCAGGCATTACGCCTGAAATGCTCGAAGCGCCATCGTCGCTCGATTGGCTGCTCCAGCAAGGCTTGCCTGCAGTGCAGTTTTTTGACGCCATGCAGGTGGCCCGGGCCGATGGATCGTTGCGCGTCAACCTGCAATATGGTGTGCAGGGGGAGGCCGCCGCCTTGGAGCCCGATGAGCGCGATACCCTGCGGCGCACGCTGGTGGAGGGAAAACCCATTGTCTCCGAGGTGGTCGGCAGCCGCGCCGGCGATGCGCGCGTGCTCTTCACCCAGCCGCTGCACGCCAAGGACGGGAGCGTAATGGGCGTGGTCGCGGGTGCATTGCGCCTGCAATCGCAGGGGTTGCTGCCCGCGTCCATTGCGCCTCCTGAACGCTCGGGCTCGCGCCTTGTGGTGTTCGCACGGGACGGCACTATCTTGTCCCATCCAGACCCTACGCGCGTGTTGGGGAATGTGAGCGATGAGCCGGGGCTGAAAGAAGTGAGCCAGCACTGGCTTGAGGCGCAGGGTGCGGGCGGTGATCGGATACTCACCGAAACGGTGTCAGGCCATGTGGTCAGCTTGGCGGGCATGCCGCTGCCGCAATGGACCGTTGCACGCATCAGCGATACACAGGCACTGCTGGCCCCTCTGAAGGGTGCGCAGCGCCGCGCGTGGTGGCTGGCAGCCATGGCAGTGGGCCTGATCGCGTTGGTCGCGGCGATGCTGAACCTTTGGCAGATGCAGCCACTGGCACGTCTGCGTGAGCGTGCGGTGCGGCTAGCGCAGCCGAGCGGATTCGACGATTCGGTGGCACCGGTGCAGGCCTGGGGCGACGAGGTGGCGGCGCTGACACAAGCGCTGGAGACGATGGTGCAGCAGCGCAATGGACAGCAGCTGCATGATCGGGCGTTGGCTGGGCGGCTGCAAGCCATTCTCGACCATGCCCCGGTAGGGCTTGTGATTACCCGCGCTGCGCGCCTGAGCATGCTGGGACGCCAGGCCGCGCAAATGCTGGGCTATGTGCCCGATGAATTGCAAGGCAAGGCTGTGCGCACGCTGTACGGATCCGATGATGCGTATGGGCAATGGAAGAAGCGGGTACGCACTGCGTTTGCCGCTCACGGTGCTTTCGACGGTGACGTCTGTTTCGCGCGCAAGGACGGCAGCCCGGTCTGGGCACGTGTGCAGGGGCGTGCCGCGGAGTCACCCGGTATGCTGGCGGGAACGGTGTGGATTCTGGAGGAACTGACGGCCGTGCACGAGGCGCGTCGACAGCGCGGGCGCGAACGCCTGCACGATCCTGTCACGGGCCTGCCCGACCGGCGCGCATTTGAGGACCGCCTGCGGGGGGTGCTACTGGGTCGCGCGGCAGCCGGCCAATCGGTGGGCCACTCAGAACCTGACGCCCTGTGCGGCGTTGTCATGTACCTGGATCTGGACTATTTCACGTTGGTGAATGACATTGCGGGCCACGAAGCCGGCGACGACGTCTTGGCGCACGTTGCGCGCCTGCTGGAAGCGCAGGTGCGCCAGGCGGGGTGGGTCGCGCGGCTGGGGGGCGATGAATTTGTCGTCGTCATGCCTGCCTGCTCTGCTGCGCATGGTTTGGCTGTGGCCGAGCAATTGCGCGCAGCCGTGTCTGCCTGGGAGCCGGTGTACGGTGGTCGCAGCTTTACCTTCAGCGTCAGTATCGGCTTGGTGCCGTTGACCAGCGAGCTCAAAGATGTATCGGCGGTGCTGCGCGCTGCCGATATGGCGTGCTACGAGGCCAAGCGGGCTGGACGCAATCGGGTGGTCATGCCGCGTGGAGCCGTGCAGTTGATGGTGGACACGTAGTCAGGCCTGCCGTTTACATGCGGCCGAGTGCGCGCAGCACGTTTTCCGCGGTGGCAGGTGCCGTCAGCGCAATGGGGCCGTTGGCCTTGCCTCCTGGCCAGGCGGCGGCAATCGCGTGGCGCAGCGCCTCGTACACGCTGACCGCCAGCATGAAGGGTGGCTCGCCCACGGCCTTGCTGCCGCCCACGTTGTCTTCGCGGTTCGCTTCGGGCCACAGGGCGATGCGAAAGTGCTTGGGCACATCGCCGGTGGCAGGAATTTTGTAGGTGCTGGGCGCATGCGTGGCGAGCGCGCCATCGGCCTTCCAGACCAGCTCCTCGGTGGTCAGCCAGCCCATGCCCTGGATGAATCCGCCCTCGATCTGCCCGATGTCGATCGCCGGGTTGATGCTGTGGCCCACGTCGTGCAGGATGTCCACCTTGAGCACCCGGCTCTCGCCCGTGAGGGTGTCGATCACCACCTCGCTGCAGGCGGCGCCGTAGGCGAAGTAGAAGAAGGGTCGGCCGGTCAGCGTCGTTTTGTCGTAATGGATTTTCGGCGTGCGGTAGAAACCATCGCTCCAGAGCTGGATGCGGTTGGCGTAGGCCTCTTTGACCACTTCGTTGAAGCTGCGCCGGCCTTTGGGCGAAATGACTTCGCCTCCGGCAAACGAGATCTCGCCGGCGCCGCAGGTGTCGAGCCCGCAGACGAAGGAGGCCAGGTTGTCGCGGATGTTGCGCGCCGCAAACTGCGCCGCGCGGCCGTTCAAGTCGGTGCCACTCGACGCCGCCGTGGCGCTGGCGTTGGGCACCTTGCTGGTGTCGCTGGCCGTCACCAGCACCTGCGCCATCGGCACGCCCAGCTCGTCCGCCACGATCTGCGCCACCTTGGTGTGCAGGCCCTGTCCCATCTCGGTACCGCCGTGGTTCACCTGCACGCTGCCGTCGGTGTACACATGCACCAGCGCGCCGGCCTGGTTGAACAAGGTGGCCGTGAAGCTGATGCCGAACTTGACCGGCGTGATCGCGATGCCACGGCGCAGCACTGTCTGTTGGGCGTTCCAGGCAGCAATCTCGGTTGCTCGCGCGCGGTAGTGGCAGGTTTGCTCCAACTGGGGCATCAGTGCGTGCAGGATGTTGTCTTCCACCTGCATCTGGTAGTGCGTGGTGTCGCGCTTGGCCTTGCCGTCCGCAAGCGGCTCGTCGCTGTAGAGGTTGGCCATGCGCACGTCGAAGGCGTCGAGCCCGAGCGCGCCGGCGATGTCGCCCAGAATGCGCTCGATGGCAATCACGCCCTGCGGGCCACCAAAGCCGCGAAACGCGGTGTGGCTTTGCGTATTGGTCTTGCAGCGGTAGGACGCCACCAGCACGTTTTCGAGGAAGTACGCATTGTCGCAGTGGAACACCGCACGGTCCGCTACGGGGCCGGAGAGGTCGGCCGAGAAACCGCAATTGGCCAACATGGTCAGCACCAGCGCCGTGATGCGGCCGCGCGCGTCAAAACCCACCTCGTAGTCGTAGGCAAAGGGGTGGCGCTTGCCGGTGACCAGGAAGTCGTCGTCGCGGTCGAGCCGCAGCTTGACTGGCGCGCCAAACTTGTGCGCCGCCACGGCGGACCATACGGCCAGATGGCCGGCCTGCGTTTCCTTGCCGCCAAAACCGCCGCCCATGCGCCGGCACTGCACGGTGACGGCGTGGTTGTCGATGCCCAGCGCGTGCGCCACCCAGTGCTGCACTTCGCCAGGGTGCTGCGTGCTGGAATGAATCCACCACTGGTTCTGCTCCAGCGGCAGGGCGTAGGCGATCTGGCCTTCCAAATAGAAATGCTCCTGGCCGCCCACATCGAAACTGCCGCCGAGGCGGTGCGGCGCATGCGCCATGGCCTCCTCAGGCGCGCCGCGGCGCACGAACACGGGCGGCAGCACGTAGCTCTGCTGCGCGTGCGCCGCGCGTGGGTCCAGCACCGCCGGCAGGGGGGCAATGTCCACCTGCACGGCGCGCGCAGCGCGGCGCGCCTGCATGACGGACTCGGCGACGACCACGCCAACCACCTGGCCCACGTGCTGCACGGTCTCAAAGGCGAACACCGGCTCGTCGTGCGCAAACGCGGCCAGCATCTTGTCGCCCGGAATGTCGGCCGACAGCACCACGCCACGCACGCCGGGCATCGCCAACGCGGCGGCTGTGTCCACACCGTTCAGGCGCCCGTGCGCCACTTTGGACAGGATGGGCGCGGCGTACAGTGTGCCCTTGAGCTCGGGCAGATCGTCGATGTAGCTGGCGTTGCCCGCCACCTGGGCGCGGGCGCTCTCGTGCGCATGCGGATGGCCCAAGGCGCGCGGCGACGCTGCAGCGGCGTGGCCATGCGGCGAAAGGGGCAGCTCGGCGATGGCGTCGACGGCCATTGCTACCGGATCGGCCACGGCATCGCGGCTCAGGGAAAGCTCATCGCGTGCAGTCATGGCAATTCCTCCAAGGCCAGCAGGTCCAGGCTGGCCGGTGCACCCCCTTGGGTCTCCAGCCAGAAGCGCCGGGGCAGGGCGGCCAGCATGGCACGGCGGTAGGCGCTGCTGGCGCGCATGTCCGAGATGGGATTGAACTCGGCCTGCAGTGCGGCGGTGGCGGCCTGCACCGTGGCTTCGCTCCAGGGCTGGCCGACGAGCGCGGCCTCGGCCGCGCGGGCGCGGGCCGGCGTGGCGGCGACACCGCCGGCACCTATCGAGGCTGCTTGAACAGAACCGTGTTCGATGGTGAGGTTGAGCACCAGGCACACCGCCGAAATGTCGTCGTCAAAGCGTTTCGAGACCTTGTAGGCGCGCAGCCGTTCATGCGGTTGGGGCAGGGGCACGTGGATGCGCAGGAGCAACTCGTCCACCGCCATCACGCTTTGCCGGTAGCCGGTGTAGAGGTCTTCCAGCGCCAGCTCGCGCGTGCCGCGCACGCTGCCCAGTTCGACGCGGGCGCGCAGCGCGATCAGGAGCGGCATCGAGTCGCCAATCGGCGAGCCGTTGGCCACGTTGCCGCCCAGCGTGCCCGAGTTGCGCACCGGCAAGCCGGCAAAGCGGGCGGCAAAGCGCAGGGCGTCGGGCCAGTGCTGCTGCAAGGCGCCAAAGGCATCGGCCAGCGTCACGGCGGCGCCAATGCGCAGGTGGCCGGCATCGCGCTCGATGCGGCGCAACTCGGCCGCCTGGGTGACGTCCAGGACCTGCGCAAACTGGCGGTGCTGCTTGGTGACCCACAAGCCCACGTCGGTGCAGCCCGCCACCACCTGCGCCAGCGGGTGGGCGGCGCGCGCCGCCAGCAGGGCCGCTTCCGTGGTAGGGGAAATATAGGTCAAATCAGGCTCTAGCGCTTGTCTATAAAGCGCTAGCAGCTTCAATTGTTGTAGCAATTTGGTTTCGTTGACGGCCTGCACCGGCAGATCGCCCATGGCCTGGGCGGCGTCCAGAATGGGGCGGTAGCCGGTGCAGCGGCACAGGTTGCCCGACAGGTCGTGCACCGCATCGGCGCGCGTGATCGCCTCGCCTTTGCAGCAACGGTTCTGGTACATGGCAAACAGGCTCATCACGAAGCCGGGGGTGCAAAAGCCGCACTGGGAGCCGTGTGCTTGGACCATCGCCTCCTGCGCGGGGTGCAAACCTGCTGCGGTATGCGCGTCGCTCGTCTCGATCAACGGGTCCTCGGTCAGGTCTTCCACCGTCCACAGCGCCATGCCGTCGATGGAATGCGCCAGCCGGATGCAGGCGTTGATGGCGCGGTAGCGGATGCGTTCCTGGTCGCCGGTGCCCTCCCTTTCGCCCAGCACCACGGTGCAGGCGCCGCAGTCGCCTTCGCCGCAGCCTTCCTTGGTTCCGGTGGCGCCCAGGTCGTCCCGCAGCAGCTCCAAGAGCGTGCGCTCGGGTGGTACATTGGCCAGCGCTACAGGCTGACCGCGACGGATGAAGTGCAAGGGGCGCATGGTCAAAGGGTACAGCGGTACAGGATGAGAGCGGATAACAAAACTCTCTTGGCGTTGTTGCTCTGCCTTGCCGTACGGTTTGTACTGCCTGCGGCAGAGCGCCTAGCCAAGATCGCTTCGCTGAGTTGTGTGATCCGCTCCCAATGCGGTTACTAAGGGTAGAACGCATTGCGCTGGCCCGCATAAGCGCCAGCATATGACGCGAATGCGCAAACAACTATGAGAGACCAAGCCCTTTTCGACAAGATAGACCTCCATCTCATAAGGGTCTTGCACACCGTGCTCACTGAACGCAGCGTATCGAGGGCCGCCATCCGCCTGGGCATGCACCAGCCGGCCGTGTCCGCCGCGCTCAAGCGCCTGCGGGAGCTCGCGGGCGATCCGCTGCTGGTGCGCTCGGGCAGCAGCATGGTGCCCACCGATGCCGCGCTGCGCATGGTGGAGCCGGCGGCCGACATTCTGCGCAGCGCCGAGGCGCTGTTTTCCGATGCGCGGGGGTTTGATCCGCGCACCAGCACGCGCAGCTTTCGCGTGGCGGCCAGCGATTATCTTGACCCGCTGTTTCTGCCCCGGCTGGTGGCGCGCATCAAGGCCGAGGCGCCGCTGTGCCCGATCGAGATCCTGCCGCTCTCGCCCGACGCGCACTACCACGCGCAACTGGCCGATGGCGGGGCCGACCTGGTCATCGGCAACTGGCCCGAGCCGCCGGGCGACCTGCACCTGGGCAAGCTGTTTGCCGATGAGGTGGTGTGCCTGGTCTCGCCCGAGCACCCCGCCGTGCGCCGGGGCTGGAGCCTGGACGACTGGCTCCAGGCCGAGCACATTGCCCCCACGCCCACCCACCCCGGCGCGCGCGGCGTGATCGACGCGCACCTCGATGGCCTGGGCCTCTCGCGCAACATCGTCGCGCGCTGCGCGCACTTTGGGCAAATTCCGGAGATGGTGGCGTCCAGCCTGCTGGTGCTCACCACAGGCCGCCAGTACTGCGAGCGCTTCACGGCACGCCTGCCGCTGGCCATTCTGGCGCCGCCGCTGGCGTTTCCGCCGCTGGGCTACTACCAACTCTGGCATGCGCGGACGCAGCATTCCGCCGCAGCGGCCTGGCTGCGCGAATGCGTGCGCAAGGTGGCCGAATCGCTTCCAAAAGGATAGCTGTATGCGCATATAGAATAAGCGCTGGATGCCAATCTGACTATTAAAATACAACATTTCCGAGACAACCACGCGCATGACCTCCTCCGCTTCTCCTCCGCCCGCAGGCCAGGCGCCGCCGCGCCTGCAGCTCACCGGGATCACCAAGCGCTACCCGGCGGTGGTGGCCAACAGCGGCGTGTCGCTGAGGGTGCAGCCGGGCGAAATCCATGCCGTGCTCGGTGAGAACGGCGCCGGCAAATCGACGCTGATGAAAGTCATTTATGGCGCCGTGCGGCCCGACGAAGGCAGTGTGCAGTTCGACGGCCGCGCGGTGCAGGTGCGCAACCCGCAGGAGGCGCGGCAGCTGGGCATCGCCATGGTGTTCCAGCACTTCAGCCTGTTCGATACGCTGACCGTGGCCGAGAACGTCTGGCTGGGGCTGGACAAGAGCCTCACGCTGGCCGAAGTGGCGCGGCGCATCACTGCCAAGGCGGCCGACTATGGTCTGGACATCGACCCCGAGCGCCCGGTGCACACGCTCAGCGTGGGGGAGATGCAGCGGGTCGAGATCATCCGCGCGCTGCTGACCGAGCCACGTTTGCTCATTCTTGACGAACCCACCTCGGTGCTGACGCCGCAGGCGGTCGAGCGGCTGTTCGTGGTGCTGCGCAAGTTGGCGGCCGAGGGCTGCAGCATCCTCTACATCAGCCACAAACTGCACGAAATCCGCGCGTTGTGCACGGCCTGCACGGTGATGCGCGGCGGCAAGGTGACCGGGGTGTGCGACCCGCGCGAGGAATCGAACGCTTCGCTCTCGCGCCTGATGATCGGCGCCGAGCCGCCAGCGCTGGAGCACCGCGCCGTGCAATTGGGCGCCGTGGTGCTGCGCGTGGACCATCTGAGCCTGGTGCGCACCGATCCGTTTGGTGTCGATTTGATCGACCTGGAACTGCAGGTGCAGGCCGGCGAGGTGGTGGGCATCGCCGGGGTGTCGGGCAACGGCCAGAAGGAACTGCTCTACGCGCTGTCGGGCGAAGACCCGCGCGCCGAACCGGCCATGGTGCAGGTCGCGGGGCACAACGCCGGCCACCTGGGGCCGCGCCAGCGCCGCGCGTTGGGCCTGCATTTCGTGCCGGAAGAGCGCTTGGGGCGGGGCGCCGTGCCCAGCATCGGCCTGGCGCACAACCTGCTGCTGACCCGCAGCGACGCCGTGCGCAAGCTCGGCTGGATCGATGTGGGCGCGCTGCGCGCCCAGGCGCAGGACATCATCACGCGCTTTGGCGTCAAGGCCGGCGGTCCGGACGCGCCGGCGCAATCCCTCTCGGGTGGCAACTTGCAAAAATTCATTGTGGGGCGCGAGATTTCCGCTGGCCCCAGCCTGCTCATCGTCTCGCAACCCACCTGGGGCGTGGACGTGGGTGCAGCGCAGCAAATCCGCGGCGAAATCCTGGCGCTGCGCGATGCCGGCTGCGCGGTGCTGGTGCTGAGCGAGGAGCTCGATGAGCTGTTTGATCTGTGCGACCGGCTCTACGTCATGGCCAAGGGGCATCTGTCGCCCTCGGTCAACCGTGCCGATGCCACCGCGCCGCGCATTGGCGAGTGGATGAGCGGGCTGTGGCATGCCGATGTGCAGCAGCACCTGAAACAGACGGCGGAGGCCCACCATGCTCAAGCTTGAAGCCCGCCCTGCGGCGTCGAAATGGTGGATCTACGGATCGCCCGTGCTGGCGCTCGCCATCACCGTGCTCATTGGCGTGGCGCTGTTTGCGCTGCTGGGCAAAGACCCGCTGCGCGGGCTCGAAGTGTTCTTCTGGGAGCCGCTCAAGTCGCGCTACGCGCTGGGCGAACTCATGGTCAAGGCGACGCCGCTGCTCTTGATTGCCCTGGGCCTGGCGGTGTGCTTTCGCTCCAACGTCTGGAACATCGGCGCCGAAGGCCAGTTCGTGATGGGCGCGATTGCCGCCGGCGGCGTGGCGCTGATGGCGGACAAGACCACCGGCCACTGGATCATGCTGGCCGTGCTGCTCGCCGGCACGCTGGGCGGCATGGCCTGGGGCGCTCTCACGGCCTTGCTGCGCGACAAGTTCAATGCCAATGAAATCCTGGTGAGCCTGATGTTGGTGTATGTGGCCATACTGCTGCTCAGCTACCTGGTGTTCGGACCGTGGAAAGACCCCTTGGGCTACAACTTTCCGCAAACGCGGGCGTTTGAAAAGGTGACACAGATTCCGCGCCTCATGGCAGGCTCGCGCATGAACATTGGCCTGCTGATTGCGCTGGCGGGTTCGGCCGTGCTGTGGCTGTTCCTGTTCCGCTCGCGTGCCGGCTTTGCCCAGCAGGTCTCAGGCCTGGCGCCGGCTGCGGCGCGCTACGCGGGGTTTTCGTCGCGCCGTGCGCTGTGGATTGCGCTATTGGTGTCGGGTGGGTCGGCCGGCCTGGCCGGCGCGCTGGAAGTCGCGGGCCCGATTGGCCAGCTCACGCCCTATGTGCCGGCAGGCTACGGCTTTGCCGCCATCATCGTGGCCTTCGTCGGGCGGCTGCACCCGGTGGGCATGGTGCTCTCGGCCATCCTGATGAGCATGTTCTACATCGGCGGCGAGCTGGCGCAATCGCGCCTGGGTTTGCCAAAATCGTTGACGGGGGTGTTCCAGGGCCTGCTGCTGTTCACGCTGCTGGCCTGCGACACCCTGATTGCCTACCGCGTGCGCTGGGTGCGTCCAGCGGTGTCAAAGGCGGGAGGCTGACATGGAATCCTGGGCACTCTTGATTGGCTCCACGCTGAGCGCTGGCACCGTGCTGGCGATTGCCGCCCTGGGCCTGTTGATCAACGAAAAGGCCGGCATCGTCAACCTGGGCGCCGAGGGCATGATGCTGTGCGCCGCCATTGCCGGCTTTGCCACCGTGGTGCACACGGGCAATCCCTGGCTGGGCTTTGCGGCCGGCATGCTGGCGGGCGCGCTGCTGGCGGCGGTGTTTGGCTGGCTGGTGATCTGGCTGGGCACCAACCAGTACGCCACGGGCCTGGCGCTCAGTCTGTTTGGCGTGGGTTTTTCGGCATTTGCCGGCATCCACTACGTGCAGGCGCGCATGCCTGAAATCCCGAAGTTCACGCTGCCCTGGCTGCGTGATCTGCCGCTGGTGGGCCCCGCGCTGTTTCGCCAGCACCCGCTGGTCTACCTGACGGTGGTGTTTGCCGGAGTGCTGGTGTGGTTCCTCTACCGCACCCGAGCCGGCTTGATCCTGCGCTCAGTGGGCGAGTCGCCCGAATCGGCCCACGCGCTGGGCTACCCGGTGCGCCGCATCCGGCTGGCCGCGGTGATGGCGGGCGGCGCACTGTGCGGTCTGGCCGGTGCTTACATCTCCACCGTCTACACGCCGCTGTGGGTGGAAAACATGGTAGCCGGGCGCGGCTGGATCGCCCTGGCGCTCACCACCTTTGCCACCTGGCGCCCAGGGCGTGTGCTGCTCGGCGCCTATCTGTTTGGCGGCGTGACCATGCTGCAGTTCCAACTGCAAGTCTCCGGCGTGCAGGTGCCTAGCCAGTGGCTCAGCATGCTGCCCTATCTGGCCACCATCGTGGTACTGGCCCTGATTTCGCGCAACCCGGCGTGGATTCGGGTGAACATGCCGGCGTCGCTGGGCAAGCCCTTCCACGTCAGTAGCTGAAATAGCGTGTAACACTTCATAATTGGCATTTACCGTCTTCCAAGCCTGCCAGTTTTTCAACCCATAAGGAAACCCGACATGACCGACCTGCACAAACGCACACTCCTCAAAGTGGCTGCGCTGTCCGCCGTGGCCGCTGCCGCACTCGCAGGCTGTGGCAAGAAGGAGGCGCCACCAGCCCCTGCGGCTGAACCCGCCCCCGCACCGGTGGCCGCTGCGCCAGCGCCGGCGACCGGGCCGCTGAAGATTGCGTTTGCCTATGTCGGCCCCGTGGGGGATGGCGGCTGGTCGTACGCGCACGACAACGCACGCAAGGCGATCGAAAAGGAATTTGGCGACAAGATCGTCACCACCTTTGTCGAGAGCGTGCCCGAATCGGCCGACGCCGAGCGCGTGATACGCGACTTTGTGAGCCAGGGCAACAAACTCATTTTCGGCACGACCTTTGGCTACATGGAAACCATGGTCAAGGTGGCGGCTGACAACCCCGACGTCAAGTTCGAGCATGCCACCGGCTACAAGACGGCGCCGAACCTGCGCACCTACGACAGCCGCACCTACGAAGGCGCTTACCTGGCCGGTGTGGTCGCTGGCGGCATGACCAAGACCAACACCCTGGGCGTGGTCGGCTCGGTGCCGATCCCCGAGGTGCTGCGCAATATCGACAGCTTTACGCTGGGCGCGCAAAGCGTGAATCCCAAGATCCGGACCAAGGTGGTGTGGGTCAACGAATGGTTCAGCCCGCCCAAGGAAACCGAAGCCGCCACTTCGCTCATCAACGGTGGCGCCGACATCCTGTTCCAGAACACCGATTCGCCTGCCGTCCTCAAGACCGCACAGGAAAAGGGCGTGCGCGCCTTTGGCTGGGATTCGGACATGACAGCCTACGGCCCCAAGGCCCACCTGGCCTCGGCCATCATCAACTGGGCGCCGTACTACACCAAGAGCGTGAAGGACGTTCTGGACGGCACCTGGACCACGGGCCAGGCCTGGTGGGGCGTGAAGGAAGGCGCGATTGACCTGGTGTCCATCGCTGACGACGTGCCCGCCGAGATCAAGGCCAAGGTCGACGAGGCCAAGGCCGGCCTGAAGGCAGGCACCTTCCACATCTGGAAGGGTCCGCTGGTGGACAACACCGGCAAGGAAGTCATCGCCAAGGACGCTGTCGCCGACGACAAATTCCTCACGGGCATCAACTTCTACGTCAAGGGCGTCGAGGGCAGTGTGCCCGGCGGCGACAAGAAGTAAGCCAGCGCGCTTGCACTGCGCCAGCCCCGGCCGCCTTTGGGCGGCCTTTTTCATTGATCTGGAGATTTCAGCATGTTGGTTCCGCCCCCCGTTGACGCCGCGCACCTTCCCGCCTTGTTGCAGGCCATGCCCAAGGCCGAACTGCATATTCATATCGAAGGCTCGCTGGAGCCCGAGCTGATCTTTGAACTGGCTGAGCGCAACGGCGTACGCCTGCCCTACGCCAGCGTCGAGGCCTTGCGCAGTGCCTATGCCTTCAGCGATCTGCAGAGCTTTCTCGATATTTACTACGCCGGTGCCAGCGTGCTCCTGCATGAGCAGGATTTCTACGACATGGCGCGCGCCTACCTGGCGCGGGCCGCTGGCGACAATGTGGTGCGCGCCGAGATTTTCTTTGACCCGCAGACGCATACGGCACGCGGTGTATCGATGCAGACGGTCATCCAAGGCCTGCACCGCGCCTGCGTGGATGCGCAGCGTGAATCGGGCATCAGTGCGGCGCTGATTCTCTGTTTCCTGCGCCACTTGAGCGAAGAAGAGGCTTTTGCCACGCTGGAGCAGGCGCTGCCGCTGCGCGACCAATTCATTGGCGTGGGGCTCGATTCCAGTGAACTTGGCCACCCGCCGGAAAAATTCGAGCGTGTGTTTGCGCGCTGCCGCGAGCTCGGCCTGCACCGCGTGGCGCATGCGGGTGAGGAGGGACCACCGGCCTACATCTGGAGCGCGCTCGACGTGCTGCACGCCGAGCGCATCGACCATGGCGTCCAGGCCTTGAAGGACGAAGCACTGGTCGCGCGTCTCGCAAGCGAACGCGTGCCGCTCACCGTGTGCCCCTTGTCCAACCAGAAACTCTGCGTGTTTCCGGATCTGGCCCGGCACAACCTGCGCCAATTGTTGGATGCCGGCCTGTGCGCCACGGTGAATTCCGACGATCCGGCCTATTTCGGCGGCTATATCAACGAGAACTTTTTGCAGGTATTTGCCGCCACCGGCATGACGCCGGCCCATGCCTGGCAGTTGGCGCGCAACAGTTTCCAGGCCAGTTTCGCGCCCGAGGCGGACAAGCGGGCGTGGGAGGTGCGGCTGAAATCTGTTTTTTCGGATTTTTCAGGGCGCTGATGCGTGGGGCTTGCGGCGCGCGGCCTGCAGCCTGGCCTGCACCGCTTGTCCATAGGCTTGTCCACAGCCTGCGCACAGGCTTGTGCGGTGACGTGCCGGGCTGCGCCCGCTACCATCGGGTGCTAGCCCAGGAAATCCATGTCCGAATTCATGATGCCGGTTGACGAGGAATTCGCACCGTACGACCACCAGCTTGCGCAGTTGCGCGTGCCACCGCACTCAACCGAAGCCGAGTCCAGCGTTCTGGGCGGCTTGCTGCTTGACAACCAGGCGTGGGACCGCGTCGGCGACCTGTTGGTCGAGAGCGATTTCTACCGTTTCGAGCACCGGCTGATCTACGCCGGTATTTCCAAACTGATCAACGCCAGCAAGCCCGCCGACGTGATCACGGTGTACGAGCAGTTGCAGAGCATCGGCAAGTCGGAGGAAATTGGCGGCCTGGCCTACCTCAATGCCTTGGCGCAGTACGTGCCCAGCGCCAGCAACATTCGCCGCTATGCCGAAATCGTGCGCGAGCGCGCCATTTTGCGCAAACTCGTCACCGCCAGCGACGAAATCGCCACCAATGCCTTCAATCCGCAAGGCAGACCGGTGGACAAGATCTTGGACGAAGCCGAGCAGAAGATCTTCAACATCGGCGAGGAAGGCTCGCGCATGAAGCAGGGCTTCCAGGGCATGGACACCCTGGTGGTCAACCTGCTCGACCGCGTGCAGGAGATGGCGGACAACCCCAACGACATCACCGGCGTGCCCACGGGGTTCATTGACCTCGACCGCATGACATCGGGCCTGCAGGCGGGCGACATGGTGGTGCTGGCGGCGCGCCCCTCCATGGGCAAGACGGCGCTGGCGATCAATATCGCCGAGCACGTGGCGCTCAACGAAGGCCTGCCGGTGGCGGTGTTCTCCATGGAAATGGGCGCAGCTCAGTTGGCCGTGCGCATCGTGGGTTCCATTGGCCGTATCGACCAAGGCCATCTGCGCACCGGCAAGCTGACCGACGACGAATGGCCGCGCCTGACGGAAGCCATTGAAAAGCTGCGCAACGTCTCGCTGCATATCGACGAAACCCCGGGCCTGACCCCCAGCGAGCTGCGCGCCAACGCCCGGCGCCTGGCGCGCCAGTGCGGCAAGCTGGGCCTGATCGTGGTCGACTATTTGCAGCTGATGAGCGGCTCGGCTGGTTCACAGGGCGAGAACCGCGCCACCGAGTTGGGCGAGATTTCGCGCGGGCTCAAGATGCTCGCCAAAGAACTGCAGTGCCCGGTGATCGCGCTCTCGCAGCTCAACCGCAGCGTGGAGACGCGCACCGACAAACGCCCCATGATGAGCGATCTGCGCGAATCCGGCGCCATCGAGCAGGACGCCGACATCATCATGTTCATCTACCGCGACGACTACTACAACAAGGACAGCAAGGAGCCCAACGTCGCCGAGATCATCATTGGCAAGCAGCGCAACGGCCCCACGGGCACGGTCAAGCTGTTCTTCCAGAAGTCGCAGACGCGCTTCGAGAGCCTGGCGATGGGGTCTGGCGACGATTTTTAGTCAAAATGGCTGCTAGCGCTTATTGGGTAAGCGCTGATAGCTATAAGTTACATAGCAGACTGCGTGCTGCTCACTATCAAAAAAAGAGCTGCCAGCGCATGTGGAACAAGCGCTGGCAGCTCTTTTAGCCCGTGACGCCGCGCTACAGCACGTCGCTCGCAAAGTCCGCCAGGCGCGAACGCTCGCCGCGCGCCAGCGTGATGTGGCCGCTGTGCGGCCAGCCCTTGAAGCGGTCCACGGCAAAGGTCAGGCCCGACGAACCTTCGGTCAGGTAGGGCGTGTCGATCTGCGCCAAATTGCCCATGCAAATGATCTTGGTGCCGGGGCCGGCGCGGGTGATCAGCGTCTTCATCTGCTTGGGCGTGAGGTTCTGCGCCTCGTCGATGATGACGAACTTGTTCATGAACGTGCGCCCGCGCATGAAGTTCATGCTCTTGATCTTGATGCGGCTGCGAATCAAATCGTTGGTGGCGGCGCGCCCCCATTCGCCGGCGTTGCCGCCGTCGCCCTTGGCCAGAAACTCCAGGTTGTCGTCCAGCGCGCCCATCCAGGGGCCCATCTTTTCTTCCTCGGTGCCGGGCAGGAAGCCGATGTCCTCGCCCACGCTCACCGTCGCGCGGGTCATGATGATTTCGGTGTAGCGGCGGTCGTCGAGCACCTGCGTCAGGCCCGTGGCCAGGGCCATCAGTGTCTTGCCGGTGCCTGCCGTACCGGCAAGGGTGACGAAATCGACTTCGGGGTCCATCAGCAGGTTGACGGCAAAGTTCTGCTCGCGGTTGCGCGTGGTCACGCCCCACACGGCGTTCTTGGCGTGGCCGTAGTCCTTGAGCGTCTTGAGCACGGCGGTCTTGTCGCGGATTTCGCTCACCCGCGCGTACAGGCTGGGCTCGCCCGGCGCCTCGAAGTACACAAACTGGTTGATCATCAGCTGCGGCACGATGGGGCCGCTGATGCGGTAGAAAGTGTGCGCGCCGCTCTGCCAGCTTTCCACCGATTTTCCGTTGCGGTTCCAGAAATCGGGCGGCAGCGCCAGCATGCCGGAATACAGCAGGTCACCGTCTTCCAGTGCTTTGTCGTTCTGGTAGTCCTCGGCAGGCAGGCCGAGGGCGCGCGCCTTGACGCGCATGTTGATGTCCTTGGACACCAGCACCACCTCGCGCGCCGACTGCTGCTTGCGCAGGCCTTCGACAACGCCCAGGATCTGGTTGTCCGCCTTGCCGGGTGGCAGGCTGGCGGGCAGATCGAAGTCGAGCCCCGAGGTCTGGAAGAACAGGCAGCCGCCAGCAGCGCGCTGGCCGGTGGAATCGAGCTTGATGCCGCGGCCGATGTCCGCGCCCGGCGTGGCGACCAGCGCATCGAGCGAGCGGCTGACCTGGCGGCCGTTGCGCGCCACCTCGGTCATGCCTTTCTTGTGGGCATCGAGCTCTTCAAGCACGATCATCGGCAGGTAGATGTCGTGCTCTTCGAAGCGGAACAGGCTGGTCGGGTCGTGCAGCAGCACATTGGTGTCGAGCACGAAAAGCTTGGCCGGACCCGTGCTGCGGGCCTTGCGCTCGCGCGCCGGTTTGGGCGCCGGAGCCGTAGCGGTAGCGACGGGAGCCGCAGGCGCTGCAACAGGCGCCGGTGCCACGCCATTGTCCTGGCTGCGGCGTGTGCGCGGCCGGGCTGGCCGGGCCTCTGACGGGGCGGGTGCAGCCGGTGCTACCACGGCCGCAGCGACCGGCGCCGGGGCTTCATCGGGCTCGGCGACGCGTTTGCGGCCGCGCGCTTGGGGGGCCTGCTGGTGGTCAAAGGCGTCCTGGGTGAGAAGCGCGGCGCGCCGATTGGGAGCGGGAGGCAATGGCATGGGCAGTGGACCTGGGCAATTCAGAAAAACAAAAAGCCGCCTGGAGACCGAGGCGGCTTGAAGGGGAGGGCGGGCGTCGCGCGGTGCAGCGGCATCGGGCCATTATGCACGGCACCCAGGCCTCCCGAGGCAAGGCAGGGAGGCTAGTCAGGCCGCCTTTTTCAGTGCATTCAGGGCTTTTACCGATTTGAGCACTTCTTCCACATGGCCCGGTACCTTCAGGCCACGCCATTCTTCCGCGAGGGTGCCGTCGGCGTCGATAAGGAAGGTGCTGCGCTCGATGCCCTTGACCTTTTTGCCGTACATGATCTTGTTTTTGACCACACCGAACATGTGGCACATTTTTTCCTCAGTATCGGCAATCAACTCAAAAGGCAGTTCCAGCTTTTCCTTGAACTCGTCGTGCGATTTCATGTTGTCGCGCGAAACGCCGAACACGGCAGCGCCGAGCTTGACGAAATCCTTGTATTTGTCTCGAAACTGCATGGCTTCCGTGGTGCAGCCGGGCGTGTTGTCCTTCGGGTAGAAGTACAGCACCATGACCTGGCCGTTGTGCGAAATGTTGCTTACTTTCACACCACCGGTGGCGTTGGCTTCAAATTCTGGGAGGGGTTTATTGACAACGATCGCCATATATCTTTAATCTCTCTCGGTGAGGTCGTTGAAGAACCGGGGCATGCATCTGTTCTTTTTGTCGTATAACCCCGGCAGCAACCCGTGATTTTACTCTGAAAGCCCATTCCGCGGCATCCTGAGGGGCTCTGCAGCGTCTGCCTTGAGTCTTCAGACCGATGGGGGTGGGCCGATGATGAGCGCCACGACGACGTTGCGCCCCTCGGCTGCGAGGATGTTGTAGGTGCGGCAGGCGGCGAAGCGGTCCATGGTTTCGAGCCCGATGCGCCGCGAAAACAGCGGCGCGAGCCACTTGGGCGGCACAAAGCGCGTGTGCTCGCCAGTTCCCAGCAGCATGACTTCGGCGTCCAGGGTCGCCAGGTGGGCGAAATGCTCCGGCCCGAGCTGCTCAAAGCTCTGCACGTCCCAGGCCTCGCGCAAGCCTTTGGCGCCCAGGATCACGCTGGATTCGATTTTCTCGCCGGCTACCGCCACCCAACCTGGGCCGTAGCCCGAAATGCTTTGGGCGTCTATGCGTTCGGGGGAGAATTTCATGCGGTCTCGGGTGTGGGTGGCACGCCTGAGCAGGCGGTCAAGGGGCGGAGGAACTGTGGTCAAATTATAGGTTTCGCCGTCTGCCAGCACGCCCCTTGCCGCAAAAACCCTAGCTTCATCGCGCATGAAAACCATCCACAAATCCGCCAAGCTCGCCAACGTCTGCTACGACATCCGGGGCCCGATCATGGACGCGGCGCGGCAGATGGAGGAAGAGGGCCACAAGATCATCAAGCTCAATATCGGCAATCTGGCCGTGTTCGGCTTCGATTCGCCCGAGGAAATCCAGCAGGACATGATCCGCAACCTGCCCAATTCGGCAGGCTACTCGGACAGCAAGGGCATTTTTGCCGCGCGCAAGGCGGTGATGCACGAGACGCAAAAGCAGGGTATTCGCGGCGTTACCCTGGACGATATTTACCTGGGCAACGGTGCCAGCGAGCTGATCGTGATGGCGACCAACGCGCTGCTCGACAACGGCGACGAGCTGCTGCTGCCCTCGCCCGACTACCCGCTGTGGACGGCAGCAGCCAGCCTCTCGGGCGGCACGCCGGTGCACTATCTGTGCGACGAGGCCAATGGCTGGATGCCCGACTTGGCCGACATTCGCGCCCGCATCACCCCCGCTACCCGCGGCATCGTCGTCATCAACCCCAACAACCCCACAGGCGCGTTGTATTCCGACACCCTGCTGCAGGGCATCGTGGACATTGCGCGCGAACATGGCCTGGTCATTTTTGCCGATGAGGTCTACGACAAGGTGCTGTACGAGGGCGTGCACCACACACCGATTGCTTCGCTCAGCGAAGACGTGCTCACGCTGACCTTCAATTCGCTCTCCAAAAGCTACCGCTCCTGCGGCTACCGGGCTGGCTGGGTGGTCCTTTCCGGCGACAAGAAGCCCGCCAAGGACTACATCGAGGGCCTGAACATGCTCTCGAACATGCGGCTGTGCTCCAACGTGCCGGGCCAGTGGGCCATTCAGACGGCGCTGGGCGGCCACCAGAGCATCAACGAGCTGGTGGGCGAGGGCGGGCGCCTGCGCCGCCAGCGCGACCTGGCGTACGAGCTGATCACCGCCATTCCAGGGGTCAGCTGCGTCAAGCCGCAGGCGGCGCTCTACATGTTTCCCCGGCTGGACCCGGCGGTCTACCCGATCCAGAACGACCAGCAGTTCTTCCTGGAGCTGTTGCAGGAGACGCGCGTCATGCTGGTGCAGGGCACGGGTTTCAACTGGGCGTCGCCGGACCATTTCCGCATCGTGTTCCTGCCGCATGAGGACGACCTGCGCGAGGCCATTGGCCGGGTGGCGCGCTTTCTCGCTGCCGCGCGCAAGCGCTTTGGCACCGAATAACTCCTGTTTTGATAGCTGATAGCGCTTGTTGGGTATGCGCTAGAGGCCAATTTGATTGATATTTTTATGAAACCGATTCAAGTAGGGCTTCTGGGTGCAGGCACCGTGGGCAGCGGGGTGTTCAAGGTGCTTTCGCGCAACCAGGAGGAAATCCAGCGCCGTGCTGGCCGTGGCATCCAGATCACCATGGTGGCCGACCTCGACGTGGAGCGCGCTCGCAGCATCGTGGGCGACAGCGTGCAGGTGGTGAGCGATGCGCGCGCCGTGATCGCCAACCCGGACATCGACATCGTCATTGAGTTGATCGGCGGCTACGGCATTGCCAAGGCGCTGGTGCTCGAAGCCATTGCTGCTGGCAAGCACGTGGTCACGGCCAACAAGGCGCTGCTGGCGGTGCATGGCAGCGAGATTTTTGCTGCTGCGTCCGCCAAGGGCGTGATGGTGGCGTTCGAAGCCGCCGTGGCCGGGGGTATCCCCATCATCAAGGCGCTGCGCGAGGGCCTGACGGCCAACCGCATCCAGTGGCTGGCCGGCATCATCAACGGCACGACGAACTTCATCCTCTCCGAGATGCGCGACAAGGGCCTGGACTTCGACGCCGCGCTCAAGGACGCCCAGCGCCTGGGCTACGCCGAGGCCGACCCCACCTTCGACATCGAAGGCGTGGACGCGGCGCACAAGGTCACGCTGATGTCGGCGATTGCCTTTGGCATTCCGGTGCAGTTCGACAAGGCCTACGTCGAAGGCATCACCCAGCTCGCCGCCCAGGACATCAAATACGCCGAGCAATTGGGCTACCGCATCAAGCTGCTGGGTATCAGCCGGCGCGTGGACAAGGGCATTGAGCTGCGCGTGCACCCGAGCCTGGTGCCCGCCAAGCGCCTGATCGCCAATGTCGAGGGCGCCATGAACGCGGTCGTGGTGCACGGCGACGCCGTGGGCACCACGCTGTACTACGGCAAGGGCGCGGGCAGCGAACCCACGGCCAGCGCCGTGATTGCCGATCTGGTGGACATCGCCCGCCTGCACACCGCCGACCCGCACCACCGCGTGCCGCACCTGGCCTTCCAGCCGGGCACGCTGCAGGACGCCATGGGTGAGCTGCCCGTGCTGCCGATGAGCGAAGTGGTCACCAGCTACTACCTGCGCCTGCGGGTGGCCGACCAGGCGGGCGTGCTGGCCAAGGTGACCGGGCTGCTGGCCGAGGCCGGCGTCAGCATCGACGCGGTGCTGCAACGCGAAGCCGAGGACGTGGGTGGCGAGGGTTCGACCCAGACCGACCTCATCATTCTTACGCACAACGCGCGCGAAGGCACGGTCAATGGTGTGCTTGCCCAGATGCAGGCCCTGCCCACCGTGCTCGCTCCCATCGTGCGTATCCGCAAGGAAGAGCTGAACTAACCCCGGGTTTCAGCCCCGTGCCCAGTGCGCGGCCGGGGCTTGAATCCTCCACACTGCGCACGCTGCCCATGCAATACCTCAGCACCCGCGGCCACCCGGCCCGCCCCCACTTCTGCGACATCCTGCTTGAAGGCCTGGCGCCCGACGGCGGCCTGTACCTGCCCGAGCACTACCCCCAGTTCGACGACGCCGCGTTGACGCGCCTGCGCAGCGTGCTGCAGGGGCAAGGCTACGCAGAACTCGCGTTCCAGATCCTCTCGCTCTACATCGACGACATCCCGGCCGCCGACTTGCGCGCGCTGTGCCACAAGACCTATACCGCAGAAGTCTTTGGCACGCCCGAGATCGTGCCGTTGCGCCCGCTTGAACCCGGCCTGTGGCTGGAGGCGCTGTCCAACGGGCCCACGCTGGCCTTCAAGGACATGGCCATGCAGCTGCTGGGCAACCTGTTCGAGTACGAACTGGCGCGGCGTGGCGAAGAGCTGAACATCCTCGGGGCGACTTCCGGCGACACCGGCAGCGCGGCCGAATACGCCATGCGCGGCAAGCGGGGCGTGCGCGTCTTCATGACCAGCCCGCACGGCCGCATGAGTGCGTTCCAGCAGGCGCAGATGTTCAGCCTGCAGGACGAAAACATCCACAACATTGCCATCGAAGGTGTGTTCGACGACTGCCAGGACATCGTCAAGGCCGTCTCCAACGACCTGGCGTTCAAGCGCCAATACAAGATCGGCACCGTCAACTCCATCAACTGGGCACGCCTCTTGGCGCAGGTGGTGTACTACTTTGCCGGCTACCTGCAGGCGACCACGTCGAATGACCAGAAGGTCAGCTTCACGGTGCCCAGCGGCAACTTCGGCAACGTCTGCGCCGGCCATGTGGCACGCATGATGGGCCTGCCGATTGACCAACTGGTGGTGGCGACCAACGAGAACGACGTGCTCGACGAGTTCTTCCGCACCGGCGTCTACCGGGTGCGCAGCAGCGCCGACACGCACGAGACGTCCAGCCCCTCCATGGACATCAGCAAGGCCAGCAACTTCGAGCGTTTCGTGTTCGACCTGCTGGGCCGTGACGGCGCGCGCACGCAGGCGCTGTTTGGCGAGGCGCTGGCACGGGAAGGGCGTTTTGATTTGAGCGGCGACCCGCACTTTGCCGAGGCCGCGAGCCGCTATGGCTTTGTCAGCGGCAAGAGCACGCATGCCGACCGCCTGGCCACGATTCAAGACACCTTCAAGCGCTTTGGCACCACCATCGATACCCACACCGCCGACGGCGTCAAGGTGGCGCGCGAGCACCTGGGTGCTGGCGATGCGCCCATGATCGTGCTGGAGACGGCGCTGCCCATCAAGTTTGCCGAAACCATTACCGAGGCGCTGGGCCACCCGCCCGAGCGCCCGGCGCGTTTTGAGGGGATTGAGGCTTTGCCCAAGCGCGTGCAGGTGATGCCTGCCGATGTGCAGCACATCAAGACGTTCATCGCGCAGCACTGTGATTTGTAGTAAAAACAGCCTCTAGCGCTTTATTGATAAGCGCCTATAGCTATTTAATTTATAGCAATCAGGAGTTCGCATGAAGGTTGTCGGCTTTGCCGGTTTTTCGGGCTGCGGCAAGACCACGCTGGTGGAAAAGCTGATTCCAGAATTGCGCATGCAGGGTCAGCGCGTCTCGGTCGTCAAGCACGCGCACCACAGTTTCGACATCGACCACGCCGGTAAGGACACCTGGCGCCACCGGGAAGCCGGCGCGTTCGAAGTGGTGGTGGCGTCCGACCGGCGCCTGGCGCTGATGCGCGAGTTCGAGCAGCCCAGCCAACTTTCGGTGCACCAGTTGCTCGCCGAGCTGTACGACGGCGTTGATTGGGTCTTCGTCGAAGGCTTCAAGGAAAGCGACCTGCCCAAGATTGAAGTCTGGCGTGCCCCGGAGCCCGGCAGTGCGCCGCACCCGGTGCGCTACGCGAACGACGACTTTGTCATCGCCGTCGCCACCGATGCGCCCGACAAGCTCCCCGTGCCGACCGGCTTGCCGGTGTTCGACCTCAACGCCCCGGCCGAGATGGCCGCCTGGCTGCTGCGCCAGGGCGAGCGTTTCGACTACGACTGGGAACTGCACGGAGAGGCCAAACCATGCGCCCACCGATGAAGCCGCTCAAACCTCTGGACGAAGCGCTGGCCGAACTGCTGGCACACGCAGTGCCGCTGGCCGGCAGCGACACGGTGGCCACCTGGGATGCCGACGGCCGCGTGCTGCAGACGGGCGCGGTCTCGCCGCTGCACGTGCCGCCCCAGGACAACAGCGCCATGGACGGCTATGCCCTGCGCTGCGCCGACGTGCCGCAGGCCGGCGCCGAGCTGCCGGTCTCGCAGCGCATTGCGGCCGGCAGTGCGGGTGAGCCGCTCGCGCCCGGCAGCGCAGCGCGCATTTTTACCGGTGCGCCCGTGCCCGCAGGGGCTGACGCCATCGTGATGCAGGAAGACTGCGTGGCGCTGGATGGCGGGGCGGTCCGCGTCAACGCCGTGCCCCGCCCCGGCCAATGGATTCGCCGCGCTGGCGAAGACATCACTCTGGGCAGCGAAGTGCTGGCCGCTGGCAAGCGCCTCACCCCGGCAGAGCTCGGCCTTGCCGCCAGCATCGGCCTGGCGCACCTGCTGGTGGCGCGCCGCCCGCGCGTGGCGCTGTTTTCCACTGGCGACGAACTGGTCATGCCAGGGGACGTGGCGCCGCGCGACATGAAACCCGGCGCCATCTACAACAGCAACCGCTTCTTTCTGCGCGCCATGCTGCTGCGCCTGGGCTGCGAGGTGAGCGACTTCGGCATCGTGCCCGACCAGCGGGACGCCACCATTGCCGCGCTGCGCAAGGCGGCTGAGGCGCACGACCTGATTTTGACCAGCGGCGGGGTTTCGGTGGGCGAGGAAGACCACATCAAGCCCGCCGTCGAGGCCCTCGGGCGCCTGGACCTGTGGCAGATCGCCGTGAAACCCGGCAAACCCTTCGCCTATGGGCGCATCGGCAACGCGCACTTCATGGGCTTGCCTGGCAACCCGGTGTCGAGCTTTCTGACCTTCGCGGTGCTGGTGCGGCCGTTTTTGCTGCGCTTGCAAGGTGTGGCCGACGTCGCTCCTAAAACAATAGCTGCTCGTGCAGATTTCACCTGCGAAAAGGCCGATAAACGGCGTGAATTCTTGCGGGTGCGCCACAACGATGCCGGTGGTCTGGACCTGTTTGGGAACCAGAGCTCGGGCGTGCTCACCTCGGCCGTCTGGGGCGATGGCGTGGTGGACAACCCGGCCGGCCATACCATTGCGGTGGGCGACACGGTGCGCTTTATTTCCTTCGCGGAGCTGCTGTCATGACCATCACGGTACGCTACTTTGCCTCCATCCGCGAGGCGGCCGGCACCGCCAGCGAATCGCTGGACACCGAGGCTGGCACCATCGCCGAACTGCGCGCGGAGCTGCTGGCGCGCGGTGGTGCGCTGGCCGAGGCATTGGCCCCTGGCCGTGCCGTGCGCATGGCACTCAACCAGCAGCTCGTGCACGAGCATGCGGGCCTGGCAGAAGGCGATGAAGTGGCTTTTTTCCCGCCAGTGACGGGCGGGTAGGCGCCTGCGCGAAGTTTTGGGCGGGTGCGCCAGCGGGCCGTTCTGCGTACCACGACAGGGAAGGGAACCTGGGCCCCGCAGCGGTCCAGCCTGCGAGCAGTGGCCCTTCTCGAACCATCAATTCCCCGCACCGGGACACGACGGATGGGGAGACCCATGGGCTGCGGTCATAGCGGCCATCAATCAGCACTTCTGGGTGGTCTGCCAATTGCAGCGCCAGCGCTCCCGCCACGGCAGGTGGCCCGGAGACGACACAGATCCTGCCGTTCAATTCTGCACGGGCAGGCCCTTCAATGGCGCGCGCCAGTGCAGCGCTGTCAAACGTGCGCCAATGGCCGTCCTGCAAGGCCGCCGGTCCGCGCGGGGACGTCAGCCCGTCCACTAGCACAAGCACGAGCTGCAATGCAGCGAACGTGAGGCAGACGGGGCGCATCGAAACGGCTCGCCACGCCACATGCCGGCCTGCGAGCTCCATGGCGGCCGGTACGGCAAAGAGCAGAAAAGGGGTTCCCCAATGCAATTGAAGTTCAGCCCCCGTCAAGAGCCCCATGGCGAACATGAAGACCAGCGGGCCGAACCCATACATCAGCAGAAATACCCGGCTGGCGGCGTCTGGTTCGGAGGCCATCTTGTTCGGCAGGGCCTGGCTGCGAGGTGCTTGGCGTCGTACGTGGAAAACCGTCAGGCCAAGCAGAATCCATGCGGGCAGCGCACGGTTCAGGAGCTGGTCGGTAAGCCAATGCGTTGATTCGATCCAGCGGCGCAGCCCCTGCAAGTGAACCCCCAGGGACGAGCTTGTTGCGTACTGGATGGGTGCGAAATCGTGGGCACGCAGCCAGAGCACGTGCGGCGCAAACACCAGCATGGACACCAATGTCGCCAGCAGCAGGCCGCGCCGCTGCGAGAGCACCCGCCAACTGCGCTGGTGCAGCCAGAAAGCAACTATGCAGGCGACCGATACCGCCATCTGGTATTTGGCCAGTGCACCCAGTCCCATGGTCAGGCCCAGCGCCACCCACCAGCGTGTCAGGCCGGTGCGGAAAGCCTGCCAGTAGGTGGCAGCACTGGCCGCCACGAACACCATCAGCACGACGTTGTGGTTGTAGTAGTACAGCCTTCCGTTGTAGAAGGTGATGCACAGCGCTGCCAGCAGTGCAATGGTGGCGTAGCGTTCATCCCGCAGGCGGCACAGCAGCCGCCACATCACAGCCATGCTGGCGAGCGTGCAGGCGGCACCGACGGCGTAGCTGGTGAGGGCATTGATTCCAAACAGCCGGACCGGAATCCAGAGCAGCCAGGTGGGCAGAGGCGGGTGCTTGTAATACCCGCCCTCCAAGGAGTGCACCCACGTGAGCTGCTCGATGTTGTCGGTCGGTGGGGACAGGCTGACGAACGACAGAAGTGCCAGCCAGACGGTCCCAAATACCAGCAGCGTCAGCGCGACGGGTGGCCAGGCGCCAGGGGCTTGCTGCCTGGGGCGTTTGTCTTTCCCGATGGCACATTCATCGACCGCGAGCGGTGTCTGCGATAGCAATAGCGATGGCGATGGCGTGGGGGCGAACATGCTTGGCATGGTGCGGTGGGTCACTTTTGCGCAGTGGTGTGGCCTGGATGCTGGCAGGCATTCCTTAGCCGGAAATTAGGGTGATGTTCTGGCTGCGCATGGCTGCTTTCCGCCCCCGGCCGGCCATCGCAGATGGCTTGTCCCAAGACGGCAGAACTGGGCGGCTGGTTGAAATAACTTGTGCGGCGCATCAAAAAAACATCATGGGATGCCCGCATGCTTGCGTGAGCGACACGCAGTAGGCTTGCGGCCTGGACCGGTTTCGGATGCCGGCGGCGAAGTCCTTGCGGCAGCAGACACCACGGAAGACACCATGCGCCCCCTCGAAATCGTGCTTTTTCCGCCTTCCTGGCTGCTGCAGCGCATGTCCCTGCGGGCGCGGGTTTTTCTGTTGGCTCTGCTGGCCCTGGTGCTGTGTCCCGCTGCGGCTTTATGGGTGGCATGGTCGGGCCTTGTCGACTCGGCATTCGGGGTGCGCGCAGCGCTGGCAGCGGTGGTGTGGGGCCTGTCTGCCTACCTGTATGCGGGTTTTGCCGCCAACTTGCTCGGCTCCGTAGCGGCGCTGGGCCAAGTGGCCCGCAACAACGCGCGCGGCGATTTGTCTCAGACCGTGGTGGTGCCGGGCCGTGACGATCTAGCGCTGGCGGGGCGCCACCTTGAATCGATGAACGAGAACTTCTCGGGCCTGGTGGGAACCATCCGCAACCAGGCCTTGTACGTTTCCCAGGCGGGCGCCGGGCTCACAGCGAGCATGCAGGACCTATCCCAGCGCACCGAGGCCCAGGCCGCCAGCCTGGAGCAGGCCAGCGCCAGCATTGCCGCGCTCAGCGAATCGGTGCAAGGTACGGCGCAGCGCGCCAGCACGGTGGATGCCTTGACGCGCCGCGTGCAGAGCGAAGCCCGCGCCGGCGCCGGCGCCATGGAGGTGGCGGTTACGGCGATTGGCGAGATTGCCGCCGGCTCGCGGCGCATGGGCGAAATTGTCGGCGTGATCGACGGCATCGCCTTCCAGACCAACATCCTGGCACTGAACGCCGCCGTGGAAGCGGCGCGTGCCGGCGATACCGGGCGCGGCTTTGCCGTGGTGGCCAGCGAAGTGCGCACCCTGGCGCAGCGCAGCGCCACCTCGGCGCGCGAGATCCGCGAGCTGATTGCGCGCTCGGGCGGCCAGGTCGACGCCGGCGTGGCGCGCATTGACGCGGTGAGGGGCCAACTGGAAACCGTGGTCCATGGCGTGGGCGAAGTGGCAGAAGGCCTGGGTGCCATCAGTGAAGCCACCGGCACCCAAAGCGCGTCTCTGAGCGAAGTGGCGCAGGCTGTGCGCGAGCTCGACCAGATCACGCAGCGCAACGGCAGCATGGTGGAAGAGGCACTGCACGCGACCATGGGCTTGGCGGAGCGCTCGGCCAACCTGAGCGCCTCGGTGGCGGGCATCCGCTTGCGCCGGGGAACAGCCGACGAGGCCTATGCGCTGGTAGGCCGTGCGGCGCAGCTCGTGGAGCGTCTCGGCCTTGCGCAGGCTGCGGTGCAGTTCCACGACCAAGCAGGGCCTTACCGTGACCGCGATCAGTACATTTTCGTCTTCGACCGCCGGGGCGTGTACCAGGTGTTTGGCTCCACGCCAGCCACCGTGGGCAAGTCCGTGTATGACGTGCGCGGGCTCGATGGTGATTTTGTGTTGCGCGAGTTCTTCGCCGCCGCCGGGCGCGGTGGCGGCTGGGTGGATTACGAGGTAGTCAACCCGGTAACCGGGGTGGTGGACGAAAAAACCTCATACATCCTGCCTTTGGGGAGCGAGCGGGTGATTGGGTGTGGGGTGTTCAAGCCCAAGAGCGGGTTCAGCCTGGAGCACTGAGGCCCATGCAGGATACTGTGTTCAGCGTGTCTCAGGGCTCTGTCAGCGCCGGACAGGGCCACGCCAGCAGTTCGGCAAGGCGGCTGACGACCCAGGTGGCCTCGAATTGCGCCAGGCCAGCCTCGCCGCTGGAAAGCCCGGCATGGATGCGCCGCAGAATTTCCGCTTCCGACGGGGCCTGCACGTGGTACAGCGTTTGTGCGTGCTCCACCAGGTGGTTCGCCAGGTCTTCGCACAGCTCGTAGCGCTGGCGCAGGGTGTCAGCGGTCTCGCGCAACCGGCCGCGCGCATCGGCGTAGAGCGCGATGAAGCTCGGCGGGACGAAGATCTGGTTGTCGTGTTCCTGCATGGCCGTGCGGGGGGGCGTTAGTCTGGCGTGAACAGGCGCTCGAATTTTTCGCAGTCGGCGTCCAGCTCGAAGCTCACCAGTTGCCCCATCTTGCCGTCGCTGGCGCGGCAGGCAGCGAACAGCGTGGCCTTGCCGCCAAAATGAAAATCTTCCAGCACGATGAGCGCGTACGGGTAAGGCACAAACACCTGTACGTCAAACACGTCGCGGTGGCGGTTGCGTGGCGAGGGAAAGAGCTTGTAGCCGGGAATGTCGATTGTCTGGGTGGCCATGGGATACCGTTACAGTGGCGGGCAATGCTACACACTAATTTTGCGGGACGCGATCATGGCCACGCGTGACAAGAATGCCTGGGCACTCAAGGTACTGGCGCTTGTCAAGGCCGGCAACCTGCCCGCTGCCCTGGCGCAGACGCAGGTGGCGCCGTCGGAAGGCGATATCGTGCGTTTCCAGGGACTGCTCGCCGCTTTGCCCGCCACCCCGCCGTTGCGCCAGTTCGCCGAGCAGGTCGAAGAAGCGCGCCAGCTCATGGCTGCGCCGCGCCTGCACCGCTCGCCTTGATGGACCGCCACCCCGCCATGAACCCCATCCACATCACCATCCAGACCGAGGACTTTGATCTGAGTGCCGAGGTCGCCGCGCTGCGCCAGCACGATGGCCGCGTGGGCGCGGTGTGCAGCTTCATTGGCACGGTGCGCGACCGCAACGGCCCGGAGCACGGTGTGGCAGCGATGGAGCTGGAGCACTATCCCGGCATGACCGAGCGCTCCATCGAGGCCATGGTGCACGAAGCGTTTGCGCGCTTTGACATTCTGGGCGCGCGCGTCATTCACCGCGTCGGGTTGCTGGCACCGCTGGATCAGATTGTGCTGGTGGCGGTGAGCTCGCCGCACCGCGGCCAGAGTTTTCAGGCCTGTGAATTTTTGATGGACTACCTCAAGACCCAGGCGCCATTCTGGAAGAAGGAAACCACGCCGCAAGGCGCGCGCTGGGTGGATGCGCGGGTCAGCGACGACGCGGCGTTGGCGCGCTGGGGTATTGAGGCCAGCAACGCAGGGCGTTAGGGAGCTGCCCTCAAGCGGCTCGCCGCAACGCCTGCGGCCACGCGTCACCCTTGCTGGGGGCGCACCGACACGGTGTCGCTGTAGACGAATGTGATGCGGCCGTCGATTTCCACGCGCAAGGCGCCGCGTGCGTCCAAGCCACGTCCTATGCCCGACTGCATGCCGTGTGGGCCGCGCACGCTGAGGGGCTTGCCAGCCAGCCAGTCCATGTGCGCGAAGTCCTTTGCAAAGGGGGCCAGGCCCTCTTGCTCGAAGCGCAGCAGCCCAGTGCGCAGCCCCTCAATGACGCACGCCGCGAGCGCGTTGCGGTCGGGCGGCGTGCCGCCGCACAGCGTGGCCAGGTCGGTGGCGGGCTGGTCGAGCTGGCTGAGCACGGCGGGTGACAGGCGCACATTCAAGCCCACCCCTACGCGCACCACGCTCGGGCCATCGTATTCGCCGCTGACCTCGATCAGGATGCCGGCCAGCTTGCCTTGGTCGGTCACCACGTCGTTGGGCCATTTGAGCTGTAGCCCGGGTACCCCGGCACGGGTCAGCGCCTGCACCACGCACACGCCCATGGCGATCGAGAGCCCCGACAGCACGGCCGGGCCGCCGGCAAAGTGCTTCAGGCACGACAGGGTGATGCTCAGCCCCGGCGGCGAGAGCCAGCCGTGGCTGCGCCGCCCGCGCCCGAGGGTTTGGCGCTCGGCCAGGACCACCGTCAGGTCAGCGGCATCGGGCAGGAGACGCGCCAGTTCGTCCTGGGTCGAATCCAGCTCCCAGTGCAGGTGGATGGGCGAACCAGGGGCTGTGCCCAGCTTGGAGGTGATCGATGGGAGGTCCAGCAGTTGCAGGGGCCAGGGCATCCGGTAACCGGCGCGGCTGCGTGCCTCGATGGGCAAGCCCATGGCCCGCAAGGCAGCGATCTGCTTCCAGACAGCCGCCCGCGTCACGCCCAGGTGGATGGCGAGTGCTTCGCCAGACACAGCGTCGCCGGCGGCCAGTTGGCTCAGAAGTGCTCTGGCGGGCGGTTCAGGTGGCATGCGCCGAGTGTGCACCAACGCAAAGGAGCCGACGGTGGGCGAATGAAGTTCGAGGCCTGCGTCCGGCCTGCTGAGCGATCCGCAAGAGGTTATTGGAATTAAAAATCAATAATTACGTAAACTAAAAATTATGATAAATGTTTACAATACGGCGGTGGCATGCAGCGCATGCAGTTCGTGCCGACAGGGTTGCGCAGTGTGTGCTGCCCCTATATCCATCACCATTCAAGAGGAACCGATGTCTCAAGATCTCTCCAGTGCTGTCTCCGCGCCCGTGTCGCGCCATTCCAATGGGGTGCGCCAAGTGGCCCTGATTCTGGGCGGTACGGCGGTGCTGGCCGCTTCGTCCTACGTCAGCATCCCGATGCAGCCGGTGCCGGTGTCGCTACAAACCTTTGCGGTGCTGGTGGTGGGCGCCCTGTACGGCTGGCGCCTGGGCTGCCTGACCGTGCTGGCCTGGCTGCTGGAAGCGGCTCTTGGCATGCCCGTGCTGGCGGGTGGCGCAGGTGGGCTGGCGCCCTTCTTTGGCCCGACGGCAGGCTATTTGCTGGCCTTCCCGCTGGCGGCCATGCTGATGGGCTGGCTCGCCGCGCGTGGCGGGGATGGGGCCCATCCGCTGCGTGCCTTTTGGGCCATGCTGCTGTGCACCACCTTGATTTTGCTGATGGGTGGCGCGTGGCTGGGCGCGATGATTGGTGCCACCAAGGGTTGGCAGTTGGGCGTGCTGCCCTTTCTGGTGGGCGATGTCGTCAAGTCGGCCCTGGGCGCTGCCACGCTGGCAGTGTGGCATTCGGCACGCAGCAGGTTGCCGCGCACGTGACGGTAGCACTGCGCGCCCACCATCTGCTGTGCATGCTGACGTACGTCGGCAAAGGCTACAGCGCTGAATTCGCGCACAACTTCGATGGTCTCGTCAGCCGCCTGGCTGCTGGTGAGGAGGTGGCTCTGGTGGAAGGGCCGGATGCCATTTGCGCCCCTCTGTGCGAGAGTGAGGGTGCCTGCGCACATTGCCACGGGGCAGGTGTGCGGGCGCGTGACCAGCGTGCGGCGCAAGCGCTGGCGCCATTGCTGGGGGTGCCAGTGGGCGTGGGCAGCCGCTTGCGGCTGGATGTTGGCTTGTTGGCACGCCTGCGCACGGCGTACGCCAGTGGGGATATTCGTGGTGCGTGTGCGGGCTGCGCGTGGGCCGATTTGTGCGCTCGCATTGCATCAACTGGCTACGAAGGTGTGCGCCTGCGCATGCCGAAGGCGGTTGTGCCGCCGTGATCGGTAAGCCGCGCAGCCGCATCCCAGTGCAGTTGCTGCAAACACCTCGGCAAGCGTTGGCCGATCTGCCCCAGCCCTGCAACAAGGGTACAAAACGCAATGCCCAAGGCCACTTCAATGCCTGGGTGGGCTACAAGCGGCCCCTGGAGGTGGCTTCTGATAAAGAGCGTTCTTCAACGCCTCACTGGCCATCGAAAATATGCGCATAGGTCTCGCGCAGCGCCTTTTTCTGCACTTTCCCCATCACATTGCGCGGCAATTCCTTGACGAAGAACAGCCGCTTGGGCACCTTGAACCCGGCAATCTGGGCCTTGACGGCTTCGATAAGGTGTTCGGCGTTCAGCTGCGCTCCGGGCTGAGGCACCACCACTGCCACCACGCCTTCGCCGAAGTCGCGGTGCGGGCAGCCGATCACGGCCGATTCGACCACGCCGTCGATCTCGTTGAGGTAACTCTCGACCTCGGCCGGGTAGACGTTGTAGCCGCCGGTGATGATGAGATCCTTGCTGCGGCCGACGATGGTGACGTAGCCGTTGGCGTCCACCTGGCCCACATCGCCCGTGCGGAACCAGCCGTCGCTGGTGAATTCCTTGGCAGTGGCTTCGGGCATGCGCCAATAGCCCGGAAACACGTTCGGGCCGCGCACCTCGATTCCCCCGACTTCGCCCACGGCGCAGGGGTGCTGCTCCTGGTTTATGCAGCGCAGCTCTACACCGGGTAGCGGGCGACCCACGGTGCCGGCCATGCGCGGTCCATCGGCCTCGTGGTAGGGGTTGGACGTGAGCATCGAGGTTTCGCTCATGCCGTAGCGTTCCAGGATGGTGTGGCCGGTGCGTTCCTGCCACTCGCGGAAGGTATCGACGAGCAGCGGCGCCGACCCGCTGATGAACAAACGCATGTGTGCGCAGCGCTCGGGTGTGAGTGCCGCCTCCTGCAGCAGCCGGACGTAGAGGGTGGGAACGCCCATGAACACGGTGGCCTGTGCAAACCATTCCAGCGCCTGCTGGGGTTTGAACTTGCCCATCCAGAGCATGGTGCTGGCGTTGAGCAGCGCGCAATGCACGGCAACGAACAGGCCGTGCACATGGAAGATCGGCAGGGCATGGATGAGCACATCGCCCGGCTCCCAGCCCCACAGCGCGTGCAGCGTCTTCGCGTTGGAGCTGAGGTTGCGGTGTGTGAGCTGTGCGCCCTTGCTGCGGCCCGTGGTGCCGCTGGTGTAGAGAATGGCGGCGACGGCGTCGGCTGGCACGTCGCGGATGGCGTGGTCGGTGCCCTGGCTCTGCGCTGCGTCGATCAGCGTGCCTTGGCCGTCGGCCCCAAGCGTCGCCACATGGGGCACGTTCAGGCGCGCCGCCAGTTCGCCCAGGGCTTGCGCCTTGGCCGGGTCCACCACGAACAGGCGGGGCTCGGCGCTTTCAAGAAAGTAGCTCAGTTCGGCCGCTTGGTAGGCCGTGTTGAGCGGCACATAGACCACGCCCGCGCGTAGGCAGGCGAGGTAAAAAATGAGTGCGGGTACGGATTTTTCCACCTGCACCACCACGCGCTCGCCAGGGGCGACGCCCAGGCTTTCCAGCCAGCAGGCCATGCGGGCCGATTGCTGGTCCAGATCGGCAAAGCTGTAGCGTGCGCCGTCGTCGGTCTGGATGGCGGTGCGCTCCAGGTGTTTGCCAAAGGCGTTGCGGAACAGGGCGTAGAGGTTGTGTGAAGGCATGGCTGTGGGAGGCGGTTCTGTGGAAATCAAGCGGCGGGTTTGAGCAACCGCTTGACGGTGGAGGAGTGGCTGACCTTTTGCTGCGCAAACTGCTCGTGGCGCGCCTCCAGCTCGGTGACTTCGTAGAGGTAGTTCACCATCAGTCCGAACGATTGCTTGAGGCCTTTGCGAGAGAGGTCGGCGGCGAAATTGATGCGCTCCAGGCGGGCGCCGTTGTCCAGATGAAAGCGCGCGACCGGATCGGCCAGGGGTGCATGCGATGCGTGGACCAGGTAGTGCGCGCACAGGCTGGCAAAATCGGCCTGCAGGGCTTTGTCCATCTGCTCCAGGCTTTCGGCCGTTGGCGTGCCATGCTGCGCGATCCAGTCTACCGCGCGTGCGCGCGCACCGACCCAGGGGTCCTCGGCGGGCGGTGCTTTCGCCAGCCAATGCGCCAGACCTGGCACCGGCGAGAGGGTGCAGAAGGTTTTGAGCTGAGGCAGTTCGAGGCGCAGTTGGTCCACGACCTTCTTGATCAAAAAATTCCCCAGCGACACGCCGCGCAGCCCTGGCTGGCAGTTGCTGATGGAATAGAACACCGCGGTTCTGGCGTTGGCGGGCAGCGGTGCTTCGGGTTGCGCGGCGATCAGCGGCGCGATGGCCTCCGCCATCTCGCTGACCAGGGCGACCTCCACGAAGATCAAGGGCTCGCCGGCCAACTGGGGGTGAAAGAACGCATAGCACCGGCGGTCGGCCTGGACGCGGCGGCGCAAGTCGTCCCAGCCGGCGATGGCGTGCACTGCCTCGTGCTGAATCAGCTTTTCCAGCAGCGCAGCGCTCGATTGCCAGTCCACGCGTTCGAGCCGCAGGAAGCCGGGGTTGAACCAGGAGCTGAGCAGGTGCAGAAAATCGGCATCCACCGCCGCCAGCTCGGGGTTGCTTTTGCGCAGCGCAAGCAAATCGTTGCGCATGGACAGCAGCATCGCGGTGCCGCCGGGGGCCCGATTGACGCGGCGCAGCAGCTCCTGGCGCGGCGGCTCGACCACCGCCGTGAGGGCGGCCAGGTGTTCGGCCGTCGGCGCCTTCGCATACTGCGTGGCAGCGTTGAGCACGGCATCGGGGGCCGGTGCAAAGCTGGTGGCCAGCGACGCGAAAAAAGCCTCGCGCCGCGCGGGTGGCAGCGCCCGGTAGCCTTCAATGACTTGCAGGGCCAGGTCGTACACATTGGCCTGGCCCCGCTCTGAAAGCAGCCGGCGGCATGCCTCGACCAAGGGCTTGATGGCGTGGTCCGTGCGCGCTTTCTGGGCGAGGCGCAGCAATTGTTCGAGCATAGGTTTTCAGTTCTCCTTACCCCATCAGCGCTTTGGGCAGCCAGGTGGCAATCTCCGGCACCACGCACAAAATCAGGATGGCCACCACCATGCACAGCATGAACGGGAACGCTCCTTTGAGGATGGTGGGCAGGCGCACATCGGGCGTGATGCCGTTGATGACGAAGAGGTTCAGGCCCACCGGCGGCGTGATCAGGCCCAGCTCCATGTTGATGGTGAGCACCACGCCAAACCAGATCGGATCAAACCCTGCCGCGGTGATCACCGGCATGAGGATGGGCGTGGTCATCAGGATGATGGCGGCCGGCGGCAAGAACATGCCGGCGACCAGCAGCAGCAGATTGACGGCGGCAAGGATGAGCCAGCGGTTGGCGTGCATCTCGCCGATCGCCTGCGCCACCGACTGCGTGACCTGCAGCGAAGACATCATGTAGCCGAACAGGATCGAGGTGCCCATGATCAGCATCAGCATGCCCGACTCGCGCAGCCCATCGCGCAGGATGGACCACAGGTCCATGGGCCGCCACACGCGGTAGATCACGATCACCATGGCCAGGCACAGCGCAGCGCCCACGCCAGCGGCCTCCGAGGGCGTGGCGATGCCGCCATACAGCGCGTACACCACGCCAACGATGACGGCCATGAGAGGCAGCAGCCGGGGGACCAGTTCGAACTTCTCCTTCAGGCTGTAGACGCGGTTGGCATCGACCAGCACCGTGCCGCGCTTCCAACTGAGGAACAGCGCCCAGGCCATGAACAGGCCGGTCAGCAGCAACCCGGGCAGGACGCCCGCGAGAAACAGCCGGCCGATCGAGGTTTCCGACGCGATGCCGTAGAGGATCATGGTGATGCTGGGCGGAATCAGGATGCCCAGCGTGCCTCCGGCGGCAATGGCGCCCGTGGCCAGATCGGCGTCGTAGCCGCGCTTGCGCATTTCGGGGATGCCCATCTTGCCAATGGCCGCGCAGGTGGCGGGGGACGACCCCGTCAGCGCCGAGAACAGCGCGCAGGCACCGATGTTCGAGATCACCAGCGAGCCCGGAATGCGGTGCAGCCAGCGCGACAGCGCTTCGTACAGATCGCTGCCAGCGCGTGAACTTGCGACCGCCGCCCCCATGATGATGAACATCGGCAGCGACACCAGCGTGAAGTCGCTCAGGCCGGCAAAAATGGTCTCGGGAACGAAGTTGATGCTGCTCCAGCCATCGAACGCGACCATGAACAGCAAGGCGACTGAACCCAGGCCGAACGCAATCGGAATGCCCGTGGCGAGCACCAGCACGGTGACGACAAAAATCAGCAGCCCAATGGTGAGTGCGCTCATGGGGTCTCCGCGGGGTTCAAAGCACGTCTTCGGGCGAGAGGCCGAAGGGGTGGGCGCGCTGCGTCAGCACCATCCACAGATCGGCGAGCAGCTGCAGGCAGAGCAGGGCAAGGCCGACGGGCACGGAGAGGTACGGAATCCAGACCCGCGCCCGCCAGATCGACGAGGTGGTCTGGCCCGAAACCCAGGTTTCGTACCACCAGGGCACTGCGGCATAGAGGAAAAAACCGCAAAAAGCCAGGGCGATCAGCGTGCCCACGGCATGCAGCGCGCGCCGCATGGGCGTGCCTGCCATCAGCGGCAGCACATCGACCGCGACATGGCCTTGCGTGAGCAGGATGTAGGGCGCACCGATGAAGGTAGCGGCCACGATCAAATACATCACGAACTCGGTCTGCCACACGGAGGACTGGTGCAGCACCGTGCGCACGAACACCATCTGGCACACCACGATGACCGAGAGCAGGATCATGCCCGCGGCCGCCACACCGAACAGACGCGAAGCCCCGCCCACCGCGGTGACCCACAGGGGCGTTGGCGCGGTGGAGCCCCTGGGTGCGGACGCGTTACTTGACACTCAGCGCCTTCTCGATCAGCTCTTTGCCGCCGGGCACCTTCTCGGCAAAGTTTTTGTACGAAGTTTTCTGGGCGACGGCGCGCCAGGCGTCGGCCTCGGCCTCGGTCATGGTGACGACCTCGACCTTGTTGGCCTTGAAGGTCTCGACCATCTTGTCGTCCATCTTTTTCGACTCGCCCTCGAAATAGTCCTCTGCCTTTTTCGACGCCGCCATCAGCGCCTTCTTCTGCGCGTCGTTCAGCTTGTTCCAGCTTTTCAGCGAAATGAGCACCGGCTCGTACATGAACCACAGGCCGTTGTCGCCCGGCGCGGTGATGCACTTGACCTGCTCGTACAGGCGGAAGGAGACGAAGCTGCCGGTGGAGGTGTCGGTGGCGGAAATCACGCCCTGCTGCAGCGCGTTGTAGACCTCGCTTGACGGAATGGCCACCACCGAGGCCCCTGCGCCCGCCCACATCTGCGAGAACGTGGCGCCCGCCGAGCGCACTTTCAGACCTTTGGCGTCGTCGGGCTTGCGAATGCATTGGTCTTTGCTGGCAAAAGCACCGGCCAGCCAGGCGTCGGCCAGCACCTTGACGCCGCCCTGTTCGATGACGGCCTTGATGTCCTTCATGAAATCCGAGTCGTTGATGCGTCGGGCGTGGGCATGGCTCTTGACCAGGCCTGGCATCAGCGTGGCGCCGAACTGCGGGTGAAAGCCCGAGGCGTAGTCGAGCGGGAACGAGGCCATGTCGATCTGGCCCGTGAGCATGGCTTTCCATTGCTCCTGGGGTTTGACCAGGCTGGAGCCGGGGAAGACCTTGATGACCATGTCCACCTTGGCCGCCGCCACGTCGCGCGCCATCATCTGCACCATTTCGTCGCGCACGTCGCCCTTGCCGCCCGGGAACTGGTGCGACAGCTTGAGCACGGTTTCGGCCTGCGCTCCGCCTGCAAGGGCGAGAACGGCGGCCGCAACCAATGTGCGGGTCAGGGGATGAAAAAAGGGCTTGGTCATGGTGTGTCTCCACTGCCTTGCGGCGGTTTGTTGTATAAAATTTTCGTCATGTTATATGTATCATCCTGGCGATACGCCTAGGAATTACCCCAGCACCGCCGCCGCAAGCCCCCATGTCCACCCTTTCCGTCTCCCAGACCCGAAGCCGCGTCCAGCAGGTGCGTGACCAGTTGGAGGACGACATCGTGAATGGGCGCATGCGCCCCGGCGAGCAGTTGCAGATCGAGGAGTTGATGGCCCGGTTCGGCGTCTCGCGCACGCCGGTGCGCGAAGCCTTGCAACAGCTCGAAGCCAGTGGCCTGGTCGCCGTGCAGCCCAAGCGTGGCACGTTCGTGGCGCAGATCGGCATTGCCGAGCTGATCGAGATGTTCGAGGTCATGGCGGAGCTCGAAGCCCTGTGCGCGCGCCTGGCGGCACGGCGTGCGACGGCCGGCGTGCTGCACGAGATTGAAGCCGCGCTGGCGGAATGTGCAACGCAGTGCGAAACCCAGGACATCAACGCGTACTACTACGCCAACGAGCACTTCCACCAGCGCATCTACCAGGCCTGCGGCAACGCTTTCCTGGTGCAGCAGACGCTGGCGCTGAAGAACCGGCTCAAGCCCTACCGCCGCCTGCAACTGCAACTGCGCAACCGCATGGGCCAGTCGCTGCAGGAACACCGCGAGATCGTGGCCGCCTTGCAAAGAGGCGACGGCGAGGCCGCGGCCCAGACCGCGCGCCAGCATGTGCTGGTCCAGGGGCAGCGCTTTAACGACTTGTTGTCGCTCGCCAGCACGGCGCTGAAAACCCCCGCGCCTCTGGCCTGGAGCGCGGCGGCGACCGCGCCGGACACCTGACAGCCGCTGCCCTGAAAAAAATAGGGCCTAAATGGGCTCTGGCGAAATGCTGTCAAGCGCTTACAGCTATTGAATTGGTAGTGAGTGCGCGCCCTCCTGGCTCGCACAAAGCATGACGTGGCGCAAGCCCTCGGTGCGTGGACCGCTTGAAATACGTTCGACTCCGCCCCACGTGCCCAGCAATCTGGAGGAACACACCCATGCGTCTCGACAAACTCACCACCAAATTTCAGGAAGCCCTCTCCGATGCGCAATCGCTTGCGCTGGGGCACGACAACGCCTACATCGAACCCGTGCACCTGCTGGTCGCCATGCTGCGCCAGGACGATGGCCCGCGTGCGCTGCTCGAGCGTGCCGGCGCCAATGTGCCCGGCCTGCTGGCGGCGGCCGAGGCTGCCGTCAAGCGCCTGCCGCAGGTGACGGGGCAGGACCAGGTCCAGGGCGGCCCCGAGCTCGGCCGCGTGCTGCAGGCGACCGAGAAAGAAGCCATCAAGCGCGGCGACAACTTCATTGCCAGCGAACTGTTTCTGCTCGCGCTGCTCGATAGCAAGGGCGATGCGGCCCGCATTGCCAAGGAAAACGGCCTGTCGCGCAAAAGCCTGGAGTCGGCGATTGATGCCGTGCGCGGCGGCCAAAAAATGGACAGCGCCGAAGGCGAAGGCCAGCGCGAAGCGCTGAAGAAATACTGCATCGACCTGACCGAGCGCGCTCGCGCCGGCAAGCTCGATCCGGTGATTGGCCGCGACGACGAAATCCGCCGCGCCATCCAGGTGCTGCAGCGGCGCACCAAGAACAACCCGGTGCTCATCGGCGAGCCCGGCGTCGGCAAGACGGCCATCGTCGAAGGCCTGGCGCAGCGCATCGTCGCCGGCGAGGTGCCCGATTCGCTCAAGGGCAAGCGCGTGCTCTCGCTTGACATGGCGGCGCTGTTGGCGGGCGCCAAGTTCCGCGGCGAGTTCGAGGAGCGCCTCAAGGCCGTGCTGAACGAACTTGCCAAGGACGAAGGGCAAACCATCGTCTTCATCGACGAGCTGCACACCATGGTGGGCGCCGGCAAGGCCGAGGGCGCGATGGACGCGGGCAACATGCTCAAGCCCGCCCTGGCGCGCGGCGAGCTGCACTGCGTGGGCGCGACCACGCTGGACGAATACCGCAAGTACATCGAGAAGGACGCCGCCCTGGAACGCCGCTTTCAGAAAATCATCGTGGGCGAGCCCACGGTGGAGGCGACGATTGCCATCCTGCGCGGGTTGCAGGAGCGCTACGAGCTGCACCACGGCGTGGAGATCACCGACCCGGCCATCGTGGCTGCTGCCGAGCTGTCGAACCGCTACATCACCGACCGCTTCCTGCCCGACAAGGCGATTGACCTGATCGACGAAGCGGCCGCCAAGATCAAGATCGAGATCGACTCCAAACCCGAGGTGATGGACAAGCTCGACCGGCGCCTGATCCAGTTGCAGATCGAGCGCGAAGCCGTGAAGAAGGAGAAGGACGAGGCTTCGCAGAAGCGCTTTGGCCTGATCGAGGAAGAGATCACGTCCTTGCAAAAGGAAATCGCCGATCTGGACGAAATCTGGCAGTCGGAGAAGGCCCAGGCCCAGGGCAGCCAGCAGGTGCGCGAAGAGCTGGAGCACGTCAAGCTGCAAATCGAAGAGCTCAAGCGCAAGGGCGACTTCAACAAGGTGGCCGAGCTGCAATACGGCAGGCTCCCCGAGCTGGAAAAGCAGCTCAAGGAAGCGCAGGACAAGGAATCCGGCGCGGGTGCCCATACGCCCAACCGGCTGCTGCGCACCCAGGTGGGCGCCGAGGAAATCGCCGAAGTGGTGAGCCGGGCCACCGGTATCCCGGTCTCCAAGATGATGCAGGGCGAGCGCGACAAGCTGCTCTTGATGGAAACCAAGCTGCACGAGCGCGTGGTGGGCCAGGACGAGGCGATTGCCGCCGTGGCCAACGCCATCCGCCGCTCCCGCTCGGGCCTCTCGGACCCGAACCGCCCCACGGGCAGCTTTCTGTTCCTCGGCCCCACGGGCGTGGGCAAGACCGAGCTGTGCAAGGCACTGGCAGGCTTCCTGTTCGACAGCGAAGACCATCTGATCCGCATCGACATGAGCGAGTTCATGGAGAAGCACTCGGTGGCCCGCCTGATCGGCGCGCCGCCCGGCTACGTGGGTTACGAAGAGGGCGGCTACCTGACCGAAGCCGTGCGCCGCAAACCGTACGCGGTGCTGCTGCTCGACGAGGTGGAAAAGGCGCACCCGGATGTGTTCAACGTGCTGCTGCAGGTGCTCGACGATGGCCGCCTGACCGACGGCCAGGGCCGCACCGTGGATTTCAAGAACACGGTGATCGTGATGACCAGCAACATCGGCTCGCACCTGATCCAGGCGATGGTCGGGCAGGATTCGGACGACATCAAGGAGGCGGTCTGGGGGGAACTCAAGAACCATTTCCGACCCGAATTCCTCAACCGCATCGACGAGACGGTGGTGTTCCACGCGCTCGACGCAGCGCACATCGAGGCCATCGCGCGCATTCAACTGCAAATTCTGCAGGCGCGGCTGGCGAAGATGGAGCTGGAACTGCAGGTGTCCGAGACGGCCATTGCCGAGCTCGCCAAGGTGGGGTTCGACCCGGTGTTTGGCGCGCGGCCGCTCAAGCGCGCCATCCAGCAGCGCATTGAGAACCCGCTCTCCAAGCTCTTGCTGGAAGGCAAGTTTCTGCCCAAGAGCGTGATTGCCGTCGATGTCGATCCGGTGCTGGCGCCGGGGGTGTTCCATTTCAGCGGGCAGCCGCAAGCGGACGGCGCGCCGAAGTGATATCAAAAGAATAGCTGCTAGCGCTTACTGTATAAGCGCTGGCAGCCATTTTTGCTAATATTTTATAAAAATTTACCGAAAGCCGTTTTGGACCAAGTGTTGAACCGACTTGCCAGCTGGCTGCTGCGCGCCGTGGTCCTTGTGGCCGGGCTGGTGGTGTTTCTCAGCCTGCTGACCGCCGTGCTGCTGTTGGCCGCTTTGTGGGGCCTGCGTGCCTTGTGGGCGCGCATCACGGGCCGGCCGGTGGTTCCCTGGGTGATGGGCGTCGACCCGCGCAGCGCCTGGCGCGCCGCCGCAAGCCGCGGCGCCTGGCGCCGGCAGGGCCAGGCAACGGCCGAACCCGAACAGCCGCCGACACCGCCGCAAACGGGCGCCGCCGGCCCCTTGATGCGCCCGCTGCCCGGCACCGACGAGGTCACCGATGTGCAGCCGCGCCCGCCGCGCGAGCCCAAAGACGATTGAGGCGTTTCCCCTAAGCAGCGGCAAAGCCCCGCCACTATGATGCAACGATGACTTCCACCGACCTGCGCGCCCTGTTCGACACCCAGTACCAAGCCAGCCGCGAGCATGTGGCCGTGCCCCTGGTGGTGCGCCGCGAGCGCCTGCTGCGCATGCGCAAACTCCTGGACGAACACAGCGGCACGCTGGCGGCGGCGGTCGAGGCCGATTTCGGCGTGCGCTCGCAGCGCCTGACCGAAGTGGCCGACATGTTCGTGCTGCACACCCTCATTTCACACACGCTCAAGCACCTGGCGCGCTGGAGCCGGCCGCAAAAGGTGCGAACGCCGCTGTACCTGCTGCCGGCGAGCGCCCGCATCGAGCGCCAGCCGCTCGGCGTGGTGGGTGTTATCTCGCCCTGGAACTACCCCATTCAACTGGCCCTGGCGCCGGCCATCACGGCGCTGGCCGCCGGCAACCGGGTGATGATCAAGCCCAGCGAGCTCACGCCGCACACGTCGGCGCAGCTCGATCGCCTGCTGGCCCAGTTCTTCACGCCCGATGAGGTCTGCGTGGTGCAGGGCGACGCGGCCGTGGCCAGCGCCTTTGCCGCGCTGCCGTTTGACCACCTGGTGTTCACCGGCTCCACGGCCGTGGGCCGCAAGGTGGCGCAGGCGGCCGCCGCCAACCTGACCCCCACCACGCTCGAACTCGGCGGCAAGTCGCCCTGCATCATCGATGCGGATTGCCGGCTCGAAGACGCCGCCCTCAAGATCGCCCACGGCAAGCTGCTGAACGCCGGCCAGACCTGCATTGCGCCCGATTACGTGCTGGTGCCGCGCGGCAGCGAAAGCGCTTTTGCCGACGCCTACAAGGCCGCGGTGGCCAAGCTGTTCCCGACGATCGCTGGCAACCACGACTATGCCTCCATCATCAGCCCGCGCCACCTCGCCCGTCTGCGCACCATGCTGCAGCAGGCGCAAACGCAGGGCGCGCAGGTGCTGTCCATGGACCCGGCGCCGGGCCAATCCGTGGCGCCCGCCTCGGCCGTGCTCGACGGCGCCACCAGCCGCCAGATGGCGCCCGTGCTGGTGCTGGGCGCCACCTCGGCCATGCAGCTGATGCAGGAAGAAATCTTCGGCCCCATCCTGCCCGTGATCTCGTACGACCGGCTCGACGACGCCGTCGCCCATATCAACGCCGGCCCGCGCCCATTGGCGCTCTACTGGTTCGGCAACAGCGACAGCGTGCGCGACGGCGTGCTGGCGCGCACCGTGAGCGGCGGCGTCACCGTGAACGACACGCTGATGCACATTGCCCACGACAACCTGCCGTTTGGCGGCGTGGGCGACAGCGGCTGGGGCGCTTACCACGGGGAACAGGGTTTCCTGCGCTTTTGCCACCAGAAGTCGGTGCTGATCCAGTCGCGCTGGTCGCTCGGCTCGGTGTTCTACCCACCGTATGGCGCGCGGCTTGACAGCACGCTCAAGTTGTTGCGCCGCATCATTTAGGCGTTTCGGAGGAACAGCGGGCGTGTGACCCTGGCGCGCGCAGGCCCACGCTGGGGAGGGAAAACCCGTTTGCGGCGACAATGCCGCTCCTTTTTCAATTTCCGTTGTCCGTTTCGGTTGGTTTTTTCATGTCCAGTATTCAGGTTCGTCCCGCCACGCTTCGCGATGCCAAAGCCATCGCGCAAATCCATACCATCGCCGCGCAACAGGCCTACCAGGGCATCGTTCCCGACGAGCAGCTCAAGTCCCTCTCGGTGGAAAAGCGCCAAGCCTATTGGCGCGAAGCCATTGAGTACTGCGAGCCGCAGGTGCAGGTGGCGGTCGAAGACGAAAAGGTGATCGGTTTTGTCGGCTACGACCGTTCGCGTGACGAAAAATCGCGCCCGACCACCGGCGAAATCTGGGCCATCTACGCCGCTCCCTCGCACTGGGACAAGGGCGTGGGCCTGGCACTGTGGGACGCCGCCCGCGACGGCCTGCAGGAAGAAGGCTGCACCAACGTCACCGCCTGGGTACCGCTGCGCAACGAGCGCGCCATCCGCTTTCACGAACTCGCCGGCTTCAAGCGCGAAATGTCCACCGCCAAGACGGCCGTGGTCGGCAGCGTGAAGATCGAGGAAGTGCGGCTCAAGCGCGCCATTGCTGGCTGATGGCCGGCTGATTTCCTTCTGTTCACCGAGATCTTTCTTTTAATGACCCCTGCTTCTGCCAGCGACGCCGCCCCCACCATTGCGTGGACCACTTCCAAGGGAGTGGCTGCCAGTGCCTCCTGGCACAGTGAGGCCGGGGTGAGCGCGCCGCGCCGTGTGGAGCTGGCGGACGACACCCTGAGCGCCGACAGCGCCTACCGCCTGGCGTGCGCCGGCACGGGGATGCTGTGGGGGGGCGACTTCCAGAACGCCCGCCAACTGCTGCAGGCGCTGGCACGCCGCGCGGACAACAAGCCGGCCAAAGCGGCGGCCCGTGCGGCAGCGAAGGCGGCGGCCGCCAGCCCGCAAGAGCGTTTCAACCTGCACCGCCAGGCGCAGTCGCAGCGCGCGCGCACCCTGGGCACGCTGCTGATCGCCCTGGAGCCCGACTATTCGATCGCCCTGCGCCGCGCACCCGACTGGCGTGCTGCCATTGCCGAGGCCTGGGGCCCGGCCACCGGTGAGCCCACCGTCACCTCGCTGCGCGAGCTGCTGGGCGTCGTGGGCGCCCATGAATGGCGCAAAACGGGCGTCGAGATCCCCGTGCTGGGCGAGGCGCCGGGCAACCGCATTCACCCGCACTACGGCGTGTTTTCGCCGATTCGGGGCGAATACCTGGACCTGGTGGCCCAGCAGCCCTTGCCTGGCGATACCTCGCTGGCCTTTGACATTGGCACCGGCACCGGGGTGCTGGCCGCCTTGCTGGTGCGCCGGGGCGTCAAGCGTGTCGTGGCCACCGAAAACGCACCACGGGCGCTCGCCTGCGCACAAGACAACCTGCAGCGCCTGGGCCTGACCAAGCAGGTGGAGCTGCACAGCGCCGATCTGTTCCCATCCGGCCGCGCGCCGCTGATCGTCTGCAACCCGCCCTGGCTGCCCGCGCGCCCCGCGTCGCCGCTGGAGCACGCCATTTACGACGAAGGCAGCCAGATGCTGCGCGGTTTTCTGGCCGGCTTGGCGGACCACCTCACGCCAGGCGGCGAAGCCTGGCTGCTGCTGTCGGACCTGGCGGAGCACCTGGGCCTGCGCTCGCGCGAGGCGTTGCTGGGCTGGGTCGCCGCCGCCGGCCTGCAGGTGCTGGGCCGCAGCGATGTGCGCCCGCACCACGCCAAGGCGCAGGACGCGAGCGACGCCCTGTATGCGGCGCGCTCGGCCGAGGTGACTTCGCTCTGGCGGCTGGCGGTCGCCGAATGAAGAACTCCTGAATTTGTAGCTGCTAGCGCTTACTGGATAAGCGCTAGAGACCAATTTGGCACTAAATTTCGTGTCTGCCGCAACCCCGCCTTTGCTGCTGCTGGCCCCGATGGAGGGGCTGCTCGATTTTGTGCTGCGCGACATTCTGACCCGCGTGGGCGGCGTGGACCGCTGCGTCTCCGAGTTCATTCGCGTCACCGGCACGCTGCTGCCCGACAAAGTCTTTTATCGCTACCTGCCGGAGCTGCACCACGGCGGCCGCACGCTGGCGGGAACGCCGGTGCGCGCGCAGTTGTTGGGCTCCGACCCGGTGAGCATGGCGGACAACGCCGCTGCCCTGGCGGCGCTCGGCCCCGAGGGCATCGACCTCAATTTCGGCTGCCCGGCCCGGGTGGTCAACCGCCACGGCGGCGGCGCCTCGCTGCTGCGTGAACCTGAGCGCATTGCCGAGGTGGTGGCAGCGGTGCGCCGCGCCGTGCCGGCGGCCATGCCGGTCTCTTGCAAGATGCGCCTGGGCTACGACGATGCGGCGCTCTCCGTGGCCTGTGCGCAAGCCATGGCGGACGCTGGCGCCTGCGAAATCATCGTCCACGCGCGCACCAAGCAGGACGGCTACCGCCCGCCCGCGTACTGGGAGCGGATCCCCGCCATCCGCGCGGCGGTGCGCGTGCCGGTGGTGGCCAATGGTGAAATCTGGACGGTGGCGGATGCCGTTCGCTGCCGCGATGCCTCGGGCTGCGAGGCGCTGATGCTGGGGCGGGGCATGGTGGCCGATCCGGGCCTGGCGCTGGCACTGCGTGGACTGGACGCTGGTCGTGCTGAGGAGCAGGTGTTGCCCTGGTCAGCACTGGTGCCGCATCTGCTCGAATTCTGGGAACTGGTCTGCGCCCAGCTCGAACCGCGCCAGCGCGCCGGGCGGCTCAAGCAGTGGCTCAATTTGCTGCGCCGGCGCTACCCCGAGGCCCAGCAGGCCTACGACACGGTGCGCGTGCTCACCGAACAAACCGCTGTGGGCGCGGCGCTGGTGCACATGGCCGACGTGGCGCGCAAGTGAGGTTTCACAGCAGGTGATCGGGCGCCAAGGGGCCAAGCAGGTTGATCAGCAAGCGCAGCGGGAAGCTGGTGTCGGGCTCCGAGCGCGTGTCCTCCAGATCGCTGCCTGCGGGTGCGTGCCAGATCAGACCCTGCGCGTCTTGCTCCACATGCCAGGCCAGGTCACGCATGCCGGTTTCAATCTGCTTGCTGGCCACGGCTGAGAGCTTGCGGCTGCGGATCAGCAAAGCGATTTCGGTGTTTTGCAGCTCCGAGCGCAAGTCCAGGTTCATCGAGCCAATGGCCAGCAACTGGCCGTCCATGACGAGAAACTTGGAGTGCAGCATGGCGCGGGAGCTGCCCGTGACGCCGCTGCCCGAGCCCAAGAGGCTCCGGGCATTGCGCAGCTCTCCCTGCTCGCTGCGCATCTCGTAGAGCTCGACGCCCAAATCAAGCAGCGCCTTTCGGTGGCCCATGTAGCCGGCATGCGCAATCGGTGCGTCGTTGGAGGCCAGTGAATTGGTCAGCACCCGCACCCGCACGCCGCGCGCACGCGCATCCTGGAAGGCCTGCATGATGCGTTTGCCCGGCACGAAGTAGGGCGAGACGATGAGCAGTTCGCGCTTTGCCTGGCCCATGAGCTGCAGCAGGCCGTCCACCACCGTTTCACCCTGGAGTTCGGATGGCCCGGCTGCCTTCTGCGCCGCAAGAGTATTGGATTCGCCATCGGCGTTGCCCGCAGCCGGGGCGGTCTGCCTGGTGGGCGCAGCGCCTTCGCGGTGCGCTGGGCCCGGACTGCTTTCCGCGGCGATTTTGGCCGGCTCGTCGGCCAGCACCACGGCCGGCGCCCAGACAAAGTGGGCGTGCGCCAAGTCCATCGCCTCGAACTGTTCGGCGTGGCGCTTCTGGACCTCTTTGACGTCCTGCTTGGTCACGGTCCTGGCGGTCGGCGTGGCCGCGGAAGTCGGCGCCTCTGTCGCTCTTGCCGTTTGCACCTGCTTCACCGTCTGGGCCTGCGCCTGTGTGGCATCGTCCGCGGGGTCGTCGGCCTGGGCGGCGTCCTCGGCGCGAACCTGCTCGCGCATCTGCAGCAGTTCTGCCTTGCTGATGAGCGAAGCCACCGGGTAGGCGCGCTGGTTGTTCCAGTAGGTGTCGAAGCTGCGCGAGAGGTCGGCCACGATGGGGCCGGCGGCCAGTACGTCGAGATCGACGAAATTGCCCACCTCGGCGTTGCCGAAATACGCGTCGCCCAGGTTGCGCCCACCCGCCACGCCCATGGCGTTGTCGGCGATGAACAGCTTGTTGTGCATGCGCTGCTGGGCACGCGAAAAGTCCATCACGGCACTGAAGATGCGGCCCACCTTCGACGCGCGCGGTCCGGCCACCGGGTTGAACATGCGCATCTCGATGTTGGGCTCGAAGGCCAGGCGCATCACCTGCGCGTCGCGCCCGGTGCTGTGAAAGTCGTCCAGCAGCACGCGCACGCGCACCCCGCGCCGCGCCGCCTTCACCACAGCGCGCAGCAGGCGCGCCGTGCTGGCGTCGGCATGGATGGCGTAGTACTGCAGGTCGAGTGTCTTTTCCGCCGCTTCGGCCAGCGCCAGGCGGCTGCCGTAGGCGTCGTCCGGGCCGTTGAGCAAGCGAAAGCCCGAGCTGCTGCGGGCCTGCGCCTGTTGGCGCTGTTGCTGTACGCTGGTGCTCAGTGAGGTCGCGGCAGGCGTAGCCAATGCGTGCGAGACCGGTCGCGCAACGTTTTCAGGCAGACCCGAGCATGCGCTGAGCAAGCAGAGCAGGCCAAGGCTGGCGAGGTGGGAGCGAAACGTCATGGCGTTGGCGGCACGCGGCGCCGGCGAAACACCGGTTTCAGGCCTTCGGCCCGCGCAACCCGGTGCAAGCGTAGCCGGTGGGTCGGTGTTGACGCGTCAGACGCCGCGCCGGACGCAGCGCGGCGCCCGCCTACCAGCTCGCTTCGCGGTCCGGCGTGGAGCTGATGCGGTGGATCGACAGGTCGGCCCCGTCGAACTCCTGTTCGCGCGTCAGGCGCAGGCCCATCGTCGCCTTGAGCACGCCGTACACCACCGCCCCGCCCATCAGCGCCCAGACCACGCCCAGGCCCGTGCCCAGGAGCTGCGCGCCCAGAGCCACACCGCCCAGACCACCCAGCGCCTTGCTGCCGAAGATGCCGGCCGCAATGCCGCCCCAGGTGCCGCACAGGCCGTGCAGCGGCCACACGCCCAGCACGTCGTCGATCTTCCAGCGGTTCTGCGTGAGCGTGAACATCGAGACAAATACCACCCCGGCCACGGCGCCCACCACCAGCGCGCCCAGGGGGTGCATGACGTCCGAGCCCGCGCACACGGCCACCAGGCCGGCCAGGGGCCCGTTGTGCACAAAACCGGGGTCGTTCTTGCCCATGGCCAGTGCGGCCAGTGTGCCGCCCACCATGGCCATCAGGGAATTGACCGCCACCAGGCCGGAGATTTTGTCGAGCTGCTGCGCGCTCATCACGTTGAAGCCAAACCAGCCGACGATGAGAATCCAGGCGCCCAGGGCCAGAAACGGAATGTTCGACGGAGGGTGGGCCGAGATCCCGCCGTCCTTGCGGTAGCGGTTGGCGCGCGAGCCCAGCAACAGCACGGCCGGCAGTGCAATCCAGCCGCC